>Ga0334887_1000101_pt1 | contig 136390 bp, 149 predicted proteins | sample GraSluR1_MG_10_FD_207217 | JGI IMG/M metagenome (GOLD analysis project Ga0334887, IMG submission 207217) | Sludge microbial communities from methane-producing bioreactor in Wageningen University, Netherlands - Granular Sludge_18_07-R1 | ecosystem: Engineered > Bioreactor > Anaerobic >...
TACCACAAAACGTGATAATCACTGTAACTATTTCAGCGCTGTTTTTATTCTTGTTCTTTGATGCGATGTACGCCTCCTTAAAATCAATGGATGAAAGAGCAAAATTGCACTATTCCATCGCCATGAGAAATGCAGCCTGGGGAATGATAGTTACTATGATCCTGATTTTCATGATCTTATCCAGTTTTAATGACGTTAAGGCAAAGTTAAGTCTGTTAATTATATTTACGGCCTTGGTTGGTGGTATAATAAATTTTGCTACACGATACAAACTGGAGAAGGAAAGCTAAAAATTACTAGGTGAACATGAAACAAAATCAAAGAATACAGAAGTCTCTCAAATGACTCAGGAAGAGCTAAATTCTTAACTAAACTAATAGAACAGTAAAGAACTATCTTAAAATTATCTAATTTTAGTATTTGGGAGTTTGAACGGAATGAAGGATACAATTGTGGATTTGGATGGTGTTCATAAATTTTATGGAGATTTCGAAGCTTTGAGAGGAATTTCTCTTGAAGTTAAAAGTGGGCAGATATTCGGTTATTTAGGTCCCAATGGCTCTGGGAAAACTACAACCATTAAACTTATGTTAGGGTTGATTAAGCCATCTTCAGGAAATGTCAATGTTTTAGGGGGAGATCCGTTCATTGATGATCTTAAAGCTATGGATGTAAGAAGAAATATTGGATCTATGTTGGAATTTGATGGTATATATGAAAGATTGACCGGTTTACAAAATTTGATTTTCTGGGCAGAATTATATGGTATGAAAAGGCAAAAAGCAACGGAACAGGCAAAAGTCATTATTAATTCTTTGAAACTGTCCGAATGGGCTGATGTGCAGGTCGTCAAATATTCCTACGGAATGCGTAAGAGATTAACTTTTGCCAGAGCTTTAGTTTCTGATCCCGAATTCATAGTACTAGATGAGCCTACGGTTGGAGTAGATCCAGAATCAAGATACGTTATGAGGAATATGATAGAAAACCTAGCAGCCCAAGGCAAAACCATCCTTTTTTCTTCCCATGATTTAGAAGAAGTACAGAAAATATGTTCCCACATCGCAATTTTGAGTAAGGGGGAACTGATCTTTAATGGCCCTTTAAAAGGTGCTATAAATCAATTGGGAAGAACAAAAATTTTCATCCATTTTGAATCCCCAGGTGATGCCAATTTTCTGGCTAAAAGTTTACGAGAAATGGATTATGAAGTTAAAATTGAAGGACCACTGTTATCATTTTATCCGGAACATGATTTAGATATTTCTAACTTAACCAAAGGGAAAATTTTGGATACATGGAAGGTTGATGCATCACTTGAAGAAGTTTACCTTAAATTAGTAACTGATGATGAGGTTGATGCATGAATCCGCAGATGAAAGGATTAATCCTAAAGGAAGTAAAAGAGGTTTACGGACGTAAAGATTATCTGTTAACCATGATTATAAACACGGTTGTCTATTTAGGCGCAGGATATATCTTTGCTGTAGCGTCTCCAACAGGAGTCTTACAGAACTTATTTATGGAGTTTAGCTTTATAGTTATACCTTCTTTTGCAATGCTTATAGTAGGCTTTCCATTTATTCAGGAAAAATTTGGTGATGAAAAACTTATAAGAAGATTTGAAGCCCTTTTAACCACCCCTATTTCTCTTAAAACTGTATGGACTGGTAAAATGGCGTCTATCTTTTTATTGAGTTATCCTGTAGCAATATTTGTCATAGTCTTATTATTATTCGCATGGGCTGTGGTTAAAGGAATGAACCCTATTTTCATCTTATCAGTTCCAGTATGGGTAATGACACTGTTTATAGTGCCATTACTTCCTATGATCTACGCTGGCCTTTCTTCATGGTTTATTTTGAGATTTAATCACCCTCAATTAATGCAAGTCCTGCAACTCGTAGGGATAGGCATCAGTATCTTAATATTCCTGTCCTCCGGAAGAATAATTAGATCTATAGCCACTGGGCATATTGTAAACTGGCCAATCGTAGCCTACAGTACCATAGGAGTTATAGGAAGTATTGCACTAATAATATTCTTAATTTCTAAGTTAAATAAAGAGAAAATTACAACTTGAAGTGTTCATAATCAAGAATTAGTTCCAGCTAGATTTCTTAAAGAGTTGAGTGAATAAAACATTTGACAGGAGGGTAAAATCTGATGATCGCAAAACCAGAATGGTTCAAAAAGAGTAAAGGAATTTTTAGTTTTGAAATAACCTGGCAAGGAGCTGTTTATTTACTGGCTACACTTTCTTTGATTTTTATAGGGATGATGCTGCCTCAAAATATAATTATTACTATAATTATTGGTGGGTTGTTTTTATTTCTAATCATTGATGCACAGTATGCTTTTTTGAAAACATTAGATGAAAGAGAGTATTTACATTATTCCATTGCCATGAGGAATACGGCTTGGGGAATGATAGTAACCATAGTAATGGTTTCCCTTGTCATGCTCAATTTCAACGATGAAGTTAATTTAGGCGTATTGATTATAGCTACGGGACTTGTTGGGTTTATAGTAAATGTAGCGACACGATACAAATTAGAGAAGAGTAATTGAAACCATCAACACCCTTTGGGGAGCCTATGAAAACCAAAATTAAAGAACACCGTAAAGAACTTAAAATGACTCAGGAAGAGTTAGCGGAGGCTGTAGATGTAACCAGACAGACCATAATCGCTTTAGAGCAGGGAAGGTATAACCCTTCATTAATCCTAGCCTATAAAGTGACTAAAGCACTAAAGAAGGAATACATAGAGGATATCTTTGAATTAGAAAATGAAGATTTTAAATACTAGAACATAAATTTAATAAGAAGTACACTAGAAAGGAAAAGAATTACACAAGAATGGAATTTTTAAGGAGACGGAAAATGGGAATTAACAGTTTATCATTTAAAAATCTCAGAAGAAGAAAGCTTCGGAGTATACTGACCATGCTGGGAGTGGTTATAGGAGTGACCGCCCTGGTGGTTCTGGTGGGTCTTACCACTGGGATGACCAACTACATGAAGGAATCCACCACCAACATGATGGGTGATGTCATGATAATGAACAGCACCGGGGGAGGGAATATCATGTCCCAGCCGGGCAGTTCCTTTTTAAGTACAGAAGCGGTGGATGAATTAAAAAACATGTCACAGCTTTACAACATCAAGGAAGAGGTGCAGTTTTTCACCGAATTTAACGGGACAAGTATCTATATTGTAGGAACAAGCGATTGGAGCCAGGTAGAAATAAATGGAACACCAGGAGTAGTTATAAGTCCAGTGATAGAAGCTATGGGTTACCAAATCGGGGACAAAATAACCATTGAAGACCAGGAATTTACAATAACCGGCACATTCAGTGAAGGCGCCATGGGAATGGGAGTAGTGGTATTAGATTCAGATAAAGCCCTACCCCTGAATGATAACAAACCAACCAGCCTCAACGCCAATACCCGGGGAGATCCAGAAGTAATTAAAGACGAAGTAGAAAACACAGTCGAGGGAATCACAGTTTCCACCAAATCCGACATGTCAAAACAGATCGACGACATGATGAGCGGCCTTACCCTCTTTATAGGTGGAATAGCCAGTATAGCTCTACTGGTGGGTGTTATTAGCATCATCAACATCATGCTGGTCAACGTAACCGAGAGAACACGGGAGATAGGAGTATTAAAGGCCATAGGATTTACCAGTAGGGAAGTCCTGGGCAGCATACTATTAGAAGCAGCCCTCATAGGTTTCATAGGAGGAGTGGTTGGTTTAATCATAGCCGCCATACTACTGCAAATCGCAGTAATGTTATTCGGTTCGCAAATCGGTGATATCCAGCTGGTTCAGATGCTGCCTGTATGGTTAATCGCCGGAGTACTAGGGGGCGCGACGGGATTAAGTGTCCTGGCCGGTTTATACCCTGCCTGGAGAGCTTCCCGATTAAACGTGGTGGAGGCGCTTAGAAATGAATGATCAAAACAACAACGTCCTGGAATTTAAAGACGTCTGGAAAATATACCAGATGGGAGATGAAAAGATCAACGCACTGGCTGGTGTTAACCTGAACATACAAAAAGGTTCCTTTACTTCTATAATGGGACCATCCGGTTCAGGGAAATCAACCCTGCTCCACGTGGGCGGGATACTGGACATGCCCACCAAGGGCACCTTACTCATGAACGGCAAGGACACCAGCACACTATCTGGAAAGGAACAGGCCACATTCCGCAGGAATGAGATTGGATTTGTTTTCCAAAGGTTCAATCTCATGCCACAACTTTCAGCCCTGGAAAATGTTTTATTACCCATGATAAAACCAGATTTAGAGAAAGCCAAGGAATTACTGGATAAAATGGGTTTAGAAGGGAAGCATAACAAGCGGCCCAGCCAGCTTTCCGGTGGAGAGCAGCAGAGGGTGTCCATCGCCCGGGCCCTGATTAACGACCCCTCATTAATCCTGGCTGACGAACCCACCGGTGAACTGGACACTAAAAATGCCGAGGTAATAATGGGTATCCTGCAGGACCTTAACAAAAAGGAAGGCGTTACTATAATCATAGTAACCCACAATCCCTTGGCTGCTGAATTTACTGATGAGATAATTGAAATGCGTGATGGGAACATTATATGAAGTGATGGAAACATAAAGCATCATATGAAGATACTTGCTCTTTCAAGAAAAGAGGCTCAGGACATACTTAACAATAAGATCTACCTGTTGATAATATTCGTACAGGTATTCATCATTTTGGGAGCCTTCGCCATGGCCATTATAACTGCTGTAGCCGCAGATCCGGCCCTCTTTGATTCATATGGCATCACATCCAACCTTAAAGTCGGGGTAGACCCGGACATAAGCAGGTCAGAGATGGCTGGATATTTGAAAGAGCAGGGATTCACCCTGATAGTTTACAACAGTGAAAATGCAACCAAAGATTTGGGCAAAGACCTGGTAGCGGTAGTGGAGAACTCATCCCAGGGTGAGGTAACGGTACATATAGATAACACCAACGCATTCTACCCGGTGGTAAATCAGAAAATCAACGATTCATTAACTAAATATGAACAGGCCAAAAAATTAGAAGCAGCCGGGTTGAACCAGTCCACCATTAACATTGTCCAGAACTCGATTATATTAACCGAGATAACAGTTAATGAGGATGAAAAATCGCCCATTGCCATAGACAGCAGTTACTTTGTGGAGGTGATGTACGGGTTCATCGTACCATTCGTACTCCTACTGCCCTTCTTCATGGCCAGTAACATCGTAACCGATAGTGTGGTGGGGGAAAGGGAGAGAAAAACATTTGAAGTTCTCCTGATGGCACCCCTCACCAGTTCCATGGTGATAATTGGGAAGACAATTCCTATTTTGTCATTTTCTGTACTGCAAAGCATGGCCTGGATTTTACTTTTAGACCTGCTGAAGGTGCCCATCTACAATCCAGCCATAATATTCCTCATCCTACTCTTTGTGGGGTTAGGGTTCATCGGTGTGGGCATTATAATATCCATGCTGGTGGACAGTACCAAAGAGGCAAACTCAGCCATAACCCTGGCCCTGGTATTTGCCACTTTCATACTCTTCTTTCCCCTTTTTACCAAGGTCCCTTACTTCGAAGCCGTACTTAACTTCATACCCACCGTGCTGCTGGTTAAAATATCATCTACTCCTGTGGTAGATCCGTGGCTCTTACTCTCAACCATTCCCACCATTTTAGTTTCTACGGCCGTGTTTGTTTTATCGGTGCGATACTTCAGGCATGAAAGGGCCATCAGGCTTTAATGATTGAAAATATGAGTCAAATTAAAAAAGGGATAGATTAGGGAGTTATTTTAGTTAAAAATAGTTATTTTAGATCAGATAAATAACCAGACTCATAACCAGTGCAGACACCAGTGGAATAGGAATGTTATCGTCCACTGGACTGTATGCCTCGGTTAAAGCCCCGAAAAACACCCCTAAAAGAGCGGGTAAGAGGGATACCTGGGTTAATGCCAGGAACAACCCAACCACGAAGAAAGATATACTACCCTCCAGGGTTTTTTTAGGGTTAAAAGGGAGCTTATGTTCACCCCATTTCCGCCCGATTATGGTGGAAGCCGAGTCGCCGAAAAGCAGAATCAGTATAGCGGCGTTGGCCACCGGCATGTTGAATTGGAATAGGACTAAGGTAAGGATAATGCCTACGAAGAAGTAGATGAATCCTCGTTCATCGTCTTCTCTCTTGCAATGTCTGAAAATAAATGAAAAAAAGGGCATATTATACCTTTTATCTAATCTGAACAGGAGAACCACAAAAAGAAGGACTAAAATGGCGATAATTATCAGGGCATCCGGTTTAAGGAAATAACTCAAAACCACAATGAAAACACCCGAGGCATGAATTAACTGTCTAAACAGCTCTTTCTGCCGAAGTAGCTCTTTCATAACCATCAGGCCATGAATTTCTCTATAACGTCATGATAAGAGTTTTTAAGCTCAGATACTGGAATGTTTACTGAATCGTTAATAACCAATGAATCACCATTCACGGTTCCAATCACAGCCGCCGGGACGTCAAGTTTTCCCAGGATTTCATCTGCAACTTCTTCTTTAACAGTTACTAGGAACCTTCCATGGGATTCTGAGAATAATGCTTCAAAATCGTTCAAGCCCTCTGCACCAGGTATCTGGGATAGATCTATTTCAGCCCCTAAACCTCCTGAGAATGCCATTTCAGATACAGTAACACCTATACCGCCTGTGGAACAATCATGAACAGCAGTGATATTCCCCTCTGAATCGTTTCTGATTAAATTTAAGACAGCCATGGCAACGTTGTATTCGTCTTCAAGATGGACGTGTGGTGGTTCACCCTGAACCTTTCCCAAGATTAACTTCTGATATTCGGATCCGCCCAATTCTGGGTGGGTTTCCCCGATGATTATGATTTTATCACCTTCACCTTTAAATTCAAAGGTTCTAACATCTTTTAGCTTCATCAAACCGCACATGCCCACTGCGGGCGAAGGATTGATGGTCACACCTTCCGTTTCATTGTAAAAGCTCACGTTACCACTGATAACCGGGGTCCCGAAACGGTTGGCCACGTCGGCCATTCCCTGTACACAATCTGTAAACTGCTTGAAGATGTGGGGCTTCTCCGGGTTACCGAAGTTAAGGCAGTCAACTATGCACAGGGGTTCTGAGCCCATGGATACCACGTTCCTTATACCTTCTGCTATCGCACCGGCCCCTCCATGGTAGGGGTTTAGTTTGGTGTGGGAACTGTTACAGTCAGATGTGATGGTGAAGGCGGTTTCATCATCTACCCTGATGACCGCGGCGTCATCACCAGGCTTCACTACCGTTCCAATCTGGACTTCATGGTCGTACTGACGGTAAACCCATTCTTTACTGGCGATATTCTGGGAGGATAGAAGGTTAAGCAGGGCTTGGTTTAAATCACCCTCCTCTACCATAGGGGTTTTTACTCCTAGTTTTTCTAAGTTGGGTTCAGTATTATCTTCTGGAGATATGTGATCGATTGCACATTCCCTTTCTATGGTTGGTGGGTCGGACAACATACCCGTAGGTATATCGGCTATAATTTCCCCATTATGGATCACTTCAAAGCGGCCTGTGTCGGTTACTGTGCCAATCACTGCCCTGGGAAGTTCGTATTTATCGAAGATCTCTATCAATTTATCCTCATCTTCTGGGTGGATTACGAAGACCATTCTCTCCTGTGATTCAGATAACATTATCTCATAAGGAGTCATCCCCTCTTCCCTAAGTGGTATCTTCTCGAGTTTTACTAGGGCACCGTTACCTCCCTTGGCAGCCATTTCTGAGACACAGCAGGTCAGTCCTCCCCCGCCGAGGTCCTTTAACCCCTGCACATCAATTTTCTCCAGGGCTTCCAGTGTAGCCTCCAGCACCTGTTTCTTGGTGAACGGGTCTCCTATCTGAACTGCCGGCCGGTCCTCAATCTCCGATGATGTGGTAAGCTCCTCAGAGGCGAAGGTAACTCCGTGAATACCGTCTCTACCGGTACGGCCTCCCATAAGCACGAATATATCCCCTACGTTAGGAGCTATCCCCCTTACTATTGAATCTTTACGCACAATTCCCGCGCATATTACATTAACCAGGGGGTTGAACTGGAAAGTGGCGTCGAATTCTACTTCACCACCCACGGTAGGTATTCCCACCCGGTTTCCATAGTCTGATATTCCTTTAACCACGTATTCGAAGAGGTAGCGGGATCTTTCATCATCCAGGTATCCGAAGCGAAGCGGGTCAAGAAGTGCCACTGGCATAGCTCCCATGGAGATGATATCCCTGATAATACCCCCAATACCAGTCCCCGCGCCCCCGTAGGGTTCGATTGCAGAGGGGTGATTGTGGCTTTCCATCCCAATTACCAGAGCCAGTTCATCGGTGAGTTCCACAACCCCTGCATCGTCTCCCGGGCCGACTATAACTTTTTCACCCTCTGTGGGGAATAATTTCAGTATGGGCCGGCTGCTTTTATAGGAACAGTGTTCAGAGAACATGATATCCAGCATACCGTATTCCAGTTCATTCGGTTCCCTTCCAATCTCTTTGCATATGTATTCAGATTCCGCTTCGGTTAAAGTCATCTTCTATCACCTAGAAATCGTCTTATCAACTATATTTGGAAAATCTCACCTTTAATTTTACCAATCGAAAATCTATTTTATTATGGTTATTCCCACTTCATCATCTTCAATATTCCAGTATTTAGTATAATCTACAGGGATTTCCTTCAAATCCTTTGCAAATACGAATTTTTTAGCCCGGACTTCATGGGATATGAATCCCAGGAAGGATTTTATCAAATCACCGAACTGTTCACTGCAATCGATGAAAACCTGTATGTTTGCTTCTACATCTAAATCCAGATCTTTCCGCATGTCCTGTATCCTCCTTATGAGTTCCCGTGCCATGGACTCTGATAGTATTTCCCGGGTTAACTCAGTATCCACGAACACGCTTCCATTTTCAAAGTCAGCGGTGACGATGTTTTCAGGGAGTTCAGTTTCAAAGAGGACATCATCTGCAGTAAGTTCGATAGGCTTGCCCCCTACATTCACTACATATTTCCCTTGAGATTCCAGTATGTTCACTATTTCTGCCCCATCAGCATCATCCAGTGCAGCAGCCACTTTAGGCACATCTCCCCTTAGTTTGGGTCCTAAAGTTTTCAGGTTGGGCTTGGCAGTTATCCTCAGGTTCTGGAAGTCGTTGGAGGAAAGGAGTTTCTTGGTATTGGCCTGTTCCATGATGATATGGTTGAGGTTACGGGCTGCCTTTAGAACCTTAACATCCTCGGAGACTATGACCACCTCTTTAACGGGCCATCTTAGTTTGTAACGGGCTATATCCCGTGCCCGGGCGCATGCCTCGATTATCTCCCGGATTACATCCATATCTTCCTCTAAATCTTCATTGATAAGGTTTTCATCGAATTTCCAGTCCAGCATATGCACGCTGGCCGGTTCATCCACTTCTACTTCCAGGACAAGGTTTTGATATATTTTTTCAGTAATATGGGGGGCTATAGGGCACAGTAAGGTTATAAGCTGTTTCATAACATGATAAAGGGTATGATATGCTCCTAATTTGTCCGGGTCTTCCTTTTCTATCCAGGTACGCCCCCTGATTAAACGTACATACCAGCGGCTCAGATCTTCCAATATGAACTCGTTGATGCTCCGGGTTGCCTTGTGCAGGTGCAAGGAGTTAAAAGCCTCTGTCACCTCCCGGGCCACCGTGTTGATCCTGGATATTATCCACCGGTCTTCATCACGGAATTTTAAATCTTCTTCCTGGTATAAGGTGGGGTTGAAGTTGTCTATGGACATGTAAGTGGTGGTGAAGACATACACGTTCCACAGTATGTTGAACATTTTGTTAACCGTTTTAACTTCGTCCCAGTTGAACTTCAAATCCTCCCATGGTTTATTACCCCATAGGAGGTAGAACCTGAGGACGTCAGCACCAAACTGCTGGATGACCTCGTCTGGTTCGACTACGTTGCCCAGTGATTTGCTCATCTTCTTACCCTCCTCATCGAGGGTGAATCCGTGCATTAAAACCTTCTGGTAGGGGGTGCTGTCCAGGGATATCACTCCACAGCCGAGTTGGGAGTAGAACCATCCCCTGGTCTGGTCGTGTCCTTCGGTGATGAAATCGTAAGGGTACCATTTCTCGAATGCTTCCTTCTCCTGGGGGTAGTACAGCGCCGCCCATCCGGCAACTCCCGAGTCGATCCACACATCTAAGACATCGGGTATCCTGGTCATACTGCCCCCGCAGGAACATTTAATAGTTATCTCATCCACGTGGGGGCGGTGTATGAAATCCCCTTTAAGGGATCCTTCATGTGCCAGTTCCTTTAGCTCGTTGATAGAACCCACCACTTTTATCTCATCACACTTTGAGCAGGTCCATATGGGTATGGGTATTCCCCAGTATCTCTGTCGGGATATGGTCCAGTCCCGGGCGTTTTCTACCCAGTTCCTGAACCGGCTTTCCCCAGCCCAGGATGGTATCCATTCCACCCGGTCGAGTTCAGCTAGCATCTGGTCCTTTATATCCGTGATCTTCAAAAACCACTGTTGGGTGGCCAGGTAGATTATGGGGGTTTTACACCTCCAGCAGAACCCGTAACGGTGACTTATGATGTCAGATTTTAAAAGCAGTCCATGGGTGTCTAAATCCGCGATAATATAAGGGTCTGCTTCCTTCACAAACTCCCCTTCATATTTACCGGCCTCTTCTTTGAATAATCCTGCCTCATCTACAGGACAGAATATGGGTAACCCGTATTTTTTTCCTATCTCGAAATCGTCGGGACCGTGGCCCGGGGCGGTGTGAACACACCCGGTACCTTCTGTCAAGGTCACGTGTTCACCAGGGAGTATCATGTGCTCAAACTCCCTCTGCACGGGTATCTCCTCTAGGAGGGGGTGGTTGTAGGTTAAACCTTCAAGTTCAGACCCCTTAACAGTACTCGCAATCTCGTAATCTTTTCCCTCTTCAAATAATGTTTCCATCAGGGATTCTACCAGTGCTTCGGCCATTATCAGGATTTCACCGTCCACTTCAACGTAGGCGTAGTCGTAATCGGGATGTACACAGACGGCCATGTTGGCGGGCAGGGTCCAGGGGGTGGTGGTCCAGATCAAGATGTACTGGTTTCCTTCGGCTGTTTTAAGGGGGAATTTCACGTATATGGAGGGGTCGTCCTTGTTTTCATAGTCTATCTCGGCCATAGCCAGTGCTGTTTCACAGCGGGGGCACCAGGTTATCACCCGGAGGTCGTTCACGAGTAAATCCTTTTCATGTGCTCTTTGGAGTGTCCACCAGCAGGACTCCATATATTTAGTGTCGAAGGTGACGTAAGGATCGTCCCAGTCCATCCACACTCCTAGCATCTGGAACTGCTCGGTCATGATGGCTTTGTTTTTTATTGCAAATTCCTGGCACTGTTTCACGAAGTTATCAATTCCAATCTTTTCTTCTATCTCTTTTTTACTTTTAAGGCCCAGGATTCCCTCTACTTTATGTTCTATGGGCAGGCCGTGGGTGTCCCAGCCGGCCTGTCTGCGGACGTTGAATCCGGACATGCCCTTGAACCTGAGGAAGGTGTCTTTTATTACCTTGTTCCAGGCTGTTCCCAGGTGGATGCGTCCACTACAGTAAGGCGGGCCATCTAAAAATGAATATCTAGGTCCGTTCTCCCTGAATCGCTGGCTTTTCTGGTATATCTGGTTTGCCCTCCAGAATTTCTGTATTTCTTCCTCTAGTTCCTGGTGATTGTATGAGTGTGTTGCCTCCTTTATTGGCATTTCTATTTCTCCCTGATTTAAGAAGTTTATATTGAATAATCTAAAATTTGTAATTGATATATTAATTGTATTAATAGTTATAAAAAATAGTCTTTGTTATCTTTTTAGAAAATAAATTAAATCAGATAAAAAAGGGGGGGAAATTTAAAAAATAAATTTAAAAGGTGCGTAGTTTCCCTTCAACCAGCATCTCTGTAATTTTGCTTATATCTGCCAGCCAGGAATCCATAATTGTTTCCACTTCAGATTGGACGGAATTCAGACTGTACCCTTCAGTGGGTATGATCTGGGCGCTGGCGGCTTTAGGCTGATCTATGGGTTTACCTATCTGGCTTAAAAGCATGATATGGATCTGTTGCACTCCATCCACGTGTTTGGTTATGTCGTTAGCCATTTCATTGGAGAGTAAGTTGTATATCTTCCCTACGTGGTTTATTGGATTTTTACCAGAGGTTGCCTCCATAGACATGGGCCGGTTAGGTGTTATAAGTCCATTAGCACGGTTACCCCTGCCAACTGAACCATCGTCACCCATCTCTGCGGAGGTACCGGTCACAGTTATATATACTGAGGGATTGTCTTTATCCAGGCTGTCTGCTGTGTTTATGAATACTTCAACATCCCGGGAGGTGTATCCTATGGTTTCCTCCAGGACAATATCCTTTATTTCCCCTAATACATTGGTGTAATGGTCCAGGTCGTCTATGTACTGGTCGACCATAGCTATGGCGATGGTTAAGGTTATTTTGTTATGTTCCCGCAGTCCCATGACCTTTATATCCTCACCTATCTCGGGATATTTCTTTTTAAATTCAGGGGAGTTAAGCATTAATTCGGTTTGCATGACGATGTTTTCTGTCTCGGAAAACGGTGCATATCCCACTCCGAAGGAAGTGTCATTTGATGAGGGTACTGCGTCTTCCCTCCCGAAAACATGTACCAGATCTCCTGATCCATGGCCAATCTTACACTCCACCACGGTGCAGGTTTCCACACACAGATTTAGTATACGTTCATTTAGATATTCCTTGGCAGCGGTGATGGCTATCCTGTCCAGACCTATTTTAGTACCGTCAACTTCTGCAATACCTCTTCCAGTAAGCAGGATGTCCATGGGCTTTATTATGTCTCCACCACCAAATTGAGGGTCAGATTCACCGGCGGTTATCTGCACTTCGTCGGTGTTGTGGTGTAGTACACCACCGAATTTTTCTATATAAGTTTCACTCAGAGCCCGGCTTACAGATTCAGCGATTCCGTCGCTTATACTGTCAGGGTGTCCTATTCCTTTTCTTTCAACTATTTCAATGTCCTGTTGTTCAATGGGCTTTTGTATGAGCTCTTCTACAATGATATTCCTCATAATATTAACCTCCAATCTATTCAAAAAAGACCATAAAATTTTATTAGTTCAATTTTCACCGTAAGTTCTTCCGTGGTATGGGCTATGCTTTAATATTTATGATATAAAAATGATCGTATTTATAAAAATTTCACTTTCTCTTTATTAAAGTTCACTAGTAGAGATTCATCATTCAAATTATAAGTAATTCCGTTTATAATATAATTAAAGAAATACAAGAAAATCAGGTTTGGTGTAATAATTATGCCGGATTACCAGGATGGATTTTTAATCATAAATAAAACTAAGCAAAGGAAGGTGGGCTATGCAGATATGGCCAACAGCTTCATCTCCCGGTTCATGGGGTTGATGCTTAAAGGGGGCATAGAACGGGGTTTGGTTTTGAAGATCCCGGAAGGAAGAGGCAGACGCGGCTCAGGGATACACATGTTCTTTATGAGGATACCCCTGGATGTTTTATTCTTAGACGAAGGGAAAGTGGTGGTGGATAAGGTTCACCTGAAACCATGGCAGATGTACAATCCCAGAGAACCAGCCAGATTTGTGGTAGAATTAGAGAAAGGCGCATCTTCCGGTACGGAAATAGGGGATAAACTGGATTTCACCTGTGAACTGGCTTAAAAAAATTGGATCTAGAGATTCAGGGTTTGAATTAAATTTAGAAGGTTAGGTTTAAAATTAAATCAGGAAATCCTTAAATCTAGAAATCCAGGATAAATTAAATCTGGAAAGAAGGGGAGTAAATGCCAATGGCTCAAATGGAGGTAAAAGTGGTAGAATACGGGTTTTCAGAAGAAAATGAAAGCTATTATGTCACCTATAGGGTCAAAAATTTAGATCTGGTATCTTTAAAGAAGCTCAAAGAAAGGCTAAAAGATCCAGTCGTAGTTATATGTGATGAACTCTTTTTAACGGTGTACTTTGAGGAGAGGTTCTACCCCTTTAAAAGTGAAGAAGCACAGATAAATCCGGAGGACTTCCTGGCCCGGGAGGAGCTGGAGATGACAGCATATCTCTTGGGGCTTCTGGAAGATTAAATATCTTGGAGTTTAAACATCTGGAAGATTAATTTCTGGAGATTAGAACTTCTGGGAAGATTGGATTTATTTTGAAATATTCATTCCTTGGTTAAAAACTTCTTAACTTCTTCAGGACTTGCTAAAACTTCTACACCATCAAAATCAAATAATTTATGGGTATTCTCGATATCTATTTCCCTCATGTGGATGGTTATTTTCCTACCGCCGGTTATGGCCTGGTAGGGACAGGCCTGCTGGCATATGCCGCAGCCTTTACATTTTAACAGGTTTATCTCCACACCAGGGGTGATAGCATCTTGGGGGCAGGCTTCTGCCGCTTCACATACTTCACAGTGCTGGCATAGTTCGAGCTCCAGCTTGGATGGTAGAACTGTTTCCAGATCACCTGCTTCAAGATCTACGGGTATTATAAGGGTTTTAACCTTGCCCTTACCTGCTTGAGCCACTGCGTTGGTCACCAGGGTGTCCGCGATCCCGTTAACTATCTTTCCAATGGTGTTGGAGGTGGTGGGCGAGACCACCAGCAGATCGTATTTTCCCAGGGAAAACCGGCCGGTCATGGGATAGCTTCGTTCCTGGTCCTTCTCCAGGATGAGTTCGTTGTAGTAACCCTTCCCAGTTAAACTTTTAACCCGATTGAACAGTCCATACATTCTCAGGACTTCCTCACCAGCCCCGGAGAGGTATATGGATAGATCATGGCCTTCGGTTTTTATATATTTCAGGACATTCACACTGGATTCCAGTAGATGTCCGGCTCCGGTTATTCCCCATGCAATCCTCATCTTTTCAACCTTCTGATTGATGCATTGTCTTTAATCTTTGGTTGAATTATTTAATTAAAGTTTCCATCCCGGATTAAAACTCGATGTAATCGTAGCCAGGGGTTTCTTTAAATGAGTAATGGACGGTGGTGTACTGGTTTATAAATTCAGTGACCTCATCTTTAACGTTTTCACCATCTATAACCACCCTCTTTATGAATTGGGCTACTTCATCCATCTCGGATTCCTTAAGTCCACGACGGGTTAACTCCTGGGTACCGACCCTTATACCGGAAGGGTTATCGGTGTCATTCAAGTTGTCCCAGGGAAGCAGGTTCTTATTGAGGATTATATTGTTAGATTCCAGCGTTACCGCGAACTGGGAGGCACTGCCCAAATTGGACACATCCATTACTACCTGGTGTGATTCGGTGAATCCTTTATCTTCACAGAGCACATTGAAACCTGCCTCATAGAGATTTGTCGCCAGTGCCTTGGCGTTTTTGATGATCTGATGGGCGTAATCTTTACCGAATTCCAGCATTTCAGCGGTGGAGATACCCAGAGCTGCCAGGTGGTGCAGGTGATGGTTACTAACCACACCAGGGAACACTGCTTCATCGATATCACTTTTAAGTTCTTCTTTACAGAGAATTATACCACCCTGGGGACCAGGGAAGGTTTTATGGGTACTGGCTGATATGAGGTCGGCACCTTCTTTGAAGGGATCCTGGAACTGGCCTCCAGCTATAAGGCCCAGGACATGTGCTCCGTCATACATTATCTTAGCGCCCACTTCGTCTGCTGCTTCCCGGGCTTCACTTATTGGATGGGGGAACAGGAAAAGACTACCACCGAATAGGACTATTTTAGGTTTCTTCTCCAGGATCTTTTTTATCATGGCATCGGAGTCGATGTTCATTTCATCCGTATCGAAGGGATGGGCGGTGGTCCTGAGTCCCCTTATACCGGCTGCGCTTACACCGGCATGGCTTATATGGCCTCCCTTAGGCACCTCCAGGGCCATCATTAAATCGCCGTGATCAGCTAAGGCGAAGAATGAGGCTAGGTTAGAAGTCACACCGGACACTGGCTGGACATTGGCGTGTTCTGCGTGGTACAGCTTTTTGGAAAGATCAATGGTGAGGTTTTCCACCTGGTCGATGTAGCCACAGCCCTGATACATCCTTTCACAGGGAAGGCCTTCCGCGTATCTATGGGACAGGTCAGAAGCTAAAGCTTCTCTCACATCCCTGCTTGCTATATTCTCACTGGCTATAAGATTTATACTATTTTTCATCCATTCATGGTGCTCTTTGGTGATTTCTTTAATATTAAGAGCGTACTTTTGGTTTCGAGACATTACATTCCTCCGGATAATCTTGAAAATATCATTGTTAATGTTAATTACATTTTAATTAGTTAACAATAAAACGATGATTTCTAGTTGAGGATTAACTTTTATAATTTATAAATTCTTTAGTATGTTAGATATGGGGGTGAATTAATTTAAAAAAAATAGTTTCCACTAAGTAAGTTGAAAAATAAAAAAAAATTTTTAAAATAAAATAAAAGAGGGGTTGAACCCTGATTTATTTTCCTGCTTGACCACCCATGGCTGCTTCGATCTGGGCCATGATCTGAGCGGTTCTGAAGTGCTGCTGGTCCATTGCTCCGGATGGGCAGGCCGCTACACAGGTTCCGCATCCTTTACACAGTGCAATGTTCACCTTAGCCTGTTCGTCTTCCCTTTCGATAGCTCCGAATGGGCAGAGTTCCAGACAAACTTCGCATCCACCACAGACATCCGTGTCTACAGAGGCTACAATTGGCTCAATTTCCACTTCACCTTTGACCATAGGTATGGCTGCTCTTGCTGCTGCACCAGATGCCTGGGCTACAGCGTCAGGAATGTCTTTTGGTCCCTGGGATACTCCGGCCAGGTATACACCATCAGTTAAGGTATCAACAGGTCTGAGTTTGGGGTGAGCTTCCATGAGAAAACCATCTGCACTCTTGGAGAGACCGATGGTCTGTCTGAGTTCTTCGATTCCTTCTGGTGGTTCCAGTCCTACGGATAACACTACCATGTCGTAGTCGTACTCGGTGATTTTTCCAAGCATAGTGTCTTCTGCCCGGATGGTCAGGGTCTGGTCTGGGTTTTCCAGTACGGTTGCTGGTCGGCCTCTTATGAATTTGATGCCGTATTTTTCCTGTGACCGTTTGTAGAATTCTTCGAATCCTTTACCGAATGCCCTTATATCCATGTAGTAGACGGTGACTTCGGTGTCAGGCTCGTGGTCTTTGATGAGCTGACCGTTTTTCATGGCGTACATGCAGCATACTCTGGAACAGTATGGCTTGTTGATCTGTTCGTCTCTGGAACCAACACACTGGATGAAGGCCACGCTTTTTGGGGTTTCTCCATCAGATGGTTTTAAGACGTGTCCCTGGGTTGGACCGGAAGCGTTGATTAACCTTTCCAGTTCTAAACCAGTGATGACGTTTTCAGCCGATTCGTAACTCCATTCTTTCTTCTCGGTTGGGTCGTAAGGGTCGTATCCAGTGGCCACGATTATGGTACCGATGTCTAATTCGATTATTTCTGGTTCCTGTTCGTGGTTTATTGCTCCTCTTTCACAGATCTGGTCGCAGAGTTTACATTCGATACAGTAATCTTTATCAATGGTAGCTACCAGTGGCACTGCCTGTGGGAATGGTATGTAGGATGCTTTTACCATACCCATTCCTTCGTCGAAGTAGTTTGGTATTTCGATTGGGCATACATCTGAGCAGCTTCCACAGCCGGTACAGAGGTCTTCGATTACGTATCTTGGTTTTTTCTCCACTTTGACTTTGAAGTTACCAATGTAACCATCCACTTCTTTTACCTCGGAATAGGATAAGAGTTCGATGTTGTCGTGTTTACCGGTGTCCACCATCTTTGGTGCCAGGATACACATGGAACAGTCCAGGGTAGGGAATGTTTTATCCAGCTGGGACATCCTTCCACCGATGGTGGGGTTTTTCTCTACCAGGTAGGTCTTAAATCCCATGTCACCCAGGTCAAGGGCGGCCTGGATACCAGCGACACCTCCACCTATAACCAGTGCAGTGTCTGTAACAGCTACTGTTTCAGCTTCCAGTGGTTCTAATAATCTTGCTTTGGCAACGGCCATTCTGATCAGGTCTTTTGCCTTTTCTGTAGCGGCTTCAGGTTCGTCCATATGAACCCATGAGTCGTGTTCCCTGATGTTTGCAAATTCAAAGAGGAACGGGTTCAGCCCGGCTTCTTTCACACATCTTCTGAATGTGGGTTCGTGAAGACGGGGTGAACATGCTGCCACCACTACTCGGTTTATACCTTTTTCTTTGATGTCTTTCTGGATCATTTCCTGTCCAGGGTCAGAACAGAAGTACTTGTATTCTTTAGCTTCCACAACATTGGGCAGGGTTGCTGCATATTCTTCTAATGATGGAACATCGATCACACCACCAATGTTGATACCACAATGACATACATAGACTCCTATTTTTGGTTCTTCGGTTGTTTCTTGTTTCTTTTCTTCTTCTGCCATTAGATCACCTATATTCGAATATGATAATCATCTAATCTAACATATTATTTTATGGTGTACGGTGTATCACCAATATAAATAAAGTTTTCTATTTATTTTTTTATACAAAGTATATATACTAGAAAAAAATCCACCTGAAAATCGAACGGCAAGATTCTATTTCCAGTTTCAGGTAAATAAAAATCCTTTTAAAATAAAAAAAGATGTAAATGAATTAAAATTTGATAAGGAGTTTGGTATGCCCTTAAATCTAATCGACTATACCCTCGGTAACGATCTTGAAAACCGCTTCTCCTTCGGGTAAGTGGGGACTGTCCATCAACCTGGCGATTCTTTTACCGGCCAAACCTTTCTTAAGCCATATCCTGTATGTAGCGGCATGTCCCAGAACGTGACCTCCAATAGCCTTGGTAGGACTGCCAAAAAACGCATCTGGACGGGCCTGTACCTGATTGGTTACAAATACAGCAACATTATATGTGTTGGCAATATTTTGCAGTGTATGGAGGTGTTGATTCAGTTTCTGCTGTCTGGTGGCCAATGATTCCCTTCCCACATATTCCGCACGGAAATGGGCGGTCAATGAGTCCACTATGACCAGCCTGATGTTTGCACCGCTTTGTATGAGTTCGTTAACCTTATCTGCCATCAACATCTGGTGAGCCGAGTTAAACGCCCGGGCTATGTGTATCTTTGCCAGAACTTCTTCCACATCCAGCCCGAATCCTTCTACTATCTGCTCGATTCTCTCTGGACGGAAGGTATTTTCGGTATCAATAAAAACACATTCTCCATTTAAACCCTTCTTTTCCGGGGGTAACTGCACACTGACGGCTAATTCGTGTGATATCTGGCTTTTACCAGAACCAAATTCACCAAAAACTTCAGTTATTGACTGGGTTTCTATTCCGCCTCCTATCAATTCATCAACAGCAGTGCTTCCGGTGGTTATCCGGCCGACATCCTTCCGGCGTTCCATAACATCCAGGGCAGTTTCAAAGTCTATCTGCTCGGCCTTACGGGCAGCTTCAATTACTTTTTCAGCTACTCCTTCTCCAATATCTGCTTTCACACTTAATTCCTTGGCTGTGGCGGTGGCTAACCTCATCATATCGCCGAAACCGGCGTCTCTGAGTTTTTGGGCTGTTTTCTCCCCAACATTTGGTAATTCTTCCAGTTCAACCATTTTAATCTCCCTTTAACGTTTATTTTTTACACATCTTCAAATTAAAGCTTCTTCTCCAGTACTTTACGGGCGTTGAGTCTTATTTCTTCATTATATTCATCGTAATTCGCGTTGGCGATGATGGTTATCTCCAATTCCAAGAGATCATTTACTTTATCTTCCAGAGATCCTTCATCCCCAGTTTTACGAAGGATTTCTTCCACTTCTGGGGTGGTCATTTCAATGAGTTCCTCTGCTGATTTTCTGAAGAAGGTGGTACGTATGGTACCGGTTTCATCTTCAATCACCAGCGGGATAATCATAAGATAATTGGGTTCTTCTATTTCTTCTCCACAGATTTCACAGACGAAGTTCTCCCCGGCAGGGTTCACCCTTTTGTTACAGTTAGGACACATCTCATAGAGGATTTTGTTCCCATAGGCCTCGATTACCTTCCCAGCTACCTTTATATTCCTATCGTTTTCTTCTATTTCATCGATTTTCTTTTTAGGATATCTTTTTTCCTGAATTTCGTTTATGGAAGGTATTTTAGAAGTTTCTTCTTCATCTGCCTTGGTTATGGGGGTGTTTCTACTTAAACTTAGCTCGATATGGTCATTTCTAAGTACCACCCTGGGATTTTCTATTTTAATTACGTCTCCTTCATTCAATGGTGTTTTAGCCTTTTCATCCCATAGTGATGCTCTGACCACTCCAGTATGGTCCCCTATCTCCACTGAACGCACCACTCCTGGAGTGCCGTCACTTCTTACGAATTCGTTGGGATCATCCAAGCCCACTACCCGGCCGATTAATCGTACATCCCGGTCACCCTCTTTGAGTTCCTCTATGTTCTTGTTTTGGTAGATGGATTTTTCAAGTTCGCTTAGAGAGGGTAGATCTTTCAGGTCTTCATCGCTTGGTTTGATTAACCTGGCCGTTTTTCCAACACTGAGTTCGATATCCTGGGTTCCCATTCGGGTTCTTGCATTCTCGATTTTAACTGCGTCTCCCATATTCAGCGAGCTTTCCGCCTTTTCATCCCAGAAGGATATCCTTACCACGCCACTATCATCGGCGACTTCAGCCGAACGAACTAGTCCCGTACTGCCATCGTCTCTCTGGAACTCGTTGGGTTCGAAGAGGTTTATAACCCGTCCGATTATATCCACTTCTTCTCCTTCATCTTCGATGGTATTTAGATCCCCAATTTTAACCGGTTTAAGGTATTTACCACATTCTTCAAGCATTTTTTTTATATCATCTTCTAATGGGGGATTCACTGTTATAACGGTGTTCCAGTTGGTGTTTATTCGGTAATCTGTCCCGGAATAATCATCGAATTCGATGTTTCCTCCGGTGATTTTTATGACGTCTCCCTTTTTCAGCTCAATTTTGGTATCTTCATTCCATAAGGTGACCCTTATTTTACCGGTGTTGTCTTCTATCTCCAGGGATCTGACCTGGCCGGTGCTGGCGTCATCTCTTACAAAGGTTATGGTGTCATAGATTTTACTTACCACACCGAAAACAGTCACGTCACGCATTTCATGGGCGTCACCAATTTTCACGACGCTTTCAGTATATTCTGGGACGTCAAAGTCGCCTTTTATTATCCTTCCCAGATAGAAATGGGATAGTGATATTACACCATTCCGCAGTCTGCTCTGCGCTCCTAACACTTTTATAGAATCGCCTTCCTGGATATCAAGGGCTTCTAAGAGTTCCGTGTCTTTATTCCATAACATGAGACTGGTTTTTCCACTTTTATCCTGTATTTCCAGGGGAATGAACTTTCCTTCCTTACCGTTTCGGTCGAAGGTCCTAACCCGGGGGATCCTGATGACCCTGGCAATGATGTTGACTTCCATGTCCTCTTTGATATCCTTTATATCTGTTATTTTCTCTTCATATGGTGGTAAATCAGGATAATCATCTTCGGAGACCTTTTCAATGGTGGAGTTGAGGTTGAGGTGTGCTTCGTCATTTCTGAATCCCTGTTTTATTTCAACACCCTTTACCCTTATCACGGCGCCTTCCTGGAATTTTTTAAGGAGTTTGATATTCTCAGTCCACAGAACTACTCTCATTTCACCAGTATCGTCAGCTATCAATATATTGGCCAATTTTCCTTCTCTTCCCTTTCTGTTGACGAATTTTTTCACGTTGGAAATACGTTTAACTCTTCCAACCAAACTCACGTTGTGATTGCCGGCTTTTAGCTCGGATATTTTGTACTCTTTGGAATCTTCGGCTAATGGCTTGTTTTCTTCGTCCACATATTCGCCCACAATTACTCGAGCCACATCCAGTTCACCCATGAAACTAACTTCCTCATAATCCTTCATACGGGTTTTCATTTCCTCTAAAAACTCGTCATATGAGATTTTATCCTTTATCTTCTCATATTCGTCCCTAATCTCTTGGCTTATTTCCGTCATTTGACTTCCCTCATCAAAATATTTCACTTCGATCTTATTATAATTATAAGATAAGATCGGCTTGTATTTCTGTTAGTAATTAATATAGTAATACAATATATAAATATTTGTATTACCAAGGGGTGAATTTTCCCAGATTTTTGTATCCATAATTGATGATTTTGGGAAATATAATAATTTATTCTCTCTTTAATACTATTATGATCTATTAATTTATTAAAAAATAATTTCCCGAGCATTTGAGAAGTAATGAATCATGAATTTTTACAGGAAAATTTTAGGTAGAAAAATAGACTGGTTCTACTTAATATATATTTAATACTCCACTAGCAAACTATTTATAATAGTTAGTTAGATAAAACTATTTAATTGAACATATTACCAGGTGAGAAAGTGCACAGAGAACTAGAATTGGTAGAATCCATGGATAAATTAACCACATTCACCAGAAAATTCCAGAAACAACTTTTAAGTGGAGATCTAAAAGATTACACCCTTAGACAGCTCTATTACATCGAACTCATCAACAAGAACAGGGGAATAAGTATCTCCGACCTCGCCAGGATCCTTGGTGTGAAAAAATCAACGGTTTCAGTGGCCATAAACCAGCTGATAGATTTGGGAATAGTGGAAAAAACCCAATCTGAAAGAGATAAAAGATTTTATTACCTGGAACTCACACTAAAAGGTGAAGAAATCATAGAAAAGCACATGCAGGTTCATAAAAACACGATAAAAAAGATTTTAGAGATTTTGAACCCAGAAGAGGTTGATAATTTCATTGATATTGTAAATAAGGTATCTACATTATAAAATAACCTATTAAAATAAAAATTGGAGGAAACAAAAATGTCCATGACCATGGCAGAGAAAATAATGGCAAAAGCCTCAGAGAACAGGGAGGCCAAAGCTGGAGAAATAGTGATGGCCAACATCGACGTGGCCATGACCCATGATTTAACAGGACCTTTATCTGTAGAATCGTTTAGGAAAATAGGACTAAAAAATGTCTGGGACCCGGATAAGATCGTAGTACTATTCGATCACCAGGTGCCGGCTGACTCACTGGACGCAGCAGCGAACCATATCATGCTAAGAGAGTTCGTGGAAGATCAGGGTATAAATAATTTCTACGATGTCAGAGAAGGGGTCTGCCACCAGGTATTACCTGAAAAGGGACACATAGTTCCGGGAGAGGTAGTAGTAGGGACAGACTCCCATACATGTACACATGGGGCTTTAGGGGCTTTTTCGACAGGGATCGGATCAACAGACATGGCCATGGTTTTTGCCACGGGCAAACTATGGTTTAAAATCCCGGAAACCATAAAATTCGACATCCAGGGAAGTTTAAAGGATTATGTATATGCCAAGGACGTAGTGCTCCATATAATAGGCGAAATAGGTGCAGATGGTGCAACTTACAAAGCATGTGAATTTGCCGGAGAAACCACCAGGGAAATGTCAGTTTCAGAGAGAATGGTCCTCTGCAACATGGCCATAGAGATGGGTGGTAAAACAGGTCTGGTTGAACCAGATGAAAAAACTGTGAATTATCTGAAAAACCGCACCACCAAGGAATATGAGATATTGAAGACAGATATAGATGCAGAGTCACTGGAAACCCTGGAGATAGATGTGAATGATTTAGAACCCCAGATAGCCTGCCCTCACAACGTGGACAACGTAAAACCAATTTCAGAGGTAGGGGGGATCAGTATAGATCAGGTGTTCTTAGGATCTTGCACCAACGGTAGACTGGAAGATCTCAGAACCGCTGCAGAAATCGTGAAAGGCCACCAGGTATCAGATAAGGTGAGAATGCTGGTCATACCCGCGTCAAGGGAAGTTTACCTCCAGGCTATGGATGAAGGGTTATTAAGGATCTTCGCTGAAAGCGGGGCACTGGTCTGCAACCCATGTTGTGGGCCCTGCCTGGGCGGACACATAGGACTGGTAGGCCCGGGAGAAGTGAGTCTCTCCACGTCCAACCGGAATTTTCAGGGAAGACAGGGAAGCCCCGAAGCAGAAGTATATCTAAGTTCTGCAGCCGTAGCAGCCTCATCTGCATTGAAGGGTAGTATAACTGACCCGCGTGAATAAAAAAATTTGAGTTTAAAAAATCCACTTAACTGAAATAATTAACGTTAACAGGTGTTTATAATGAAAGACAAAATCAAAGGAAGGGTTTGGAAGTTCGGAGATGATATAGACACGGATATAATCATCCCCGGGAGATATTTAGTACTCACCGATGAAAACGAACTGGCAAAACACGCCATGGAAGGATTAGACCCAGAATTCTACAGTAAAACAAAGGAAGGAGACATCATACTGGCCGGGAAAAACTTCGGCTGTGGGTCCTCCCGGGAACACGCCCCCATAGCCCTCAAGGCCGCGGGAATATCAGCAGTTGTAGCGGAATCTTTTGCCCGTATATTCTACCGAAACGCCATAAATGTAGGATTTCCCCTCTTAGAATCTGAAAAGATTTCATCCAGCTTTGATGAGGGAGAAGAAATCGAATTAGACATGGATAAAGGCGTTTTAAAGAACGAAAGAACTGGTAAAGAATACAAAGTAAAGAAATTACCCGAATTCATGCTGGAAATCCTGAACAACGGTGGATTAATCCCCTACCTTAAAGAAAAGTTGAAAGAAGAGATGTAAGTAAAGAGGAACTGAAATTAACAGAAATGTAAAAAAATTAACGTAAAAAATCAACCAAAGGAGCACTTTTTATGTACAAAATAGCAGTTATACCAGGAGACGGGATTGGAAAAGAAGTTATGGAAGCAACACTCCACGTGTTAGAAGCACTGGATATAGAATTTGATTATACCTTCGCCGATGCCGGTGATGAATATGAGGAGAAAACAGGGATTGCCCTGCCCCAGGAGACGGTTGACGTGGTAAAAGCATCACAGGCCTGCTTGTTTGGAGCGGCCGGTGAATCAGCAGCTGACGTAATAGTTAAGTTAAGACAGGAATTAGACCTCTACGTAAATCTAAGGCCGGTGAAATCTTATCCGGGCACCAACTCTCTATTTGATAATTTAGACTTCGTAATAGTCCGGGAAAACACAGAAGGACTTTATATAGGCCTGGAAGAGTACACTGAGGACGGTGCCATAGCTAAACGTGTTATCACCAGAAAAGCCTCAGAGAGAATATGCAAATTCGCCTTTGAATATGCTAAAAAAACAGGGAGGGAAAAAGTTACAGCGGTGCATAAAGCTAATGTCCTTAAAAAAACTGATGGGATATTTAAAGGTACTTTCTATGATGTGGCCCGGGATTACCCGGATATGGAATTAGACGATCGATATGTAGATGCCACTGCCATGTTCTTCATCACCAGGCCCGAGATGTTTGATGTAATCGTTACCACCAACCTCTTCGGTGATATTCTATCTGATGAAGGTGCAGGACTAGTCGGGGGATTGGGACTGATCCCATCGGCCAACATAGGGGAAAATCAGGGATTATTCGAACCAGTACACGGCTCAGCACCAAGCCATGCCGGGAAAGGCACAGCCAATCCTTCAGCCATGATTTTGTCAGCAGTTTTAATGCTGGATTACCTGGATGAGAGCGAAGCGGCACGGAAACTGGAAGATGCCCTGGTGGAAGTGTTAAGGGAAGGGAAAACAGTAACCAGGGATTTGGGTGGTAGTTCTTCTACCATGGAAATGGCCGGTGCTGTGCGGAAGAAACTGGAAAATTAACTCAATTTTTTTTAAAATCTTTTTTTATTTAATATCTTTTTCTTAAATCCAACTTTTTTTATCAATTTATTTCCTAAGCAAAGTTAAAAAGATTAAAAATTTATAATAGAAATGATTCTATAAATTTAAGCGTGGAAATGATTAAATGGTTTTATTTTAGTATGAGGTTAGTTGAATGAAAGTAGCCGATGTCAGAGCTGATATTCCCTTCCTGGATGAAGTCATATATATAGATGCTGCCAGCACAACACCCACCCCTCAACCGGTGGTCGATGCCATGTGCGAATATTACTACCACTTTAATTCTAACACCGGTAGAGGAGCGTATAGGACCGCTATTAAAGCCACTGCCGAGGTCAGGAAGACCAGAGAAAAACTGGCTAAATTCATAAACTCGGACCCACAGGAGATAATTTTCACTAAAAACACCACGGAAGCTATAAACTTAGTGGGTCATGGATTTAAATTTGAAAAAGGTGATTCTATTATTGTCCCCAACATAGAACACCATTCCAATCTGTTGCCCTGGTTAAATCTCCAAAAAAAGGGTATAAATGTAAATATAATTAAATCTGACGAGTATGGGAGGGTAAATCCGGCCGATATAGAAAATACCATCGATGAAACAACAAAACTTGTCACTGTAACCCATGTCTCTAATTCTATCGGTTCACTCTTACCTGTTGAAGAGATAGGCAAAATAGTCAAGGAAAATAATGCATATTACATGGTTGATGCTGCCCAGTCCATGGGGCATATGTCGTTAGATGTTAAAAAAATTCAGGCCGATTTCGTGGCTTCTCCAGGCCATAAAGGACTTTTGGGCCCTGTAGGGACGGGATTCTTGTACTGCAACCAGGAAATCATTGAGGATCTTGAACCCATAAATTTAGGCGGTGGGACAGTTTCAGATGTCACTGAAGACGATTTTAAGCTGTCTAAAGTACCCGGACGTTTTGAAGGCGGCACACAAAATATCTCAGGGATAATAGGTTTAGGAGGGGCAGTAGATTATTTAAATAGAATTGGAATGGAAAAGATTGAAGAACACGGAAAAAAACTCACTAAATTCATGTATAATGAGATCAAAGAGATTGAAAACAGCATAGTTTACGGACATCCAGAAGCTATTTATGATATGGTGGGCTTTAATATAAGTGGAGTGAACTGCCACGACGTGGCCAAGATACTGGATGAGCAGAAAAACATCTGTGTAAGGAGCGGTATGCACTGCGCCATACCGGCCATAAGACAAATAGGGGCCTACGATCTTGGTGGTACAGTCCGGGCATCAATTCACTATTACAACACCAAAGAAGAGATACAAACTTTAATAGACACTTTGGAAGAAATTTCCAGATACCTGGGAAATTAAAAAGGGGTAAAAATTATGGACAGAGCACAATGGATAGCGATATTTATCATACTTATAATGGCCATAAGTTCGGTAGCGTATATCGTTGCCTTCATTTAAATTTCAACAAAATTAACTAAAATATAAATTAACTGAATAAATAGTATTCAAACCAGATACTGAATTAAAATTATTCTACACTAAAACCAGCTAATGGAGGAAATAAGATGGTAAAAATAGGAGCAGTAGTAGCAGAATTCAATTTCGACATTACACAGATGATGCTGGACCTGGCACGGGAGCATGCTAAATTTCTGGATTCAGAGATAACCGAAGTAATCACCGTACCCGGAGTCTTTGACATGCCCCTGGCAATTAAAAAACTCTTAAAAAATGATGACATAGATGCAGTAGTAACTTTAGGCGCAGTAATTGAAGGATCAACCTCACACGATGAAATAGTGGTGCAGCACGCATCCCGTAAAATAGCTGATCTGGCACTGGAGTATGACAAACCAGTTGCCCTGGGAATCACCGGACCAGGCATGACCAGGCTGGAAGCCCATCAGAGGGTGGACTATGCTAAAAGAGCCGTGGAAGCAGCTGTTAAAATGTGTAAACGGTTAGAATAAACTATTTATAAATTCATTCTTTTTAATTCTTTATAGGAGATTTGGCTAATGGAAATATTAACGCCTCAGGATCTGAAAGACCAGTTTAAGGATCCCTGGATAGCCCCGTATAAGAAAGTCTTAACCATGGTTGATCAGGGAATGGTGGAACTGGTAGAATACCACCCCTGCGTAAGCGGTTCCCAGTGGATGGTATATCAGTATAAAAGGAGCAGCGACCTGGTGTTAGACTCTAGGAGGGATGGGGATAAGCACACCTACCTTTTAAAATTTGGAAAAAGTGACATGAACTTAAAGCCAAGTTTTAAGGCTGCCGGAATAGAGGAGGTATCTGTAGAGGGTGATGAAGTACGCGTAGTCCACGCTGGTTTAGCAGGCGCGGGTGTTGGCGCGGCGATGTGCCGGGGCATGGCCCAGGGTGTTAAAAGAGTCGAAATCTACGATGTAGGTGGCGGTTCCAAGCTCGGCCGTGCAGCGGTGGTCACACCAGTTATGGAGAAGATAATTCTAGGCATAGATGATACAGACACCAAGGAAGAGGGAGCTACCTGGACTCTGGCCAATAATGTGGGGATGGAACTCAGTAAAATGGGATTCGAATATTTAGATCATATTACAGTCCAGCTTTACCCCCATAACCCTAATAAAACCCAAAACTGTGTGGCAATCGCCCTAGTATTCGCTGTTAAACCAGGAGAAAAAGATAAACTGGTAGAAAAGGCCAGTGAAATCCTTAAAAAACATACCCTATCAGATGATACATCAATAGCAGTCCTTGAAGGCTTTAAAGTCCCAGAGAAACTCAGGGAATATGGTGAAGCTGCTAAAAAGTCCATGATCTACCTGAAAGAGACCCAAAAAGTAGCGGAGGAATTGGGCATACAACTGGTGGAGGTTACCGGAGCCCAGGGAGAAATAGGTGCTTTAGCCGCTTTAGGGCTCTATAATGATGTAGAAGAAGCAGCGAAGGTTTATTATTGATTTTTTATTTTAACAAGTGGAGACAAGGCAAATTCCCTTATCTATCAAGTGATCCCTTATCTATCAAGTGAAGATCAAATTCAAAAACATCCCCTCATTAACGTTGGCGAAGGTCATATCTACTTTATCTTCACGTTCGATTTCGATTCTGATTACCATATTATTTAGATAAATGTAATAATTGCCTTCCGGGTTCTGATCATTGAAAACGATATTTCGGTATCTTACCCCATTAATATAAACCCCGTATGTACCGTTTTCAAAAATTCCCTTGGTGCTGGCCACCCTCTGGTCATCGATATACACGTTTACAATTCTTCCATTATCCGCCCCAGTTTTAACGAATACTCCTTCTTCAACGGTTAAATTTTCATAATTTTCTACTGGAACAATTTTTTCTGCATAGAGGTTTTTGAAGATATTCCTGACATCACTGTCCCTTATCACATCCCTGACATTTAATCCCAGGAAGGTTCTGGCATCTGAGGGTATACGCATCACATTATCCTCTCCAGGAACCGTTTGATTAAGGGAGTATCTCAGACTATTTATATAGATACTATCTCCGTAACCAAAACCCAAAGAATCCATAGCCTCCTGGGGCATTCTTATAATGGTTGATTCATTTTCCAGGGCGCTGTCTACTGTATATGGTCCTCGGAGGTCGTAACTTTTATTGTTTTCATTGGGGCCCCAGATTATTAAATTACGAGAGGTTGGTTCGATGCTTATTCTTCCATCTTCAAAGTGAGAAGCCCCTAAAAGAGTGCTGACCATGGCGATTAATATAATGCCCGATACAATTATGGGCGCGTGCATATAAAAGAAGGATTTAAGTGTTTGCCATCTTCCTTCAGGCTTTCTCATCACGTTATAGGACATTCTAATTATTTTAACCAGATAATATACAGCAACGACTACTCCGGCGATGGAAATGATTAATCCCAGTTCTACAGGCACGGGCCTAATGAAGAAAGTGCTGAAGACGCCCAAAAATATCAGTGAAAGCCCTAAGATCTCCATACGTATGGATCTGCCCAGGGAGTCGATCATGGTCACTCTTCCGTACTCGGTGGCCCTTTGAACTATGGTCCTTACCACTTCGGTGGCTACCACGTTGAGTTCGTGGAGTGAAGATAGCATGTGATGAATTTCACCGATATCCACTTCCTTTATCCTTAAACCCATCACATCTGCATCCAGAACGATTCCCACATCTACACCGTAGTCATCTTCCAGTTTTATCCGGTTCAGGAAGGATCTTTTAGCAGCGAACTGTCCACTAAGGGGTTGGGCAAACTTCAATTCAGGGAAAAAGAAATTCAAGAGGGGTTTGGCAGTTAACTCAGTCACCCGGCCAGCTGCCCTTTTAAACTTGGTCTTGGTGATATCGGCCTCCCCAGTGATAATGGGTTGGATGATGCTATCCACCTGTTGGGGGGTTAAATTTTCGATATCTGCATCTAAAAAGACTACTATATCACCATTTGAATTTTTAAATCCAGTTTTTATGGCAGCACCCTTTCCTCTGTTTTTAACATGCTGAATAACGGTGGCACCTGCGTTTTCTGCTACCTTCGCCGTGTCATCGTAGGATCCATCATCAACAACGATGGTTTCGTCGATGTAACCTACCTTTTTTACAGTTTTAACCACATGACCAACGGTTTTTGACTCGTTAAAAGCGGGGATGATCACGGAAACCGACATATCACTGGAGTTAACAGTTTTAATAGCACCGAAGATCGAGAGCAAAAATAGGATGATCCATAACACGTAGATTGCACCTTCAAAAAATTTCTTTAGTTAAATTCATCATCAAGTATATATAACCATTTGTATAGGTCTACTTTAATTTTTTCCCAATTTTTTTCCCAATTCTTCTAAAAAACTTTATTTACTTTTCTTGTGCATATAATTTTAGTATATGGGGATATTAAATTAATCTAAAAACTGGAAATGAATTACCTACCTGATAAATGAACTCTAAACTGGTGGAAGTTATGGAACCAAAAATTATGATACTCCTGGGGAGTGCATCTGATTTTGCCATTGCAGAGAAAGCGATCGATATTCTGGAAACCATGGAAATCCCCTACGATTTACACGTGGCTTCAGCCCACCGCACTCACCAAAAGGTCAAACAGATAGTCACTGAATCCACTAATAATGGGGTGGAAGTTTTCATGGGAATCGCCGGACTTTCAGCCCACTTACCAGGGATCATAGCAGCTAACACCCACAAACCAGTGGTTGGTGTACCGGTTAATGTTAAACTGGAAGGACTGGATGCACTATTTGCCTCGGTCCAGATGCCCCAGGGAGCTCCTGTAGCCACAGTGGGTATTGATAGAGGGGAAAATGGGGCTATACTTGCTTCCCAGATAATAGGAATCCGCGACCACGAAGTCAGGAGAAATCTCTCCCACATGCGCCGGGAATTCTTCTTCAAAGTTGATAAGGATGAAAAAAGCCTGGGGGAAAAGCTCAAGGGTAAATATTACACTAAAAACATATTCGAAGAAAAACTGGATAATTCAACGAATAAAATAAATAATGGAGACAAGCCAGATATAGCCATCATCGCCGGTAGCTATACAGATATCAAAGTAGCTGAAAAAACCACGGGCTTACTGGATAAATTGAATATCACCTATGATCTGAAAATTATATCCCCCATAAGAGACCCCGAGGCATTCGAAGAATACATGGGCGAGATGGAGGATGTTAAACTATTCATTGCTATTTCTGGACTGTCGGCACATGTAACCGGTTCGGTGGTGGCCTACACCGAAAAACCAGTGATAGGCGTGCCTTGTTCCATAAGACTGGACGGCTTAGACGCCCTGCTTTCCATGGTAGACATGCCCCCTGGTGTCCCGGTAGCCACCATGGGCATAGATGAGGGCGGTAACGCAGCACTACTTGCGGCTGAAATGCTGGCCATAGGAAATAAGGAATTACAGGATAATTTACTGAATTTAAAGAAAAATCAGGAGCATAGTTAGAATATGGAGGGGTTAATATGGACAGTTTAAAGGACTTTCTCCAGGTACTGGAGCAGGAATTCCAGGTAATCGAAGTGGATCAAGAGGTATCCCTGGAATATGAAGTAGCCAAAATACTTAAAGACAATCCAAAAGATTTGATCATATTTAATAATATAGCAGGCAGTGATAAACGGGTAATATCTGGTATATGCAACACCAGGGAGAAGATTGCCCGGTCACTGGATGTGAAGGTGCCTGAAATTGGTAGTAGAATAATTAATGCCATGGAAAACCCCATACCAATTATTGATATTCAAAGTACACATGATAACTTCCCTGTTTCTGGGAAACCAGACCTTAAAGAAATTCTTAAAGAAATTCCTATTCCCACCTACTATAAAAATGATGCCGGCCCCTACATAACCGCGGGGGTGATCATAGCCAAAGACCCGGAAACCGGGATAAGAAACGCTTCCATCCACAGAATGCTGGTAAAAGAGGGTAACCGGATGGGAGTAAGGATCGTTCCCAGAAACCTTTACACTTACCATCAGAAGGCAGAAAATTTAGATGAACCACTGGAGATAGCCATAGCCATAGGAATGCACCCGGCCACACTTCTCGCCTCCTGCACATCCATACCCATAACTGCAGACGAACTGGAAGTAGCTAACAACTTCCACCAGGGCGAGATGAAACTCATAAAATGTGATACAGTGGATATAGAAGCACCGGATTGTGAGATACTCCTTGAAGGGCAAATTTTACCACATGAAAGGACGGAAGAAGGTCCGTTTGTTGATCTCACCGATACTTATGATGTGATACGTAGAGAACCAGTGATTGAAGTTACAGAAATGCACTTAAAGGAAGATCCACTACTCCACGCCATCATGCCTGCCGGACTGGAGCATAAACTCCTCCAGGGACTACCCCAAGAGCCAAGGATATTTAACATAGTCCGGAACACAGTCCCCACAGTGAAAAATGTTGTCCTAACTGAGGGGGGCTGCTGCTGGTTACATGCAGCTGTGTCCATCCAGAAACAAACACAGGGCGATGGAAAAAACGTTTTAATGGCTGCTTTAACGGCTCATCCATCACTTAAACATTGTGTGGTGGTTGATGAGGATATAGATGTCTTTAATAGTGATGATATAGAATATGCTATCGCTACCAGGGTTAAAGGAGACGATGATTTGATTGTTATTCCCGGTGCTCGTGGGTCATCACTCGATCCAACCGCTACCCCTGATGGAACCACTACCAAGATAGGGATCGATGCCACCAAACCCCTGGATAAACTGGAAAAGTTTGAGAGGGTCAGCCGATCAGAGTACTGAGATAATAGTTATCAGAAGACTGAATAAAATTCAAATTATTTAAATAATCTCTATGGTACTTTTTGGGGATGTAGCTGTTTTTTTCCCTACTTTTTTAATATTGAAAAGGCAATGGTCATCTCCTTTGGCAACACATTTCACTTCATCCACTAAAACTTCCGACCCGAAATGTTTGGAGAAGATGGATTCAAAAATTCCCGCCCCAATGGCGCAATTTGATCTAGCTATGTTGACCATATCCTTACATTCAAAATTATTATCTATGCGAATGGTTATAGGATCCACGTTAATTGATTTAAAATCTCCCAGGTCATATCTTTTCCATAGGTTCCCTACATTGTCCATTACATTTTCAGTTTCTGGGGATTTTACGTATTCATAGATTGATTCGCCTGTAAAATTCCCTATATTAAAGAGTAATGGATAGATATCTATCCCATTTTCGCCTAGATAAAGTCTAATAGTTGTAAACAGTAATCCGTAAAAACTTGTAGGGTCATTAAGTGGAATGACGGTAATAAGTGAATTTTTAAAATATTTCTCTACATCGATATCATAGTTTATATTTGAGGATAATTCAGCAAGCTGTTTTGCCTTGATATAAAAAGATTTTTTCCTTTTATCATTTAAATCTGCTTTTGATCCGATTATTCCCTTTTCCCTAATATTTTAAGATGATTCGAAAGGTTTGGCTTAGATTTCTTGGTTTTTGATAAAAGTTCGTCAAAATATAAATCATCCGTTTCAAGCAGGGATAGTATATTTGCTTTAACCGGGGATTCTATTATTTTTGGCCCCTCGGAAGTCATATAGATCCGTACATAATCTGATCTTTTATACATATACTTTAATTTATGCAGATTTGAATTATTATACTTTCATTTAGGTATTAACGCGTTCTAATTTTTTATTAAATATTTACACTTGAAATAGATGTTTGTTAAGGTGGTATGTTAACAGTTAAAGAAAGCCTTAAACGATACTATAGCCCTTTTTATTAATTAATTAGAATTTCTTTAATATATTTTTAATACATTTTTACACTTGAAATGGACGTTCGTTAACATGGTCCATGAACAGTTAAATAAAACCCTAAACTTTAAGTGGTAATACTTATCAATACTCATTTAGTAATTCATAACAAATATTTCAAAGTTATGTAGAATTTGCATAAGTAGATTACACCATACGAACAGTTCGTATTATTAGTTAACGAAATTCCTGAACAGTTAAACAAATCCTAAACTATAAGTAGTAATTCATAACAAATCTGTTTTATGACAGTAAAGACTTGTAGCAATAACAACTTATGACAATTCAGATTATTGATCAATGTTGCAGTGATTAGTTGAGCAACTACAATTCTATAAATAAACACTTTAAACTTGAGGCTAGTCAAAAAAACAAGTGTTAAATTCACCTAGGTGATGCATCGGACCACACACCAAATATTCCAATGATACCCAAATAACGCCCCCCGTTATGGATTTTGGTTTCAATTGGAATATTAATACCTGAAGATGATAATTAGGGCTTTAAAACCCTTTTGTTATCTTCAGGGGCCAATTTAAAAAATCAATAAAATGTTAGATGAATATGATAAAGCTGGATTAATAGCCATGTTTTTTAATTTTAAGTTTTTCAGGTTACAATATCTATATCTGCCTTGCATCGGGGGCATTTCCTGGTTTCTTTAATTTTATCACTCATCACAGAAAACCCGTCCCGTTGGATAACGGTCTCTCCACATTCTGGACAGTAGGTGTTTTCTCCATCTGCAGTGGGGACGTTGCCGATGTAGACATATTTCATCCCTGCATCTCTGGCTATTTTATGGGCCTTCTCTAGATACTTTATCTCTGTAGGGGGTAGCTCCTGCATCTGATACTGGGGGAAGAACCTGGTGAAATGTAAGGGTACCTCCACACCCACCTCATCTGCCATGAACTTAACCAGTGAACGTATATCTTCATCAGAATCGTTGTATCCTGGGATCATGAGGTTGGTGATCTCGATGTGGATCTTGGCATCATGCATCTTTACGATGGTGTCCAGGACGGGCTCTAATCTTGCCTCGCAGAGGTCCTGGTAGAATTTCTCAGTCATGCCCTTAAGATCGATGTTGGCCGCGTCAAGGTAGGGTTTTATCTCCTGGAAGGATTCTTCGCTCATGTACCCGTTGGTCACGTAGATGGTTTTTATATCTTCTTTCCTGGCAATTTTCGCCGAGTCCAATGTGTATTCGAACCACATGGTGGGCTCGTTATAGGTCCAGGCTATTGATTTACATTCATATTCCTTGGTGAGGCGTATAGCATCCTCTGGTAACATGTCCCTGGTGGGGATGTTTTCCAGTTCTGCCTGGGATATGCCCCAGTTTTGACAGTGGCGGCACCGGAAGTTACAACCTACACTGCCCAGGGAAAATACCATACTCCCTGGATAGAAATGGAATAACGGCTTCTTCTCTATAGGGTCTACAGCTGCCGATGAAACGGCCGCATAGTTGAGGCTGTAAATTTTATCATCCACATTCTCCCGCATCTGGCAGAAGCCAGTTTTACCCGGGGAGATGATGCATCTTCTCTGGCATATTTTACAGTTTAAAGCGTTGTCCACTTTTTCGTAGAGAATGGCTTCTTTCCTCATGATATTTCACCAGTTTGAAAGGGGGAGTCAATTATAAAATGAATTAAAAGTTGGATTTCTTCAGGTGCTCGTAACCCCTTGGAGCTAATATTTTTGTTTTTCCTTCCTTATCTACCATGTGGATTTGTCCAGATGAAGTTACCTCCCCTATCTTATGAAGCCCTATTCCATCCTTTATTTGGTTGAATTTCTCTTCTTGGATGGTTACTAAAAGTTCAAAATCTTCACCATAGGTTAAAGCCATGTTGAGGGGATTTTTATCCAGTACTTGTGAGATAATATGGACTTCGGGTGGTATGGGCAGTAATTCTTCATGGAAGGTGATGCCTATACTGGACCCGCTGGAATCAATTAGTTCACCCATTTCACTCAGTAGTCCATCGGTTATGTCAGTATTGGATGTTGCAGCGCCTGAATTCGATAGTTTCAAACCCTTCTCTAATTGGGCTTCAGGTTCCAGGGCATTTTTTATTACTCGAGTTTTAATTTCTGGATCTAAGTCTTCTAACTCGGATGCACCGGCAAACAGGACTTCAAAACCAGCAGCAGCCAACCCTAAGGGCCCGGTAACGGCAACAACATCCCCTTCCCGGGCTCCGCTTTTCATCAGTACTTCATTTTTGGATACCATTCCCAGGCAGGTTCCACTGAGGGTTAATTCGTCTGATTCGTTAGTGTCTCCACCGATAAGGGCCATGTTATATTGTTTACATGCCTGGAGTATCCCATCCATGATAGCATCAAAATTAGAGATGGTTAAATCCGAGGGCATAGCCATGGCAATTATGATTCCCAGGGCACTGGCCCCCATGGCTGCCAGATCACTTACATTGACAGTAACGATCTTCTTACCCATCTGCTGGTAACTCATCTCCCGGGGGAAATGCGCCGATCGTGTTAATAAATCAGTAGTGGCTACCAGATAGTTTTCTCCAAAATTAATCAGGGCAGCATCGTCTTTAAGACTTTTAAATGTTAAATTATCAAAAAAAGGAGATTCAAAAGATATATTTTGGCTTCTTTTAAGAAGCCGTTTTATGAGTTCTTTTTCACCAAGTTCGGTTATCTTTTGTTCTTTAGAGGGCATCATTAACCCGATCTTCTATTATATCTACAATCCTATTATCCGCACCTAAAGGTTCCGTGTAGATTATCTTGCCCTTAAATCGGATTTCCTCTGCTTCTTCATCCTGGTGGTCGTGTGAATGTCCATGACCGTGTGAATGTCCATGATCGTGGTTATGTTCATTGTTCCCATGACTATGTTCCTTTAAATCGTTTCCATTGTTGATTTGTAGCATTTTAGGTATATCCTGTTTGGTGTGCACTCCATGGGCTAAAAAGACTGGGATGGCGACGATCTTTTCCACTCCCTTATCAGCCAGCTGGTTTATAGCATCTGGTATGGATGGTTTGGACATACTCATGAAACTAACAACCACGGGATAATCGGTTTTTTCCCGATAGAGATCTGCAACTTCGTTTATAACTTCTTCACCATGGGGTAATCTACTTCCATGACTTATAAGTAGCACGCCAATGTTATTTTTTGAGTTTGAATTTGTATCCATATGAAATCACTCCTTCCTCACCTTCTGCCTTAATCTTTCGGAAAACCAATTCCACATCATCGCCTATTTCAACGTCGTCTTCTCCACAGTCTACAATTTGACTGGTGATTTTAGCGCCTTCTTCCATTTCTATTATGGCTACGATATAGGGTGAAAGTATCTTGAACTCTTCTGCAGGAGCGTGGATAACTGAATAGGTGTGTATTTTACCTTTTCCACTGAATTTTATATCCTCTAATTTACCTTTCCTCCTGCATTCTGGACATATAACTCGTTTTGGAAAATAGACCTCTCCACAATTGCTGCATTTTGAACCTATGAGATTGTATCTTTGGGGGATGTGACGCCATCCTCTTACGATGTCTTTCAAAATTATGACCTCCATTAAATTTAAATGAATTCCTTATCCAACTAAACAACTGCCATTTTTGGTTCATAAAAATAGAACGTTAATTCTAAATTTCTAACAAATTATATTCTAAATTTTATATCTTAATCTTTAATTTAAATATTTCCTTTCCAAGTTTTTATAGGTACTTGGTTAATATTTATATACTAAAAAGTAATACTAATAATCATGGATAACCGAGGTTACGTCATGAGTGGAATGTCCTTTTTACTGGTTTTACCCGCTATTTTGCTATTTGCTGTATTTTTAGACCTGACTACTGGTGGTATAGAAGAAAATTCCCGGGTTTTAGGGTCCGGGGCCGTGTCAAATACAGCGAAAGACCTTAAAGCTGATATTATGGTTGCAGGAAAGGAGGTTTTAAAAAGTGAAGCTGATAGCGTGGTGAGTTCAGGGACACCTCTTTCCAATAGCCGGGCGGTAATCAAGGCAGATCTGCAGACTAAGATGGACCAGATGGTCCAGGATTATGAGGATAACAGTGGGATGGAGGTGGACTGTAACATCACATCGGTAGGTAACTCGGAAGATCCATTTGCAGTTCAGGTAAATTCCACCATATATGTGGGTAAGGGTAATATCACTCATTGGGAATTCGTAAGTCAGGATATTCCCCTCACAGACCCACAGTATCCCATACCCAACCCATTACCATTCATTAAATGTAAAGGTCATGGAGGGATTCAGGTTGTAAATAATAAAATAGCCTTCGGTTCCACTCTAGTTAATTACCTGGAGAAACGTGGAGTGGAAAACGCCTTCGCCTATGAAAACTCCACCACCGCCTTCATAATAAAGAAATGTCCCTATGATCCCTACATAATGCATGGAACAAACAACAATACACTCAAAAACTGTATAGACAATGGATATTTCCACGAGAGTGCTGATGGGCCGTGTTTCCTCTGCAGGTTGGAAGGTCACGGAACCTGTCCACATTATGGTATGGAGACCTTCATCGTCCCCTGTTCTTCGGCAAACACCAGTGTAAACAGCAGTAATTCCAGCACCAATTTCACTTACAACACAGCTCCCAGTTCCATCGACCATGTGATCTTTGATGAAACATACAACAGCACCTACCAGGGATATAGGCTTATTTACTATTTTGATGGAGTTAATCTCCTTATCCTATATTTAGACAACGCCCACAGGCAGAAATATGGCTTTCCCACATCCTAAAATCAGGTGATGCTTGATGATTAGATTACATTCTAAACCCATAAATTTTTTAAAGGAAAATAAGGGACAGGTATTTTCTATGGATGTATTGCTTGCTCTTATCATAATTACCATGGTAATAGGAATGTCGGCTGATGCTTTAGACATCGTATCTTTTAAAATCTCTGATTATTCATCTGGAAAGTCACTGGATAGGATTGCAATCGACGCAGCAGATATACTGATAAACACCCCTGGAACTCCGGATTGGGAGAATAGTAATGATACACAATTTGTTACACCGGGACTGGCACAGGATACCAACGGAACTAAAAATACCACCAAGATACTGAGTTTTGCAAAGATAACCCACCTTGAAGCCAGGTACCACGAGTTCATGGGTAACGTCATACCACCCGGTGCAAATTCCTCTTTAACGATTTATCCGGCAAGTTCCACCCTGGAACCAATGGAGGTGGGTAACGGGACCCCTCCTCCGGAAGTTACGGAAGTAGCAGTGGTGAACCGTACTGTTCTGGTGAATTTCAGGGATTTTAAGATTTTAACCAGTATGGCCAGTAATTCAAAACAGGAGATCTGCCCACATTACAACTACACAGGATTTACAGGTCACAGTAAACCCGCTGACAACTCTACAACCGGTTGGAAATGCAGTTGCTTCAAGATAACCCAGGAAGACCTTAATACGACTGACTTTTATATTCTGACCGATCCTCCTGTGTTAGAAGACAGTGGGGGATGGATACTGGATCGTCCAGATAAGATAAGTATAGAAAAGGAAACCTTCTCAGGACACCCTATACTGGTAAATGATAAAATAAATGAAATGATAGGTGATGATGAGGAAGCTGTAATATGGCTACATGTTCAAATGCCTAATGATCATTTTAAATCTTCTAATACGTATTTGATAGGGGTTCCCAAGGGTACACCCCCTGATGAAGTGAAGATTGAATATTTACACCCTCAACCCTGTTCATTCGTACTTAAAATCTGGATGGAATAGCTTAATCATCTTTAAAAATATGATACTATATTATTTATCATATTAAACAATATTAAGAGATTTAAAGGTAATTTAACGATTAATTTAAGAGATAGACATATCCTCCATTACTAAATAGAAAGACTTTTATCTCTAATAGTATAATATTTATCCATATTATTGTAAGGGGGATTAATTTTGGTTACAGTGAAATGCAAAGAATGTGGCAAAGAATTCAATATAGAGGAAGGAGATACACTTTCTGATTATATCTGTGTTGATTGTGGAGGGAATTTAGAGTATAAACGATATTTGGGAAGGAAACCTGATGGTTTAAAGGGGCATAAGGGTTCAAAAAAACCGGTTAAATCAATTATTATTTCAGCTATAGCTTTAATTGCAATATTTGCAGTATTAGCCGTTTTTACTAATATAATTCCTCTGGGGAATCTAACTACTAATAATTCTACCTCAAATAATAATTCTACCAATTATATACCAAATGAAACCTATGCCGGTCATGGAATAACCTTTAATTACCCAGCTGGCTGGATACAAATGTATAATCTTGATGCTCCCAGTCGGTGGGGTTTTGGTAATCCGGTTGTAGCATTCTTTGAACCAGAAGGCAATAAAACTGAGTCTGATAGTATTACCACCTATTTCTACATTAAACAGAGAGGTGTGACTTCTTTAGACCAGATGATTGAGGCTTACAGGATTGATATTGCAGAGATAGGACAAACCTATGTTTCACATCGAAACATAACCGTTAACGGTATGAGGGCGGTGGAGCTAATAAAGGAATGGAATGTTAGTGGTAGACCATATAGGGCTATTACGGCGCATATCGAGGTTATCCCGGGGTCTTTGTATTACAGGATTGGGTGTGTCACTCCTCAAGACGAATGGAATGAATCTCTTCCTAAATTTGAAATGGTGATCTACAGCTTCAAACCATTATAGAAATATAAAAGGTTATTTTGCTATTCAGTCCATGAATTTCTTTTTTTATCAATTTCTATTCTATTTTTTTAACAATATATCTACCCAAATAAATTATCAATCTGGGAAATTTACCAATATTCTAAAAAAATTTTGGTCAATTACCAGTACATTTATATTAATATGGAAATATACTAATACCACTCAAAGATGTTTTGTGGTGAACATGAAATGGATGAAATAGACTCGCGGATAATTCATTCACTGATCCAAAACTCGAGGATCACCCTCTCCCAGATGTCCAAAGACATAGACGTGCCAGATGCAACCATATCCAACCGGCTTAAGAAGCTTGAAAAAGACGTGATCAAGCAATATACCTTAATACTGGATTATGATAAGATTGATTTGAAAATTACTGCGATAATAATTATTCAAAGCGAATCAGAAAAACATAAAGACGTTGAACAGCAATTATCAAACCTTGATGAAGTATCAGAAGTTTACAGTATTTCTGGTGAATATGACATCCTCATCAAAGTATGGGCGCGTAGTTTAGATGAATTAAACAACATAATTAATTCAAAAATACGTTCTGTGGACGGAATCGAAGATTTAACCGAGATGATCGTAATGGAAAGGGTCAAAGAAGGGGTGGTGCCACTAACCGAACCCAAGGAATAAAAAGAACTCCAGGAGGTGAATTAATGTACCTCAGTGAAATTATTAAAAAACCCGTATTCGATGGAGCAGGTAAGAAAATAGGAAGATTAAAGGATGCCATAGTGTCCTCAGAGGTTTCTTACCCAATAATAAAAGCGATAATAGTTGATAAAGTAGATAAAAAGACCATAACTATTCCTTATAATTATATTGATAGTATTGGTAGGGAAACTAAGCTTAAAACATCCCTCGATGAAATAATGGAATATAAAATACAAAACCTGGATATAAGACTCTGGGAAGACGTTCTAGACAGGCAAGTAGTGGATATTGAGGATAAAAAGGTCAGAAGAGTCAATGATATAAAGATATCTCGCAGCCACGGTTACTATCATATAATCGGTGTTGATATAGGTTTTTACGGTATCCTGAAGAGGCTGGGCTTGGAAAGTATAGCAAAGCCCATGCGGGTTAAGTCAAACGAGAACATAATCGCCTGGGCAGACATCGACACCCTGAACCAGGACTATTCCAAACTGAAATTAAAGGTCCCCAAACAGAACATTAAAAAACTCCACCCAGCAGATATAGCGGAAATAGTGGACCAGTTAGGACTCAACGAATCTATAAATATCCTGAACAGCCTGGATGATGAGGCAGCAGCCGACACATTAGAAGAAGTCTCACCAGAAAGACAGGCCTATCTCCTAGAAGGTATGGACAGCCAGCGTGCTGCAGAAATCTTAGATGAGATGGACCCCGACGACGCGGCAGACGTACTGGGAAATTTACCTGAAGAGAAAGCAGAAGAACTTCTGGGCTTACTGGAGCCAAAGGAGTCTAAAGATATCAGGATATTACTGAAATATCCAGAAAACACAGCCGGCGGAATCATGACCACCGAATACGCCTACATTGAACAGGACCTCACCGTAGGCGAGGTGATGAAACAACTCCGGGAGATAGCCAAAGATGTGGAAACCATCTACTACGTATACGTAATCTCAAAAGACGGTGAATTAACTGGAGTTATTTCATTGAGGGATATTTTACTGACTGACGATGATAAAAAGATTTCTGAAATCATGCACACACCGGTGATAACCGTTGATATCCTGGAAGAAGAGGAAGAGGTGGCACAAAAAATAGCCAAATATAACCTACTGGCATTGCCGGTCGTTGAAGATGAGAATAGGTTAAAGGGAATAGTAACTGTAGATGATGCTATAGATATCGTTTTACCTGTGGCCTGGAAAAAGCGGGTTCCAAGAATGTTTAGATAAAAAATATGGTGGTTTAAATGGATATCCGAATTTTCACCAGGGTATTTAGAAGTCCTTTCATCTTAAGCCTGGTAATGTTTATTTCTATAATGGGCCCGGGAATCATAACCGCCAACGTAGACAACGACGCAGGCGGCATAACCACCTATGCACTGGCCGGTTCCCAGTTTGGATATGACCTGCTCTGGCTCTTCATCCCCATGATCATAGCCCTGGCTATCATCCAGGAGATGGGCGTCCGGATGGGAGTGGTATCCGGTAAGGGGCTGGCAGATCTGATACGGGAGAAGGTAGGGATTAAGTTGACCTTCCTCATGACCATCGCCCTCTTGGCTGCTAACATGGGAAACATCCTAGCAGAATTTTCCGGGATCTCAGTGAGCAGTGCAATTTTTGGTGTCCCCAACTTCGTTGCCCTGCCGGTAGCCGCTCTGGTAGTCTGGCTCCTGGTGGTTAAGGGCACCTATAAGAGTGTGGAAAAAGTCTTTCTAGCCGCATCACTGGTTTACCTATCCTACATCGTGGCAGGATTTCTATCACAGCCCAACTGGGGCTTGGCCATACACAACACATTCGTACCGCAGATAGTGCCCAGTGAAGCCTATATCACCATGATAATAGGGCTGGTAGGGACGACCATCGCCCCCTGGATGATGTTCTACCTGCAATCCACCATAGTTGAAAAAGGAGTATCCCTAAACAACCTGAAATACTCCAAGGCAGACGCTGTTCTAGGGGCGATAGTGGTAAATATAGTGGCATTTTTCATAGTCATAGCCTGCGCAGCCACCATAAATGCCAACGGCATTCAGGTCAACGATGTTGCAGATATATCCCGGGCACTGATTCCATTCGCTGGCCAGTACGCCAGCCTGTTATTTGCATTTGGATTTCTAAACGCATCTCTATTTGCCGCAAGTATCCTACCATTATCCACAGCTTACTACGTATGTGAAAGCCTCGGGTTCGAGGCGGGAGTTTCCAAGAGTTTTAGAGAAGCACCAGTATTCCACGGACTGTATCTGGGCCTTATCATACTGGCGGTCATAATTATAATGATACCAGATATCCCCTTACTCTCCATCCTATACCTATCACAGGTTGCAAACGGTATCCTACTACCATTTCTACTTATACTGATGCTACTCATCATCAACGACAAAAAAGTCATGGGTGAACATGTAAATTCCCGGCTGTTCAACGTAATTTCCTGGGCAACCGTAATAATAGTGATGAGTTTAAGCATAGCACTGGCGGTAACCAGTTTGATATAGAAATTAAAATAAATGGAGTTAATTTAACTTATTAAAACAGCAGTTATAACCACCATCTCCTCAAAAAAACCCTTCTCCCGGGCGGTTATAGAAGCTTTAAAACCGAGTTCTTCCAATTTTTCCAGGGTCTCCTCGTTACCTGATAGTGTTGACTGTACCATCTGCACCTTCCCACCGGGATTCAGATGGTCCTTCATTTCACAGAGGAACCTGTCTATCACTTCCCTCCCGCTGGGACCGCCGTTCCAGGCAGCGTCCAGTTCGCCGTCAACTGTCTCATCTTCAGATGTGGGGAGGTAGGGTGTGTTAAATAATATTAAGTCGAATTTCTCATCTTTAACTGGTTCAAACAGGTTTCCCTTCCTCAATTCCACGTTGTATGCCTTGTTGACGATGATATTCTTAAGGGTGCAGTCCAGTGCATGGGGGTTGATATCGGTGGCTATGACCATCCGTGCTTTCCTGGAAGCCAGGATAGCTATAAGCCCAGTCCCTGTCCCGATTTCCAGTGCACGGGACATCCGCTCCACTTCTAGATTGTTGGCTAATAGAAAGGTATCTTCCGCTGGTTCGTAAACCTGCGGGTGAGTTTGGTACTTGATGTCTTTGTATTCCTGCATCTTTTCACCTAAGTCATTTTATTGGAATTCAAGGTCTTTATTGAAATTCAGAATATAGATTGATTTAAACATTTCATATGGCATCGTTCTAATCTGTAAAAGACACAATATTGTGGTGCTGATCTGCAGATTTCTGAGTATTTACCAGAAACCTTTGATAGAATTAATGGATTTTTAGGATACTCTTTTAAGGTTATGATAGCTGCTTCCTTTTCTACAGGTTGTGCCTTTCCGGCATCTATCATACCTTCAGCTAAACTGTTTAAAAATACAGATTCAGTGAACTCGGAATTTTCATTCAACACCCGGCAAACACGTTCTCCCACGGCACATTTATCAGACTTTAAAATAATATCAATGGCCTGATCCATATTGATAATCTGGGGTTCAAAGCTTTTCGTACTTTTCAAGCAATTTTCTCCCAACAAACGGGCCTATAATGGGAAATTTAACGAATTTAAGGAAAAATACAGTTAATTTAACATTTCGAACGACATTACCAGATGTATAATCGTTTATGGTAGCCATGTAATTTCCCTTATACCTCTTTTTGTAACCAATATTTACCTTCCTGGTCAGATTTAACTATTTTAATCCGGTCTCCACTTTTTAATCCTTCCCAGCTGATGAAATAATGCTCATGGGGAAGATCAGGACCTCTACAGGTGCAGGGATAAGATTCTATTGCCACCTGTTTTTCAACGTCATCACCAATCAGTTTAAAATTAATCCCCAATCCAGGAAAGAAGTTTAATTTGTTTTTTAAGATGAATATAAATCCTTCCCGGGCTTCTTTAGTGGAGATTTTCCGGTTGTAACTGTCTGTTTTCATAATATCCTGTTTTTAATTTCTAACGAGTCCTAATCCAGTTTCCCTTTAAATCCGTCGATAGCGGCTGGAAGACATTTTAAGACTGACGTGAGACCGGAATGGTGCAGATTCAGTACAACAGCACCGGTGATCTCGTCACGGGTTGCACCTTCATTTTTAGCCATAAACGCATGTAGCTTAACACCATCCATGTTTTGATGCGCGGTTAAAATGGCGATATTTACGAGTTGCTTCGTTTTAGAATCCAAGCCTTTCTGTGACTTTTGGGCTTCAACCAGATCATTGAAACTGGCTGCCAGTTCTGGAAATTCTTCCTGGAATAGTTCATAGGGATTTTGTTTCAGTACGGTCATAAATAATAGATGTAATCTTTGCTAATTATAATTTTTTAATAGTAAGAATTTAGCACCTCGATTTTTCATGATAAATTATAAATTGTATAAGAATCCAACCTCATAATAGTTATTAGTAACTATATTGTGGGGTGTTGAGTTGAGGTGCAATAAATGTGGAACTGAAAATAGTCCAAATGTAAAATACTGTAAAGAATGCGGGAACAAATTATATAATAATGAAAATACATCCCTGGATGGATATAAAGGCAATAGTGGTAAAAATAGAAACTTATTTTTAATTTCTGTAGTTGTCCTGGCAATGATTGTTGTTGCTGCAGTGGGATTATCAGGGATCTTAAATCTCAACACAGTGACAATCCAGAATAATAGTAGCGGTGATTCTAATTCCATCCAAAAAAATCAGGGGGATACTCAGTCGGTCCCTCATTCTAATTCTACACCAAAAAAGGTGGAATGTCCAGAATGTGGTGGAGTAGGTACTGTCACCTGCTATAATACAGTAACAGGTGGAGAAAGCTGTGAAGGTACTGGAATTGTTCAGGGAGGGCCAACAGCAGGTAGGATATGTCACATATGTAATGGGTTGGGTTATATAACCTGTCCTACTTGTGAGGGTGAAGGTTATGTGACAGAATAAGCCCTTGTCGAATATTAATCAGTGAATATATTAATTCGGGTGAATATCCACTATATTTCCAGAAGAACTTTCAACTGACCAGAAATATACAGTACTTCCTCTGGATCCAGTTTCACCACTCTTTTATCCAGTAATTCATCATCCAGCTTCTGAACTATTTCCTTTCTAGTTTTCTTATCTAACTCTGCTATCTCATGGAAGGAATCAATGAGTGCATTGCGTGTTTTCTTCTTCTTATGCTGAAAAAGCGCCCGAGAAACCTTGATTAAAAATTCATCTACTTCCACTTTTTTATCTGGCTTTAATTTGATGACAGCCGAGGATATTTTAGGTGGGGGATAGAAATCTTCCCGGGAGACCTCAAAGAGCATTTCCACATCGGCGCAGTAGTGTGTCATCAGGGATAATCTGGAATAATTCGAATCACCAGGACAGGCCACCATCCTCCCTGCAAATTCCAGTTGATACATAAGTATGGCAAAGTCAAAGTCGTGTTTGAGTATCTTGAATGTTAGGGGGGATGAGATCTGGTAGGGTAAGTTGGAGACCACCTTGTTGAACTTGGGGAATTTGATCTTAGTAGCGTCGGCAATTAAAACCTCTACATTAGATATCCCAGATTCATTCAGTCTCTTCTTTAAAATAGCAGCGATTTTCTGGTCCTGCTCAACAGCGATGATCTTTCCAGTTTCACTGGCCATGGGGATGGTTAAAGTCCCTATGCCTGGACCTATTTCAAGTACGGTGTCATCCGGTGATAATTCGGCATGGTCTAGAATTTTAAGGACAATATTTCGGTTTATCAGGTAATTCTGTCCTTTTTTCTTGTTCAGTCTGATGTTGTACTTCTTCAAGATCTGGAGGGTGTCAGTTAACATTAGAATAAAAAAAATAGATTATTTATTAGAACTTAAAGGTTCAAGTTTTCTTTTTAGGAGGTCTGGTGAATATAGTGTATTTCCTTTTACCTTTCCTGTCGCTGCTTCCCTCTAATTCTAATAATATACGTTTGGATATGAGTTTAACTGGGTCGGCCAGCATGGGCACCCTTTCTTTGATATCCTGGTAGCTTTCGAATTCCTTTTGTTTACGGGCGTTCAGGATATCCCACATGTGCTTCTTCCCGATACCGGGTAAGAGTTCTATCTGGTGGAGTCTGGTGGAGATGGGGCCTGCTTCATTGAAGAAACGTACGAACCTATCCTCATGTTCTTTGATAATTTCTTCGATAACGTAGTTCAACTCCAGCTTTGCAGTGGCGGTGAGCTTGTCATATTTCAGTCTACGGTTTACCCGGGAGATTTTTTCCCTTTTACCCGCTCCGATGTAAACTTTTTCATGAATATCCAGATTAACATTTTCTTTAGGGATGAGTTCCAGAAGTGTGAACTCTTCTATGCCTATAGCTTGAGCTACAGGCTTCTTTTTAAATGAAGGTACATCTTCCTTTACATAACCTATAGGTAGATAATCCAGAATAATCGCATAATCCTCCATAGTCAACCACCGCACTCTATAATTAGTAAAACTTTAAACCCAGAAATATGGGGTAATTCATTATTTAATTTATTCTTCTTCACGATATTTGTTAATTATCTCGAGTAATGTTTCCATTTCCTCTTTCTTGTGTGATCCTCTTTCCTTTGCAAACATCAACCTCATATCCGCCAGATCTTTGGGCATTATATCTGCCAGTTTAACTGCCTGGCTTTTTTTGATGATTTCTTCCATTTCCTTGACCAGTTTAGCTGCAGTTTCTGCATCGGTCTTTACAAATTTGGTTACATGGTCCAGGGCAAGGTTTTGCTCATAGTTGAGTTCAAGGGTCTTTGAGCGTTCCTCTAACATCTCTTTAACTTCAGCACTGGTGATGGGATCAGTTTCAATAATTTTCTTTCCAATCATTGAATCACTCTTGCATTTTAAGATGTTCTGGTCTTATAATCAACTGTTTTGGTTTGTTTCCATCGTTTATTTCTATTATATATGCTCGGCCACGTTTTTCGGATACTTTCCCTGTCTTCCCATGGAATCGGGGGTGGGGTTGTCCCTTATGTACACTGGGATCTATTATGATATGCACTAAATCGTTTTCTTCGAATGTCTGCATTTTTTTAGTTATGGGGTTGGTACGTCCCACTCTAGTAGTTGTTTTAAGTTTATAACGTGTTTTACTTCGGGAACCTCTTGATCTTCTCATTGGTAAACCTCCATTTGAACCATAAAATTTTTTAAATTAAGGCCATTCCTCTTTGAGGGTTATTTAAATTCTTGAAGAATCTTCTAAAATTTTTTTGAGCCTAAATTTTCCGCTCACAATACTCTATCTAAACTAAAAATCCGCTTATTTTATAAGAATATAATGGTAAGAACTCTTTATAACGGTGTTTATAGATAAATATAGCTTTTATCGGAAATTTTTTATAACTATATTTTTTCTGTTTTTATGGGTTTATAATGTTATCTATAAAAAGATAACTTTTCTTGGTATAATATGGATGGCCTGAACTTCTTGAAATTTTAAGTGTTACTCAGGCAATATGAACATCTAAAACATCTAACTGTAGGCACTGGGCAGTTATTTCGAGTAACGATGAGACACTGGGTTGGGTCCGGTTATCATCACCGGATATCAGTTCTTTGATATATAATCCCCCCTGGCATTCAATTACCAGTTCTAAACATCCGTCATCCAATTTTTTAACTTCAATATTCCTTACTTCTCGCTTTCTTATTATATCGGCTCGTCTGTGGACTACCCTTTGGGGTGTTCGCTGTTCTATAAGTTTTAATGATTTAATCAGGCCCATATCTTCTGGGGTAACATCTTTTTCTACCTTCACCAGGGCATGGTAAATCTTATAAGTATCAGTGGAGGAAGTTTTAATCTGTTTACGCCTCTCTTTACCTGTGAATTTCAGTCCTGATATTTCTACCTTACCTTCCGCGTTCTGATTCACTTTATCTTCCAGTCCTTTAAGATCTAATGATCTTCTAAGGGGTTCTTTAATCTCCAGGACAAACGGGCGGCCTGTTCCCAACATTTTAACATCGATATCTTCTCTGCCAGCCCCGTGGAATTTGGTCTCACTTCCCCGGGATTCTCGGAGAAATTCTGGGCTGATTAATTCTTCAACAGATTCCTGGTACATCTTACCGGTGAAGTTACAGCGCTCACAACCTTCTCCTTTACATTCTCTACAGGGCCATTTCGTCTGGGGGATACCCCTTACCAGTTTCCTGTAACGCCCTTCAATAAATAAGGGATTTATTTGAAATTCTAATCCTGGTTCATCCCCTTTTTTGGTGAAATCCACCAGTATAACCAGTTGTGGTGTTTCAAAATCCACTTCTTTACCCATCTTCACCGATAGTGCCTTGCCGATCTCCCGGTTGATCTCCTTTTTAATATTTTCCACGTCAACATCAATTTCTTCCTGGATTTCCTGTTCTTGCCGGATTATATCTTTATCCACACGGGATCCTACCAGGAATGTTTTAAATTCTATGTTTGAATCATTTAATTTGCTGGATATGTATTGGGTGAGATTATTATCTATTTTCCCGAATAGGTTATCACAGATGAAGCATTTAACATCAGCTATACAATCACAACTTTCATGGTTGAGATGTTTCAGGATGTACTCTCCCCTTACCAGGTTATCGGATGCTTCCATATCACAGGAGAAATTCCTACCCAGACAACGGGGACAGATATTACCACTGGTTAGATCCAGTATTTTTAAAGCCTTCTCCCTGATCTGGGCATCTAAATCATCGTTACTCATAGTATCATTGAAATTTTTCTTTTTTATGGCGTATTAAATAGTGCTGTTAATTTGAATTTGGAAAAATAGATATGTTGGAGATAATTTTTTTATCTCATGAACTGTCTCATCATCTTATCTAACGGACCACCCATTTTCCTCTTACCAAAGCCTTTGATGGCTTTTTTGGTCATGTTGTAGTATTTTAAGAGTTCTTTAACGTCTTCGTTTCTCACGCCGGCTCCCCGGGAGATTCTTTTAACCCGGGATTGTTTGATTACCTCGGGGTGGTTGAGTTCGTATTCGGTCATGGAGTCCATCATTATCTTGTACCGGGCCAGCTTCTCCTCGGTTACCTGGGAGGCGTTTTTCGGCAGCTTACCACCCACTCCCGGGAGCATGTTCATGACCTGCTGCATGGGGCCCATCTTGTTCATCATCTCAAACTGGGAGTACATGTCCTTCAGGGTGAATTTACCACTCATCAGGTGGTCCATGACTTCCATATCCATATCTTCATCAGCGGCAACTTCTTCTGCCTTCTCTAGGAGGGTTTTAATATCACCCATTCCCAGGAGTCGTGAGATGAACCGTTCAGGGTCGAACGCTTCAAAGTCATCCAGTTTCTCCCCGGTCCCTACAAATTTGATGGGTGCTCCGATTTCAGCTACAGCAGATAATGCTCCACCACCCTTGGCTGAGCCGTCCAGTTTGGTTATGATTATAGATCCGATATCGGTTGTTTTACTGAAGGCCTGGGCCTGTTCCCGGGCCTGCTGGCCTATGGTTCCGTCGATGACCAGTATGACCTCATTAGGATTTACCACCTTGGATATCTGCTCCATCTCGTCCAGAAGATCCTTTTCTTCTTTATGACGACCGGCGGTGTCTACTATGATGATGTCCTGTTTTTTGAATTCATTTAAACCTTTCCGGGCCAGGTCCAGTGCATCTGGATTTTCCGGGTCACCATATAAAGGCACGTTCATATCTTCGGTGAGCTGGCGTAGCTGTTCGTATGCAGCCGGACGCCAGGTATCTGAAACCACCACTGCCGGATTGAAACCCTTTTTTTGCAGGTATCTTGAAAGTTTCGCTATGGTGGTGGTCTTACCACTACCCTGCAGTCCTACGAAGAGTATTTTATAGGGTCTGGCTGTGATTTCAATTTCTTCTGCCTTTTCTCCCACCAGATTGACCAGTTCTTCATAGACGATCCGTATGACATGTTCCTTGGCGGTAACCCCTTTAGCTGGTTCTTCATTTAATGAACGCTCTTCTATGGTCTTTGAAAGCTTCAGTACCAATTTAATGTTAACATCAGACTGAATTAGGGCCCTTTGAATGTCTTTTACAACCTCTTTAACCACTTCTTCATCGATTATGGTCATTCCGGCCAGTTTTTTCATGGTCTTCGTTAGATTTTTACCCAGATTGCCTAACATTATCCTTTCACCAGATATTGACTGATTATAATTTGTATTTTGAAATGGAAATTTATTTTTTATTTTAGCTTTTTCAAAAATAAATCCTAAGAATATTTTAATAGTTCATTCATATAGATATCTATTAATATTTAATATTTTCTCAACTAATTATATTGTAAGATGTAAAAATTTCAAAATTTTTTTAACTGAATTTTTTATTGGAGAGAATTTTTTTATTGGAGAAATTAACATGCTGGAAAATATCAAAAAAAGCTTATTAGAAGCTCCTGTAATTAAAAAAGGAGATTATGATTACTTTGTACATCCCATAACCGATGGTATACCATTGGTTACGGCTGAAATTATGGAAGAAGCAGCGGAAGCCATCGCCCAACATGCAGACACCAATGTGGATAAAATAGTATGCGTGGAGGCGATGGGCATCCATATCGCCACTGCACTTTCAATAAAAACACGCTTGCCCTTTGTAGTGGTCAGGAAACGTCAGTACGGCCTGGAGGGGGAGGTGGATGTTCACCAGGTCACCGGGTACAGCCACGGAAACCTCTACATCAACGGCTTAAAGAGGGGAGAAAGGGTAATACTGGTGGATGACGTAGTAAGTACTGGTGGAACCATGACAGCCGTTTTAAATGCCCTTAAAGCTTTGGAAGTGGATGTGGTGGATGTACTTGCAGTTATGGAGAAAGGGAAGGGAAAGGAAGTGGTGGAAGAAAGCACCGGATTTAAAGTTAAAACCCTACTTAAGGTGAACGTTAAGGATGGAAAAGTGGAAATAGAAGATTAAACAGGTTTAAATTTTTTATTATGTAATAAATGATATCATGTCGAGTTACCAGCTGAACATTGAAGAAATACTAGCCAATATCAGGAAAATAGGCGCACATACAGTGGGTTTACAGTTTCCAGAGGGCCTGAAGATGTACGCTACTTCTGTTGCCAGGCAGATAGAAGAAGAAACAGGGGCAAACGTTATTATTTCAGGAGACCCCTGTTATGGGGCCTGTGATGTATCTGACACTGCAATGAAGGGCCTGGTTGATTTACTGGTCCATTTCGGCCACACTCCCCTACCCCTGGAATACGACGTGCCTGTGCTTTTTTTAGAAGCAGAATTCCAGCTGGACGTCACACCAGCCGTCATTAAAGCTTTAGATCTCTTAAAAGATTATAAGAAAATAGGACTGGTAACCACCGCCCAGCACCTTCACATTATAGATGAAATAACGGGTATACTGCAGAAAAATGGTAAGGAAGTGATTATGAAGGAGGGCAGGGGAACCCAGAAGGCCCAGGTACTGGGATGTAACTTCTCCAGCATAGAAAACCTATCCGTCGATGCATTCCTGGTTCTAGGTAGTGGGAACTTCCACCCCCTGGGAATTAAACTCTCCACAGATAAACCAGTCATCATCGCCGATCCATATCATAATGAGGCGAGGGATATCCATGAATTCACCGACCGGATGATGAGGATAAGGTTCGCTAAGATCACAAAAGCCCGGGAGGGGGAAAGATTTGGAATCATAGTCTCTTCCAAGAAGGGACAGTACCGTATAGAACTGGCCCAAAGTTTAAAGGACACCATCGAAGATGAAGGAAAACAGGCGTTCATCATCTTCATGAACCAGGTTACTCCGGAACTCCTGATACCCTACAGAGATTTAGATGCATTTGTGGTAACTGCCTGTCCCAGGATAGCAATCGATGATGCAAATATATATGATAAACCCCTTTTGACGCCGGAAGAGCTATTAATAGTTCTGGATAAAAAGGAATGGGGCGATTATGTGATGGATGAGATAAGATATGAGGATTGAAACTCATTTCAAAGAATTTTCGGCTCTGTAAAATATTGGTTGTTTTTTGATTTTTATATTTTCTTGTTTTGATTTTTGTATATAGTTGTATATGTGTTTATTTTGTAAAATAGAAGAGTAAAATTAATATAAAGGGGGGAGCAAATATTTTAGCATGACAATCGTAAAATCATTTGCTCCCATTAGTTGTTTGAATCATAAACAATATAAGCTTTCCGATTTTTCTGAAAGTTTATCGAAATACGAATTTGAACAAGGTAAAGAAAGAAACAAAACTAATAAATACGATAATTCGCTTGTAATGTATTTTAAAAAGGATACTCTATATATTGAGGATAATTTTGGTGTTTGTCCCAGCTGTTACTCTAAATCCGTTTCTTTTGATGGATATAACGACAGATTACTCTACTTTTATGATGAAGGAGCTGTAAACGCTAAAATTAAAAGATATACATGTGATAACTGTGGCAATAACTTTATCACAGACTTGAATGAGGTTGTTGAACCTGGTTGTAATTATACAAGGCTGTTTAAAGAAAAAGTATTGGAATTTGTGGCTTTATTCTTGGGATTGGTGCGTAAAATAGCTTATAAAGTAAAAAAAGATACAGGAATTGATATTTCACATACAACAATTGAAAACTGGATACTAAAAACAAAAAACGAAAATAAAGATATAATAAAGGAATATTCGGGTTATTATGAATTTGACGTGGAACATACTAAAATTAAAGGTGAATGGAATTACCGATACACTTTATTCGACAGCACACACAATATCAGCATGGCGGATGATGTATACCCTGAAGAGACAAAAAAGTATATAAATGAGTTTTTAGATGTAAACACCCGTAACCAGAAGAAAATATCAATAACTAGTGATCCTGATGACAAATACAAACCAATCATCGAAAAACTAGGCTTCAAACATCAATGGTGCCTAGTACACGCACGAAAAAACATAAACAAAACCATACAGGACCATATAAAAGAAAATAACATTGAAAAAGACGAAATAGAAAAAATAAAAGATTATAAAAATAAAATATTCGATTTATTTGATTCTACATCTTATAATAAATCTAAAAATGATTTTAACAACATTTTAAAGGATATTAAAGATTATCCGGAAATTATTAGACAAATAACCCTCAAACAAATCATGCCCAACTTCGAAACGTACTTCCTATTCCTTAAAGACCCTAAAGTACCAAAAACAACAAACCAAATAGAAAACTACTTCCAAAAAACACTCCCCCAGCACATTAAAAAGATAATGAAAATCCCCAAAGGCGTAATGACAAGAATATGGCAAAGAAAAAAAATCTGGGACACAAGAAACCTCAAAACCACCTAACCCACAAAAACTTTACAGTGCCGAATTTTCCCGGTAACAAAAATTTAAATATATATAGTGAATAAAACAATTAAAGTTACTTTAAATAAATAATATAGACTAATAAAATTAGTTCTAAAACCCAATTTAACTATCTAATCAACAAATTTAAAAACTTATTTTAGGTTGAGGTGAACAATGAAAACTAAAACTGGCGATTTTGTTCTTCCAGGAGATGCTCTGGGAGTAACAGAGGAATATGATCCAGCAGACTGGACATTTGATGATGAAGGTAAAATTAGGTCCCTGGTTGCAGGAACCGTCTCCCTGGACAACAGGAATAAAAGAATATCCATCATACCCAAGACCAACTACCCCTCTATACTGAAAAATGGAGTGGTAGTCTTCGGACAGATATCTGAAGTAAGGGGACAGAGAGCCCTGATGAAGATTGAAGGGGTTAAAGACACCAAGAGGAGTTTAGTTACCAATTTTTCCGGTGGAATCCATATTTCACAGGCAGATAAAGGATACGTGGCCAAGTTAACCGACGAATTCCACATCGGTGACCTGGTGGAGGCCAAGGTAACTAAAATTATAGGGCTGGACAACGTGGACTTAACCACTGCAGAAAAGGAACTGGGTGTAATCAAGGCCATGTGCACCAACTGCCGGGCGTACATGAAACAGATGAGTAAAAACGAAGTACTATGCCCTAGATGTGGAAGAAAAGAGAGGAGAAAGATCTCTTCAAATTACGAGGGATAACATGAAGATCATAAAGGACACCAAGAATGAACTGGAGATAGAAATCACCGGAGAGTCACACACACTCTGCAACGCCCTTAGGAAGACCCTTATGGAAGATAAGGACGTAGAATCGGCAGCTTACATCATGGAACACCCCATAATCGGCGAACCCAAACTGTACGTGAAAGCAAAGAATCCCAGAAAATCACTCAAAAAAGCCGCTGAGACAATTAAAAAACGGTGCGACGAACTTAAAAAGGAGATAAGCACCCCTCCAAAGAAGGCTAAAAAGAAGACTAAAGCCAAGTCCAAGTCTAAAAAATGATGTTTAATTTCGATAATAGCCCAAGTCTAAAAAGCGATGTTTAATTTCAAAAATTTCCCACATTTTCATGCTAAATGAATGAAGTTACTCTAAATAAAAAATTCAGGAACATCAAAAGAGAAATCAGAATTTTAGGCATAGATGATTCCCCATTTCCTGCACATACCACCCAACCTGTGATAGTAATTGGAACTGTTTTTCGAGCAGGAGAATGGCTGGATGGTGTGCTCCGGACTTTTATCCAGGGTGATGGAAGGGATGCCACCGATAAGATAATCAACATGGTAAACAGCACCCGCCATAAAGACCAGCTCGGTGTGATAATGCTGGACGGGGTGACTTTCGGCGGTTTCAACGTAATAAACATCCAGAAAATTTACGAAGAGACAGGAATACCTGTCATTGTTATAATGAGGAAATATCCTAACTTTGAAAAGATTCAAAAGGCTTTAAAACGATTTGAAGATTGGCAGGAGCGCTGGCAGGATATCAAAGATGCCGGGCCAGTTTATAAAATAGAAAATGAGGAAGACATCTACATACAGGTAAATGGAATTGATATAGAAGATGCAGAGGAGATAATAAGGCTTTCCACCACGAGAAGCGCCATACCCGAACCAGTAAGAGTGGCGCATCTGATAGCTGCCGGTGTAGTTACTGGAGAATCGAAGGGGAATGCCTGATTAGTTAATAAATACTCTCAAATTAAAAAAGTTTAAAAGAACAGGAAGTGTATTTTATCAAACACCCTTTTCTAACCGTTGATGCCATCATATTATGTGAGAATAATCGGGTAGTACTGGTCAGGCGGAGAAATGATCCATACAAAGGTTCATGGGCCTTGCCCGGTGGATTTGTCGAATACGGTGAGACAGTTGAATCAGCGGTTTTGCGGGAAGTAAAAGAAGAAACAGGATTAGATATAGAATTAAAAGGCATATCAGGAGTTTATTCAGATCCAGATAGAGATCCCCGTGGACACACAGTAACCATATGCTACAAAGCACAGAAAACAGGCGGGAAATTAAGAGCGGATTCAGATGCCCAGGACGTTGCTTGCATAAAGTTCGAAGAAGCTCTTACCTACAAGCTGGCATTCGACCATGAACAAATACTTAAAGATGCCTTCAGTATTTAAGATATAAAAATAAAATCATAAAAATCATAAAATCGATTTGATAAGGAGGACCCGAATGGAGTTTTGCCCAAAATGCGGAACTGTAATGTTTCCTCAAGATAAACAGTTTCATTGTAAACAATGCGGATATGAAAGAAAGATAACCAAGGAATTAATCAAGAAATATGAGGTTTCCGAGGAAGTAAATACCAAGGAGAGTATAATTTTCACCGATGACAAGGTGAAAACCCTGCCCACCACCAGGGCCATATGTCCTAAATGTAAAAATAAAGAGGCTTTCTGGTGGCTGCAGCAAACTCGAAGGGCAGATGAATCTGAAACCAGATTTTTAAGGTGCACGGCATGTGGCTACACCTGGCGGGAATATGATTAAAATTTTTACCCACCAGATTAAATAATAGGAAGGGTTATAAATTTTTTAACCAACAGATAAATTTTAGCGAGCACAGGAGAACTTACCTTGCCAAGCGTTGATAAACCCCCAAAATCCAAGGAAAAGGACACTGGAGAGGAGAAAAAGGAAGAAGGTTCCTTTTTTGGGAACTTAAAAAAATCGTTATTCGGGGATGACCTTGGTAAACAGGAGGATCTGAAAACTTCAAAATCTCCTGAAGACGTGGCTGGAGAATCTAAAGATAAAGATCCGGTTGAAGATAGAACTTCAGTTGAAGATAAAGTTTCAACTCCTTTTCCTGAAAAAAAGAAGATTAAAAAGGAAGAAGGGGCTTCTAAAACTGAAGATAGTGTTCCTAAAACTGAGAAAACTCCTAAAACTAAAAAAGGTGTTCCTCAAACTAAAGAAAGCACTCCTCAAACTGAAAAGAAAGGTACCATTGCTGAAACTTCAGAAGAAGAACCTACTCTTCATATCGTAGAAGATATAAAATCACATGAAATTGCTCAATGGCTTAGGAAGAGGAAAGAAAAGATAATAAAAGGAGTAGCTATAACCATCAGTGCTATCCTCATCCTAATAGCTATTATTTACAGTTTAACCCCTACAGAACAGGTTGCTTCCAACGTAATCTTTGGTGAGGGGGCCATGTTCTCTGTATTCCTAGTCCTGGTGGCATTCCTGATACTGGCTGCAGTCTTTGCTCGTAGATTACTGGAGGGTAAATTTCTTAGGGAAATACACCAGAATCTTGAGATAGTGGAAGGTAAAAGGGAAAAAGATGATCCCAAACAAGGGGATGACCAAAAACCTAAATCAAAGGATGACCAAAAAAAGTCCAATGGTGATCCGTCCAACCATGATCCTCTAACTCATGGTATGAATAAAAAGGATAAATAGTTATATTTTATAAAAATAATCTTAAATTAGGTGTGTAAAAATAATATAATCAGGAGGATAAAATGTTTAAGGCAGTTTTAAGTGATTCAAACATTTTAAAAACTAGTTTTGATGCAATTTCTTCTATAGTGGATGAAGTGCAGATGCAGGCAGACGGTGATGGATTAAAACTCGATGCACTGGACCGTTCTCATATCACATTCGTACACTTGGAACTTAAATCTGATGTATTCGATGTATATAAATGTAATGAACCTCTTAAAATCAATGTGGACACTGAAGAATTGATGAAAGTCCTAAAAAGGGCTAAACTCGATGATATGGTGGAAATTTCCGTTGATGAGGGTAATTTAATCATTACTTTTGAAGGAGAAGCTAGAAGGACCTTTAAAATAAGGCTGATAGATATCGAGTATGAAGCCCCCAGTCCACCTCGACTGGAGTATCCCACTGAATTTGAAATACCCTTCAACCTCCTTAAAAATTCCATACAGGACATAGACATAGTATCGGATAAAATATCCCTAATCGTGGATCAGGACAAATTCATAGCCTCTGCAGAGGGAGAATTTGGAGAAGCCACCATAGAATACGTCCACGGTGAGAAAATAGGAGATAAGGCCAAATCCGTGTTTTCCCTGGAGAAGATCAAGGAGATGTTGAAGGCGGACAAGTTCTCGGAGACAGCTGTGCTGAAACTGGGTAATGACATGCCTCTTAACCTTTCACTGAAGATGCCAGCGGATGAAGGTGAATTAAGCTTTCTTTTAGCTCCCAGAATAGAAAGTGAGGAATAGGGTTGGATGAATTTTTCCAGAAGTTAAGAGAAATTCAAAAAAAGGAACGTAACTTAAGCGGGTTAGCTCCAGTAGGGGAAAATTTTTACCAGAATATTTCCAGATACCTCAACGTACTCATGAGGAAGATAGACGACAACCCTTTCTCTTTTGAATCCTATCTACTTCGTGATGCCCAGAGAATCGTTGCCGAAATATGTGAAAGAAGGGAACATAAGATCTCCAACAGTGCAGTGATGAGTGTACAGCGTAACTATCAACTCTTTAAAGAATCTGAATCAGATTCTCCTAAAATTCCAAAAATCCCCCGAAACTCCACGCCTGAAGAAGAAGAACTATTTCACGCCCTGGTGGGTTCCCTGATAACTCACCGGGAAAAGATGAGGGGTCCCTTAAAATTCCAGAATTCATCGGCCAAAGATAGGGGTTTAGATATTCCAGGCGGTGAAAAAGAGGATATTAGGAATGGAGACGATGTTAAAAGATCCGAAGGAGATGAAACTGGTGTAAATACTTCTGATCTGCAATTTAATCCATCTGATTCTGGTATAAATACATCTGATGATACATCTGATAAGGATAAGAACGTGGTTTTTTCACCAGAGGAAGAAGCAGCTATAGAAGACGATATCTATAAGCAATTTGGTAAGGAACCGTTCCCGGGGAGTAACTTAGGGAATAGCGGTGAAGCTTCTGCCAAGGATGATAAACCTCTTGCCAGGGAAGATAAACCCTCTTCTAAGGATGGTAAACCTTCTCCTGAAGAAAATGAACCTTCCCCCCAGGATGGTAAACCTTATTCCGAGGAAAATAAACCCTCTCCTGAGGATGATAAACCTTCAAAATCTTCAAACCATAAAACCCAAATAAAAGAGCCAGATACCCAAAACATTCAAACCGATGTATTACTGGTTTTAGAAGAACTTCCCTCTATCATGGGGGTTGATAAGCAGGTTTATGGCCCACTATTACCCCAGGATATCGTTACCATTCCCGAGCCCAATGCCCGGATTCTCGTAAAAAATCAGAAGGGAAAATCCATCCAAAAGTATAAGTGAACTACCCTTCCCTTGTGGGGAAGGGTTTTATAGAAGTTTAACGTTGAGTGTTCTTATTCTAGTGGGTATGTCCACGGTACCACAATCCCCTAGCGGGGCTTCGGGGACTACTTTTTTTAGTATGTTTATTGCGGCGTTTGTATCAGCGTTTATCACTGTTCCGCATTTTTTGCAGATGTATAGGCCTCTGTGTTTTCGGTTGGTTTTGTCTATGGTTCCACATGTGCTGCATTTTTGTGAAGTGTATGATTCACTTGTTTCAGTGTATTGTATGCCATATAGTTCGCATTTGGATTGAGCTTCTGTTTAAATAGAGTGTATGGGATGTTTGTGAAGTTTTGGTTGTTCTTTCTCCCAAATATTAATTCCTTGTTTGATGTTTTTAAGTTCACCAATTACAATGTTCCCTATCTTGTTTTTAAGGCAGTGCTGTATTATATAGTGCACGTTTTTGTTAATATACTCGTTTATCGTGCTTTTTCGTTTTCTGTAGAGGTAACAAAGTTTTCGACCCTTTTTAATTCCTTGTTTGGTGTAGATGGATTGTAGCTTTGCTTTTTCTTTATTCCACCAACGGTTGAACGATTTAATTCATCGTCCTTCCAGTATGAAGGAAGTCCCCTTGGTTGAAATACAAGCCGCAAAATTATCTAAACCCAAATCAATAAATATCTTACATCATATTTCTTTGTGAAATTCCATCCCATGGATAGCCTGACCTTGTCATCTTCTATTTTTATCATGTCTTTGGTGAAAACACAAATGAAATGTCCATTTTTAGAAAGGTATCTAGGCATCCCTATGGATTTTTTATAATTCCTTTTTTTACGTTCTCTTAATAAGCATAGAAATGATTTGAAAGTACGATCAACTATTTTCAGGGTTTGCTGAGCCACTTGACTGGGCAAAAGCTGATAATTCTCATTATCTTTTACTAAATGATACACAGAACTATAGTAAAAAATTGTTACTAAACTCATAACACTGCCTAACAGTGTACAAAGTGTAATTATATACAGGTTTTTAGATAGTTTACTAAGAATTTTAAGCGCCTTATAATCCCTTTTACCCGCACGGACATGGTTCTTTTGAACTAAATGCATATGTAATATTATACTGTACATAAATATTAAGATTTGTGGGGGGTTATGATAACTATTAACATAAGAACAGAGAAGATAAAGGATATCTACAAGTAATAAAGAGAACATCTATGAACAATCAGGAAATATGAAACACTAAAAAAGAATGATAGCTTTTTTAAGAATTTAACACTTGAAAATCATGGAAAGATATGATAATGTCCCCGTGATGATAGAAAAAAAGTAAGAATAGCAGGAAAAACAATTATAGTAAAGCGATCGCTATAGTAAAGTATAAATAAAGATCGGTTTTATAAATAGCTGTTACATACTTTATATATGATTAGAACTTTTGGAGAAGTTTAATCGTTTGAAGTTAAAATAATATTCAAGCAAAATCTAATGCTTATTTTTAAATAGAGGTGATTATATGAAGATTCCTAAAGAAAGGAGAACTTATTGTCCTTTTTGTAAAAAACACACGCTTCATGAAGTATTTGAATCAAAAAGAAGAAAAGCAAGTGAATTAAAATGGGGGCAGCGTCAGTTTAGACGGGTAACCAGCGGTTACAGAGGATATCCTCGACCATTGCCTTCAGGTAATAAACCGGTAAAAAAATTAGACCTGCGCTACAAATGTAAAGAGTGTAACAAATCACACATCAAACGATCTTCATTTAGAGCTGGCAAGGTAGAATTCGTACAGACTTAATTGAGGTAATTTAATTGGCAAGTTATAACAATCCTAAAAGCAATTTCCTAAAGGTCAAATGCATAGACTGCGGTAATGAACAGATAATCTTTGACCATGCTGCTTCTAACGTACAGTGTATAATCTGCAGCAAAACCCTGGTTAAACCTAAAGGTGGAAAATCTGAAATAGTTGCCCAGATAATAGAAGTCCTGGACTGATCTAAGAAGATCTATTATTTGGATGCTAAAGGTGTTTTAATGGTAAGAATGAGAAAAGAATGGCCAGATGAAGGAGATCTGGTAGTAGCAACTGTACATAAGGTTTTAAATTATGGTGCATTTGCTAATCTGGAAGAATATCCTCAAAAAGAGGCTTTCATACACATATCAGAAGTTTCTTCTGGTTGGGTGAAAAATATCCGTGATTACGTACGGGAAAACCAGAAAATAGTGGCTAAAGTATTAAGGGTAAACCCACGTAAAGGACATGTCGATGTTTCCCTTAAAAGGATCAGAGAGGACCAGAGAACCAGGAAAATTCAGCAGTGGAAGATCGAACAGAAGGCAGAAAAACTCCTGGAATTTTCAGCAGGAAGCATAGGTAAGGATTTGGACCAGGCCTATGAAGAAGTAGGTTACTACCTAATGGATGAATTCGGCGACTTATACGGTGCATTTGAAACTGCCGCCGAAGAAGGTGCTGAATCACTTATAAGTCGAGAAGTAAGTAAAGAGTGGGCCGAAGCAATAACCGAAGTTGCCAAGAAGAACATATCACCACCAGAAGTACACATAACTGGATATGTGGATTTAAAATCATACGCACCAAACGGTGTGGAAGTGGTAAAAGAAGCGTTACTCTCGGTTAAAGACGATAACATCACCATACAATGTGTAGGTGCTCCCCGTTATAGAATGACCGTTAAATCATCAGATTATATAGAAGCTGAAACCATGCTCAAAGAAGCAGCCCAGATAGCCATCGATGAGGTTGTGGAAGCTGGTGGTGAAGGCGAATTCTATCGTGAATTAGAATGAAGATGAAGATGAAAAAATGCCGTTCCTGTGGTGAATACACCATCCAAACCACTTGTCCCTACTGTGGTGGAGACGTGGGGGAAGTATACCCTCCCAAGTATTCCCCAGAAGATAAATACGGCAAATATCGACGATTACTCAAAAAACAAGTTAAGGATCAAAAAGGAGTTGGTTAGATGAAAGAGACCGTAATAAACCTTTTAGATGAAGTTGAACTTACAGAACCCATCTTTATAGAAGCCCTCCCTGGCATCGGTCATGTGGGTAAACTGGTGGCAGAGCACATCATCCATGAACTGGGAGCCACCAAATTTGCAGAACTATACTCACCATCCTTCCCACCCCAGGTCTTTGTAGGGGAGAAAGGAATCATCGAACCCATGAAAAATGAATTCTACTACCTGAAATCAGCAGGTGAAGATAAAAAAGACTACATAATACTGGTTGGAAACACCCAGGGACTGAGTCCAGAAGGCCAATACCATATATGCGGTGCTATACTCGATTTTGTGGAAGAATACGGTGTTAAAGACATATTCACACTGGGTGGATTGGGTACCGGCCAGCACGTGGAAAAAACCCAGGTACTGGGAGCAGCCACCAATGAAGAACTGGCCACCATGCTGGAAGAACACGATGTGAAACTGAGATCAGCAGACGGTGGAATAATAGGCGCATCCGGATTACTCCTCGGACTGGGAATGTCCCGAGGAATGAACGGGGTATGTCTTATGGGAGAAACCCCCGGATACTTCATAGACGCCGATGCTTCCAAGGCAGTTCTAAATGCCCTAACCCATATACTTAAACTGGAAGTAGACGTGGCTAAACTGGAAGAAAGGGCAGAGGAAACCAGGAAGATGATCTCCAAGGCCCAGCAGATGGAGCAGGAGATGGCTGAAAGGATGCACATTGCTCCTGGAGAAGAAGACCTGCGGTATATTGGGTAATCTCTACTCAATTTTTTTTCAAAACCAATTATTTTTTAATTTTAAATCAAGTTTTTTTTTTAACATCCTCTTTTTTTATCCATTAAATTTTTACCGCCTTAAAATTAATTCACTTTAGTGTCTATTAAATTTTGAAAGGGTAAAAAAGATGATAATCAACGTTGATCTACATATCCACAGCAAGTATTCCATGGCCACATCCAAGAACATGGCCCCGGATGCTATTGCACCCCAGGCCAAACTTAAAGGTTTAGATTTAATGGCTACCGGGGATGCACTGCACCAGAAATACCTGCAGGAACTGAAAGAACTCTTTGAACCATCAGAAGACGGGATATTCACCGTTAAAGATGATGAAGATAACTGTAAATTCATTCTAACTTCTGAGGTGGAGGATCTAAAGAGGGTGCACCACCTCCTGCTTATACCATCCTTTGACGCGGCATATAATATAAGAGACGAGTTAAAGGGTAGTTTGGATTCAGACGGACGGCCCAGGGTGCGTATGAACGGTGCAGAGATAATGGATGTTGCCCATACCCATGAATGTTTGATTGGTCCTTCGCATGCCTTCACCCCTTGGACGAGCATCTATAAAGCCTATGATAGTGTGGTTGATTGCTATGGTAAAAAACCCGATCTTTTAGAGTTAGGACTTTCTGCAGATACTGATATGGCCGACCATATCGAGGAATTACAGGACATTCCATTTTTAACCAATTCAGACGCCCATTCCCCCTGGCCGCACCGTATTGGAAGGGAATTTAACGAGATTGAAGTGGAAGAGTTAACCTTTGAAGCTGTTAAAGACTCTATACTGGATAAGAAGATCAAAGCCAACTACGGCTTCGATCCCAGACTTGGAAAGTATCATAAAACCGCCTGCACCAGGTGTTACCGGGTTTATGATATAGAGGAGGCGTTACATCTTAAGATGAGATGTCCCTGTGGAGGGGTGATTAAGAAGGGTGTGGATTACAGGATATATGAACTGTCCACCTGGAGCGACCCACACCACCCAGAGCACAGGCCCCCATACATCCATATACTGCCCCTTGCAGAAATTTTAAGTCTCATATACAGTAAAGGGGTTACCACAGTTTTTGTGCAGAAGATATGGAAGGATTTAGTTGAGAAATTTGGTAATGAAATAGAAGTGTTGATTTATGCCACTTTAGGGGAGATAGAAGAAGTGGACTCTAAATTAACTCCAGCTATCAAGGCTTTCCGTGAGGGTACCCTGCAGATTAGACCCGGTGGAGGGGGTAGGTACGGGAAAATCCTGTTTGAAGAAGATGAACAGGATACGGAAGCTCCACAAAGTGAAATTCCCCGAAATACTTTGGATAGATATTTTGATGGTTAAATTATCTTTACCAGAAAGTTAGTAAAGTATTTCATTTCAGTATAATCAAAAATTTTTATAAGAAATTTTATAAGATTAAAAATTAACAGATTGAATATCAACAGGTGATCGTAATGGACTTTGGAAGTATGAGTATTTACGTAATTTTAGCATGTATCCTAGGTGGATTTGTCGTGGTTTCAGTTATTATGCAGATAGTTGGGAGAAACTTTGCTTGGCATCAGGAACTGGAATAATTAATACTCTTTTTGTAAATGGTCAGTCTGATGGATCTGAAAATTTTATTAAATTTTTTTATCTCAATTTTTTTATAAATAAAAAAAAATAGTGTTAGCGGACCCGCCGGGATTTGAACCCGGGACCCTCAGATTAGGAGTCTGATGCCCTATCCTGGCTAGGCTACGGGCCCTTACATCTAATTTTTTTATAATATCTAGAACAAAGTGATTCTAAAACGGACCCGCCGGGATTTGAACCCGGGACCTTCGGATTAGAAGTCCGACGCCCTATCCAGCTAGGCTACGGGCCCGTGTGATATATTATTTAATAAGCTATTTTAATATAAAAAAGTTTTTTTATCCTTCATCCTATAAAAACAGTGGGGCTTAATCAGTTATAAAGGAATTTAATAAAAAGGTAAAAAGAAATAATAGCCAAGTTCTATAGTTTCAGATTCCCAGATGTTCTATGATCTCTATGATCACATTAACTATAGCGGCGGTGATTTCTGTCATCACATTAACTATAGGCCGGTGATTCCTGTCCATCTTGAACTGTGTTGGCCAGTTCTTTCAGTCTGGCTTCAATTTCTTCTGCTTCTTTTAGGAGTGGTTCTGGGTTGATGTTTGTGCCCAGTTTCCTGTTTAAGGTATCCACCATGGCGGCTGCTGCCCGGGGGTCTGGGTATTGATTGAGTACCTCTGCAAATAGACAGGAAGCTGGGATGCCTTTGATCTTACTTCTGGTCATCAGGGTACCGGAAAGTCCGCCGATATTCCCGAAGGGCATTATAGGTATACCCATATCTGACAGGTCTTTAAGGGCTTCTTCTGTGTTTGCTGCCCCGGCAATTTGCCCTGTTTTCTCCCTTACCACCACACTGTTGAAGGTGATTATTTCTTTGGCGTTGTTTTTCTCTGCCCAGCTTACTATGCCGTTGGCCATATCATAGGCCACATTAGGTGGTATTATGAAGTCGGATAGGAATAGGACGATGTTGTCTGCGCTGTAGATTCTAAAGGGGTGTAATGTGACCCCATTGTATAGCACTGCCAGTGGAGGAAAATCTTTAGAATCCACAAATCCGATCTGTTTCATATTCAATTCTTCTACCAACAACCATCCTAATATGTTTCCTATTAATCCCAGTTCTGGTGATCCTTCCAGGATTATAGCGTCTTTAACATCTTCTGAAATAATCTGACAACATTTTGCATCTGTTTCTACCATTTTTACCATTCGGTGCACCCCCTGTGTCACCAATTACTTTAATAGAACCAATTAATTCGTTTGATTAAGGAGTAAATTCCTTTTATTATAAATATTATAGTTAAAATGGTTAATAAATTTTTACTTCCCGGGGATTTTATCGATTAAAAAACGAAGAGGTTATATATTATCACCTTATCCTATATAAGATTTTCACTTTATTCTCTAAAGAAAAGCTTATAATCATATATAATATATTGAAATACTGATGTTCATTTAAAAACAAAGAGGTGATACATTTGAGCGAAAAAATAGTTATATCGCCGACATCACGACAAGAAGGACACGCAGAGTTGGTCATGGAAGTCGATGATGAAGGAATAGTAACTAAGGGCCGATACTTTAGTATTACTCCAGTTAGAGGCCTAGAGAAAATTGTTACTGGTAAAGCTCCCGAAACTGCTCCAGTAATTACGCAAAGAATCTGTGGTGTCTGTCCTATACCTCACACCCTAGCTTCTGTTGAGGCAATGGATGACTCATTAGATATCGAGATACCTAAAGCAGCCAAACAACTAAGAGAATTGGTTTTAGCCGCCCACCACATAAACAGCCATGCGATACACCAGTTCCTTATAGCACAGGATGTTGTGCCAGCAGACCTGATGGTCACCGCCATAAACTCCGTTTCTGAAATCAGGAAAAACGTTCAGTACGTAGTTGATATGGTAGGTGGAGAAGGTATACACCCATCCGAAGTTAGAATAGGTGGAATGGCTAAAAACATAAGCGAAATTGCAAGGAAAAGACTATACGCCAGATTAAAAGCCTTACAGCCAAAATTAGATGCGCATGTAGATTTAATAGTAGGTTTAGTCGCAGATAAAGGTTTTCCAGAAGGTTTAGGTGTCCATAATCAAAAACCTTTGGCCACCGATGTTCTCTATGGTGATCGAACCAAATTTGAACTGGACAGGTTCACTGAAATCTTGCCTGAAAGTTGGTATGATGACCCGGAAATAGCTAAAAGGGCATGTTCAACTATCCCATTGTACGATGGTAGAAGTGTAGAAGTGGGTCCCAGGGCAAGAATGGAAGTATTCCAAGGATTTAAAGATAAAGGTGTAGTAGCTCAGCACGTAGCAAGAGCATTAGAGATGAAAACAGCATTATCTAAAGCTATTGATATACTGGCTGAACTGGATACGTCAGCACCTGTGATGGCTGATTATGACATTAGAGGCACCAATAAACTGGGAGTAGGAGCTATAGAAGGTCCTAGAGGAATGGACATTCACATGGCACAAGTCAAAGATGGAAAAACACAGTTCTACAGTTGTTTAGTCCCCACCACCTGGAATATACCCACAATGGGACCAGCCACTGAAGGATTCCACCACGAGTTCGGACCCCACGTTATCAGAGCCTACGATCCATGTCTATCCTGTGCAACCCACCTGATAGTAGTAGACGACGAAGACAGGAGTATCATTAAAAACGAAATGGTTAGGATTTAAGGGTTAATATGGCATTTGATGCAGAGATTTTAGTAATAGGCTGTGGAAATATCTTATTTGAAGACGATGGATTTGGACCAGCAGTGACAGTAGCATTGGAAGAGTACTTCAAAGAACACGAATTACCAGATGACGTCATGATCCTGGATGCAGGAACCAGTGGACCCTACTATGTTTTCAGTATGCCCAATGAAATGTGGAAAAAGCTGATAATTGTGGACATAGTGGATTTTGGTGCCGAACCAGGAACCATAAGGATATTCGACGTAGAGGAATTACCGGAAGGATCATATGAGAATGTACATTCCTGGCCAGTGAATCAACCATTACATGAATTGAAAGATACAGTGGAAATATTGGTTATTGGATGCCAGCCCGAGTCTGTCTCTGCACCTGACGTAAAGTTAGGTTTAACCAAAAGCGTTGAAGATGCCATTCCAGAGGCCATTCAGATCATTTTAAATGAAATAGGGGTCTAAGCAATGTTAGCCCGTATAAAAGAATTTTTAGGAATGGAAGCAAAACCAAAAGAAGAAGCTTCACAACAGGAGGTTGAAAAAGTGGCGGAAGAAGAAAAAGCTAAACCAAGAATAGGATATATTCACTTATCAGGATGTACTGGAGATGCAATGTCATTAACCGAAAACTATGACATTTTAGCACCGTTACTCACTGAGATGGTGGATATAGTCTACGGACAAACTCTGGCTGATGTATGGTATGATGTTGAAAATAACCCATACGCAATAGATGACATGCCAGAAATGGATTTGGTATTAATTGAAGGATCAGTCTGTCTGCAGGATGAGCACAGTATGCATGAATTATTAAAAGCACGGGAAAAAGCAGGTCTTGTAGTGGCTTTCGGTTCCTGTGCTGCAACTGGATGTTTCACTAGATACTCCAGAGGAGGACAGCAAGCCAATCCAAGACATGAATCATTCGTGCCTATCGCCGACATAATCAAGGTAGACCTGGCCATGCCCGGTTGCCCACCATCACCAGAAATAATAGCTAAAACTGTGGTAGCAGTGATCAATGGAGACATGGATTACCTGCAGCCCATGATGGATCTGGTAGGATACACCGAAGCATGTGGATGCGATTTACAACTTAAAGTAGTAAACCAGGCCCTATGTATAGGATGCGGAACCTGTGCAATGTCCTGCCAAACTCGAGCAGTAACCATGACCAATGGAAGACCAGAAGTAAACAGCGACAGATGTATTAAATGTGGTATATGCTACATACAATGTCCAAGAAGCTGGTGGCCAGCAGATAGAATAAAACAGGATTTAGGACTATAGGAGGTTGTAAAGATGGTATTAGGAACATACAAACAAATCGTACATGCAAGATCAACCGACAAACAGATCCAGAAAATTTCACAGGACGGAGGAATAGCAACCGGCCTTCTATGTTTTGCTCTTGATGAGAAAATTATAGACGGTGCAGTGGTAGCTGGACCTTCCGATGAAATGTGGAAACCAGAACCTACTGTGGCCCTTTCATCTGATGAAATCCTGGCTGCTGCCGGTACCAAATACACCTTATCACCCAATTTATGGATGGTTAAGGAAGCAGTCAGACAAAACGGTCTGGAAAAAGCAGGAATCGTTACCATACCCTGTCAAACAATGGGTTTGAGAAAAATGCAGTCTTACCCAATTGGTGTGAGATTCGTAGCTGATAAAATTGCCCTGGATATTGGAATATTCTGTACAGAAAACTTCCCATTTGAATCCCTTAAAACATTCATCACTGCCAAAGCTGGTGTAAACTTTGACTTGGTAGAGAAAATGGATATTGGAAAAGGAAAATTCTGGGTACACACAGCCGATGATGTGATCAGCTTCCCAATTAAAGAAACCCATGGTTACGAACAAAATGGATGTAAAGTTTGCCTTGACCTTGTCTCAGAACTTTCAGACATTTCAACTGGTTCAATAGGCGCTCCTGACAACTGGTCCTCAGTTTTAACCAGAACAGAACCTGGAGAAACCATATTCAGTCAAGCAGTCGATGCTGGACTCATTGAAACCAAACCAATGGACGAAGGTAAATTCGGTCTAGAAATGCTCACCAAACTTGCAAAATCTAAAAAAGAGAAAGCAATGAAGGAAATAGACCAGAGAAAAGAACTGGGATTACCAGTTCCATACAAGGCAAGCAGCGAAAAAGAAGATCCATTAGCCAACGTATAAGGGGAATTCTTATTCCCTACTTTTTCTATTTTTTTTAAAATTAAAGATAATTATTAGACATATTCTTGTTTATAGAGTTATAATCTGACAGCCATCTGGCTCTACTATAACAGTGTGCTCTGCCTGGGCAACTCGGGCGTTACTTTTCTCCTTAAGGACGTGATAGGGATACAGGGCCCGGGAAGATATTAAATTCCTTAAAATCACGTTGAATTGTCTGGTTTTCATGGTTTCCTCCAGCCATCTGCCGGCGAAGGGCAGGTTTCTGTAGTTTTCGGCAATTTCATGGAGCATCTTCCTGGCTTGGGCCATCCTCAAAGGCCGGTCCCTTAAAAAACGGAAGATGTAAGCTTCATTCATATCAGTGACCCGGCCCACACCATTGGTTACGAAGGGTTCTATGGCCAGTACATCACCCTCCCTTATTTTATGCCTGTTTTCGTCGTTGATATTAGGAATGGAAAGCCCTGAATGGAGTATGTATCTTTCCATACTGTGGCCGGTGAGGTTAGAGACAGGTTTAAGGCCCTGGGCAGTGACCGTTTCCTCGACCACTTCACCAATTTTACCAACGGTAACACCATCTCTCACGGTACTGATGGCATTTTCCAGGGCTTCGCCCACTGTTTCAATCATCTTAACCTGGAGTTGCATCTCATCTTCAGAAAATCCGGTGTCCCGGGAGGATAGGTCCTGGTCTACACCGACGATGACTGTTATGGCTGAGTCTGCGATGTATCCATCGACATGGGCACCTAAATCAATTTTCACCAGGTCACCATTTTTTAAAACAGTTTTATCATGTGAAGGAGATGTATAATGGGCAGTGATTTCATTTATGGAGATATTACACGGAAAAGCTATTTCTCCACCTAAATTTTTTATCTCCTGCTCAGTGAATTCAACCAGATCCAACACCTTTAAATCTTCTTCGACCATATCTGTAGCCATTTTCCTTACTTTAGCCACGATGCTGCCTGCTTTTTGATACATTTCATTCATAGAATCACAGATAATCCATTATTTTAAATAATCAACATCTTATTTCGAAAATAAATCAAATATTATATTAGAGGAGTTATATTATAAGTATTTTTAAGTCCCAAAAAAAGTTAATTAAATCCCGGGGGTGGCTCCCATTTGTAAACTCCACATGCAGCGTAAGGTTTACCTGACAGTGATAGGTTTATCTGTGATCATACCAATAGAGGGTGTATTATTAGGATTTGGTGGATTTTTAATGGTATTATCCGCTCTTTTAATGATTTTGAAGGGTCGCAGAAAGAAAAAATCAGAGGAAAAGTTAGAAGTAAGAGTTTCAGGATTAAAAAACAGTTCAGTGATATTAAAAACGAATCAGTCGCTGATGAGGAGGACGATTGGCTAGAAAAGAGGTTGAAAGAAGATTCCGACCAGTACTAACGTCAGTTAGGAATGAATAAAAAGTAACTTATTTAAAATTATTAAACAAGACTTAAACCTAAATAAAAATTCCAATCATGAAAATATATATATTTTATCAAGTATAATTTATAATAAAGGGGGAATTTAATGGCAGATGTAGTTACAATTCCGGAAAACATTTTTTATATAATAATCGCTGTAATCGCTGTAATAGGAATTATCGTAGTATTTATGCAATGGAGAAGAGTTAGAGAAGCTCAAACCAACGTTGAATTCCTGGAAAAGCAAGCGCAACTTAGAAAAATCGAATTAGTAGAAAAAGACCTGGAATCTAAAAGAATGATGGAAAATGTGATTCCCTTACCTAAAGAGCAACAGGAAAGACTTTCCGATATCCGTAAAAGCACTTCTGACCTCATGCACCAGGCAGGCTTCCTTCACAGTGAAATAAACGAAAGAGTAACCCGCCTCGAAGCCCGCACTGAATACCTGAAACTACAGAAACTATTACAGGATATCGAGAAAAAAGAACAGGAACTGGATAAAAAGTCCGGTAAAAATATAAAAACAGAAGATGTTCAGGCAGTAAAGGGAATTAAAGGTGTAAAATAAAATGACCGCACTGGAGATAATTGCACTACTGATCTTAATAGGTGCAATAATTGTTTTGCTCTATTATTATCTGCAAGGTACCCGGGGACTATTCCTAAATATGAGACCTAAAACCACGGAAAGCAGGACCAGGACGTTAACTGTTGATGAAGAATCTTCCAGTATACATAAAACCCTGAAGAAAACAGGTGCCAAAGCATCAGGCACTACTTCCAAAATAACTGAAGGTGGGGCCATGGCTGGAATGAGTGAAAGAATGGCAGATGTGAGTGAAAAGATAAAAGGCAAAGTTAGAGAAGTTCCTATCAGCACAGACATCGTATCCAATAGAATAGAAAGCTTTCTAAATGAACAAAGCGATCAGCTCATAAAAGACTGGGAATTAGTAACCAAGAATGATCTATCAAAGCTGGAAGAAAGGTTCGAAACAGTTTCACTAAACGTGGATGAACTTGAAAAAAGATTCAACGAATACCGTGGCTACACCAATAAAAAACTGGAACACATCGAGGAAAGACTAAACAAACTGGAAAACCCTGAGGAACCAACTGAAGAATCTGAAGATACCACTAAAAAATAATAATACATTAAAAAAAAAATAAATCCTCAATTTTTTTTATTAATTTTCATTTAGTTCATGCAAATGTTTATATACCCTGAAAGGGTAAGATTATAAAGAAGCGGGGTGGGGTAGTCTGGTGATCCCGCGGGGCTCATAACCCCGAGAGCCCTAGTTCAAATCTAGGCCCCGCTATTTAACTTGATTTTAGAGGATTATAGGCAAGCCGAAGGGCAGCCACCGGTTTTTACATTTAGGTGTAATTTAAACTGAGGAAACTCCACCCATCATACAGAACCGTGATGCCATAAGGCATCTGCTGAGAGGCAGGACACTGGAGCAGAAACGATACGTTTCCTTGATGGTTGAACATGAAGCGCAAGCGGATGGACATCAGGAAAAAACGGTGAAACGGCCATTCCACGGGATGTAAGGACAAATGCTGCTGATGAATCCTGTATGAAGCAGAGGTAGTCCGCATAGATGAATGCTGCCACGAACAGAAGGTGGGTTACTCTCGGCATGCCTGACCCCCCCCCTCTCCCATTTTATTTTTATAGTTACATAGGTTTGTTCAAAAAAACCAAATAAAAAAAAATTAAGGAATGAACTAATGGTAATTGAATGTTCGATATCAATTTAATTTTACTCCCCCTGTTCGGATTTCTAATAGGAATTTTTGTATCTGCTCTAGGCGGAGGCGGCGGGGGATTATATGCACCAGTTTTGATTCTACTTTTTGGTATTCCCACCCAGACTGCCATAGCCACATCTCTAGCCTCAGTTTTACCCACCACGGTTGCGGGTGCCTTCAGTCACTACCGGGAAGGTAACGTGGACGTTCGAACCGGTTTAATTTTAGGAGTAGGGGGAATAGCAGGCACCTTAATCGGAGTTTACATAGCCAATTTAATCCCACCCATCCTTTTACAGAGGATTTTAGGCGCTTTTATCCTGATAATGTTGGTTCCAATGTTAAGGAGTGCGCTTAAAAGACGTAAAAAGATGAAGAATGGTGAAATTGCAGATATCAATGGATACTCAACCAGACTCACCGGAACTAAAAGGATTATTGCTTCATTTTTCGGGGTTGCCGGCGGAATATTAGCCGGAATTTTTGGAATAAGCGGAACCCCGCCGGTTACTGCCGGGCTTTATAGTTTAGGATTGCCTGCTATTTTAGTAGTGGGCACCACGGTATTTGTACTCATCTTTAACTCAGCCGCAGGTATTGGAGGTTACTTCTTATCAGGCAAGCTGGACGTGCCTCTGGTAATTCTCCTTGGTGGCGGAGCAGTTATAGGTGCATTTATAGGGCCTAAACTCATAAAAAAAGTAGGTCCCAAGACTGTTGAGAAGATATATGCCCCACTACTCATTGGGATAAGTCTTGTACTGGGACTGTCACTAATACTGGCTTAAAAAAAGTTTGGAATAAATTAAGGATAGGAAACAAGTGGGAAATTTCAATGTCCCATAGCATCCTTCACTTTATCAAAGAATCCTTTATCTTCGGCATAGATCTCCTCGCCACTGGCATCGGCAAATTCCCGGAGCAACTCCTTCTGTTTGGAGTTCAACTTCTTGGGAGTTATAACTTTTACCTTGACGTACAGATTACCCTTACCGGTCCAACGCATATGGGGCATGCCCTGGCCTTTTATCCGGAAGGAAGTGCCGCTCTGTGTTCCAGAAGGTATTTTAAGATCCACTGCACCGTCAAGGGTTGGAGCCTCTACAGTGTCGCCCAGGGAAGCCTGGACAAAGCTTATAGGCATCTCGTAGATTAGATCTGAGCCGTCCCTCTTAAATAGGGGATGTTTTTTCACCTTTATCAGGATGTAAAGATCACCTGGTGGACCTCCCCTTTTACCGGCATCACCTTCACCAGGGACGCGCAGGCGGCTGCCGTCATCCACGCCTGGAGGTATCTTGATGTGTATGGTGCTATTCTGTTTAACGATACCCTTTCCATTACATTCGCTGCAGGGGGTGTCGATTATTTTTCCCTCTCCCTGACAGGTGTTACAAGGTCTTATGGTGGCAAACTGGCCCAGTGGAGTGTTACTTACCTGGCGGACCTGTCCACTTCCACCGCACGTTGGACAGACGCGTGGTTCTGTCCCTGGTTCTGCCTTAGAACCATGACATTTAGGGCAGGGTTTTTTATGGGCTACTTCGATATCCCGTTCGAGTCCCTGTGCTGCTTCTTCCAGGGTGATGTCTAGGTGGTAGGCCAGGTCATCTCCTTGCTGGGGTCCGTTTCTCCTTCCGCCTCCAAATCCGAAGAGGTCGAATATGCTTTCAAATCCAGCTCCTCCACCAGAACTTCCTCCGAATCCAAATCCTTTGAAGATGTCTTCGAAGTTTATGTTGTTGAATATGTCTTCCTGGGAGAATCCGCCCATCCCGGCATGTCCGTATTGGTCATAAGTGTTTCTCTTCTCTTCATCGGAAAGCACGGCGTAAGCTTCGCTGAGTTCTTTGAACTTCTCCGCACTCTCTGGGTCGTCACTCACATCGGGGTGGTACTTCATGGCCAGTTTACGGTAGGCCTTTTTAATCTCCTTCTTATCAGCACCTTTTTCTACTCCGAGGACTTCGTAGTAATCACGCTTTTCTGCCATATAATCTTTACCTTTAACCTTTTATTTTGTTAACATTGTAAAAGTTAGAAAAAAATATTAAATTACAATTGGTTTTTAAATTATTTAAAGATTTGATTCCTTAAAGATTAATTCCTGAAAAAAATTTAGGTAGGGGGTAAAAGAAATCCCCCGGGCAAATCAATCGATTATTTTTTTACCTCATAATCAGCGTCTACAGTGTCATCTCCCTCTGTAGGGCCCTGATCACCAGGTTGCTGACCTTGAGATTCCTGTTGGGCTTGTTGCTGTGCCTGTTCCTGTTGGGCCTGCTGGTATATGGCTGCACCAATTTCCTGCACGGCTTTGGTTAACTCTTCGGTCTTGGCTTTAATAGCTGCCAGGTCATCACCACCGATGAGTTCCCGGAGCTCCTTGACCAGACCCTCTACTTTGGTTTTCTGGTCAGAGCTGACTTTATCCCCTAACTCATCCAGGGTTTTCTCTGAGGTGTAGATCATGCTGTCAGCGTTGTTCCTGATCTCTATTTCTTCCTGTTTCTTCTTATCCTCGTCGGCGTGGGCTTCTGCTTCCATGACTTTCTGGTCTATTTCATCCTTGGAAAGTTTATTAGGGGCGGTTATGGTGACTTTCTGTTCCTTACCGGTTCCCATGTCCTTGGCTGATACGTTCATGATACCGTTGGCGTCTATGTCGAAGGTAACCTCGATCTGGGGCATTCCCCTTGGAGCTGGGGGTATTCCTACTAACTGGAATCTTCCCAGTGTGGTGTTTCCAGAGGCCATGGAACGCTCACCCTGGAGCACATGTATATCCACGGATGTCTGATTGTCTGCTGCTGTGGTGAACACCTGGCTTTTCTTGGTGGGTATGGTGGTGTTTCTGTCTATTAGTTTAGTGAATACTCCACCTAAAGTTTCTATACCAAGTGAGAGTGGTGTTACATCCAGTAAGACCAGGTCTTTTATCTCTCCAGCGAGTACTCCTCCCTGAATAGCTGCTCCTACTGCCACACATTCCATGGGGTCTATTCCCCTTTCTACAGGTTTTCCTATGTAGTCTTCCACAAATTTCTGTACTATGGGCATCCTGGTTGGTCCACCCACCAGTATGATCTTGTTAACATCAGCTTTGGTCATTTTGGCGTCTTTTATGGCCTGTTCCATTGGTCCGGAACATTTCTTGATGATGGGGTCCACCAGTTCTTCCAGTTTCGCCCGGGTTAAAGTGTTGGTCAGGTGTTTGGGTCCGTCCTGGGTGGCGGTTATAAATGGCAGGTTGATGTCGGTGGTTAAGGTGGTTGATAGTTCGATTTTAGCTTTTTCTGCGGCTTCCCTGAGTCTCTGTACTGCCTGGTCATCGTTCATCAGGTCTACACCGGTTTCTGCCTTGAACTGGTCGGCCAGGTACTTCATGACTACGGCGTCCATATCGGTTCCGCCCAGTTTGGTGTCTCCGCTGGTGGATTTAACTTCGAATACTCCTCCACCGAATTCCATGATGGTCACGTCCAGGGTTCCACCACCGAAGTCGAATACCAGGATTTCCAGTTCTTCATCTGATTCTTTATCTATACCATAGGCGAGACTGGCTGCTGTGGGTTCGTTTACCAGTCTTACTACTTCTAATCCAGCGATGGTGCCCGCGTCTTTGGTTGCAGTTCTCTGGTTGTCGTCAAAGTATGCGGGGACGGTTATAACTGCTTTTTTAACTTCTTCTCCGAGAAATGCCTCCGCGTCTTTCTTGATCTTCTGTAAGATGAATGCGGATATTTCCTGCGGGGTGTACTGTTTGCCCATGACGTCCACTTTGTAACTGGTACCCATATGCCTTTTAATAGCAGTTATGGTGTGTTCTGGGTTGGTTACAGCCTGTCTTCGGGCTGGTTCTCCCACTAATTTCTGCCCGTCGCTAGTGAAGGCCACGTAGCTGGGGAATGACTTTCCGTACTGGGTGGCTCCTTCTGCGCTGGGTATTATGGTGGGTTTTCCACCGATAAGTGCTGCTGCTGCTGAGTTACTTGTTCCTAAATCTATACCGATTATTTTTTCTTTTTTTGCCATATCTTATCACCTTTTTTTGCAAACTTTAACTTTTGAATACTTAATTACCTTGGAGTCCAGGGTGTAGCCCTTTCCAAGTTCTTCTATAACTGTTCCATCATCATAGTCCTGGTGGTCTTCCACCATCAGTGCTTCGTGTTTGAAGGGGTCGAATTTCTCACCCTCTACACATATCTCCTGGAGTCCTTCTCCTTCCAGGGTGTCTTTTAACTTTTTATAGATTAATTCCACTCCTTCCTCTAAAGTTTCTGGATTTTTAGATTTTAATGCCCTACCTAAATCTTCGTAGGTGTCTAATATTTTTAAAATCAGATTTTCATTGGCGTATCTTATGTATTCGCTTAGATCCTTTTCGGATCTTTTTTTGTAATTATCGAAATCCGCCTGCATGCGTTGTAGTTGAGAATAGTAATCGTCCATCTTTTCTTTCTGTTCTTTCATGGTTTTGTCATTTTTTTCTAGCTGTTGATTCATCTCATCTATTTTTTCATCTTTTTCCTCGATTTGGGACTTTAAGTCCTCTATTTCCTTTTTTAGTTTCTTTAAATCTGGTGTATCGGTCATTTATTCACCTTTTCCCGGATGAATCCATGGTAACCTTTCTGTTTAATAACCAGAGGTTATATAAATATTTACAAAAATTCACGATTAAAGTTACCAAAAGTTATATAAACTTAGAGTATTATAATTACTAAAAGTTATATAAAGTTTTCGAAATAAAATTAATACCAACAGTTACTGATAATCAATATTATTATCAACTTAAAATAAAAATTCAATCTAACAAAAACAAACAGTGATGTGGAATATGGATTTAGAGGAAATACTTGATGTCATGGGATGTAAAACCCGTAGAGACATCCTTAACTTCTTAAGAGACGAACCTCGTTTTGTAAGCCAGATATCCCGTGAGTTAGAGGTAGGACAAAAGGCCATAATCGAACACTTGAGGGCCATGGAAGAAGTGGGACTCTTGAATTCATCTTTCCAGAAGATAGAACGGGGGAGGCCCAGGAAATATTACGGGATCTCCCGGGACATTGAATTTCAGATATTCATAAGCCAGGGGATTATCCGGGTAAAGGTCCCCGGCCACCAGTTCCAGGAGCTCCAGAGCCTGGAAGAGAGGGCCAGGATGGGCGAAGAAGTGGAAGATGAACTTGAAAACCTCATTGAAGAATATAATCAGGCCACAGCACATGCAGAGGATCTCTTAAAACAGATAAACGAAAGAAAAAAGGCCCTTAAGAAACGGACCTTAAATTTGCCGGTTGTTGCTCCTGATGAAAGCACGGAGTGAATAAACTTATTTTACTGAAATTTCGGTGCATTCATTATTAAGTGTATCTTCACTTATATTTCAGCGCAGCTACAGCAGCTTGGCCCATAGACACAGATCCATCCCCGGCACAGCTATTTCTATGTTGGATAAACCGGTAGCCAGCAGACTCCACCCTATTTTTGATGTTCAGGCTGATGGCCTCATTATAGAACACCCCGCCAGATCCACCTATAACATCAACACCAGTTTTATCCGCGGTTCTAATGGCTAATTCAGCTAGGCCGGTGGAAACGGCCTTCTGGACAGCCAGTGCAATATCACTTACAATTTCTCCAGCCCTTAACTTATCCAGAACGGAAAGAAGTATGGATGATGTATCCAGAACATCTCTACCATCAAATTTGCTGATTTTTATGGGGATTTTCAGGGTATCTTTTCCATTGTAGGCCACGGATTCAAGTTTCATGGCACACTCACCTTCATATGTTCTCTCACCACAGATGTGGAGCAGGGTCGAGATGGCATCCAACACCCGCCCGGTACTGGTAGTCAGAGAGATATTAAAGCCCTTCTCAAGCTGCTGAGCCACCAGATTAACTTCCTGCTCGCCGTGTTTGAAGTAGGACAGGTAATCTTTTTTCATCAAATTAACTAATTCTTCAGGGTCTAAGTATTCATAAAGCATGCTCATAACCATTCTCACGGGATAACGGGTGGTTATATCTCCACTCACCATTTTTTGAGGCATCAAACTGGCGGTCCTCTCATATTCAGCACCCTTATAATGGAGAATTTCCCCGCCCCAGGCAGTTCCATCTTCTCCATAGCCCACACCATCGGCGGCGATGCAGATAAGTTCATCCACGTCATTATCCATCCCCAGGGAAGCAGCATGGGCGTAGTGGTGCTGAACCCGGAGAATATCACACTGGAACTTTTCACTCAACTCCTGGGCGAGTTTGGTGGTGAAAAACATAGGGTGCAGGTCACAGGCCACCACATCAACTGAACTGGTCCTGGTTATTCCCATGAGATATTTCACTGCAGTTTGAAGGTATTTAAAGGTTTCATATTTGGTGGTGTCGCCAATATGCTGGGACACGTAACATTTGCCCTCCTTTAAGATGGAAAAAGTGACGTCGATCTCTGGCCCTAATGCTAGTACCTTTAAGTCGCTTTCCAGCCGGGAAAAATCATAAGGTTCGGGGGTAAAACCCCGGGAACGCCTGATGAAGGCCAGGTCATCTCCCCTGAATCTCACCACAGAATCATCACAGCGGTTCACAATCTCCCGGTCATGTAATAGGAAATAATCGGCAACACCATCCAGTCTTTCCCTGATCTCCTGATTTCCAGTGAGCATGGGCTCCCCTGGCATGTTGGCAGAAGTCATGATGTAGGCTGGTTCATCCGAGTATTTGAAGAGCATATGGTGTAAAGCCGAATAGGGGAGCATGATGCCCAGGTTGTGGAGATCTGACACATAAGGGGATAGATAGTAATCTTTATTCTTATTTAACACTACTATGGGTCTGTTCCTTGATTCTAAAACTTCTTTTTCCTTACCAGAAACTTCGGCAAAGGTTTTAATGGTCTCTACATCAGGGGACATGCAAGCGAAGGGCTGGTTAAACCGTCCCAGTCTTTTCCTGAGATTGCAGACGGTGTCGTCAGCGGTGGTTCTGGCCACCAGGTGGGTGCCGCCGATGCCCTTAACCGCCAGGATATTACCCTCATCGATGAGTTTAACTGTCTCTTTGAGGGGATCTTTCACGTCTAAAATTTTATCCCGGTATAAAAAGACGGAAGGCCCGCACACTGGGCAGCAAGTTGCCTCTGCGTGGTATCGGCGGTCTTCAGGGTCTTTATACTCCCTTAGACAATCGGGGCAGAGGGGGAACTCGTCCATGGAGGTTCTCTCCCGGTCATAGGGAACGCTTTTTATCACGGTGAAACGGGGTCCGCAGTCAGTGCAGGCGGTGAATGGATAGCCATACCTCCTGTCATGGGGGTTTTTGACTTCTTCCAGACAGTTATCACAGGTAGCCACATCCGGGGGTATCACTGAAGAACCAGAGAAATGGGAGGAACTTTCCAGTATTTCAAAGTCATTGAATTCCTCTTCACGGTCCGTGTCTAGCCATTCAATTTCTAAAGAAGTAATCTTGGATATGGGTGGGGTGTTGGTTTTTAAATTATCGGTGAATTCTGTGATTTCAGCTTTACTTCCTTCCAGGACAATCTCCACGATATTACCCAGATTCCTCACGTAACCATTGAGTGCCAGGTCTTTAGCGATTCGGTATACAGTAGGTCTAAAACCCACTCCCTGGACTATTCCTTGAACTAAAATCCTGGCTTTTTTCAATCTTGCACCTCTGCTGATATCTTTATAGAATTAACTATATCTGTAGAAAGAAGTTGGTTGATATGTTCATTTCTTTTTTTAAGGTAGTCATATATAAGAATTGGGCTCACATACATTGGCATTATCAACTTAAACGATTTATTTATTAATTCCTGGAAAAGTTTAGAACTGTATTTAAACTTATTAGCGTTATGATACGGTTGAATTTTTCCTTAATTTGACAACACATTGAATGAGAAACTTATTTATCAGTAAACAAGATAATCTTATTCGTAGATAATTTATTAAAATTATAGTGTAAATATAGCCTATCACACGTAATAAAGCAGAATATTTACGTAAATTATTTTATTGCTTTAAAGGTGTTTTTGTGGATAATATTGATTATTTACTTGAGATGAAATTAGAAATTCAAGATTTGATTGGAAATCTTGGCATGAAAATTAACGAGTTTAATAATGATATTGGTTGTAAGGAAGTTGATTTTTTAGAAATTTTTTACCAACACCCCTTTGTATTTTGCATGTTTTTATCTAGTCTCGATGGCAAATTTACAGAGGACGAGGCACGTTTTTTAAATAATTTCTTTTATAAAGATGATTTTCAGGTATTGGATGGTATTTATAACAATGAATATACTAAATACAGTGAAAAAGAAGTATATAATAACTTAATTGAATCATTTACTTCTATACAAGCTAAAAATTTGATTTTATTCAATGATAAATTTATCATTCCTCCATATCCCATAACATTGTTTGCAGGGATTAGAAATATAATAAAAAACTCTGAATTTGAACCAGGTTTGGATTCTGAGATAAAAGAACTCATTTTTTCTCTACTTAGTTTTTATGAAGAGTTAGGGGTTTCATTCATTGCCTCAGATAGAGCTCATGAAAAAGAAATTGAATTTTTATCTAGGATAATGACAACAACAAGAGAATTTTTAAAAGATAACGACATCACTCTTCCTATTTCTGGTAAATCAAATCAGGATATTGGCTTTTCTGAAACCCATTTTTTAACTGGGGCGAATATTTTTAAAGAGGGCATGAAAACATCGGATGCTCAGAAAGAATCATTGGTTGAAAGTCGTAAAAAACTAGGATATATACAGGAAACATTAGACGATTTACTTAATGAGTTAAACAATTTAATTGGTTTATTTAATGTAAAAACTGATGTTAATTCTTTAATTAATCTTTTAAAGATTAGAAAATTAAGGGAGGATCAGGGTTTCAAACAACCACCTATCTCTCTTCATCTGGTATTTTCAGGTAACCCTGGAACTGGAAAGACGACTGTTGCAAGACTATTAGGTAAAATTTATTATCATTTGGGAGTTTTAAGTAAAGGACATTTAATTGAAGTGGATCGTTCTTGTCTGGTAGCTGGATACGTGGGTCAAACAGCCTTGAAAGTTCAGAAAGTCTTAAAAGATTCTATTGGAGGCATACTGTTTATTGATGAAGCATACAGTTTAACCAGAAATCAGGATGATTTTGGTATGGAGGCAGTAGACACGCTAGTTAAAGGAATAGAAGATAACCGAGATGACTTAGTAGTGATTGTTGCTGGATACCCAGAGTTAATGAGTGGATTCGTATCCTCTAATCCAGGTCTTAAATCAAGGTTCAACAAATTCATAGAATTTAAGGATTATGATGGTTCTGAAATGTTCGATATCTTTAAGAGTTTTTGTAAGCAATACGGGTTTAAAATTGAAAATAAGGCAAATGATCACTTAATTAAGTATTTCACTGATTTATATTCTAATAGAGATAAAACATATGCTAATGGCCGTGATGTTCGCAATTTCTTTGAAAAAATAATGACAAATCAAGCAAATAGATTGTCAACACAAATAAACCCGACAAAAGAGGATTTAACGCTATTAAAAGAAGAAGATTTATAGAATTTCGCATGCTAAAAATTGAAAGATCTAAAATAAAATTAAAAAAAACCAAAGAAATAAAAAAAAACCAACGATAACAATGAAAGAAATTCTCAAGAAATTGATGGAAGGAAAAATATCCCTGGAAGAGGCGGAAAAAAGCCTTAAATCCATGCAAATCAAGGAAATAGAAGATTTTGCCAAGTTAGATACGTGTCGGGATGTGAGGACTGGAATTCCTGAGGTTATATTTGCAGAAAATAAGGAAAACGGTGACCTGATAAAGATAATCAACGGTGCAACCCGCCAAGGACGGGTGATGGTCACCAAACTCAACCAGGAAAAATATGATATAATAAAAGGGCAGCTGAACCTACCGGAAGGTTTCAAGGAAGAATACCATCACAGGGCCAAGATACTGGTCATCAGCGACCATGAAGTAGAAAAAAAGGTTAAAGTAGGGGTTATAACCGCCGGAACTTCCGACATCCCCGTTGCAGAGGAAGCAAAAATAACTGCAGAGGAAATGGGGTGTGAGGCTTTAACGGCGTATGATGTGGGTGTAGCAGGTATACACCGTTTATTTTCACATATAAGGAATATGATTGAAGAAGATGTGAAAGCACTTGTGGTGGTGGCAGGAATGGAAGGAGCCTTACCCTCTGTGGTCGCTGGGCTGGTGGATATCCCAGTTATTGGAGTACCAACCTCCATAGGATATGGTGTGGGCAAAGGGGGGTTTACGGCCCTATATACCATGCTTCAATCTTGTGCCCCTGGTATTGCAGTGGTAAATATAGATAATGGGTTTGGTGCTGGTGTATTCGCTGCTAAGATTGCTAAGCAGAACATATCTTAAGATACTATTATTTTTTAACAAATCCAACTTAAATTTTAAAACAAACCCCAAACTTACTTTTTACAGGCAGTATTTCTCTCCCCATTCACAAATGGCCTCTAGAACAGGTATTACAGAGTGGCCCTTTTCGGTGAGGCAGTATTCTACTTTGGGAGGTACCTCAGCGTAGACTTTTCTGTGGATTAGGTTGTCTTTTTCCAATTCACGGAGCTGTTTGGTGAGCATTCGCTGGGTAATGGAGGGTAAAAGTTTATCTATCTCACTGAAACGCATTTTACCATCTATTAACACGTATAAAATTAATGGTTTCCATTTCCCTCCCAGTTCGTTGAGCGCTGCTTCCACAGCATAGCAGTAATCTTTTTTTGGATTCATTTAAACCACATTTAACTGACTATATTAACTGGTAGTTAATATACATTAGTATAGTATATATCTTTTTTGACTATACTTAATTTAAATAGGATTAGTTACTTCTTTATGGTATACAATTAAGAGGTGAGATCTTTACTTCTTTACTGTATAAAACAGCGAGGTGAAAAATATGCAAGCTAAATTTGATTTACAACATTTCTGCTGCGGTCCTAAAGGCTGTGAAATAGAAGTAGTTTACGGCGAAATGATGGACGCAGAATAAGTTCAAAGATTACCATTATTTTTTATTTATTCTTTATTTTTTGTTATTAAAAACCAGTTTTTATACAAATTAAATTTTTTTAACGGGGGATGGTTTAATGGACGTTTTTGAAGCCATCAGTAAAAGAAGGAGCATCAGAAAATATAAAGATACTGCAATTGAAGCAGATAAGCTGGATAAGATATTAGAAGCAGCCAGGATTGCACCATCAGCCGCCAACAGGCAGGAATGGAAATTCCTGGTGGTGAAAGACAAGGAGACCAGACAGAAACTTGTTAATGCTGCAAACGGCCAGAACTTCGTGGGTGAAGCACCAGTCACCATCGTGGCCATTTCAACAGAATCAGAAAGAGTCATGCCCTGCGGGCAGTACGCTTACACCGTTGACCTATCCATCGCAGTCTCATTCATGATACTGGAAGCCACTGAACTCGGACTGGGAACTTGCTGGCTAGGCGCCTACAAAGAAGACGAAGTTAAGAATATCCTGAACATTCCGGAAGATATAAGAGTCCCTGCCATGTTTACACTGGGATACGCAGATGAAAATCCCGTTGCAAGACCTAGGAAAGACGTGAGTGATATTGTACGCTATGGAACATACAGATAAGATGTAACTTTAATTTGATTCGAGTCATCAGTGGTTATCAACACAAATAAATAGAAATTTAACGAACTTTAAATTAATGAATATAAAAATCCGCAATACATTACCCAAAGATTTTGATTTTATATTGAATCTTACAGACTACAATATGAGGGAAATTGTTTTCCAGGATTGGAATGCAGATTGGGAAAGAGAAGTCAAACCAAATTTTATTAACGCATGGAAAGATGGGGAAAAGAAGGTTCTTGAGAAAAATAACATTCTCATAGGTTATTTTTGGTTTGAAAAACATTTTAAGAAAAAGGAAATTTTTATCAACTCCATACAGATAACTCAGCATTGCCAAAGAAAAGGTATAGGGAATAGGATCCTTCAATGGCTTATTAAAGAAGCTGAAAATGATGATTTGAAATATATTAGATGTGTGGTTCAAACAAAAAATATTCCTGCAAGGAAATTTTTCGAAAAAAACAGATTTCAATTCATCAATGAAACTAAAAGTGGGCTACTGATTGAAAGAGTTTTATGATATAACGAGATTATTGACTGGGATATCTATCGTTTTCTCCCATGCGGACAGATATAAACGCACAATCCACAGACATTCCATTCACCAACATCATGTCCAAGGTATTCCTGACACTTCCTGGCATCGTAACGGACTTCCCGGGGTTCATCTTCATGGAAAGGTTCACCAGTAAAGGCATTCACAGGACATATGTCCACACAGTCAGTACAATGCCCGCATTCCAGGGATAATGGTTCGCCAGTTACTTCTAAGGGGGCATCTGTCAGAACGGTAGCCCAACGTACTCTCGGCCCAGATTCTGGAGTGATAAGTAGACAACTTTTTCCTATCCAACCCAAACCCGCCTGATGAGCTGCTAATTTATGGGAAAAAATAGCTGCTATATTCTCATCATCGTAACGTTCCGATGCAGGCACTGGAAAGGCATCATAACCTTTTTCTTCCAATAAACTCTTTAATTTACCGGTTGCAACGTTCAAACGCTGGTTGGTCTGATCATATAGGCGCCTGTAACTAGCAGCCACTTCATGCTCAGATCTCCTGGGGAGCTCATCCACAATAGAATCTGGCAATCTAATTCCTACTGAAATAGATTTAGAATATTTAGATACTAATTCTCCTCCCATTGATTCTATAAAATCCTTTGTGGACGATAAATCAGCAACACCGGAATAGTCAATCTTATTTGACATGATAAACTCTTTTAAAATCTTATTAAGTGACATTGAACTCCTCATATAAGTTAAAGGTACTTCTTCAAATAAATCAAATCCTCACCATCAAAACGGGCATGGTAATCTATTTTAACGATTTTAAAATCCAGTTTAAGAAGTAATATAAGCATGGCCTTATTATCAGCGAAAACAGAAATATCGATGGCTTTAAAACCTTTTTTCCCGGCAACTTCTATTCCTTTATCTATTAAAGCTCGTCCAATACCTTTATATCTATAGTTATTATCTACAACAATGCCTATTAACTGGAAATCCTTGATTAAATCGTCTTCGAAGGCGGATATCCCGATTATGTTATTATCTGGAGAAACTGCTGCGTAATATTCCGCTTCTTCTCTAGTGGAATTTTTTAGTAGGGCTGAGATCGTGTGGGAATCAAAAGGAATGTTAGTTAAGGAAAGGAACCTCAAATTCTCTTTTTCGTTAAATAGTTTAGAGTAGGCATCTTCCAGTTTAGAAAAATGTTCGTTGTCCTGTGGATCGCAACGGACGATTTTTATTGGGTAATTTTCTGACATAGGCTCCTCTAAATTCTAGTTTCTCTATTTTCAATTTTTGTAGTTAATCTTCATCCAATGAACCTATATATGTGGCGTAGAAACCATCGGTATCGGCATATATAGGTTTGAACCCGGATTCTTCCGATTCTTTCATGGTGTTCTTAATAAATTCTCTTCCCCAGGCCGTGATTGAATCTGCACATTCCAGACAGTACCATCTGAACCTTATAAATCCATAAACTCCGTACATGGTGTTGGCCACCCTTTTAAGAGCCTCCTGCTGCACATCCAGCACATGCTTCTCCCGGGGGTCGGTGGCTTCTTTCATCCGGGATTTCACTTTAATCCTCTCCCTTAACACGTTACCTATTACGGAGGGTACAAATCCTACTGGTTCCTTTAAAAACTTATAACCAACCTCTGGGGCGGTGTAACAATCTTCTTCATCACATTCATCCACCAACGTATCCGGAGACACGTTCCTGGAAATGATTATACTGGGATACAGGCTGCGGAAATCGAAGTAAACGATATTTTCATGCAAGCCCTTCACCGGGTCTTTAACATAACCCCCTTCAATCTTTTTCCTATTTGCAATCTGTGAATTTGAAGGTTTATTAGGCACGATGTCACCGTATTCATAGGCTTTACGGATGAGATACCACTCCACCTGTTGTCCAGTAGCCATACGGGAGATATCAAAGAGAGGCTGACCAACAAGACGGGTGAGCGCCATGTTCAGTGGCAGCATTTCCTCCCCGATCTTGGTAACCGCCACGGCATCATCCAGGGAATATTCAAACAGCTCTTCCAGCCTTTCTCCACCATCATTCCAGCAAGCATGGATTTCACCCCCATCTATATCCTTCTTCTCTTCATCGAAGATCTCCAGGTACACTCTTTCCAGGGTGTAACGGTCTAATTGCAGGAACCGGCGCATGCTAGGATAAAGATCTACATGGACACGGCCTTTCACCACTGCTGAATTGGCAAAACCCCGCCTCATAAATTTAAGTTCGGATCCATCCACACCCAGGTTGAGGGTTACCCCCAGCCGGGCAGCCCTATCACGGATATAGGGAAAATCAAACACATCACTGTTATACCCGGTTATAAGGTCCGGGTTTTCGGATTTAACCACTTCCACGAATTTTTCAAGCAGTTCTTTCTCATCGCTCACCATTTCTGCAAAATCGAAGGAGGAAGACTTGGTGGAATATACTTTACGCAGACCCTGGTTACTGGAAAGACTGATCATGATGATAGGGTCCTCTTTTTCCTGGGGCATGCCCTTGGGATTGCAGGCCTCGATATCGAAACTCAAAACCTTGAGTTCCGGAAGTCCAGACTCGAGTGGTTGGGGATCTCCAACAACTTCGAAGATGTAGGGATCGCCTTCAGAGATAAAAGAAGAATTTAAGGAATTACCCTCCACCTGGACCTCGGACATGGGAAAAAGTCCCTTATCTATCAGGTATCTACGGTAAAAGGGGATGTCATGTTCCCTGACTGCGTCAACAGAGTCTAAACCCCAGATCTTTTCCCTTAATTTGGGCACATCCTGGGGGTGTTTCAACGTGATCTTCAGGAATTCTTTAAGGACACCCACATCCTTCTTCTTGACTTTTTCAACTTTTTGAATGTTTAAATCTTCTAATTCAGTTATACATGCTTCTATATCATAGGGGAGAACGTAGATGTACGGTTTGAAACTCTTATCCTTGGCTATTATGGATCTATTTCCCTCTTCCCCCACCAGTTTCCCGAATAACCTCACCACCGCTTCATCGTTCTCGGTGACGTAATCGATATCCAGGAGCACGAATTTTTTACTCTCCATAGGGTTCATTTTATATCATGCAGACTATATAATTTTGTTAAAATGAAATTCGAACCTTTAAATACTGAACAACACGACCTAGGATTGGTGTCAAAGCTAATTTACGAGACTGAACTAGAGATATTCCGTGCAATACTGGGTAAAAATGAAACTGAAGGGATTAAAAACATAAAGAGTCTCATAAAGGCAGAAAACAATTTATTTGGCAGTGAAAACATTCATGTGGTCAGTGACGATGACGATAGGGTATTGGGGATTTTAGTTTCCTTCCGTGGGGATGAAGTCACATTCTGGAAAGAATTTAAGGCATACTCTAAGATATTGGATTTTTATGATTTGTTGAGATACGTTTTTAAGGGAACGCTGATTAATGAGCTACTTACAGCAAGTATAGGTCCGGGAGATTACTATATAAGCAATATAGCAGTCGGCCATGAATTCAGGAGCCAGGGAATTGGAACTTACATCCTGGAAAACGCATTGAAACTCGCAGAAGACTCAGGGTGCCAGAAGGTTATTTTGAATGTTACTTTAAAAAATATAAGGGCTTTGAAGTTCTATGAAAGGTTTGGTTTCAAGGTTAATGGTAAAAACACTGCTGAATGGCTATTTAAAGACCAAGGCACCTTTGATATGGAGCTTTTGATTTAGGACATCTTGTTACATCTGATATCTTCTTTATATCCGGAATATCTTGTTTATATCCGTCTTCAAATATCCTTTTATGTTTGGGGAATTCGATTTTTTTGATCTTATCTATCCAATATAAAACTATAAATAGTACCTTGCAATATATAGTACCTTGTATACTGTAAGTGATACCATGAACACTCAATTTAAAAAGGGGGTCCTGGAACTCTGTGTTTTAGTTTTACTGGACAGAAAAGATTGTTATGGTTATGAAATGGTCGAAGAGATATCGAGGAACATTTTTATCTCAGAAGGTACCATTTACCCTCTTCTCAAAAGGTTAAAAACTGAGGGTCTGGTTATTTCATATTTAAAAGAGTCTCAAGATGGCCCTCCAAGAAAATATTACCAAATAACCGAGTTGGGGAAAGAAAAAAAGGAAAAATTAGTGGCTGAATGGAATGAATTCGCCATGGGTGTGAGTAATTTATTGTATAATAGAAATGTGGATATGGAGGGGAATTGCGATGAATAAGGATGATTATCTGAAAGAACTCACCAGGTTGTTGCGGAAACTGCCTAAAGAGGAAAGAGATGATGTGGTTTCAGATTATCATGAGCACTTCATAATTGGTATAGAAAAAGGTAGAAGCGAAGAAGAAATTGCAAAGGCATTAGGAAATCCAAAAACAGTAGCAAAACAGATTAATGCAGAATATATGGTCAGAAAAGCTGAAGATAAACAGTCAGCAGGCAGTATGTTTGAAGCAATACTGGCTGCTGCCGGATTGGGGATTTTTAATCTCATTTTTGTGGCTGTACCTACTCTGATAGTTGTTGCGCTTATATTAACTGCATTTGCTGTTGGGGGAGCTATGATCATGGGGGGGATTTTGATTACCATTTCCTATATGTTCCAGCCATTAATACCATTAATTAATCTTAACTTACCTCTAGGGGGTATCTTAGGAATTTTTGGAGGAATTTTCATCGGTGTTAGTTTAACCATATTAGGGGTGGGTTTAGTTGCAGCAACAGCTTATATAACTAAATGGTTATATGGATTAGCCATTCGATATTTAAAATATAATATAAGATTAATTGAAGGACGAAAGGGCTCAAAAAAGAGTCAGGGGGTTTCATAATGGAAAAAATACTTTGGGGATTACTAGCAGGTACTAAAGGAGGGAAAAATAGGGCTAGAATTATCGATGCCCTAAATACCAGACCTTATAATCTTAATCAACTTGCAGAAAAGTTATCTCTTAATTATAAAACAGTAAAGTATCATATTGGTGTTTTAGAGAAAAATAAAATTGTTATATCTGCATCTAAAGGATATGGGTCCTTATATTTCCTTTCTGAAGATATGGAAAATAATTTTTCTACTTTCCTTGAAATTTGGAAAGCATCCACTCTAAACGACAACCACATCTACAGTATGGACAATAAAATAACTTCTGATATTTATAAAGGCCTGATACATCACTAATTTTTTTTTGAAAATTATAACTCCTTTATATCCTCTATTTTGTTAATTAGTCTTTTATTGAACTACTTTTATCCCGATTTCAAGTTAATTTTGGTATGATTTATGCTACATTTTGGGTAAATTAAGACTATATTTTGGCTAAAATTTCAGGGTAATATGGTTAAATAAGGATATAATTATGGGTAAATTCTTAAATAAGCTTTTTATACTGTTTATGACTTATTTTATATTGGCATAGAAAGCCAATTGGTTAAAGGAGGTATTTATAAAAATTAGAAAAGGAATTTATTTGGTCCCGATGAAAGAGTGGATTTTTATTTTAAATTAAACATGCCGCCTCAAAATCCTCTCATGAGGGACTATTTGGATTTTCAAATGATATAGGTGATAATTATGAATCTTTATAACTTAGCATTCAATAATATCCGTAGAAAGAAGCTCAGAAGTGCATTGACTATGCTGGGAATAATAATTGGCGCTGCCACCCTGGTCGTACTTCTTGGGATAACTGCTGGAGCAACTTCAGCGGTTAAAGCTGAAACAGATCAGTATATGTATGACGTGGTAATAACTCCAGCATCAAGCACTGGATCCTATTTAATGGATGCAGAAACAGTTTCTAAAATCAGAAGTAGGTCTAATCTTTTTGATTTTCGTGAGGTTACCTCATTTAGAGAAAATGTGGATGGAAAGGATGTAATTTTTGAAGGAACCAATGATTGGAAACAGGTTAAATTGAATGGGACACCAGGAGTTGTAATCAGCCAACAAGTTGCAGATGAACTGGGTTATGATATTGGTAGTAAGATAAAAGTAAAGGATCAGGAATTAACCGTTACAGGAATCGAAACATCCCAAGTACAATCATTATACGTTTACATAGATCAGGATACTGCCAAACAACTTGTAGATGGTAAAGTGAGTGCTATTTACGCACGGACGAATGGGGATCCGAAAACTGTTGCCGATGAGATAGAAGAACAGATCAGTGGTGTTTCGGTAGAAACCAAATCTGAAAAAGTGGCTGAAGTTCAGGAGATGACTGATCAGGCGCTGCTCTTTATGGGATTCATCGCAGGTATTGCTCTTCTGGTGGGAATCATAAGCGTGATAAATACCATGTTAATCAGTGTAATGGAGAGAACAAGAGAACTGGGCATACTAAAAGCAACTGGATTTACAAACCGAGAAATAAAAGGAAGTATTTTATTTGAATCTGGCCTTTTAGGACTTTCAGGTGGAGTTATAGGTGTTATTCTGGGTATTGCGGGAATTATGGTGATTGCAAATGTGTTGAAATTGACAGAGTATATTCCTGATATGATGCCTTTATGGCTAATTTTGGGTGTTATTGCTGGTGCTACGCTTCTAAGTGTCTTAGCAGGGCTCTATCCTGCCATGCGTGCTTCGAAATTGAATGTTGTGGAGGCTTTAAGAAATGAATAACTATATAATCGAATTTAAAGATGTTTGGAAGACTTATAATATGGGTAATACGGAAATAAATGCCTTGGCCGGTTTAAATTTGACTCTGGAGAAGGGATCATTTACAGCGGTAATGGGACCATCCGGATCTGGGAAATCAACATTTCTGCACGTGGCAGGGATACTGGACACCCCCACCAAGGGGTTTTTCCGGATAAATGGAAAACAGGCCAGTAAATTATCTGTAAAAGAACAGGCAAAGCTTCGCCGGAATGAGATCGGATTTATCTTTCAGAGATTTAATCTGATGTCTCAGCTTACTATTCTAGAAAATTTGACACTACCCATGATAAATGAAGACACCCAGAAAGCAATGAATATTCTGGATAATATGGGATTGGAGGGTAAATATGCAAAACGCCCAGGACAACTGTCTGGTGGAGAACAACAGCGAGTGGCAATAGCCAGAGCCCTGATAAATGATCCATCCATCATTCTTGCAGATGAACCTACAGGAGAGCTGGACAGCAAAAATGCAAACTCAATAATGCAGATACTTCATGATTTAAATAGAAATAAAGATGTGAGCATCGTCATCGTTACTCACAACCCTGAAGCAGCGGCATTTACAGATCAAATCCTTCAAATGAGGGATGGCAACATTGTATAGCTATCAAAATAAACTGCTAACAACTCTTACCCTATCAATTTTTTTCTAATAAAACCTCTTAAAAATCCTACAAATAGCTAAAGTAAGCCATAATCGAGTTTTATGGGTTTTTTTATCATCTGGTGATTTATGAATTTTAGAATAGGATACTTTCCACAGACCATCACTGATTTGGTGATCTACCAGCCAATTTAAAGCATTTTGAATATCAGGATCTTCTTTAGGAAGTCCCATTAACGAAATGGAATCAAGTGCAGATACGATGTTGGTCCACCAGAATGGGAACTGGAACCTGATCCAGTTGTCGGGATGATGGTAGGAGGCCCAGTTGTCCTTCTTTAGTAGTTTAGATTTTAACAGTCTGGCTGCCTTTAATGCTTCTGGACTGTGGCGATACTGCGGATGCACCGCGAAGGCCCGAAGGATCATACCTGTACCTGCCGCCGAGAACGGCTTAGACCAGTCGAACGCTTGGGCTGTTTCTCGGGCCGGATTCGAGGTCAGATCCGATAGTCCTGCGGGGTTAAGCTTTCCGAGCCCTATGATGCCCGGGCTACCGATGACCCAGCCTCCGTCATCCTGTCGCATGTCCAGCAGCCACTGGAGCCCTTTTTCGATGCGGGTGTCGTCGCCATATCCTGCCTTTATCTGCAGTGCCATGATGGCGCCTGTATAATAGGGCGCGTACTGGTTAGCCAGAATGCCCCGTATATCACCTTCATCTGTTTGGCATGAGAATATGTACTCAGAAGCTTTCTCGATGGCCGGATGATTTCTAGTCATTTCATACTGGTCAATTAAGTACCTGAAATGCCGCCATGTTTCAATTAAAGAATATTTCACTCCAGAATCTTCATTCTTGTCTCGTGGTTTCCATGATCCGTCTGTCTGCTGCCCTTTAAGTATTTTCTGGACTTCCGGTAAATCCCAAATGCTATCTATGGGTTTTACTCTCTTTTCTAATAAATCTCGTTTAGTAAAATAAATAATTGAATCATCCCCTGATTCAAGCAGGGGTTTGGTAGGGTCTATTTTGAATTTAAAAAGCCAATCAATCATATTATTACCTTAGGAACCAGCTGGGTGATATCAATACACAATTTAACATCATTTTCGACGAATTTATTTTTAGTATACTTTTTTTCATTGTTAATGTCTACAAGCTTTTTGTAGGGGGTTTTTGCATTTGATAGGGATAGTTTCTCCACAGTGCCAGTTCCAGAATCTAAAAAAATCCGGGCGAAAATAGGTCCAATCCATTTTACCCGGGATAAATCGGTTAACTTAGTTAAATCCAATATTTTCTCCTCATTTTCACCAGTTTCAGAGGCTAATTTCTCTCTATCTACTTTAGTTTTAATTTTTTTAAATAAATGAGCTGTATTTTTAATTCCAACATTGTTTAATTTATTTATGGTATTCTTTTCTACTCCGGGAAATTTTTCCAGATTCATAGGTTTAGGCAGGTAACTGTTCACTTCTCTTCTTAAAATTAAAATATAATCAGCAGGTAAACCTGTTTTTGCAGCAAATTCCTTAGCTTTTTTGGGTTTTTTTATTAGGTCTATTATATCTTTAAGGTTTGAAGTACCGTTATTCTCTAAAATTTTGAATCTTTTGTCAATTTGTTCTTTTAATATTCTCCGGCTTGGTAAAAGTTCTGATTCCCTTAACTCTTCTTTGAATTTCTTTAGAGAATACCTTTCAAGTCAATATAGTAGTCATCAACCAAATTTGCCCCCCCTCCATGTTGTTATTTTATTGATCTAAATATAATTTATATAATCTCTAACTTTATTCTAGTTTTAAACTTGCCACATACTCATATCCCTTGCTGGAATAATCCGGCGCAGTTTTATCCATAACAATTTCAGTTTTCTTATCAAAATGTTCTGTTGCCAGCTTCAGATGGTAAATTGCGATGCCAACATCTATAGGGATGTACTTACCTCCCAAAATCCCCCTAAAGAAGTTTGGCTTAAGAAAATAGGTATGAATTATACTTTTATTGCCTGTGAAAAACCAAGCCTGATGATTGGTGGCAGATGGAGCAAGACGCGCTGCTTCTAGTATTTCATCTGCATCTTCAATGTCGCTTATCTCCTGCAGAGGTTTTCGTTTAAATTCTGAAACACTTTCCCGGTGCAATGGTACTGCTGGTTTTCCGAAGGGACAGAAAAATGATGAACTCCAGATCTGAACTTTTCAATAAATTTTTTGTTGGCTGGGGAATTCCCTGCCAGCAGCTGCCAATACCACCTGCAGAAAGATATAGGTCCATCTGTTGCTAGCATGAAACCCACGTTGGTTAAGTGACCCTCTTTAACCTCTGAAAATGCAGTTATATAGTACGGTGCCTTTTTCATAAACCTTCTTTTAACGAGTTCTGGTGCTATTATCTTGAATTCAACTTCAATGTCATCATATAAGGGTGTTAAAGATTTAAGATGCTTTGAAATTTCTTTTAATTTGTTTTCATCGAGTGGCGTTAGATCATAGTTTCTGATGGATTTCCGCTTAAATATGGTTTCGTAAAGTTCTTTATCGTCCATTTCATTCACCTTTCTGAGATTCAATTGAAAATTGTGTTCACATTAATTCTTTAAACTATTTGCAAACTTTTCAGCATTTTCCAAGTCTTCTTCATCTGGTTTTCCTTTACTTATTCCACCAACCAATTTGGTAAGCCCGTAGGTGTCGTATCCTTTGCAATGAAACTCTCCAACGACTTCAAAACCTTTCTTGGATAAGTTTTCCGTCAGCCATTTGTTGGGGTTTCCTCTGCCACTGGTTGAAAATGCAAATGCTTTCTTGTTTTCGACCGGGTCTAGTTCTTCAACAAATTTCATTAACTTTTTATAGGGTTTACCGTAATATATTCCAGAACCAAAACCAAATAAATCATAATTTTTAATTATATCTTTATTAGCGTCTTTTAAATCCAACAAATCAGCTTCAAGGGAGCTTGCCATTTCTTCAGCAATTTTTTTAGTGTTTCCATGATGTATGGACTTGTATATTATCACCGTTTTCATCTTCTAACTTCCTTCATACCATAACTCTTAATTTGACAATATTCGAATTATATGGGAAAATAATATGAAATTAACCGTTATGTAGCTTTAAAAGATCATTCACTTCGTTGACCATTTCCTCGTTAACCCTGGCCACCAGGTACTTACCTTTTCTCTCGGTGAAGATCAGTTCAGCGTTGGCCAGTTCTTTAAGATGGTGTGAAATAGTGGGTGCTCCAATATTCAAGGATTCGGTGATTTCGCAGATCAGACATCCATAACTTGTTTTGTAACTGGCTTCCTGTTTTTTAACGATTTGTAGGTACAGTTCTAACCGGTTAGGGTTTGATAGGGCTTTAAATACCTTGGCCATTCGTTTTGTATCCATTTAAATCAACATCTAACTTTTACATTTCGATAAGTATTGAAGTAAATTATTTACTTATTATATAAATAGTTTATTTATTAGTTGGAAAGTAAACATAATCTATTTAAGTATTGGTGGTAGGATCATGTCGGATTTTAGAGACTCAATCAAAAACGAATTGAATGGTTTAATAAGCGAAGGAGCTTCTTTAATCGTTTCCAAAGAAGAAGGGAAAAAAGTTTTCAAAAAATTAAACAAATTTGATTAACAAGAATGGTATACAAAGTCTTTATATATTATAAAACAACTGATACCAGAACGTTTCAAAGAATTTCAGGAATTATACAAGTTAGAAAAACGAAAGGAAATAAATGTTGAGACTTATACAATTAAATTTCAGGGGGATTTCACAGAAAACTTAATTCAGAACAAATACTTTTGTATAGAGATGATTGGATTTCATTAGTAGCTCGTGAAAGATCAATGGCATTAGTTTCAAATGATAATAAATCTTATTCTCCAGATATTGAATTAATAACAACAGAACTAGAAATTCTGAAAGAAAATAAACAGTATGAAGTACTTGCAATTGACTATGAAATTTTAGGAAATCCAGAACTTAGATATAAATATATTGAAAAAGCACTCGAAAAGAATCCATCTGAATCAAATGAAATATTTCTTAGGTCTTTACAAGATAAAATGGAACTCGTGGATAAAGAAAAAATAGAAAATGAGATCACTCAGTACATAAAAGTTGAAGATTGTTCACAATTAGCTAGGTTATATGTTGATATTTCTGATTGGGAAAATTCAGTGAAATATTATTGTAAATCCATATGTCAAGATTTAGAAGAAGAAAATTATTTTTCTGCTGCTTTTTACTTAAAAGAGATGTTGAAAAAAAGATTGTTCAATTATTTATTTGAAAAGGCTTATGGAAAATCTGTTGAACAGAACGATTTGTGGTGGCAAACACGAGTTTTACAAGAACTGGGATGGGATGATGAGTTAGAAGAATTAATAATTTCAAATAAAATTGAAATAGAAGAATCTGGTGATTTAGAACTTTTAAGATTGTTATACAAATTCACGGGAGAAAGAGAAAAACTTTTAGATGTAATTAAAAAAATCACAGATTCTATTCGTGCTTATGAGTTTGGAATTATTCAAAAAACATGAGGATGGGAACGATTGAACCTCTACAACAAAGAAACCCACCCGGAAAACAAAGAGACAATACTCTTCATCCACGGCTACAACATGGCCGGCTGGATGTGGGATGAGCAGGTTAAAGCCTTCAGTGATTATCACTGCTTAGTCCCTGACCTTCCAGAGCATGGAAATAGCAGTGATGTTGAACCGTTCACCATAGATGGCGCTGCACAGATATTGATAGATTTCGTTTTAGATAAAGCTCATAATGGTAAGGCCCATCTGGTGGGGATGTCCCTCGGCGCCCAGGTAGTCCTTCAAATTCTAAGCACAGCTCCAGAGGTCGCAGATCACACACTGATAAGTGGGGCACTGGTAAACACCACCCCTCCATCTGAAAGTTTTCAAAAACTATTAGACTACCTGCTCGAGGTTTATATTCCTATAAAAAATCATCATCTTTCTATTGGAAGTTACATACGGTCTTATGGTATACCAAGGAACTTTATCAGGAAGTTTAAAGAATCTACCTATGTTATCTCGGAGGATTCTTCTGACCGGATCATAAGGGAAAATTTGCTCTTTGAAAGACCTAATGGCCTTGAAAAGGTGAACACGCCTGTGCTGGTGATGTTTGGTGAGAAAGATTACCGGATCATAAAGGAATCGGCTGATGAACTACTGAATGTAATCCCAAATTCAAAAGGGGCAGTAGCCAGGGAAGTGGGGCATATGTGGAATATGGAAAAACCAGAACTTTTCAAAGATGTTTTAAGGGCATGGATAACTGATAATCCTCTGCCTGAAACTTTAAAGCTTGAAACAATTTAGAAAAATTTTTATCACTGACGGTCTAACTATTTCCAAGGAGGGATATTATGAACAATAGATACTATGTAATAATTGGGGTGTTGTTTTGTGTAATAGTGGCAATATCAGGCTGCACCATTCCATGGACTGGGTCTGGTACCAATGGAAATAATCCACCGGATGTTCAGGGAGTAACAGCAGCTTCTCTAACTGGCCCCGGTACAATAATTATAGAACAGGGAAATAATGAATCTATTAAAGTGGAAGGCAGCGATAGTGATAAATCTAACCTTGAAATTATAAAAACAGGACCTAGTTTGGAAATAATAAGCAAAGCAAGCGCTGATGTGAAGATCTACCTCACTGTTAAGGATATAACCGCCCTTACCATTTCTGGTCCAGGGATAATAAACGCAACCGGTAAGGTTGAACAACTTGCTATAACTATCACCGGACAAGGAACTGTCAACGCCAAGGATTTAGCCGCCCAAAACGCCGTCGTAACTGTCACTGGAGAAGGTGAAGCCCTAGTAAATGCAGTGCAAACACTAGTAGCGACTGTGACTGGTACGGGTTCCATAAAATATCAGGGTAATCCTCAGGTGCAACAGACAGTCACCGGCGGAGGATCAGTGAGCAAAGCTTAGAATTCTATAAATCCAGAAAGAAGAATTACTCTTCTTTTATCTATTTTTTTAAAAAAGGGTTTAATATAAAAAGGGGGTTTATTTTATGAAGATAGGGATAATTGTTCATTCACAGACTGACAATACCTATTCTGTTGCTTCCAAGCTGCAGGAAGCACTTACCCAATCCGGTAACGATGTTGAAATTAAAAGAGTCAGCATGGTGGGCGGAGATAGGCCGGAAAACAAGGACAAAATCCAGCTTGAAGATCCGCCCGAAGTAGCGGGTTATGATGCTTTAATTTTCGGTTCTCCAGTACATGCATTTAGCCTGGCACCAGCCATGCAGGTTTATCTGGAGCAGTTACCATCCCTTGAAAATAAGAAGGTAGCGCTATTTGTAACCAAGGGGTTACGTTTCGAATGGACAGGTGGTACCCGGGCCATTGGTCAGATGAAGAAATTATCAGAGTCAAAGGGTGGAGAAATCGTCGGTACCGGGATTATAGTCTGGAATAAGGATAAGGATAAGAAAATAGAAGAAGTGGTAAAAAATTTCACTGTTTTATTTTAATTGGTGATAAGGTGTGATTAGGGGTGATAAAAATGGACATTGAAATATATTACTTTTCAGGAACAGGTAATTCACTCCATATCGCGGAAGAGATAGGGAAAAGAATCGCAGGAACAAAATTAATACCCATTGTAAGCCTTTTAAATAGAAATATCATAGAAACAGATGCAGAACTTGTGGGGTTTGTCTTTCCTATCCATTTGGCAATGTCCCCTGTTCCTGTAAGGGAATTTCTGGGGAAATTGGATATAAAATCGGCTGAATATGTTTTTGCAGTTGCAACCCGGGCTGGTAGCCAACACAGAGCATTTATCGATTTGGAAAATATTTTGAAGAAAAAGGGCAAAGTTTTAGATTCATATTTTAGTTTGAATATGGCCAGTAACGATCCGAAATTTGAAGACTGGCAGCCGGCGACAGATGAGGAAATAGCAGATCTGGAAGCAGAAGTTCAAAACAAGCTGGATTCAATCCAGAAAGTAATTTTAAATAGGGAAAAAAATCGGGAAAAGGACACGAATTTCACCACTCCCCTACCAGCCTTTTCAATTCTATCTATGCTTCTTCCATTTCTTAATAGGTTTTATGATGTTGAGTTTTATTCGAATTCAAAGTGTGCTGGCTGTGGAACATGTGAAAAGGTCTGCCTGTCAGGCAAGGTCAAGATGGTGAATGAAAAACCGGTATGGCAGGAAGATGTCCAGTGTTTTTACTGTGACGCGTGTCTCAATTATTGTCCAGAGCAGGCGGTTCAAATCGGATCTAATCGCTTTTTAAAATCTTATACAGAAGAAAATGGAAGATATTCTCACCCATACGCGACGGCAGATGATATTGCTGGACAGAAATGATTGTTAAAGAAATATTTATAAAAAGTAAAACTTTTAATGGCATCTAAGCGACAAATACTAAGATAACCGGGGCATTGATTTTTTCAGGAGTTCTGCATGAGGAAAGTATTTTTGTGGTGGTTAATAACGGGGAGTAAAGGCGGGGAAAACCGTGCCAGAATAATACTTGAACTTAAAAACAGACCATATAATGCCAACAAGCTTGCAGAAAAACTTTCACTGGATTATAAGACTATTAGACATCATATCGATGTTTTAATGGAAAATGCAATAATTAAATCCACTGGAGAAAAATACGGCGCATTATATTTCCTTTCCGATGAGATGGAAGAAAATTATGATACTTTTATGGAAATTTGGGAAGAATTTAAGAAGGATTGATGTAATAAACAGGAAAGAGGACGTAAAAAAATGTTGTTAGAAATAAATTTGTTTAATCTGTCCAACGTACCATTTACTTTGTTTCTGCTGGTCTTATTCTCCGCTTTAATAACCAGCATAGCCAATATTTTTCTTTTAGGGGGGATGCTCTACATATACTTGGAAAGATACCGTAAAGTAAAATCCAAGTTCACCACCACATTAGTGCTTTTCACTGTTCTTTTCCTGGTTCAAAACATTATATTTTCAATCTATTACATCTTCAACCTTCCCCAAAACATCATAAACGCTGTCATGCCCCTGGTATTTCTGGGACTTGAATTCGTAGCCCTGGCATTACTTCTAAAAATAACCAGAAGCTGAAAAGCTATATTTTACGCCAAATACTATTTTTTTACTCTTTTTAACCCTTCATAGTTAATTTACTCTATTTTTGGATCCTATTTCGGGGTGAATTTGGAGGGAAATACCCTGATAATCAGGGTAAATTTTGGAAAAACTACTTTTAAGGGCTTATACAAGAATTAAGTAGTCAATAGAAGTTTAATTCATTAAAAAAGGATTTTAGTAGATAAATTTCAGGAGATTAGAAAGATGGTCGAGACAAAAGAAATTAAATCCATTGAACTGACACCATTTGCCAAGATGTCAGCGACTATATATGCGATACTGGCGTTTATTGTGGCTATAATTGCCTTCGCTAGCTTAGCAATACTTCAAGTAGCAAATGTATTTCCCGGTATTAGCCAGGTAAACCTGGTAGCTGGAGTGGGATTACCTTTATTAGTTATCCTGCCTGTAGTTGCGTTTTTCGGAACATTAGTGGCATGTTTTGTATCAGCATTCCTCTATAACACCCTGGTACCAAGGTTGGGTGGTATAGAGTTAGAATTTGATGGAATTGAAGTAACTAAAATTCCGGTGGTTCCATTTGCCCTTATACAGTCAGCAATAGTTGCTATATGGGCTTTCATAGCAGGATTGTTCCTGGCAGGGATGATTAATATCATGGTCACCTTCTTCGCCGGTGTGGTACCCGCCATAAACAATGAAATCCCGACATTCAACAACACCACGTTTCCACTAGGACCTACCGGAATGCCGGCAGGGATGGATATGGTGATAATTTCGCTACTTTTAATCATCGGACTGCCAATACTACTATTCGTATTCGGATTCATCTACAGCGCATTATATGCCTTAGTTTACAATTACTTAGCCTCCAGAGTAGCAAAAATCAAATTAGAATTCGTTCAAATCGCTGGTAACTTACACGAACTGAAACACATTCCAGTAGTTCAAACCGCCCTGGCACTGGCCATAGTATCTGGAATATTAGGGTTCATCGATCTTTTAATGGGCAACGGAGACCCTGTAAGCAGTTTCATTTCACAGTTCATTATGGTGGCTCTGGTAGCTATCCTTTACAACTACCTGGCACCGAAGATTGGAGCAGTTAAACTTGAATTGGAATAATTAGGAGTTTTTTTTCCACGGGTGACCCTCATTCAACTGATCCTGCGGTCATCAATGAAAAATTTGCACCAGTATTACATGATGATTTCAAAATCGAAGAAGTGATGGTACTGGCTAGGGATGATGATAAAAATAAAAAATGCGCAGAATTTGTTGATAAACTTCTGCAATAATTAATTAATTCACGTTCACACAACCACCTCCGTGTGATACCCTGGTCCTTGAAAGCGTAAACCACTGAAGGATCGCTTCATGGGCCCAGGAACTTTAATAATAAATAGAGGAGTCATGAAAAAATGAAATCGATAATAATTTTGTATACTGGGCTGTGAAACTGGAAATTTCGGCAGAGATCATCCTTTAACTACAGATAATTTTGAGATGCCGGTTATAGCAGAGTTTTAAGGGATACTATTTTTCATTGATTAACCTGCATAAATATCCTTATTTTTTTAAATAAGTCTTCCTAACATTTATATCCATCTAAAACAACAATATAATATGAATTCCATAGAAACCCCTACGAAATCGGGGTTCTGGGATCAACTGAAAAGTATGCCCTGCTTTTAAGTGTTTTGGTCAGTTTTCTGGTTTCCTACTTAAGCTCTTTCATCTATAAAAAGAAAAAAAGAAGGGAGTTTCATTTCCTTTTTGGCAATAACAAACCACCAATCACCATTAAAATAGCCAGTAACAGATAGTTTACCGGTGCCCCTGTATTTTGCATGGGCACTGTATCATTTGATGGTGCCCCCAGAATAGTTACGTACGTTTGTACGGTTTGGTAATCTGTCGCGGTTACGGTGGCAATTCCTGCCCCATCATCACCCCTTAAAATGGCTTTGACAAGACCGTTAACCCAGGGGACTATGATTGATTTACTTCCTACATTACCCAGGGTGGTGGTGAATGTTACCCCTGGTCCGCTGAAGAATTCAGCCCAATTTGCACTGTGGTCACCACCCGCTGAATCTCGGTAGACATCAGCAGTAATAGTTGAAGTTTGACCGGTATGTATCGTGGATGGATTAGCTTTGATGTTTAGAATCAACCAGGGGTCGTAAATTAGTGTTCCATTACCCTTGAAGAATTTGTTACTATCCGGGTTGTTTGTTCCGTACCAGTTGTAGGTGGCTGTGGTGTTGCTGTTTTCAAGACTGTGGAATAACTTGTTTAAATCGTCCCTGATGGGTTTAAGAATGGGTTCCAGCTCGGGATGGTTTTTGATGGCATCGTCGATGGGTTTAAGCATTTGATCTATGCTTGGTCCGAAAGAGGAGAACATGAAGTTATTAATGTAGTTGTTGAAGTTTACAATCCGGTTGTAGTTTATGGTTCCGTTGGGTGAGCATATCACGATACCATACCCGGTACCATCCCCTTCCAGGTTGTTTCCATTTATTGTTGTACTATTGAATCCAACGGCGACCATGTACACTTCATTAGCCCCTTTTACATGGGATGCGGTGTTGAATAACATGTCGAGGTGTCCCATTGCCGTGCCTACAATTCCAGCTGCTATAGTGGGTGATGTGATGTTAGAAACTTGGTTATTTAAGAGACTAGTGGAACCAAATATTCCAACACCTAACATTGCCACTGCTGCATTGGCTTTGCTGATATTTGAAACCTTATTACCCTCAAATTTCAAGTTACCCATAGCAATGGATACAATTCCTACTGCCTGATCAGTTGCTGTTACCTGAGATACTTGGTTTTCAGAAACTAAAACAGTTCCATTTCCAAGTATAGCGGCTTCGAGTGCATAAACTGTGCTGTTAGTTAATCCTTCTAATTTAAACAGGTAATTTTCTGAAATCAACGCGTTTGTACTGCTAGTTACCAATTCAATCCCCATAATAGCGCTGTTTGCAACAATTTGGGTGATGGTATTTTTAGTCACGATTAAATTTTCGACGTTGGCAACTTCGGGATTACCGCCGGCACCTTTACTCTTTCCCAGTTCAATTCCAAAGACGCTTACGCCTTTGATGTTGGATATCAAGTTTTCTACGGCTTTAAATGAGGTTAAACTCCCGTTCACCGTAATTGAAATACCGGTTACTGGTCCTTCTCCAATTATGTTGGATATTTGATTTCCTGAGAATGTGAAGAAGCCTCCAGTAAGGTTTCCCAGAACACCGTTTTCTGTCTGGCCGGATATTATGTTATCAAGTATTGTGGTATTGCTGTTTGAAACCAGGATCCCTGTTTTACCCCCGGTTATTTTGTTATCCTGGATGTTACTGTTGTCTGCACTGATATTGATTCCTGTTCCTGAGCTGGTTATCTGGAATCCTTGTATGGTGCTCCCATTACCACCCTTTACTAGGGTGAATCCTGTTTTTGTAGATTTAATTTCTACGTTGCTCCCGTTGGCCTGAATGGTTAAATTTTTATCCACCAAAACATCTTCGGTGTATGTCCCGGAAAATACATTGATTACATCCCCATCATGGGTGTTTTCGTTGTCTATTGCCTCTTGGATGGTGGCGTAATCCTGGCCCTCACCTACGTTCCACTGGGCTGCAGTTACCGTGCTTACACAGAAAAAAGAAACTGTGACCATGAATATGAGTATGAATAAAATTGAAGTCTTTTTATTTTTCCTTGATTTTCTCAATTTATTCACTTCCCTCCCTTATGAATAGGTGTTGTTTTACGTAATGATAGGATACACATTCATTTATTATATGGTTGTTGATTAGAACGAAAACCACAACTATTTATATAACTTCCACACTAATATCGATTAGTCGATATCGATAGCTTGATATTATCTTCAAAAATTTTCGAGCCTACCATAAATATGAAGATATTTAAACCGCCTCCATTATCAAGTTATCGATATATATCGGCTGTTTGATAGTCGAATATGATTCACAATAAGCTGTTAGACAGTCTAATATGATTCACAACACAGGAGACATGATTTATGTGGGATACATTTAGAAACTTTCACCGGGAATGCCATGAGAAAATGGAGGAAATGCAGAAATTCGGGGGTTTAAGGATCTGGATACTGCATGTACTGGATGAACACGGTCCAGGAAACGGTGTGGAGATCATGGATTCCATTCAGGAACATCAACACGAGATAGAAGTAATGAGATTTGGGGGGCGATCTAAGGGTTTCAGAACTCATAGACCTTCACCTGGTTCGGTATATCCTATGCTCAAGAAAATGGTTGAAGAGGATTTAATCAACAAACGAGAAGACGGGAAATATGAGTTAACTGAAAAGGGGGCTAAAGTAGTCTCTAAACTAACCGGGCGTTTAAAACACTTCCGAGAAAGGGAACGTGGAATAATCCCCACCGAAACCGCATTAAAAGAAATAGGGATATACGTGTCCTATCTAGAAGATATTAAAAAATCTAAACTTGAGACACACAAAGAAATGATAGGAGAATTAAGTGAAAGGCTAAAGAAAATAGAAGAATCGTTAAATGAAGAATAAATTAATTATACTCATTATTTAATGCGAAAGACCTGCTCTAAAATTATCTGTGATACTCAGAGCTTTTTCTAGCCTAATAAAACAAGGAGGAATAGGGAATGACAAAAAACGCCATAGAAATTCATAAACTCACCAAAAAATTCGGCAACTTCACTGCAGTGGATAACTTATCACTCAACGTAAAGGAAGGGGAAATATTCGGATTTTTAGGCCCAAACGGAGCAGGTAAAAGTACCACGATAAGGGTGCTCTGCACACTTGCCCAGCCCACCTCTGGTTATGCTAAGATCGCTGGTTTCGATCTGGTAAAAGAATCTGACAGGGTCCGGGAGAATATAGGATTGGTCGCAGAGAAGATGATCATGTATGACCGATTGACTGCAGCTGAAAACCTCCGATTCTTTGGGAAACTCTATGATATACCCAAACAGAAGTTAGAGGGAAGAATTGATGAGCTGCTGGAACTGGTGGATATGCAAAAATGGAAGGATACACAGATCAGCAAATTTTCCACGGGTATGAAACAGCGGATCAACGTTATAAGGGCGCTGCTCCCCGAACCAAAGATACTATTCATGGACGAGCCCACACTAGGCCTTGACCCCCAAACCACCTTCTCCATAAGGGATATCATAAGAGATATCAATAAAAGCGGGGTTACGGTGATATTAACCACTCATGCCATGAGCGAAGCAGAAGCACTAAGCGATCGAGTGGCAATCATAGATCACGGTAAGATAGCTGCTTTAGATACTCCGGAGAACCTGAAAAAACTGGTATCGAGCAGTGACAACACGGTGTTTGGAATAAAAATTACCAACCTCACATCAGAATTGATTGAAAAAATCGATGCACTCGACTGTGTGACTACCCTAGCTCAACAGGACCATCATAACTTGAAGATCAGTGCAAATGGTACGAATGCCATGGATAGAATCATCGACACCATCCGTCAGGAAGGGGGAAGTATTGCCTCCATAACCAACAGCACTGAATCAACACTGGAAGATGTTTTCCTGGCGGTAACCGGTAAGCAAATGCGGGATGAGGCCAGTGAAAAAGCCTCTCCAGCCCATCATGGTCACGGAAATGCACCCAAGGCGAGGGTAAGGTGAAACCATGGATGTGACGAAGATATTAAAGGACAGTTACCATGTGATGGCTAAAGACCTGCTGGAACTTAAACGCAACCGGATGTCTTTAGCTGCGCTATTTCTCATGCCACTACTGTTCCTGGTCATGTTTGGATTCATCTTTCCCACTGGAACCACCCAGCAACACATGCCAATGGGCTTGGTTAACCTTGATCAGGGCCAGGGAAGCAATGAATTCATAGCACAGCTGGAAGTTATGAATAAAAACACCAGTTTCATGGATTTCCAGAGTTATTCCAGTGTAGATGATGCAAAAACTGCTATAAATAAAGGAAGGATATATGGCGTCTTTATCATACCCCCCGGATTTTCTGAGAATATAACCAATGGAAAATCCGCCGATTTCACGGTATACATCGATAACAGCAACCCACAAAGTGCAATGCAGATCCAGCAAGTATTATCTACCACAGTAAGCGGCATGAACAACATGAAGGCCGAGGCCAACGTGGTACAGTTAGGCAGTGAAACAAATCAGCCGGTTAACCCTCAAACCATGATCTTCCCCTACATCCCGAATGTCCAGACCACCATACCAGGCGAGACCAACTACTTCAACTTCCTGGCACCGGGGCTCATGATAATGATCGTGATGATGAGCGTCATGACTGGTATACCAGAAGCCATCTCCAAAGAGAAGGAAATGGGCACTTTCGATGGGATGTTATCGGCACCGATAAGCCAGCTCTCGGTTATAATTGGTAAAACCGCAGCACTATGTACCAGGGGCTTTATCCAGTGTATCATAATCCTGGCCATTGCCATATTCCTCTTCGGAGTCACTATCCAGGGAAATATCCTGCTGGCCTTCTTCATGCTCCTACTGGGAATTTTCAGTTTCATAGGAATTGGAATAATGGCCATATCCATGTCCGGGGATCAAGCTTCGGGCACCATGATCGTGAACCTCCTAATGTTCCCCATGATGTTCCTGGGTGGAATTTTCTATCCTATCCAGCAGATGCCCTGGTTCATGCAGGCCATTTCGCAGGTAATCCCCTTAACCTATGCTGCTGATGCAATGCGTAAAATCATGCTCTTAAATGCAGGTATTGGGGATGTGATGACCCAGATACTTATACTGGTGGCGTTTGGAGTGGTCACCATGACCATAGCCGTGCCACTCTTTAGGAAGTCGATGACCCGATAAAAAATAATGTAAGATTAAATGAATGAAAAGAGGGAGATAAAAACAATTTATCATTTTTTAATAGTAGATTAATTCACTATTCAACATTATTTACAATTAATGAGGAGGATTACCATGAATGAAAAAGAAGTAAAACAACAGGAGCAAACCAAAGCCATAGAGGCTACTGAACTTGCCGATCGTGTGCAAATTAGTGAGTTACTAAGCCGCTTCTGCAGCGTTATCGACGACAAATGCATTAATGTTGAGACGATGGCGGTTGCATTCACACCGGACGGCCGCTTCGTGGCCCCCAATGGTGCGGCGGTTGTTGGCCCAGAAGCCATTGCTGCGGATAGAATCAAGTCCTTCAGCCGTTTTCGTGCAACTCATCATGTCACCAGTGACCATATCATCGACTTCGATGGTGATACTGCGCGATTGCGAGCTAACATGACCGCGATGCACCTCTGGTCCGATGAGGAGAGCGATCCAAGGTCGCTGCAAACGCATTTCGTTGCTGGGGGTGTTTTTGAAGCAGTTGCGGTGCGTGATGCTGACGGATGGCGTTTCAGCGAGCTGAAACCGCGTATTACATGGCGAACGGGTGCGGGCATTTCCGCAGTGGCCAAATTTCATAAAAAGTAATTTCCAATTTTTTTCTAGTATTAAATGCGTAAATGAGGACATCTTTCATCTTATACGTAAGGTAGGATAATGAAAAATAAAAGTAAATATGACATTTAAAGCCAATAGGATGTATTATTATGGAATTTGAAGACAAGGCAAGAAAGATCGTTGAAAAGGAATGTGATGATTACTTTTTGGGTATCGTAGATTTGTCCCTGGCAAAAAATGCGGTAATTGGACAGTTCAAATCCTTGATATTGGAATATCCACGAGCAATCTCCATAGGGGTCACGATTCCATATAAAATCACCTATGAGATGTTGATGAGTAAAGCCTCCTCGATTTACAAGGAGACTAATTGTCAACTAAAAAGCATCACTAACCATATAACCAGTTCATTGGAAAAAGAAGGGTATAAGGCTTTATCGCTACCTAAAGGGGTAATAAATGATGAAGGATCTGTTTCTTTACATGAATTGGTTGCAGATCTTGCAAATTTGGGGCATATCGAAAAAAATGGGATGTTAGTAACAAGGGAAGTGGGCTCTGCGGTTAATTGGGGCACGGTACTTACTGATGCTCCTATTAAAGAAACCAAATAAGATTTTAAAGAAATTGAGCATTTAGGTGGAATTATATATGAATTTAGAAGAAGCAAGTCGTTATATCAACAGCCTATATGGGAAAAGGGGAGTTAATCGAGAGGAATACATTGAATCCACTGAACTCGAAAAGTTTGGGTCAATTGTTGACGAAGATGTTTTCAGGGCACTTCAGGTCTTGTTCTACTTAACCCGTCCACAGAATGTTTTGGAAATAGGAACCAGTATAGGTTATTCAACTGTGTCCATGGCTACCGTCGTTAAAGGGTATGGGGGTAAAATTACCACTATTGAGTACGATGAAAACGTTGCAGAGCAAGCTATTAAAAATTTCAAACGAGAGGGAGTTGCAGAAACTATTGAGGTAAAAACTGGAGATGCACAGAAAATAATTCCCCAAATTGAATCTGAGAGATTTGACTCGATATTCCAAGATGTCGGGGATAAAAGATTATATCCTTTATTATTTGATGATTGCATTCGTGTTTTAAAGCCTGGTGGTCTATTAGTTGCAGAGGATACCTTGTTTCCAGTTATGAATAGGTTTAAAAAAAGTCATGAAGAATTAATTGAATCTATTAATAAATTTAACCAAATGGTTGCAGATGATCCGCGTTTAGAAAGCACGATACTTTCCATTGGAGATGGATTAACTGTGGCTATTAAAAAATAGTTGTAATAGGAATCATTTTATTAACTTTTACTAATACCTGGTGTTAAGATGTTTGGAAGCTTGAGATTAAAAATGTTAAATAGAGAGGCAGCATCTGGAAAAAATAAACCAGAAGTAATTATTAAGAGCCTTGATATAAAAAATGGAATGATTATTGCCGATATCGGTGCGGGTGGAGGATATTTTACATTTGAATTTTCTAAAACTGTCGGGGAAAATGTTTATGCCGTTGATACCAGTCAGAATGCACTGGCTTTTATAAGTAATAAATCGAAGGAAGAGATGATAAACAACATAAAAGCGATATTGGCCTATGAAAACGGGTTTATGTTACCTGAAACAGCTGATTTATTCTTTTTAAGGAACGTTTTCCATCACCTATCTAATTCTGATGAATATCTTCAAAATATAAAACGATTTCTAAAAAGGGATGGGAAGTTAGCAATCATCGACCACCAAAAGAATGGTTTCAGTTTTATAGGTCTTTTTGACCATTTTGTTCCCGAAGAAATGATAATAGAGACTGTGGAGAAAGCTGGTTTCAGAGTGCTGGAGAAATTTGATTTTTTACCTAATCAAGCGTTCATTCTTTTTGAACAAACAAAATCCGTCTAAGTTCCTGTATATTCAGATCAATCAATGGCTTTGCCTCTGGGTCAGCCATTATTTTAAACTGTTCCATGTTTGTTTCCTGATATAACTCACTTAACACATCTTGAAGATCTTCTACAGGAGTATCTATGATTTTCCTTATTTTTAAAAGGTCTTCTTCACTTAATTTGTTTCTATAATTTTTTATCTGGTCTTCAAACTCTTCCACGGCATTTATATCTAGTGAAACATATTTTTCTACTACGTAAGGAGGTAATTGCTCTATGGTATTCAATATTTTCCAGATGTCCTTTTCTTCAACCGATATGCTCAATGTGTTTTCTAGAATTTTAGCTACATTAGAAGCTCGTTCCTTGCTGCCCCGCCCGTAAACCATGGATGCAAGCACCGCACTAACTAGAATCGCGAAGAAAAAGTACAGTTGATGTTCTGCTAGGGATGAGAGGGGATATCCAAAGAGATAGAATATGATGCTCGTGAGTAGAATGCTTCCCAGAATGAATGTTAAAATTGCCAGTATGATTGCGGTTGTTTTATTTTTTATCATTAAGTCCACATTATTAATTAAATAAAAGATTAATATAATTTATGGATACCAGAATCAGGGCATAGGAACCAGGTTAATGGAGGTCGTAGAGACCTGTTTCCCAGAAATAAAAAGATTTAAGCTCATGACTGGATTTAAAAGCCGGAAAAATATTATTTTTACCAAAAAAGAGGTTATAAAAATTTTTAAAAAGGAAAAATATACAGATAACCTGTTTTTGCCGTATATGGAGAAAATTGTCAGTTAATCCTGATAATGTAGGAGGTGTTAAAATATACTCTAATTCAGATCTGGATAAGATGAGGGAATCAAAGGATGTAACTGGACTTATAAGTGCTTTAGATGTTAAAGAAGACAAGAAGATCCGGGAGAAGGCAGCCTACATCCTGGGCGATATCCATGCTGGAGAGGCTGTTGAATCTTTAATTCAGATTTTAGGTGATGAGTACTGGCCCATCCGCAAAGCCGCCGTCTTGTCTCTCGGTAGGATCGGGGATAGAAGAGCAGTAGAACCACTGATAAAGGTATTAAGAGATGAATATTGGCACGTCCGGGAGACTGCAACATTGGCTCTGGGTGTTATAGGTGATAAAAGAGCGGTGAAACCAATCATCGCCGCATTAAAAGACGGAGATTTAAGTGTCAGGTGTGAAGTGGTTGATGCACTGGGAAACCTGGGAGCTATAGAGGCGGTTAAACCATTGACTGATATTTTAGGAGAGGAAGATTATATTCTCCGTGCCTGCACAGTAACCTCCCTGGGGAAGATCGGTGATAATTCCGCGGTTCAATCACTGGTTAATTCCCTGAAGGATGATAATTACCTGGTCCGGGTTAATGCAGCCAATGCACTGGAAATCATAGGGGATGAAAGGGCGCTTCCCTACCTGGAAGAGGCCTTAAAAAATTCAAAGGGTGAATCACAGGAATTTGAATCTGCATTAGAAAGAGCTATTAAGATTATACGGGATAAAGAATGATTGATAATTATGAGAGAAGATTATGTACATGGATATTCGGAAGTAGAAGCTGGTAGGCTTGCTGATCAGGCAAATACACTATCTAACCTTTTACATGATGGGACTAAGTATCCTGCTGGAAGTAAAGTTCTGGAGGCTGGCTGTGGAGTGGGTGCCCAAACTGTTATACTGGCTAAAAACAGTCCTGACGCCGGGATAACCTCAATAGATATATCTGAATCGTCTATTAATCAAGCAAAGGAATTAATAAGGGAAAATAAAATAGTAAACGTTGAATTTACCCGAGCAGATCTTCATAACCTGCCTTTTGAAGATAAAAGCTTCGATCATATCTTCGTTTGTTTTGTTCTAGAACATTTAAAGGATCCCCTTGATGCACTTAATAATTTGAGGAGGGTTCTTAAAGACGGTGGCTCAATTACAGTTATTGAAGGTGACCATGGGTCCTGTTATTTTTATCCAGAAACAAAAGAGGCTAAAATGGTATGGGAATGTTTAATTGAGTGTCAGAAAAGATTTGGATGTAATCCTATGATTGGAAGGGAAATATATCCATTGATGACGGGTTCAGGCTTTAAAGAAGTCCAAGTTCAACCGAAAGTGGTTTACGTTGATTCAAGTAAGCCTGAATTAGTAGATGGTTTCAATAAAAAGACCATTATAGCCATGGTTGAAGGGGTTAAAGAACAAGCTCTTGATATGAATATGGTAGATAATGAATCGTGGCAAAAAGGAATAAATGATTTATATAAAACTACAGAATCAGACGGTGTGTTTTTTTACAACTTTTTTAAAGGCACCGGAATTAAATAACACTCACGAATCAATTAGATTCCTTTTCTATTACAGCAAGAAATAGAAGGAGCTAATTCTTTTATTTGACTTCAAATGGCAGTTCCGCAATTATCAATCCTTACAAATTTTTTATATCTTATCCAAAATGACCCCTATTTTAGATTATCAATGTGTTGATCATCCAATTATTTTATTGATATTTGATCTATCTTGTAATGGCAAATTATTTATGAAAAGGTTATCATTTTAGCGAAAACTATTAATGCATGAACAAAATAATTAATAAAACGACCACGAAAACAATTTCACCGATATCATGGAAGGGGATAAAATGCGGGTTATAACTGTAATGGTACTGCTCTTTGTATTATTTTTAGGGGTTGTCTACGGTACTTTTACAGCTACCGGTAGTGATCGAGTTGATATGAGTGGTGTAATCATTGGTCTATGCACTGATAATCCACAGGAGGATACTACAGTAATTGATTCTTTATTAGTGGAAGGATATCAAAGCGGTGCTTCCTATCCCCAGAATATTTCCATCATAATCAATAAAAATACCACTGTATACCATAAATATGGGAAAAACCTGGTAAAAGCATCTGTAGCTGATCTCCACCCTGGTCAGAAGATAGAAATCCGATTTGATGGGCATATGTTACAGACATACCCTCCACAGATTAATGCCAGTGATGTAATCATTTTATACGATTTAAAATAGGTTATATCTTTTGCCCGGCTTTAAGTGGGATAATTGGTTTTTTTGGGATTATTTTATCTGAAGTAGTAAGGTTTAAATATCAACAAATAGTAAATTTTACTACTATGCCAAGGTAGCTTAGAGGCGAAGCGGTGGACTGCAGATCCATTACACGTGAGTTCAAATCTCACCCTTGGCTTTTTAAAATAAATTTAAACCGATATTTTTTAGTATCAGGGGTCATAGTGTAACCAGGCTATCATCTGGGACTCCAGTTGTCTTTGAAGAAAGTGCGCACTCTGAGGAAAGTATGATGACCGATTGGAGTACTGAGACAAGAGAAATCCTAGGATCTGGGTTCAAATCCCGGTGACCCCATCTTTTTACTTTTCAAATTTTTTTATTCCTATTTCGTTTAGAGGTTAACATGCGAAAAATCAATGGAATTGTAATGGTTGAAGGCAGGGGTTTTGACTCCAACGTCTACGCCTTTGAGGATGTACTGGTGGACACAGGAACCGGAGCAAACATAAACTATATCCTTGAATCGTTAGGGCAGGGGGGTATAAATCCTGCAGACCTTTCCCTTATCGTGAACACCCACAACCACTACGACCATGTCGGTGGCAATCGTTTTCTGGATTTAAAGGTGGCCATGCATCAGGAGGATGCTGAATCCCTGGAAAAAGGGGATGATCTCGCTACAGCAGCCAGGATGTTCGGAGACTCTCTGGGAGAGATGCGAGTGGACTGGAAACTCCAGGAGGGGGATAATATCTACGATTTTGAAGTTCTGCACACCCCGGGACATACCAGTGGGGGTATATGTCTTTATGATGGAGAAACCCTTATCTCAGGAGACACGGTGTTTGCAGACGGTGGCTTCGGCCGGATGGACCTGGGAGGTAGTGTTCAAGATATGCAGGAATCTTTAAAAAGGCTCAGTGAACTCCAGGTCAAATACCTCCTACCTGGACACGGCCCCTGCACAGATGAGGGATCAAGACATATCCAACTGGCCTACAAAATACTTAAAGGGATTTAAAACTGATTTCAATGTGATGTTTTCCTGAATTTTACTTTTTTAATAAGACGATTAAACAGTGTTTAACAATCAAGACATAATATTTTTTATATTACTACAAATAAATCCTATTTTAAGTACAGAATACCTTCTGTTCTATTTTTAAAGGAAGTTAATTATGGATGTATCCTTATTAAAAGACGTTGTAATCATATTAGGATTATCAGTTGTAGTACTCCTCCTGTTTAACCTCATCAGGATGCCTTCCATCCTGGCATTTTTTGTAACCGGAATAGTTATCGGCCCTCACGGGCTGGGGCTCATAGGATCGGTTAGTCAGGTGGAGCTTATAGCTGAGCTGGGAATTATATTTCTGCTTTTTACCATTGGAATGGATTTTTCCATGAATAAATTCTCCCAGATAAAAAGATACGCCATATTAGGGGGTTCCCTACAGGTAGGACTCACTGTGCTGGCGGTGTTCCTTGTGGGTCAGGCTTTGGGTTTACCTTTCACAGAATCGATCTTCATAGGGCTCCTGGTTTGTTTCAGCAGTACAGCCATTGTACTGCGGCTTCTCCAGGAGAAAAAACAACTGGATAGTATTCATGGAAGGACGGCCCTAGGAATACTCATCTTCCAGGACCTGGCCGTGGTGGTGGTTATTCTTTTAGCACCTCTCCTGTCAGGTGCCGAATCTTCTGCCCTTGAAAATTGGCCAATGCTCCTAGGTTTAGGGATAGGCCTCATTGCCCTGACCCTTGTAAGCGGACGTTGGCTGGTTCCTGAGCTTTTACACTTTATTGCACGCTTCAAGAGGCGGGATCTATTCCTCTTAACCATCATCGTCATATGTTTTGGAATTACCTGGATAACCTCTACTCTAGGATTATCTCTGGCATTAGGTGCTTTTCTGGCTGGTCTTACAATATCAAATACAGAATACAAGCATCAGGCCCTTGGAAATATTCTACCCTTTCAGGATATATTTTTAAGCCTATTTTTCATCTCCATTGGTATGCTCTTAAATATTAACTTCGTGTTAGAAAATTTACCCCTTATAATCCTCTTAACTATAGCTGTAATCCTATTAAAATCGGTGATTGCCGGAATTGTGGCTGGAATTTTAGGACTGTCCTTCCGGGTCATGGTACTGGTGGGGTTGATGTTGAGCCAGATAGGGGAGTTCTCTTTTATCCTAGCAGCAGTTGGAGTACAGTACAACCTGATAACCAACCCATTCTTCCAGACCATCCTGGCGGTCACAATCTTGACTATGTCCCTGACTCCCTTCTTCAAGGATAGGGCACACCAGATATCTGACATTCTGGAAAAGGTGTTACCGGTCCCGGATCGAGTCCTGAGTGGAACATATTCAATTCCCCAGCCTCAGAAAGTTCCTCCAGCAGATCATCTGATCATAGTTGGATTTGGTGTCAACGGGAAAAACATGGCTCGAGCTGCTTCACAGGCAAAAATCCCCTACGTAGTGGCCGAGCTTAACCCACAGATCGTGAGAAGGAAGAAGGTGATGGGGGAGCCCATATGTTATGGTGATGCTTCTCAACCAACTGTATTAAATCAATTAAACATCACAGAAGCCAGGGTCATGGTGATCGCCATCTCGGACCCTGTTGGAAGCCGTAAAATAGTAAACATGGCTAGAAAAATGAATCCAACCCTTTATATCATAGTTAGAACCCGTTACATATATGAAATGGAGGAATTACACAATTTAGGAGCTGATGAGGTAATACCTGAGGAATTTGAAACTTCAGTAGAAATATTCACCAGGGTGATGAATCAATACCACTTAACAGATGATGAGGTCCATAAATTTGTGGATGAACTCCGGGCCGATGAATACGAGATGTTCAGAACACTTGCCAGCTGGGAAATCAACACCTGCAGCGTCAATGACACGTTAACAGATATACAGGTCTCTTCATTCACCATAGAAGAAGATGTTAAGCTGGGAGATCTCTGCCTTAATGATCAGGACTTGACACCTATCGCCGTGGCCCGCAAAGATCAGACCATAAGGGACCTGGAAGATAACTTCCAGCTGAAACCGGACGATGTGTTGATCTATACCAGGAAGGATGATGGAAGTTAGATATTTCTAAAAAAATGGGAAAATTGAAATTCCACCATCAATATATCATTCCACCATCAATATATCGTTTATTTTTCATCTTTATCCATAGCCCCCATTTCAGAGCCCAGGAAGTCTTTAATATCCCGTATACTGTTAAGTAACTGGGCAGGGAAGACTATGGTGGAGTTTTTCTCCGCGGCAATGTTGCTTAAGACCTGCATGATACGCAGTTGCAGTGCTACAGGGTGTTCGGCAATGATGTCTGCTGCCTCTCCCAGTTTTCCAGCGGCCAGATACTCACCCTCGGCCGAGATAATCTTAGCCCTTTTCTCTCTTTCAGCCTCTGCTTGTAAAGCTATGGCCCTTTGCATGCTTTCAGGTAGTTTTATGTCCTTAATCTCTACAGTGGTTACTTTTATACCCCAGGGTTCGCTGTGTGTGTCGATTATCTCCTGGATACTGGTGTTTAGTTTGGCTGTTTCAGACAAGATTTCGTCCAGTGAATATTGTCCCACCACACTCCTTACGGTGGTCTGGGCTATCTGGTTAACCGCACTGTTATAGTTTTCTATCTCCACAACAGCCTTATATGCATCGGTTACCTTGAAATACGCCACAGCAGCCACGTCTATGGTCACGTTGTCCTGGGTGATGATCTTCTGGGCAGGAACCGGCATGGTAACTATCCTCAGGGACGGCTTAACCATCCTATCCACCAGGGGAATTATAAGCCGAAGACCCGGCTCTCTCACCCCGATAACTTTTCCCAGCCGGAATACAACTCCTCTTTCATACTGGTTAACGATACGTACCGAAAGCCCTAAAATAATCAGGATCACAATTCCTACAATCAATAATGTTACAAAATCGACCATTTTTTTAACCCTCCATAAATTAGATTCTATGGGGATATATGTAAAAACTAATATTAAAAATGGAGGATTTTCGAGACTAGATTAGGAAGACGAATTAATTTTAATAACTCTTCTGTTACGAAATATTTATATAAGAGAAGTTCAGTTAAATTTTAAAAAATTTATTCTACTAAATTTTTACTAAATTTTTTGATTCATTATTTTGCAAATGAACAGGTTTAGTTTTTCTATATTTTTATATTCCCAATAAGGACTTTACATTCCCAACTAAGGAGGCGGAAGAAATTAAGCGAATATACCTAGTAACGGCAGTGCTATTAATGCTGGTATTTGCAAATGGCATATATTCTGTATCCCTGAATGAAACTGGAAAGTTAAATTCAACAGATAATGAAAGCCCTGAAGTCAATCACCTGGATGTCACCTATGACAGCCAGGATACCAGTTATACTTGCGGCCCTTCATCGTTGAAGATGGCATTTTCAGTTTATGGACTGGATCTGGATGAGAAATGGCTGGCCAGCGTTGCTCAAACCACATATCAAGGTACTAACGAGGAAAATTTAATAAAAGCAACGGAAACTGTTAACTCGGTTTACGGTACCAATTTAACTGCTCACAGTGAAAAATTCACTGATTGGGGAAGATTAAACTCATATGTATCGAAAAAAATCCCGGTGATACTCTACGTACAGTCATGGTACAATCCAGACGGGGGCCATTACGTGGTTCTAACCGGAGTCGATGAGAAAAATGGTTACGCAAGTATTGCAGACCCATCCGGCGGTGTTAAAAACGTCCCATTATCTGATCTGGAAAATAGGATGCAGTGGGTAATGGACAACTACAACGTAGCCGGTACAGTCGTTCCCATAATGAAAAATTAATCATCAATTTTTATTCTAGCACCTGATTTATCCCCTAAATTATTTAGTTATAAAAAAAATAAAATTTATTAAAAATCTCAATTAAAAGTCCATATAAAAACTCAAACGGGGGATTAATTATTATTGGTATAATGTCGGACAGCCATGATAATTTAAAAGCCATTGAAAAGGCGGTTGAGTACTTCAACAGTGAACATGTGGGATTAGTTATCCACGCTGGGGATTTGATATCACCATTTACTGCCCGGGAATTTCTGAAACTCAAATCTCCCCTTTTAGCAATATTCGGCAACAACGATGGTGAAAGAGATGGTTTAAGGAAGGCATTCGGGAACATGTGTTACCTGGAGGATTTTCAGGAAATATCAATTGACAACCTTCAAATTGCAGTGATACACGGAACAAATCCCGCCCTGGTGGAATCCCTTGCGGGATGCGGTAAATACGACGTCCTTGTAACCGGTCACACCCATCAACTGGAAATTAAAGAAGGTGAAACCCTTATAATCAACCCTGGTGAGACATGCGGATACCTGACCGGTGATAAAACCGTAGTTTTACTGGACGAAGAAGATTTAAGCTACCAAGTAAACTACCTCTGATTCTATTCCAGCTAAGATTTGTTTTTAAAGTGAAACAAAGGGTTCAAATCGATTATAGAGCTTGTCTGCTTCCCTTTTTTACCCATAAGTTTAAATAGATGGGTTTACCTAATTACATTTTTGCTTGAAAAAAACATAGAAAATCATACGTACACTAAGATTTATGTATGATACCATCCAATCTAATATAAAGGAGGAGAAATATGGTCAACAAACCAACAATAGCTATACTGGCAATAGTAATAGTGGTAGTTATAGGTGCTGGTATATATGCTGGTTCTAACCCGCCAAAAACCGACACCCAAACCAGTGACAATGGAACTACCACCACCAATAATGAAGCTTCACAGTCAAATGCATCACAAAATAGTTCAGGACAAAATATGATATCTGCTCAAGAAGCTCAAAATATTGCTCTACAATATATAGAAGAACCAAATGCAACGGCAGGAACTCCAAGATTAGTTGATGAAGATGGGAAGAAAATTTATGTCGTACCGGTACTAATGAACGGTAGCACTGTAGGGCAAATAGAAATAGATGCCTACACTGGAAAGAATGTAGGTGGTGCTGGAGGAGTTACTTAATCTTCCAATACTAAAACACCGTTCCATTTTTTTTAATTTTATTTTTACTAGTTTAAAATTTCACTTTTGATTTTTAAATTTTCTTTCAATCTATGAATTCCTTATGAATAAACTTAAGTTTTATTTCTTCCAAAGATAATAGGATAGTAACCTTTTTTTTGAAACATTTCGAAATATGAGGTATTACATGAAATATCAAGCTTTGATGCTTTTAGCCCTGGGAATTGGTGTTTTGGCAGTGCTGGTGCTGTTAATCGGGCCGGAAGAGATTTTGAATGCCCTGGGGATGGCCAATCCCTGGTATGTGGTTCTGGCATTTTTAATCCAGTTCCTGCTCTTCGGTCTCTGGACAGAAAGATGGTCCATCAACATCCAGGTGGTGGACATAAAAATCAAGAAATTAGCCCTGTTACCCATGCTACTGGTGGGTATGGCGGTAAACAACATCACCCCCAGCGGCAGAGGAGGGGGAGAACCGGTACGGGCCTATATTCTGGGCAAATATACTAAATGCCCCATGGAAAATTCTTTTGCCACGGTGATAGCTGATAAGGGTTTGGATACTTTTCCACTGTTTTTACTGGCTGTAATTACAATAATATATGCAGTTCTTTATCTTCAACTATCTACCTTAACAATTTATGCCCTGATCTTATCAGTGGCAGTGTTGCTGGTACTGTTTATAATCGGGTTTTACATGTCCATTGATCAGAAAATGGGCGAAAAGGTCACCAGATGGGTGGTGAATGTTATAAAAAGATTTTCCAAAAAAGACCATAGTAAACTGGAAAAAAGAGCTTTAAACGCACTTAACGGGTTTCAAAACAGCATCAGAACTCTGATAAGGAACAGGAAGATACTCCTCTACGCCCTTCCATTATCCTTTTTAATCTGGTTTGTGGAGATAATCAGGGTCTACATAATCTTCATGGCATTCAACACCCCCATCTCCCTGGAAGCCATAGCCGTAGTATTTTTAATAAGCACCCTAATCGGCATAGTACCCCTTCTCCCTGGTGGGTTGGGTGCTGTAGATGGGATGATGATACTACTCTTTTCAATAGCCGGAGTTCCACCATCTGTAAGCGCAGCTGCCACAATAATAGAGAGGCTGATATCCTTCTGGATGCCTTCATTTATGGGTATTTTAATGCTGCCCTACTTTGGATCAGGGGTGATGGATCAGATATCAAAAAATTTAGGCCGGGATTAATTTATAAAAATATAAAAAGGATTGCCAAAATATTATCACATAATTTTCATTTAGAAATAGATAGAGGTGTATTAATATGGTAATGACACAGGAGATGATGGACGTTATAGCAGGAAGCAGAGCATATGTTGCTACTGCCACTACTGACGGCGTGCCAAACGTAGTTCCCATCGGAAATATCAAACCACTCGATAATAAAACAGTGATTATAGCAGACAGTTATATGATTAAAACCAGGAAAAATCTTGAAGCCAATCCTAAAGTGGCCTTTGTAGTAGAAGACGCTGCAAAATATCCCTTCCAATTTAAAGGGACAGTTAAGATCTACACCAGCGGAGAATATTATGATGAGGTTGTTAATTGGGTTAAAGAGGCATCACCACTGGCACCCGCACCAAAAGCAGCCGTAGTTATAGATATTGAAGAAATTTACTCTGTTAAAGTAGGGGATGCAGGCAAAAAATTGGATTAATTTTTTAAGGTGATAGAATGCAGTTAAACAACGTTGAAATAGAGGATACCTTCGCAGAAGCATTTGACATTTTCGTGTCCAGATTTTTAATCACCGCAGCTACCGAAAAATTCGCCAAAATAGCTGCAGACGAAACTGTAGGATTCGGTTCATCAGTTATCATGTGTCCTGCAGAGGCAGGGATCGACCGTTACGTGCCACCCAGTGAAACACCAGACGGAAGACCAGGCTACATAGTTATGATCTGCCACCCCAAAAAGGATGAACTGGAACACCAGCTCCTGGAAAGGATAGGACAATGTGTACTTACCTCCGCCACCACCGCGGTATTCGATGCCATGGGAGATGACGCAGAGGAAAAACTGAAGGTAGGATTTAAACTGAAATTCTTCGGAGACGGGTTTGAAAGTAAAGACGAAATAGCAGGAAGAACCGTCTACAAAGTCCCCATCATGTCCGGAGATTTCATAATCGAAGGAGAATTAGGAATCAAAAGGGGAGTAGCCGGTGGAAACTTCTTCATAATGGCTGAAAACCAGGCGTCAGCACTGGTAGCTGCTGAAGTTGCAGTAGATGCTATTGAAAATGTCGTTGGTACGATAACACCTTTCCCTGGTGGTATCGTGGCTTCTGGATCCAAGATAGGTTCTAAATATAAATTCATGGCCGCCTCAACCAACGAAAAATTCTGCCCCACCCTGAGAGGTGTGGAAGGAGTGGTTTGTGAGGTTCCACAGGAAATAAACGGTATCTACGAGATAGTCATCGATGGAACAGATGAAGGAGCTATTAAAAACGCTATGAAAGCCGGAATATCAGCCGCAGTAAAAGTTCCAGGGGTAAAAAGGATATACGCTGGTAACTACGATGGTACCCTGGGTGCCTACCAGATATGGTTAGAAAAATTATTCTAAAATTTTTTTAACCATAAACTAATTTTTTAAGAATAATACTATTCGATACAGAATTTTACAGGCTCTTCACTTTCAACAAGAGTCCAAATTTCTTTTTCAGGTAAATTCACACCGATCAATATTCCTAATCTATCTAATTCTTTTTCTATCTTTTTAACAGTTTCAATATCCCCTGCAGATATGATGTGGGAATGTACATTCCGGGATATGGCTGAAAGAGCTCTAAGAGATCTCTGGGCTTCTGGTTTTTTATATTCCTCTTCGCAGTTTTTAAGATCTTCTTCATCCTTTAGGTAAAGCCGTCTGGTTACTACTTGCCTTACCCCAGGAAGATAATGTTTAGAATCTAATATACGCCCATGATTACTTATCACTACTTTTTTATCGTCTATCTGTCCAGGCTTGTGTTTTAAAATCATTTCACTGACCCTTCCATATTCTTTGATCTTCTGTTCAATTTCTGCATGGCTCAGATTTACACCTAAAAGAATGCCTTTTTCCTTCAATTTTTTCTCTATTTTAGCTAAAGAATCTGTATCTGGGGATGAAATTCGATGTGAATGAATCCCTCCACCAGATAAATTATATAATCTTTCTAAAGATTCCATTCGTTGTTTATCTTCTTCCAAATGGTTTAAAAAAGATTCCATCTTTTCTGGTTCTGATAATTCTATTTTTCTATGTAAAGGTTCGTTAAATCCAGGCAAATAATATTCGATATCCTCCAGAGTTCCCCCGTTTTCCAAGATAATCTCTGATTCTTCCCTTATATCTGGTAGACTGTGGTTTTCTGTGATCTTTATCTCTGGTTTAATAACTACCTCGACTAATCGTCCGTATTTACGGGCCACTTCCTTAATTTCATCTTCAGTTAAGTTCACACCTAATAAAATGCCTTCTTTTTTAAGTTCATCTGTTACGGCATTTAGAGCTTCTTTGTTAGGGCCGGATATCCAGTGTGAATGAATTCCACTAACCGACTCATATATCCTTTCCAAAGATTTTTTTCGTGATGGTTCTTTTTCTAAACTTTTTAAGAATCGATCAATCTCATCTAAACCGGATACTTCTATCTTTCTCGCTAGTGGTTCTTTAAATTCAGGTAAATGATATTCTATATTTTCTAATGTACAGTTGTGTTTTAGGATAATTTCAGCTTCCTTTCTTATGCCATCCACTCCGTGCATTAGAGTGATCTTCATGATGGTAGGTTGGATGGCTGCAAAAAATATATCTTCAGCACCACTTGTTTCCGGAGATATAACCTTGTCGGCACCTGCACGATAAAGTCTCTTGATATTCACTTTTTTACTGGCTCTGGTGACTATCCATATGTCCGAACGTATTTCACGTGCAGTAAGGGTTATAAATAGGTTATCCACATCATCCCCGGTGGTAATTATAACTCCTCTAGCACGTTCTATTCCCGCATCCTTAATGATATCTTCATCTGTAGCGTCTCCGGGAATGGCCAATACATCTGGTTCTTCCCATAACTCTTTTTCAACAACTGCTTTGTCTTTTTCAATTATTATTGTCCTTTGCTTTCTTCTCAATAATTCCCGATGAACTGCGCTGCCCACTCTTCCATAACCACATATTATAAAATGGTCTTTAGTGTCAGATATCCTATGTCTTTGTTTAGCGCCTGTTGTTATTTCTTCAACTGCCATACTAACCACCGTCACTGTTAAAGTAAAAGCGTAAGCCACCAATCCCACCCCACCCATTACCAGTGTCATAGCGAAAAGCTTTTGTGCGGGGTTAATAGGACTTATATCACCGTATCCTACAGTTGCTATGGTGATAATGGTAAAATATAGTGCATTTACCGGATCAAGCTTCATAATTAATAAAGAACCAATAAAACCATAGATAACCAGTATGCCCACACCCATTAAAGCATATCTCACTATAGAAAATGGAACAGGTGTAATATCCTTTGGTGAAGGTAATAAAGTAAATGGGGTTTGAGCCACTTAATTCACCTTTATAATCTGTTTAATTTTAAAATAAAAATTTACGAGAGCACAGTTTATTTAATCAAATTTTGTTAACAGTTAATCAACTTGTTTATTATTTTAAATGTATCTATTTAATTAATTTTTCCTTTAAAATTTGCAAAAATATTGAATAAAAAAGCTATTAAAGCCCTACTCACTTAATTATATTTAAAAGAAATTTTAAATATTCCAGTGAGATAATTAATTAATAATTTTTAACTGGAACTGGTGATATCTTGACCCCTAAAGATATGATGGTGCTGGATGCCAATGCCGAAGCATTAGGAATCCCCAAACAGTCCTTAATGGAAAGCGCGGGCAAATGTCTTGCATATAAGGTAATCCATCTATCAAAACCATGTAAAGTAGCCATATTTTCCGGTACTGGTGGAAACGGTGGTGACGGATTTGTAGCTGCAAGATATCTGGTAAATAAAGGGTTTGAAGTGGAAGTTTTTTTCTTAGGACATCCTTCACAGATAGGATCGGAGGAAACCAGAATAAACTGGGATGTACTGCAGAAAATAGGAAACTCCGACCTTCTGCAGATTTTAACTGTACGGGATTCTACAGATCTAAAGCCCTCCCGGGCGGAGATAATAATAGACGCACTACTGGGCACTGGAACCCAGGGAAAATTAAGGGAACCAATCTCCAGTGCAGTAGACATCATAAACGAATCTAAAGGGATAAAAATCGCAGTAGACACTCCAACGGGTCTTGATCCCCTTACAGGTAAGGTTTTTGATAAAGCTGTAGAGGCAGATTACACGGTCACCTTCCATAGGGAGAAATCAGGCTTTAAAGACGCCAAGAAAAGATATATCGGTGAGATCCATATCTGTGATATAGGAATCCCCCGAGAAGCGGAAGTATTCACTGGCCCAGGGGATCTTTTAAGGCTTAAAAATAGGGATGCAACCTCCCATAAAGGCCAAAACGGGAGATTGCTCGTGGTTGGTGGGAGTAAGGATTACTCTGGCGCTCCGGCCATAGCCGCTATGTCATCATTAAAATCAGGTGCGGATCTGGCTGTAGTGGCCTGTCCTTCATCTGTAAGCACACCCATCAGATCTTATTCTCCGGATTTAATTGTAAAAAGTCTTACCGGTGATTACATCAATACAAAAGATGTAGATAAGATATTAGAACTATCTACCCATGCGGATGCTATAGTAGTAGGGTGTGGTGCCGGTACCGAAGATGGAACGGTAGAAGCATTGAACCAGCTCATAGAGAAGGTGGGAAAACCCCTGGTGATTGATGCAGACGCGCTTAAAGTACTTGATTTAAATTTAATTAAGGAATCAGAACAGGAAATAGTGGTAACCCCCCATAAAGCAGAATTTAAATCTCTCTTTGGAGTTACAGTACCGGAATCCTTCAAACAAAAGACCGCCGCCGTCCAGAAGGCGTCCCAGATGAGTGGTGCAACTGTACTGCTTAAGGGTGCAGTGGATATAATTGCCTATAAAGATAAAATAAAACTCAATTCCACGGGAAACCCGGGGATGACTGTGGGTGGAACCGGGGACTGTTTAGCAGGATTAATTGGGGGATTAATAGCCCAAGGCTACCCTGCCTTTGAAGCAGCCTTTTCAGGAGCTTATCTTAATGGTAAAGCTGGAGATTTGGCGGCTTTAGATCTCGGATATAACTTCACAGCCACTGATATGATAGAATATATACCGGAAGCGTTTAAAATGTAAAAAAAGGTTTTAAATGAAATGTTAAAGAAACTAGATTTTTTGTTGACAAGACTATTTTTTATCCAAACTTAATGAACTCTTTCGGTTCAAAATTGGTTTCCATAGTCCAGAAGTAGGCTTCTCCCCTGGCTATGCGGAAAATTACGAGTCCAGGGTGATTCACAGTCAAACCAAATTCTTTAAGAAATGGTCTGTCTTTTATAACCTTCTTTTTAAGTTCTGGGTCTTCTATGAATTCTATTTCCCCAGCAACCCTTAACATGGTGCCGGTGGACTCTTCGTCTGGCTGCCAGAAACAGGCTTCAACCTTATTGTTCTTCTGCAGCTGTCCATACATGTCCTTCACAGCTCCGATCTGGAAGTAAAATCCAGTTTCATCGGCGAACCAGAATCCTAACGCCCTTACCCTGGGCTGATCTCCCTCTGCTGTTGCTAGGTAGCAAACAGGTGTTTCGTTGGCGAATTTTATACAGTCTTTGATGTCCATAATTTACCTCCCTATGATATTGTATATTTAAGATAAATTAGATTTAAACTTTCAGAAGAATTTATCTTGAATAATTAATATCGTAGAACAAATTTAAGAGCTTAGTGGATTGAATTAAAAAAGAAAAAAAGGTAAATTTACTAATAGATAAGCTCAATGAGCATCCGAAACTTTATTTAAGGAGGCATCGGAAAGAAGTGGATTCCATATAGAAATTATCGTTTTCGCTAAACCTCTATTCAGATTCACTTGTAGATTCAACGTATATCATTATGTAGTTGCCAGCACTACCTTACCAGTAATGGCGTTAATCTTAACAACCGCCGGTGGACCTGACCAACCACTATCATAAGAAGTAACGTAGTAATAAGGTGAATCAGATGTAGGATAACCACTTATGTAATAACTTTCGGATCCGGGCATGGCTGCCTCAGCTATACTTAACGCTTGGCTTTCGCTGATGTATTTCTGATTATTCGTCTTATCCTCGTTTGTTTGGATGGTAGTGGGTTGTGTGTTATTTGTATTTGTTTGGGTGGTATTATTTTGTGTTGTGGTGTTATTTGTTGCACTGGGCGAATCATAGCTTAAAAAAGCGATTATTCCTCCCATTACTACGATTGTGGTGACCAATGCCCCCAGTAAGATACTTTTATTTTCCATCATATTTATCTACCTTAAAAAAAAAGTTTTTGAGCTGGTAATTTTTTACCGCATTTTTCACAAAACTTGCATTTGCCTTATTATCAGTCTCACAATTATCACATTTCAAACAAATTTTCCCCTCTTTTTTATCAACTTTAATCGGCTAAAAAAAGAATAATTTTGTATAAATTATTTCTTTAAGCACTGCGATTTAGTATTCTCCCTTGTTTTATCATTTTTTTCACGAAAACACCTAGCGTGTTACCTGCTGCCGCCAATCCAGTGAAGATAAATATAGTAAACAGCAGGGTTAATATTCCTCCTCCAGTTATATAGATCCAAATAGGCTCTCCATTGCCCAAAGAAATTATGACTAGGAGCATTATCAATATAATAGATACAAAAAAACCGATAATAACTCCTCTAATGGCATTTGTTTTATATTCATTCTCTAGGCTGTATATGGCTACTATTATACCAGCTAAAAACACTCCTACGTAACCTCCCCACGGTCCAAATATAACTTCCAGGACTAATGTGAAGATTAATGTTAAGACTATCCCCATCAGTAAATTTTTTTGGCTAAACATGATTTTTACCTCCATTTTCAAAAAAAGACCGAATTCAAAAGAATTTGAAGATGTCAGGTTTTTATATATCCTGCACCTCCACAAACTGGACAGGTGATCATTTGATCGGCTGTTATAAGCTCATTATGTCCACCAGTTCCACCACATGTCTGACAGGTAATCCACATCTGTTCGATAGAGTTATAAACCTGACCACGGCCTCCACAGGTTCCACAATCGATCCACTCCATATAGTTATAAGATTGCATTATCACTCCAGTACCTCCACAATTGATACACTTTTCAGTGTTGGCAGGTTGTGGTTTAACTGATGCATTGGTGACATTTCCAACTTTATTGACGTTTGTGTTGTTGTTATTTATGATAGACTCTGTTAATGGTTTGTATGGTGCATAGATGCCGATTAGATGTTTAAATCCGATAATAAGATTTTCTAGCAAATTATAGCCAAATATGTTAACTGGTTTATATTCAAGAAGTCCTGAAAACTGTCCTGGTCCCACCCCATAATCCCTGGATATTTCATCTTTAACTTTCTGAAGGTCCTGGTTAAATTGTGCATATGATATTCCCATTGATTTCTTAATGGCCACTGCTTCACCACTGTTCGGATCTACTTCACCGTTCGATACAATGGTCCATATTTTTAGCTGTGTTGTGTATGCACTGTTTTTATCTTCTGGATCAGAATTCATGGTTAAATAGAATATAACTGCCGGGGAATAACCATAGTCTGTTAAATTCTCACCAACTTTAGCCTTTTGTGATGGTTCCATACAATACGCATAATAAGTTACGCCATCAGATGATTGTATTTGATGTGGTATGGTTCCTGATTCTGTTTTATGTGATAGAATTGTACCGCCGTCCCGTTGATCAACAGTGGGTGGGGATATAATATCTCCATCTCCAGGAGGTATTATTATGATTGGTGGTTGATTGGTTTCATTAGTTTCATTAGTCTTCTTTTTAACCACCACCAAATCCTGAGAATTTCCACTCACCACTTTTTTTCCTGGAGTTGTGGGAGGCGTTACTACGGGAGGTTTCTCGGTTGGTGGTGTTACAACTGGAGGTTCTTCTTCGGGTGGTTGCATCGTTTGAATATCTTGCTGTCCCGATGCAAAAGAAAAACCCACAATTCCGCAGATAAACAAAAATACTACAATCAAAGTTATAGATTTATAATTCATATTCATTCATCTCTTCATTTTGTATTTTTTTCCATTCTAGTAGAATTTTCAAATTACTTAGTCTTTATCTGGACTTTTGGGCGTTATTTTAGACATTAGATGCAGGAAAATTAGCATTGGCCAAAAATAACGCCATAAAACCCATCATAATTGCCCAATTAATGTTTTGTATTCAAAAATATCCCTTCCCTTCAATTTTTAAAATTTATATTCTCATAAACACTGCGATTATGTGATTTTTCCAGTTCACATATTATTTGTCAGATATTTCATTGTCCAGGATCTCCTGAATCTACATATCCATCCCCTTTACAGAATTTACAGGTCAACTCGCCGGAACCATGACATGTAGGGCATGTAACATATTTATCCCCCCCCCACAAGTTGGGCAGGTATGAGGAGGATTACCAACGACGCCCGTACCGCCGCAATTATCACAAGATATCATTCCCAAGTATCCCGCACATGTCGGGCATCTGTACGACCCTTTCCCGTTACACACGGTACAAACCTGTCTCTGGACTTTTACATCAGGATTGTTCGGATTTACTTGATTGGAACTAGAATTGTTAACAGCGCTCGTATTATTTAATGTTAAAACGGAATTGTTTGGGATTTTAAGACCCGTATAACCTACCAAACCAATCACTATCACCAAACCAATCATTGCAATTAGCATCAGGTTTCTATTTTTATTTGGAGTTTTTTCGGGCTGATTTTTGAAAATAATTTCTGTACCTGGTAATTTTTTACCGCATTCTTCGCAGAATTTGGCATTTCCAGGATTTTCGGCCCCACATTCAACACATTTCAAATTCATCACCCCCTGTTAAGTGAATTTACTTTCTAATGATTTTAATAGGTTTGAGATTAGAATATTAATGAATATTAGTCATTAATATCTTTAAGTCATTAATGACTGATAGTCATCAATTATATATAAATTTAACTATCTGGGCATATCAAAAAAATTGACTGTTTATTATCACCTAATACTGCTTATCGATCCAGATAAACTAGTAAGATGATTTTCTTCGTAAGAATTTTACTAAATATCCTAAACTCCAAATAATCAATGTTAATAATTACTTTTAAAATTAAAGGGATTAAAATCTTTAAAAATCACGATTCTAATCTCATCCTTTTTCCAGTTTATTCAGCTCTTCCTGAAAGTGCTGGTTAACTATTTGCATGTACATTTCTCTGGGCAAAAGCTCCCGACTAACTGTGCTGAGGGTTTCCTCTGACATCTCACCATCTTTAGCCAGCTGACGGCCTGCTTCCATGGCTGCATCCTGCACGTCCTTTACTGGGACGCCCATTTCCATCATATTCTGGAAAGCAGGACCATGGGGCCTGAGGAGAGCTCCAGCAAACTCACTGTGCGAATTTTTGCAGAAGGCTTTGATATGAGTTATCATCGGATTGAAGTTATCCATTTCCCAGAAGCCACAATTAGACACCAGAGCTATCTTACTCTGCTTTCCACCATTTCTGGGCGGATGTCTGAGATGATCGTCTACTATTTCAAAGAACGGAAGTGTTAAGGTTATTGTTCTATCCAGGATGGTTTTCATGGGTCCGTTAACACCATCACAATAGACTGGTGATGCTAAAACCAGTATATCGGTCTGTTCAATCTTCTGATCGATCCAGTTCATATCGTCATTCTGGATGCATTTACCGGGAGTTTTTATCCAGCAACCAAAATCCCCTAGACAGGGGTTTACCTTCAGATCACTGGCATAATGAAGTTCTATTTCAGCTCCTTCGTCTTTCAGTCCTTCCAAAAAAGGGTCCAGTATCAAAGAAGTGGTACTTTTATCCTTATGTGGGCTGGAGTTGATTGCTAGTACTTTCATCTTTTCAGTTCCTAATATTCTTCATTTTAATTCTACAATACTTTCACAGTAGTCATCGCCGGTGCACATTCTCTTGGTGAATCTTTGAGTATATTTAGGGTTCAAAGCTTCAATACCGCTGGTATTGTAAGCCTGGCAGGCATGAGGCATACTGATAACGGGAGTTTCGGTTTCTTTATGTGCGTTTAAGATTGGACAGTTAGTGAAATGATCCACACTCCTCTCTTCGGTTTTTTCTATTGTTTTATAATCCCATTTCCCGTTGAAGATCATTGACACTATTCCTAATGCTGCACTGACTTCTGCAGCATTCTGAGCGGGCAATCCCAGATTAGCCGCGATATTTTTTGCATCTTTGCCACCTTCAGCCCAGATAGCCTCTTCAATCTTTATAACAACTTCCTTACCCAATATTTGCCTGAAAGCCATGTCATAACCCATGGATATGTTCACGAAGGCTTTACTGGCAATTTCCCACCGCACTTCGGCGGGAATATCTTCTAGTTTCATAAAATCACCTCAATTTTTTATAATTTTGAAGAGCATTAAGATTTATGGATTACTTGAATTTCAGTCAGGATTTTTCAACTCTACAATTACCTCACAATAATCATCGCCTTTGCACATCCTTTCATTGATCCTTGCAGTGTATTTCGGGTTCAATGTCTCGACCAAAATTCTCGAATACCTCTGACAACCCTCAATCATATTTATATTAAAGGAATTCCCTTTTTCATAGGGATTAAATACAGGACAACCTCTTACATGAACCATAAATTTCTCTTCAGTCGCTTCTATAGTATTATATTCAAATTTTCCCATAATTATCTGAGAAAGAATTTTCCACGAATCCAGGATTTCTAAAGCATTTCCAGCATTTAAACCCAGTGAATCAGCCATTTCTTTAATTTCCTTTTTAATTTCTTTTGGGGATCTTTGTTCTTCCAATGATTTTTCGCTTTCTTCCCTTATAGATGACTTTACATGGGTGGATCTGTTTAATAAGTTCCAGGCTACAGCTAAATAGTGTTCTTGACTGATGTCATTGAGTTCCAGCAGCATCTTCTGTTCGTGGGTGGGTGTAAAGGCATTAGTGAGGGCCATTCGGACGTATATGGATGTGGGTAACGGATCCAGTTCTTCCCATATTGTCCCTTCGCTTATACCCTGCCGATAAGCATCAGCTAGCATCTGTATCATCTGGTTAACCTCGTGCAGGAATTCCTGCACATTGGGGTCTTCAGTGTCCTTGAACTTTATTTGATAGAGTTCGGTGGCTGCCTTCCATTTTTGTGGATCTTTAAGGGAAAATTCAACAGTGGCAGTCCCTGCAGCCACAATTTTCTCTGAACCGGTGTTATATTTGTCCATTTTTCCCTCTATAAGATGGTTTAATTCTTTATTGATCCAAGCATCGACAGCGGCACATAGACTAATCTTATTTTTGAAGTAAAGGTAAAGAGTTCCCTTGGCCACATCAGCAGCATTGGCCACCTGATCCATAGTCATGTACCTAAATCCTTTTTCTGCTATAATTGCCTCGGCAGCGTCCAGTATGGCTTCTTTTTTCTCTTCTTTTTTCCTTTCCATTCTGGTAGTCATGGTCAACAGCTTTATTGATTTATTTTTATGAATCTATAATTAGTGATAATGGGCTCTTATAGGTCCTTTTCCAGGTTTTCATAGGTCTTTTTAATATTCTTTTTCATATCTTCTGCATTCAGAAGATCTTTACGTGTTGATCTTCCTATCAGTTCCCCAGCCACACCAGCATAGTGCTGCATGTTTATATTATTCATTTTCAGGAGCATATTTTGCTCAGTAGTGGGGGTAATGGCATTACTAAAGGCCATTCTGTTGAATATTGCTGTAGGTACAGGATCTAGGTCTTCCCTTATAGTTCCTTCCTTTATTCCTTGTCTGTAGCCATTGGCCATCATCTGTACCATATTGTTAACTTCATACAGGAATTCCTTCACGTTGGGGTCTTCAGGGTCCTTAAACTTCATCTGATAAAGTTCGGTGATTGCCTTCCATTTCTGCATATTTTTAAGGCAGAATTCAACAGTGGCAGTCCCTGAAGCTACTACCTTTTCTAAACCCGTTTGATAAAGGTCCATTTTTTCTTTTATAACTTGATTGAGCTCTTTATTAATTCTTGCATTAACAGCAGCACATAAGCTGTTCTTATTTTTGAAATAGAGGTATACTGTCCCCTTGGCTACATCTGCATCCTTTGCAACCTGATCCATAGTCATATCCCTGAAACCATCTTCGGCTATTAATTTTTCCGCAGCATCCAATATGGTTTTACGTTTTTCTTCCTTTTTCCGTTGCATTCTGGTGCTCATGGTAACAACTTACTGTTTTCCATCCTTATTGTATTTTTCTCAAGGATTTTTGGATGATCAAAATTAGTCATTAATGACTTTTGGTCATATATAATATAAAAATTTTTATCTCACCTTATGCACTAGTGTATTCGTGTAATTTTTCCTTCATTTGATGATTAAACTCCTATTCGAATTTACAAATCCCTTATCAAATAAAAGAGATTTATAAGAAGTTAACTAATGAAAAACCCAATGTACTTGACCACTATTAAAATCAAAACCCAAATATTCCCCAAAACCAGCAATTAACACGGTCAATATGTTTTTGATAGGAATCTTAAAAAGGTAGCAGGTTAATAAAAAAAATTATAAGACCCAGTATCCCATGGTCAAAAACCCAAAGAAGCACTTTATCTAACTCATACAATATCCTGAAGCTGAATACTGCCACAAGTACTATCAGAATTATGATTAAAGAATTGTTAGAAGATCCATGAGGAAATTAATCCTTGTTTCGTAATTACTTCTTCTTACACACATTCTGGAAACAGGCGGCCTGTACACCGTAGTTTTTAACCATCCCCACGATTTCGGATTGGTCGGTTTCCTTGTCTTCAAAGGAAACTGCCTGTTCCTGGTAGAGACTGAAAGGCGATTTCCGACCCAGGATCCTTAAATTACCCTTGTGTAATCTTACTCTAACGATTCCTGTCACTCTTTTCTGCATGTTATCGATGAGGCAGTCCAGGTCTTCCCTTAGGGGCTCATGCCACAGGCCGTTGTAAACCAATTCGGAATAGGTTTCTGAAACGGTTGCCCCGAATCTTAATTCTTCCCTGGTAAACACTATCTGTTCTAATGCTTTATGAGCAGTTATAATAAGTACTGCTGCCGGTGTTTCGTAGTTTTCCCTGGATTTAAGTCCTATTATACGGTCTTCCATGATGTCTATCCTGCCGATTCCATGCAAACCAGCGATCCGGTTACATTCCTTTACGATCTCCAGTGGACCGAATTTTTTCCCATCTAAAGCTACAGGTACTCCGTCTTCAAATTCTATCTCCAGAATCTGAGGCTCGTCGGGTGCTTCGGCACTGGATCTGGTCCAGTTGAATGCTTCCTCTGGCATCTCCACCATGGGGTCTTCCAGTATGTCACCCTCGATGGATCTGCCCCACAGGTTTTCATCGATACTGAAGTGGGAGAATACGGGCAGAGGAATGCCGTGTTTTCCGGCGTATTCTATTTCTTCTGTTCTGGTGAGGTTTAAATCCCTTACCGGGCCGATAATATTATAATCTGAAGCTGAACGTATGGTGCATTCGAATCTGAACTGGTCGTTACCTTTACCGGTGCATCCATGGGATATGGCAACGGCATTTTCTTTTTCGGCTATTTCAACCATTTTCATGGCTATTAATGGTCTGGCCAGTGCTGTGCTTAGAGGGTATCCCTCATAAACTGCGTTTGCCTTCACTGCTTTAAAGATGAAATCCTTAACAAATTCTTCCTTGGCATCGATGGTGTAGTGCTTGGACACACCTATCTCATGGGCTACACGTTCGGATCGTTCCACTTCCTCTTCTGGTTGCCCTACATCTACACAGACAGTTACAACTTCCATGTCATACTTCTCTTGAAGCAACTTGACGCATACGGAGGTGTCCAGGCCACTGCTGAATGCCAGAACTACTTTTTCCATTTTTAGATCACCTTGAATTATATTTTTTGTCCATTTTAAAAGTTATAATTTGAATGGCCACGTCTTGAAGTATTGTAAATAAGATTGTATGGCCTTTAAGTATTATATAATAAAAATGGTAGTGGTCTTAAAGTATTATATAATAAGATGGTTATTGTCTTTGAAGTAATATATAATAAACCATTCTCCAGTTAATATATTTTATAGCATTTAATAAATTAACATTGAAACCAGATACTAAGTAATGGTGCGTCTATGGAACCTTTCCAAATAGAAATAATTTCTGCTGAAACAGCAGGAGACCTGCAGGAAAATCAGGTATTTATGAAGAACCTGTCAGGGAGTGGTTTAGCTTTCAAACTTCTGGATTCTGCCCGGGAAGGCACGCCTCTTATCCGGATTGGTAAGGGAAGCCCTAAAATCATGCTCACCGCGGGTGTCCATGGTAATGAGCTTTCACCACAAATCGCAGCACTGGATGTGGCCCAGAAACTGGTAGATCAAAACATCGAAGGCACGGTTTACCTGATACCATTCGCCATTCCCTTCGCCACCATGAAAAGTTCCAGGAGATTTAAGGGGTTCGACATGAACCGGACTGCATTTAAAGAAGGAACATTATCCAATGATATAATCAAGGTAGCCAAGGATTTGAATTTAGACTCCCTGGCTGATTTCCACGCCACCAAACCGTACAGTAATCCCGGAGTAGAGAGTATTTTCTGCTCTAAAAAGCCCTGCCAGGAAAGTTTCACCATTGCAGAGCATATAAATAAGGCCACCAAATCGAAGATCATCTGCCATAAAAATGCCGGCACCCTCTACAACGGTGCACTGGAGGATGAATGCAACAAATCAAATATTCCAGCGGTGACCTGTGAAGTGGTCTCCCACAACGGTAAGGTAGATCCAGGTAGTCAGGAAAGGTCATATCTGCAGATGGTTGCCTATATGAGTTATTTTGGGATTGAAATCCTTGATTAGAGTAGAATAGAATTGATCGGTTAAAATAGTTTAATCAATGGTTAAAATAGTTTAATCAATGGTTAAAATAGTTTAATCAATGGTTAAAATAGTTTAATCAATGGTTAAAATAGTTTAATCAATGGTTAAAATAGTTTAATCAATGGTTAAAATAGTTTAATCGGGGTTAAATAGGTTAATCAGGGTTAAAATAGTTTAATCAATAATTATAATATACACTTCCTCTAAAAGTTGATAAAATGCCTTCTTATAAAATCCACATCCCCTTCGCACTTATCATGGCCTTACCATTCTTTCCCAATGTTTTTCT
>Ga0334887_1000108_pt1 | contig 129444 bp, 107 predicted proteins | sample GraSluR1_MG_10_FD_207217 | JGI IMG/M metagenome (GOLD analysis project Ga0334887, IMG submission 207217) | Sludge microbial communities from methane-producing bioreactor in Wageningen University, Netherlands - Granular Sludge_18_07-R1 | ecosystem: Engineered > Bioreactor > Anaerobic >...
CTCCTGCTCTCAGGGCTACACTATACCACATAACCTTCCGATTTGCCTAACGTTTATTCCTGTTAAACCACAAAAATCCACTCCCAGGCCCTACAATTACGACACAGTCTCCTTCGCGGGAATGACGATGTGATATTCGTTGGAATGACGTTGGAATGTCCTGATGTCTCCCATAGAAACTCGGGTATTTTCTCCCCCATTGGCTTCTGCCCTTTCTTTTCTCCAGTGCAACCGGCTTCCGCATCCTGCAAACGGCGAAACTCCTATGGAGCAATCAGCACGGGCACCTGGCGCGAGAGATGGCAGTGCGGCCCGGCAGCCGGATGGACCCAGGAAGCGGATTGCGCATCTTCGATGAAGGCCGGGTATGTCTTCGTATCGCTTGGCTGCGATCGATACGTCAGGGCTTGAGCCTGGACTCGATCCTGCACGGATTGACACGGCCCCGCTCTTTATGGGATTGTGGGCTGGAAGGGCTGGCGATCTCATGAGCCGCACGGCTGAGAAGGCATCGACAACGGGAATCGTCATCGAAAATGAATAGGCTTCATCAGAGGAAGCCACAGGGGAGCATGAATTGAGTGCAGCCACTGGAAAACTCAGCATCAAATCCAAGATCTGGATCGAAGACCAGGACGGCAAGGTGGTGTTCGGATCCGGGCGCCTCTACATCCTCGACGCCGTCGAAAGACACGGATCCCTTCACGCCGCGGCGGATGAACTCAAGATGAGTTATCGGGCCGTGTGGGGGAAGATCACATCCACCGAAAAGCGGCTGGGCGTGAGTCTCTTGAGCAGAAAGCCCGACGGGTCGAAGAGGAGCGGATCAGAACTGACTCCCCTGGCCAGGAGAATCGTGGAGAAGTTCCGGACCCTTCACAGGCTCATCGTCGAGGCCTCCGACGAGCTGTTTGAAGATCTTTTCGAAGATGAATTCTCCGAACCGGCGGACCTGGGTCCTGCTGATCGGCAGGAACGCTGAATTCCGAGCCCTGACGATCTGCAGCGGGACATCGAGGCGGATGGGCTGCGGTCGGGGGCAGCCTGGAGTATCTGAGGAGGGGGCCGGCAGCGGCAGGGAACAGATGGGAAAGACATTCCCCTTCCCAAGGAAACGGCTCCCTGGAATTTCCCTGCACACCCCCGGCCATCTGGTTTCATGATGGACCTATTGAGGACTGCTTACGCTTTTGGGGGATGGGGTGGGTTATACGTCGAGAGAGCAGCAATGAACGTGCCGGACCTGGAATCCGCGGAGGAAGCACGAAGCGATCCAGGTTTACATCGTTATTTCAAACCATTAAGATTTTACTTTCCTTCCGCAGCTTTCACCGGAGAACGCTCCCGCCTTTCATACCGTCAACACAATTGACGGTCTTCCATGGGTTTGATGCCATAGAACAAAAGCAGGACGCATTTTCCGGGATAGACAACTCAATTGTCATACTGTCAATGGAATCCCTCTATTCTTTTCGTTCTGTCTTTTCCATATCGCTCAGAACGGCAAAATAATCCTGGGCAAACTTTCCGGAGATCAACCGGGGGATGGGGAACAGGAGGCTTTTCCCTTCCAGGAACCTGCCGTTCAGGGCGAAAAAGAGCCGCCTCGACATGCCGTGGAGTTCCTCGTTGACCTGGTCCATTTGAAAGGATTCAGGCGAGTGAAAGAAAGAGATGTGCGCACCGGCCGATCCTCCAGCTTCACCGGGCCGAATGATCCCGTACACGCGGCAGACCAGGGGCCGATATGCGTACAGAATGCATTTTCCTTCGACGTTCAGAGGGCATCGGTAGATCGGGGCGTGTTCAGCCGCAGGCACCGATCTGCATCCCGGCGATCGCCCACCCGTTTCCCGGGGAGAAGGAAGGCTCTCTCCGGTCTTTTCGACAATCCTGCCTGCTTCAAGAGCCCGTTGCACGGCGGCAAGACGGTCTTCGCGGGACAGCGCCCGGTTGAATTGGTGGCGCAGATAGACGGCTTCGATAAACTGGAGTGCGAAGAAACGGCTGCAGCAGGCGTCAGTGTCCCGCCCGCAGGCCGGGATACCTCCATGCGCGGCGGCGGCCTGTTCGAAAACGGAATCCACCTGCGCGACAAGTGCCTCGTATTCCGAGAAATAGGGAGTGAGGTCGACGGGGCGCCTCCCTTCGAGTGAAGGTTCCCGGATGGTGATTCTGCCCGCCTGGCTGCCGTACCTGCGAAGCAGTCTCCACTGGCTGAGACTTGTCGGTATGGACCGGATGCGCTTCAGCCTTTCTTCCGCAAGATCGAGCCCGAAACCCCGCCGTATGAGGTATGATCGGACAACTGTTCCCGTACGTCCTATCCCGAGCCGGCAGTGGATAAGCACCTTTTTCCCGAGATATATGGCTTCATCGAGCCATTCGAGGGCCTTTTCCATCTCGGCCAGATCGGGTACTCCATCGTCTTCTATGGGAAAATAGTACACGTCGAGGCCGAAATCCCGTTCGATGCGGTGCAGATCTCCATATTCGGCACAAAGGTTCATGACGGCATCGATTCCCTGTTTCCTGATGGAATCCAGTTCCTCGAAAGACATGGGGGCATGCCCGACACAGAGGTCACCGGTGATCCAGGTGGGTCTGTACAGCAACGTCGACGGTTCCGCCCACCGAAAGCTGTTTCCTGCACGGTCCGGGACCGCGCCATCGATTTCGCCGATGCCGCCCGCACCCTTTTGCCCCTGGGAGAAAACCGCCACGAGCCTTCCGACTTCGGCCAGGTCGTCAAGGGTCATGTCCAGGAAGGGGGTAAAGGCCAGGAGTCGCCCGATGATTTCGAGCCTGTCACGAGCCTCCTCCCTCGAGAATTTCTCCGCCCGGGCCGTCAGCCAGTCCTGCTTCGAAACCACTTCAAAATGGTGGTTCTGGAGCACCTGCGCCAGGAACAGGACTCTCAGGCACCGTTTTTCAAAATCCGCTCCACCCCCCTCAAAACGAAAGGAGATGTAATTGTCCCGCTCCTCGAATCCGCAAAGTGCATCCACGACCGTGAAGTGGTAACCGAACCGGATGCCGATGTTCAGATAATCCTCGGAAACGAGCGCATAGCTCGCCAGGGATTGGGAATCGAAGCTGATGATTCCCCCGCCGGTAGCCGCCCGGTCGAATACATCCCAGTCAAAGTGCGTGACATGCTGGGACCAGGTGGCACCCGGGCAGGTCAGCCCCTCCCACAAGGCTATGAACGGGAAGCTCTTCACATCATCCACCGCGATCTGTTTCTTTCGATGTGATTCGCGCGCCAGTCCGTCGGCGAGGTCCAGGACGTAGAACGTGACGGGGATGTCGGATGCGAGTTTCCTGGCGCCTCTGAAGCGTCTTCTGCCCCGTCCCCCCAACGAAAACATCTCTTCGACGGCCTTTTCATGGACGTAGCGCAGAACGTCGTGGAGGCTTCGGCAGCAGCCGGGATCAAAGCTCGCCGACTGGGGATCCACGAGATTCAGCGGCGACACCGTGTCGAGTATCCGCCGCAACCTCTTTCTGAACGGGCTATCCGCCGGCGGGCTTTTCCTGGAAGCGGAATTCAGCAGTTCTTCAGCGACCCCGGCGAAAACCCTGCCGCCGTCCGCGTCCACCGTGACCGTTTCGCCGGGGTTCAAGACCCTGGTGGCCACGCCGGTGTTGACCAGCGCGGGGACGCCCCATTCCCTGGCAACGGAGGCAAAATGGCCGGCTGGAGACCCCACGTCGGTCACCACGGCCCGCAGTCTGCCGATCACGCGCGCGAAAGCGGGCGATGTTCCTGGAGCGACGAGTACCGCTCCCTCCGGAACGTTGCCCAGGTCTGAAGCCGAGTACACCAGCGCGACTTGACCCGCAGCGACACCCGAGGACGCTTTTTCTCCTTTCGAGATGAGCATCCGGTTCGGAACCCGCGGGGCACGAGCAAGTTCGAGGTTGATGGAAAAAGTATCCAGCCGGAGCGGGCGGCACTGAAGGATGAAAAGCTCCCCGCGTCGGTCCCTGCACCATTCCATATCGACCGGGGTGCCGAAAAACGACTCGAGCCGCTCCGCCCAGCCTGCCAGCCTGCGGGCACCCTCTTCGTCGAGAGACATGCCCTTCTTCTCCCCGTCCTCCAGGGGAACGGATTGGGTGCCCTTCTCTCTCGAGAGAATCGACTTGCGGTCCCTGACGGCACGCTCCATGGCGAGCAGCCGCAGGGAACCGTCCGTGGAGATCTCCGTCACATCAGGAGCTGCAGCTCCCTCCACCAGCGGCTCCCCCACCCCCCAGGTGGAATAGATCTTCATGCGGTCAGGCTGCAGCCCGAAGGGATCCTTCGAGTAGAGTATGCCGCTCGCCTCTGCGTCGACCATCCGCATGACCAGGACAGCCATGGGGGTCTCTTCGTCGAGCAGCCCGTTCCGGATGCGATAACTGAGGGCTGTCGGAGAATACCTGGACGCATACACCTCTTTGCAGGCGTCCATCACGCCTTCCGTGGCCGTATTCAGCACGGTTCGATACTGCCCGGCGAAGGAAATCTTCCCGTCTTCTCCGATCCCGCTGCTCCGTACGGCACAACGCTCCCCTTCAAACAGCCGATCCCGGTATTCCATAACGGCGAGTTCGAGGTCGCGAGGAAAGGTTGCCTGCATCAGCAGGTTCATGAGGACACTGGAGGTCTCATCCAGGGATGAATGGGAATCGATATCGAGAACGGCGAGCCTCGATTCGATTTCGGGGCGCAGGCCGTTGTATTCGATGAAGTAATGATAGGCTCGAGCGGTAATGACCAGGCCGGTGGGTACGGGAAGTCCCAGCCTCTTCGACAGGACCGCAAGGTTCGACGCCTTGTCGCCTGCCAGGTGTTCGAGGTTTTCAGTCAGTTCATCGAGTGCAAATACGAAGGGAGGCGATGTATCCGGGTTTGCCGCAGCCAGATGAGGGAGGGCTTCGAGATCTATTCTTTGCAGGGCGTCGGGGAGACCGGCACCGCGGTGTGGAGCGAGGATACTCAGGGACTCCACCATGGACGAGATCGCCTGCAGGAGGTCTCGATATACGAATCTTACGGCGCTGAAGTCTGCTGTTCCACTGTCGTGGTAGAGACGCTCGATCTTTGCCATGAGTTCATGGCCCCGATGATCCTGCTTCAGCAGTTCCCTGAACACCGCGTACCTGCGGCGAACAAGGGTATCCGGGGAGAGCAGGTCAAGAGCGATCGTCTTCAGGCGACCGAGGAACGACATGTTCAGTCATCTTTCACGAGAACGGAGGCCACCTTCTCCTCGAGTTCATCGATTTCGATGGGCTTGACGCAGTATTCGTTGGCACCCAGCTTGACGGCCTCCCTGGCGGTTTCGAGTGTAGGATAGCCGGTGAGCATCATCGCACGCAGCGAGGGCTTGATTCGTTTCAACTCCTCAAGCACCTCCATGCCGCTCATTTTCTTCAGCTTGATATCCAGGATGGCCAGATCGACCGGGTTCGACGCAGTGAAAGCGATCGCCTCTTCTTCTTCCGTGAACACGTGAACCTCGTGCCCCTTCCTTTGCAGGATCTTCCTGATGAGCACCACCGCATCGCGCTCGTCATCCAGTACCAGTATGCTTGCCATAATGTGATGTCCTCCCCTTTTCAGGAAGCCTTTGCCCGGATCCCGGTCCGGCTATTGGGCAGCGGGACAGACGGGAAAGCGAACGGTGAACACGGTCCCCGGTTCCTCTTCCGAAGAGGAACCGGAGGCATCCAGGTCTTCGCCCGTAGATCGGACACGGCTTTCCACGTCGATCTGTCCTCCATGGTCCTTTACGATGCCGAAGGTGACGGCCAGTCCGAGTCCGGTCCCTTTGCCCACAGCCTTGGTGGTGAAAAAGGGATCGAAGATCCTGCCGACAATTTCCGGAGGTATTCCCGATCCGTTGTCTGCAATAGAGACGAAGGCTTCGCCCCTGTCGGCATCATGTCCTGTGGCGAGAGTGATCCTTCCGTCCTTTCCGATGGCGTCGCGAGCGTTGTTCAGCAGGTTGAGCAGGACCTGCTGGAGCTTTTCCTGGTCTCCGACGATCATGGGAAGATCGGATGCGAGACGCCGCTCGACGGCGATCCTGTCCAGCCCGAAGGTATGTTCGACGATATCGAGCACCTGCTCTGCCAGGTGGTTCAGGCTGAGAGGCTTCATTTCCGTTTCGGTTCTCCTGGAGAACCGCAGCAGATCGGCAACGATTTTCTTGCATATGCGGGAATGCTTTTCCATGATTTCAAGGGTTTCGTGAACCTCGGAACCCGGGTCGAAATCCTGGAGCATGAGTTGCGTGTAGCCCAGGATAATACCGAGTGGCGTGTTCAGTTCATGGGCGACACCGGCGGCGAGCTGCCCGAGGGATTCGAGCTTCTGGGCCTGGACGATGCGTTCCTGGAGCTTCTTGAACTCCGTGATATCCCTCCCGTTGCACAGCAGGCCGATCACTCGGCCATCCGCATCGAAAACGGGGGTTTTCACCACGTGGAACCACCGTTCCCCCCCTGCGCCGTGCATCCTTTTCTCCGCCTGGAACGGCATTCCCGCCTCGATCACCTCGATATCTTCCTGCCTGTCCTTCTGAGCCTGTTCTTCCGGCAGAAGATCCGCATGAGCGAGCCCCCTGACCTCGTCTTCGCTTTTTCCGTAAAACCGGCAGAAGGCCTTATTGGCTGCCCGGCAATGGAGATCGGGGTCATACAGCGAGAGCAGGTCGGGATTCACATCCAGGATGGTGCGGAAGAGCTGCTGCTGCTCCCTGAGGTTCTTCTGTGTTCTTTCAAGGTCTTCGAGGCGATCGCGCAGAGCCGTGGCCATATGATCGAAATAGTCCGCCAGGTGCTGGATTTCATCACCCGAATTCCTGCGATAGACGGGACAGCTGCGGCAGCTTTCCACCTTCTTGGCATATTCGCCCTCGACACATGAAGGGCACATGGTTCCAGCAACATACCAGCACCTGTGGCTATAATCCATGTACGCCGGGCATGTTCTTTCTCTGCAACCCATAAACTCCCAGCACTGGGTTCGTGGAGCGGGCAGAGTCTGAATATCGAGGTTGCCCTTGACGATCTCTTCCGCGGAACGCTGCAGCAGGCTGATTCTTCTTGTCACCGTGCGTGCAAGCATGGTCCCCACAAAGGCCGCAACGACAATGGAAAGACCCACTGCCAGAACGATGGCAAAGAGGAGACGGTCGAGAGCCTCTCCGATTCGGCGGTGAGAGAAGCCGAGGCGCACCGTGCCGAGCTGATTGCTGCCGATAATGACCGGGGCCGCGAAATCGTAGATGAGCTCCTTTCCGGTCGTGAGCAGTTCTATGCGATAAGGTTCCTGGATCCCGACCTGGTTGGCTCCCGCCAGGTCCACGGGGAACCCGCCCGTAAAGGTGTGGACGAGCGGCTTGCCGGTCCGACCCTGGATGAAAACGAACTCGATATCTTCCCCCGTACGCATGACTTCATCCACCACGTCCTTCATACGGAGGTAGTCCATGGCCAGGAGCGGTTCCGCGATTCGAGCGGAAACATAAAGGGCGCTCGATACTCCCCGCCGCTTGCTTTCTTCGATGAGTGCCTGCGACGCCATACGACTGACGACAACGGCAAGGAATACTCCGAACAGCAGAAGGATGCCGATCATGCTGATGGAGATTTTCGCCCGGAAGCTGATTCGAGATATCATCTGGCATCCTGGCTGTTGAGGTCTATGCCGACCCTTGCCGCGAGTTCCCGTATGGAATCGTAGTCACTGTCCAGGGCAGGGATCACACCCGCAAAATGAGCGGCATCACAGATGGGTCTGTGTTCGGGACTCGCACAGTCGAGCCTCAGGAGGGCATCCCTGACCGCCGAGACGACCTTGGGATCGAGCCCCTTGCGGGCCAGGTACATCCACCCCGGATACCAGGACGTGTAGGCGAGAACCCTGATCTGGCCGACATCTATCTTGTCCCGCATCAGGTCGAGAGTCCCTTCCCTCACGGATCCGATGTCGTAGAGCCCGTTGTAGACCGCCAGAACAACCTTCTCCTGCTGCCCCCCCGGGCCGGGAACAAAGGAAATCTCCGCAAAATCGTCCTTGCGGATGCCATGGTCGTAAAAGTGGCCCAGCGCATACAGGTAGCCTCCCGCTGAAGAAGCGTCCACCGCTACCCAGCGCTTTCCCTTGCAGTCGTCGAGTGTCACGATCTGCCGGTTGTCACTCCTGCAGATGATCTGGCCCCGGAAGTTTTCTCTCCCGTCGATTTCGATGATCCGCGCGAAAGCCCGCGCCCCGTATCGCTGGGCGACCTTTACATAGACAAACGGGTTTGAAAAGGATATGTCGATCTTGCCCTCGCCCACCATGCGGATGTAATCGTCGAACGTGTCGGGAAAGACCTGTCTTACGGGAAGCCCCGTTTCCCGCTTGAGGTATTCGATGAGCGGGTTATGCCGCTCGTAGGACACACGGTGGAAGTACTGGGGAACATAGGCATAGGTGATCGTGTTGGGATCTTCCTCGAACCCCACCTCGACTCGCTTGGAAAAATCCACGTAAACCGGTTCCTCCCCGCGACCGCACGAAAACAGAACCGGCACAAACACAAGACATACAATCCACAGCATCCAACCGGCACTCACTTTCCGCCGGCTGCCCAAGACCGTCATGGCCGTCTCCCGATGGAATTCACACCTCCAAGATACCGGCATCAGGCTACCCCCCCCCGGCACGGACATCCCTGCCGCCCTCATGCTTTTATAACTCCGACCGCCCCCTATGCAAACCCTTTGGTGACCGGATCAACTCGTACAGGCCCGTACAGCGCAAAAATATCCTTCAAGACGCGCCAGGCAATGTCTTTCCCCCTTCGATAGAACGCCCCGGGCATCAGGACAGGATCGCGCCGACCTCGAAAGTCCTCACTTGGTTTGCTTTAAGGAGTTGCGAAAACGGATCGGCCCGGGCGAGTCCTGGGCAAGAAAACGGGGTTGCCGAAGGAGTGGGGCGATCAGCCGGAAACAGCTCTTCGAAGTGCTTCGGGGAGGCTGGGAAGCAGATCCGCGATGGAAAACGAGGGGTCCGGGCGGGCAACCAGGCCCATCAGGCGGTTTGCACGTGCAGCGACGGAACACGCCCGGGCGACAGGATATCCGCCGGCGGCGAGAGCGGAAACCAGGCCGGTCAGGCTGTCCCCCGTGCCTCCGATGGGTTCCATGGCCTCCACGCAGGGCTCACAAATCGTGTCCACGATCAGGCCATCATGCACGACATGGTCGCAGGCACCTTTCACCAGCAGGTGTCGGGCGGCGTTTTCATGCGCATAAGCCCTTGCGATCAACTCCGGTACCCGATCCTCCTCCTGGAGCAGAAATCCCCTGGTGTAAAAAGGGTGAGGAGCCGCCTCGTCTGCAAGAAAGGCCATTTCCCCCGCATCAGGAGTAAAGAGGTCGTATCGCGACGCGAAGCCGCTCATCTTGGCCACGTACATATAGCCGGCATCGGCGAAAAGCAGGGGTGGGGAATCCAGTTCCTCGATCTTCAGAAAAATCCGGTTGTGCCAGTCTACATCGGGCTGCAGATAATGAAATACGAGCAGCTCCGCATCGAGTTCAGCAATGCGCTCATCCAGGTAACCATAAAGCCTTCTTGAACCGTCGCCACGCCCGATGTCTCCAATGAGCAGGGCCTGCGGCGGTTCGATGGCGAGAAAGGACGAGGCCAGACAGGCAGTGGCAAGGAGTGCCGGCGTCCCGCGGGCAACGGTAATGCGCCGGTCGCCAATGCAGAGCAGCCCGTCGTGAAACCGGCACAAGCCTTCAGTCAGTTCAAAATCCCGCCTGGGGACGGTTCCTATGATGATCCACCGCATTGACGAAGCAACTCCTCGTAGGCCAGCTGCAGGGCATATCCGCAGAGGGTGTGCCCGAGGGTCCGGGGTGGGGCGGCTTCTCCGATTCTTTTCCCCACCAGGTACTCGGCAAGGTATGGGACATCCGGACAGCCTCCCCCGGATACGTTGACGATACGCAGATCCCTTTTGTCCACGGTGATCTTCATGTTCGCGGCCCGCACCATGAGATAATCTCCGAAGTCCCTGCTGTGGAAAAGGTCGACGGGTTCCAGCAGGATGTCCTGGAGGGGAAGCACCTGGAGAGGCCTGATTTTCGCCTCCTCCAGGATGCCTGCCGCCTCGAGCTGGGAAATCAGCGGGAACTCGATGACCAGGTCGCACCCCGTCCTCAGTTCGGGAGGAGGCCCCTTCACCGCGATCTCCATCCCGGCGTCCCTGAGGAGAGACTCCGCCCTGATAACGTCGCTGGTATGATGGAACACAAGGATGCCTCGTCCGGAGACTCCCTTTGCAGGGCCGGGTCCTTCCTGTTTTGTCCGCCCGGCAAATCTTCTGCCGAACTCGATCATCCTGTGCAGTGCATGGGCAATCACCGCTTATCTCCTCAAGAGCAGGTGATAATCTCCGCCTTCCCGCTTTTCGTCCTCCACCTGCCAGCCTTTTGACCTGGCTGCCCGGCCGACGTTTTCCCTGCTCACTTCATTATCAACGATGACCTCGATCTGTCCACTTCCCATTTCTTTCATCCGCTCCATAACGATCAAAACGGGCTGGGGACAGGAAAGACCCCTGGCATCGACAGTCTGACTCATCCTGTTTCTCCTCTCTTTTCACGCTCGAACTCTCTGGACATTGCTGAATCCGATCAGCAGGCAGATCATGAGACCGATGATCAACGCGGCCATTCCGTGGGGGCCGATACCGGCCGGGGAACTCGCCAGGCCGAAGTTGTGGGAGAAAGCGGCTCCCGTGATCATGCCCAGCACGAAGATTCCCGCATCGGCATCCCCTTCCCCGGACATGAAGAGCTGTCTTCCGGGGCATCCGCCGGCAAGGGCGAAGGCAAGACCCGCCACGAACATGCCGGAGAAGTTCCAGAAACTCTGAGTGTGCGCGACGGGCTGCCCGGCAAATCCGGGATTGAACTGGCCGATTGCCAGGTTGGCCAGCCAGGCGGCAAGAAGAAGGGCTGCAAACCCAGTAAACAGGTGAATCTGCCTGAACAGAATGAGATCCCTCAGCGCGCCCATGGTGCAAAATCGGCTGCGCTGCGCGAGAAAACCGACAAAAAGTCCGATCCCGAGGGAGATGAGCAGGGGAGCGTGGGATGCGCCAGGCCCCTTGAGACTGTAGAACAGGACGCCGCTCTTGGGCTCACCGTCGACCGGCGGATAGATCAGGCGAAGGATCAGCAGGCCGAGGATGAGCAGAGGCATGAGAAGCCCCGTGCCGATGCTCTGGCCATGGCTTCTTCCCAGGCTGTATCCCTGCTTGAAAAAGAGAGTGCCGATCCAGACGCCGGCGGTCAGTCCCGCCAGGCCGAGAATCGCGTTGCCGTCTCCGCCGGCCAGCCGGAGCAGCGTTCTCCAGGGGCATCCCAGGAAGACGAGAGCCCCGATCATGGCGACCATGCCCAGCACAAACCTGGCCAGAGGTGCCGAACCGCCCCTCGGCTTGAATTCACGGGTTGCCAGGGCGGCGGCGAACGCACCCAGCACGAAACCCAGGATCTCCGGCCTCAGGTACTGGACAACCTCGGCCCGGTGCATTCCCACCGCGCCAGTGATGTCCCTGTCGAAACAAGCCACGCAGATGCCCATGTTACCGGGATTGCCGAGCTTCTGCAGGATCGCGGCCAGTACGCCGATGACCGCACCCACCAGAATGATCCCCGTCGTGGTTGAAAAAATGTTTCTGCCCTGCTGCACATTCTCCTCCTTAATTGAATTCACTCTCCGGTTCAACCCGCGACAACGGACACACCAGATCCTCCACCCTGTACTCGTGGCGGTCCCTGCAGACAGGACAGTTCACCTCCACACTACCGGCAACCCGCCTGCCCCCCGATGCGTCCGCTTCAACACGCAGCCTTCCCTGCAGCTCCCACCGGGACTCCCAAAATCCGGTCCCCGTCAACGGACAAACGAAATAGAGTCTCAACGAGTACCTCCTCACGGGATATTTATCCATAATACGTTCAATTTGTTAAATCGATACTTTCTATGATTTCCGCCCCGGCCACTTGGGAAAACCGATTGGACAGAGTGAACGCCCGGTGATAAGCAACGGAAGCGGTTTGCCGGTTTCGTTGCTTAAAAGGAGATCACCGATGACGGATCCTTCGAAAGTCCATGAGCGGAGGCGCTTCTTGAAGACGACCCTGCTGTCCTCGCTTGCTGTCGCCCTGCCTTCGGCGGCTCGAGCGTCCACCCGGTTCAGCAGGGACCATCTGCAGGTATGGTCTTGCGGCGGCCTTGCCGAGGCGTTCATCCCCGCCAACGAAGCATATGAAAAGAGAACCGGGGTGAAGATCAGCTACACGGGGGCCTTTGCCGCAGCCCTGGGCAAGTCGCTGCTCGGCAGCGCCACGACGGAAGTTTTCGGAGGCCGGGTTCTCGAGCTCGCAAAGAAGCTCAGGCAGGCCGACAAAATGGTCTATTTCAAGCCGCTTTGCTTCACGAGCTATGTCATGGTCACTCCCCGCGGCAATCCGGCGGGAATCGAGAAGATCCAGGACATGGCCCGACCGGGAGTGCGCGTCGTGCTCGCTCCAGACGCTTCTCCCCCTGGAGGCCAGGCGGCCCAGGTGGTGCTCACCAAGGCGGGAATTCTTGAAGGAGCCATGAAGAACGCGGTGACTCTGGGAAGCTGTGTACAGCGGACCATGGAGGACATCGTGGAGGGAAGGGGGGATGTGTCCATCGTCGAATTGAGGCTCACTCGAATGCCGGCGTTTCAAGACAGGGTGGAGATTCTCTCCGTTCCCGAAGAGTTTTTCCCGCCTCCACCGCTGACCTTCACCATCGGAGTCATGAGACACGCGCGGGACCGGGTTCTGGCCGACGACTACGTCGAATACATCACCTCGCCCGAGGGTCAGGCCTTTTTCGAACTCGCTGGATTCATCTCGGTTCTTTCCGACAAGGGTCGCGCCATGATCGACAAACTGGGGGTAAAAGATGTCTAGCCGGGAATCCGCTGTTTCCATACCCATACCCGATTCCGAAGACAGGACCGGAACCCCGGCCCGGTTGACCGCCTGGCGCAGGCTGAGCCAGGTGGCATTCATCACCCTGCTGGGCCAGTGGTCGTTTTACGGCATTTTTCGATGTCCCTTCGTTGTCCCGTACATCAGCTGTCAGAACTGTCCGGTGATCACCTGCCACGGCCGTCTGACCACCGTTTTCTGGGGATTCTGGCTGCTCCTTCCCGTGACGGTAATCCTTTTCGGGCGGGCTTTCTGCGGATGGATCTGCCCGGGTGGATTCGTCAACCAGATTTTGGGCAAAGCGGCTCCCTTCAAGCTGCGCGCGAGAAACATCCTCACTCGTTTCGCTCCATGGGGAACCTGCGCGGGACTGGCGGCCGCCGTCTATGTTTACTTTTCCCTCGGGCAGTCCCGCGAAAACGTTCCCATTCGAGTGGGTGAATTCTTCCATTCCGTTGTCCTCACCTTCGAACATTCCGGGATTCTCTGGCTCGTGCGCACCTTCTTCGTGCTGGGATTCCTTGTTCTCGCCCTTGCCGTCTCCAATGCGTGGTGCCGCTTCGCCTGCCCGACCGGCGGATTGATCGAGATTCTGAAGCGCATCTCCATCTTCGGTTTCCGAAAGACCTCCGATTGCACCGACTGCGATGCATGTCTGAAGGTCTGTGAAATGGGAACCCGGCCCGCGGAAGCCAACTGCACGAACTGTGGGGACTGCCTGGGTGCGTGCCCCGAAGACGCCATCCGGTTCGGCATGAGGAAGTCGTCCTGAATGGGTCGCCATCCAGCCGGAGGATCAGCCTTTCACCGCCACCCCTGTTTCTGTGCGGATGCGGGAACCCGATTCGGACGCATTCATCTCCCCGTGGCTCCCACATGCAACATTCAATGTTCGTACTGCGGCAGGAAGCATGACTGTGTCAACGAAAGCAGGCCGGGGGTCACCAGCGAACTGCTCGAACCCGCACAAGCCGTCGACCGCCTGAAATCCGCAATGTCACGCATGCCCTGCCTCTCCGTCGCGGGGATCGCAGGCCCGGGCGACCCATTCTGCACACCGGACGCAACCCTTCTCACTCTCGAATCGTGCCGGCGCGCTTTCCCGGACATCCTCCTTTGTGTCTCATCCAACGGATACAATGTCGCTCCCTACCTCAAGGAACTGAAAACGCTCGGTGTGGGCTTCATCACCATCACCGTCAATGCCGTGAACCCGGACATCGGAAGCCGAATATACCGGTGGGTGGGGCAGGAACCCGCCCTGCATGGCCGCGAAGGGGCGGCAATGCTCCTCGACAGGCAAATGGAGGCCCTCGAAGGCCTCAGGGCAGGGGGATTTTCCGTCAAGGTGAACACCGTCGTCATCCCGGGTGTGAATGACGAACACGTGATCGATATCGCCAGGAAGGTGTCCGTTTTCAAGGTGGACAGGATGAATCTGATCGGAGTTATCCCCGTCGCGGGAACTTCCCTGGCCTGCACGCCCCCCCCATCCAGCAGCCTCATGGCCCGCCTGCGCCGATCCGCTCAGGCTTTTGTGCCGCAGATGCAACACTGCGCCCGATGTCGTTCCGACGCCGTCGGCCTGCTGCACGACGACAAACCGCAGCCCGGGTTCGATGGGAAACCTCGGCCAAACAGTTCTTGTGCGGCCGGCATTTCCAGGTAGGATCCGAACCGAAAAGATGTGAGGCGCTTCCCGCCATTTCCCCATCCCGCAACATTCCCCCGATGTCGAAGCCGAGAGCGAATCCCGCGCAGGTCGACGAGGCCACTGAAGACTTCCGCGGCCTGTCGCAGTAACACGGTTTCGTGCCGCAAGCGCATCCCGCCGGGCTGAAAGGCGAGGCTTGAGCCCCTTGCTATACGGGAAAAAGGGCTTTATTTTCGGTTCTTCCGGCAAACGCGTACCCGGACAGTTGTCGCACACAGGTGGAATACACCCGCAACAGCTTCATTTCCGCGAAGGCGGGAATCCAGGAAGTGCAACTGTGCAGGGTGAACCGTTTCAGGAAATGGGAAAGAGTTTGGAAGACAAGAGGGACAGAGCAAGGCAATCCCGGGTGGAGTGAGAGAGCTTCATGGCGAGATTTGCGTTTGGACTGGATTCCCGCCTTTTTGCGGGAATGACGGTGGGTATATTCGCGGGAATGACGTTGTGATGCCATCGATCCTTTGCGTGAAAAGCACCGGGGTACTCGTTTGCCAGATAAACCTTATTTTTATGTTCTTCACGGAGAAAGGAGAAGCCAGGAAGATGGACACATATCTTGAAGCCTACTGGCAGAATCGGCTGAACAGTTGCAGGGAGGCCCTGGAGGAGAACCATTTTGAGGCCTTTGTGGCTGGGGATGCCGCGGAGGCCCGGGAAATCGTAGTCGGCAGGATTTTTCCTCAAACCAGTGCCCAGGTGGTATCGTGGGGAGACTCGATGACCCTTCATGCCACCGGGATTCTTCAAGCCCTCGAGGCCATCCGGACGGTGCAGATCATCAGAACCTTCGATAAGAGCGTCTCCAGGGCGGAAATCATCGAACGCCGCAGGCAGGCACTTCTTTCCGATCTGTTTCTGACTGGCAGCAACGCCATCACTGAAGACGGGCAGCTCGTAAACCTGGACATGATCGGCAACCGGGTGGCCGCCGTCACGTTCGGGCCGCGGCACGTGGTGATCGTGGCGGGAAGAAACAAGATCGTACCCGGCCTCGAAGCGGCCATCTACCGGGTCAAGGAATACGCGGCTCCCGTAAACGCCATACGCCACCATTTCAAGACGCCCTGCGTGAAGACTTCGACCTGCGCGAACTGTAAGAGCCCGGAGAGAATATGCAATGTCTGGACGATCACCGAGAAGTCTTTCCCCAAAGGGCGCATCAGGGTGATTCTCATCAACCAGGACCTGGGGCTGTGATCTGCCGCGCATGGAGCGCTGCTCCCAGGGCTCCAACCATGTCGGGGTCTTCCGGGATATGGGGAGTATGTCCCAGGTGCTCTTCCAGTATGGACCGGACGCAGAGATTGTGAGCGACCCCGCCGGCAAAAAGGAGCGGCGGCTCAAACCCGACTCGTCGCAGCATACTCACGGTGCGCCGCACAATGGCCAGATGAAGACCCATGGCGATATTCTCCGGCCGTTCGCCTCGAGCCATGAGAGACGTGGCCTCGCTTTCAGCGAACACCGTGCACATGCTGTTGATCGGAATGCGCCGATCCGAACGCATTGCGAAATCTCCAAAAGATTCAAGAGGAATCTGGAGGGCGGTTGCCATGAATTCGAGGAATTTACCCGTCCCGGCGGCACAGCGGTCGTTCATTTCGAACCTTGCCACCTTCCCGGCGGCGGTGAGGCATATGACCTTGGTGTCCTGGCCTCCGATATCCAGCACGGTGCGAACGTCGGGATAGACGAACCGGGCCCCGAGAGCATATGCCTGGATTTCCGTGATCACATCCACGCGCAGTTTGTCGAACGCATCGGCAAAGAGTCTGCGCCCGTATCCCGTGGCAACCACCGTCGATACCTGGACGCCGTCCATGAGCTTCATGCACTGAGCCAGGGGATCAAAGGTCGTCGGCAGCTTCACCCGGTGCTCCGGGCTGCCGCCGTTCAAGACAACAAGTTCGATAGACCTGGATCCAATGTCGATCCCGGCCACTCTCTGCGGATTGTCCATTCCTGTTCCGTCTCTGCCCGGCCGGCACCAGGATTTCGTTCGAATGGTCCTCTCCGGCCTATCGAATCATTTCTACAAAGGCTTCCACTCGGGTCTTGAGCTGTTCCACGTCTTCCATGCTGTAATCGGTTTCAATGGAAAGCATGGGAATGCCGGCTTTCTTCAGGGCCTTTTCCACCTTGAAAGCTTCCATGGCGTAAGGCTGACAGAAGGTCAACCCGTAGTGGACGACTCCCTTCACCTTGAGATTTTCAGCCATTGCGACGATATTGTCCAGCCGCTCCCTGTTGGGAGTAAAACAGGCACAGTCGATACGCATGTAGCGGTTGACGATGGCATCGATCATTTCATCGAGAGTCTCCCCGTCCTCAGCGACCAGGTCCCTGGTGCTGCGCGTGCCTATGCAGGATTCCTCGCCCACGATGACCGCCCCGGACGACTCGATGATATAGGGCAGTTTCCAGTTGGGCACGGCCATGGGACATCCCGAAAGCATCAGCCTGGGCACATCCCCGGGCACAATGCCCTCGCCCGACCTGACCCGTTCCTCCAGTTCGTCGCACAGGTTCGAAATGCTTGCGGTGAACCTCACCGGGTCGTCATAAAAACTCACCTGGTTTACCAGCAGGACATCACGGCCGGAGATGGGAACCGGACTTGCCGCCCTCAGACGGTTCAACCGCTGAAGCACCTTCCTGCGCTCGTTCACCACCCTGATGGCTTCTCGAAGCTTGTCCGGCGTGACGGTTCGCCCCGTTACCTCCTCGACCCGGTCCTTGAGTCTCTGAACCTCCGCCCTCCACAAGTCCCGGTCACAGGCCTGCTTCATCTGTGGAACTTCCATTACGTACACGGGAGCATAGTCCGAAAAGATCTCGTAGGCCTTTTTCTTCCCGTCACAGGTGGTTTCCCCCACCACCAGGTCGCAGGATTCGATGTACGGGCAGAGTCGCGACAGCTTGAAACCGACGAAAGACTTGATAAGGGCACAGGTGTTCCGGGGCAGAACCTTCTCGGCGGCATCCTTTCCTGCTTCCGCTCCCGCGCACAGACCGACCTGCACGGCATCCGCGGCCAGCACGATTTCCTCGGGCACGAAGACACAGAAAGTGCCGATAACCTTCCTGCCTGCAGCTCTGGCCTCCTGGAGCTCCCTGATGCGCAGACCGTGAACCTCGGAAAGAACGAAATCCAGGTATTCCATGCCTCGCAGGCGCCCCGCCTGGCTGAGATAGATATCCCCATAGAATTTGCCGAGCACTTCCAGGAGCCCGCCGTGAGCACCCAGATCGAGGTTCAATTTTTCCCACATTTCATCGTATGAAGACGCCATGAATTATTCCTCCAAATCTTGGACTTCCGCAGCCCCTTCCCTGGATCTCTCGCACACCGCACGTCGAGACGTGCATTCACACCTGCTTGATTATAAATATATGCATCTTGTCGATCAGGCAAATCGGAACGAACGATGGATAATCCAACGGGCATCGGAAACGTAAGCGAAACCCTGCGGATAAGACCGATCCCTTGCAGCATCCGCGCAATCATTCAGAGACTCATATCTTTTCATGTCACATCTTCTCGTTGACCTGTGCAGAGTCAAGAACGCCATGATAATCTCATAAGCGCTGAATCCTGCACTGCAAAACGGGGGCTTCATTCAGGTTCTTCCGGCAAACGTGTGCCCGGATGACAGTTGTCGCACATGGGTGGAATACACCTGCAACGACGTCATTGCTGCAACAACGTTATTTGGCATTACAACGTTATTCCGCATCACATCGTCATTCCCGCGCGAAAGGCGGGAATCCAGGAAGGGTAACCGTGCATGGCGAGACAATTTTGCGGGAAGGACGTTGTAATGCCGAGTGACGTTGTGATGCCATCGAGCCTTTGCGCAAAAAGCACCGGATGCCTGAAAAGCATCGGAGGTACCCGTTAGCCGGGTAAACCCTGATTCAATGGGGCGCATCGCCGGAAGGCGCAGGGTAACCTCTTCGACTCACCCGTCAGCTGATCTCGCAGGCGTCGAAGGAGGATAACCCGCCGAAGTGTGTTCGGAAGCTGATTCTCCCCGCACAATCGACTGCCATAGAGGAATGTATCCACAGCCTCCACGCGGCAGCACCGAGACGAACATACAAACAAAGAGACTTCATATCCAGGTGTCGAGAAGTACGATGGTCACCCTCGGGACCGCGCTTTCACCTTTCATTCTTCAGCGGGTTCGGGAGCATACGGCGGCTCCACGTTCTTCACGTTTCTTGCCGGCCAGGCGTGAATGACGGCCTGAACGAGGGACGCCAGGGGGATGGCGAAGAACAACCCCCAGAAACCCCACATGCCGCCGAACACCAGTATGGCCACGATGACAGCAAGGGGATGCAGGTTCACGGCTTCCGAGCAAAGGAGGGGAGCCAGAATATTTCCATCCAGGGTCTGGATGATGACATACGTGATCACCAAGTAGCCGAAGTCTGAACTCCACCCCCACTGAAAATAGCCTATCAGCACCACGGGCAGAGTCATGAAGATGGCTCCGATATAAGGGATCAGGACAGAAACCCCGATGAAGAAGCTGAGCAGCATGGCGAACTGAAGGCCGAGGATGGCAAAGGCCACATAGCTCACAGCCCATACGATAAGGATCTCCCACACCTTCCCCCTGATGTAGTTGCCGATCTGGCGATCGACTTCCGTCCACACTTGGACTGCCAGGCTTCGGTCTTCCGGCATGAAGCGGGTCAGCCACGTGATGATTCTTTCCTTGTCCTTGAGAAGAAAGAAGACCAGGAAAGGCACGAGGACCATATAGACGCCGATGGTGATGATGCTTCGCACGGAAGCCACGGAAAAGGTGACGACGCGCTGGCCGAGGCTGGTGAGTTCGGCACGCAGGACGTTCATGACGTCCAGAATCTGCTGCTGGGATACATAATCGGGATAACGTTCGGGAAGCCGGGACAGTTCCTTCTGAATCCATGTGATCATCGAAGGCAACTGCTGCACGAGCTGGCCCACCTGCTGCCACAGCAGGGGGAGCAGACCCAGCAGGAGGAAGGTGACAAAAACCAGGAAGCTGGTGAAGACGAGCAGAACCGCCACCAACCGCGGTACTCTGCGCCGTTCGAGAATGCAGACCAGGCCTTCGAGCAGGTAGGCGATCACAACACTGGCAAGAACGGGAGCAAGCATGTCCCCAAGGAAGAGGACGATAGCGGATCCGGTAACAAGTATGACCAGGAGGATGACCGCCTGGGGATCTGAAAACTGGCGCCTGAACCAGTCTTTGATTACATCCATCGTCGTATCCATTCCGAAAAACCTTGAGCACTTCCGTCACCCTGATTATCATTTACCAGTTGAACGCCCGCATAGATCCGCCGGCAGACCACGATGACCGGCAGGGGTACCGGTCGGCGTTCGACGAATGAGTTCCTGGAACGATCCGTTCAGAGTTCTCTTCATAACAGATAGACCATGGATTTCGCAAGACAACTCGAAGGAATCTCAACAGGTGCCGTAAACCGGGATCATGATCAGCCGCCAGGCTGATGGACGAGCTCAAGGTGACCGGTGCAATCACGAAACGGTAGACGAAATGAGTCGGCTCATGGACAATAGACGGACAAACCGGAGATGGAGACTGCCGGCATTCCTTCTGACGGGCATCGCCGCCCTGGTCGTGCAGGAGGTCTTCTGGCGCCACAGCCTGATCAAGGCAATCGAGTGGTCCACGGAAAACCCTCAACTCGCCCTGACCAACCTCCTCCTGATCTACTCCTTCATGGCCGCCGTCATTGCGCTTGCCGGAAAGACCATACCCGGTCTTTTCGTTTCCTCGCTGGTGCTGGGCACCTCTTACTGGATCAATACCGTAAAGGTCACCCATCTGCATCAGCCACTCTTCGCATGGGACCTCCTCTATTATCAACACATCTACGTGCTGCTTCCCCAGATGCCGATCAAACATTTCTACGCCTGGGCGGCGGCCGTCCTTCTGCCGGCGGCTTTTGTCCTGGTCTTCATCCTGTTCAGACGTGAAAACCGCATCCGGCCGATGTACCGCATTTCCATGTTGTGCGCCGCATTCCTGGTCCTGGCATCTTTCGTATACCACCGGGAACTCCCGGGCGATCTGCCCTCCGTGCTTTCAACCGAAAACGCCATATGGGACCAGCGATCCAATTATGCGAAAAACGGCTTCCTGCTGGGTCTTGTCCTGAACGTGCAGCCCATACTCATCGATGAACCCGACGATTATTCCGAAGAAACGATAAGGGCACTTTCAGCCGAAATCCACACGGGCGTCGACCCCGTCCCCCGATCCGTTCCGGCGGAACCGGTAAACCTGATCCTCTTCGTAAGTGAATCCTTCTACGACCTGATCCACGTGAATTACCGCTCAGACGAGGATCCTCTCTGGAATTTCAAAAGCTACCTGTCCCGGTTCCCCACCTTCCGGATGGCTTCCCCGGTGTTCGGCGGCAATACGAGCAACGCGGAATTCGAGATACTCACCGGCCTGACCAATGCCTTTCTCCCTGCCGGAGCCGTGCCATACGACCACTATATCAAGAGGGAGACGCCTTCCATCCCGCTCATCCTGAGAGACAACGGCTATCGAACCGTTGCCGTTCACCCTTACCATGCCTGGTTCTGGAACCGGCACCAGGTCTTCCCTCTTCTCGGATTTGAACAGTTTATCTCGGCAGCGGACTTTTCCGAAGACACGAAGCGAGGCTGGTTCATTTCCGATGAGGCCCTTGTGGACCGTGTCATCCGTACGGTTGAAAAAACCGGGGGACCTTATTTTATTTTTGCCCTCTCCATGCAGAATCATGGAGTCTACGACGCCGGTCGATACGCGCCCGACGAAGTGATGGTGTCGGGGGAGTTCCCTGAGCGGCTGAGCCTGTCTCTTCAGACCTACGTCACGGGGCTCCGGGATGCGGACCGGCAGCTGGCAAGACTGATCCGTTATCTCGAAACCCGAAGCGAACCGGTGATCCTGCTCTTTACGGGAGACCACCTGCCCGGCTTCGGCAAGGAATTCGCCCTCTACCGGGAATCAGGAATCATCCGGTCCCGGCCCGGGGATTACACCAGGGAGGAATACTTCCACACGTCCAGCGTGCCGTGCCTGCTGTGGTCCAACCGGCCCGAACTGCTGGCCTCGACCCGCTCCCTGCCCGACCATATCAGCCCGATCTACTTCGCCCCCCTGCTTCTCGAGCGGATGGGCATCCAGGCTCCGCCCCATTACCTCTATCTTTCTCGAGGCCTTCAGGATTATCCCGTTCTGCACCGGCGATTCATGAGAAAGGCTGGAGGTGAACTCGTCGATTTTTCAATCGACGAACACCCCTTCCTGAAGGGGCTTGAACTCCTTCAATACGATATCCTCTTGGGGGAAAGATATTCCCTCCAGCATGGACCGACCGGCCCGGACAGCCCCATGCCCTTCGTAAGAAAGCCCGGCTTGCTTTCATCCCTGGGAAGCCGGTTCAGGGGCCTTTTTCGACTCTCGTGAAATAAGGACTGGGGGGCGATGTGCAGCCTGGTTCGAGGGGGTCCTGCCATGGACCGCCCGGCGCACGTCGGCCGGGCAGCCCGTGGGGAAGGTATGGGCCGTTACGGATGATAGTTGAGCCGGTAGATGGTTTCAAAGGAGTTGAAAAGATCGATGTACTGTTCGAGGTACCTGGACAGGAGGAAATTCTGTCGCACCTTCTCCCTTCCCTTCTCCCCCATCTCCCTGCGCAGATTCTCGTCTTTCAACAGGGTCACGATTCGTTCCGCGGCCTGTTCGACGGTGGAAACCAGGAATCCGTTCACCCCATCTTCGATCTGGTAACGGATGCCTCCCACGTTGCCCCCGATGACGGGCGTTCCCTTCCACATGGCTTCGGATACCGTAAGGCCGAAGCCTTCCCTTATGGACTTCTGAAGCACCACCGCGGCCCGGGCCTGGAGCGCGTTGACCAGGGCGGTGTCCTGCCGGCTCAGAATGATGATGCGTTCTTCCTGGCAATCCAGCAGGGATTCATAGACCTGCGTGCCCTCGGGGTCGTCCGTCGCCACATTGCCGAGGAGCACCAGGGTACAGTCCACTTCCTTTCTCGCTATTTTGAACGCATCGATGACCCCCTGAGGATCCTTCCAGTAATCGAAGCGGGAAATCTGCACCACCAGGGGAAGATCGTCGGGAATGCCGTAGTGTTCCAGGCGCTCGTCGATCTCCTGGTCGTCGAGCTCCCTGTTCTTGGTCGAAAAGGGATCGATGGCCGGAAGGAAGAACAGGGTCGGCGTCTTCAGGTTCTGCATATACTCCTTGATACTCAGTATGACCGCATCGTACTTCTCGATAAACGGAACGAAATAGTGCCACAACTCCTTGTGCGGACAGGACAGATCCACATGGCATCTCCAGATCCAGGGCCCCCTCTTGCGATACTGTTCGATCATGGGCAGAGGCTGGGGATCATGGATAATGACCATATCGTGTTCGAGATAATTGCGCAGGGAGTTTTCCCGGATCACATCTTCATAGATCTGCTTCTTCCTGTCGCTCAGGTTGATTTCACCCCCCTGAAGTGCGTTGTGCATCTTCTTGGTAATGCTGAAGAAGTCGGGGTTGCCCTGGATAACTCTCCATTCGGTCCTGATTCCGAGTCCGTTCATGAGCAGCACAAGAGGGCCGAGAAGCTCGGCCACCCCGCCTCCGTAGTACGTTGAGTTCACATTGGCCACATAACGATCCTGAAAAGGCCTGGACTTGTCGAGGATCCGTTCGACGGTCTCCGCCCCAACGTACCTTTCATAGTCTTCGATGCGTATACCGCTATGCAAGTATTGACTTTTCATCCTCACATCCTTTCTTTCCGTTGAATGCCCGTCCACTTCGGCCCTCCGACACCCGAACGGGAGTATACTTGGCAGCCGGCTTCCTGTACTTCGCGTGATCGCACTCGGCAGGCGCAAGGTTCCGATCGAAACAGGACCATCCGCCACATCGACCCGGAAGTCTCCCCCTTCCCTGAATGGTCGACAGGCTGCTCGATGCACTTTAGACGCACTGCGATTCAAAGCCGCTCCAGAGGACGGGGAAGAGGGCAGGAAAGCTTTTCAAATTTATAAACTAATCACTGGGAGCCTGCCTGGAACAGGATTGTGCAGAAATAACGCCGGAAAGGTATTTGATCTCTCTTCATGGGCGGGGAGAAAGGGTTCTCGCGCGGATGCCTCTGCAGCCATTTGCAGAACAGGCAAAGAACGGAGGAAAGCGCCGTTCTTCCCGGATTCAGCCGTGCAACCCGGGAAGGCAACCACGCGGGGCTGCTCGGCCGCTACCGTCCCCACACATCCTGTCCTCGCTAATCCCCCGGGCGCACGATTCCGAGGCACAGGAATCCTGAAGCCTCATGAGCCGGTCAAGACGGAAACAAAGCTGTTCTCGAACCCTTGGACAGAAGGTCTTTATTATGGTTCATCCGGAATACGAGTAACTCCGGTGCTTTTCGCGCATCCGGTGCCATTCGCGAAAAGGGTCGATGGCATCGGGAGGTCACTTGACATCGGAACATCATTCCCGTGGTTATTACAACGTCACTTGGCAACACAACGTTATCCCTCGAATATTACACCGTCATTCCCGCATCACGTCGTCATTCCCGCAAAAAGGCGGGAATGACGACGTGGAGGCAATGACACTGCTTTGAGACTGACAAGGTTGTGAGACTGACGATGTTGAGTAAATGATTTCGTCGCGGGAACGATGCTGTTGGGGATCTCTTCCTCCTTTGAGCGACAACTGTCCGGTTTAGCGACAACTGTCCGGGTACGCGTTTGTGAGAAGAACCTGTATAATTGCCGCAATAGCGGGAACCAAGGTTCCAAGCTCCAGGAAGGCGGATTTCAAAGGACCGGGGCGTGAACGAGTCTTCCATACCGCTGGAACACGGTCAGGCCGTCACGACGCGGTTTCTCCCCTGAGACTTGGCCCTGTAGAGGGCATCGTCGGCCTTCTTGATCAGCGAATCCGATGTATCTCCCTTCTCGAACTGCGCAACACCGAAGCTCGCAGTCAGGTGATCGGGGATCTTCTCAAAACACATCTCCTGGAAGATATGCCGAACCCTCTCGGCATAGGCAGCAGACCCGATCCTGTCATTGTGGGGCTGCACAACGACGAACTCCTCCCCTCCAAACCTGGCCACCACGTCTTCGAGCCTTGAACAGCTTCGCAACACGTTCGCGAAGCATTTCAGAACCTCGTCCCCCGTATCGTGCCCATAGTTGTCGTTGACTCGCTTGAAGTAATCGAGGTCGGCCATTACGATGGCCAGCACCATCTCATGTCTTCTGGCGGCTGAGATCACACGATTGAGCGTATCCATGCAGAATCGCCTGTTTGCGACACCGGTCAGGTAATCCGTGTTCATCATGTTGGTAATGAACACATTGGCCTTCTCCAGTTCCCGGTTCTTCCTGTGCAGGTCCCTGGTCATACCGGCCATTTCATTGTTCAGTTCCGTGATCTTGAGGATGAGGTCGGTGTTGGTGGGCATGATCTTTTCCCCGAAGAGGATCCTTTCGCCGCCTTCATTGAAAATCCGGAAGGTTATCGAATGAATCCCCGATGGAGACTGGAAGTTCAGACGAACCTTTTCGCCGGCATCGCCCCGGGAAACCGTCAGAGCTTCGAGGCTTTCCGGGAGGAGAAAATCCCCGATTCTCCCCCCGGTCGGATCGCCATCGAGATCCAGCAACCGAACGAAGCCGCGGTTACATCCGTGTATGTGACCTTCCCCGTCCAGGACGAGAATCACCAGGTCACTGAACGTACCCAGAAATTTCTTCAGCACCCCGGGATGACGTTCAATCAACAAATCCGCGGTTCTCTCTACCTCCAGGACCTTTTCCGAACCCGAACCGGCGATATCTTCCTTGTAAATGCCAGTCCCTGATCTGCCCATGATTCATCACTCCGCTCTTGCAAGCCACCAGGAGCCGGCAAGCTGGACGGCTGCCTGTGCATCGGGAGCATAACCGTCAGCCCCCAGTTTTTTCCACAGATCATGTGCAAAGCGAAACAACTGCCCTCCTACCATGACACGAGTCCGATCCAGCGAACTCCGCCGGCGCACGCTCTTCACTATTTCGTTGAACTGGTCCAGGTTGAAGGGCATGGTGACCGATATCGCCAGCAGGTGAGTGGGCCTGGACATCAGCGCATTGACAAGATCCTCCCGCGGAGTATTGGAACCTAGAAAATCGACGCTCCAACCGTCCAGTTCCAGCAGATCCGCAACCATCCACGCCCCGATCTGATGGAATTCCCCGGTGACACAGGTCACGATCGCCTTCCCCTTCCCACTCCCGACCGGCGCGAGACGTGGAGTCGCCACGGCAATCACCCGGGACACGACCGCACTGGCCAGATGCTCCTGGGCCACCGAAATTTCCCCCGTCTCCCACATCCGGCCCACCCGGTACATAGCCGGCTGAATGACCCTGATATAGAAATGCATCAGGTCCCTGGGCGTATGCACGATCTTTTCGGCAATCCTTAAAGATTCCCTGTGATCCCCCTCCAGGATCGCCGAAAGAAACAACCTTTCCTTCCGCTGCCAGTCCTCGTCGTCAGGAGCCTCCTCCCCCGGTTCCGTGCTCGAAATCCCGATGACCTCCTCATGTCTGCGCATCATCCATCGGTATATTTCGATAATCGGGCGGGACTTCGAGGGATCGAGATGTTTTTCCACTGCATCGATCCAGCTTTGGAGTTCAACAGGAAAGTAATCGTAGGAAAATCCACGCAGGTGATAAGAACGATACACCCATGGAATCATCCTCGCCAGCAACTCGAATGCGTTGAACCTGAACACGTTGGCCATGAACTGCGCATGATTGCGGTGGTTGTCCAGCATGATCGAAAGAGGGTTGCCTCCCGTCAGGCGAGTGACGGACGGATTCTCTTCCAACGCCCGGTCCACATGAGCCGTGAGAAGATCCCTTTTCTCTTCATAGGCCGCAGTCGCATCCGACGAAACGAGCGGCAGATTCACCGCTTCCCCGATGAGTTCATCGAGCGTCATTCCATGCCTCCAAGTGGCAAGACCACATCCAGGGAATGGAAACCCCGGGGTCAAGAATACGGGAAAGCATCGCCAAAACGTTCAACGAATCCGTCCCGACTCGCGCATTCGAAAATTCCGGCGGTTTTCCTTGGAAAGCCGTAGACTCTGAATACCGTTCCGCGGGTTGCGGCAGTGCAAAGAGGTTCGAGAAATCGAGCCGAATTCTCGACGACTCCCGGGCAGACATGCCGCACCGCAAGGAGGGGGCCGGGGATGGGCCCCGTCCCACACGGGACGTCGCCCCATCCCCCTGTTCGGAAGATATCTACCGATTTTCTTAGCGGGAACCCTGTATCATCCGTCAACCCCTCGGAATCTTCGACAGAAGCGGGGACACCCGGATGTACCGTACGACATGTTAACGTGAGCATATATCATGCCAGGGCCAGATTGACTGGGCCGATGTGCATTTGAGACACGGAACACGTTGATAAGACATGGAGTTACGCGAAATCGCCAAAGAATTCTTATCGAGACAAAACGGGGAACCGTTCGGCCGATCTGTCTAATAATTTAGACATTCGGTTCCATCCAGCAGCGATCCATCCAGTTAATATACTGAAATAAATACGTTAGTTAAAGTTAGTCTAATATTCTAGACGCAATCTATAATATTAGACTACGACAAGTGTACGCAAAGTCATCGGGAGTCCGAAAACCCATTCAAATTCGTCTCCGGCAGACAAGGAGTACCTCCGGTGCTTTTCACGCAAAGGATCGATGGCTTCACATCGTCATAGCGCTTCACAGCGTTATTCCCGCGAAGGCGGGAATCCAGTCTTGGCGCAGATCGCGCCATAATGATCTTTCCACCCGGGACCGCCCTGCTCTATCTATCTTGTCTTCCAGGCTCTTTTGCGGGAATGACGTTGTGTAAACAATCACGTTGCTGCGGGACTGAGGTTGCGGCCGGACCAAGGTTGCTGTGGGACCGTCGTTGCTGCGGGACTGTCGTTGCTGCGGGACTGTCGTTGCTGCGGGTGTGTTCCACCCTTGTGCGACGACTGTCCGGCTGCACGTTTATGAAGTACCATTCTCAATGCCTTTCGATCCCGTGTTTCTTAAGCAACTGGTAAAGCCTGGCCCGGGACAGGCCGGAGGTGCTGCAGGCCCGGACCATGTCACGGCCGACTGTTGCTATGAGTTTCTGCAGGTAGTCACGCTCCGCCGCCTCTCGAACCTCCTGGAGGCACGGAAGGAATCCCGTTTCCGCGTCCTTTTCCGAAAGCAGGTGCTTGCCCTGGCTCCCCCTGCAATCGGAAACCAGGGACTGGGCCGCCTTGATGCGCAGGCGCATGGGAAGATGGTAAGCGAAGAGCGTCGGCTCCTGCCGCGTGAGGCTCAAAGTTCTCTCCAGCACATTTACAAGTTCCCGCACGTTGCCGGGCCAGTGGTATGCAGCGAGGGCATCCAGGAACTCGGGAGAAACACCCTTGGTCTCCATCCGGTGATGCCGGCAGAATCGGTCGACATGGTAAAGCACAATTTCCCGGATATCCTCCAGGCGTTCCCTCATGGGGGGCAGGTGGATGGTGATGGCCTGGAGTCGGAAGAAGAAGTCTTCGCGAAAACGGCCGGATTCCATAAGGGAGTGAAGGTCCCGGTTTGTGGCGACCACCAGGCGGAAATCGCTTTCCACGTCCCGCTTGCTGCCCAGTGGGCGGAACCGGTGTGTCTGGAGAACGCGCAGGAAAGCCTTCTGGAGGGAGGGAGACAGTTCCCCGACTTCATCGAGAAAGAGTGTGCCGCCGTCCGCCTGGCTGATCAGGCCTTCGAGGTCTCTTGTCGCTCCCGTGAACGCCCCTCTCTCGTGACCGAACAGGATACTTTCCACGAGGGTTTCAGGAAGAGCTGCACAATCCACCACGGCCATCGTCCTGTTCTTCCGTGGACTGTTCCTGTGGATCGCCTGTGCGAACAGTTCCTTACCGGTTCCCGTTTCGCCGGTGATCAGCACGTTCGCATCGCTGCCGGCGGCATCGGCGACAATGTCCAGGCACTCTTTTATCTTTGGGCTGCTCCCCAAAATGCCTTCGCGATCGAGCACCTTCGGACCTTTCCCGGCACTTTTTTCCCGCCTGAACTGGAGAGCTCGCAAGATCGGCAGCATCATCCTGTCCAGCGAAGAAGGCTTTTCAATATAATCCCATGCCCCGCTTTTTATGGCAAGTTCCGCTCCGTCCGGGTCTCCCAGCCCCGTGATGATGATCATCTCGGGTGAAGATGGCGTTTTGCGCATCTCGGGCAATCCTTCGAGCAGTCCGTTGCCGTCGGGCATCTGAACATCGAGAAGGATGACGTCGAAGCTCCCCGTGGATGCTTCACGGATTCCATCCTTGAGTGTAAACGCTGTCCTGACTTCATGCCCAAGGTCTTTGACCATGGTGGACAGCATCTTGCACAGAATGCGATCGTCATCGACAATCAGGATGTTTGCCATGCGGAAAAACCTTTATTCTTTGTTCCATCCAGCCATGGACTCTTCGCCACGCTCCACCCTTCTTCCGATTTACTCAAGGCCGGGGAGCCCGACCGGAAAGGAAATCGACCTTCGCCGGATCCGTCCTCGGAAGGAAGACCTCGAAAGTGGTACCTTCCCCTTTTTCACTGAGAACCCTGATCTCACCTCCATGCGCCTTGACAACTCCATGCACCACGGCAAGTCCGAGGCCGGTGCCGTCTCCGTGGCTTCTCGTGGTGTAATACGGTTCAAAAATCCTTTCGAGGGTCCTTCCGTCCATGCCGCACCCCGTGTCCGCCACGCTGAGCCGCACATAGACGCCGGGGGGGAGGTCGGCAGTCACGGATGCAGCCGAAGGATGGACCACCTCCTCGAGCTCCACCTTCAACAAGCCACCCTGCGGCATGGATTGAGCCGCATTGGTGCACAGGTTCATCAGCAGCTGATGAATCTGCACCGGGTCGGCAAGAACCGCATCCCGCCCCTCCTCGATCTTCATATCCTGGTGAATGTGGATCGAAGGAGGCAGAGAAGCACTCAGCCATTTGAGGACCTCTCCCACCATCAGCCTGAGAGACACGGGTTCACGCACCCGATCCTTCCTGCGACTGAACGTCATGATCTGCCGGATCAGGTCTCCGGCCCGGCGGGACGATCGCAGGACCTCCTACAGGCATTCCCAGACCGCATCTCCTTCCGACACTCTTTTTACGGCAATGCCTGCAAAGCCCATGATGGCGGCCAGGATATTGTTCAGGTCGTGAGCGATGCCTCCGGCAAGAGTCCCGACGGCCTCCAGCTTCTGAGCCTCCCTGAGCCGCCGTTCCAGTTCGACTTCCTGTGTTACGTCATGCTTGACGGCCACGTAGTTGACAATATCCCCCATCGCGTCCCGTACGGGAGAGATGGTGATCCGGCCCTCGTACCCTGTACCGTCCTTTCGTCTGCCGACCACGTCGCCTTTCCACATTTCACCTGTTTCGAGCACCTTCTTTGCCGAGGCATAGCTTTCGTCTCCCCTGTCTTCCCCGAGGAAAAAGCGCATGTGCCGCCCGAGGGTTTCGCTTTGACTGTATCCCGTAATACTTTCAACGGCCGGGTTGACGTACTGGACAACACCTTCGGAATCCGTGATGATGATCCCTTCCGCCGCCTGCTCTATAGCCTTGGACAGGCGCAGCAATTCCTCTTCCGCATCCCTGTCCTTCGTGATATCGCGATGAATCCCGATGAGCGCAAAAGGTTCTCCCTCGTGATCCGTGGCCACACTGACCGCCATGTCCACCCAGAGAAAAGTACCGTCTTTGCGCAACTGCCTGGACTGTTTTTTCAGAAGGCCCGATTCGACGATCTGGGCAACCAACTCCTTTTCTTCAGGCTGCTCCTGTTGATTCATGATCAGACCGATACCCCTGCCCATCGCCTCTTCAGAGGCATGGCCATACAGCACCTCGGCCCCTTTTCCCCAGTAGATCACTCTCCCGTCGAGATCCGTCGCGATGATCGCTTCGCGCACGTTGTCGAGCAATTGAGCCTGGAAAAGCAGTTGTTCTTCGGTCCGCTTGTGTTGGGCGATTTCCAGCTGAAGCTGCTCGTTGATCCTTGTGAGCTCCAGCGTGCGCCCCTCCACCAGCCTTTCCAGGTGTTCGCGGTATTGCTCAAGTGCTTCCTCCATAAGCTTGCGCTTTGTGATATCGGTCTGAGTTCCGGCCATCCTCAGCGGCTTGCCGTCTTTGTCCCAAACCACCGTGCTGCCTCGCGTAAGAATCCATTTCCATTCGCCGCCCGCCGTCAGAACTCGATGCTCGATCTCGACACAGGGTGCCCGACCCTCGAGGTGTTCGTCCAAAGCCTTTTCCGCGTGAGGAAGATCCTCCTCATGAATCAGCTTCTCCCAGAATTCCATCTGATGTTTGATCTTGTCGGGATCGTAACCGAGCTTTTCGATCCATCTGCGGTTGAATCGAAGCGTGTCGGTTGTGACGTCCCAGTCCACGAAGCCCGAATCGCTTGCGTCAAGCACCAGGTTCAGCCGCTCTTCGTTTTCCTTGAGTGCCTTTTCCACTTTCAACCGGGCCAGGACGCTTCCGACCTGGGATGCTATGGTTTCGAGGGCGTTTCGAGACTCTTCGCCGATGTAGGTGAGGGTACGCGAGCCAACGACCAGGGAGGCGATCGTTTCCTCCCGATGAAGAATCGGCAGGACGGCGAGGCACTTCCACTCCCCCAGGAACTCGGTCCCCCGCTTCCCCTTCCATGCCTGATCGCAGGTCAGGTAGACGGAGCCGCCCTTCATGGCCGAAGCCACTCCATCGGAGCTTGAATCGACCCAACGGGTAGAAGACAGGAGCTGTTCCGGCACCCCCTTGAGAAAGGCCGGCCGCAACTCTTCCGTGCTTTCATCCGGCAGATACACCGCCCCGCAGTCCATGCCGGTCATGCGCAAAGCGGCATCGAGCAGAATGTCCAGGGCCTCCTCGAAATCGAAGGCGGCCCCGAGGGCTATGGCGAGATCGCGCTGGAAGTCCACAAAGGCCTGTGCGCGTACGCGATCCGTTATATCCCTGCTGATCCCGAACAGTACATCCCTGCCGCCCCACCGGCCCCTCGTCACCTTTGTTTCCACCGGGATAAGCATGCCGTCACGGGAGACGACAGGTATCGGACACATATCCTGCCTGCCCGAAAGCAGGTTCTCCATTACTTCCATGGCCTTCCCGCGCAGATCCTCCGGATGCAGATCCAGCACATTCCTGCCGATGAGCTCCGATTCTTCATAGTTGAGGCGCTGCAGGACGGTCTTGTTCACGTGGATGATGCATCCCTTTTCATCAATGACGAACAGCAGGTCCGCCATGGAATCGAACATGGCTTCAAGAGCTGACCGATGCACGGGATTCTCCTCCACACCTTCCCCGCATCCATTGCGCCGGGCACTCGTCGAGCCGGATTCTCCTCCCGCCGGGCCAGGTGGATCCATAAGCTGTCTTTTCATGTTGCACTCTTCATCCACGACGGAGCCCCGAAGTGAGCCTCCCGGAAACAGACCGGGGGCATCCTGACGCCTGATGCCCTTTCATCGGAGGGCCGATCCAACTCGCCCGAACCTTCCGCCTTCGCGACTTGACAAAGAAGGTCAACGTGCATATGGTTTTGCTGTTGGGACCCATCCTTTCACCTTCGCAGCCGCTATTTTCATGATTTGGATCTGCCAGGACATTTCGCAAAATCGATCTCGAAGCACAGCTTCCCACAGTCCATTCCCCGCCCGCTCAGCACCCTGCACGGATGCCGATTCGTACAGGAAAAGAACGATATGATTTTATACCACAAGGAGGCACCATGTTTACAACTCTATCCCTCCTTTGCGTCTCGATTGTTCTGGCTGCCTGCGCAGGTGCAGGCCCGTCACCCAGGCCTGCAAGAATTCTCCAGGGTACGGACGCATCCTGCAGGCTCTGTGTCGGGAATCGCAGTGAATTGAGTCTCCACTTCCAGGAACCCTGCGCCGACAAGGACGATCCCAGGCAGGACAGGCCCGAGATTTACGATCGCAAGAAGAGCGGCTCCACGATCCTTGATCAGACCCTGGGTGTCCTTCTGACTGTAAACTTCTGAAGGCTGACAAGAGAGCCATAGACAGTCGGCATTCGCCACCGGCACGAGGCCGGACCTCCTCCCGCGGATGCACGGCATGGAAAGGCTGCAAGAACAGGCTCCCGCGCCCGTTCTGCCGCAACGTTTTTCGTCCATGCGCCCACCATCCCTGCCTGACAATGGATCATCACCGTATTTTGGCCTACTGATCAATACTTGTGTCACAGAAGGCCCCGTCGAAGGGAGTACAGGGAAGACGGGAAGGCCACACGCCCTCACCAACGGACAGCACGGGTGTACAGCGTCGGTGAAGATGACCGGTTCGGCAAGTTCAGAGTTTCATGCCGGAAGGGAGGGGCTGCCCGGAAAAGACGGATCGATCGGTCTGCAGGCCGCATGCGGTTGCCGAAGATCGAACAAAACGGGAAGGAATGGGAACTCCACGCCGCCGCGCCTCAGGGCGGGACAATGGGACTGCCGGCGGAACATCGGGCTGCAGGACGGGATTTCGACGCAGGGAATGAGCCTTCTCCCGATGTCCCCGGCCAGGGGTGATCGGCAGGGTTACCTCAGTTCATCGACGATGTAGCCCCCGACGGCTCCCGCGGCTGCTCCCACAACCGCCCCCGCAGCCAGGGGAGCACCCACTACCGCAGCGGTTCCAACTCCTGCCGCCGTGCCTATTGCACCACCGCTCAAGACCCTCTGCTGAGTCGTGGTCATCCCGGCGCAGCCCGTCAAAGCGGCAATGGTCAGCAGGACCAGAACAATCCTCGAGTGTTTCGTCATCTCTTCCTCCATGGTAAATCCGGGCATGCATTCAACCGCCCTGTCCGTGACAGGCTTTCCAGGGATCGCATTATAAGCGGGCCGGTGTCGCACCGCAAACACTATTGCGCGACAGCATGGGGGATGGCGCGCTGGTTCTGTTCGGGGGTTGACGAGGACTTCTGTGCCAGGAACAAAGCGCGGATCGTTTCAATCCTGCGGCGATTCACTCCGAAGTCGTAATAGCCCGACCGCGAGGCGGACCTCACATGGATGACCTTTCTCGAATCATCGAAGAGGAATTCCGCGTCATCCACAAAACCGAAAACCGCTGAAGTGAATTCGGCATGGATATAATCTTCCGTCGCTGCAACCACCAGGGACCGGCTGATCGATTCGACGGCGATAATCAGCCTTCGACGGGCCTCGGCCTGGAGCCCGTCGTATGGATACGGTTCGACGTAATGACTCGAATCGCCGCTCCGGGACGACACACAGTTCGGAGATACCGGGCAGGGAGACAGAGCCCCTCCATCCAGCCCGACCGCCGCCGTTCTGCCGCTCCACAGCAGAAGCAACCCGGCGCAAACCGGCACGACGATGAGATCGATTCTCCTGGCCACCAGCCCCCCTTTGTGCGCACCACACTACAGGGTGGTTTCCAGCACGTAGGAGAAAATCAGGGGAACCACAATGGTAGCGTCGGATTCGATGACAAACCTTGGAGTGTCGATATCGAGTTTGCCCCAGGTGATCTTTTCGTTGGGAACGGCTCCTGAATAAGAACCATAGCTCGTGGTCGAGTCACTGATCTGGCAGAAATAGCTCCAGTAGGGCACATCTTCGTTCAGGTCCTGGTTCAGCATGGGAACCACGCTGATGGAAAAATCCCCGGCGATTCCTCCCCCTATCTGAAAGAATCCCAGGGGATGTTTCATGCAGTATTTCTTGTACCAGTCCACGAGTACGAGCATATATTCAAGTCCGCTCTTCACGATATGGACATTGCGGATATCGCCCTTGATGCAGTGAATAACGAACAGGTTCCCGATGGTGGAATCCTCCCAGCCGGGCACGAAAATAGGAAGGTCCTTTTCACATGCGGCTACCATCCAGCTGTCCCTGGGGTCGATCTGATAGAGGGATTCAAGCTTTCCACTGCGGAGAATCGAATAGAAATATTCGTGGGGGAAGTGGCGTTCACCGTTTTGTTCCGCACTCTTCCAGGCATCGAGTATGACTCGGTCGATACGCCTTATGGCTTCTTCTTCGGGTATGCACGTATCGGTCACCCGGTTCAGACGGCGGTCCAGCAGATCCCTTTCGTCTGCCGGGGTAAGGTCACGGTAGTGGGGAAGGCGGAGGTAGTCGTTGTGAGCCACCAGGTTGAAGATATCCTCCTCGAGGTTCGCCCCGGTGCAACAGATCGCGTGCACTTTGTCCCGACGGATCATTTCGGCCAGGGAAAGCCCCAGCTCAGCAGTACTCATCGCGCCGGCCATGGCCAGCATGATACGGCCGTTCGATTCCAGCAGCTGCCGGTAGCTCTCTGCAGCATCAACAAGAGTGGCGGCATTGAAGTGCCGGTAATGATGTCGAATGAATTGTGCGATACCGTTGTTCTTCATAACTCTCCTCGTTTCATTCCCTTACAGCAATACACAAAACTTCCGGCGATTCCATGGCAAGCCTGCGCAGCGAACCGGACGATGAATTCCCTCGCCCCTGCTTTCACCCGATGGTGACCTGCATGACCTTTTTGCACAGAGCAGACCGGGCCCGCCATTCGAAGGCACCGGCTTCCTTCCACCGGTGATTTGGCAGGTCATCTTCCACCACCCGGCGTTCCCCGCAGGCCTCGGGAGCGTGCCGGGAACCCTTCTCCCCGCCCAACTGCGTGAAGGCAGGGCCATTTTCCACATCAAATGCTTTTTTTACCTCAAATGTCGCTGCAATGTCCACCGATAAGAGAAAATGTCGAGGCTGTGTGTTCGGCTTTCCATGGGCCAGAACTTCGATATGTCACCGTAATCACAGGCATCACAACGACATTCCCGCGAAGGCGGGAGTCCAGCCTGAGCACGGATCGCGCCGCAAGGATCTCTCCAACCGGTATTGCCTTGCCCTGTCAATTCCTTCGACCACGCCCTGTTCGTGATGCCATACACGCTGCACCGAATTCGATGTTACACGGGCGTACAACGTACCGTTTGCCGGAAGAACCATAGTTCCATCTACCCTTCCGGCTCGATTTCTCAGGAACCGGTCTCCACCGGAAGTTCAGGGCGAGCAGACCATTCGGTCCATCCCGCGTCGTACCAGTACACCCTGGAATATCCCAAGAGGCGTTTCAGAACAAAGAAAGTCTGGCTTGCCTGGTGTCCCGTACGGCAGTGGACGATCACGGGATAGTCCTTGTGAGGAATCAGGGCTGAATAGGCCGCGGCGAGTTCACTCAAGGACTTGAAGGTAGTGTAATTCTCCGTCCTGACGACGTCTTCCGAAAAAGGACGGTTGACGGAACCGGGTATGCGGCCGGCCCTGGCTTCATCGGATCTTGTGCCACGGTGGAATTCCGCCGGCCGGACGTCAAGTATAACAGCTCCACCGTTTTGAACATGTTCGAGCACTTTCCGGTAGTCCACGGTGAATTGGTCCGCCTGTTCATTTTCAGGATACGTGGACACGGTGATATCCGGCAGAACGGCGTCCACAGGCCGATTTTCGGAAGCCCATTTGGCAAACCCGCCATCGAGAACGGCGAAGTTGGCGTGCCCCAGCCGTTCGAATGCCATTCCAACCAATGTGGCGTCCAGGATCCTGTCGCCGTAGACGATGACCACCAGGTCCGAGGGCCGGATGCCCATGCGGGAAGAGTGCCGGGCAAGCATATCCGCCGGAAGCAGCATGGACGGAATCCCTCTCACCACGCCGCGGAAACTCTCCACCGATATAGAGATGGAACCGGGGATGTGCGCGGTGTTGTATTCCGGCTGGCTCCTCACATCCAAGATCACGAGGCCGCCTCGACCCGCCATCTCCGCAAGCCGGTTCGTGTCCAGCAAACCAGGAAGAGAAGCCTCCACAGGCACCTCGGATTCCGCCGCCGATGCCGCAGCCCCGGCGGGAACCGCCCCGAAAAAGGCCCTCCATGCCTGGATCTTCAACGCCTGTTCCTCAGACACGGGCACGCGCCTCAGAGATACGGGCTTCAGGCATCGTTCCATGAACCCCCGCAGCCCGTCCGTCAAGATGTAGACGTTCCGGTACCCCATGCGGTACAGCGCATCCCTGGCCTGGGCGGGGTGGGTCATCCCGTTGGAATAGAGAACCACAATGCCCGTGTGGGCTTGATGTGCGAGGTATTCGAACAGGCCGGACATAGGAACATTTACGGCTCCCCGAATGTGATAGGATTCATACTCGTCCGAAGAACGAATGTCCACGAGCAGGAGATCCCTGCCGCCCGTCATGAGGCGGTCCGCCAGTTCCTCGGGTTCGATGTGGTCCAGCGCCGCATCGATTTCCATGAGCAGCCGCCGCTCCCTTTCCACATCGCTCATACGCTGGGCGGATGTCCAGGAAGCGGCGGCGGAGCGCGGACCCTCCGGAAACAGGAAAAGGCCTGCCGCAAGGACAACGAGAGTCAGACTGTAGGCCTTAAGAAACCGCCTGTCTACCAGATACTCCGCCGCGCCGCGTTTCTTTTCGATATACTCGGATCCCCAGAAGCAGGCCACGGCGATCACCGTCAAACCCAGGCCGAAGCCGGCCTTCGATACACCAAGGCTGTCGTGAACAAAAATGATCCCTGCGTCACCCCATTCATAGAGAGGCTTCACGACGGGGAACAGTTCATTGAAAAGGATGCTGCCGAGCACCGCTCCCAGCAGAAAGACGAGGGCATCGATCTTGCCCGACGCCAGCCCTACCGCTCCCGTGCCGGGACACCAGCCGCTCATGACAAACCCGACGCCGAGCATCAGTCCGCCGACGATGTGGGCTCCATAAACGGTGGACATGAAGTACAGCTGTTCCGGTCCTGTCCAGCCAAACGCAATGCAGTAGGAAAGTCCCAGCATGGCGGTGATCAGCGCACTGAACATGACCTTGAGCACCGCCATGTCCCGGAAATAGAATATCCCGGCAAGCCTTTTCGAACTGCCGAAACCGGCTCTTTCGAGAGCCACCCCGAAGAACAGGCCGATGACGAGAGCCGCCAGGAAGGCCTGAGGAGAATCCAGTGAATCCGTTCCGAAAAAACTCTCAATCATGCCACTGCCTCCTGACGAACCACGCCGCCGCATATCCCCCTGCAAAAAGACAAACCATGAAGAGAAGACTCCCCGTGAGCAGCATGGCTCCCCCGGTGAGGGCCTGGCCGGACGTGCATCCACGGGCAAGCCTCGAAGCAAAGCCCACGAGAATTCCGCCGCCCAGCGCCAGGCTCAACCTGCGCCAAGCCGTTGTGGATGCGCCCTTTTCCACCTCCAGGTTTGTCCTCCCGGCCCGCACGGCGGAAATCATGCCCCCGAGAAAGGTCCCCAGCAGCATGGACACCAGGTAGTAGTCAAGAGGAGAACCGCCCCACCGGCCGAAATACTCGCTGGAGAGCGTATGATCCGGCGCGACGGCCGCTTCGAGAAACGCTGCGATGCGCGCCAGCCCTCCCGATGCCCCGAGCCCCGCGCCAAGAACGAGGAAGGACGCGAGAAGGATCAGCCCGAGCAGGACTCCGGCAAGATACGGGTTCATCAAGCTCGATTTCTTCGATTCATACTGGGCGTTCATGATCAGCACCCCGCACTCTTGGATCGGGGAGGTCTTGGAGGCTGAGCGGGAGGTGTTCCCGTATCGGGAATGGGGGGAGGAGTCGTCATCCGGGGAGCATGCGGCATGGCCGGCGCACGCTCCGGACCTCTCGAGGATCCGTCTTTCCTGGGAATGTGAACCTCCCTCACCGCGGACTTCAGTTCCATTTCCTCCCAGTAGGCTTCGAGACCTCCGTGGAGTGCCCTGATGGACCGCTGTGTCTTCTGAGAAAGGATTCCCGCAACCGCCATGGCGAGGGAGCCGTCTCTATCCACGATGATCAGGGGACCGGGGCCGGCAAGGAAGGCCGGGTCGGACATGACGGCTGCAATATCGACGTTGGTGGATCCCGGCAGACTGTAGTCGGCGAATTGAGCTTCCGGGCGGATGTCCACCAGTTCAAATGTACCGGGTAGATCCATCATCAGCCGACCGAGATCGGCCGGGGAAATCCTTTCGGGGAGCCGTATTTCGCGCCTCGGCACCGAAGCCGTTATTGAGGCTGCGGCAGTTCCCCCCTCCGAGCCATAGACGGGAAGACCTGCGGCGATCCAGGCCTCACTGCCTCCCGCCAGGCCGGACGCCCTGGCAAACCCTTTGCGCTCGAGTATCCCCACGGCCATGCTCGAACGGTAAGCGGAATTGCACACGGTAACCACGGGCTGAACGGGATCGAGCTTCGACGAAAGTTCGGCCAGATGGTTCAAAGGCAGGTTCACAACAGTGCCGATTCGCACCCCCATCCACTCGCTGGGCAGCCGTACATCGACAATCACTGGAGCCTCGCCCTTCTGCATCAGGGCATACAATTGAGCAGGGGTGACCAGTTCGTTGCGGTTGAGAGGCAGCCCTGCCTTCACCCAACTCTCCATGCGGGTCAATCGAGCCTTGTAGCCCACCCGGTGAAGGCGGTAAACCGCTTCCTTCAGTTCAGCTCGATCACCGCAGAGAACAAGATCCTCGCCCCACGGCACCATGGTTCCCACCCACGTCTCCAGCCTGCCCCGGACTCCGATGTTCACGGAATTGGGAATATGGCCCGCCGCATACTTCTCGGGATCTCGGAGGTCCACCACGTAGAATTTTCCGGGATCGGCAAGGTTCCTGGCAGGGGATATCTCCGCGGGAAGAGGCGCATCAAAATCCACCACCTCCGGACCCTTGCGGTTCATGGCCGCATTGTGTTTGAAATACCGGGGCGCTTCGGGAAGGCCTTCGAGCACCGCCGCGATGAATTCACTTCTCGACTTCTGATGCCGCAGGTAAGGGTTGGAAACCTTCTCCTCCCCGATCGTCGAACTCGGCCGATCGCTCAGGTGCGCTCCGCACAGGGACCCCGCACCGTGAGCCGGCAGGATCACCGCGCTGTCTCCGGCCCTGGACAGTTTTTGGGTCCAGCTGTCATAGGACATGGAGGCGAGGGAAGCGGCGGAAACGGTTCCCTCCATCAGGTCGGGCCGGCCGATGCTTCCCACAAAGAGCGTGTCCCCCGTAAAGATGACCTCGGGCACCTCCCTGTTCGCCGTACCGAATACATACGCACACAGACCATCAGGGGTATGCCCGGGAGTCTCGACGAAACGAATGAGGGCCTCTCCGACCTCGAGCGTCGATCCCTCCTTCAAGGGCCTGAAGGCATACTCGGCACCGCCTGAAGCATGGGTAAAGACAGGGCATCCCACAGCCCGCGCAAGCTGAGTGTGACCCGCCACGAAGTCGGCATGGGAATGGGTAAGAAACACCCCCATGATCTTCACGCCTTCCTTACCCGCAGTATCCACGTAGACGGACACATCGCGGCCAGGATCCACCACAAGAGCCTGGTTGCCACTGATGAGCATATAGGAATAATGCGACAGGACAGGCAGGTTGAACTGGATGACCCTGAAACCCTTGAAGTTGTAGATGTCGACGACGTGGTAGGTGGCCGCGTCTCCTCCGTGCAAGGCCGATTCGGAATCCTGGATGCCAGCCGCGAGCACCCGGCCGGCCAGAAACAGGCTCAAAACGATGATCACCACGACAACCGGGTCGTATCTCCATTTACCTCTCATTCCCACACCTCCCGTATGCTTGCTCTCACAGGGAAAGGCTCCCCCTGTCAACCGTTCGAACCGTACCTTCGCGCAAGCCATGGCCGAAAGCCGCAAACTTTCCCTTTCAGCCATCATGCCTATCAGGAACGTTCATAAACGAGTACCTCCGGTGTTTTTCACACATCCAGTGCTTTTCACACAAAGGATCGTTGGCATCACATCGTCATTCGGCATTCCGTAAATGAGGTTGGAGTAGGTCCGTGAATGACGTCGTTGCCGGTTTAATCCACCTTTGTGCGACGACCGTCCGGGTATGCGTTTATGCCGCAAGAACCGTTAGAAGGACCGTAACTGAATTGTTATGCTAAGCAGTGTGCCGATGCTTCGCAATGTTTTGCAATATTGCGGGATGGTTGATTTTCCCTGCTGAATTGCCGGAGGTTGTCAGCCGAAATGGACGGCACTGCTGATCACAGTGGGTTCTTCGAGGGAAATCACCCTGGGCTCTATCCGTTTCAGTTCTTCGATATTCCACCGTTCGTCCCGGGCGACAAGATCGAGCGCCTCGTCGACGGAACGGGCCAATACGGCGATTTCTGCCTGCAGGTAGTTGTCCCTGTAGATATGAGGTTCATCGAACATGGACCAACTTGAATACAACTTGCTGTGGCGCCAGATGTAAATCTTCATTTCCACCTCCATGACCTCCGTCGATATTCCAGGGAAAAACGGCAACGCAGCGGCACGGCCCGGAAATTCATTCCGGGCGGCGGGCCCGTCCTTATCATATTCCGTGAAGGGATGCGGGATCGTTTGTTCTCGCTGCCGGGTCATTATAATCCCATCCGCATCGGCTTCAAAAGAAAAGCCCGGTGAGTTTCGGATCGTCCGTACTCGAAGGGCTCGTCAACCCGGCATGCCGCATCCCGGGGGCTCGATCCGTTTTGAGCCTCGACGTTTTAAGCGGCCTGCTGTCCTTCCGCGTCGACAGAATTTTCTTTCTGATCATTTTCTTCTTTTCGAACTGTGCATTTTGAACTATCATTATGCCCACTAAAAGCTGAAAGTGAATGTCTGTCAGCACTCCACTATCCTGTTGCACGCATCGATGCTCGCCCGGTTCAAGTTCCCATCCACTCCGTCCAACCCATTGCTTCTGCTTCCGGTCCAAGCAATCATGTGGGCAGGGCTTTGCCTTGCCGTTTCTCATCATGGAACCAGAGGATAACTCCCCCAACTCTTTACGAGGTATGCATCATGGAAATGAGAAAGGGCAACTCCGTCGGTTCGGTCATGGTTGTGGGTGGCGGCATAGCCGGTATCCAGGCCGCCCTGGACCTCGCCAACTCGGGCTTTTACGTCTACATGGTGGAAAAGACTTCGGGCATCGGCGGTGTTATGGCTCAGCTGGACAAAACATTCCCGACCAACGACTGTTCCATGTGTATCCTGTCGCCCAAGCTGGTCGAGTTAGGCCGCCACCTGAACATCAGGTTGATGACCCTGTCCGAACTCGAGGCGCTCGAAGGCGAGGCGGGAGATTTCACTGCAACGGTGCGGGAACACCCGCGCTATGTGGACATGGAGAAGTGTATCGCGTGCGGGATGTGTGCCGAGAAGTGCCCCAGGAAAGTCGACAATGAATTCAACCAGGGGCTCGACAGGCGAAAAGCTGCCTACGTGAAGTATCCGCAGACGGTACCTTTGAAATACGCCATAGACGAGGAAAACTGTATCTACTTCGAGAAAGGCAAGTGCCGTGCCTGCGAAAAGTTCTGCCCGGCGGGAGCCGTGGACTTCAGCCAGAAGGAAACGACTCACAAAATCCAAGTCGGTTCGGTCATTCTCGCCCCCGGTTCCCGGACCTACGATCCAAAGGCTTATGATTATGGTTACGGACTGTACCCGGATGTGGTCACCAGCATCGAATTCGAGCGGGTGCTCAGTGCAACGGGTCCTTCCGAAGGCCACCTTGTGCGCCCGTCCGACCATCAGCCGCCTCGGAAGATCGCGTGGCTGCAGTGCGTGGGGTCCCGCGACCTTCAGCGCAATTCGCACGGCTACTGTTCAGGAGTCTGTTGCATGTATGCCGTAAAGGAAGCCATCGTCGCCAAGGAGCACAGCGCCGAGCCACTCGATACGGCCATCTTCTTCATGGACCTGAGGAGCTACGGCAAGGACTTTGAGAAGTACTACAACCGCGCGAGGGACGAGCACGGAGTGCGGTTCATCCGGTCGCGCATCCATACCGTGAGTCCCTCCATCGAGAATGGAGGACTGCTGATCGGCTACACCAGGGAGAACGGCGAACCTGCCGAAGAACAGTTCGACATGGTGGTGCTCTCGACGGGCATGGAAGTTCCCCCCGAAACCGCCGCCCTTGCCCGGAAGCTGGGAGTCGCCCTCAACCATTACAACTTCGCGGCCACGAACGCCTTCGCCCCGGTGAGCACGTCGCGGCCCGGAGTATACACCTGCGGTCTTTTCCAGGGCCCCAAGGATATCCCCTTTTCCGTGGCGGAAGCGAGTGCGGCTGCATGTGCTGCGGCCATAGACCTGGCAGAAGCGAGGGGGACCTGTGTCCAGGTCAAGGAACTTCCCACGGAACTGGATCTTTCCGAGGAAGAACCGCGCATCGGAGTGTTCGTATGCAACTGCGGGATCAACATCGGGTCGGTGGTGAATGTCCGGGAGGTCACCGAATATGCAGCGGGGCTTCCCAACGTGGTGGTCACCCATGAGAACCTCTTCACCTGTTCCCAGGATACGCAGGAAAAGATCAAGCAGGTCATTCAGGAATACAGGTTGAACCGGGTTGTGGTGGCGGCGTGTTCTCCACGCACCCATGAACCGCTGTTCCAGGAGACCATGAGAAACTGCGGGCTGAACAAGTACCTGTTCGAGATGGCCAACATACGAGACCAGGATTCCTGGGTGCACCAGAAGGAACCGGAGCGTGCAACCGAAAAGGCCAAGGACCTCGTTCGAATGGCCGTTGCCCGGGCATCGCTTCTCAAACCCGTCGTGGAACGGCCCCTCGAGATCCGGCAGAAGGGCCTCGTTATCGGAGGAGGCGTAGCGGGTCTGAACGCCGCATTGAACCTTGCCAAACAGGGTTTCGAAGCCGTCGTGATCGAGAAGGAAGAGGAACTGGGGGGACTCGCCCTGCGCATCCCGCACACCATCGAGGGACTCGATGTCCGGGACTACCTGCACCGCCTGATCGCGGAAGTGCGCGGCAACGGGAGCATCGAGGTGCTCACCGGCGCCGAACTCTCTGGTTTCAAGGGCTACAAGGGCAACTTCACCTCGGAAGTGCGGACCCGGGACAACCAGGTCCACATCATCGAACACGGCGTCACCATCGTGGCCTCGGGAGCCGTCGAATACCGGCCGAGGGAGTTCTTGTACGGCGGACACCCAGGAGTCATGACTCAGCTGGATCTTGGCGCATTCATCCACGACCGTGCTTCCGAAGCCGCCGGCTGGAACAGGGCCGTTTTCATCCAGTGCGTGGGATCACGCAACGACGAGAACCCCAACTGCAGCCGCATCTGCTGCCAGGGAGCCGTAAAGCACGCCATCGCCCTGAAGGATCTCAACCCGGACATGGACGTCATCGTCCTCTACCGGGATATGAGGATGTACGGGCTGCTTGAGGACTATTACAGCACCGCGAGGAGCCGCGGAGTGCTTTTCAGCCGCTACTCCCGCCTCCAGCCGCCGGAAGTCGCCGGCAACGGAGCCAGCCTGTACATCACCTTCACGGACCATGTTCTCGACCGGCCCGTCAGGGTCAGCGCCGACGCGGTGATCCTCGGTGCCGCAACCATTGCCGCAGACACGGAAAGGCTGGCTACCCAGCTGAAGATCCCTCGCAACGCCGACGGATTCTTCATCGAGGCTCATGCCAAGCTGCGGCCCGTGGATTTTTCTTCGGAAGGGATCTACCTGTGTGGCACCGCCCACGGACCCAAGCTCATCACCGAGAGCATCTCTCAGGCCATGGCCGCGGCGTCGAGAGCCGGTTCCTTCCTCGCGTCCAGGGACCAGACCATCGGGGGTGTCGTGGCCAGGGTGGATCAGAGCCTGTGTGCGGCATGCCTGGTTTGCGTCCGGAACTGTCCTTACGGAGTACCCTTCATCAATGAGGACGGCGTATCGGAGATCAACGAGGCCCTGTGCCAGGGCTGCGGCATCTGCGCTTCGGAATGCCCGGCCAAGGCCATTCAATTGGCCCATTACGCGGATGACCAGATCATGATCAAGGTGGATGCCTTACTGAAAGGAGTGGTGTGATGGAGCATTTCGAACCGGTCATAGTGTCGTTTTGCTGCACCTATTGAGCTTACTCCGCTGCGGACCTGGCAGGTTCCATGCGACTGAGCTACCCGACCAACATCAGGATCATCAAGGTCCCCTGCACGGGGCGGGTGGCCCCGATCCATATCATGAGAGCACTCGAGAAGGGAGCCGACGGCGTTTTCGTCGCGGGATGCCTGGAAGGGGACTGCCACTACCAGACCGGTAACCTGCGAGCGAAGAAAAGAGTGGCCTACGTCCAGGAGATTTTGAAGAGTATCGGTTTCGAACCCGAAAGGGTTGCAATGTATAATCTCTCCGCCGGCATGGGTCCAAGGTTTGCCGAAATCACCATGGAAATGGTCGAAAAGATACGCCTGCTGGGCCCCAACCCCATCAGGTTGAAAGGGGAGAGAAAGGAGAAAGCCGCATGATCATGGCAAAAGCGAAACCAATGGATGAAATCATCAACGAGATCAAGGGATTCAGAAAAGTCCTCATAGCGGGCTGCAACGGCTGTGTTACCGTGTGCGAGGCCGGGGGGATGAAGGAGGTCGAACTGCTGGCATCGGCTCTCCGCATGTTCTTCATGCGGGAGGGACAGGAGATGGAAATCGGGGAAACGAGCCTCACACGGCAGTGCGACCCGGAATACAACCGGGAACTCCAGGAGTCGATCCGGAATTACGATGCGGTGGTCTCCCTGGCTTGTGGAGCGGGAGTCCAGTTTCTGGCGGAGATGTATGACAATGTGCCGATTCTTCCCGGGGTGGACACCTGTTTCATCGGTGTTACGGAGGAGCCGGGTGTATGGACCGAGCGCTGCCAGGCCTGCGGGCAGTGTCTGCTGGCCAGCACCGGCGGCATCTGCCCCATCGCCCGCTGTTCCAAGCGGATGGCCAACGGCCCCTGTGGCGGTTCCGCCAACGGAAAGTGCGAAGTGAACAAGGAAATCGCGTGCGGCTGGCAGCTCATCTATGACCGGCTGAAGCAGCTGGGGCAGCTGGACCGTTTCGAGCAGCCCGTGGATATCAAGAACTGGTCCACCAGCAGGGATGGGGGACCCCGCAAGATCATCAAGGAGGTTTCGCGGCAATGAACACGACCACACCCAGCAAACTCGAGAGAATCCTTGCGGCCGGCCATCTTGCCGTAACGTCTGAATGCGGCCCGCCACGGGGCTGCAACGGAAATGTCGTGGCCGAAAAAGCCCGATCCATAGGCGACTACGTGGATGCCATCAATGTCACCGACAACCAGACAGCGGTGGTTCGCATGTGCAGCCTCGCATCCTGCATCCGCATCAAGCAGATGGGGCTCGAACCCGTGCTGCAGATGGTGACACGGGACAGAAACCGGATCGGCATACAGAGCGATATCATGGGCGCGGCTTCCTTCGACATCCACAATATTCTTTGCCTGACCGGAGATCACCAGAGCTTCGGAGACCATCCGGAAGCGGCCAACGTCTTCGACATGGATTCGACTCAACTGATCCAGACGGTCAAACTGATGCGCGATGAAGGACGGCTTCTGAGCGGTTTCGAGATGAAAGACTGTCCGAAGATGTTCATCGGCGCGGCTGAAAACCCTTTTGCCGATCCGTTCGAGATCCGGGTCAGCCGCCTGGCGAAAAAGGTCGCCGCGGGAGCCCAGTTTATTCAGACCCAGTGCATCTACAACATGGACAAGTTCAAGAGGTGGATGCAGGGCGTTGTGGACCGGGGTCTGCACGAAAAGGTGTACATCCTTGCCGGACTCACCCCCATGAAAGGGGTCGGGATGGCCAAGTACATGAAAAACAGGGTCCCGGGCATGGACGTCCCCGACGACATCATCAAGCGGCTTTCAGGAGTCCCGAAGGAAAAGCAGGCTGAAGAGGGCATCAATATCTGCATCGAGCAGATCCAGGAACTCAAAGAAGTCAAAGGAATCAACGGATTTCATATCATGGCCATCGAATGGGAGGAAAAGGTCCCTGAAATCGTCGAGCGTGCAGGCCTTTACCCGAGACCCCGGGTCGACTGACCCGCTCGAAAGAACCTGCACACCCCTGAAAGGGATGCGCTGCAATGCGGCGCATCCCTTTTATTTCAGAATACACACCAGCGAAAATCGACGAATAAGATCCGACAGAAGTGTTAACCCTGCCAACAATATTGTAAGCCATTGTCCATCATTGCAGCATACGTCATCCCTTTGACCCCCTTGGCAATAATCCATAAATAACCGTAAGTTGAACCCGAGTCACCCGTTCATGGGCTCTCCTGGCACGGACTCTGCTCTTATGACAGTCCACACAATTCATCCACACAGGAGAATCGGAGATGAGGAAGATCGCAATTTACGGAAAAGGCGGAATCGGAAAATCCACAACTACGCAAAACACGGTTGCCGGACTTGCGGAGATGGGAAGAAGGGTCATGGTTGTCGGCTGCGACCCGAAAGCCGATTCGACTCGACTCCTCCTCGGCGGACTCAGTCAGAAAACGGTCCTCGACACCCTCCGCACGGAAGGTGAGGACGTGGACCTCGACGACATCCGAAAAACGGGGTTCAAAGGCACCATATGCGTTGAATCGGGTGGGCCGGAACCGGGAGTGGGATGTGCGGGGCGAGGCATCATCACTTCCATCAATCTGCTTGAACAACTGGGCGCCTATGCGTCGAGTGAAAAGCTGGACTACGCATTTTACGACGTGCTGGGGGACGTGGTGTGCGGAGGGTTCGCCATGCCTATCCGGGAGGGCAAGGCCCGCGAGATCTACATTGTCGTATCGGGTGAAATGATGGCCATGTACGCGGCCAACAACATCTGCAAGGGCATCGTCAAGTTTGCGGAAGCGGGAGGAGTAAGGCTGGGAGGCCTTATATGCAACAGCCGCAAGGTGGACAACGAGATGGAAATGATCACGGCCTTTGCCGAGAAACTCGGCACACAGATGATCCATTTCGTGCCCAGGGACAACATGGTCCAGCGGGCGGAGATCAACAGGAAGACGGTCATCGAGTTCGATCCGGACCATCCCCAGGCGGTCGAGTACCGGACCCTTGCCGCGAAGATCGAAAGCAACGAGATGCATGTCGTTCCGAGGCCCATGGACACGGACGACCTGGAGAAGCTGCTCATCAAACACGGGCTTGCCGGGTGACGGGACGAGTGCGTTCCATCGATAAAATTCCGACGATTGAAGCGGAAACGAACCGCAAGAAAAGGATGTCGATATGCTGATGATCAGATCGATAGTCAGGCCGGATAAGGTGGACAACGTACTCGCCGCCCTGATGGAAGCCGGATTCCCGGCTGTGACCAAGATATCCGTAGTGGGAAGGGGAAAGCAGCGGGGAATCAAGATCGGCGAAATCACCTACGACGAGATCCCCAAGGAACTCCTCATTACCGTCGTCAGGAACGAGGACAGGGACTATGTGGTGAAGACGGTAATCAAGGCTGCAAGGACCGGCGAGAGGGGGGCTTTTGGGGACGGCAAGATCTTTGTCTCGCCCGTGGAAGAGGTCTACACCATCAGCTCCGGAATGAAGGAAACGGCGGGCGGTGTGATCGAAGAGGTGAAAATATGAAAGAAATCATGGCGATTGTTCGCATGAACATGATGAACAAGACCAAGCGGGCTCTTTCGGAAGCCGGAATATCGTCCATCACGGCCAAGGATGTGCTGGGCAGAGGCAAGGGCCTGGTGGACTGGAGGCTCCTCGACGGAGCCGAAAAGGGGTACGAGGAAGCGGTCGCACAACTTGGGCAGAGTCAGCGCCTGATACCCAAGAGGCTGCTCATCATCGTGGTGCCGGACAGGCTGGTGGCCAAGACCGTTAAAACCCTTATCGCCGTCAACCGATCGGGGAAATCGGGCGACGGGAAGATATTCGTCATGCCTGTTCTCGGTTCGGTCAGCGTTCGCACGGGCGAAACGGGCGATTCGGTCCTGGACGACGCATGAGCGCACATCCCAAAGTACTCCGCGAGGAACATTCTTTCTCTTGTGTGCCCCGCGGTGCCGGCTGTGAAGATTCTGACAGCCAACCCATCTCAGGATACGGGGAGAAATCGAAATGGCTTTATCGGTAAAGGAGAGACCGGACTCTGAACCTGAAAGGATCGACCTGAATGATGTGAGGCAGGAGATCCTCGACAGGTATCCCACGAAAGTGGCGCGCAAGCGTGCAAAGCAGATCGTCATAAACCGGGCCGGGGGAGGCGCCGAAGTACCCGAAATCGAGGCCAACACCCGGACCATTCCCGGCATCATTACTCAGCGCGGCTGCACCTACGCCGGGTGTAAAGGGGTCATCCTCGGCCCGACCCGTGATATCGTCAACATCACTCACGGTCCCGTAGGATGCGGCTTCTACAGCTGGCTTACCAGGAGAAACCAGACCAGGGCCTCCACCCCGGAGGACGAGAACTACATGACCTACTGTTTCTCGACGGACATGCAGGAGGAAGATATCGTGTTCGGCGGAGAGAAGAAACTGCGAGCGGCTGTGCTTGAAGCCTACGAGATTTTCAGGCCCAAAGCCATCAGCATCTTTTCCACCTGCCCGGTGGGCCTCATCGGGGACGACGTTCACACGGTAGCCCGCGAGATGAAAGAGCAGCTCGGCATCAACATCTTCGCCTTCAGCTGCGAAGGATACAAGGGTGTCAGCCAGTCAGCCGGCCACCATATCGCCAACAACGGGATCTTCACCCACGTCGTGGGACTCGACGACACCAGGAAGGAAGGCAAATACAGCATTAACCTGCTCGGGGAATACAACATCGGCGGGGATGCCTTCGAAATCGAACGTATTCTTCACCGCTGCGGCATTACCGTCGTTTCTACCTTCAGCGGCAATTCGACGTACACCCAGTTCTCCAACGCCCACACCGCGGATCTCAACACCATCATGTGCCATCGGTCGATCAATTACGTGGCGGAGATGATGGAGACCAGGTACGGCATTCCCTGGATCAAAATCAATTTCATTGGAGCTGGAGCCACGGCGAAGACCCTGAGAAAGATCGCCCGGTATTTTGAAGACCCGGAATTGGCGGACCGGGTCGAGGAAATCATCGAATCGGAAATGCCCGACGTGGAGAAAGTCAGGGATGAGGTAAGAGCGAGGTGCGAAGGCAAATCGGCCATGCTGTTCGTGGGCGGTTCCCGCGCACATCACTACCAGGAGCTTTTCCGGGAGATTGGAATGATCACTGTTTCGGCGGGTTATGAATTCGCCCATCGGGATGATTACGAAGGCAGAAACATTCTGCCCGACATCAGGGTGGACGCGGACAGCCGAAACATCGAGGAACTTCATGTGGAACCTGACCCGGAAAGATACCGGCCCCGAAAAAACCCTGAAGAACTGGAACGGTTGGCCCGGGAAGGTTTCAGATTCAAGGATTACGACGGCATGATGTCCGATATGCCCGCCCGGACACTCATCATCGACGATATCAGCCAGTACGAGACGGAGCGGCTCATCGAGATCTTCAAGCCGGCGATCTTCTGCGCGGGGATCAAGGAGAAATACGCCATCCAGAAGAAGGGGATCCCCATGAAGCAGCTTCACAGCTACGATTCCGGCGGCCCTTATGCCGGCTTCCGTGGAGCCGTCAACTTCTACAGGGAAATCGACCGGATGGTGAACACTAAGATATGGAGTGCCATCAAGGCGCCGTGGCAGAAGAGCCCCGAACTTTCGGCAGGCTATGCCTGGAATTCATAGGCGTACTCGAAAAACACCGCGCTGTGAAAACCGGCCTGGCCATGCAAAGGAGGATCCATACCATGCTGCTCAGACATACATCCAAGGAAATAGTCAACCGGAAGGCCCTTACCATCAATCCGGCAAAGACCTGCCAGCCCATCGGCGCCATGTACGCCGCCCTGGGCATCCACGGCTGCCTGCCGCACAGCCACGGTTCCCAGGGCTGCTGTGCGTACCACAGGAGCACGCTGACCCGGCACTACAAGGAACCGGTAATGGCCGCCACGAGTTCATTCACTGAAGGGGCGTCGGTTTTTGGAGGGCAGGCGAACCTTGTACAGGCCATCGACAATATATTCACCATCTACGATCCTGAAGTCATCGCGGTGCATACCACGTGCCTTTCCGAGACCATCGGCGACGACATCCCGCAGATTGCCGGGAAGGCCCAGGCGGATGGAAAGATTCCCGCCGGGAAATACGTCATCCATGCGAACACACCTAGCTACACGGGATCCCACGTTACCGGGTTCGCATCCATGACCAGGGCCATGGTGGACTACTTCGCCCGGTCGTCCGGACAAAGGTCCGACCGGATCAACATTATCCCGGGATACGTGGAACCATCGGACATGGAGGAAATCAGGCGCATCGCCGTTGAAATGGGGGTGCGGATTATCCTCTTCCCTGACACATCCAACGTGCTCAACCGCCCGCAGACCGGCAGGTACGAAATGTTTCCGAAGGGAGGCGTCACCGTCGAGGAATTGATGAGCACAGGAGACAGCAGGACTACCCTTGCTCTCGGCCGCCTGGCGTCAGGCTCCGCTGCTCGGGCGCTCGACACCCAATGCAAGGTCCCCTGCGAGATCCTCGACCTGCCCATCGGCCTCAATGCAACGGACGCCTTCGTGGATGCCCTGAGAAAAGCGGCGGCAGTGAGCGTTCCTGATACCATCACAACGGAACGCGGGCGCATGCTGGATATCATCACCGACATGCACCAGTATTTTTACGGCAAGAAGGTCGCCCTCACGGGTGATCCGGATCAGCTCGTCTCCCTCAGCGAGTTTCTCGTTTCCATTGACATGCAGCCCATACATATCGTGACGGGAACGCCAGGAAAGAAGTTCGAAACGAGGATCCGGGAGATCACCGGTGAAGTGCCTCATCGAGTCAACATCGGCGCACCCGGCGACATGTTCCTCTTTCATCAGTGGATCAAGAACGATCCAGTGGACCTTCTCATGGGGAATTCCTATGTGAAGTACATCGCAAGAGACGAAGACATCCCGTTCGTGCGCTTCGGCTTTCCCATTACGGATCGCATCGGCCACAGCTACTTTCCCACCGTGGGCTACCGCGGCGGCATGCGCCTGCTCGAAAAGATCCTGGATGCGCTGCTGGACCGCAAAGACCGGGACTCTCCCGAGGAGTCTTTTGAACTGGTGATGTAGAACACGAAGGAACCGAAGCCCGCCGTGGGGGAATCCACACCGCGTCGAAACGAAGCTATCGGGAGGAACACGAGGCGCCAAAGATCGATGTTCGAGGAATATCATGAGCACTGACGTATCCGTCATACACACCGAAAGGAAGGACCAGATTCACCGTAAGGGCGAGGGAGACTTCGACCTGTCTTGCAACCGGGACAGCCTGGCAGGGGCCGTCAGCCAAAGAGCCTGCGTCTTCTGCGGGTCCCGGGTGGTCCTTTACCCCATAGCCGATGCGCTGCACCTGGTCCATGGTCCCATAGGCTGCGCGGCTTACACCTGGGACATACGCGGGGCACTCTCCTCAGGGCCCGAACTCCACAGAATGAGCTTCTCCACGGACCTCCAGGAAAGGGACGTCATATTCGGCGGCGAGGAAAAGCTTCACAAAGCCCTCGACGAACTCATCGACCGCCATGCCCCGAAGGCGGCGTTCGTTTATTCCACCTGTATCGTGGGAATCATTGGAGACGACATCGAGACCGTGTGCGCAAGTGTGGCAGAAAAGAAGGGAATTCCTGTCGTTCCTGTCCAGTCGGAGGGTTTCAAAGGGAACAAGAGGGCGGGCTACCACGCCGCGTGCAAGGCCATGTTCAGGCTGGTGGGAACGGGGGATACCTCGGGCATTCCCATCCTCGGCATCAATATCCTGGGAGATTTCAACCTGGCGGGTGAAATGTGGATCATCAAAGACTATTTCCGCCGCATGGGCATCGAAACGGTGGCCTGCATAACGGGAGACGGGAGGGTCGACGACCTGCGAAGGGCTCACGGCGCATCCCTCAATGTGGTGCAGTGCTCCGGCGCCACCATGGATCTGGCCGACATGATGAAGAAATCCTTTGGAGTTCCCCACCTGCGTGTCTCCTATTTCGGAGTGGAAGACATGGCCGAATCGCTTTACTCGGTGGCGCACTTCTTCCAGGACAAGGACCCTGGCATCATGGATCGAACCCGGGCACTGGTGAAAGAGGAACTTTCCCGACTGTACCCGGTGCTCCAGGAATTCAGAAAAGCTCTCACGGGCAAAAAGGCGGCCATCTATGTCGGAGGTGCTTTCAAGGCCTTTTCCCTGGTCAGGGCCTTCAGGCTTCTGGGCATGCAGGTGGTCCTGGTGGGTTCCCAGACGGGCACCGAGGAGGACTACAGGGAACTTTACGAAATCACGGACGAGGGCACCATCATCGTGGACGATTCGAACCCACTCGAACTGACTTCGTTTCTCAAGGAAAAGGACGTGGATATTTTCGTTGGGGGAGTCAAGGAGAGGCCCATCGCCTACAAGCTTGGAGTCGGCTTCTGCGACCACAACCACGAGCGCAAGGAGCCCCTCGAGGGATTCATCGGGATGGCCAACTTTGCCCGGGAAGTCCACTCCTCGGTCAAGAGTCCGGTGTGGAGGTTTGTGCCTCGGAGGAATGGGAGGGTCTAAGAATGAAGAGTTCCCGTGATTCATATGTTTCCACGACAAATGCCTGCAAATTGTGCAAGCCCATGGGCGCTTGCCTGGCCTTCCGGGGGATCGAGGGAGCGGTCCCTTTCCTCCACGGTTCACAAGGCTGCGCAACCTACATGCGGCGCTACATTATCAGCCACTTCAGGGAACCCATGGACATCGCTTCTTCGTCCCTGGGAGAAAAGCACGCCGTGTACGGAGGAGAAGCGAACCTTATTCTGGGGCTGAAGAACGTGCTGTCCAAGTTCTCGCCGCGCCTCATCGGGGTTGCCACAACATGCCTGACGGAAACCATCGGAGACGACGTGCCGATGATCCTGAGGAAGTTTCACAGGGAAAGCCGGATTGAACACGCGGGACCCGACCTGCCGCTCCTCGTGAGCGTGTCGACGCCGAGCTATTCCGGGACTCACATGGAAGGCTTTCACGCGGCGATAAAGGCGGTGACTGACCAGGTGTGCATCGCCTTGCCAGGCTCCGCCGCACAGGACAGGATCAATCTCCTCCCGGGCTTCCTCTCACCTGCAGATATTCGCTACATCAAGGAAATCCTGGTGGATTTCGGCATCCATGCGGTCGTCCTTCCCGATATTTCAGAAACTCTCGACGGCCCCGCCCTTGAAGACTACGAGAAAATCCCCTCGGGAGGCACGCCCATCCAGGACATCAGGAGCATGGGAAAAGCCTGCGGCACTATCCAGTTCGGTCGAACTCTTGGCTATGAAGACACGGCGGGCAGTCGTCTGCATGAACGCTTCAATGTGCCCCTGCACGCACTCGGTATGCCCGTAGGTCTGAGAGAGACCGACCGTTTCTTTTCCCTGCTCGAAGACATCTCGGGGCTTCCCACGCCACGGAAACATGCTCTCGAACGCGGCCGCCTGATCGACGCCTTCGTGGACGCACACAAGTACTTGTTCGGCAAGCGCGCGGTGATCTACGGAGAAGAAGACCTTGTCGTCGGGCTCACCTCCTTTCTTGCCGAAACCGGGATCAGACCCGTGATCTGTGCATCGGGAGGCCGCAGCGGCCGCTTCAGGGAAGCCGTCGAACAGGTCACCCGGGACATCCTGGCGGAATCTCCCATGGTGTGTGATGGCGTGGATTTTCATGAAATCGCCGGCGAGGCGGAAAAACTCGCTCCCGATCTCCTCGTCGGCCACAGTAAAGGCTATCACCTCTCATCCCGCTGGAAAATCCCACTCGTGCGCGTCGGGTTTCCCATTCACGACCGGTTTGGAGGGCAGCGAACTCTGCACGTGGGCTATCGGGGAACCCAGTCTCTGCTCGATGGGATCGTCAACGCTTTCATCGGCAGCAAACAGGAGGATTCCCCCGTAGGTTACGGCTACATGTAAAAGGACAGGATCATGAATCATAAGCTGGATTTCAACCGTCATCCCTGCTTCCACGCCGATGTGAAGGGAAGATTCGGCCGAATACATCTGCCGGTAGCCCGCCGGTGCAATATACGGTGCAATTACTGCAACCGGAAATACGACTGCGTCAACGAAAGCCGACCGGGGGTCTCCAGCGCCATCCTCTCCCCCCTGCAGGCCGTCCATTACCTGGAAAAGGTGCTCGAAAGGGAACCCCGCATCACCGTCGCCGGGATAGCCGGGCCTGGAGACCCCTTCGCCGACGCTCCAGTCACTCTCGAGACAATGCGTCTCGTAAGGGAACGCTTCCCGCACATGCTGATTTGCGTCGCTTCCAACGGACTGTGTCTGCCGCCTTACCTGGATCATCTGGCCGACATCGGCGTGTCTCATGTCACCGTTACGGTCAACGCCGTCGACCCGGAAATCGGGCGGTGCATCTGCAGCTGGGTCAGGGACGGCAGAGTGCTCTATCGCGGCATCGAGGCTGCCGGGCTTCTGCTGGAGCGCCAGGAGGAATCCATCAGGGGGCTGAAAGCAAGAGGAATCGTTGTCAAGACAAATACCATCGTTATACCCGGAATCAACAACGGACACGTGCCCGCGGTGGCGTCGAGGATGGCGGAACTCGGCGTGGATCTGCTCAACTGCATGCCCATGTATCCCAACAGGGGAACCCCCTTCGAAGATATCCCCGAACCCGCCGAGGAAGAAATGCGCGCTATCCGCCGAACAGCCGGGGAGCATCTTCCTCAGATGCTGCACTGCACTCGATGCAGAGCCGACGCCGTGGGACTGCTCGATTCGGACCGCTCGGCCGAATTCCGAAGCTGCCTCGGAGAATGCTCCGCTTTTCCGCCCCTGGAAACCCACCGCCCGCATGTGGCCGTGGCAACCCATGAAGGGCTCCTGGTCAACCAGCACCTGGGCGAGGCAGCCACGTTCCAGGTCTGGAGCAGAACAGGTGAGGAATTCGCTCTGGTGGACGAACGCGCGGCTCCTCAACCGGGGCTCGGCATCAAACGATGGTTCGAACTGGCCGAAATCCTCGATGACTGCCGGGCCGTGCTCGTGAGCGGAATCGGGGATACTCCAAGGGAAGTCCTCACCAGCGCGGGAATCCTTCCTGTCGAAATGAACGGATTCATCGAGATGGGCCTGGAACTCGTCTACGGCGGAGGAGATCTCAGTCGTTTGAAAGCCGGTCGCAGGGAATGCGGGAAAGGATCAGCCTGCGGCGGTGATGGAAGCGGCTGCATGTGATCAAGGGCTCGACAGGCATGAGCCAACATCTGCACCGGATCCGGGGATGCAACATTCGTGAACTGTAAGCACCTGGACAGAACAAAAATGTGCCGTTGCCTCATGCCTTTTCCTCTCTTCTTTCAATTAGGCACCGGGTATATGACAACCATCGGACATGCGGTTCTCCCGGTCGATGGGACAAGGCTTTTGCCCTGCATTCAGGAAGGCATGTTTATTGCTTCTCTGCCGGGATTATGGAAAAGAACATTGGCAGACTGGAATTAAAGGTACTCTATGAAATCAGCCGCATCATCGGAAAGGCTCTCCACCTGGACCAGGCTCTTGAAGCCGTTTTGGAGATCCTTTCCGATTCCCTGGAGATGAAACGGGCCACGGTTACACTGAAGGACGAGGAAACCGGAGACCTGGTCATACGCGCGTCTCACAACCTGACTCCTCAAGAAAAGAAACGGGGTATTTACCGTCGGGACGAAGGGGTGACAGGGCTCATTTTCAGGACAGCGAAGCCCTTCGTAGTCCCGGACATCAGTCGCGAACCGCTGTTCTTGAACAAGACCGGTGCCCGGCCCATCGAGAAGGGCCGCATTTCCTTCCTGGGAGTCCCGGTCGTACTGCACGGTTCCGCCATCGGCGTCCTCAGTGTAGACCGCCTTTTCGGCAATGAAATATCCTTTGAGGAGGATATCCGCTTCCTTTCCATCGTCGCCACCCTCATCGCGCAGTTCGTGAGCCTCAATCGCCAGGTGAAGGCTCGCGAGGAACAGCTTCGAAGGGAAAACCTGTCTCTGAGGGCGGAGATATCGGCCAGAACCAGGCATTTCTTCATGGTGGGTAAGAGTCTTGCCATGATGGAAGTGCAGCGGCTGATCATGAAGGTGGCTTCCAGCAAGGCATCGGTGCTCCTCCTCGGCGAATCGGGAACAGGCAAGACCCTCGTTGCCCGCATCATTCACGAACTGAGCAACAGGGCCGGGCGCCCTTTCGTAAAAGTCAACTGTGCCTCCCTCCCCGAAAACCTGCTCGAATCCGAATGGTTCGGATATGAAAAGGGAGCGTTCACCGGGGCCGTGAAGTCCAGGCCTGGGCGGTTCGAGGAAGCGGAAGGAGGTACGATCTTCCTTGACGAAGTCGGCGAACTGACGCCGTCTCTGCAGGCGAAACTGCTTCGGTTCCTTCAGGAGCGCGAGTTCGAGCGTCTTGGCAGCAACAGGACCCGTAAAGTTGACGCACGCATCGTTGCCGCGACAAACCGGGACCTCATGGAAGCCGTAAGCAAGGGAACGTTCCGGGAAGATCTATTTTACAGGCTCAACGTCTTCCCCATCCAGGTACCCCCTCTGAGAGAAAGGATCGAGGATATCCCCGCGCTGGTCAATTATTTCCTCGACAGGACAACCAGGGAATACGGTCGAAAACGGAACCTCACATCAAGGGGTATGGATGCGCTTGCAAAATATGAATGGCCGGGCAACGTCAGGGAAATGGAAAACCTGATCGAACGCGCCGTCCTCATCACGGATGATGCCGAAATCGATCTTGCACATATCGAAGCCTGTTTTCAGCAGAGCGCGAACAGGATCATGCCCGAGGACCAGGCTTGTCTGTCGAGGCTCGAAGAGATGGAAAAGCGGGAAGTGGTGGCGGCACTGGAAAGAAACCGGTGGGTCCAGTCTCAAACCGCAAGAGAACTCGGGCTCACTCTCAGGCAGGTCGGGTATCGCATAAAAAAATTCGGGCTGGACAGGCTGGTTGAAGAACGTCGAAGCAGACGACTTTCCATCGGGAAGAAAAAGTGATATACAGCATAACGGATCGGTTCACTCGGATCCGGCTTCTTTCTTTTTTCTGCCGTCAGGTGGTGAAAAGAGGAAAGCGGCACGTTATGTGCCTGTTCCACCCCCGCTCCAGTTCCTTTCCTCAGTATCGAGGGGAGGAACTGGAGTACCTCATTCATCGGTTCGGTTCGGATGCCGGGGTCTGCCTTCCCCCGATACGGGTCTGCACCTTTGCCCCGGTCAACTCACGCAAGGCGTCCCGCGCGATCCACCTGGCGGCCCTCGACGGGATCGACATTATTCTCCGGGAGGTTTCGACGGCCAGAACATTCAACGGACGGTTTCTTTTCCCGATCTGCCTCAAGGCCCAGTTGACAGCCTTCTTCACGAAGTTTCTGTCATCTGTGGCCTCCCGTTCAATCACCTGCAGGAACTTCCCGAACACCTCGTCTCCCGCCTCCTTGTGATGGACCGCCATGTGAGCGATCAGCACGAATCCGCACCTTTTTACGAACTCCTCTTCTCTGCGACTCCATCCCATGGCTTTTTCGAGCGCCCACGTCGTTCTTCCAAACAGGTTGGTGCAGCACTGGTCGCAGACATCCCACGAATCGAGATCCAGAGCCCAGCTTTCCAGTTGAGCTTCCGTCACGAGGGCCGGGTCGTCGATCATGCCGGCCAGGATGCGTGCATCGGGAATTCCCGAGGCCCACAGTTCCCCGGCCAGCTCGTAGTTCCTGCCGATCTTTCGCGCCAATCGGCGCAGCGCGGGAATCGATACGCCCAGCCTGTTGTCGGGCCTGATGCCGTATCGAGCCAAACCATCGACGGCTTTTGCACTGGACATGGACCTGAGCTCGTCTAAGATGTCCGCAGGGTGCATGGGACCTCCTTTGGGTAGAGCCTATCCGAACGTTGAAACCATGCGACGGCATCGCACGGAGGACAGACCATGGAACACTTTACTATTCAGGCGGATCGCATTCAACATCTCAATCAGAAGGAGATCCGGGAGGGCGAGTATGTGATCTACTGGATGCAGCAGTCCCAGAGGTCCCGGTTCAATCACGCTCTCGAGTACGCTGTTGCAGCCGCCAACAACCTTGATAAGCCTCTGCTGGTGGTGTTCGGGGTCATGAACGGGTACCCGGAAGCGAACCTGCGCCACTACACTTTCATGATGGAGGGGCTGAAGGAGACTCAGGCGTCCCTCGCAGTCCGGGGCATCAGGATGGTGGTGCAGCGCGGCAACCCCGATGCGGTAGCTGTCGAAGCCTCCCGGAAAGCGTCTCTTCTGGTCTGCGATCGCGGGTACCTGAGGCACCAGGCGGCATGGCGGCGGGATGTGGCCCGCCACGCACCCTGCCGGGTTGTGCAGGTGGAAGCCGACGCCGTTGTTCCCGTCGATACCGCGTCGGGCAAGGCGGAATACGCCGCGCGCACCATACGACCCAAGCTTATGAGACTCCTGGACCGCTGCATTGCCGACCTGCCGGAAACGCCTCTTCGTCGGCCATCCCTCTCACTGGACACCCGGGGCATCGCACTGGACGATATCAGCGGAGCACTCGACCCTCTCCCACTTGACAGGGCGGTCGGGGCGGTCAGCCGCTTTCACCGCGGGGGCACAACGGAGGCCGAACGCCTGTTTCTTGACTTTTCCGAGTCGCGGCTGCGGCACTATGTGAAGAACCGCAACCAGCCCCAGACGGACGATGTGTCCCACATGAGCATGTACCTTCATTTCGGGCAGATTTCCCCGGTCTACCTGGCCTGGAAGTTGACCGGGGCGGATCCTGAGTTGAACGAGCAGAAAGCGGCTTATCTCGAGGAACTCATCGTGCGCAGGGAGCTCGCCATGAATTTTGTGCATCATAATCCCGATTATGATTCCTTCGGCTGCCTGCCCAACTGGGCGCTGGAAACACTTCGGGACCACGAAAAGGACCCGCGGGAACACCTCTATACCCGTGACCAGCTGGAGAACGCTCGAACTCACGATCCCTACTGGAACGCCGCCATGCTGGAAATGAAACACTCCGGCTACATGCACAACGCCATGCGCATGTACTGGGGCAAGAAGATTCTTGAATGGTCCGAGACGCCTGAAAAAGCCTTCCGGACGGCACTCGAACTGAACAACAGGTACTTCCTGGACGGGCGTGATCCCAGTTCGTACGCGGGAGTCGCCTGGGTCTTCGGGCTCCACGACCGGCCATGGAAGGAACGCCCGATATTCGGCAAAGTGCGGATCATGCTTGCATCGGGCCTCGAGCGAAAGTGCGATATTCAATCCTACGTGGAGAAGGCGGCTCGACTTGTGCGCGAATGAACCCGCCCTCGATGCCTTCCCCACCGGACCAGACCGGGGACTCCACTTGAAAGGAAAACGTTTTCTGCAATACCCTCAGCCGTCCCGCCTGTGGCGGAATACGGGGTAATCACGATGGCATCCCTGTCCGAAAATGAAACATTTCTTGCCTGGATTTTTCCACTTCGATTATTATTGTTGAAGAGTCGTTTTCACCAGGCTGGTAGGTGCCGGGGCAAAGGTGTTCTCTGTGAGCCTCGCGTGGGGATTCGCCCGCCTTCCAGCAATACGGGGCGGTTCGTTGCGGTCCGGCCCATACCGGCGTCGGGCGTAGGTTCGTATCTCGAATATGTCAGAATGTTGAGCATTTTTCCGCAAGTTCGTTTGCCCTGGAGGCCACGTATGAGAACCATGATTGCTGTCATTCTTGCGGCGGTGTTTTCTCTTCCATCCATGGCGGTCTGCGCGGGGGCTCCCCGTCAGATCGCGGGCATCCGGCTCGGAGCCGACGTGTCCGAGTACAGGGATCTTCTCCAGATGGATACCGCGGTACCGCTCAGGCACTCGGAGTACCTTATGGAAGCCGATATCCGATACATCCCGGGGTACAGGGGGGGCTATGTTTCCTATGCAAACTGCGCCGAACCCGGCCGGATCGCAAGGATCAAGTTAAAATACGAACGGGATGACAAGGGTTTTTTCGATCAGTTGCTGGACCAGTTCAACCGGAAGTTCGGGAAGCCGGCGGAATACCGGGGCGACGCTTTCAGGGCGTGCATTGCATGGAAGTGGACCTTCGTGGACAGTGAGAAGAACAGGATCAACCTGATTCTTCAGCACAACTGCCAGGATGACGAGGACTACATGAGCGGCAACGCCGTGAAACTGTCCATGAGGAACCTCATCGAAAAGGAGAGGCTCTGTTTTGAAGCCAGAAGACCCGAGCCCCGAAAACCCGCGGAAGAATCACGGGAGAAAAAGTTCGATATAAAATATTTCGTTCCCGATTGATCCCAGGCCCCTTTGGGCGAAGGAATCCGGGCGGACATGGCATCCGTCCCGCCTTTCCTATCCCGTGGGAAGCGGAAATGGAGGAACCGGTCCGCTTCCCTTTCTTTCCTCAATCCAAGGGCATGCCGCCCGGACTCTTCTTGACATGAAATCCCATGCCTCTTATAGTTCAGCGTCTTTTACGAACCCCATGGAGGCCCTATGAAGACTTTGCTCCTGAATCCACCCTCTTTTGAAAAATTCGACGGGGGGGCCAGTTCACGCTGGCCCGCACGGCGCGAGATCACGTCATTCTGGTATCCCGTGTGGCTGGCCTATCCGGCGGGCATGATCAAGGAAAGCAGGCTCCTGGATGCGCCTCCGCATGGAGTCACTCCCGAGGACACCCTCCAAATCGCCGGGGCATACGATTTCCTGGTGCTCTTTACCAGCACGCCCGGGTTCAAGAACGACGTCAGGCTTGCCGAGATGATCAAGGATTCACATCCCGGGATCAAGATCGCTTTCGTAGGTCCACCGGTGTCCGTACAGCCCGAGGATACTCTGAAAGCGTCCCGGGCCATCGACTTCGTGGCACGCAGGGAATTCGACTATACCGTGACGGAGTTCGCACAGGGTGTGAAGCTGGAAGACATCCAGGGAGTGAGCTATCGAAAGAACGGAAAGATCATTCACAATCCCGACCGGCCGCCTCTTACCGACCTGGATTCTCTCCCGTTCGTCGTCGACGTCTACAAACGGGACCTGGATATCACCCGGTACAACGTTCCTTTTCTGCGCCATCCTTTCGTCGCTTTCTATTCTTCACGGGGATGCCCGGCCCTGTGTACCTTCTGCCTGTGGCCCCAGACGTTCAGCGGTCATCGCTGGCGGACGCGAAGCAGCGGGAACGTGGCCGCCGAAGTCAGGCACGCCCTGGAAATCTTCCCCAACCTCAAGGAGATCTTCTTCGACGACGACACCTTCGCGTGGGGAAAGGCTCGAACCATAGACCTGTGCGAGAAGCTCAAACCCATAAACTTCACCTGGTCCTGCACATGTCGTGTCCACGCCGATTACGAAATGCTCAAAGCCATGAAGGATGCCGGGTGCCGTCTGCTCATCGTCGGTTTCGAATCAGGCGATCCCACCGTGCTCAGGAATATCAAGAAAGGCGCCACAGCCGAACAGGCCCTTGCCTTCATGCAGAACTGCAGGAAACTCGGCCTCGCTGTCCACGGCGACTTCATTATCGGGCTTCCCGGCGAAACCCACGAAACCATCGAGAGGACCATGCAGTTTGCCGAGAAGCTGGATTGCGAGACGATCCAGGTTTCCATTGCCCATCCTTATCCCGGTACGGAATTCGATGAATATGCCCGCAGCCACGGCTACATCACCGAAGACGACATGTCCGATGAACTCGGTCACCAGTTGCCCAATATCCAGTATCCCGGACTGGACAGGCATGAAATCGTCGAGGCCGTCGAATACTTTTACGGGCGGTATTACTTCCGGCCCAGGATCGTCTTCCGCATTGTACGGCGGGCGCTTTTCGACGGTGAAGAACGTATTCGCCTGTTCAAGGAAGCCAAGGAATATCTGCAGCTGCGGGCCAGGCGGAAGAGGTTTTCCAGGGCCAAGGCATGCTGAGGCGGCTCTTGATTTCCGGGCAGGAGCGCGACCCGCCGTACCGAAGACTTTCCTGCGGACGCCGCGGTTCATCGGCCCGCGACAAGAGCCCGGGGTATCGCCCGATGATTGAAGGCAGGATGGGTGAGATTCTGCTGATCGTCAACGGAGATGATTTCGGGGCATCCGAGGAGGTCAACGAGGCCGTTGTGCTGGCTTTTCGCACGGGGGTACTCACCAGCTGCAGCCTCATGACTTCCGGAAACGCCTTCGACCATGCCGTGGGACTCGCTCGAGAAAACCCGGGGCTTGCCGTGGGCATACACCTGGTGACCGTCCTCGGCAGGCCGGTCCTTCCCCCGTTCGAGATTCCCGACATTGTCGACACTCACGGCCGCCTGCTGTCGAATCCGACTCTGGCCGGCCTGAAATATTACTTCTCTTTACGAGCCCGGCGGCAATTAATGAAAGAACTCGATGCCCAGTTCAGAAAATTCCTGTCCACCGGCCTTCATCCTTCGCATATAGACAGCCATCTGCACATGCACATCCACCCGGTTGTACGGGATGCGGCCATCGAACTGGGAATGCGGTACGGTGTCCGGCGGATGAGGGTTCCCCGGGACGACCTCGATATCACCACTCGATTTCAGGGTGCCAGGCCTTTTTCAAACAAGCTTTCCGATCGCATTTTCCGTTCCCTGAACAGGCACATGAGGGCAAAACTCCGGCGAAACGGATTCGTGTTTCCCGACCGTGTCTTCGGTCTTTTCATGAGCGGCAGGATGAACGAAGATTATTTCCTCCACGTTCTCGACCACTTGCACGATGCCTCGAACGAGATCTACTTCCACCCGTCCGTCCACCCTCGAGACCGAACGCCCGGCGTCCAGGACCTGCACGGAATGAGAGAATTCCGTGCCCTCACCTCCGCGGCGGTGAAAAACCGCATACGCGAATCGGGAATCCACCTGGCCGACTACCGGCGCCTGGACCGCGATCATGAACCCGCCGGCGAGGCGTTTTCTTCGCGAGGCAAAGAGACCCGGTGACCGACCGGTCTGCCGCAATGCGGGGAACACCCGCTGAAGCCGGCCTCGACCAACCCTTTCCGCGGGAAACTCCGACCCATGACATACTATGTGCTCACCACTCTTCTGACCACCCTTGCCCTGGCTTCCATCGCCTATCGACTCGTGAGCCTTGTCGCCGCGATCAGGTTCTTTTCCCGGGCCGACAAGCCGAGCTCTCCGATCCCCCCGCCTCCCGTCAGCGTGATGATTCCCCTGTGCGGAGTGGATTTCGAGGCATACGAAAATTACCTCTCGTTCTGCCGGCAGGAATATCCTGAATTCCAGCTGGTTTTTGGAGTACAGGACCCGGGGGATTCATCCGTCGAGGTGGTCAGGCGGCTCATGGCCGAGTGTCCGGACAGGGACATCGAACTGGTGATCGGTTCTGAAACCATCGGCCACAACCCCAAGGTGAACAACCTGCACAACATGTCCCGGAGGGTGAAACACGATATTATCGTCCTGGCGGACAGCGATATCCGGGTGGAACCGGACTATCTGTCCTCCGTCGCGGAGCAGCTCGATGACGACCGAGTGGGCCTGGTCACCTGCTTTTACCGGGCAGGAGCCGCGCCGAGCCTGGGAGCAAAGATCGAAGCGGTGGGGATAACCGGGGATTTCGCCTCCGGCGTCCTCGTAGCCAACCAGCTCGAAGGAATGTCGTTTGCCCTGGGAGCCACCATCGGTGTGAAGCGCAAGGTCCTCGAATCCATCGGTGGATTCAAGGCCGTCGCGGACTATCTCGCCGACGACTACATGCTGGGCAACCTCGTGTGGAAGGCAGGCTGCCAGGTCAGGCTTTCGCGGCACGTGGTGCAGACCGTCCTCCACCCCGTGAGTATCGCAAGCATGATCACACACCAGGTCCGATGGGCGAGAGGCATCCGGGCCTGCAGACCTCGAGGCCACTTCGGTTCGATCGTCACTTACGGCACCGCCCTGGCATGCCTCAACGTCCTTGTGTGCAGCACGTCCCTGCCCAGCCTGCTTCTGCTGGCGTCGGTTCTTTCCGTTCGACTCTGCTCGGCATGGTTTGTCGGTGTCCGGTGCCTGGGCGACGACATTCTGAGAAGAAACATCCTGCTGGTGCCCATTGCAGACATCCTGGGCTTTGTGGTCTGGTGCCTCGGCATTCGAGGCAGAAATGTGGTATGGCGGGGAAAAACCTTCCATCTCGACAGGGACGGGAAGATTGTTCCCGCGGGGTAGGAACGGGCGGGCGGGGGTCAGTCACACGGTTCTTGTCCATTGCCCTCCATTCGAGCATCCCTGTCCCGCCGGTATCTCTTCTTGACCTTTTCGTGCAGGACATCGAGCTTTTCCTGCTGTTCGGCGCTGAGTTCGGCCTTCATCAGGATTATGCCTTCATCGAGAATCTTTTCCAGTTCCGGGCGGCTTCGGCGCCTGACTTCCCGTATCTGCTCATGGATGCGACATACGATCTTTCCGATTTTCACTCTTTGCTCGTCATCGAGTTCGAGTTCACCGGTGAGTTTCTTCATCACCAGCTCTCTCGCAGGAGGCCTCCATTTTGAATAAGATTCCTTCATGGACTGCCTGACATAGAAACCTCCCGAAACGGCTCCTATCAGCACTCCCGAAAGAAACAAAGCCACCAGCCCGGACCAAAGCTTCCACCTTTTCACCTTTGCTCGACCCCTCTTCTCAGTTGATCCCGAACGACTGGGCAAGAACGATGTCCGCGGAGTCGTCCAGGATCAGGCGCGCGATTTCATACTCCGTGTCCAGGCCGGAATGAGCGGCAAAGAACAGCAGCACCACGGCAACCAGGCATGTCGCAGCTGCAAAACGCCACACGGCCCTGCCGAACAAGGCATCCCACACGCCTCCGTTCACCTCCGACTGCCCGATACTCGACATGATGGCGGCTTTCAGGCGGGAGCTCATCTCAAAAGATCTCTCCTGCCCGCGGTAAGCCGAGATGAGTGCCTTCTCGACTCTTTGGACGTCCTCACGAAGTCCCTTCATCGGATGTCTTCCGTCCTTCTTCTATGAGTTCCATGATAATCTTCTTCATGCGCTGCCTCGACCTGTGAGCTCTTACCTTCACTCTCACGGAACTCCAGCCCAGCAGATCAGCCGTCTCCCGCACGGACAATCCATCGAGATGCATGAGCGTGACGATCATCCGGTCATCCGCGGAAAGCCTGTCGAGTGCGTATTCCAGCACTTCCCGAGCTTCGCGTTGAGCCGCCTGCCTCTCGAAGATCTCGCGGGAATCATCGGCGAGCAGCACATCGAGCCATCCCTGATGATCTTCAGTGAGAGAACTCAGGGACACCTCCCGTTTCCGATAGTGGTTCCGCCAGAAATCGTGGCAGCCCCGCACGGCGATGCTCGATATCCACCTGCCGAAAGAGCTGCGCGCCCCAAAGGTCGGCAGAGACCTGTAAATCGACACGAACACGTCGTGGGTCACCTCCTCAACAGATTCCGAGGGCACATGCCTGGCAACGATTCGCCCCACCGCATCGCCATACCTGTCCACCAGAAGTCCGAATGCTTCCGTGTCGCCGTCATTTACCCGTTGAACGATGTCAATATCAGAGGGCTCCTGCACAGACTTGTCATTCATTCGGCTCGATCCGATAGCATTCCATTTCACGGGATACGGACATGGGAGGCACCCAGCTGCCGGCCACCGGCCTGCCCGAACCGGAGGCAAAACCATCACGCCTCCGGTCCGGTCCGACCCGCTTATTTACCGTATGTGTCTATCCACCGGTCGATGGCGGAGAATCCGCGATCCATACGTTTCCTGCCTCTCTCCGTTACGTCTTTCTTTTTGCTGCGGAGGGCATCCACCTGTTCGGGAGTCAATACCCCCTTGATTTCATGAAGCATCCCGGCCCTCAGCAGGACCATCTGTTCACCATGCTCCGCCATCTGCCGGAAAGCGGCACGAATGGCGTCGGCATTGAATTCATCGGCACGGACCTCTTTGCCCAGCTGCATTCTAGCCTCGCGCAGCCGATCCGAAACGTTCTTCAACTCTTCCCGGTGACGCTTGAGGATCACCGCAATATCATGCTTCTGGGCATCGGATAAATCAAGCTTCTCGAGGTTCTTCAGAACCCTTTTGTCGACACAGCCGCCCATCTCGTCCACGGGGCCGTGCGGTCCTCTCATCCTTCGCGCCTCCGACGCGGTGGCAAAAAACATGGCAAGAACCATCACCATACAAAAAACGAGTGTCCTTTTCATTTTTCTGTTCTCCTTGCTGCAGTTTCTTAACCCATCCACAAATCAACCTCTTTGGGGTGCAAAGCCGGCCTTCATTACCCTTGACTGTAGAGTCGTTCGATTCGCGGTCCAGGTTACCGGCCGGAAGAAGAAATGTGCCTGCTGGAAATCAAGCGTCCGGAATCAAAAGTAAAATTTATCCTATTGAGACAGCGATTATTTGATCTTGTCCCCCCAGCCCCACGAAGAAACGGGGTATCTGTTCAGAAGGGATACGATCATTTCCGGGCTGGAGCAAATTTCGTGACGGTGTGCACGCTGAGCCGGGCGCGTTTGTTTGGCGAGGTTATGGGTGGAGGAGGGCCAGTGAATTCAACTGGATCGATTTCACCAGCGTCCATCGGCGTTGATTTACGGTTTAGTTTTCGCGGTCCAGCGCGCAACGAACGGGATGCTCGATCCGCTTGTTCGCCTGAAGGAGCAACTCGCGGGCGTGGGCTCTGGTCCTCTCCGAGATGGAGATTCCTCCCAGCATTCGGGCAAGTTCCTCCAATCGGTCTTCCGCCGTGAGAGGTTCGATGGTGGTGAGAGTTTCATCGCCGGCAGACTGCTTGGCGACCTTGTAGTGATTCATACCGTAGCAGGCGATCTGGGGCAAGTGGGTGATGCAGATCACCTGGTGCCTTGCGGCGAGTTGCAGGAGTTGCAGGCCTACCAGGTCTGCCGTGCGTCCGCCGATTCCTGCATCCACTTCGTCGAATATGAGGGTTTCGGCTTCTCCTTCCCGGCTGAGCAGGGATTTGAGGGCGAGGAGGATGCGAGAGAGTTCACCGCCCGATGCCACCCGGCCGAGTGGTTTGAGATCTTCACCCGGGTTCGCCGACAGGAAGAATTCAATCACATCGATGCCGTCGGGGGTAAAACGAGTGTCATTTTCGATACCTTCTTCGCCCGCAGGATCGAATTCCACGGAGAATCTCGCCCCCGGCATGTCGAGGGCGGCCAGGGTCTGCTGGACTTCCCGGCTCAGGCGCAGTGCAGCTTCTTGCCTGTTCACGGAAAGAGCCGTTGCCCGCTGCAGGTATTGGGCGCGATGCCGGGCCAGTTCCTTTACCAGTTTGTCCTCGATGGAATCCGCATCCTCTTCGAGGGCGAGCGCCTCGCGCAGTTCTGCCAGCCGTTGCAGCATGGCTTCGACGCTGCCGCCGTATTTTTTCCCCAGGCGCTGTAGGAGTGCCAGGCGTTCTTCGACCATGGAAAGTCTCTGGGGGTCGGAGGAGATGTGTTGAGAATACTGCTGGAGGCCGTGTGCGAGTTCCTCCAGGTGAATGCGCCCCTGTTCGAGATGCTGCCGCAGATGCTCCTGGGCGGGATCGATGCCCGATAAGGATTGCAGGTTCTTTTCAACGTCGGCAAGCTTTTCGAGGACCGAGCCGCGGGCCGCGTAAAGGGTCTGGTAGGCATTCGTAGCCGAATCCATGAGTATAGCCGCGTGCTTCAGAATGTTTATTTCCTGTTGGAGGCAAACGTCTTCATCGGGCTGAAGGCGGGCGGTTTCGAGTTCGTTGAGCTGGAAGCGCATCCAGTCGAGTTGGGAAGCCCGTTCCTGCTTGAGCTTCCGCAGCTTCCTGAGGCTGTCGAGGGTTTGTGCCCACCGGGAATGGGCTTCGCCCACGTCCGCGCGTTCGAGTTCGAGTCTTCCGAAGGTGTCGAGGAGTCCCAGGTGCACATCCGCGTTGAGAAGCATCTGGTGCTCGTGCTGGCCGGAAACGGAGATCAGTCCCCGGGCAAGCTGCTGCAGTTGCTGGAGGGCGGCCATCCGCCCGTTGATGAACACACGGCTCTTTCCGCCCCTGGCGATCGTTCGCCTGATAATGAGGTCACCGGTTGAATCGATTCCCCATTCTTCCAGTTTGCCCGCCGCGAAATGACGATCCGGGAGACTGAAAAAGGCTTCAACGGAAGCTTCATCTGCGCCGGTGCGGATCATCTCCTGGGACGCCCGGCTGCCCAGGATAAGGTTGACGGCTCCGACCAGGATGGATTTCCCTGCGCCTGTCTCCCCGGTCACGATGTTCAGTCCCTGCTCGAAGGACACCTCCAGGTGCCTGATAAGGGCAAAGTTGTGAACGATCAGTTCGCTTAACACTCCAGGATGCCTCCCCTCTGGGAATCCTTCGTGGGTCCTGACGGGTGCCGTCGGTTTTCAGCGCCTCCTGGATTTCCCTGATTCGGCGCGTGCATTTACTGTCAGAGCCGGTTTATCCATCGGCATTCTTTCAGATAGCAACGATTGATTAAAATGGAAAGCCAAAACCATCGACGGATCCGACCCTCTCCGGAGGCCGGTCTTCACGAGGGTCTTCTCAAGGCATAACAGTGCGGGACTGACGAGATGGGCACGTGAAGCGCTTGGCGACCTGCACGCCGTGCCAAACTTACTCTTGACCCCGCATCGGGTTGGAAATAAAAGGATTTGGTTTGTCGGCGCATTTTTGTTAAGTTACGATTCTTCATTTCAGGTGGTGTCAGCCCTGCCGGTAATCAGAGGTTTATGAAGTTATGCGTGAATTTTGGCAAAAACTGAAAAGAAAGACGGACTTTCTCGTTCGGAAAGACCCGTTCGGATATTCGATAGACAAGAAGCCTCATTTTCCTGTCCAGGGCTGGTTCGAGCGGCTTGTTTCCAGGATATCCATTCCGGAAGATCAACAGCGGGTGATCGAGGATCTTGCCGGGCGCGGTACGATCATCTATGCCATAAAATACAGGTCTCAGTTCGACTTCGTGTATATCAGCCTTCGCCTTTACCAGCTGGGCCTGCCTGCCGCCTCCTTTGTGTTCGATCTTCATCCCTATCTCTGGCAGCCCCGCTGGTATGCGATGAAGATCCTGGGCTATCATCTCTACCACTTCATCAGGCGGGGATCTCTTCCGAACCCTTACGAAGACGGTTATTATCGCAAAAAGGTGCAGGAAGGCCTGACGGGACTCATGTTCCTCCTGGGGAAAAAGGGGTACTACCGGCGCACAGTCCTGGTCGGAAACGATCCGCTTGAACACCTGGTCGAGATCCAGAAGGAAACGGAACGACCCATTTTCGTTGTCCCGCTGATGCTCCTGTATACCAGGCACCCGGGGCGTCCGCGCAGGGGAGCGATGGAGCTTTTTCTCGGACAGAGGGAGCAGCCGGGGCCTTTCCGAAAGTTTCTGTCCTTCATGCGCGGGTACTCGCACGCCATTCTCGAGGTCGGGGAGGCGTTGAACCTCCAGGAAATCCTGCCTGAACTGTCAGAGAACGTCTCTCAGAAGCGCAAGCAGGTTTTTGAACTTCGAAGGGGCCTCATTGATTCCGTCGACGAGATCAAAAGGGCCATTGTTGGGCCGACCCTCAAGAGCAAACTCGAACTCAAGGAAATCATCCTCCACCATCCGCGGCTCGAAACCTACATGCAGCGGCGGGCACGCTCGCAAAACGTGGAAGTGTGGAAGGTTCGCATGGAGGCGGACGGGTATCTCGAGGAAATTGCGGCCAGTTACAGCTACGCCTTTATTCAGCTGGGGGAGAAGGTCCTGTCCTGGGTGTGGAACAACCTGTTCGACGGCATCGAGGTGGACGTGGACAGTCTGCAGAAGGTGAAGCGAGCCGCCCGGCACGAGACCCTGGTGTATATCCCCTGCCACAAGAGCCATATCGACTATCTCATCCTGTCGTACGTATTGTTTCGCCACAATCTCTTCTGTCCTTTCATCGCCGCGGGCAAGAATCTTGCCTTCTGGCCTCTGGGTTCGATTTTCAGGCGTGGGGGAGCATTCTTCATACGCCGGACCTTCAAGGGGATGAAGTTCTACGCGGAAGTCTTCTCTCTTTATGTCAAGACGATGGTTCAGCTCGGGCACAACATCGAGTTTTTCATCGAAGGAGGTCGCAGCCGCACCGGCAAGCTGGTCCTGCCTAAACTCGGTCTTCTGGCCATCCTGATCCAGGCGGTGGAGGAAGGGTTCCGGGATGACCTGGTTTTTGTGCCGACTTCGATCTGCTACGATCGCATACCGGAGGAGGAGTCTTATACGAAGGAAGTGTCCGGGGGGAGCAAGGTCGAGGAAAACATCAAGCAGCTCGTTCGAGTCAGGCGCTTTCTCAAGAAGCGTTATGGGCGGGTCTACGTACAGTTTGCCGAACCCATATCCCTTCAGCGGTACCTGGAAAAGCACCGGAGCAGTTCCTCGCCGCCGGCCCCGAGGGAGCGTCACGCCATGTACCGGGATTTCGCCTACAGGATCATCAACAGTATCAACCAGGCTTCTCTCGTGACGTCTCATGCGCTGGCATCCGCCGCCCTGCTGACGACGCCCCGGCATGGAGTCTCCATCGTGGAGTTCAAGGAGGTCTGCCGAACATTTTACGACTACCTTGCCCTCTGGGGCGTGAAGTTCTCGAACACCCTCAAGAACTATGACGTCGGCATGACCGAAACCCTGCACGACCTCGAACGAAGCAAGATGGTCGGGAAGCTCAAAGACGAAGACGACGACCTCGAAGAGGAAGTCTTTACCATGGAAGACAGCAAGCGTCTCACTCTGGAATACTATAAGAACAACATCATCCATTTCCTGCTTCCCGCCGCTTATGTCTCCACGTCCATCCTTTCTCAGCAGACTTTTCGGTTCAGCGTCTCCCAGGTTCTTGAAGACGTTGCGTTCATGCAGAATTTCTTCAAGTTCGAGTTCGTGTATGACAATCAGCTGAGCAACGAAAAGCTGGTCACCGACGTTTTGGACACCTTCGAGAAGATGGGATGGCTCAACCTTGTGGGAGAGGGAGATCAACCCTATATCCTCTCTCACCGGGGTCTCAGGGCGGCCCATTCATTCCATGGCCTCGTGCGGAACTATTTCGAAGGGTACTGGCTGGTGTTGCGCGCGTTTCGCTATCTTCAGAAAAAACCGCTTGCCGAAAAGGACTTCATCAAGAAGGTGCTTACCCTCGGCCAGAAGGCACTCAACCTGGAATTGATCGAACGGCCCGAGAGTGTATCCAAGATCATGTTCGGCAATGCGCTCAAGTACTACCTCGAAAAGAACGTCGTTCAGAAGAACACGGACATCGAAAGGATGAAAGAAAGGGATCAGGAATGGTACTCGGATGCGGGGAACCGTGTTCTGGTTCAGTATTACAGTAAGCAGATCAGCCGTTTTCTGAGATCACCGCATTTCTCACTGCAATAAGGGCTGAGATCGGGTATTATTCCGTGGCGGCATTCCGATCGTTTTTTCAAGAGGATGCAGTTGGATAAAGAATTGAATGATCTTTCCCAGGGAGGCGATGAAATGGACATCAAGGTGCAGCCCGCGGATCCTTCCAGGCGGCGTCCCAAGCCGACGGATGAGAGCAAGCTGGTTTTCGGCAGAATGTTCAGCGATCACATGTTCATCATGGACTACCGGTCCGGCGAAGGGTGGCGGGAGGCCAGAATCGTTCCCTACCATACTCTGCAGATGGATCCAGCCGCGATGGTCCTCCATTACGGGCAGGGGATATTCGAAGGGCTCAAGGCATACAGGTGGAAGGACGGCAAGATCCGCCTGTTCAGGCCCCGGAAGAACTGGGAGCGTTTCAACAGGTCGGCGGCCAGGATGTGCATGCCCCAGGTCGATGTGGACTTTCAGTTCAAGGTCGTCGAGACTCTTCTTGCCCTCGATCACGAATGGGTGCCTCACAGCGTCGGGTCCTCTCTTTACATCCGTCCCACCATGATCGCGAGTGAACCTCACCTGGGAGTCCGCCCGGCCAGTGAATACCTGTACTACGTCATCACCGGACCCGTGGCCGCCTATTATGCGGAAGGATTCAATCCCATAAGGATCTATGTCTCGAACGAATTTGTCCGGGCGGTGCGGGGAGGTGTGGGCGAGGCGAAAACGATGGCCAACTACGCGTCCAGCCTGTTTGCCGCCGAAATGGCCAAGAAGAAGGGCTTTACCCAGGTGCTGTGGCTGGATGGCATAGAACGCCGCTTTGTGGAAGAAGTGGGCACCATGAACATCTTTTTCCGCATCAAGGACGAACTGATCACTCCGCCTCTCACCGGATCCATCCTGCCGGGGGTCACGAGAGACTCCGTCATCGAACTGGCCGGGCATTGGGGCATAAGAGTGAGCGAACGTCCCATCACCATCGACGAAGTCATCGACGCCATTCAGACGGGTGCCATGAAGGAGATCTTCGGCACCGGCACAGCCGCGGTTATTTCCCCCGTGGGAGAGATCTCCTACCTGGACAGGTTCTACAAGGTTCAGGACGGTGGAGTGGGAGAATGGTCCAGAAAGCTCTATGATGAAATCGTGGGCATTCAATACGGGGAGAAGGAAGATCCTTTCGGGTGGATATACCCTGTTGAGATTTAGCCCGCTCCTGCATGTGAGGGCGGATTATGGTCGTACATGAGTGTCCGTCGGGGAGGCTCTCTGTGCCGGAAAGCGTTCAACCCGGAGAGGATTGATCTTCGTTTTCGGAATGATTATAGAATAGCCAAGGTCGACAATATGTCGCCTTCTCCTAACCCCCTCAAGCTCCGTTCGGTTACCCCCTCCGACCGAACGGAGCTTTTCGGTTTTTGACGTGTGCCGGACTCATTCGTACGGCTCCTCCCGGCGTGCTTCCCCGTCTTCAGACAGAAAGCGGTTCAAAGCGTTTTCCCAGTGTTTCATGAACTCGACAAAGTATTCCTCCGAGTAGTTCTCGACGAACTCTTTCCCTTCCTCGCTCACCGCCGTGTACATGTAGGTTACGGCGGCGTCAGTGGATTGATCCGCATTTTCGGTAAGTGAGATGGTGATCCGGGCAACGGTCATGCCGGGAGTATACCTGGTGATGACCAGCCTGTACCGGTCAGGGTCGTAGCCGGTAATGACCCAGATGGATTCGGCATCGTTTTGGCCCGTCAGGAATACGCAGTCGAGTTCGGCCGTTCCTGTGGCGGTAATGACGACCAGCGGGTCCCAGCCTTCCACCCATTCCGTTTCCCTTACCGGGCAGAGCAGAGGGAAGACGGCATCAGGGCGGGCACGAAGCCTTTGGGTATATGTTCTTTCGACTCTTACGGGTGCAACCACTTTCATTGCGTTTGACCTCCCGGCAGGCTGTTTTCCGGCAGTGCCGCATTGGTCCGCATTGCCGGTCAGAGCCTGACCTGCTGAACGGAAATGATATTCGGGTGCCTTCTCAGCTCATCGAGTGCCTCGGCAGGGGCTTCTTCGTCGAGGCGTATGATGGCAATGGCCCTGTCTCTTTCCGGAGTCCTGCTCAGGTGCATGTTGGCGATATTGACCTGGAAGTTGCCCAGGGTTGTGCCGATGAAGCCGATCGTACCCGGCTTGTCGTGGTTCTGAACGAGGAGGTTGACCCCCTCGAGTTCGGCTTCGAGGCGGTAATTGTTCAGCCTGACCAACCGGATTTCCTCCCCCTGGAAAACCGTTCCCGCCACGGACGATTCGCCCCTCGTTCCCCTGGCGCGCACGGTGATTTCGCCGGTGTATCCCCTGGCTTCCGTCGTAGCGGTGGAAAAGAGTTCGATCTGGCGCTCCTTGAGCAGGATAGGTGCATTGACCAGGTTGACTTTTTCCGCAAGGATAGGATCCAGCAGTCCCTTTATTACGGTTTGTGTCAGGGGCTGCAGGGGTACGTCTTCGAAATCCGAACCGCTGTAGGTGATTTCGATACGCTGGACGGGAGTACAAAGCTGTCCCTGCAGGCTCCCAAGCCGTTCGGCGAGGGTAAGGTACGGCTTGATCCTTTCGAAATCCTTGGGGCGAAGGGACGGGAAGTTGACGGCATTGCGAATGATGCCGTAGAGGAGGTAGTCGCCAATCTGGGACGCAATGGCCCGGGAGACATTGGCCTGAGCCTGGAAGCTCGATGCCCCGAGGTGAGGTGTGAAGATGACGTTCCTGAGCTGCAGCAGGGGACTTCCAGCAGGGGGTTCCTTCGCAAAGACATCCAGGGCAGCTCCCGCGACATGCCCACTCACAAGGAATTCGTAGAGGGCTTCCTCGTCGACGAGATCACCGCGAGCGCAGTTGATGATGCGGACTCCAGGCCTGGTTGCTGCGAGGTTCTCCCGGTTGAGGATCTTTCGGGTTTCAGACGTCGAGGGAGTGTGAAGGGAGATGAAATCAGAGCGGGCGAGAAGTTCTTCGAGTGAAACGCTTTCCACGCCGAGTATCGCAACAGCCTCCGGAATGATGTACGGATCGTAGCCGAGTACGTTCATCTTCATGCCCAGTGCCCGATCTGCCACGATACTGCCGATCTTTCCGAGGCCTATGATTCCCAGGGTCTGTTCGTAGAGTTCGGTACCCATGAAGGCCTTCTTTTCCCAAAGGCCCTCCCTCATGGACTGTGTGGCCTGGGGGATGTGCCTGGCAAGGGACAGCATGAGGGCGAGGGTGTGTTCTGCCGCAGCCACGGCATTCGCTCCGGGCGTGTTCATCACCAGGATCCCGCGTGCACTGGCCGACTGAACGTCGATGTTGTCCACCCCCGTGCCCGCCCGTCCGATCACCTTAAGGCGAGGAGCGTTCTCCAGCAGGTCGGCTGTGACCTGCGTACGGCTGCGCACGATGATGGCATCGTAATTGGGAAGTCGAGCCTTGATTTCATCGGCGTTCAACTGGTCGGGCATATCCACTCTCAGACCCTCGGTGGATCGAAGGAGTGCCAGGCCGCTTTCATGCATTCCGTCGCATATGAGTATGTTCATCACATTCTCCTTGCTGTTTCTTCTTGGCAGAGTATGACGGATACGAGCGAAAAGTCCCGGGTGCGGAGCATTCGCTCCAGGGCATCGAAGGGGAAAGAAAGGGGGTTGCGGACGGCCGTTCTCATTGGCTGGTTCGATGCACCGCCTGCAATCGGAGGATTATCCCAGGTAAGCCTTTTGAATCTCGCTGTTTCGTGCCAGTTCATGAGCCGGTCCATCCATCACGATCTTTCCCGCCTCCAGGACGTACGCACGATGAGCATACTTGAGCGCGATGCGTGCGTTCTGTTCCACCACGAGGATGGTAGTCCCCGCCTCGTTCAGTTCCTTCAGAACTCGGAAGAGTTCCTGCATGAGCAGGGGGGAAAGGCCCATCGAGGGTTCATCGAGGAGAATGAACCGGACCCCGCTCATGAACGCCCTGCCCATGGCAAGCATCTGCTGCTCTCCTCCGCTCAGCGTATCTCCCCGCTGATGCCTCCGGTCTCTCAGGCGGGGAAACAGGGAAAAAACCCTTTCGTAGTCGTCCGGGAGCTTTTGCGTGTCCTTGCGCGCAAAGGTGGCCAGTTTCAGATTCTCGAAAACGGTGAGATTACCAAAAATATGCCTTCCCTCCGGTACCAGGCCGATTCCGTACCGGGCCACGATGTCGTGGGCGGCGACGGGGAGAAGGTCTGCTCCATTGAAGGTGATGGACCCGGAGGCAACGGTGGGACCTTCGGGAGGCGGCAGCCGCATGATGCTCATCAGGGTGGTCGATTTTCCTGCCCCGTTCGAGCCGAGCAGCGCCACCATCTCTCCTTCCCTGACATGAAAGGAGATACCCTGTAGAGCCTCGATATTGCCGTAACGTACGCGCAGATTCTTTACCTCAAGCATAAGTCGTTTCTTCGTCTCCCAGGTACGCCTGTATCACTCGCCTGTTTTCTCTAATGACCGAGGGGGGACCTTCGGCAATGGTTTCACCGAAATCGAGCACCTTGATCCGCTCGCAGATGTTCATTACCACCCGCATGTGATGTTCGATCAGCCAGATGGTCAGTTTGAATTCGTCGCGAATCCATTTGATGTGTTCGATCAGTTCGTCGACTTCACCGGGATTCATGCCGGCGGCGGGTTCGTCCAGAAGGAGGAGTGCGGGGCGCATGCAGAGGGCGCGCCCGATTTCCAGGCGCCTCTGGAGACCATAGGGGAGATTCTTGGGGTATTCCCTGGCATAATGCCGAAGGTTGAGAATATCGAGCATCTGTTCGGCCGTTCTGATCACCCGCTGCTCGTTCTCCCGGAAACGACGGCTTCTCAGCACGGTGTGAAGCAAACCGTATTCGAGTTGGTGGTGCTGAGAAATGCACAGGTTGTCGAACACGGTAAGGGTATTCCACAGCCTGATATTCTGGAAGGTGCGGGCAATGCCCATTGCGGTGACCTGGTGCGGACGAAGCCCGAGGATGCTTTTCCCCACCAGGGTGATTTCCCCTTGAGTGGGCTGATAAAAGCCGCTGACCAGGTTGAATACGGTGGTCTTTCCCGCGCCGTTGGGGCCGATGAGCCCGACCAGTTCCCCTTTGGAAAGGGTCTGTTCGAAATTGTAGACCGCTCGGAGTCCGCCGAAGAAGTGAGTCAGGCCCCGGATTTCAAGAAGTGACATCTATGGTTGCCTTTCCTGCAAACTGAACCATCGACGAAGCCTCGGGAACACATCGGTGAGTTCCCGGTTCCCCAGGATGCCTTCCGGGCGGAAAAGCATGAGAAGGATGAGCAGCAGGGGAACGATCACCCATTTGGCTACCTGGAGCGGGCGGAAGAGTTCGAGAATCAGGGTGAGGCCGATGGCACTGATCACGGATCCGCTCAGGGACCCCATTCCGCCAAGGTAGACCATCACCAGGACCTCCGTGGATTTCATGATGGTGAAGGTTCCCGGGTTGATATAGCCGAGCACGTGGGCGAAGAGTCCACCCGCAATCCCGGCCAGGCCCGACGAGAGCATGAAGGCTGTCATCTTCATCCGCCGTGTGTCGACACTCATGATCTCCGCGGCGATCTCGTCATCCCGTATGGCTATAATCCCCTTGCCGTATGTCGAATTGACAAAGCGGTACAGAATCCATATTGTCGCTCCCACACAGGTGCATACCCACACAAGGGTCCACGGCAGGTTGACGACATCCTGCATGGAATTGACCACGCCCCGCATGCCCATGAAGCCTCGAGCCCCCCCGATGACCTGCATGTTTTCGATGGAGCTCTTCACGATGTAATTTACGGCCAGTGTGATGATGGCCAGGTAATCGCCCCGGGTCCGGAACGATGGAACGGCCACCAGGAGGCCTGCCAGGGCCGCTCCCACCCCTCCCGCCAGCAGGGTTACGGGAAAAAGAAGAATAGCACTGGACGGAGAAAGCAGCGCCGGACCAAATACCTGGCTGGACGTAAAAAGCCAGACGTTGAGCACGGATGTGATATAGGCTCCCACCGCCATAAAGCCCGCATGGCCGACGGAAAACTCCCCCATGTAGCCGTTGATGAGATTGAGGGAGGAAGAAAGGATAATGTTGATGCCTATGAACATGATGACAATCTGGATATAGGCGTTTATCCAGTCGCCGTGAGCAGCGGCGATCAGCAGGATGCAAAACAGGGAGTATGAGGCGGCAGAGGTAAACCTGCGCATTTTTTTGTCCTGGTTCTTAGATCTTCGTAGCCCTGGCAATTCCGAAGATTCCTGTCGGCTTGATGCTCAGGAAAACGAGGAGAATGCTGAAGGCGATGAGATCCCTCAAGGTCGACGGGAAGAATGCCGCAACGAAGATTTCCACGAATCCGAGCAGAAATCCGCCGACAAAGGCTCCCCGGATTTCCCCTATTCCTCCCAGTACTGCTGCAATAAAGGCCTTCCAGCCGACAAGGGCTCCCATGTAGGGTTCAAGCACCGGGTAGGTTGTGGCAAAGAGGACTCCGGCCAGGGCTGCCATGGATGAGCCAAGCACGAAGGTGAACACGATCACCGTATCTATGGGAATCCCCATGAGGGGGACAGCCATCCGGTCATAAGAAATGGCACGCATGGCCATTCCCAGCTTCGTCTTTCGCACAATGGTTTCGAGAAGCACGAACACGACAATGGTGGTGACGATAACCAGCAGCTTGGTATTGCTCAGAGCGAGCCCCCCGACATCGTAGACCGTCTTGGGCAGAAGTTCGGGAAAGCTGCGCCGGCTTGCACCAAGCAGGGCCAGGTTGCCGTTTTCGAGGATGAGCCCGCACATGAGGGCGGTGATCACCACGTAAAGGCGCGATGCCCCCTTGCGCCTCAGAGGACGATATGCAACCCGCTCTATCGTTACGCCCAGCCCCGCGGTGAGGATCATGGTGAACAGGAGGGTGATGATGAAAATAAATGTGGGATCCAGGGCGAAGGGAAGCCCGAAGGCGTACTGCCCGAGCAGGAAGGTGGCAATGAAAAACCCGAGGTAGGCTCCCACCATGAAGATGTCTCCATGGGCGAAATTGATCAGAAGGAGCACTCCATAGACGAGGCTGTATCCCAGTGCGATGAGCGCGTAAAAGCTGCCCCACTGGAGTGCATTGAGAAGGTTTTGCATGAATATCTGCAGTTCCAAGAGGAGCGACTCCTTTAGTGCCGGCACACACAAAGGCGGGAATTCCTTCCCGCCTTTGTGTGCAAATGACGTGGCATGGCGGTACAGGTTACGGACATGCGGACTTGTAGAATTCGAATTCCCCTTTATCGCTGATCTTGACGACCACGGCACACTTGATGGGATCACCCGAGGCAGTGAAAGTCATCCTGCCCGTAATGCCTTCGAAGTCCTTGATTTCAGTCAGCCTGTCCTTGACTGCGTTTCGGTCCGTGGCCAGATTGCCCGTCAGTCCTCCGGTGTTCTCGATGGCCTTGATGAGCAGACTGATGGCATCCCAGGTGAGTGCGGCGACATCGTCGGGGACATAGCCGTACCTGGCGTTGTACTTGTCAATGAACTCCTTGGTAGCTCCCTTGGCTCCCGCCGCGGCATAGTGCGTGCTGAAGAAATAGCCCTTGCAGGAATCCCCGCAGAGTTTCATGAGCTCCGCGGAACCCCAGCTGTCACTGCCCATGATGGGTTTTTTCCATCCGAGCTCCTGAGCCTGCTTCACGATGAGCGGAACTTCATCGTAATACTGGGGCGTAAAAAGCACGTCGGCTCCCGAATTGACTATCTTGGTCAACTGGGCGCTGAAGTCCTTGTCCTTGGTCGTGAAGGTTTCAAAGGCGACAACGGATCCCGCACCGTGGATAGATTCAAATGAGCTCTTGAAATACTCCGCCAGCCCCTTGGGGTAGTCACTGGCTATATCGTAAAGCACGGCGGCCTTCTTGGCTCCGAACTCCTCCGACACAAACCTGGCCGCAACGGGACCCTGGAATGGATCCAGGAAACAGGCCCTGAAAACACAAGGGCGATTTTCCGTGGTCTTCGGATTGGTGGACCAGGGGGAAATCATGGGTGTCCTGTTGTCGTTGCAGACTTCACCCGCAGGGATGGCCTGTTTGCTGGACTGGGGGCCGATCAGGGCGAGGACCTGGTTCTGAGTGATGAGTTTCAAAGCGCCGGATGTGGCCGACTCTGCCTTGGACTCATTGTCCTCATAAAGAAACTCCAGCTTGTAAGTCTTGTCGCCTACTTTCAACCCACCCGCCCCGTTCACCTCGTCCTTAAAGATTTCGGCTGCAAACTTGGAGCTTTCTCCGACCTTCGGAATGTCGCCGGTCAGGGGGATGTTGAATCCGATCTTGAGGGTATCGGCGCTCCAGCATAAAGTCGAAGCGCAAAAAGATACCGTCAAAACCAGTCCCAGGATCACAGTGGTCCTTCGCATCGTGGCCCTCCTCAGTGTTTATTGAGTCAAAGACGTACCTTCGGAAACAGTGAATGTAATGATCGGGATATGCCGCTCTTACAGCACAAAAGGAAAAACCTGTCAATCGCGATTCGTGACAGGCGGCCGAACTTCTTTCTCCCCCTTTGCGGGAATGACGCTGTGGTCTTCACTGCAATGACGCTGTGATTCCGTCGGTCCTTTGCGTGAAAGCACCGGAGGTACTCGTTCATGAGAACATTGTTGGTTGTGAGCCCGGCTCGTGGGACGTAGCTTGGGCTGATGCGAAGGATATCGGCGAGCTGGCTTGGTCGAAGGAGGAGCTTGGTTTCGAGGAGCCGTGTGTCCGGGACGGCGGGAAGGTTCCCTGATAACCCTGGTTTTTCACGACTGAACGGATTAATTGCGTTCAAACGGCAGGCGAATTCCGATATAAGTAATGGCCGTGAGGCGGTTTTTCCCGCGGGGAGATTTCTTCCCCGGCCTGCGCCCGGTTGCCTCGGCGGCAGAAAGTCGCCCGAGGGCCGAAGTCCTGAAAACACCGGTGTTACGCGGCATTGTCTTGCCATCAGGAGGTGATGTTCCATGAAAATAGGATGTCCCAAGGAAATCAAGAACAACGAATACCGTGCCGGTATTATACCTGGATCGGTCAGGGCCTACAGGCAGGCGGGTCATGAAGTGTACGTGCAGAAGGGAGCAGGTGTCGGCGCAGGTATCCTCGATACGGAATACGAGGACTCGGGCGCGAAGATGGTCGATACGGCCGAAGAGGTCTGGAACATCGCCGAGATGATCGTCAAGGTGAAGGAACCAATGCCCGGGGAATACGGCCTGATGAAGTCCGGTCAGGTCATCTACGCATACTTCCATTTTGCCGCCGACGAACAGCTCACACGAGCCTGCCTGGAAAGAGAAATTATTGCGCTGGCATACGAGACCGTGCAGGAGGCCAATGGATCCCTGCCATTGCTCAAACCCATGAGTGAAGTCGCGGGGCGGATGGCTCCCATCATGGGGGCATATTACATGGCCCGCATCCATGGAGGGCGTGGGATGCTGCCAACGGGAGTTCCCGGGGTGGCTCCCGCCCATGTACTGATTCTTGGGGGAGGTACAGTGGGGAGCAATGCCGCAAGGGTTTCGGCGGGCCTGGGCGCCTGGGTGACCATACTGGACATCAACCTGGATACGCTTGAAAACCTGGGAAATATCATGCCGCTCAATGTCTCACCTATCTATGCGGACAGTTACACCATTGAAAGAGGGCTTCGAGAGGCGGATCTGGTTATCGGAGCCGTCCTCATACCGGGAGCCAGGGCGCCCAAACTCATCACCCGCGCACATCTCGGAATGATGAAGCCCGGCTGTGTGTTCGTGGATGTGGCCATCGACCAGGGAGGCTGTGCGGAGACATCCCGCCCCACCACACACGATGATCCAGTATACCTAGTCGATAACATTATACATTATTGCGTTGCCAATATGCCGGGGGCCTACGCGCGATCGTCGACGTTTGCCCTGAACAACCGTACCGTAAAATACGGCTTGAAGATTGCCGGCATGAACGTGGAAAAGGCCTGCCGCAGGAACATGGCCTTGAGAAAGGGACTGAATCTGTACAGGGGCACCATTACCTTCAAGCCGGTCGCCGAGGCGTTCGGACTCGAAGCACTCTACAGGCCAGCGGACGAGGTCCTGCCCTGAACGACCTGGCGTGCTGCCGGAAAACCCTTCGCAACCCGTCTTCCTTTCTTCCTCGAAGGCTGCTGAGGAATTTCCACCGGATCGGTTCATTCAACCCTCATGGAGTCGGCGCATGCGGGACTGGGGCAATGAGGCCGGTCGATTCATCGACCAGCACATCGATGTGTGGGGAAGGAGGCCGTCTTTCAGGGCGCTTGCCGAGGTTGCAGAAGAGAACAGGGCGTTTCTGTCGAGCCGGATTTCGGAGATCTTCAAGCGGAGACGGAAAAGCTACCGGGCGAAAGCGGATGAAGCCCGTGACTTCCTGGTGCGGTACGTGATTGAGCGGGTTCGTGCCGGGATAGAGGTCAGGCACTTCACACTGTTCAAGGAGTACGAGACGGTTGAGGTGGTTCTTGAGGATGCGTTTGGCGTGGACCCCGGTCCCGATTCGGACAGGGTGATCATCCCGTATCAGGCGGAGGCGGTCACGATGATCGCAAGGTGCCTGTTCCCGAAGCGGATCAAGGCTCCTGAAGCACGGGACATCGCCGTCTTCATGCAGATGTTCTGTGATCCCGACGAGAAACCGCCGGTGGACCAGGATAAACAGATGAGGGTCAAGACCATGGTGTGGCTGGCTTACCTGCTGATCGACCTGGTGAAGACCGACAGGCAGAATGTCTGCTTCCACGGGACCGTGTACTTGAGAGAGTCCCTCAAGAACCTCCTTGTCAGGGCGGTCGATGGAAAGATCATCAACGAGGATTCGGAACATTCCAGGGACAACTACGAAGAAGGCCGCTGGGATGGTACCCTTTACGGCTGGCTGCAGGGAGAGGACAGAAAGCCTTTCCTGGAAAAGCTTCTTCGCCAGTTCAACCTGGAAAACAGGTCCGACCATGTGAACCGTCTTCTCCTGGCCGGACAGCGTGAGTGCATGTACAGGCAGACGATGGCGCTTTTCTGCTGACGGCAGACAGGAAGTCAAGCCCATGACCGAAGACCGACTTTACCATGGATTCCCCGACATCGTCTTTAGGAGCCTCAAAAATTTGATGCTCCTGGGAATGCTTCCCTCAGACGAGGTCCATGAAATTCTCAGGCCGTACCTCGAGTGTCGAGACGAGGTTATCTCCAAGATTCCCGAGGGGTTGAGAGCGGATGTGGAAGACATTCTGAGCCTGTATCCCGAGATCGGGGAAAAGTACGGTCGAGGGTGGCTGCCGGAGCCCGCTGCGGTATTGAATATCTTCTGGAGGAAGTGGAAAGCGGGAAAACGGGGACCCTTGATCACCGGAGGCGAGGAGGAAGGCTTGCGCGCGGGCGGATACTGCGGTGCGGAATTCGCCTCCGAGATGCAGAAGGGATGGCTGGAAGACTGCTCGTGGCAGGGTATTTTCCGAACAAACCGGGATCATCCCGTGCGGCTGACGTTCTCCTATGACGAGGAGAACGCAGGCATGGTGTTTCGGGCTGCAGGGTTTTTCGGTACCCTCGGTGTTTATGTAAACGGAGTGTGCATGCTGAAGCTCACCTCGCAGGTGCACTCGGAAGAGGGCTTCCTGAACATGGAGCGGTTGAGCGCAGTCCTGGAGCGTGAGGACAGGGAGGACCTCGAATTGGAAATCCGGGAAGAAACCGACATATCATAAGGCCCTGCACGGGGGTATAAGGAACGAGGCCAACCGCGGTTATGACAGGCAGGCGGTCTTCGAACAATGGTTCTTCCGGCATTTTCTCATAAACGCGTACCCGGGCAGTTGTCATACAAAGGTGGAATGCACCCGCAACACCGTCATTTCCGCGACAACACCAGTCTCACAACACCCTCATTGCCTCAACACCGCATTGGCTCAACACCGTCATTACCGCAAAAGGCGTGAATCCAGGAAGGGTAACCGTGCACGGCGGAACAGTCTCAATAGATGGGAAAGACTTGGACTGGTTTCCCGCCTTCTCGATAATGACCTTGTTGAGGGAATGACGTTGCGATGCCTTCGATCCTTTGCGTGAAAAGCACTGGATGCATGAAAAGCACCGGAGGTACTCGTTGATGGAAAAATGCCGGGACTGTTTGGCCCGTTTTTTTAAGAGATCAGTTGGGTGCAGAAGAACGGACAAAAGTCGGAGACACGGTCTTATCCATCCAGTATCACTATGTTTATTCAACATTCAAGGTTGATTGACTCTTCGGGTGCATTTCACTATCATTAACCAGTCAAGCAGCTGAAATAATCGTTTCGGCGGTGCGGTGCCCCCTGATTTGTGTTCACGGAGCCGGTCCGGGCTGTCTTCCGACGCACCCGAGGGATGGATTCATGCAATGAGAAGCTTTTTCCGCGGGACCTGGGTGTTCTTCGTTCTCTTGGAGGACAGACAGGCCGGTGCGGTATCCAGCGGACGACGGAGTCTGACCGTCATGGAGCATTGCGAAGTGGAAATCGGTGCAAAGCGGGAAGATCTGGGTGCCGGAAAGCGGTTTGAAGCAGCCTGGTGCAGACGATGAAGATAAAATTCGGGATAATGATGAAGCTTTTCTTCTGGTATTTTGCACTGGCCTGCATATTCTACGGTACCATCGTGATCCTGTACGTTCATATGCAGCAGATCATGAGAATATCCGAGGACGTGGTCAACAAGAATTTCAAGATATCCTCGTCATCGAAGAAAATGATCGAGAGTCTTCTGTGGATGGCGGAGAACGAACGCAAGTACGATCTGTTGAAGAAGGAGGATTACAAAGAGTATTTCATTGCCGGTCAGAAGGAGTTCGAAGGGAACCTTGTGGAGGTCATGCGCTTCGGGCCGGAATTGCCTGAGGAAGAGAGTCCATGGGAGGAGATCTACGTCGATTACAAGGCTCAGCTGGCGTCTTCCTCTCAGCAGGGGGAGTCGAATGAAGCGTCGAGGACCCCCTGGATTCCCGAGGAGGTGATCAACGAATGGATACAGAAGATTTCCAGGGCAAGAGCGGCCAATGAGTTAAAGATCGAGTCGGAGATGGTGAACCTCAACGACCGGGGCAGGATGGCTGTGCGGTGGGGATTCATAGGACTGGGGTTCTCCGTGATGGCCGGGCTTCTGGGGAGTGTTTTCCTCGGGCACTCGATGAACAGGCCTCTGCGTGAGCTTCGAAGAGGGATCCGGTCCATATCGCAGGAGGGGCTGAGTGAGCCGATACCGATTCTCACCAAGGACGAATTCGGTGAACTGGCACGTGCCTTCAACGACATGGCGGCTCGTCTTGCGGAAGAGGAGCGCATGCGTTCCGATTTCATATCGATGCTGAGCCACGAGATACGGACTCCCCTCACATCTATCCGCGAGTCGGTGAATCTTATAGCGGAAGAGGTGATGGGGGATATCAACGACCGGCAGAGACGTTTCCTGGAGATTGCCAGCCGCGAGATCGAGCGGATTTGTGATCTTCTGAATCACCTGATGCAGGTTTCCAGGCTGGAAGCGGGAGCCGTCAGTATCAAGCCCCGCCCTTTTGATGCGTCCTCCTTCGTGGAGGGAGGCATATACCGCGTAGCTCCGGCGGCCGAGGCGAAGGGGATCCAGATAGAAGCCAGGGTGAGTCCTGAACTGCCCGAGGTGATGGGCGATCCCGAGAACCTGCAGCAGGTCCTGCTCAATCTGCTGGGCAACGCCATCAAATTCACGCCGCAGGGAGGCCGGATACTTGTGGATGTCGAGGCGGACAATCGAGAAGGTGACCAACGCCTTCGGTTTTCGGTAACGGACACCGGTCCGGGAATTCCCGAAGAAGAGCTGTCGCTGGTTTTCCACAAATATTACCGGGCTTCGGGCATTCGGAACGAGGTGGACGGAGTGGGGCTGGGGTTGAGCATATCCAGGCACATCGTGGAGGCGCACGGTGGTGAGGTTTGGGTGAACAGCACGCCGGGAGATGGGAGCACCTTCAGTTTTACCCTGCCCGTGGTTCGAAAGGACAGAGATGGATAAGCAAAAGTCCCGTTCAGGGAGCTTTTCAGCCTGGGCCCGGCTGTGGTTGCCGGCAATGGTGGTCTTGGCTCTGATCGGTTGTGCTTCCCCTCCTGCGCCCGAACCTCGAGCGGAGATTCCTCCGTGGCAGGAAGAGGAGCGCAGGACCTGGGAGGAAGGAATTTACGCCTTCAAGACCGGCAACTACAATGAGGCAACCGTGATCTTCGAAGTACTGAGTGAAACCGCTCGAACGGAATCGACCGGTCGGAAAGCTCTTTATGCGCTGGCGTGCACTCGACTTATTCTGGCTCAGACCGCCGACGAATACAACGAGGCCATGTCGCTCTGGGATTGCTGGAGCCGGCAGAACTCGATCTACATAGACAGGGAGGACCCCCGCATGCTCACCCCGTTCCTCGGCAGGATCACTCCTCCCATTATGCCCGAAACGCCGTATCCCCAGGCAGCCAAACCAGTCAAGGATATGACCATCAACAATATCCTGATGTATAAGAACCTCCTCCAGGCGAAGGAAAAGGAGATCGACCAGATGAAGAACAGGCTGGATGCCAGGGAAAGAGAGATCAAGAGACTCCGGCACCAGATCGAGTCACTCGAGGAGATTCACTTGAAGTTTCAGGAACGAAAACAGGAAGTTTCCTCACCCTGAGGAAGCGCGACGAGGGGGAACACACATTGCCTTCCAAGCAGACCATCCTTGTGGTGGACGATGACCTGCACATCCTTGAAGTGCTCGAAGCGAGGCTGTCTTCGGTGGAATTCAAGGTTCTGAAGGCCACGTCCGCACAGGAAGCCCTTGAAATCATTAAGTCCCAGCAGGTAGACCTCCTGATTACCGATGTGCGAATGCCCGGCATGGGAGGAATGGACCTGTTCGAGGAAGTACGTTCCCTGAAGCCGGTGCTTCCCGTGATCTTTCTGACCGCATATGGGACCATTCCGGACGCAGTGAAGGCCGTAAAGGCGGGAGCCGTCGACTACCTGACCAAGCCCTTCGAGGGAAGAGACCTTCTGCTGAAGGTCCAGGAGATCATGAAAAAGAGGCCGGTACGCCCGTCTCTCGAACCTCTTCCGCCCCTGGACCAGGAGTTGTGGGGAGGAAAGAGCCCGGCGATGCGGGAGCTCTACGACCTCATCGACCGGGTTGCTCCCAGTGATGTGAATGTGCTGATACTGGGGGAGAGCGGGGTCGGTAAGGAGCGGGTTGCGCGCCTGATTCATCAGAGAGGGCCGCGAAGGGACCTGCCTTTTGTGGTTGTGGATTGTGGATCCACCCCCACCGGGCTGCTGGAAAGTGAACTTTTCGGACACGTTCGTGGGGCTTTCACTCATGCCATCCGCGACAAGAAAGGTCTGATCGAAGCAGCGGATCGAGGAACACTCTTCCTGGATGAAATCGGCAATATATCCCCCGAGATGCAGGTTCGGCTGCTCAGATTTCTAGAAGACCGCAAGATCCGAAGGATCGGGGACCTTCGCGAGATACCGGTCAATTGCAGGGTACTTTCGGCAACGAACGTAGACCTGCCCGAGGAAGTCGAGGCGGGAACCTTTCGTGAAGATCTTTACTATCGCCTGCGCGTGGTCACGCTGAAAATCCCGCCGCTGCGCGAAAGAAAGGAAGATATTCCCATCCTGGCCCGGCACTTCCTCGAATCGTTCTGTAAGAACCAGAATATTGCTCCCGTAACGCTGCCCCCTGAAACAGTCAAGTGGCTGTGTGAATATCCGTGGCCCGGTAATGTCAGAGAACTCAAGAATGCTCTCGAAGCGGGTGCCGTCCTGTGCAGGAACGGAGTGCTGCTTCCAAGTGATCTGCACTTGAGCGGCCTCCCTCATGCTCCCGTCAAGGCGCAGGCGGCCGCGGGTTCAATGCTGCTCGAGGACAATGAACGGAACGCCATTCTAAGGGCACTTCAGCAGGCGGGATGGGTCCAGAAGGAAGCTGCACAACTTCTTGGAATCAGCCGCAGAGCGATCCATTACAAAATCAAGAAATACGGGATCGAGTTTTCGGGCAAGCGTTCCGGGCCGGATGAACCCGTCAATGACTGACACATTTGTTTTGCCGCGGGAGACTGTTTGCCGTCCTGCCCGCTCTATCCTCGAGGGTGCTGAATTCCTTGCCGGCCTTTCCTCTATCGAGCACTTCGCGTATCTTTTCTGCAAGAGCATCCAGCCCGAAAGGCTTCTGGAGAAAATCCGCGCCGGCTTCGATCATGCCGTTCCCTATGATTCCCCGGTCCGTATAACCGGAGATGTAGAGTACTTTTATCCCGGGTTGTGAACGCGCAAGGGTTTCCGCCAGCTTGCGGCCGTTCATCCCCGGCAGCACAATGTCCGTCACGAGCAGATCGATGCCGCCGGGATGCTCCTTGCACACCTGGAATGCACCGTTGCCCGTGCCCGAAACGAGCACCGTGTAACCGCGCATGTGAAGACTCTCCGCCAGGATATTCCTCACCAGTTCGTCGTCTTCAACCAGGAGAATCGTTTCTGTTCCCAGGGAGGGAGAGCTCTGCGCCATGTTCTGCAGATTGTCCGTGATATCCGCGTCCACGGACGGGAGATATATTTTGAATGTGGTGCCGCAGCCCGGCTTGCTGTCAACAATGATCCGGCCTTCGCACTGCTCGATGATCCCATACAGGGTGGCCATCCCGATGCCGGCCCCCTTCGCTCTCTCCTTAGTCGTAAAGAAGGGTTCAAAAAGGCGGGACAGGACGGAACTGTCCATTCCCCTGCCCGTATCGTTTATGGCGAGCATCGCGTACCGTCCAGGCTGAACAGCCGGGTGCCCACCTGAATCGGCATCGTCGATGGTGATGTCGGCCGTTTCAATGGTCAGCTTTCCTCCCTCGGGCATGGCGTCTCTCGCATTCACCACCAGGTTCAGGATGACCTGTTCCAGCTGTCCTTTGACGATTCGGATTCGCCCGAGAGCCGGACTCAAATCCATGGAAAGCTCGATGTGTTCACCGATGATTCGTTCGAGCATGGCTACCATGTCGAAGATCACTGCGTTGAGGTCCACCACGACTGGCTGGAGCAACTTTTTCCGGCTGAATGCGAGCAGCTGCCTGGTCAGTGCCTCGGCTCGTTCAGATGTCTTCTTGATTTCCAGGGCATTGCGTCGAATGAAGTCATCGTCTCCCGGATGCAGGAGCAGTACGTCGCAGTATCCGTTGATTGCGGTGAGCATGTTGTTGAAATCATGGGCGATTCCTCCTGCAAGTCTACCCAGGGCCACCATTTTCTGAGCCTGGCGCAGCTGTTCCTCAAGATCGGCCTGCTGGGTCATATCGAGCAGGCAGCCCTTAATGATGCTGAGCTGCCCGTCGGCGTCGAAAATGCCGGTGGCGTTCTCGATGACATGGATGCATTTGCCGTCGCGCCGTATGAGTCTGTTGCGGTAATCGACGACCTTCCTTTCTTTGCATACCAGTTCCACGAACTTCTTCCGTGCTCCGGGTTCCTCGTAGAGGAATTGAAGATTCGAATCAATGGCTTCCTGGATGGAAGAAAATCCAAGGATGCGGACGAATGCGGAATTGCAGGAAAGGAGCCGTCCTTCGGGGGTGGAGATATAAACCCCCGCCAGATCATCCTCCATGAATCTCAATCGGCGGTCTTCGCTATCCTGGAGGTTTGTTTCCTTTTGCTTCAGTTCGGTGACATCGAGGGCCGCGATGACCCTGCCCCGGGATGGTTCGAGGGGGTTGAGGGCTCCGGCCTGGAGCAGGACCTGGAGGATCGACCCGTCCTTGCGGATCCAGCGCGTCAGGGCTCTGCGTTCCGCCTGTTCGCTTGATGGTGTGCAAATCTGCCTGCTCACCAGAGCATATTCGCGCTCGTTCGGGTACAGGCAGGACATCTCCCTGCCCTGAATCTCCCGGAGTTCCCGCTGCAGCATGTTGCACATGGCCCTGTTTGCCCAGTTCAGGGTATTGCCCTGGACGAGGCACATACCGATGGGAGACGCATTGAGGACGATATCAAGCAGGTGGTTCTTCCGGATCAGCCTCTCCTGCATCTCCTTTTGACGGCTGATATCCCTGATGATGCCCTGGTATCCCTCGACGGCCCCGCTTGCACTCCTGACCAGGGCAACGGTGACCATGCAGTCTATTTCACTGTTCATCCTCCCGCGAAGCTTCAGTTCGTAATCCCGGACATAACCTTCTCGATACAGTCTGCCTGCAAATTCGTTGCGTTCGTCACGGTTTGCATAAAGCCCGGCGACATCCCGCCCGATCATTTCGCCGCGGCTGCAGCCGAAAAGACTCAGCATGGCCTCGTTGCAGTCCATAATCCGCCCCTCCGAGTTCACCAGGTAGATGGCATCCCTGGACTCCTCAAAAAAGATGCGGTACTTTGCATCATCTATTATCTGCCACCTGGGTTCTGCATCACCTCGGGACGCAAGAAAAGCTGCCAGGATACCTGCAAGAAGAAGCAGGGATCCGGCCAGAAAGAGGAAGTCTGAAGTACCCGGCAGTTCACAGGGTTGGAAGGACCCGAATGCGAACATCCGGAAGATTCGGATGCACGGTTCGAGAGCCAGCAGAATGCATGCACCCGAGGCCAGCAGCAGGCTGGTTCCTGTTCTGCCTCGGGCGGCTTTTGCCGCGACGACGGCGCCCGCAAGGTTGGCAAGGGCGGACAGGGCAAGAATGTAAGTCCCGTTCATTCCTTTCCTTATACAGCTGAGATATATGGATTTGTGCCTGTTCCTCCGTCCTGTATCGACGGGAACCTGCCTGTCTCCACACCCCGCCGGGCACCCGCGAAACCGGCGCTCGGGCTGGGAAGCGGGGTGACAGTCGTGTATCCGGTCTTCACACGGACCACAACAGCCTTGTCCTCCCGGGCATCCCCGGCGAGGAGAATTGTCGCCCGCCCTCGAGAGAGGTGTGTGCGGGGCAATCGGGCGAATCTGCATAATGATGCGGCGTGGGAATGATTGCGCCGAGGGCATGGAACGACAGCCTGCTTAAGCCTGCCTTCGTTCATGTACAGGGGGTTTGGAGCGATTCTAAAAGAATCGGATGGTTTGGTAAAGAGCAAAAAGTGCGAAAATTCACTTTGACATGCAGGACCGGCACACAACCCGTCCTCCCGCTCCGGATCCGCAGTTCGGACCTTCGCTGTTGATTTGCCCCTTCAATCCGGCCGTCGGCAGACGTCGCTCCGCCGATCCTCGAACGCGGATATTCCAGGTGAAAACTTTATCGAAATATTGTATGAAGATCGCACCGGCTGGAACTCCACTTGTTGAAGGATCGATCCATGAAGAAAAAGAGGCTGAGGGTCTTGATCGGAAAATTTGGTGAAGGCTATGACAAGGCAATGCTGAAGCTGGCTCATTCCTGCTGCGAGGCGGGTTTCGAGGTTGTGTACACGGAGCTTCAAGATCCGGAAGCCATTGTTGCGTCAGCCATTCAGGAATCCGTCGATCACATTGGGATCACCACCCTGCCGGGCGCCAGGGTCGAGGACTTCGCCAGGCTTTTCGAAGCGCTCTCCAGGGAGGACGTTTCCCACATCCGGGTCACAGCGGGAGGTTATTTCCCCGAAGAGGACGTGGAAAAGATCAAGCAACTGGGTGTCCTCGATTTCTATCCCAGGGGCTCCATTTATAGAAAGATCGAGGAATGGACGAGGGATTACGCCGACCTTGCGGAGCCCGGGGAGTGCGCGGATTTCGAGCAGGAAGCCTGATGGCTTCCTGGTGAAAGGCCTGCCCTGCATACGCTCGGCAGGCTCGAAAGACGGGTTGCGTTCCCCCTTGTTCACGCAGTACCACACATTCTTTCCCTTTCTCCGGTTCAACGCAGCCTTTCGTGAAATCCCAGCCTTTCCGCCTGCTTGCTTTTTGCCTGATGCTGTGTCACACTCCCCCACCCTGTCCCTCCACGCCCCGGATGTCCGCGGTCCCTGCTTTCGTCCAGGGCACGAAAGCCTCGAACAAATCATTGCTTTTTTTCGAACGTGGAACGGGACGGCATTGAGACTGCGGCTTTCGTTTTGTTTTGTTCGCATTCCTGATATCTTGATAAATCGGTGGATAAAATGGCGGGATATGATCCGCCGGCTGTTTCCGGACACAGTGCCGAGCCTTTGAAGGTGGAGTTGAGGATTTTCCATGGAAACGAGTTTGCTTGTTCTGGGGTTTGTCGCTCAGGGACTCTTTTCTGCAAGATTCCTTGTGCAGTGGATTGTGAGTGAAAGGCTCGGGCGCAGCGTAGTCCCGCCCGCCTTCTGGTTTCTGAGCATCGGCGGAGGGGGGCTCCTGCTGGTGTACGCCGCGCTGCGCAGGGATCCCGTCTTCATTGTCGGGCAGGCGAGTGGCCTGGTGATCTATTTGAGGAACGTCTACCTGATTTACAGGGAGCGATCGCGAAAGAAGAAGGAGCTGGAGGAGCCGGAATGACGCTTGTCCGTGGAACGATGCCGCTGATTTCGCCGCCGAATCTCCATGATCGGGCTCCGAAATCCGTTCCACGCTGCATGTGACGTGTTGCCGAAAGATTTCGGGGGACTTTCCTATTCAGGGTGGGATCTCATGCTGTTTCAGAAGAAGTCAGTCCGTTGCGTGGTTCTTCTTTTTGTCTGGGTGTTGATCTATCTCGGGAACATTTCGACACCGGCGTTCTTTGACGATGCCGATTCGGTGCATGCCGAAGCGGTCCGGGAGATGGTGGAAAGCGGCGACTGGGTGACGCTGAAGATCAACAACGGAATACGGTACCTGGAAAAGGCGCCGTTGATCTACTGGCTGTCGGCCCTTACCGTGAAGATGTTCGGACTTTCCCAATGGGCCATCAGGCTTCCGGTGGCTCTCTTCGCGCTCTTTCTTACCCTTCTCGTCTTCAGCTTCGGGAACCGGTTCCTTGGAGAAAAGGCCGGTTTTTACTCCGCCCTCGTCTTCGTTGCCTGCCTCGGGCCCTATGCTTTTACCCGGATGTATCTTCCGGACGTCATCCTTTCGTTCTTCCTGGCGCTGTGCTTCTACCTCTACCTTCAGATCCTGTACGAACCGGATTCGGGAAGGCGCATCGGTCCCCTGGATGTGCGATGCATACTGTTCTACGTCTCGGCCGCCCTTGCAGTACTGACGAAAGGCCTGGTGGGAATCGTTTTCGCCGGGGCCGTGATCTGTGCACACATCCTGCTGACGGGCCAGTGGAAGGTAATCAGGCGCTTGCAGATTCTGCCCGGCATCCTGGTATTTCTGGCGGTTGCAGCTCCCTGGCATCTCGCGGCCGGATTTTCCAACAAGGGCTTCTTCTGGTTCTATTTCGTCAACGAACATTTTCTGCGCTACCTGGGCCTGCGCCATCCGAAAGACTACGACACGGTTCCACGGCTTCTTTTCTGGGCGCTTCACCTGGTCTGGGTGTTTCCCTGGACGGGTTTTGCGTGGGGAATTTCAAGAATCTTTCCAAGGAGCCTGAAACCGGAGTCGAAAGCCGATCAGACGAACCTTTTTCTCGTCTGCTGGATACTGGTTATCCTGGTCTTCTTTTCCTTTTCGACGACTCAGGAGTATTACACTTTTCCCACTCTCGCGGCCTTTGCCCTGCTGCTTGGCCAGGTGGTGGCACGGATGGACTCACCGGAAGGGGCACTCGACCAGCGCAGAGCTGCCATCGGATCCGGGGTGATTGCGGGGATCGGATGCCTGGCAGGAGCGGGCCTCTTCGCCCTGGCCTGGCTGGGTTCTCATTCGGTGGATGCGGCAGACCTCAGTGGAACGCTCACCTTCAACCCCGACCAGTACGCCCTGGCATACGGACATCTGCATGATCTCACTCCAGAAACCTTCGCTTACCTCTCGGACCTCGTCTACAAGACCGCTCTCCTTTTCTTTCTCGGCCCGCTGCTGGCATTTGCGGCCGGCCTGTGGAGGAGGTGGAACCTGTCGGCCATGATCCTCGCGCTGACGATGGTCGGACTGGCACACAGCTACAACGCGGGCATGGTGGCTTTCGAACCCGTCTTGTCGTCCAAGGGCCTGGCGAAGGTGATCGAATATCACTACAAGCCGGGAGACCGAGTGGTGATCAACGGTATCTACGAAAAGGGATCCACCATCAACTTTTATACCGGCATTCAGGTATCCCTCCTGAATGGACACCATGGCAATCTGTGGTACGGTTCCTTTTTCCCGGATGCTCCTGACATATTCCTCGACGACGCTTCCTTTGTGCGTATGTGGAATTCGAGACCGCGCATCTTTCTGTTCAGCGAGGAGGCGCCTTTGAAGCGGTTTCTATCGGAAAACCCCGGCTTCCGCTACACGGAACTTGCTGCCGAGGGAGGCAAGAAGGTCTTGATCAACTGGTAAAAGGATGCGGACTACCTGCGCAGGACTCGCCTTACCGTGTAGATCTTCTTGTCCTGCGACTCGAAGTAGATCCTGACCAGGATCTCCCCGATCAGGCCGATGGCCAGAAACTGCAGCGCCGCGAGCATCAGGACGGATGCGAGCAATGCCAGCGGGCCGTGCTGCTGAAATATGTCGATCCGCACAAAAAACTTCCGGTAAACCAGAAACAACCCGATCAGGCCGGACAGGCTCGAGCAGGCGAGAAACACCTTGCCGAAAAAGTGCAGCGGACGTGTGATGTAGCGCAGCAGGAATGCCACGGTAACAATGTCGAACATCACCCGAAAGGTTCTCGAGATCCCGTAATGGGATTTCCCCTGGTTGCGGCCCATGTCCTTGATGGGAATTTCGACGATCCGAGCGCCGTTTCGAGCGATCAGTGCGGGGACGAAGCGGTGAAGATCCCCGTACAGGTGAAGGTCTTCGAGTATCTCGCGGCGGTAGGCCTTGAACGTGGTCCCGAAGTCATGAACCTTCACTCCCGATACGCAGGCTATCAGCCAGTTGGCGATACGCGACGGGATGGTGCGCGTGAGGAAGGCGTCCGATCTTGCTGTGCGCCAGCCTGAGACCAGATCGTAGCCTTCGTTGATCTTGTCGAGAAAATGGGGAATCTCCTCGGGAGCGTGCTGGAGGTCGCCGTCCATGGCCACGACAACTTCACCCGATGCATGGTGAAAACCGGCCATGAGGGCGGGAGTCTGGCCGTAGTTGCGGCGGAGGTGCACAACGACCACCCTTCGGTCATCGGAATGGAGGCGGTCCAGAATTTCAGAAGTGCCGTCCGTGCTCCCGTCGTTTACCAGGACCAGTTCCCACGTTTCATCCACCCGGTCCATGGTTGCCTTCACCCGGTCGTAAAGTTCCTGCAGGGTTTCGGCCTCGTTGTGCAGGGGTATGACCACGGATATCCGGGGGGGTCCGGCAGGAGCGTCACAGGAGCTGTCTGCAGACGAAAGAAGGGAAGTTGTTTTCACTCGAATCGCTCTCCGTACTTTGTCAACAGGATGTTTTTCCCGGCCAGAAGTTCGCCCCACAGGGGAGACAGCAGAAGGTCTCTTTCCCTCTCCCGTGCCCCGTAAAGCCGGGAACGCTTTTCGGCCGCCGTGCCGTCCTGGTCGCCAGGGTGCAGCATCCATTCGGTGATTCCGGGAGGAACGCCGGGCAAAAGGCGGACCATAACGCTCTCGTTCCAGAGTCCGGTGAGGGAGACTCCGTAGAAATGATCCGGTGTTCTGAGCCCTGCCTGCCGGATTTTTTTCACGAAACAAGGTTGAAAAACGCGGACAAGTCTTGCCCTGGCATGCTGCAGGAGACAGACGCCTTTGTGACCGGGTTCCAGGTGGCGGATGACCGGAATGATCGAAGTCCGGTCAAAGGGATTTCTGATCCAGCCGATCGAATACTGCAGGGCGACCTCGACCATCGCGTCCAGCACACTCGGGATGACATGCACGTGTTTATGGCTGTCGAGATGAGTCGGGGTGATACCGGAATCGAGGACCCTGACAACCTGCCGCTCGACTTCCGTGCGAAGCACCCGGAAGGAGATCCTGCCGGAGCAGACCTGATCGAGCAGAGTGGAAGGGCCGGAAGGCAGGAAACCGCGAGAATCGGCCAGCCCGGGGATCTCCTTCGGCGGCGAAAGGGGTTGCAGTTCGGTCAGGGTAATATGAATGCCGACTCCCGGCAGGGAACCGCCGCTGAACATCGAGACGGCCTCTTCGAATGCAGGTCCGTTCGCCATAAGGGTGGTACTGTGCAAAACGCCGTCGTCGGCACACTTTCTCACGGCGCGGTTTATCCCCGTCGTATAGCCCAGGTCGTCTGCATTGATGATCAATATCCGCTTCATCCGCATCTGCCGGGGTACAGGATTCATCCACCGGGGCGGCAGCACCGCCCGACCTCGAATTGACCTCGTGGAGTCCGTTGCTTTTCGAAGGTGCTCAAAGAAGTATCTTATCGATCAAGTGCTTTAATACCTGATTCCACGTGGCTGGGAAAGAGGCTTTTGGAGGATCGACGGGACAAGCTCTTCGCAGGCTTGCCTTCCACCCTTTCACAAACGGGGCTTCGGCAAGAAGAAAAGGTTCTTCCGGACAATGGCCGCACAACGGTCGAATGCACCCTCAACATGGTCATTCCCACAACCATGTCAGTCGCGCAAAAATCACAACGTCATTTTTTCAACAACGATAAAGGCAGGGACGGCGCATCGGCTTGCCCCCCCTACCTGCGACCGGACTGGCGGATCTCCCGCATCCGGTTCTCCGTTCGGTATTGCCTTGCTCTGTCCATTTTGTCTTCCAGGCTCTTTCCCATTTCCTGAAACCGTTTCGCCGTGCACGATTATTTTTCCTGGATTCCCGCCTTCGCGAAAGTGACGTTGTGATGCCATCGATCCTTTGCGTGGATAAGCACCGGATGCGTGAAAAGCACCGATGGTACTCGTTTGCCGGATAAACCAAAGAAAAGATGTTGAACAGAAGCCGGATTTGAATGAATGTCCGAACCGGCCTTATGAGGATTGCACAGGAGTTCGACAGGAGAAGAAGCCTTTATCACTTTTCAACCTGTTGCGGTTCCTGTATGTTATGCATCGTTTGTTCAGGTACATAAGAATGAAGGAAGGAGATTGTCATGATCATTTGCTCCCGGTTGATCAAAGCGGCCTGGATTATTGTGCCTGCTTTTGCCGTGTCGATGCTCATGGCACACGCGGCCAGGGCTTCCGAGCCTGTTGTGCTCGGACTGGAGCAGCTTATTCAGATGGCTTTGGACACCAGTCCGGAAATCAAGGAAGCAGAGCAGGACGTCAAGGCGGCTCAGAGCGATCTTGCACAGGCAAAAGGCGGCCGATGGGCTCAGCTCGAACTTGTGGCCACCATGGGGCCTGCTCAGAACGCCTCGGAACCCATTGTCGCCGTGGACCCAGTCACCTTCAAAGGAAAGCTCGAGGATCGAGACAAGAATGAACTGGGTTTTTTCGGGCGCCTGGACCTGGCCATCGTGCAGCCTCTCTACACCTTCGGCAAGATCTCGAACCGCATCGACGCGGCCATGTCGGGAGTTGAGGCTCAAAAAGCGGCCAGGCTGAAAAAGCAGGGAGAAACCATTCTCAATGTCAAGGAGCTCTATTACGGGTATATTGTCGCCAACCAGGGGGCGGCAGTAGCCAAAGACGCCGACGGGTTCATCCAGGACGCTCGAAAGAGGATCGAGCGGCTGCTCGAAGCCGGAGCCCGGCACGTGTCACCCAGTGATTTATACCGCCTGGGGGCCTATGAAGCGGAGATCGAGAGTTTCAAGTTCAAGGCCGAGTCCGGGGCTAGGCTTGCCTACCTGGCTTTGAAGAAGGCGGTGGGGTTCCCGGACCGGCGGGAGTTCCGGCTGGACACCCAGGTCCTTCCCATGGAGATCAAGGAACTGGCGGACCAGGAGCAGTACATCAGCCAGGCTCTGGACCAGAGGCCTGAATTCGATCAGCTCAAAAGCGCCATCAGCGCCAAAAAATCCCTGGTCCGGGCCGCGAAGGCGGATCTCTACCCTTCCGTTTTTCTGGCGGGCATAGGATCCTTTGCCGGGGCACCCGATCGAGAGGAGCTGGATATCTCTTACTTCCGCGATGAATTCAATCACCTGGAAGGCGGAATCGTGCTGGGATCCGCCTGGCATTTTGATTTCGGAATCAGCCAGGGCAGACTCGAAAAGGCCAGGGCGGAGCACCTCAAAGTCCTGCACACCAAGGAATTTGCCGAACGCAACATTCCACTCGAGGTTGCCAGGCACTACCAGGACTGCCTGGAAGCCCAGGCATCCTTTCAGGCCTATGAAAAGGCCGCGGTAGCATCACGCAGGTGGATTGTCGCGGCGTTTTCGAACTTCGATTTCGGCGTCGGTACGGCAAAGGATATGTTCGATTCCATTGAGAAGTACGGAAAAAACCAGGGCGATTTTCTGCTCTCACTGTATAATTACAATGTTTCTCTGGCTCGATTGAGTTACGCTGTCGGTGAATACCGGTCGAGTCTGCAGTGAAGAATGGTGCCGACAGATGCCCCACCGCCGGATCTTGTCGGGAAGATACTCACGGGATAATCGTTCATAATGACTTTCATAGCCGGGATGTTGAATCGCTGGATGGCCTGGGTGCTTCCCAGGCCTCGTTTGGTTCTCGGGGTAGCTTTCCTGACGGCTCTGCTTGCCCTGTACACCGCCGTGACCAGGCTGGAAATCAAGACCGACCAGCTCGAACTCATTTCCACCGATCACCCCCTCATCGAACTGACCGATCAGCTGGATCCCTTCATTTTCGACGGCAAGAGGACCTTCACGCTGGTCATCAAGGCTCCCACACCCGAACAGGGGATATCCTTTGTCAAGCTCCTCGCTCCGCGCATCAAGGAAGACACGGCACACTTCAAGGAAGTCCTCTACAGGGTCGATCCCGACCTCGTGAAAAAATGGGCGCTTCTCTACCTCGACAGGGAAGACCTCCTCCAGGTGGGTGCAAGAATCAGGGAGCATTCAACCCTGGTGAACAGGCTTGCCGAGGATCCGGATCTGCTGACATTCCTGCAGCTGGTCAACCAGGAGATGGCCACGAGGATGGTCGGGGAGCTTTTTACAGGTTTTCTGGGGCCGCGGGACGGAAAGCCGGATTCAGAAGAAGAACCCATGGATCTGGCCTTTCTGATCAAGACCCTGGAGGGTCTGTCGGGCTATCTGCACGGCTCCGTCAAGTATGAATCCCCCTGGTCTTCGTTTTTCAAGAGCGAGGCGTGGGACCTGGAACAGGAGGGATATTTCTGGGAAGGCAACAAGCAGTTTCTCATCATGATCGTCGTTCCCAGGAAGGGAACCGACGGGTTCACCGCCACCCAGACTTCCCTCGACAGTCTCAGAGAGCACATCAGGGAGGTGCGCGCCCTGTTTCCCGACGTACAGGCGGGAGTAACAGGGCAGGAGGCTCTGAACAACGACGAAATGACCACGGTGCTGGGAGACATGACACGGGCGACCTGGCTGTCGCTGCTGGGAGTTCTTGCGCTCATGTCCCTTTTCTGGAGAAGCATCAGGCGCCCGCTGGCCGAGACCATCTCCCTCACTGTCGGTCTGTGCTGGACCTTCGGCTGTGCTTCCCTTTTCGTCGGTCACCTGAATATCCTTTCCGTGGTCTTTGCCCCGCTTTTGTGCGGTCTTGGAGTCGATTACGGAATACACTGGTACGCCAGGTTCGAGGAAGAAGAACAGCTTCATCCGTCGTTTGACAATCGCACCCTGGCCCGGCGGGTCATCGAGCGCTCGGGGACCGGTATTTTCCTGGCCGGCCTGAGTGCCGCCTTCTGCTTTCTGCCTTTTCTACTCACGGGTTTCGTGGGCCTGATGGAACTCGGCTTGATTACCGGCCTGGGAATCCTGGTGAACATGGTAGCCGACTTCTCGGTGCTCCCGTGCGCAAGCATCTACCTTGCCGGGCGCAGGAAAGTGAAGGCATCCGCGGGGGCGGACAGGGAGAAAGACATCCTGCGGCTCAATCCCTTTACGGCGGGGGGAGTCCTGGCGGGGGGGATCCTCTTGTGTGCCGTGAGTGCGTGGGGAATCTCGCAGGTCCGCTTCGACCTCAATCCGCTGCGGCTGCAGGCCAAGAACGCCGAATCGGTCATATGGGAGAAGATCCTTATCGAGAATTCCGAGCATTCCCTGCTTTCCGCGGCTTCATTTGCACAGTCCGCCGAAGAGGCCTTATCCAGGTCGGATCGGCTCAAAGCTTTGCCTTCGGTTGCCGAAGTCAGAAACGTTTTCACTCTCCTGCCCGAAAACCAGGAAGCAAAGATTCCCATCCTGCGGGCTCTCGCACCCGAGATCCCCGAGATCAGCCGGGCCGTTCAGGGGACTCGCCCGTCCTATTTGGCAGAGCTCAAGGATGTCCTCGAAAGAATACGGTTCAAAATGCAGGAGGACCAGGCGGACCAGTGGGGAGCGGACAGGCCTCTCATCGAGCAGATGGCCAGGGTGAGAACCCTGGCAGGCGAGATCATCGGCTGCCTCAACGGGTACACCGAGGAACCGGCGCTCCTCTTCGATTACCGGGAACGGTTCAGGGAAGATCTTGTGGATACGTGGTCGTTCCTGAAAGAAGGAGCATCGGCCCCTCTCATGGAGATCGAGAATATTCCCGAAATCGTGAGGAATCAATTCTATCGCGATGGGAAATTCCTCCTGCGCATCTTTCCCCGGGAATCCATCTGGGAGGCGCATGCCCTCAGCGAGTTCGTGAGGGACATTCAGGGCGTGGACTCCAACGTGGTGGGAGATCCCGTTTCGCTGTACGTGTTTGCGGAGGCCTATAAGAAGGCCTGTGTAAATGCTTCCATCTATGCGCTGATATTCATTTTCGGGCTTCTGCTCGTCACGTTCAGGGATACCTGGATCGCCTTCATGGCCCTCATTCCGCTGGGCGTGGGCAGCCTGTGGACGGTGGGTATCATGGGTCTTGCCGGAATAAACTTCAACCTGGCCAACAGCATATTCATGCCGCTCATTGTGTGTGCGGGCGTCGAGTACGGGATCATCATCCTGCAAAGGTGGAAGGACGGACTGATGCGCCCCGGTCATCTGCCCTTCAGCACGGGCAAGGGGGTCATTCTGGCTGCCTTGACCACTACAGTCGGCTTTGGTACACTCATGATCTCAGAACACCAGGGTATCTTCAGCCTGGGATTTGTGGCGTGGGCGGGAAGCCTTTGCGTAATGACCTCGGCCATTGCCCTGCTTCCTGCCATGCTTGCTTACATGAGGCCGCCGGTGTATATCCCGGTGAAGGAGATTAAGAATGAATCCACGGTTTTGTGCGGTAGTGTCGACTGTTCTCTTGCTGTTGACGGCTGCCGCTCCGTTGAAGGCACAGAAACAAAGTGCCACAGATGAAGTAAAGGTTGTGCTGGACTCGGCCATGGAAATCCAGACGCGGCCCGATCTTCAGGGAGATGCCAAACGCCAGGAGCGTGCACGCCTGATTCGCCGGCTTATTGCCGCGAATTTTCTTTCCGAAGACATGGCCAGGGAATCCATCCGGTACCACTGGGACAAGGTGTCACCCAGGCAGAGAGCCGAGTTCCAGGATCTGTTCATCGGGCTGTTCCAGGATTCCTACACCAGGATGGTCTTGAACTTCCTGCAGAAGGAAACCATCGAGTATCGCGGCGAGTCCGCCGCGGACAAGGGCCGCATGGTGCGAACAGTCATCATGCGGGCAAACGAGCACATACCCGTCGACTACCTGGTGGATCAGAGAGGCGGGCGATGGCTTATCCGTGATGTGATTATTGATGGCGTGAGCATCGTCGACAATTACAACAATACCTTCCACAGGGTCATCCAGACGGAATCTTTCGATGCACTGCTGAACAGGATGCGCGTGCAGCGGAAGGCAGTGGGAGACGTGTCCTGAGCAACCTGAGGGCATCCTTTTACGCTGCTGAACAGGATGCCCGCTGTCTCTTGCCTCCTGCCCTGCCCGGGAAGGCCGCATTCCGCGGCCGCCCGTCATCCTCGCCCGGGCTGCGGCTCCTCTTCCCCCTGGTTGGCATGCCCTGGTGAATGTCCATCCTGCAACTCCGGATTGAAGGATCATATTTCCACCCGAGTGGACACTGGAGGCCCCATGTCTGAATCATTGATTCGACGTATCCTGGTGGTTGACGACGAGGAAGCCTATCTCAGCATGGTCAAACAGTTGCTGCACAGAATGGGATACAGCTGCGAAACCGCACTCAGTGCCGCCGAGGCATCAGAAAAGATTTCAACGGACGCGTTCGACGTGGTCGTGAGCGACATCCGGATGAAAGGCAGGAACGGCCTTGAGATGATGAGGGATGTGCAATCCGACCGGCCTCACCTGAATTTCATCATCATGACGGGCAATGCCGCCGATTATTCCTACAGTGAAATCATCGACGCCGGAGCAAGCGACTTCATATCCAAGCCCTTCACCGCCGGGGAACTCAAAGCCAAAATAGAACGGATAGACAGGGAAAAACGGATTCTGCGCAAACTTTCCCTGGCCAACGAAGCCCTGCATCGTCAGGTGGCGGTGAACACGTCCATCGCCGAACTCTCCGGCGCTATCATGGCTCTTTCTTCCGTCGAGGATATCTCCCGGATCGTGCTCAAACATGCGATGCAGCTTACGGACAGCCCCCAGGGATTCGTGGGTTACCTGGACCGCGAAGGGCGCCTCGTATGCCCTGCGACATCCATCGCAAAATGGGATACCGTAGTCGAACCCAACGGCATTGTCGTTGTCAGGAGACTCGGGGGCATGTGCGGCTGGGTGCTCAAACACCGTCGGCCGATACTGACGAACAGGCTCAAGGAGGATTCCTGCCTTTCCAGGATGCCCCAGGGGCATCCCCCAATGGTCCGGTTTCTCGGGGCTCCCGCACACGTCGGCGAAACCATGCTCGGGCAGGTGGCTGTCGCCAACGCGCCGCGTGAATACACGGAAGAGGACCTGGCAATTGTTCAACGCCTGGCGGCGATCTATGCATTGAGAATCCAGCAGCGGTGGGCCGAAGAGGAATTGAGGCAGACATACGGCCGGCTGCGGAGCACCCTTGAGAAAACCATCCATTCCCTGGGTTCGGTTCTTGAAATGAGAGACCCCTACACTGCCGGGCACCAGAGGCGGGTGTCCGAACTGGCGTGCGCCATCGCTCTTGAAATGGGACAGTCCGAAGCCGTGGTCGAAGGAGTCCGCATGTCGGGGCTGGTTCATGACATCGGGAAGATATCCGTCCCGTTCGAAGTGCTCTCCAGGCTTGGCAAACTGAGTAAGCTGGAGATGAGCCTGGTGCAGCAGCACTCGACCTCAGGCTACAATATTCTGAAGGACATCGAGTTTCCCTGGCCCATAGCGCGGATTGTCCTCGAACACCACGAGCGCCTGGATGGTTCCGGATATCCGCAGGGGCTCAAAGGGGATGAAATTCTCCTGGAAGCCAGGATCATCGCCGTCGCCGACGTCACTGAAGCCATGAGCTCGCATCGGCCCTACAGACCGGCGCTCGGCATGGACCTCGCCTTCGAGGAGATCTCAAAAAACAGGGGCACCCTTTACGATCCCGATGCAGTGGATGCATGCCTGAGGCTTTTCCTGGCAAAGGGATACCGGTTCGAATAGCATGCCCGGCGGCCTCGAGCCTGCGGCACAGCTCTTTTCTCGATACCAGCGCAGGGAAGCTGCAGAAAACATGTCCCCCGCATGGCCTCATCTCGCTGATAAAAGGCGGTTCTTGTGTCGAAGGTGGACTCGATGTCCCTGAAGGCATCCGCCACCTGCCAGGGCTCCTTGTCGAGGGCCACCCTCCCGGCAGAATAGCCCTCCTGCGGGCAACAGGACGAGCAGTTGGCCTATTCCCGCATCGAGGAGTCCTCGATGTCTTCGTAAACGTCAATCAAGAACCGGGGAGTGCAGACGGCCAGGAAGACCAGGTCCTCGGATCCGGTGTTGGTGATGCGTTGAGGGCACATGGGCGGGATGAGCACGATGTCGCCGGGATACACCTCCTGCGGCGCCAGTTCACCCACCTCCACAATGCCCTTGCCACTGAGGATATAGTAGCGTTCAGAAGTTCCTCTAAGCCGATGCCGGCGCGTTGTTATTCCGGGTTCGACTCTCGCCCGCGCGATGGATGCTTCCGGATCGTCGGGTGTATTGGACAATTCGGTGATGTAACACTTTTCGGCGGTGTAAAACTCCCTGCAAAGATTTCCCTCGATGATGGTTTCTTTCATGGGATGCTCCAAAATTTTCCGCATGGGCTCGGGTTCCAACTGCACGCTCATGGGCCGGGGCCGTGTCGACTTGAATTCCTGCCGGTCCATGCAGGATCGTATTATGGACTGAAATCGATCGGGAAGTCCAAACAAAGGTTCATCCGGCAAACGAGTACCTCCGCTGCTTTTCACGCAAAGGATCGATGGCATCACTCCCTCCCGCGAAGGCGGGAATCCGGTCCAAGCGCAGATCGCGCCATAAAGATCTCTCCACCCGGGATTGCCCCGCTCCATCCATCTTGTCTTTTTGTGACCCTACGCCCCCATCCTGCGCAAGAAACCGCACCATATCCGCTCCGCCTTCTGCAAGCGGACCACACATCCATGCCCCTGCCTTCGACTCGGGAAAACGCTCGACAACAATTGTCAGTAACTGTAAATTGCAGAATAAATATGATGTGTTCCGGTTGAACAATGTCTTGATGCTGGAGAGGTGCGCCCGATGGATGAAAAACCAGATGATGTACTGACCATCAAAGAGTTGGCGGCCTACTTGAAGATCCCAAAATCCACACTCTACAAGCTCGTCCGGGAAGGCAAGATCCCCTCCCAGAAGATAGGTCGACACTGGCGTTTCCGAAAGGGAGGCATTGACCGATGGCTTGATGAAACTCGATCCAGCCAGGCGGATTCAGGGGGTGATCAGTAATGGGGGAGCCGCTTGCGGAAAGAGTCCTACGAAGCATCGAGCAGGCTGCCGAGATGTATCACCGTCTCGTCATGCTGGTGGCCCCGGCCGGGATGGGAAAGACCGCCGCACTTCAGGAGCTTCACAAACGCACGAACACTCCGCTGCTCAATGTCAATCTCGAGCTGTCGCGCCGGACGCTTGACCTCACCGAACGTCAGCGGATGCTTCGGTTGCCGCGCCTCCTCTCCGATGTAGTGGATGCGGCCCAGGCCGCTCAGGATGCGCTCCGCACCATTTCCGGACAGAAACCAACCAGGCAGGCAACTGCGGTGCTGGACGGACTCGAGCCTCTCGACGGCGATAGGTTGGACCCGTACCGGTCAAAGTACGCCAAGCATATCCTCGCCCTTGTGAAGAAGAAGGGCCACGGCCAGGTGGTCAACCGCTCCGAGCTGATCCAGGATGTTTTCGGGATCGAGTATCTTGCCCCGCAGATACTCCGGTTGGAGACTGAATGGGCCGTGGTCGTACTGGCCGCTCGGGTTTACGCCGGCGAGCTGGTCCTGGCCATTCCCGGCAGGAAGTTCGACGCCACCGGCCTGCCGCAACTGGCCGGAACCGGCATAGACGAACTCACCCAGTTTAAGCAACTCGAACGGCCTAAAGACTGGAACCTGCCTGCGCTCAAAGCGCTCTTCGAGTTGCTCGGTCTTATACCGGGCACGGCGCAACTGGTCACCCAGGGCAATGATCGACCGGTCCAGCAACTGCAGAAGGCTATCACCGAAGCCGTGGAACGACTGGTGCTCACGCAGCAAGACTTGCAGACCGGCCTGTTTTTCTGGGGCCGCAGCCTGCTGCCCGAGGATGAAATCGTGAAGCTGCGCGCCAAGCTCGATGGTTCCAAGACCTTTCTCGAGTCCTTACAGGCCTACACCACGCCCGGAAAGCTCAAGAACTTGCGCTATGATGTTCAGGAGATCACCGGCCATCGCAATGGGCTGCAGGAGTTGGCGGGCGACCTCGGGTCCGCAGCCTCATATCTTTCCACGGTCCAGGCGGTTCTACCCACCGACCACGAATGGATTGACAAGATGAAGGCTGTGCGTGACGAGGTCCTCGACCGGATTGGCGATCCAGTCCAGCGCGGTACGGCAGGTTTCCGCCAGCAAACCCAACACAAGCTTAACGATCTCAAGAAAGCCTATCTGCGGACGTACATCAGCTTGCACGTCAAGGCACGGCTGGGAGTGAACGATGACAAGCGCAAGGCCAGGCTCATGGGCGATGAGCGACTCAAAGATCTGCAGAAGCTCTCCATTATCGACCTCATGCCGCGCCAACACTTGTCAGACTTCCAGAACCGCCTGGCGGCATTAAAGAGCTGTTTCGAAATGACAGAGCAGGAGTTGGACGCCTCGCCCCTCTGTCCACACTGTAAATTCAAGCCGGCAGCCGAGCCGCCAGGCCCCCCCGCGGCAATTATGCTCGACGACTTTGACGGCGAGTTCGACAAGCTGATTGAGGGATGGACGCAAACGCTGCTGACCAATCTCGCGGACCCGACCACCAAGACCAATCTGGGCCTTCTCAAACCCGCGCCGCGTTGCTCTCGGGCGGCTCCCCTGTTACCCCGGCTGAGATGAAAAAGCGGTTCGAGGAATACCTGGACCAGCTCACCAAAGGGAAAGAACCTGGGAAGGTTCGGATTGTTGTGGAGTAAACCGTGAAATCGTTCGAATCCGACTTTCTGGAAAGGCAACCGATACCCCACTCGTTCCTGCGGACCATCCGATTGTTGGGCGAATACCGAGGAAAGGAAGCACTTTTCAAGGAGCAGACGCCCCAAATACTCGAATCGTAGCGCCAGGTCTCCATTGTCCAGAGTACCGAATCGTCCAACCGTATCGAGGGCATTGAAGCACCGGCCGAACGGATCAAGAAGCTTGTGGAGCACAAGACCACGCCAAGGAATCGATCCGAACAGGAGATCGCCGGATACCGTGATGCCCTTGCAACGATTCATGCCAACCATACCAATATGCCGTTTACGGTCGGTATGGTTCTCCAACTCCATCGTGATCTCTATCAATACGTCGCCCAACAGGGGGGCCGATGGAAAATGACGGACAACGAGATTACCGAAACCGGGGCGGATGGAGCGAAGATTGTCCGTTTCAGGCCGGTTCCCGCACATCATACACCAGAAGCCATGGAGCGGCTCCATACCCTTTTCCGGGAAGAATGGGACCGAGGAGAAATAGATCCGCTCTTGCTCATCCCAACCTATGTGTTCGATTTCCTATGCATCCATCCATTTACCGATGGAAACGGCAGAATGGCGAGGCTGCTGACATTGCTCCTTCTTTACCAGGCTGGTTTCGAAGTCGGCCGGTACATCAGATCGAAAACCAGCGGGAAGGATACTATGACGCACTCTACAAATCCTCTCAGGGCTGGCATGAAGGCACACATGCCTTGTTGCCATGGTGGGAATACTTTTTGGGTGTGATGCTCCTTGGCGCCTACCATGAATTCGAACGTCGAACCGGCGAGCTGACCACCACCCATGGGGCCAAGAAGGAATTGGTCTTTGACACCATCGGACACTTACCTGAGGAATTTAGGGTAGCGGATATCGAACGTGCCTGTCCGGGAGTCAGCCGTCCCACGATCAATCGTGCCCTCCGAGACCTCCGGGAGGCAGGAAAGATCGTGTGCGTAAAGGGAGGGCGTGATGCCATCTGGCGGAAAACGTGATCATGATCGCATTAACATGATCATTTTTGACTAGATGATCATGTTTATGGAAACGAGATCATGAGTGCTTTAATATGATCAGGCTGACTGGCATGATCACGTTTGGGGTGAGCTGATTGTGTAAAGCTGCTTACACGCACAAAGGGTGATCCTTCACACGTGTGGGTAGATCATAACGCACATGTGTGAAGAGCCCTGAGATTGTTGAAACCCACGCACCACTCTAAATGCGTGCGCGCTCGTATTTTACGAGCGGCGATATGAGCGCACGCGGAAATACGAGCGTTCAGGAGGGGCACGCCAAAGGAGCGTCTTATGTCCAATAACGGCAAGTGCGGGCGAATCGAGCGTTTTTTGCGCGCCGCGTGTATTTTCACGCGTTTGGAAGACGATACCGCGTTTGCCCGCATTAAGCCCCGCCTTCATACACTCGAAACCATAAACGAAAACAGCAAAAAACCCCATCGTGGGAATCCCCCTACAACCCAAGAACAGCGGCCAAACAGAGATATGCCTTCGAAAAGAAGCTTCTCAGCCTTCACGAAGCACTGCTTGACCTGCGTGAGAAAGTCAAAACCCAGAAGCCCCACTGGACCAACCCAAAGCGCGTGGACAGCCACTATGCGGACATCTGTCAGCGACTCTATCTCCCCAAGGATCTTTATGAGCTGTCAGTCGAGAAACACAAGAAGAACTGGCGACTGCTGTTTCGGAAAAACCACTACCGCATCGGAAAGCACATTGAGCGGTTTGGCAAAAACATCATCATCACGGACCGCTCCGACTGGACCACCGATGAGATCGTCCAGGCCAGCCTTGACCGCTACATGGTGGAAAACGCTTTCCGGCAGTCCAAGGACAACGATCTGGTCAGCGTCATGCCGCTGAGGCACTGGACCGACAGCAAGATCCGATGTCACATTCTCACCTGCGTGATTGCCCTTGCCTACCTTCGACTCATCGAACTCAGGCTCCAGCGATCTGGAATCCCAATGACTGCCGGGACTGCAATGGCGAACATGCATCGGCTTCATTCATGCCTGTGTTACGCCCCAGCTACGAGGAAGCCGGAGCGACTGATTGAGGAGCCAAGCGACGTTCAGGCGCAAATCCTGGTGGTCCACCTGCCAGCGCCAGCACAGCTTAAAACAGCGAACGGTGAAAATACTAGAAGTTAACGTAACAGCACTCAATAAAGTGCCCGAAATCGTTCCCGTCATGGCGACGCCGGTCTTGCACGCGCAGGCAGTGTTGAACGAGCTATTTCTTTTTTGACTCTTTTTTCGATTGCGTAAACGCCGCGATCGAACCACCAGACCTGTCCTTCGCCCCGCTGATCCGTTCTTCCCTCCGGTTGCGGCCGGCGGCTTCCTGATACCCGGTCTGTTCCTGGTCATCTCACGACGGTTGTCTTCACGGTCTGGCGGTTGTTGTCGGGATTCGGGTCGCCTTCCGTGCCGCTGACCTGGGCGGTATTGGTGACAACTCCCGCGCTGGCGGCCTTCGCGACGATCTCCACTGTGCCCTCCCCGTTCACCGGCAGCCTTCCGAGCCTGCAGGAAATGCTGTTTCCGGACTTATTGCAGGATCCCTTGCTGGAAATGGCGGATACATACTCCACGTTTGAAGGCAGAGTATCGGTTACCGTGACGTTTGACCCCGTATCGGGTCCAAGGTTTTTCACGGTCATAAAGTAGGTGATGAGGTCTCCCACCTTTGCGGGACTGCCCGGCTCATTCATGGTCAAGGCGAGATCGCTCGCTTTTCCAACCGTTACCCGCACAACCTTTGATTCCCTCTTCCGGTTGAAATCGTCAACGGCAACGGCCTTGAGATCGTAGACCCCGGCAGGGACGTTTTTCCACACCAGTTCGAAGGGTTCAGCCTGGTCTCGACCGATTTTGCGACCCCCCGCAAAAAAATTCACCCACTTGATGCTCCCGTCTTCATCACTTGCCCTCGCCTTTATGGTGATTTCAGCCGGTGCTAGGAATGCCTTCCTGCTGGATGGAGCAGTTATGGAGACCTTCGGAGCCCTGTTCTTTACGACGATGAACTTCTTCTTCGTCACCTTGTGCAGAGCCGTCGGTCCGTACGTCGTAAGGGTCACGTTGAAGGTTCCCGGCCTGCTGTAGGTATGAACCGGATGGGGATCGGTGCTCCTGGTGCCGTCACCGAAGTTCCAGCGATAAGAACTGATTTCCCCGCCAAGGGACTTGCTGAAAAAGCTGACTTGAAGGGGATAGTAGCCGGAGGTGGGTTCCGCGGTGAAATCTCCAGCGGGCTTTGCACCCCAGCGCACGCAGCGGGCGTAAGCCCCCATCTTCTTGATCTTGCTTCTCTGCAGATTGATAACCGCGCCGCTGCCGAAATGAACGAGATAATGAAGGTTCTCCGGCATTCTTGTTCGAGACCAGTAGTACTCGGATCCACCCTCGAAGATTTCATCCGGCAGTGCCGGATCGGTTCTCGTGTAGTCTATGATGGTTTCAAGTTCCCTTATGGCGGGAAGCCGCCAGTCATCACAGTCATCGAGCACCAGGTTTTCGCAGTAGGCAACAGCATCGTCGAGCGTCTCGAAAGGACCCGCATCAGCACGCTGCCATTCATACTCCTCGATGGTGTCCCTGGCTCTCTGCTCGGTGATGTTTTCCAGGCGCTCCGAAGGATCGAGGGGCCAGAACGGACCGTCTCGGACACATTGCACATAGCCGGTGGGATAATCGTAGTCGTCACAGTTCAGGGTCACCCGGCCGTATCCCGATCGCACGCCCCACGCACAGATTGTGCCCTGCTGAGTGCCCGACCAGTAAAACGGGCCTGATGCGTCTGCCGGCGGACGATACAGCGTTCTGAGTTCATCTATGCGGGGGATGCGCCAGTCGGAGTTGCCGGCCAGGGAGAGTTCCTCACAATAAGTGACCGCGCCTTCCCTCCCGTACTGGTTGCCGTCGACTTGCGCCTGCCACATCAGGCCCGTAAGAGTATCCGTTCTGGTGCCGTCGCCATGATCGATAAACCTTGCGGCTGACACTGTGGATGAAGGGACCACAAAGAGAACCAGGAGCAGGATGGAAACAAGATGCCGTCGCACTTTGACAATCCTTTTTCGCTGAAGGGATTACGATGAAAAATGACCTGGAAAATCTAAAGAAAGTTTACATTCAGACAACCTGGTGCACAAGCTAAAACATGCTCTACAGCCGAAAAAAGGCACCAGTACTTCTGCTTCCAGTCATTCAACAAGGACTCGGGCAATGCTTCCGGGCTGATTCTTCCTGGTTACAGACAACTGTCTTTGAACAAGCAGACTGGCGTACATATCAGTGTGCTTCCCATACGCCCCTGGACGAATGGAAAGATTCGAGGCCACATCTTCGCCTGCCTTGCTGCCTTCACCTGCCTTCGAATGCTTTAGAACCGGCCGGCACAGATGGCCTCGTCGACGGCGAAATCCATACGCAGGCTCCGTTCACGCCCATACGAGTATGCCGGAGATTCAGCCCTCGGGGAATAATCGACGAACCCAGCTGCAGCCAATCCGCAATACCCAAGGACTTCGGCCACGGGATGACGGGTGGGGTCTTGAGGATAACTTATGGTATTTGGAGGTGCACCGGCCTGAACTGATCAGCGACTGCTCGCTGTCCCGCTCAAAGGGTACACCAAAGGTACAGGGGAAAGACCGGGGTACCGGTCTTAACATACCGCAATAATTACTGATTAAGATCGGGGCGAGAGGATTTGAACCTCCGACCCCCTGCTCCCAAGGCAGGTGCGCTGACCAGTCTGCGCTACGCCCCGACGAAAAAACTGTTGTTTCCTAACACAAGGCCTTCCCGAATGCAACTTTGAAAGGCTTCGGCCAGTACTGACGCACGAATGATCAAATGAGGTCGAGGCGTCTGCATTCGGGGCTCCGGCACAGAGTTCTTTCGGCCGAATCCGCTCCCCTGCCGGAACCCGGCCGGTGGCAACCCTCGTGCGTGCGTGCCTTCTATCGGCCGGGAATCATTCGCTCATTTCCGGCACCCTGGCACACGACGGGTTCATTTCTCCTTTTTTTGCTTCCCGGATCTCTTTCACGAGGATGTCGAATTCCGCGACGGTGCCTGCCCTGGGGTCGTTGAAATCCGCCACGACGACATCGTCCCTGATGTCCTTCACCAGGAACTGCACCAGGGATTTCTTCTTCATTTCGCGGTACATCCTGCCCACCTCGAGCCGGTCCTCCTTGTAGTCTTCACGGGGAAGCTCCCGCACCAGTTCTTCGTCGTATAGGCCGAAGAGCTCTTCCGGGGGCACAAAGACCTGCACCCTGTCGCCCGGCCGCCTGTTCATGAGCGCGGATTCGACCGACGGGTACTGCACGTCCACGCCATATACGAAGCTGCACGTAGTGGCAGGCAGTTCGTTCACTTCGCCTCGAGGCGACGTCGTGCGAATGGTGTATTCGATCGTCACCATCATACATTCTTTGACCTGTTCCATGATCCGACTCTCCTTTTTCCTTCACCCGATTTTTTCATTAGAACTTGCTCTCCGGGAGAAATGAAGATAAGGATTAACCCAGCCGTTGCCACATGGCAACAGGGACTTTGCAAGGCAGGGCATGTCAAGAGCGCCCGGGAAGGCGCCGCGGGCAGGTCGATCCGGTCAATCCGTCCGGCCCGGACATGCTTGCGAAAACCTGTAGAGGGGGCCGGCAGGTTTATACGCCGGCCGGTCGATATTCAACGAGAGCGACGCAGTCCATGAATCCGCCGTCTGACCACAACCATCCGGTTCGGATCGAATTCGATTTACTCAAGTCGATTCGTGGCCTGGAACACGGTGTTTTCACCCGGCACGGAGGGGTGAGTGAGCCTCCGTATGCCACTTTGAACACAGCCTGGAACAACGGAGATTCGATCGAGGCAGTGAGTGAGAACCTGGAGCGCATCAGGAAGGCCATGGGAATCGACCACCTGGTGTCCGGCCTGCAGGTCCACGGAGACACGATCCACGTGGTGAACGATGAAGTTCTGTCGAGAGCCCGGATCCATCCTCCGGTGAGGATCACTCCCCCGGGAGACGCCCTGGTGACTGCTTTGTCCGGGATCGGCATCATGACCAAGATCGCCGACTGCCAGGCCATCCTGCTGGCGGATCCGGTGCGCCGGGTGGTCGCCAACGTGCACAGCGGGTGGCGGGGAAGCGTGGTCAACATTGCCGGGAAGACCGTCGAAATCATGGAGGAGCGGTTCGGCAGCCGACCCGGCGACATCGTAGCCGCCATAAGCCCGTCTCTCGGCCCGTGCTGTGCCGAATTCCGCAACTACCTCGACGAACTTCCGCCGCACTTCCGACGGTACCAGGTGAAGCCGCTGCACTTCGACTTCTGGCGGATCACCCGGATGCAGCTGATGGAAGCCGGCCTCGGGCCGGAACACATCGAGGCGGCCGAAAGGTGCACGGTATGCGGAGTCCGCGATTTCTTCTCGTACCGCGCAGAGAAGGTCACGGGGCGCATGGCCGCCGTGATCGCGTGGAGGCGGGGAGGGGAGGACGCCATTTGATGGGGAAGATGCAGGAAGACGCCCGAATCATCCGCAACGAAGAAGTGGCCCGCATGACATGGCTCATGCGTCTGCACTCGCCGTGGATCGCTGCACGGGCACGGCCCGGGCAGTTCGGCATGGTGCGCGTTCGCGAAGGGATAGATCCCCTTTTGCGGCGCCCCCTGTCCTTCCACCGCATCCACCCGGGAAAAGGGGAAATCGAACTGCTTTACCGCGTGGCGGGCAAGGGCACCTGGTGGCTTTCCCGGTGCCAGCCGGATTCCCTTGTGAACATCACGGGTCCGCTGGGCAACGGCTTCACGATGCCTGACAATCCCTCGGCAGCCATAGCCCTCGTTGCGGGAGGGATCGGCATCGCACCCCTGTTCGAACTGATGGTCCGGATCAGCGAATCGAGGTCGAAGATCAAAGCCGAAGCAATACACCTCTTTTACGGGGCTCGAAATGCCCATGAACTCCTTCCTGCCGCCGTTTTCGAATCCACGGACGTTTCCGTTCACTGGAGCACCGATGACGGCAGTTTCGGCTTCAGCGGGTACGTGACGGATCTGCTGGATGAATGGACGGCGCATGCGGGCTTTCGGCCTTCGGAACTGTTCGCCTGCGGCCCCCTTGCCATGCAGCACAACGTGGCCAGGTGGGCGCTCGCCCGGGACATCCCGGTGCAGCTTTCCCTGGAATCCCTCATGGCCTGCGGCATAGGCGCATGCCTGGGCTGCGCTCTTCCCGCCGTGCACCCGGGGGGCTCCTCCGCGGAACACTACGTGCACGTCTGCAAGGACGGGCCTATTTTTTCAGCAGGATCCATCCAATGGCGCAAAATCCGCAAGCAACAGCTGCCGTCCCCGATCTTTCCGTGCGATTAGGGCCGCTTCGCCTGAAGAACCCGGTCATGACGGCTTCGGGGACCTTCGGCTACGGGGAGGAATTCGCCGATTTCCTTGACCTGGGATGCCTGGGAGCCGTGGTAGTGAAGGGGATTTCACTTCTTCCCCGCCCGGGTAATCCGCCTCCCCGAATCGTGGAAACCCCCGCCGGAATGATCAACGCCATAGGCCTGGAAAACGTCGGGGTCGAAGTCTTCCTGGCATCCAGGCTGCCTCGCCTTCGGGAACGCGGAGTACCCGTCATTGTGAACATCTTCGGGAACACCGTGGAAGAATACGCCGAACTGGCTTCGCGGCTGGATGGAGCGGCAGGGATCGAGGCGCTTGAAATCAACATCAGCTGTCCCAACGTGAAACAGGGCGGGATGATCTTCGGCACGGATCCAGCCATGGCGGCAAAGGTGGTCGAGGCCGTGCGCCTTTCAACAGGGCTTCCGCTCATCACCAAGCTCACCCCCAACGTCACCCGCATCGGCGAGATTGCCCGGGCCGTTGTGGATGCCGGAAGCGATATCCTTTCGTGCATCAACACGGTCGCCGCCATGGCCGTGGATATATTTTCGAGGAGGCCGAAGCTTGCCAACGTGATGGGAGGTCTGTCCGGGCCAGCCATCCGGCCGGTGGCTCTTCGCTGCACCTATGAAGTGGTCCGGTCCGTGAACGTCCCCGTGATCGGTGTAGGCGGAATAACCGGTGCGGCGGATGCCCTGGAATTTCTCCTCGTCGGGGCGCGTGCGGTACAGGTGGGTACAGCAAATTTCATCAACCCGGCAACGGCGGTCGAAATCGTGGAAGGCATCGAGAGGTTCCTGCAGGTCCAGGGTCTGGCCGGAATCGAGGAATACATCGGCACCCTGGACACCGGGTGCCTGTTCCCCTTCGCGGAGGAATCGTGCGAGTGGATCGACCTCAAGCAGCCGTAACAGAAATCCCGTTCACGCATTGCACCACGGCGCCGTACACGGACAGCAGGCATGATGCCTTACGCCGTGCTCCTTGAGTATGCGGACCTGGTTCGGGCCGTTCCATGACCAGATTCGGGTGGTGGGTCCGGCCCACAGGAACCGCGGAAGGCTTCATTCCGGCGGCCGGCTGCAGCCCCGGTTTCCGGCAAAATCGCGCCCCGCCCTCCTGCACTCTTCAAGAGCGGACGGGTGGCGGGCGATATCTCCCTTTTCCTCGACTTCCCGGTAGCAGAGTTCTCCGCTGTAGGCAACTCCCACGGCGTCGAAGAAATACTTCACCGTGAGTGTCAGGCATTCGAAGAGGCGTTTCCCCCGCGTTGCCCCGGAACTGAGGAGGAACCCTTCGCGGTCGTCCACACCGGTGCCGGCCAGCTGCCTCCGATCCCGTTCGAGACGCATGTATAGCGCCTGGGATCGATCGATGAGCAGCTTGAGCTGCCCGGATACTCCGTAGAAGTAGACGGGGGACGCCACCACGATGCGAGGTGCGCTTTCGAGAAGCGGATAGAGGGCGGTCATATCGTCCTGCTGGCTGCAGACGCCGGTTTCATCACATTCGCCGCACCCGATGCACCCGTTCATCTTCAGGTTTCGAACATAGATGCGGCGGATTTGCGCGCCTGCTTCCCCGACTCCTTCCAGGAAGGCGTCCAGCATGCAATCGGTATTGCCGGCTTTGCGGGGAGACCCGTAGATACCCAGAACCAGCATTAGGATTCCTTTCTGTTCTTGTGATTCGGGCAGACCCGCCGGAAGTGAAAAAAAACACTCGGATGCCGCCCGGTTTGGCAAACGCCCATCTTTACACGTCAGGTCTTCTCTGCTAGTGTGCACATGATCATGTTCCTCCTTAACATGAATCGTCCCGGTGGAATACAGCGCATATCCAGTCAAAACTATCGGGAATCCCGTTTCGCCGCTTGATCGCTCCAACTCAATCGTTCCATAGGAGGAAGACCGTGCCTGACTGCATTTTCTGCCAGATCATCGAAGGCAAACTCCCCTGCGCCAAGGTATACGAAGACGATCTCGTGATCAGCTTCCTGGATATCAATCCCGTCAACACCGGACATACACTCGTTGTGCCCAAGAAGCACTATGTGAGCCTCTTCGACACGCCGCCCGATCTGCTCCAGGCCTGCATCGAGGTGTCTCAGAAGGTGGCGCGGGCCGTATTCAAGGGAACGGGCGCTTCAGGTCTGAACATCATCCAGAACAACTTCAGGTCCGCGGGACAACTGATCGACCATATCCATTTTCACCTCGTCCCACGAAACATGCACGACGGCTTTTTTACTTCATGGCCCGGTAAGCCCTACCCATCGGGCGAACTGGAAAAGACCCTGAAGAAGATCAAGGCGGAGCTCTAACTCCCCGGAGCTTATCGACGTTGCGTTCCGGAGCGGTTCGCGCGTTTCGGGCTGCAGCACGGGAGGAGGAATCATCCCCCGTATGTCGCCGCTGCGCGTATCGAGTCCGCTGTTCCGGTTACAGATCGAGACCTGGTATCCGTAGTCTCCCCTGTTAATATTCACAAGCCGATTCTTTTCGATGTGTAAATGACCTTGTGATGCCCTATGACGTTATTGTGGGTGTATTCCACCTTTGTGCGACAACTGTCCGGTTTGGTGACAGCTGTCCGGGAACGCGTTTGCCGGATGAACCTCAAAGACTCCCTGCAGGGCTTCGGCACAGGACAGCACGAGACTCGATCCCCTGCCGGCATCCGAAGCTTCCTCCGGGAATATTCATTGCATAACAGTTGTCTCTTTTATTTTAGCGATTGTTGCCGGAGATGAAAGAGGAATGATCCGGCCGGCGGAACTGAAGTGAGGCCCTGATGAACATCCTCGTGCGTTTGACTCCCCCTTCCGACTGATGATATAAGGTTTCGTACGCATGAACGTCGGAAAAACGGCTTCGCGGGGCTTGAAGGCTCCATCGAGGCGATCTGTACTCTGTCGAGGGTGAGGCGACAATGAAGCGGGCAATTCTCGTACTTATCATTCCGGCCTTATTGTTCATCCTGTGTGCGGGCTGTGTCGTGGCTCCCGAACCGGCACCCCGTTACAGGCATCATTATTACGCGCCGGGACCGACGATGTATGTTCCACCGGGCCCGAGGTACTGGGTGCCCGGCCATTACAACAGGCGGGGACAGTGGGTGCCGGGGCACTGGCGCCGCTACTAGGAATCCGCACGCGACGATGCATCGGGCGAAGCCGATCCGGTCCCGCGATTGTCATCCCTTCCAGCAGGATTAGAGAATGTGCAGGCTGGTTGTTTTCTTTTTACTCGTCGCAGGGTTTCTGCCCTTCTCGTGCCGTGCCGATACTTCTACCTTGCCGCCCTATCCGCGGCACAAGGGCACGCATGCCCCGGACGCCTACCAGGAAGACAAGGCGAGGAGGCTGTATGAACTCACGCGCCGGGAGAACGGCAGTCTCAGGTGGGACGACTGCCTGGCACTCAAGGCCTTCATCCGAGCCAGGAGAATGGTGAGCGGGGGATACTTCGAACACCGCGACCCGAACACGGGCAAGAACCCAGCCTGGCAGATGGTTGCCGGCTGCTACCGGATCAGGTATGCCGGGGAGAATCTCGTCAAGGGGGACAATACGGCGGAAGCCATGCATGAAGCCCTCATGGAAAGCCCCACCCACAGGAAAAACATCCTGAACCCGAAATACGACCTGGTCGGTATCGGATGCTATGACTACATCTGCGTGCAGTTGTTTGCAGGATTCTAGTTCGCGGAGCACCGGTTGAATCCGCTGTTTCTTCAGGTTCTTCCGCCAACCGCGTACCCGGACAGTTGTCGCACAGGAGTGGAACACACCCATAACAACGTCATTCCCATTACAAGGTCATATCTTCAACAAGGTCACTCCCGTGGAGGCGGGAATCCAGGAAGGGTAAACGTGCACGGCGAGACAGTTCAAGAAATGGGAAAGAGCATCGAAGGCAACACGGAGCGAGCAACACGGTCCCGGGTGGAGAGATCTTTACGGCGCGATCGGCGCTTGGACTGGATTCCCGCCTTCGCGGGAATGACGCTCTGGTTTGACGCTCTGGTTTGAGTCGCCGGACAGGCACCGGTACTGGATTCCCGCCTTTTTTGCAGGAATGACGGTGTGATTATTGCGGGAATGACGGTGTGGTACCGGATGACCTTTGTCAGGGACCTTTGCCGAATGACTTCTGTCAAATGACTTTTCGGGATGACCTGTGCGGGATGACCTTTGCAGGATGAACCCTGCTTCATCCTGCAGGCTGTGGATGCCGACAATACTTTGACCGGCCATGTCGTTCCGCCACCCGGCTGTTTTCACAGATTCCACGTCGAAAAGACTGTTCATGATCCGCCTCTTCGCATACGGGTCCTCCAGGGTTGAAGAATGAAGAACCGCGAATATGCAGTTCTCCAGGCCGTGGTGTTCATCCTTGTATGGGCGGCCTTCACCACCATTTACATCACTCAGCCGGTCCTGCCGGTCCTTCAGATGGAATTCGGCGTCAACGAGACTCGAGCCTCCCTGACCGTTTCCGCGGTGATTCTAGGCATCGCCGTCGCCAATCTCCCTTTCGGAATGCTGGCGGACCGGGTCTCCGTCCGCCCCATCATCCTGTCGGGCGGGCTGATGATCACCGTCTGCGGGCTTCTGTGTGCTGTAACGACCAGCCTTCCCCTTCTGATCATGGCCCGCTTCATCCAGGGGCTCCTTATCCCCTCACTCACCACCTGTTTGGCTGCCTACCTTGCCCGAACCCTGCCCTTCGAAAGACTCAACGTGGTCATGGGTTACTACGTATCCGCCACCGTTGCGGGAGGACTCAGCGGACGCCTGCTCGGCGGCTGGATCCATCCTCCCCTGCACTGGCGATATGCCTTTGTGAGCGCATCTTTTTTCCTGCTTGGAGCAACCCTGCTTGCGGTCCGCCGTCTGCCGGAGGACGAACGAAGCAGGAAGAGTTCTTCCGGAGACACAGGATTTCTGGGGCTGCTTGCAAGGGGCGGGTTGCTTCGGACCTATGCAGTGGCGTTCGGTGCCTTTTTCGTTTTCTCTTCCATCTTCAACTACCTGCCCTTCTATCTTACGGGCCCGCCGTTCAACGCATCCACACAGATCATCACCATGCTCTACCTGTCCTATGTCGTCGGCATCATCATCAGCCCGCTGACAGGGGCACTCAGCAACCGCATCGGCAACGGAGCCGCAATGGCGCTCGGGTCATTGGTCTTCATGGTGGCCATCCTGCTCACCTTCATCCGGTCCATGCCCGTCGTGGCACTCAGCCTGGCCGTCGTCTGCGCGGGCTTTTTCACGGTGCACGCCGCAGCGGCGGGGTCGCTCAACCGGCGCCTCACATCCTCGCGCGGCAGGGCAAATTCCCTGTACGTCCTGTTCTATTACCTGGGAGGATATGCGGGGATTACTCTGAGCGGGTACGCGTACCTGTACTCGGGCTGGGCGGGAGTTGCACTGCTTGGCGCCGCGATGCTTCTCGTCCCCCTTGTTTCAGGAGTAGTGGAGATGCGGCTGGAGGGTCCGAGGAAGGGAAGCCCGTACTGAACAGGGACGGATGTTCCCATTTTGTTCACTTCTCCTTCAGCCGTTGAGTGAACACCTGGACGGCCGCCATGTATTCGCGCAGTCCGCGGGCAAAGATATCGTTGTGGTTGGCTCCCGGTATCTTCAGCAGCGTCTTGTCCCGGGAAGGACACGCTTCAAAAAGGTCCCGGCCGTCGGAGAACGGGATAATGTGATCGTATTCCGCGTGAATGATGAGCACGGGTTTATCGAACGAACGGATCTTGTCGACGTTCCTGAAGCCTTCTTCCTCCCTGAAACCGATAGACGAGGCGTTGACGCCGAGCAGTTCGAGGAGGGGAGTTGCATAAGCGAAGCCGCTTTCGATGATCAGGCCGTCAAGGAATTGCGGGTAACCGTAAGCCAGTTCGAGTGCGGACGCGCTGCCGAGAGATCGCCCCATGACGATCATGGGGCCCTTGTACCCTTCCTGCTTCAGCCATTTTCGGACGTATTCGAAGATGATCCGGCAATCCTTCATCATGGTCGAGACGGTGGGGGTTCCCGAGGAACGTCCGTACCCGCGGTAATCGACGGGCAGGAAGTTCACGTGGATACTGTTGTAGACGGGCGCCAGGTCGTCGTAATCGGAAACGATTTCCCCGTTCCCGTGGAAAAAGAGGATGTTGCACGAGGACTTGTCCGTCATGTGAAAGCGGGCGCCGATGGCGACGTCTTTTTCGACGGGAATGAGGATATCCCGGGCCCGGGATGTGGATTCGACTTGTGCCCATTCCTTCCTGGGATGAAAGAGGAACATGAGTACCTGGGGGATATCCAGGGCCGAATAATCGATCTTGGCAATGTCCGCCATGAGGGCGCCTCCGTCTTGCAGCTCTTACTGGCAATCGGGGCGGCTTGTTCCAGCCGCACCTCACATCCCGGGGACCGGGACTCCTTTACACGTGATTCCTCAACTGCAGTTCCAGCGGGTGTGGGTGAAGATAATACTGACCCTTGAGATAAGGCTGGCCGTATTTGCGCACGTAATGGTTGATGATCGTCACGGGGACGATGAGAGGGATATACCCCCGGTGATAGGTATCTATGAGTTCGAGAAGCTCCTGTTTTTCGTCTGAAGAGATGATCTTCTTGAAGTAGCCCATCAGGTGCTGAAGCACATTGGTATTCTTGCGGGCAGTCGCTTTAAGACGCAATGCTTCCATGAGATGATCGGAATACCGGGAGAAGAGTTCATCGACGGGAGTATTCCCGGGATTTGCCACCATCTTGCCAAGAAGGCTGTAGTGTTTCGGACTGTGTGCCATGATGAGAAGCTTGTGGCGGGAATGAAAATCCACAAGGCCGGAGATCTTCCTGTTGTTTTCCAGAAGGTCGCGCCACCTCTTGAAGACAAAGATGCGCTCGATGAAGTTTTCTCTCAGCATGGGATCGTGCAGACGCCCCTCCTCCTCCACCGGAAGCAGAGGGAAATGTTTCATGAACACTCCCGCAAACAATCCCGATGCGATCTTTCGAGGCATCCCGTTCTGATCCGAAATCTTCACCCGCTCCATGCCGGAACTCGGCGAATTGCTCTTGAAGATGAATCCGCAAAGCGCTTCGTTCTCCAGTTCAAGGACACGCCTGTGCGCCCAGGTCAGCATCTGATCGGTCATATCGCGCCGGGTGTGAGTGGTGATGAGTCGAGGTGCCGCGGGGTGCCCTTCCAGGTGCATGGATTCACGCGGAACGGGGAGTCCGCATTCCACTTCCGGGCAGACGGGAACGTACTCCACGTACCGGCCCAGAGTGTCCCTCAGGAAGCGGTCGAGTTTGTGCCCCCCGTCATACCGGACAGGCTCTCCAAGCAGACACGCGCTGATGCCGACTCTTATCTTCTCCATTGCGCAACCTCTTTCCCCGGGAACTGGCGGGAGGACAACCTTCCAGTGATCTTCCCCCAGTTCAATACCGGTTGAAACCGGGAAGTCCATTGCAGGCAACACGATTGCGGCGGGCACCGGGGAAAAAGAAGGAAAAGCCTCGATATCTCCTGGAAAACGCGAACCGGTCGCCGACTCACCCGGTGTTGCTTCCACGACAGGTGTCATGGAATGATTCTATTGATTGAGGCATACCGCTGTCAAAGGGAATCCGCGGTTCAGGATTTTCACCCGGTGAAGAACGGAACTTTTCTGACGCGTGTGAATTTGTCCGGCCGTCTCCGGCGGGGAGTTGCATTGCCCTTTCTTATTTGAAGGTGAATTCTTACAATACCTGTGGACAGAGGTATTCGCACGTGGTCTCTGCCCACGGTTGTTTTCCTTCAAGTCCGGAGGCCCGTAATGAACAGGAAAGGACTGCTCCAGTCCGGTGCGTTCCTTGTGTGGGTGTTTGTGCTGGCGGTTGCCGCCCCGGCGCAGCAGGAGGACGCCTACCGCGGGCTGAGGGCGGGGCTGATCGAAGAGATTCGGGCCGATGTGAAGCTCACCAGCGAACGAATTGGCAGAGCGCGCCTGACGGACCGTGTCCTTCAAGCCATGCTGAAGGTGCCCCGTCATGAATTCGTGCCCGATCGACTCCGTCCTTACGCATACGAAAACCGTCCTCTCCCCATCGGGTTCGGCCAGACCATTTCTCAGCCATACATCGTGGCTGTCATGACCGACCTCATGGACGCATCAGAAGATGCCACCGTCCTCGAGGTGGGAACGGGTTCCGGCTACCAGGCGGCGGTTCTGGCCGAGTGCGTGAAGCAGGTGTACTCGATCGAGATCATCGAGGAGCTCGGCAGGGAAGCAGCCTCGAGGCTGGAGCGCCTGGGATACCGAAACGTGGAAGTCCGAACGGGCGACGGCTACTACGGCTGGAAGGAAAAAGCGCCTTTCGATGCTATCATGGTGACGGCGGCTGCAAGCCATATTCCTCCTCCCCTCATCGAGCAGCTCAAACCGGGAGGCCGAATGATCATTCCCATCGGAAGTGCTTTCATGACTCAGCACCTCATGCTGGTCGAAAAGGATCCGGGGTCGAAGATCAAGACGCGCCAGCTTCTTCCCGTGGCTTTCGTTCCCCTGACCGGCGGGCACTGAACGATGCTCCCCCATCTCGCGGTCTTTCTCATCTCCGCGGCCGCACTCGCCTATGAAATTCTTCTCATGCGGCTGCTCGGCATTATTCAGTGGCATCATTTCGCCTCGATGATCATCAGTTTGGCTCTCCTCGGGTTCGGGGCCAGCGGCACCTTCACGGCCCTTGCACAAAAGCGGCTCCTCGATCATTTTCATTTTTCGTTTGCCGCCGCCGCCGTTCTTTTCAGCATCACCGCCCCAGCCTCTTTCGCCGCCGCACAGCAAATCCCCTTCAATCCCCTCGAAATCCTGTGGGATTCAAAGCAGTTTCTCTACCTGGTCGCCGTCTACCTGATTCTTTCCCTTCCCTTCTTTTTCGCCGCAACCTGCATCAGTATCCGCTTCATGCACTCAAGGCAGAGCATCCATCGAGTCTACCTGTTCGACCTGCTCGGAGCCGGGTTCGGGGCTCTCGGAATCATCCTGCTGCTCTTCCTTCTCGACCCCAGCGAATGCCTCAGCCTGATATCCCCTCCCGGCCTCTTTGCCGCCGCCATGGTCTGCCTCGACCGAAAGACCTCACGATCCGTCAAAGCCGCCCTGATCCTTTTCCTCGCCGGCATACTCATCGCCGTCCTCATACCTTTCGGCCGGACCGGACTCCGAATCTCCGAATACAAGGGGCTGTACGCAGCACTTCGCGTGCCCGGGGCCGAAGTGATCAGGGAGAGTTCGAGCCCCCTCGGATGGATCACTGTGGTCAATAGCCCGGTCATTCCCTTCAGGCACGTGCCGGGGATGAGTCTCAACTGCACCGTCGAACCTCCAGAACAGCTCGGCATCTTCATCGACGCGGATTCATTCACCCCTGTAACGCGGTACCGAGGAAACCCCGGTGAAGCAGCCTACCTGGACTGCGTGTCTTCCGCCCTGCCTTTTCACCTCCTGGATCGACCATCGGTCCTTATCCTCGGGGCCGGCGGAGGAGCGGATGTGCTCCTGGCACTGTATCACCAGGCTTCCAGCATCGATGCCGTGGAGCTCGACCCCGAGGTCGTACGGCTGGTGCGTGAGGATTTCGGAGAATTCGCCGGACATATCTATGCTTCCGACCGGGTGACCATGCACATCGGAGAAGGAAGGGGTTTCGTGGCGGGAACGCACAGGTCTTACGATCTCATCCACGTCTCGCTGCTCGATTCCTTCCATGCATCGGCCGCAGGCGGGTTTGCGATGAGCGAAAGCTACCTGTACACGGTGGAGGCTTTCCAACGCTGTATGAAGCGCCTGCGGCCGGGAGGTTTCCTTTCCATCACCCGATGGCTGAGGATACCCCCTCGAGACAGCCTGAAGCTCTTCGCCACGGCGCTTGCCGCCCTCGAAAGATCGGGCACGGACCGCCCCGGGCTCCGACTGGCCCTGGTACGAAGCTGGAAGACCTGTACTCTGCTGGTCAAGAACGGAGAATTTACACCTCGGGAAATCGAAATCATGCGCTCGTTCTGCGAAAGTCGATCTTTTGATATCGACTATTTTCCTGGAATAACGGAAGAGGAAGTCAACCGTTTCAACGTGACGGACGAACCCGTCATCCATGAGGGGGCCATGGCACTGCTCGGACCGGACCGGATCGAGTTCATGGATCGCTATAAGTTCAATATCCAGCCGGCCTCGGACGACCGTCCGTACTTCTTCCACTTTTTCAAATGGCGTGTTCTCCCGGAGGTTCTCTCTCTCAAGGGCCGAGGCGGGCTGCCGCTCATGGAATGGACTTATCCCATCCTTGTCATGACGCTTGTCCAGGCCCTTGCTGCGAGCCTCATTCTTATCATCCTTCCCCTCTTCTTTCTTCATTCCGCCGGGGGCAGGACCTCGGGTGAGGTTCGCATCGGGTTCTATTTCCTTTTCCTGGGCCTTGCCTTTCTCTTCATGGAGATCGCTTTCATACAGAAGTTCATACTCTTTCTGAGCCACCCTCTGTATGCGGTATCCGTGGTGCTCAGCTCCTTCCTGGTATTCGCCGGGCTGGGAAGCAGTGCGTCCGGCAGGTGGAGCGGGTTCCTGTGCCGGCGGGGAGGCTGGGCGAGCCGGAGTGCCGTTGGTGTGGCCGTGGGAGTCATCGCCGTCCTGTCCATCGCCTACCTGGCCCTGCTGCCGTCCGTTTTCGAGAAGACCATGGCCATGTCCGATTGGGCCAAGATTCCGCTGTCCATGGCCTTTATCGCGCCTCTTGCCTTCTTCATGGGGATGCCTTTTCCCCTGGGACTTTCGAGGGTCGCCGACAGCGCACCCCACTTCATCCCATGGGCCTGGGGCATAAACGGGTGCGCATCGGTGCTGAGTGCGGTGCTGGCGGCCTTGCTGGCCATACACCTGGGTTTTGCCATGGTGGTAGGGTTCGCGGTCGTCCTCTATGCGATGGCAGCCCTTGTATTTTGGAAGCCTCTGGGCTAATCAGTACAGTGACGTCATGAAAACACAGCACCTGCCCGATGCCGGGGGGTTCTTCAAGCCCCGCCGGGGGTGGGCGGGGAGTATGAAATTCCCCCTGATTTCGAACTGGAGGTCCGCCTGGAGAGGACTGCCATGAACCTTCTCGACAGCACCTGCAATGCCCTGGAACAGGTCCGGTTGAACCGGCCTCTCGTCCATAACATCACCAACTACGTCGTGATGAACTTCACGGCCAATGCGCTGCTTGCCGTCGGGGCGTCACCGGTCATGGCCCACGCCCGTGAGGAAGTCGAGGACATGGTCCGGCTTGCGGGGGCCCTGGTCATAAACATCGGCACACTTTCGGCACCCTGGATCGAATCCATGTTCAAGGCCGGGCGAGCGGCCGCAGCGTCGTCCGTCCCCATCGTGCTCGATCCCGTGGGTTCGGGTGCGACGCGTTTCAGGACCGAGACAGCCAAGCGCATGCTGGAGGAGTTGCCTGTGAGCGTTGTGCGCGGCAATGCGTCGGAGATCATCTCCTTGGGGGGTGCCGCGGGAGGAGCCCGTGGAGTGGATTCCATTCATTCGGCGGATGACGCCCGGGCTGCCGCCGAACACCTGGCGCGATCCAGTTCCGTGGTCGTGGCGGTGACGGGAGTGGAGGACCTGGTCACAGATGGAGTCCGGACGGTGAGGATCGGCAACGGGCATGCCCTGATGGGGCGGGTGACCGGTACGGGATGCGCCGCTTCCGCGCTGTGCGCAGCCTTCTGCGCCGTGGAACGGGACGCGTTCACCGCCGTGACCGGGGCTCTGCTCACCTTCGGAATCGCCGGTGAACTGGCTGCCGCACCTGGACCGAGGCCGGGCACCTTCCAGGTTCTGCTCCTCGACGCCCTTGATGAAATCGACCGAGCCCTCCTCACCCGGCATGCGCGGATCGGAGTATGAACATTCCCCCATGAAGCGTCGTTTGGATTATACCCTCTACCTGGTGACGGACAGCAACCTTGCGGGAGGCAGAGAACTTGAAAGCATTGTTCGCCAGGCTGTCCGCGGAGGTGTGACGGTGGTGCAGTTGAGGGAAAAAGACCTCAGCTCGAGAGACTTCTTTTGTTTGGCGCTCCAATTGAGGGCGGTCACGGACTCGCTCGGAATCCCTCTCATCATCAATGACCGCCCGGATATTGCCCGGGCATCCGGGGCCGCCGGTGTGCATCTCGGGCAGGACGACCTCCCCTGCCGGGTCGTGCGATCCATCGTCGGACCGGACATGGTTATCGGAGTATCGGTGAGCACGGTGGAGGAGGCGACGGAGGCCGAGGCTGACGGTGCCGATTACCTGGGGGTCAGCCCGATATTTCAAACCGCCACCAAAACGGACACTCCCGGCGCAACGGGACTTGACGGATTGCAGAAGATCCGCCGGGCAGCAAATATTCCGCTTGTGGCAATCGGGGGGATGAATGCCGGGAACGCGGGCGATGCGGTTCGTTCCGGGGCCGACGGTATAGCCGTGGTATCCGCCATCATGGCTGCCCGGGATCCGGAGGCCTCGGCGAGGGAACTCCTGTCGGCCATAAGACGAGGCTCCACCGGCTAGATGGAGTGCGGATTTCGGGTCTTGCCCGCACTTCGACGGACCCGCGAGATGATGCGGCAGAGGCGGTTTGCCGCGGCATGGTTTGATCAGGCAACAAGGAACAGCCGCCGCGGGCCGACGATATCCCCACCTGCCGGCGCGGTACTCATCCGGCGGGTGTCACGGCAACCTGTCAGGGCAGGATCCGCACGGAGGCTCCCACGGGCACGATTTCGAACAGCTCATCCATTGCGCTGTTGGAGAGTGCGACACAGCCTTCCGTCCAGTCCTCGTGAGCGCCTCCTCCATGAATGAATATCGCCCCCCCGAGGACCGTATTCCAGGGAGGAATACACCTGGTTCGGCATGCATCCGTGATCGAGAAATATTCCTCCCGCGAGATGGCTCCCAGCAAATATGCCTGTTCGGCGTGTTTAGGAGCCGGGTAGCTCAAGCCGAGCGACTTGTAGAACTTGCTGTCGGGGTTCTTGACACAGACGTAGAATTCTCCCTCGGGCGTTCGGCCGTCACCGCGCATGAACTTGTCTCCTGATGGGTGCGGGCCGAGGCCTATTCTGAAGTCTCTTACCAGCGTATCGTCCTGAACGAGCAACAGCCTTCTTTCTGATTTGAAGACGTAGATCCTTGGACTGCGGATTTCCGAGGTCGGGCAGTTGTAATCGATGCGGCAATAGGGGGCGTCGGGTTTCACGGGTTCGAAGGATGAGCTGACGATCTGAACGGTGGGCCGGATATTCGTGTCTTTGGAAGAACAGGACGGAAGAAGAACCAGAAGCAGAAGAAAAAACCAGGGAACAAGCGTCCTCTCTCGGGCAATATGACAGAGTCTCAGCATTTTTCAACTCCAGCCGTTGTTACGATGGTTCCGGACGGCTTCATATCCCGCACATTTTATAGAAGCCCGACCCATTTTCAAGCGTCATCGACGGCCCGGCAACAGGATTTTTGAATGCCTGTCAAGGTTATTGGGCAGATCGTTGAGTGATTCGACGATCAGGACGAACGTATTTTTGTCCGCCCAGTGGAAGACCTTTACAGCCGGTTCGAGGGGCAGATTGATGCACCCGTGCGAGCAGTAGCCTCCCACCACATCACCCGCGTGAATCCAGACCCGGTCATAGATCCTGAGAGCAAAGGGCATGGGGGACGGCTGTCCGTAGGCGTTGGGGTAGGACTGTGAGACATGGTCGATATCCTTGTCCAGGACCTTGTACATGCCGGTCTTTGTCCAGGAGGGCATCTTTCCTATGCAGATCTGGGTATCCCCTGCAAGTCTGCCCTTTTCGTACCAGCCCAGGAAGGGAATATTCTTCACGATGAGTATGAACCGCTGGACCTCCCTGAGGCGGGGGATATCCCGCGGCATGGGTGTCCAGTTCCTGTAGGCCATAAAATCGGCCGGGACTTTCATCGGCTTCCTGTTCTTGATATCCCCGGGAATATAATAGCGGGCCCTCGTGTTCAGGCGTGCAAGGATTTCCAGGCACTTGGAGGGAGTCAGGTCCGGGTTCTTTTCGCATACTTTTGAAATCTCGCTTTCCGTGATCACGCGGGTCGTCACGCCCGGGGTGGAGACACCTTTTTTCGGCCTGCCCCTGTCTTTGGGAGACGGGCCTCCTTCTTCCATCTCTCGGCGGGGCGCCGATGCATATTCATCCGGGATCTGCACCTGCTGCATCGCACAACCCCACAACAGCACACATATTCCAAGAACCCCGCTCCACCTCCGCACGGTTTCGATTCCCACCTGTCCAACCCTCTAGAAATCACTCTCGAAACAGCTGCCTCCGAAAGATACGACGATTGCGCCGCAGAAGATGCTCCACATGAAAGTCACGATCTCATGTGAAAACGGAACAGGTCCTGCCCCATAATTCTTATCCGTGCACTCCTACCAGAGATTCCCTGTAATTTCAATGAAGAGTTTGAATGTGATCGAGATCAGATGAGCTGGTCAGACCTCCCCCGAATAACGTCGGGATGACGAATGATGTCGGTTTTGTAGCAACGTCGGTTTCGCAGCAACGTCATGCCCGCAACAAGGTCATTGCCTCCACATCGTCATTCCCGCAAAAAGGCGGGAATCCAGAAAGAGCAACTGCGCAGGACGAAGCAGTTTCAGGAAATGAGAAGGAACCTGGAGGATATAATGGATAGAACAGGGCTATCCCGGGTGGAGAGGTCTTCATGGCGAGATTTGCACGGGGTCTGGATTCCCGCCTTCGAGACTGTGTCGTAATTGTAGGGCCTGGGAGTGGATTTTTGTGGTTTAATAGGAATAAACGTTAGGCAAATCGGAAGGTTATGTGGTATAGTGTAGCCCTGAGAGCAGGAG
>Ga0334887_1000113_pt1 | contig 127286 bp, 112 predicted proteins | sample GraSluR1_MG_10_FD_207217 | JGI IMG/M metagenome (GOLD analysis project Ga0334887, IMG submission 207217) | Sludge microbial communities from methane-producing bioreactor in Wageningen University, Netherlands - Granular Sludge_18_07-R1 | ecosystem: Engineered > Bioreactor > Anaerobic >...
GGAAAGGAGAGAGAGCATGAAGCAAACCCTGAGCCTGGGAGCAAGAAGCGCAGAAGGGCAAGAACAAATAGCGCGTATAGAGAAAGAAGCTCATACCAGCATCAAGCTCTGCTATCAATGCGGGAAGTGTACAGCAGGATGTCCGGTAGCCTTTGCCATGGACAGCCCCCCCCGGCAGATAATCAGGTATTTGCAGCTGGGACTGGTAGAAGAGGTAATGGCAGCAGAAAGCATATGGATATGTGCCAGCTGCGAAACATGTTCAGCCCGCTGTCCCCGGGGAGTAGATATAGCATCCATAATGGACGCCAGCAGAAGAGAAGCACTGGCAGCGGGAAAAATAAGGGATCAAAAAGTAGCCGTATTTAACCAGGCCTTTTTAAGCGGAGTAAAAAACTTCGGGAGAACCTATGAAGCCGGGTTATTGCTGCAGCACAATCTAAAGACCAGGCAGCCGTTCAAAGACGCAGAACTAGGACTGCCCATGATGAAAAGAGGCAAAGTATCGATACTCCCTGAAAGCATCAAAGGCAAAGAGCAAGTAAAGAAAATATTCGAGCGCATCGAGACAATGGGGAGGGAATAAAATGCCTTTAGGATACTATCCTGGATGTTCAGGAGAAGGAAGCGGAATAGAATACAAAATGTCCACCGAAAAGACCGCAGAGATGCTGGGGATCAAGCTTAAGGAACTGGAAGACTGGAACTGCTGCGGAGCCACCTCCGCCCACAACACCAACCAGCTTCTGGCCCTGGCCCTGCCGGCCCGGAATCTGGCCATAGCCGAGCAGATGGAGCTTGACACCATCCTGGCCCCCTGCGCCGCCTGTTACAACCGGCACCGGGCCGCAGAAGACAAAGCCCGGGAAGACCCGGAGATGCGCCAAAAAATAGCCGGAATCATAGATATGGAATTCCAAGCCAGCAGCCACACCATATCAGTATTGGAATGGCTGGCCAAAGATGTGGGAGCAGAGCAGATCAAAGCCAAAACCACCCGACCCCTGAAAGGCATGAAAGCAGCCTGTTATTATGGGTGTTTGCTAGTTCGGCCCCAAGAACACACCGGGTTTGACGACAACGAAGACCCCCAGAGCATGGATCAGATAGTAAGGGCCAGCGGAGCCCAAGCAGTAGAGTGGGCCTACAAAACCGAGTGCTGCGGAGCCGCCCTGGCCACCTCCCGGCCCGAAATCGGAGCCAAAATGATATATGAAGTAATACAAAACGCCCGGGGAGCCGGAGCAGAATGTATAGTAACCGCCTGTCCCCTGTGCATGCTCAACCTGGATATGCGCCAAGCCAAGGCAGGCCAACAATACGGAGAAAAACTGGACATGCCGGTATACTACCTCACCGAGCTAGTAGCCCTGGCCGGAGGATACACCCAGCAGGAAGTAGGAATACCCCGGCACTTCGTAGAAGCCGGCAGCTACCTGGACAGCCTGCCGGCCAAAGCCGCCGTAATAGAAGCCGCCGAAGAAGCCGCCCGTCAGGCCAAAGCCGGGAAAAAAGGGCCCGCCGCCAAAAGTGCGGATGGAAGCCAGGAAGAAGAAGCCAGCCAGAAGAAAATAGAAGCCATGAAAAAAGGATTCCAGAAAAACCCGGAAAAAATGGCCAGCCGGCTGATTCAGGATGAAGAACGGGCCAAAATACTAGCCGAAATCGTAGCCGCCGATGAAAAGAAGATAAACAAACTAGCCGAACTGATGGCAAGGGACCAGGAAAAAGCCAGCAAAGCAGCCGAAGCTTATGTAACCGGGGAACTCAAGAAAAGAGAGAAATAGATCAACAGTTGTAAAAGGAGGGATTAGGCGATGAAGAAACGAGCAGGCGTATTTGTTTGCCAGTGCGGCACCAACATCGAAGCCACCATCGACACCGAAAAAGTGGCAGAATACGCCAGAACCTTACCCGGGGTAGTCCATGCTACCACCTACAAATATATGTGCTCAGATCCCGGCCAGGAACTGATCAGGAACGCCATAGAAGAACATCAGCTGGAGCAGATCGTAATAGCATCCTGTTCACCGCGCATGCATGAGAACACCTTTCGCAAAGCAGTAGTAAGCGGAGGGTTGAACGGATATATGTTTGAAATGGTCAATATCCGGGAACAGGACTCCTGGGTGCACCATGACCGGGAAGAAGCCACCCAAAAAGCCCAAGACCTGGTGAGAATGGGAGTAAGCAAAGTATTAAAAAACCAACCCTTGCAAGTATCCACCATACCCATCACCAAACGAGCCCTGGTCATAGGCGGGGGGATAGCCGGCATGCAAGCCGCCCTGGACATAGCCGAGGCCGGGCACCAGGTAGTGCTGGTAGAGCGGGAAGCATCCATCGGAGGGAAAATGACCCAGTTGGACAAGACCTTCCCCACCATGGACTGCGCCGCCTGAATAGGCACCCCCAAGATGGTTGCTGTGGCGCAGCATCCTAACATTGAACTGGTGACCTATGCAGAAGTAAGCAAAATCTCAGGATATATCGGCAATTTCCAAGTGCAGATAAAAAAGAAAGCCAAATACGTAGACTGGGACGCCTGTACCGGCTGTGGATTGTGTACCGAAAAATGTCCCACCAAAAAACTAAAAGATGAATTCGAACTGGGTATGGGGTTAAGACCAGCCATACACAAAGTATTTCCCCAGGCCGTACCCGGCAAACCATATATCGATCCCGACAACTGCCGCAAAATAACCGAAGACAAATGCGGAGTCTGTGAAAAAATATGCCCGGTAGGAGCCATTCGATTTGATGATCAGGACCAGTATACAGACTATGAAATAGGAGCCATAGTCATGGCCACCGGCTATGACCTGTTCCAATGGGAAGAAGCCTATGGCGAATATGGCTACGGCAAATACCCAGACGTTATCTCCGGTCTGCATTTCGAGCGGCTGGTCAGCGCCGGCGGACCTACCCAGGGCCATATCAAGAGGCCGTCAGACGGCAAAGAGCCCCAAAGCGTAGCCTTCATCAAATGTGTAGGCTCCCGGGACGACGCCAAAGGCAAGAGTTATTGCTCCCGAGCCTGCTGTATGTATACCGCCAAGCATGCCTATCAGGTAAAAACCAAGATAGAAGACAGCCAGGCCTACGTATTTTACATGGACGTACGCACAGCAGGCAAAAACTACGAAGAATTTTACCAGCGGGCCCTTAACCAAGGAGCCACCTTTATCCGGGGAAGAGTAAGCAAAATCTATCCCCGAGGAGACAAGCTGGTATTAAAATCAGAAGATACCCTGATCGGGCGGCCCATAGAAGTAGAAGCCGACCTGGTAGTCCTGGCCACCGCCATGGAACCCGCCGCCGGATCATTGGAACTAGCCAAAACCATAGGATTTTCAACCGATAAAGATGGGTGGTATCAGGAAGCTCATCCCAAGCTGCAGCCAGTAGAGACCTTCTCCGCCGGAGTATATCTGGCCGGAGCCTGCCAGGGGCCCAAAGACATCCCCGACAGTGTAGCCCAGGCCAGTGCCGCCGCAGTAAAAGTCTGTGGACTGTTCTCCAAAACCCAGCTGGCAACCGAACCCATGGTATCGGAAGTAGAAAACAGCAAGTGTTCCGGATGCGGCCTGTGCGTGCCCATCTGTCCCTATAACGCCATATCCTTAAAAGAAATTCAGGAGCGAGGCGGTCATGGACACGGACCGTTTAGCCGAACGGTAGCTGAGGTAAACAGCAGTTTGTGCCAGGGATGCGGAGCATGTATTCCCGCCTGCCGGACTGCCGCCCTAAACCTTAAAGGCTATACCGACGAACAACTGGTATCGGAGGTGGATGCACTGTGTCTATAAACAGCGAAAAATGGAAACCCAAGGTAATAGTATTTGCCTGCAACTGGTGCAGCTATGCCGCAGCAGACCTGGCCGGCTTAAATCACCTGGAATATCCCGCCGATGTGCGTATAATCAGAACCCCCTGTTCAGGACGCATGGACCCCATGCTGGTATTAAGAGCATTTAACCGGGGTGCAGACGGCGTTCTGCTATCCGGCTGACACCCAGGAGACTGCCACTATGGTAGTGGCAATTACTATAACCGCCGACGGCACACCATGATAAAGAGCCTGATGGAATATATCGGCATGGAAGCAGAGAGATACCAGACCGCCTGGATATCCGGAGCCGAAGGTCCAAAATTCCAGGAGACCATGATAAAAGTAGTAGAAGACGTCAAGAAACTAGGGCCCAACAGAAAGCTGAGGGATGCGCGATGAAAGAAATAAGCAACAAAGTAAAAGAAATTGCGAACCGGCTTCTGGCAGAAGGTCAAGTTGACGTATTCCTGGCCTGGGAAAAAGGAGATCAGGACTATCTGACCCGGCCCCTGGCAGCCCGTTCGGTCGAAGAAGCAGAGAGAATAGTATGCGATGAGTACTCCATTCACAACCTGTCCAATTACCTGCTCAAATTCCGGGACGGGCAGGAGAAGATCGGACTAGTAGTCAAAGGCTGCGATTCCCGGGGAATCATCCGCCTGCTGGAAGACAAGCAGTTTACCCGGGATCGGCTGTATATAGTCGGGGTTTGCTGTCCAGGGATGAACGACCCCTTAAAGGCCATCAAAAGAAACTCAGGACTGCTGCCATGGGCCGATCCAGAGGATAAAGCCGACAAATGCAGCAGCTGCGCTTATCCCAATCCGGTAATATATGATGAACTCTTGGGCAGTGAGCAGCAGCCTAATGTAAGCGGAGAACGGCAGGCCAAAATTGAAGAAATCGAAAACCTGAGCCCGGATCAGCGCTATGAATATTTCCGCTGCGAATTCGAAAGGTGCATACGCTGCTATGCCTGCCGCCAGGCCTGCGTAGCCTGCAACTGCCGGGTGTGCATATTTGATGAAATGAGACCCCAGTGGGTAGGCCGGGAAAACAATGAAACCGACAACATGATGTATCACCTGGTCCGGGCATATCACATGGCCGGCCGCTGTGTAGAATGCGGAGAATGCCAGCGGGTATGCCCGGTAGATATACCCTTGATGCTGATAAACTCCAAACTGGCCAAAGATGCCAATGAATTTTTCGGGCCTTATGAAGCCGGGATCAAGTACCAAGAAGATTCCAAACCAGCATTAAGCGTATACAGCCTGGATGATCCGGATGAAGGATTTATGTAAAGGAGGGAAGAAGCATGAAAATATTAAGCAAAGATAAACTGGAAAGTGTTTTGGATAAGCTGGCCGAATCGGCCCAAGTATTCGTGCCCCTGTCCAGAGCCAACAGCAGCGGCTTCTACTCCTGGGAAAACCGGAATCCGGAGAAAGAACAGCTGATGCTGGACACTTTAAACGTATATATGTCCCCCAAGAACATCGGTTTCCCCCAGACGGAGAAAATGTACAGCATCATCCAGTCCGGAGCAGAAGCCCAAATCAAGGAGACCTTCGAAGACAGCAACCCGCGGATTATCTTCGGCATACGGGCCTGCGATGCTCGAGCCATAAGGTGTTTGGACGACGTCTTTTTGACCCGGGGCTATACGGATAGTTTTTACCAAGCCCGGCGGGAAAACATGGTAATCATAGCCAATGCCTGCTATAGTCCCGGCCCCAACTGCTTCTGTGCTGCCATGGGAGTGAATCCCACTGAACCCGAAGCCGACATAATCATCCGCGATACCGGAGACAGCGGCTATATCTGGGAAGCCCAAACCGCAAAAGGCGAAGAACTAACCGCCGGTATTTCCAGCCTGCTGGAAGAAAAAGAGCTTAAAGCCCCGGAAATGAAACCCTTTCCCACCCAGGTGGATTACAGCGGAGTAGCAGAAAAACTAAAAGGTATGTTCGAACATCCCCTCTGGGAAGAAATGGCCCAGACCTGTCAGAACTGCGGCATATGCACCTATGTGTGCCCCAGCTGTCACTGCTTTGATATACAGGTCAAAAGCTGGGGAGATGAAGGATATCGCTACCGCTGCTGGGATTCCTGCATGTATACCGAATATACCGCCGAAGCAGGAGGAGGAAATCCCCGGCCCACCACCAAAGAAAGATTTCGCAACCGCTTTTTGCATAAACTGGAGTTCTTTACCGAAAGATACGGATACCCCCTGTGTACCGGCTGCGGGAGATGCATAGCAGCCTGCCCTACCGGGATCAACATCGTTAAAATAATCGATCAAGTAAAGGAGGCGAGTGTTGATGACTGATAAATGCAGCTGCGAACAACCCCTGGTACCAACTATCGTAGAAGTGGTGGATATCAAAGATGAAACCCCGGATGTCAAGAGCTTTTACTGCCGCTTAAGTGAAGGGGGAGTTCCCTTTAACGTAGCCCCCGGGCAGTGCGCCATGGTTTCCTGCCTGCCGGTAGGAGAAGGCATGTTCTCCTGCACCTGGCAGGAAGAACAGGAATACCTGCAGTTTGCCATAAAGAAAGTAGGACTGTTAACCGACGAACTGCATGCTATCGAAGTGGGCCAGAAACTGGGAGTGCGGGGACCATACGGCAACGGTTTCCCAGTGGAAGAATGCCAGGGCAAGGATATGCTGTTTATAGCCGGGGGAATAGGATTGGCCCCCCTGCGCTCCTTCATCAAATACTGCTTCAAGCATCGGGAAGATTACGGAAAGATAACTATAGTCTATGGCAGCCGCAGCTACGCCGACCTGTGCTTCAAAGAGGAGCTGTTTGATGAATGGCCGGCCATAAAGGACACCCAGGTTTATGTTACCATAGACAATCCGGAAGAAGGCTGGGCTGGACATGTGGGATTTGTGCCCGCCTATGTGGAAGAGATCAACCCCAATCCCCAAGGTTTGATGGCCGTAACCTGCGGACCGCCCATAATGATCAAATTTGTCCTGCAGTCCCTGGAAAAGATGGGATACACCGATCAGCAGGTCATAACCACCCTGGAAATGCGCATGAAATGCGGCATAGGCAAATGTGGCCGCTGCAATATCGGCAGCGAGTACATCTGCCTGGACGGCCCGGTCTTTAACCTGGCTCAGCTGCGGCAGCTGCCCCAGGAGTGGTAGAAAACTATATAATCAACTGTCGAAAAAAGGCAACACTTTTATTATATTAACTGGGAAATATATTATTAAGAGTGGTCTGTTCTGGGCAGGGGGAAAAGGTAAGCGGGGTATTTTCATATATTACAGTTAATATGATTGTATCTGGCACCGATGAATATTTATTAGCCCTTGGAGAAATCAGGGAAATACTTCTATTGTCGGAGAGGAGCCGAAATAATTAAGCTTCAGGCAAGTAACACAAAACTAAGATGTCATGCAGTATAGTTTATAATGTTGTATAATTATAGAAAAATCAATAAAATTAGACAAAATGCGAGAAACTGTTTGCTGGTAAATTAAGTCATTGACCATGCTCAAAGGGGGGGCAATGAGCGATGGGTATAAAAAATATAACCAGTCGTATTGAAATGTGGAATATGTGGGAAGAAGTCCATAGCCTTAAGCCAGACAGCGCATTGTCAATACATGATTTTGTTAATGATTCCTGGGAAAGGAGCAAAAGTTACAATGTCGATCCGTATAAGCATTTAAACACCGCAGTGCTCAGCCAAGGCCAATTAGAGCAGCGAATAAGAGAAAACCGGGATCTGCTTGATATGGTGGTGCCTACCATGGAAGATATATACAATATTACAAGGGATTCAGGTTTTTGCATAGCCTTGGCTGATAAAGACGGGGTTCTTCTGAAAATGATAGGTTCACCTAGAGAATTGAGGTTCACGTCGGTGGGGAACTTTATTGAAGGCGCTATATGGTCGGAAGAAATTATGGGAACTAATGCGGTAGGAACAGTATTGGCTATAGATGAACCAATCCATATCTTTGGTTATGAGCATTACTGCAAATGTGCCTGCCTCTCAACCTGTTCGGCTGCTCCTATCCATGATGAAGATGGTAATATTCTTGGGGTACTGGACCTAACCGGACCATATAAAAATGTTCATCCTCATACATTGGGAATGGTTATGTCGGCGGTAAGAGCCATAGAAAGAAAGATGCTGTTAAATAAAGCCTATAATGAAGTGAAGCTGGCCAGTATGACTAAAGAGGCCATAATGGAATCAATACTAGAAGGATTAATAGCCATCGACAGAAACGGCGAAATAATCCAGATGAATAAGCAGGCCGGTGATATATTGGGGATTCCCCCCAACAAGGCGGTTAATAATTTTATGGACTTTGTACCCCGGAGCAATACTTATGTTAGGGAAATCCTCACATCAGATAGGTCAATATATGGAGAAAATGTAAGCCTAAACACTTTTGCCGGCAAAACCAAAAAATTTATTATGAATGTTACCCCATTAAAAAAGGATGAAAGAACTGACGGATACGTAATCGTTTTGCATGAGATGCATAATGTGCTTAGAAATATTATCAGGCCAAAAAATATTATAACTTTTGACACCCTTATAGGTGAAAGTAAAAATTATATCATGGCAGTAGAGCAAGCGAAAATGGCATCTCAGTCAAACTCCACCATACTCTTGATGGGAGAAAGCGGCGTTGGTAAGGATTTGTTCGCTCAAGCGATTCATAATAATGGCTATCGCCGGAAAGAAACATTTTTTGCCTTGAACTGCGGAGCCTTACCGCGAGAATTAATTTCGAGTGAATTATTTGGGTACGAGGAAGGGGCCTTTACCGGCGCCAGAAAAGGAGGAAATCCCGGTAAATTTGAACTGGCAGATAAAGGAACCCTGTTTCTTGACGAAATCGGGGAAATGCCATTGGATCTTCAGGCATCATTGCTAAGGGTATTGGAGGAAAGAACAGTTATTCGTTTGGGAGGCAGGGAATTTATTCCGGTTGATGTGCGAATTATTTGTGCAACCAATAAAGATCTGGTTGAAGAAATGAAAAACCATAATTTCCGTCAGGATCTATATTTCCGGGTAGGGGTAATAAGCATACATATTCCTCCGTTGCGGGAAAGAAAAGATGACATTCCTCTATTAGCCGAGTATTTTATCAGCAGTATGGGTGAAAAATTCGATAAATCTATAAAGAGAATTGATCCCGAGGTTATGGATATATTTATTAATCACACCTGGCCAGGGAACATCAGAGAATTAAGCAATGTTATTGAAAGAGCCATTAATATGGCCCAGGGAAATTCAATAACTATTGATTTGTTGCCGCCAGCAATAACTGAATCGGTATCTTCGGAGAATATCTCCGTTTGGGAAAATTCACCCACTAAAGACAGCGTGGAGGAGCAGTTGATTCGAAGCTATCTAATTAAGTTTAATAATAATAAAACCGAAGTAGCCAAAGCTCTAAATATTTCCAGAAGCTGCTTATATAGAAGAATGTCAAGATACGATATTAACGTATGAAATAATGCCAATCTTCCTGTTCATTACATACGCTGACTTCCGACATTCCTGAATCCTTCTCCCCTGGAGAAACTATTGCCTGATGCCAACAACCTTAACTTGACGGGGGACGAGGGAACAACACCATATATAAGCTCCTCTATTGAATTACTAACTATAGTATTATAAACTATATTAAGTTAGGTTAAGCTAACAGCTGATTATATATTGTGCCGTGAGCGATCCGAAGGGAGCCGTCACCCAAATGCATAAAAGGCTAAGGTATGTAGTCCTGTGTCTAATTGCTTCATTAGCAATAAGCGGTTGCAGTAATAACATATCCCAGGTTGATGCGGGGAAAAAACCGGTAACTGTGCTGGTGGCCCAGGCTGAAGAGGAGACTATGCCTGTAGATTATTCCTATCAGGCTCTTTTGCAGTTAGCCGAACCATTGGAAATATCCGCCGAGGCAGCCGGAATTATCGAAGCTATTTATATTCAAGCCGGGCAGGAAGTTATGGCCGGTGACCTACTGGCAGGGATAAAAAATGAGGGTGCTTTGCTGGCTTTAAGCACAGCCCAAGAGAAAGCAGCTCAGCTCCAAATCCAGGAAGAAAAACTTCAGGCTCAATTAAAGGATTTAAACGCGGATTGGCAGAGGCAGCAGATACTATACAACCATGGGGCTATATCCCTGGAAGAGCTGGAAAGCTATCAACTGCGGCTGGAGTTGCTGCAGCATGATATTAAGGCAGCGAGGGGTGAATTGGCTCTGGCCATAAATCAGCAGCGGCAGGCTGAACTGGATTTAAACAGCTGCAGCATTACAGCACCCGGGAATATAATAATCCATGAAGTATTAGTCGATTGCGGCCAGTATGTAAGAATAGGAGAGCCTCTGATGCGGGGAGGCAATGCCCGGAAGCTGCAGGTGAGAATTGAAGTTCCCCGGGATGAAGCTTCCTCCTGGAAAATAGGAGATGCACTAAAGATTAATTCCCAGGGACAGGACAGGGAAGCCTTGATCAGCCATATCAGCAAGGTGGCTTTAGCTGGAACCCAGCGAGTAAACGTGCTTTTATACATAGATAATAATGATTTGGAATGGGTGCTCGGAGAATGGGCAGCAGTGAGCGGCAGCACCTCCATGCCGGGACGGGTTGTTGTGCCTGTAGAAGCTGTAGCTCAGGGGAATAGTCCTTATGTATACATAATCGAAAATGGCTGTTTGCATAAGCAGGCAGTAATATTAGGCACTGCCGAAGGTTCCAAATTGACGGTTGAGGGTATTGAACCCGGTACTATGGTGGTCAATGGCGGCTTGCAGCAGTTGCGGGATGGGCAGATGGTGGACTGTCAGGTTAAGGATGGTTCTCAATGATTGAGCAGCTGATAAAAAGAAGGCTTATGGTTGGTTTGGCCATGTTCTTGCTGTTAAGCACAGGATTTATTACTATGTACCAGCTGCCTCGCCGGGAAATACCCATTATTCAGCATCCGATAGCTATTCTTACTACTATATATCCTGGTGCTGCCCCCCATCAGGTTGAGAGTTACGTTACCAATAGGCTGGAGGAATCTCTAAGCGAAATAGCAGGCATTGAAGAAGTCGTTTCCAGCTCCCAAGCCGGCCTCTCGCAAATTACTATTACGGTTGAGGATTACAAAAAACAGGATCAGGTTTGGAACAAAGTTCAGCAAAAGATAGACCAGGTTCATGCTGATCTCCCTGGTGAAGCGGGCCGGCCCAGTTTGCAAACCGACCTGCAGATGCAAGGAGTTGCTATTTATCAGTTGCTGGCCGATCAGGAAGAGGATCTGCTGCTGCTGGAGGGAAAACTGGATAAATGGGAAACCGCTTTCAGACAGGTATCGGGAGTAGTGCAAGTGCAAATTCAGGGACTCCCGGAGCAAGAGTTGTTATTACAGGTTGATCCTGGTAAATTATCCGCTATTGGATTGACTCCGGCTCAATTAATATCCCTTATAGAAACAGAGATTAACCCATTACCACCGGGGCAATGGGTAATGGAAAAACAGGTATATGGTTTGTATCTGCCTTTAAGTAGTCCGGATCAGCTGCTGCAAATTCCAGTTACTAAAAACAGCAGTGGCGATACAGTATATCTTAAAGAAACAGCCACTATCGATAAAGTATATCCCCAGGACCGGGAAATAGTAACTTATCAAGGAAAACCTTCGATATCGCTGAGCTTTTTCGCCAGCAATGAAAGGGATTTACTTACCATAGACAAGCAGCTGTACACTCTGATACAGGAAATGGAGCAGGAACTTCCGCCGGAAATACAAGTGGTGCAGGTTTACAGCCAGGCCGAACCTATTCAGAAAATGCTGCATGATCTGGGCAGGGCTTTTATTCTGGCCATGATCTTTGTCTTATTGATATGCTCAGTCGGGCTAAACATTTATGTAGCTTTGGGAGTCGGCATATCTATCCCGCTGGCTCTGTGCGGGGGGATGCTGGTATTGCCCTGGGCAGGAGTAGATATGAACCAGATTTCCCTTATAGCTTTCATAATTGTTTTGGGAATTCTGGTAGATGACGCTATCGTGGTAAATGAAAATATATCCCGGCACCTGGCTGAGAGTATGCCTCACCATGAAGCTATCGTGTCTGGAACCGGTGAAGTAGCGGTTTCAGTTATCAGTTCCACCCTAATAGTGGTATTTACCTTCTTTCCTCTTTTATTTTTGTCCGGCAGTGCAGGAGACTTCATCAGACCTCTGCCAGTAGTCATTATCAGCTCTATCATAGCTTCTACCATTGCCGCTCTCTTTTTTATTCCCGTATTTCGCTTCTGGCTGTATCAGCGTTTCTCCGATTTGCAAACTGCACCCCGGGCTAATCGAATGCATAAGGCCTTTCAACAGCTGCGGGAATTTTATAGTGTCACGGTACTAAGCAATATAATCAATGCTCCGGTGAAATTTGTTCTGGGAGGATTGATAATTAGCTTTTTGGCCTTTGGCCTGGTTAAATTCATTCCAGTAGAATTTTTCCCGGATGTAGAAAGAGAAGAGTTGTTTGTGGAAATTGAATTTCATCCTTCTACTTCCATGGCAGTGGGCAAGGATAAAGTCGGAAGGATACAAACATTTATAAGCGGGCAAAAAGGGGTTAGAGAGGTTAATACTTATTATGGCTCATCTATGCCCCGGATTTTCGGTATGAGTACTTCCACCTCTACCGGGTTGGACAAAGCCAATATATTGGTGTTTATTAACCGTGAGCAAGCTAATGCCAGGCAGATGAAGGATGACTTAACCTGGCTCCTGGAGGAAGCCTTTCCCCAGGAAAGATTCAGCCTTTCGGTAGTGGAATCAGGTCCTGCTATTGGAGCTCCTCTGGCGCTTAGAATGGACAGCGATTCCCTGACAGATTTACAGGGAGCAAGCGAAGAAATACGGCAATTACTCTTATCATATCCCGGTGTACTCAGCGTTAAAGACGATATCGGGCAGGGTGTTCCTACCGTGCTTTTTCAACCGTCTCCTGCCGCTTTGCAGCTGAATAATATGCAGGCATGGCAAATCAGCCAGGGATTGAGGCTGTATGGAGATGGAATTGTGCTGGGCGAAATAAATGATGGCAATGCCTTAATCGACCTGCGGCTTAAATATGATAAGGAATTGCAGGGAGTGAGCCGTGATGAACAGCAGATTTTAATCTTTAATAATCAGGGAGATGCTTTTCCTCTGAGTTCCGTGGCCAGCTCTGTTACCGAATTAGAGTTGTCCAGCATTGTACACCATAACTATCAGCGCAGCAATACCGTTAAAGCCTACCTGGACAGCGGCACCAAGGCCGATCAAGTGTTAAAATCTCTGAACCAGAATATAGAAGGAATAATCGCCCAATATCCTCAGGTGAGCCTGGAAGTGGAAGGAGAAACTGCTGCCCGCAATGAAGTGTTTGTTGAAATGGGAAAAATTTTCCTGGTAGTCTTGCTATTGATTTTGATCGTCATAGCGGTGCAGTTTAATTCAATCGCTCTGGCCCTTATAATTTTGAGCACCGTGCTCCTTAGCTGCTCAGGCGCATTATATACCCTTTTTATAAGCGGCACTGCGCTGGGGTTTATGTCCCTTATGGGCGTAATAAGCCTGGCCGGGATTGTCGTACGCAATGGCATCATCCTAATAGAATTCATGGAGGCCCGGGTAAGAGCCGGTATAGAAGCTGACACAGCCATCCAGGAAGCCTGCCGACAGCGATTTCGCCCTATTGTATTAACTTCAGCTACCACTTTTTTCAGTTTAATGCCACTGGCCTTAGGAGACAACCTCATGTTTAAGCCGCTGGCCATTTGTATTGCCGGAGGCTTATTGTATTCTGCCCTGCTTACTCTGTTAGTCATTCCATCCCTTTATTATCTATGGAAAAAACGCCAGCAATTTTCAGTGAGTGAAAACCTGTTTGTCTAAGCAGAATCGTCAAATAGAGCTTCGCGGCTCTTTAGACTGGTATCCCTGGGGGAGGGGGAGGAAGCCTTTGCCTTAGAAGCGGCGGTGGAACTGTGAAAAGTGATACGGCCTATCTTATCTGCAACAAATTATTAGGTTGAGAATTCTAGGAGACTCAGGACAGCTTGCCATTTTGAGCCTTTGATTTGATGGCGTGTTTAATTTTAATGTTCCCTCAGACGTATTGGTTTTGGGGGAATTATTTATTTAAGGGGTTATAGTTTTTAAGATAATAAACAAATAGACGCGAAATTAAAAGGAATTTTGCGCAATTATGTAGAAAATATTGGGAATATCCCCCGGTAAAATTATAACAAATTTCTTATAACAACATGAGTTTCTTAATATATATTATTCTTTGAGACATGGTAAAAACCTGAATGGTGGAGGCCCATACTTCGTGTACCGGGACACAAGTAAAAGACAATGTTGGGATGCTCCATAAATAATAAGGAAAAACCAATGGATTACAGGATTATTGGTTACAAAAGAAGATTAGAGAGGGGAATAGATGAATCAATATACACCCTACCAATCCCGCTATTTTCAAGAACAGCTGACATTAAGACGTCCAAGCAGTGACGGCAGTATAGTTCCTGCCTTGGCCGGAGCCAAGGTAGATTTAAACCCGCATCAAGTAGATGCTGCTCTTTTTGCCTTTCAATCACCGTTAACTAATGGAGCATTGCTTGCTGATGAAGTGGGATTGGGAAAAACAATAGAAGCTGGCATATGTATAGCTCAATATTGGGCAGAACATAAACGCAAGATCCTGCTCATTGTGCCTGCATCACTGAGAAACCAATGGCTTTCCGAACTAGATGAAAAATTTTACATCAAGTCGATGATCCTTGAAAACAGAAACTTCAACCAGATTAAAAAACAAGGGGTTCGTAATCCGTTTGAACAGCAAGATCACGTTGTAATCTGCTCATACAATTTTGCGGCCGGGAAGCAGATAGAGATACATAACACTTCGTGGGATTTAATCGTTATTGATGAAGCCCATAGATTGAGAAATGTTTACAAACCGAGCAATGTAATCGGCAATAAGTTGAAAACTGCTTTAGATGGAAAACGCAAATTACTGTTGACGGCTACCCCGCTCCAAAATAATCTAATGGAGCTTTACGGATTGGTCAGCATTATAGATGACCGTGTTTTTAGCGATCCTAAAACCTTTCGGGAGAAATATGTCAATGTTGACAACGAAGAAGCCAGGAATGTATTCCTGAAAGCTAGGATAAAGCAGTTTTGCAAACGCACGTTAAGGAAACAGGTAATCGAATACGTCTCCTATACAAAACGAATTGCATTATTGCAACCCTTTACGCCGTCTCAGGATGAAGAACAACTATACAACGATGTATCCGAATATCTTCGCTCGCCGACCTTATATGCCTTGCCCAACAGCCAGCGCAGCCTGATGACCATGATACTCCGGAAGCTGTTGGCTTCCTCATCCTATGCAATTTCGGGGACATTGGATTCACTAATACACCGCTTGGAGCAGCTGCTTCAGGGAGTTGATGAAGAGTTAAACCTGGATGATTATGATTCCTTTGATGAGCTGTTGGAGGAATTGGAGTTAACTTCTGATGATGTAAAAAGAGATATTATTCAAGAGCGCCAAGCCATAAGCAAGGAATTGGAAATGCTGAAGCAATATGTGGGCCTGGCGAAGAGCATCAAGACCAATGCCAAGGGACAGAATTTGTTGATTGCTTTGCAAAAGGGGTTTGATGAGACAGAAAAACGAGGCGGCAGGCGCAGGGCGGTTATATTTACAGAATCAAGGCGCACGCAGCGCTATCTTTACAATTTACTTTCTGAGAACGGCTATAAAGGAAGGATAGTTTTTCTTGACGGGTCAAATTCAGATGATGTTTCCAAACGAATATATAAAGAGTGGCTGACCCGTCACCAAGGGGAAGAAATAGTTTCCGGCTCAAGACCAGCAGATATGAAGGCTGCTGTCGTTGAAGAATTCAGAGACAGAGCAAGTATCCTTATCGGAACAGAAGCCGCGGCAGAGGGCATCAATCTGCAATTCTGTTCCCTGGTGGTAAATTATGATTTGCCTTGGAATCCCCAAAGAATTGAGCAGAGAATCGGACGCTGCCACCGGTATGGACAGAAAAATGATGTGGTGGTAGTAAATTTTCTTAACAATAAAAACGAAGCGGACAAGCGGGTATACGAGCTTTTAGATGAAAAATTCCAGCTTTTTAATGGATTATTCGGGTCTTCGGATGAGGTACTGGGCAGCATTGAATCCGGTGTTGACTTTGAAAAACGGATTGCGGATATTTATCAAAACTGTAAAACAGCTGAGCAAATCAAAGCGGCCTTTGACCAGATCCAGGAGGAATATAAAGAGCGCATAGACGTCACCATGTCACATGCCCGGCAAACCCTGCTGGAAAACTTTGATGAAGAAGTTGCCAGCAGACTTAAGACCTGCGATGAGAATACCATTAAAAGTGTGGGTCAGTACGGCCAATGGCTGTATCACTTTGTGCTGGCTGAAGGCGGCGAAGCCATTAAGCCATTGAATGGAACTCGTCTTTATTATGATGAAAATGACGAATTTACCGGGTACTATAATCTCAGTTGGAAAGACAGCGAAGAACGGAAAGAGCAGTTCCTGCGGCGTGATCATCCCTTGTGCCAAAAGCTGATGGCCAGATGCCAGGCTCGTCCCCTGCCGGTGGGGGAAGTATTATTTGACTATACTAATTCAGGCAGGAATATCAGCTTTTTTGATGTGACAGACTGCAAGTCCGGCTGGCTAACGATAAACAAACTGTCCAACGAGAGCTTTGAGACAGAAGAATATCTGCTGATTACTACTCTATGTGATGATCATACCGCAATTCCCGGAGATATGATCAATCGTATTATGGAATTACCGGCTATTTGCATGGATAATAATGATTTGGATATACCGCAGCGCTTATATGTCATGTTAGATCAGACCAAAGATACGAAGTTAAAGGAAATTGAGGCGCAGAACAAGAAATATTTCCTTGACGAATGCGAAAAGCTGGATGCCTGGAGCGAGGAGAGGAAAACTGCCCTGCAGCAGGAACTTAAAGATATAGATAGACTTATCAAGGAGAAAAATAGGGAAGTTAGTTTATCTGCCAGTGATTGTTCGCTGGAGGAGTTAGTTGAAAAAAAGTCTGAGGTACAAAGGCTTAAGAAAATCCGGGAACGAAAACGCCGCCAGCTTTTTGAGGAAGAAGATAAGATTGAACAGGAAAATGAACGGCTGCAGGAGGAAATGCGCCGCCGCATAAGAGGCAGAACAACAGTTGAACACATATTTACCATACGTTTCGGAATAGTGTAGGGGGACACATTTGTGAGTTATAAACAAAAACTGGAATTGACCTGGATCGGGAAAGGGGACCAACCCAAGCTTGAACCCCGAATTCTACTATGGGATAAAGATAAATCCTATGGGGATGAAAACACTGAAAATATGCTTATTCATGGGGATAATCTGCTGGCATTGAAAGCCCTGGAACAGGAATATACCGGTAAAATTAAGTGCATCTATATAGACCCACCTTATAACACCGGCAGCGCATTCGAGCATTATGACGATAACCTCGAACATTCCACTTGGCTTAGCTTGATGAAACCAAGATTGGATTTGTTGCGAAATCTACTTAGTGAGGATGGCAGTATTTGGATTAGTATTGATGACGAAGAACGGGATTACTTAAAAGTATTATGTGATGAAGTATTTGGCAGGAGAAATTTTATTACAGCAAATGTTTGGCAAAAGATACATAGTGTAAAGAATGATGCAAGAATACTATCTGTTAATCATGATTATATACTCATATATGCTAAGAAAGCTGAATTATTTAAAGTTAATCTGTTGCCACGTACTGAAGATATGGATAATCGTTACAAAAATCCAGATGATGATCCCCGTGGGCCGTGGCAATCAGGCGATTTAGTAGCCAATGAAGAACGGGTAAATGGGTATTATGATGTTATTAATCCTATAAATGGAAAAACATTTAATGTACCTAAAGGTAAACATTGGGTTTATTCACAAGAAAATATGCAAAAATTGATCATGAATAATGAGATTTGGTTTGGTAAGAACGGAACCGCTTTCCCGAGAAAAAAGAGATTTCTAAAGGATGTTCAACAGGGGCGAACTCCAGACACATGGTGGAAAAGCGATGAAGTTGGCCACAATCAAGAAGCTAAGCGCGAATGTAAGATATTCAATTTAACAGACATTTTTGCTACTCCTAAACCCGAACGCCTCATTGAACGTATCTTAACGTTAGGTTCTAATGAAGGCGACATTGTCCTTGATTCCTTTCTCGGTTCCGGCACCACCGCCGCTGTTGCCCACAAAATGAAGCGCCGTTGGATTGGAATTGAGCTGGGCGACCACTGCTATACCCACTGCAAGCTACGCTTGGAAAAGGTAGTGGACGGGGAACAGGGCGGCATTTCCAAAGCAGTTGGCTGGCAAGGCGGCGGCGGATTTAAATTCTATGAGCTTGCTCCATCATTGCTCAAACAGGATACCTACGGAAACTGGGTTATTGATAAAGATCACTACAATGCCGAAATGCTGGCGGCAGCAGTTGCCAAGCTAAACGGGTATCGCTATGAACCTCATGAAACCGTATTCTGGAAACAGGGCAAAAGTCATGAGAACAGCTATATTTTCGCAACTACTCAATACATTACCGCTAAATACCTGGATATGCTGTCAACAGACATGCAGCATGGTGAGAACCTGCTTATCTGCTGTCCGGCTTATGATACTGGATTAAACAACCGCTACGACAACATCATTATCAAGAAAATCCCCCAGGCAGTACTTGATAAATGCGAGTTTGGGGTTAATGACTACAATATAAACCTCAAAGGTGTCAACAGTGTGGAAGGGGAGGATGAAGAAGATGAATAAACATAGCAAGTACGTAAATAACACCCTTTGCCTGCGTAACCCGCAAAGTGAAAGCCTGGAGGTTTTTGAGAAAATTTGTGATGTATTGAACTTTGATAAGAATGTTGATCTGAATAAGGAATTGAAAAAAGTTCAAGCCCTCTGCTCTACACTATCATCATTTGAACGGGAGTTCCCCTCCATGTGTTTTGCCCTGGCCACCGGGATAGGAAAAACCCGCCTGATGGGAGCCTTTGTAGCCTACTTGTATTATGCCAAAGCTATCAGAAACTTCTTTGTGATGGCACCGAATTTAACCATATACAACAAACTGAAGACGGACTTTGGCAATCCGGGAAATCCCAAATATGTGTTTATGGGATTAGATGCTTTTATTAATGCACCCCGCATCATTGACGGGGATAACTACGAGGAATTCCGACAGGGTACTTTTGGTTATAATGATGTGGTCATAAATGTATTTAATATTTCCAAGCTCAACTCGGAAAGCAAAACCAAAGACGGCAAACCAGCCAGAATCAAGCGCCTTAATGAAGTCCTGGGAGAATCATACTTCGAATATCTGAAAAATTTGCCTGATCTGTGTATTCTTATGGATGAGAGCCATCATTATCATGCTGACCGTAGTTTTGAGGTAATCAATGAACTAAAACCGATATTGGGTATAGAAGTAACAGCCACCCCCCAAATCCAAAAAGGCTCCAGAGCGATACCCTTCCAGAATGTAGTTTATGAGTATTCACTGGCTCATGCATTAAAGGATGAAAAGTACATAAAAGTACCAGCTGTATTTACCCGCAAAGATTTTCGCCCGGAGGAATATATACCGGAAGAGCTTGATAAAGAGAAACTTAAGGATGGGATTAAACTTCATATTGACACCAAGGAAGTCCTGGATACCTATGCCCGCACTTACCGCAAACCAGTTGTCAAACCGATTGTATTGGTGGTAGCCAGGGATACCGAGCACTCCAAACAGATTAAGGAGTTCCTTACATCGGCGGAATTTTATAAAGGCTATTATAAAGATAAGGTGCTGGAGATCAACTCCAATCAAAGAGGCATGGAAAAGGATGAAAATATCGCCCAGCTGCTTACCCTGGAAAACCCGGATAATTCAATTGAGATTGTGGTTCATGTTAATATGCTTAAGGAAGGCTGGGATGTTAATAATCTATATACCATTATCCCCCTGCGCACCTCTGCCTCCGAGACATTAACGGAACAGACCATTGGACGGGGGCTGCGTCTGCCCTATGGAGAACGCACTGGTAATGATAAAGTGGACAGGCTTTCTATTGTCAGCCATGATAAATATGAAGCCATTATAAAGCTGGCAGAAGATCCGAATTCACTCGTGCGCCGGGTATACTTCATTGATCCTGACGAAAGTCAAAAGGAAGATCAAAAAGAAACGGTTCCAATGCCATCCAGGTATGATGAACTTGTCTATGATCATTCATATACTGACCAACTGGCTCTGTTTGTAGCCGAATCGGTTGATGCACCCCAAGAAACCAGGAATGAAATAGCCAAGTATGTTGCTACCATAACCAATAAATCAGTAATGGAAATGAATAAGCAGGTTAAGAACATTAAAGAGATAAGCAGTCCCGCCATGAAGAATCTCTTGCAATCATCCATTACTTCCTTAACTCAGCGAGAATTTTCTAATCTTAACTTATCCAAGAACGATATTGCTAAAGTGGTAGAAAAGGCGATTGAGAGTGCTGTACAGGCTTTAACTGACGTAGTAATACCAATACCCCAGGCAATTATTCAGCCGGTAGTTGAAATAAAACAGGGATTTCACACCTTTACACTCAATACGCATAGCATGAATTGGCATCCTTCCAATGATACCTTGGTGGGAACAGAATTGCAGGAAGATGGGAAAACTTTTGATTTAGAGCTGGCCGACGCCCATATAAAGGATACTGATACTCCGGAAAACGCTATATTGAAACATATCCTGGTTCATGAAAATGTGGATTATGAACAATGTGCCGATTTAATATATGGACTTATTGACCAACTCAAAGTGTATTTTAAATCTTACCTGAAAACTGATGATGATGTAAATAAAGTGCTGGTACAACGCAGGAAAAGTATTGCTGATAATATTTATTCCCAAATGAACGAGCATTTTTATAAAGACGAAGTCAGCTATGCTGCTACCGCCATGCGGCCATTCAGCAAAATTGAAGTCGGCTTCGGAGGAAAATATGTATCAGATGATATATTTGATTATAAGGCCAATATTCTTCCCCAGGATATTAAGTCAAAAATCTTTAAAGGTTTCAGGAAAAGCTGCCATTCAATGTATAAGTTTGATAGTAATACCGAACGGATTTATGCAACTGTATTAGAAAATGACAGCGGCGTTTTGAAATGGATGTGTCCCAATATAAAACAATTCAATATTTATTATGATCGGGACAGCAATAGTCAATATAAGCCGGACTTTGTGGTGGAGACTGATGGAAAAATTTATATGATTGAGATTAAAGACAGCAGGAAATTGGAAGATGAAATTGTTATAAAAAAAGCTCATGCTGCCACTGAATATTGCAGAGCCGCTACGGAATTTAATAATGTGAACGGCGGCAAACCATGGGAATATGTTCTCATTTCACATGAAGAGGTAAAATTGAATTCGAGCTTTGATTATCTTGTGAAAAATGCTGTTAAGCTTGACCGTAAGGCAGGTATATTGAATGAAGAAGCTATTGGATTATTTTAAAACTGAGTTTCCTGATAGTGTTATTGAAATTCGTGAAGGCATTGAGTTACTCTGTCAATGTCTGGACAATTCAGCACAGAGCATTCACGAGAAAGCAGGTAAGGCTTTTGCCGACAGGGACTCAGAAAGACTGACAATTATGATGGACTGCGTAAAGCGTATTGATGAAATGCAGGTTAAATTGGAAAGTTACTCAGCTCTGTTGGACTTGGACGATGCTGTTGAGATAGCTGCTGCAAAATATGAGAATGGCGAAAACCATGACCGAAAGATACCAAATTATGCGGACTACGCAGTGGACAGCACCGTTCCATATTCTTTGACGGAAGATTTTACCCACAAACGACCGGCAGCATTCAGCATTAGGGGTACCCGAACAGAAGTTGGTGATTGGAAATATATTTTTGTTCAGACTTGTGAAGTGCTCGCCAATATAGACAAAGATCTTTTTAACCAGTTCGTTTCCGATAAGAATATGCAAGGACGAAAAGTAGCTTATTTTTCTAAAGATCCTACTGGTATGCGTAAACCTGAGCTTGTTCAGGGAACAGACATTTATGTAACGACTAATTTGAGCGCCAATAATATTCGGAATATCATTCAAAAGATGCTGAATAAATACAGCATTCCTTTGAGTGAGTATAAAATTTATTTGAAGGCCGATTATACTTCATTGCATTATTGATTAATCATTAATGATAACCATATATTGTCAAGAAGGTAATGAGAATAAAAGATTCACAGTCAGAAGAGGAAGTTATATGCCAAGTTAATTTCACTCCAACGATGTCAGATTACTGGACATGGCAAGCCATGTCCAGTAATAAAAGAGAAGCAGTGATATTCTGGGGATAGGGCTCCGGTGGAGCCCTATCCTCCACATGAAGAAGAGTATTTTCAGTATTACCAAATAAATGGTGGGTTATTCCATTTACACAGAAGGATTTACACTCCCATGGGGCTCGGTCGCGCCCGTCCCCCTGTCTCTAAAACTTACCCTTCGAGCCTCCAACAGGGTTAATGCTGTCACTCCATGGATCCTTCCTATAGCTTTTCGTTACAAGCAGTGCGCGTTTATAGTTTGATGGACTTTTTTTCTTAACATAATCGAGGAAATTTGCTATACCTTTTTCTGTATCACCCGCCATCTTTATATCATTTAAAAGGGTATCCTGCCAGTAGTCCCTCGTAACCTTATTTGCGCCCCACATGGGTTTACCCAGCTCAGCGTCCCATTTTTCCAACCAGTCTTTCTCATCCATGACCTTACCTTCGCCTTTTTGTATGCCATCCCAGAAGTCCACGATCTTGCGCTCTCCATTTGGCAGTATAATCAGGTTAGCAACGTGGTTAGCCATATCATTGCGCTCAATGAGTATCTTATCGATTATCACGTCTTCTCCGTATATGTGTTTTACATCATCTTTTAACCACTCGGTACCCCATTCTACATATTCTCCGCACTGACCGCCTTTCCAGTTCCCTAATTTTTCATTCCAGAACCGCCCAAAGGAATTGTTCCAGAATTTCCCAACATGCCAATCCGGGTTGCGCACATAGTGGTTAAGCTCATTTTTATCCTTGATTATTTGATCTATGGCTTTGCCCAGATTATGCTCCCGGGTAAAGCCATTGACATCCAAGCCATTTCGATCATAGCCCTGCCGGTCGAGGCCTATTACATCATAACCTTCATTGTCCCATCCGTCTTTATTAAAACCACTCCGGTTATAGCCGTCTTTGTTATAACCCTGTTCATTATAATCATCTTTTTTTAACTTTGGTATGGCTTTGTCCGCATTATCAGGCCCGCCCGGGGTTTCGATACTACCTTCATCTGCTGCTTGCTGCATTTTATCCGAGGTCTTCCATTGGGCCTGGTTTTCGTCGATAGGCTTACGGTTAGCATCCTGGCCAGCAGCCATCTTTTGCGAATCCATGGCAGCTTGCTTTTTATCTACTGCCAAATCATTCTGCCAGCGTTCAAAATCTTCCGGGTCAAAATCGTTGCCGGTTTCAGTATTGACCCACTTCCCTTTAACCGCATTAAATTCTATTTCATACGTTTGCCCATCGGTTTTGCCCACCAATATTTGCGTATCACCCTGCCTGGGTCCGTTATAACCTTTTTCATATTCATAGGTTGAAGTCTTACCTGTTTTCGGATCAGTATAAGTAAAGGTATCCGAATCTCCGGTCTGCACGGGCTGATCAACATGACCAGTTCCCTGACTCTCCGGTACTGCCGGTGCTTCTTTATCTGTTCCCTGATGTTTTAAAGTATTCATGGGTTCTTCCGGTCCAATTATCCCCTTATCCTCGGGTGCAGGAACAGTCGGCGCCGGTTCATTGGTCCACGGTTTGGCTCCATATTTATCCAAGGTTTTAGGATACGGTTCTCCCAGCGGGGGCTTGGTTGCTTTCCATTCAGCACCAAAAGGGATTACCTCTCCTTGTCCAAATGGATCCTGTTTTGCTACATTAAAGGGATTGCCATCCCCTTCAAAGGGGTTCTCGCTCCAATGCCTCCCATCGCGGTTGTATCCGTCAGCATTGTAGCCACTCCAATGATAGCCGTCTTTGCCATAACCCTGTTTGTTGTAACCCCAGGGATCGTAGCCGCTGCGATTATATCCTTCATAATCAAAGCCTTCCCGGTCGAAGCCATCCTTATCAACGCCGTTCCTGTTATATCCGTTCTTGTCGTAGCCATTTTCGTCGTAGCCTTCCCGCTCCAAACCTTCTCGATCATATCCTTCACGATTATAACCGTCCTTGTCATAACCGGCTTTATCGTAACCTTCCCGGTCAAATCCATTTCTATTGAAACCGTTGCGATCATAACCCGCTTTATCCCAGCCTTCCTGGTTAAAGCCTTCTTTATCATATCCAGCTGCATTATAGCCCTTTGCATTATAACCGCTGCGATTATAGCCTTTAGCATTGTAGCCATTGACATCAAAGCCTTCCCGGTCAAAACCTTCGGAGTTAAAGCCATTACGACCATAACCTTGTCTGTCAAAGCCCTGGGCATCAAAGCCTGCCTTATCAAATCCCTCCTGGTCAAAACCTTGTCTGTCAAAGCCTTCGGCGTCAAACCCGGCCTTATCGAATCCCTCCTGATTAAATCCCTGTTTGTCAAAGCCCTCGGCATCAAATCCGGCTCGATCAAATCCCTCCTGGTCAAAACCTTGTCTGTCAAAGCCTTCGGTGTCGAACCCGGCTTTATCGAATCCTTCCTGGTTAAAGCCTTGTTTGTCAAAGCCCTCGGCATCAAATCCGGCCTTATCAAATCCCTCCTGGTCAAAACCTTGTCTGTCAAAACCTTCGGCATCAAACCCGGCCTTATCGAATCCTTCCTGGTTAAAGCCTTGTCTATCAAAACCTTCGGCATCAAAGCCGGCTTTATCGAATCCTTCCTGGTTAAAGCCTTGTCTATCAAAACCTTCGGCATCAAACCCGGCCTTGTCGAAACCTTCCTGGTTAAAGCCTTGTCTATCAAAGCCCTCGGCATCAAAGCCTGCCTTATCAAATCCCTCCTGGTCAAAACCTTCGGCATCAAACCCGGCCTTATCAAATCCCTCCTGGTTAAAGCCTTGTCTATCAAAACCCTCGGCATCAAACCCGGCCTTGTCGAAACCCTCCTGGTCAAAGCCTTGTCTGTCAAAGCCTTCGGCGTCGAACCCGGCCTTATCGAATCCCTCCTGGTTAAAGCCTTGTCTATCAAAACCCTCGGTGTCGAACCCGGCCTTATCGAATCCCTCCTGGTTAAAGCCTTGCCTGTCAAAGCCCTGGGCATTAAACCCGGCTTTATCAAATCCCTCCTGGTTAAAACCTTGTCTATCAAAACCCTCGGCATCAAATCCTTCTTGGTTGTAGCCTGCCTGGTCGTAGCCGCTTTCTTCACCAATCCCGGTTGTTTGCCCATCAGGGTTCATTGCAGCTTCAGTCCCGGCTTCACCAATTGTCGGCGCCCCATCTGTTTGGGCGGGTGGATTATCTTCAAAAGCACTGGTGTCGATTATGATTCCGCCCTTGTAATCCTCGGTTGAAATTCCGGATTCCGGCTTAATAACCCTTACCTTTTCTTCGGGCGGTTCGATTATAATCCCCGAATCAGGTTTGCCGAATATCGCTTCTTTATCAGGCGTCTCAATTATCAGCGGATCCCCTGATGATGTAGTGATGGCTCCCTGCCCCATATCAGCCGTATCGATTCTGATTCCTGAAGCAATTGAGCCTTCTTCATTACGCCGTTTCCGGCCTAAGTGATTAGCATCCTGGTTTACCCCGGGCTGTCCTGTACCTGTTCCGGGGTAACTGCCTCCTGTACCGGGTACGCCAGGTGATGGTCCGCCAGCCGTCGGAGATAATGGTGTTCCTCCGGGTGGAGCAAATCCCCCTCCTCCGCCTAATCCTGCCAGAGCTCCCAGGACGGTGGCAATCAATCCTGGCACAGCCACACCGACTATTGCCTCAGTTGTATTGGCGGGGCCGGGTATATTGCCTACCGAACCAACTCCAGCCGGACTTTCTGTCCAGCCACTTCCTCCTGGCGAATTTCCTTGATTACCTTTATCTAAACTATCTACTGTGCCACTGGTAACTTCAAATTCGGGAGTAGCTCTTACTTCTCCCATGCCTTTACCGCCAGATTCCACATTCTGCGCCCAGGTAGCCGGGTCAGAATCAACTATCGTATAGGTGCCGGCTGGAATAACAATATTAGGAAATACTTCCCAGTATGCGTTAGGTACTCCCCCTTGACCGGGACGGGTTGTAACTTGCCAGGGACCGTAAATAGTACCATTCTCGTGCTGTATTGCAATGGTTCCAGGAAATGCCCCCTGGGCATTATTCCAATGATAAGTAGATATGTAAGTAAGCAAATGAGGAATGCTGATGCTAAAAGTAGTAGGCGCAGTAGGACCATTATACACTGCAGCGATATTCATCGTATCGGATATCTTAACCGGTTCACTCAGCGGGTTGCCGGTAGTTGCCGATACATCGGCCGGGGTCGCATCTTCCTCAGCAGGATTCTCTATCGGGGTATCCGGGGTGGACGGAATTAAAAGGCCGGCTCTTTCGAGTCCGCCCATCAACTGCAGCGCAAAGTCTTTGCTAAGCTGTAAATTAGTTGCCTGGTCATAGCCCGTGTCAAAGGGGTTAACTCTAATTAGGTATTGTGGCAAAATAATCCACACCTCAACCTCATCATTCGGCAGACCCCAACTATAATCGGCGAATGTAATCTCACCGAGTTCATAACTGGTCATGGGGACAACGTTCAGAATGGCATCATCAGCCAATTGGCCAGTTTCATAATCAATTACTGCCTGGATTGGGGTATTGCCAACCGGTTTATCTATATTAAAACTTACCCAGCCGGAGTTGACGTACCCAAACGCCCCAAAAGATTTGAAGCTGCCTCCAGGTACCGGATAAGTAGCACCATTACTGCCGTAAAAATGAAAATCTGAAGTTTGTTGGGCTACTTCAGCAAGCACATCTTCCTCACTGGCAGCCAGAGCAGTCGCCGGCCCGCAGATGACGATAAAGAACATAAGCATTAAAGAAAAGGCCATGGTGGATAAAACAGCTTTATGCTGCTGCTTCAGTTTTACAGCTAATTTTATTATCGACAAATATATCACCCCTTTTATCTTTATGGCAGTATGCCGATCAGCATCATCCAGCCAGTAGAAAGCACAAAAGCCAGGGTCGTCGGAATCAATACATTTTTAATGCCCGGGGCACCTTTTTTCATGACTTCGGTGCCGGCGGTTGCGGCTGTTGTCATAATAGCAGCCGAAGCAAAAGGCATCACCGCATTCCAGCCTAATATGAACTGTGCCAATATTGCTAGAATTGCAAAAGGAATCATAAATAACATACCCGTACTCACCGCTTCCCGGGCAAACTGACTACTGGCCTGACGCAAATCCGAATTCCCCGCATTAAATAACATAATCAGCAGATTAACCATCAAGGCTCCTACTAGCAATGAAACAAACAGTGATAGCAACAAAGTAGTCAGGTTAAATTCCGGTTTGCTGAAAGGAGCGATTATTCCAAATATAAGAAAGCACAAATAAACCGGCCAGAATTTCACCTTCTCCGGTCCGGCACTATCTGAATATCCCAACCTCATTTCCAACTTAATCCGCCTCCCATATTTATTGAGTACAATTTATTCACTAAAGACCAAACTTGCCCAGCAAAGCCCACCCGGACAGAAGGATGGCACCACACAGGGTGGTCATGGCTATACTAAAACCAACGCGTTCACCTGACATTTGCTTGATGGTAAACAATGTTGGCCTTAAGGCCCATAATAAACCCGTAACCCAAAAAGCGACCGCAGTTCTCCAGCCAAAGGCCAAAGAAAATATCAATCCGGTGAGAGCATACACAAAAGTCGGGGAATAACCCAGGGCAAAAGAGGATACGGTCCATTCCATGGTAATATTGCGTTCTGCCGCCTGGGAGAGAGCCCAGACAAGTACAGCCAGCAAAGCGATGCCCGCCGTGCCATAAATAAGGCCCAGCAGAGTCATCAAAATGACTGAAGCAATCTCTATTTGTCCGGTCCGCATCAGGTCCAACCCCGTTTGCAGGAAAAAGAGTGAAAATGACAAACCCGATATCATAAGCGAATAAGGCCAGGGAAATTTGGTCATTTGGTTTTTAACCACTTCACCCGGGTTAATGATCATATTGAGTGCTGTTTTCCATCGGGGTACTGCCGTTGGTGCCATTGTGTTCATAGGCCTGTTGATTCCTCCTATCCACATGTCTATGTAAAAAAATGCTTTATGCACTGCAGAGGCGATTATCAAATATTTCCCAGCTGAAAAGTAAATATCTCCTGCGGCAGCATAATGATTTGTCCCGCCTCAATAGTAAATTATAAGGTTCAGTTCTAAAAAAAATCCGCGTTTAATTGCAGAGGGGAAAAAACCAACTCTGCCTAAATTATAACAAAGTTTTTTTATAAAATTATCACCCGGTCACATTTGACCATGCCATTTTTCTTGGCACGTTTTGTGCCGAGAAAAATGGTGACAGCGCCACTTGCCAGGCTAAGAGCAGGTTTATGGATTGCGGCAGCCAGCTTATCAGGGCACCAAGTTATATGTACGGCAGATTTTATGGGTTTCAGGGGACATAGTATTTTCAGACTAGCTATCGGGTTATATAGACGGATTTATATGATAAATTATTGTCTGATGATATAATATTTATTAGTTTATGAAGCAATATGTACTAATTATAGTAAATATTTGTGTTGTAAAAATGAGGGTTTATTGGGAGGAGGAAAACAAGGTGAATACTCGTGATGTGGTAAAGAAGATATTTCATTTTTTTTGGTAACCATTGAAATTTCTTGTCTGGTTAGCAAACCTAAATATAAATAATAAGGAGCATTATATTAAATGAATTATACAGAAGAATATAGATCAAAACTTGTTAGCGCGGAAGAAGCTGTAAAAATAGTTAAGAGTGGAGACTGGATCGACTATGGCTTCGGCCATTCTAAACCAATAGTTCTTGATAAAGCACTGGCAGCCCGAAAAAATGACTTAAAAGATATAAATATTCGTAACGTTCTAAGTATAAGTCCACAAGCCTGTTTAGAAGCTGATCCAGAAGGTGAAGTATTTACTCTAAATTCATGGTATTTTTCTGCTTATGATCGCAAGCTGCATGATAGACGGCGGGCTTTTTATGCCCCCATGGTTTTTGGAAACCAGGCTTTATATTACCAAAAAAGTATTCATGAGCAGGTCGATGTGGCTATGTTTCGGGTCACCAAGATGAACAAGGACGGCTTTTTTAATCTCCACTGCGCTTGTGCTTCAGGGCGTGCAATTATCGAAGCAGCAAAAAAGGTTATAGTTGAAGTGAACGAAAAGCTCCCCTGGGCTATGGGTGGAGAAGACGAAGTTTTTCATATTTCCGAGGTTGATCACATCGTAGAAGCTGAATCCGAGGTTGAGGTTCTTCCTCCAGCTTCTCCAAGCGAAACAGACAAAATAATTGCCGAACACATCGTTCCCCTTATACCGAATGGCGCCTGCATTCAGCTGGGTATTGGCGGGCTACCCAATTTTATAGGTAATATGCTCGCTGAATCCGACATTAAAGATCTGGGTTGCCATTCAGAGATGCTAGCGGACGCTTTTTACCATCTTAGTGAAGCTGGGAAATTGACCAACCTCAAAAAGGGCGTGAATAAGGGTAAATCCACTTTTACTTTCGCAGCCGGAAGTAAGTTCCTTTATGATTGGCTTGATTATAATCCTTCCTTAATTGCCTACCCGGCATCTTATATCAACAACCCGAGGATAATTGCTCAAAATCCTAATACCATATCCATAAATGCCTGTTTGGAAGTCGATCTTTTCGGACAGATTTCCTCAGAGTCATCTGGAACTCGCCATATTAGCGGAACTGGCGGGCAACTTGACTTTGCCACGGGAGCTTATTTATCAGAGGGTGGTATGTCTTTCATCTGCTGCAACGCTTCTTATAAGGACAAGGATGGAAATCTCAAGTCTCGAATTGTTCCCACGCTGCCTCCAGGGTCTATAGTGACGGTCCCCCGTTCCCATGTCCACTGTATAGTAACTGAATATGGCATAGCCGACTTGGCCGGCCGTTCTACATGGCAGCGGGCTGAGGCTTTGATTAATATAGCGCATCCTGATCTAAGGGATGAATTAATTAAAGACGCCCAAAAAATGAACATCTGGCACAAAAGCAATAGATAGCAAAAAAATTAAAGCATTAGTTTACTGTTTTGCCAAAGCTATGCTTAATCTAAGCTAAATACATATTAATTACAAAATTTGGTAGAGAGGGGCGTGTCAATTTGAAACCACGGTAAAATTGTAGTTCGCCCCTTGGTATTTGAACCGCCGACCTGTGATTACTAATTCATTGGCGTGGTGCTACTTATTTTGTGTCGGCAAGGTCGGTTTTTCCACCAGTACATCCTCCCGCATAATACGCAAAAAATTTCCGGTTCTTGTGAGCAGACTGTTCAAACGCTTTCCTGCCGCTTTATACTGCTCCAGCATATATTCATATGCCAACTTTTCCGATTCAAGCTGCTGTGAAATTTGGCTCATGCCAATATAGGCGTGATAAAACTCCGGCGCACGCGCCGCAGCCTGTATGCCGAGAAAGGTACCCCACGAATGTCCCATGAGATAGATTTTATCCTGCCCAAAGCGCTTGCGCAGGTAGTTTTGTCACTTCCAGCGTATCGGATACCAATTGCTCCACCGTTATGGATTCAATCGGAGGTCAGCATTGTAGGAAAGTCCTGCACCACGTTGTTCCCAGTAACAGACGGCAAAACTATCCTCGAGTTCGGTATGATAATCCTCAGTCAAAAAATACTCAGGCATACCAGGTCCACCGTGCAGAAAAAGCATTACAGGATATCCAGGCGGTCAATACTGTAATCAAAACCAACATGAATTAACATACCGCAGTGTTTTTTTGGAGACACTAATGTAACAAGGTGAAAAGATGTGCCCCGCTTCTTCAAGCGGTCGGGGTTCCTATTAACAAAGTAGCAGTGTTCCAATCCTGGCCTCGTTGCAGGGGTGGGTGGGTTGTTGAAACTGTTCCGCAGTTTCTACCTTAAACTTTTGAGCCTCCGAACCCAAACTGCAACCATACCTGTACCGCAATGAAATGCAGGTACATCAGTAGTCCCGCTTCAGCGGGGTGGTGCTCGCAGAGTGCCATGCTTAAATAAACGATGAAGGGAGCGTGATAAAATGCAGAATAGAAATATGCAACTAAAGCATAACAGGTTGGTTCATGAAAAATCTCCCTACCTGTTGCAGCATGCATATAACCCGGTAGATTGGTTCCCGTGGGGTGAAGAAGCCTTTGCCAAAGCTAAGGCAGAAGACAGACCCATATTCCTTTCTATCGGGTACTCTTGAGGTAGGTCCACTTGCCATTGGTGCCATGTAATGGAAAAGGAATCTTTCGAGGATCAGGAAGCAGCTGATTTGTTAAACCGGAATTTCGTTGCAGTAAAAGTGGACCGGGAGGAACGTCCGGATGTGGATACTATTTATATGGATGTTTGCCAGGCTTTGACCGGTCACGGGGGGTGGCCCCTAACTATTGTCATGACCCCGGATAAAAAGCCCTTTTATGCCGCCACTTACCTGCCAAAAAACAGCCGGCAGGGAATGAGCGGCTTGATGCAGATACTGGGCAGACTGCATGAATTATGGATCAATGAAAGAGAAAAGCTGCTGGAGTCCAGCGATAAAATAAGCGAGTATATCAAAACTCTGCACCATGAGGCGGTCTCTGCCGTAATATCCGAGGATATACTGGAACAGGCTTATAATCAGCTGATCTCCAGTTATGATGGACTATACGGCGGATTCGGCCGGGCTCCCAAGTTTCCCAGTCCGCATAACCTGTTTTATCTGCTGCGCTATTATGAATTGAAAGGTGAAAGCCGGGCCTTGGAAATGGCGGAGAAAACTCTGCAGGCTATGTACCGGGGCGGGATATATGATCATATAGGTTTCGGCTTTGCCCGTTATTCAACTGATCGTTACTGGCTAGTGCCTCATTTTGAAAAAATGCTGTATGACAATGCTTTGCTGTCTATGGCTTACCTGGAAGCCTATCAGGCCACCGGAAACGAATTATATGCCCGGGTAGCCCGGGAAATATTTGTTTATGTATTGCGGGATATGACCTCTGATCAAGGAGCTTTCTTCTCGGCGGAAGACGCGGACTCGGAAGGGGTGGAGGGAAAATTCTATGTATGGAACCGGGAAGAGATCATCAAGCTGCTGGGGGACGATAAAGGCCGGCATTTCTGCCAGGTATATGATATTACTGAAGGCGGCAACTTTGAAGGCCAAAATATTCCCAACCTTATCAAGAATATGATAGATGACAATACAAGAAAGCAGATAGAAGCTGAGCGGGCCATATTATTTGATCAGAGGAAAAGCAGAATACATCCCCACAAAGATGATAAAATCCTCACTGCCTGGAATGGCATGATGGCGGCAGCACTAGCTATGGGAAGCCGGGTGCTGAAAGAACCGGCTTACCTGCAGGCAGCGGAAAAGGCAGCCGGATTTATAATGGATCATATGCGGAACGAAAAGGGCAGACTACTGGCTCGTTATCGCGAGCAGGAGGCTCTTTATCCGGCCTACGCCCTGGATTATGCCTGCACGGTATGGGCCATGCTGGAAATATACCAGGCAAACTTGGACAGCAGGTATCTGCAGATGGCAGCAGAACTGAACCAGCAGCTCATTGATTATTTCTGGGATAATGAGCAAGGGGGCGTATACTTTTACGGTGAAGATGGGGAGCAGCTGCTTACTCGTCCCAAGGAGATCTATGATGGCGCCATACCCTCAGGTAATTCATTGTGCATAATGAATTTTCTGAGGCTGGCCCGTATCAGCGGGGATATTAACCTGGAACGTAAGGCTGAACAGTCAATCCGGCTGTTCAGTGGCAAGGTGAAGGAACACCCGGCAGCCTATACTTTTTTCCTGTCGGCTGCTTTATATTACTTCCATCCGGGACAGGAAATAGTAATAGTGGGAGATAGACAGGACTCCCAGGTTAAGGACTTTAACGACAGAATCAACAGCGGCTTCCGCCCCCGGACCATGGTTCTGCTAAAAGAAGAAGGCAGCGCATTTATGGAGGGAATTCCATTTTTACAGGAAATGAAGCTGCTGGATCATCTGCCAACCGTATACATGTGTGAAAAGAACAGCTGTCATCCCCCGGTAAATATTTCCGAAGCCATGGAGCAATAGATACTGGAGGGAACAGGTTTCAAGTCAAGATTTTTGCCCTTGAATTGCTTTATGTTTCTGATCCCTGTATTAACTCTACTGCTTTTTGGAATGCTATAACGAGGCCCATCGTTGCGGCGGTGGGTTGAAACTGCGGCACAGTTTCCTCCGATGTCCTAAACGAGGCGAATTAATACCATGAGGGAGATGATAGTTTGCGGAAAAAAATCCTCTGCCTGTTTATTTTGACCATCTTGGTTATTGCCCCCCCGGGCAGCAGTATGGCATGGGCCAGTTCCAATAGTGCCGGAGTTCAGATAGTTGACCGCACTGATTATCCTACTCTGTATTTAGCCGCAACGCCTATACAGGGAGAGGCGGTCTGGATGATTCAGGCTCGATTAAAGGAAATGGGATATGATATCGAACCAAACGGTATCTATGATCGTACTACCAGCAATACCATAAGCATGTTTCAATTATCTAATAATATTGAAGTTAACGGCATCGTCAATGAGCAGGTGTGGGCCGCCTTATTGGCCCGGGAAGACTCGGTACATGTTTCGGGTGATGAACAGGATAAACAGGGACGAATGTTAATAGTTATAGATGTGTCGGCTCGCAGCCTGGTCCTGTATGAAGACGAGCAGGAAGTATGCCGCTATCCGGTGGCAGTGGGGAAATCCAAAACCCCTACTCCTATTGGTGAATGGAAGGTTATTCATAAAGGGGTAGGATGGGGGAACGGTTTTGGGACTCGCTGGATGGGCTTGAATGTGCCTTGGGGTATATTCGGCATTCATGGTACAAATAAGCCCGGTTCCATTGGCAGTTATGCTTCCCACGGCTGTATCCGGATGTTTAACCAGGATGTGGAAAAGCTCTATCCGCTGGTTCCCTGGGGCTGCCGGGTAAAAATAGTCAACGACGGAAAAATGATACCGGAAGATATAAATCCGGTGGAATTGAAGAAGAAATCAAGTGGTCAGAAGGTTGTATACCTCCAGAGCCGGCTCAAGGAATTGGGAGTGGAATTTGACGGAGCTGACGGAAGATTTGGCAATATGACGGAACTGGCGGTTAAATATTTTCAAGTATGGCATGATATGGAACCTACCGGAGTAGTAGATGAAGAAACTTACCGGGCCCTGGGAATGATTGAATAAAGCCAAGGGGCCACACTCCCTTGGTCAGAGACTCAGCATCGATGTTCTCCGATTGCGGAACTAAGCAAATATCTGCGCTAAAAAGCCCGTGCAATGGACGTGCCTGGGTACGCCTCCATCCCGGGCTTTTCTCCTGCCTTGGTTTTTATCATCGCTCCAGCATCTTGGCTTCTGCTTCCAAGCGGGTTCCAGGTATTTATCTTATCCAGGACTTCCTCGGGTTTATTTTGGATCTTGATCAGAACTTATCTTCATGAGCTCTCCAAGCACCAGGAGCCAGTTGCTCCATATCTCCATCATTTTAGTTACATGGGCAGGATACTGAACCAGCATTCTCTAAAAGAGAATAACAGTTTTTTCATGGGCGGAAACCCTATAATACTGTTAAAATAGCTGATTATATGATACTTTAAGGTAAGTCGGGGTATGATAGAATAGGAAATATGAGGAACATTTCAAGGAGAGTAGTATCATGAAAAATCCGATAGATGCAAACTTAAAAGCTTACCCGGAAGCAGCCGGCAAAGGGTTCGAAAAAGCATCCGGTTCAGATTCGGATACCGGATATGCAGCAGCCTCTGAGTTAAGGGATAAGGCACCCAACCTGTGCGGGGGCTACTATATTGATATCGGCAAAGAGGAAAGCGTAAGCAACATCAGTCTTAGTATCAGCATGTATGCTAATCTGGTGGTCTTGATAGGAAGCAGTGTGCTGGGACGGGGCGATGATCAGCAGGGCAGCACCCTGATGAACCGCTTCTTATATTCCATTACTCGCATGGAAAGCGTCCCGGCTGCCATAATTCTGATAAACAGCGGAGTATTTCTGGTCAGTGAGGGTTCGCCGGTGCTTGAACACCTGCAGCTCTTGGAAAAGAGGGGAGTTGAGATTGTCTCCAGTTCCAGCTGCTTGGAATATTATAATTTACAGGATAAGATGAAGGCGGGATACATGGCCAACATGTACGACATTACTGAAAAGCTTTTTGCAGCAGCCAGACTTATAAGCATTTAGATTTTATACGGGCGGGGGTAACACAGTGCTGGATCTAGAAACATCAGCTTTGAAAATATTGATAGAAAACAAGCAATGGGGCAAGCTGCGGGAGGAACTGTCGGCCTGGCCGGTAGTGGATATCGGCGAATTTTTATTTGAACTGGATAAAGCTGATCAGGTCCTGGTTTTCCGGCTTCTGCCCCGAGACATATCGTCGGAGGTTTTCACCTATCTCAAGAAAGACCAGCGCAATGCTCTATTGGCAGCATTGAGCGATGAAGAAACTCGGACCCTCCTGCATAATATGGAACCGGATGATCGCACCAACCTATTTGAAGAGCTGCCTGGCCGGGTGACCCAAAAACTGCTGAATTTTCTGAGCCCAGGGGAATTAGAGAAGACCCGGGAATTAATGGGATACCCGGAGGAGAGTATCGGTCGCATTATGACTCCGAATTATGTTGCAGTGAGACCGGGCTGGACCATTGGACAGGGACTGGAACAGGTGAGAACTAAAGGCAAGGAAGACAGTGAGACTCTGAATGTGATCTATGTTACTGATTCAAACTGGAAATTGCTTGATGCCCTGGAATTGCAGCGGTTTATATTCAATCCGCCCGACACCAGGATAGAAGCATTGATGGACAATACCTTTGTTAGCCTGCCGGCCTTTGAAGACCGGGAAGAAGCTGTTTATACCATGTCCAAGTATGACCTGTCTGCCCTGCCGGTAGTGGATTCGGAAGGGGTGCTGCTGGGGGTCGTCACTTTTGACGATGTCATGGACGTAGCGGAAGAAGAAGCTACGGAAGATTTTCATAAAGGGGCGGCTGTGACCCCTTTGAAGAATAGTTATTATGAGACCGGAGTCAGAGAACTGTTTAAAAAGCGAATTAGCTGGTTAATTGCCCTGGTATTTGTCAACCTGGTATCTTTGGAAATCCTGGCTGCTTACCAGGAAATTCTGGCCTCCACCATAGCTTTAACCTTTTTTATACCCTTGTTGATCGGGAGCGGCGGCAATGCCGGGGCGCAATCGGCCACCCTGATGGTCCGTGCTCTGGGTACTGGGGACATTGAACCCGGCCAGTGGTTAATGACTCTGTTAAAAGAACTGAGTGTGGGAGCGGCCTTGGGTCTAACCATGGGGGTAGCCGCAGCGGTACTGGGAATTATTAGGGGAGGGCCGGAAATCGCAATTATAGTCTGTATTTCCATGATAACTATTGTTATGGTTGCCAACATAATCGGGGTAATGATGCCATTTATTCTGACCCGTTTAAATCTGGACCCTGCGGTAGCCAGCAATCCTTTAATTACTTCTATTACCGATGCCACCGGTTTGTCCATCTACCTGGCTATTTCCACCTGGATACTGCACTTGCTGCGTTGAATATGAGGTCTGGCCGGTTTAAGCAGGAAATAAGACCATATAATTCCAATCGGGCTAAAAAACCCGATTTTTTTGTTTTTCTAAGAAGGAAATATCCCATTTGTGTAGAAGAGGATTATTATACAATATGGGTCTATAGTTGGTAATTGCGTGTAGAGGAGGTGGCATATGGCTGAAGAAATTCAATTAGTAGTATTTACTCTCAATAGTGGTGGGACTATATGCGAATATGGGGTGCCAATTGTCAATGTGCAGGAAATAATACCTATGAGTGTTCCCACCAAGGTGCCTGGAACCCCGTGTTTTGTCGAAGGGATTATTAATCTAAGGGGGCAGATCATACCAATTATTGACTTGAAAAGGAAGTTTAACATGGAAGCAGCGGATTCTGATGTGGACGCCAGAAGTGTAGTAGTTGAGGTGGAGGGACAGACGGTAGGAATTATTGTAGACGAAGTAAGTGAGGTGCTGCGTTTGCCGGTAGAGGGGATCGAACCGCCCCCGGGCTTGATCGGAAATATTTCCGAGGAGTTTATTACCGGAGTAGGAAAACACGACGGCCGACTGTTAATATTGCTGGATATGAATAAGATATTGAATGAAGAAGAAAAAGCTGATCTAGCCGTCAGCATGAGTGCTTAGCTACTGGTCCGGAATGGTTCAAACCCTGAAACCGTATAGGTTTCAGGGTTTATTGTTATATGGGGGCGGATAAGTGGTAAAATTGTTTATAGGTATGACTAAAAATAAGGGGGGTGCGCATTGCTAATTGGTATAGATATAATTGACATTGACAGAATCAGGAAAAGTGCTGAAAGAACTCCCCGATTTCTGCACCGGGTTTTTACTCCTCAAGAACTGACTTACTGCCTGGATAAGGCTAACCCTTATCCTTCACTGGCCGTGAGATTTGCTGCCAAGGAAGCAGTCCGCAAGCTGGATCCCGTATTCTCATCGGGGATCAAATATCATGAGGTGGAAATAGTAATCGACCTTGACGGCCGCCCAGACTTGCGCTTGCATGGGAGGGCCGAGGAAAAGAGAGGGCTGGCTGGAATCAGCGGCCTGTCAGTCAGTCTTTCCCATGCCGATCAACAGGCAGTGGCCGCCGTAATTGCATCAAAGGGGGGATAGATTTTGAAGTTATTGAATTCCCGGGAAATGAGGGAAATAGACTACCAGGCCATCAACGACTATGGTATTCCCAGCATTGTGCTGATGGAAAATGCTGGAATTAGAACCACCGAGGTAATAGAGGATTTGCTGCAGAAGGCAGGAGGAACAAATGTTGTGGTTCTGGCAGGAAAGGGAAACAATGGTGGAGACGGATTGGTGATAGCCCGTCACTTGGTCAATTTGGGAGTAAATGTAGAGACTTTTCTGATGGCGTATTCCGACGAATTAACCGCCGATTCCTATATCAACTACCAGATACTGAATAAAATCAGTTCCAGTATCTCTCAACTGCAGGGACAGGAAGACCTGGATAAATTGATGCTGGCTCTCCTGTCGGCCGATCTGGTTGTGGATGCTATTTATGGCAATGGATTCAAAGGCACACTTAAGGATTTTGAAGCTCGGGTGGTCAGAATGGTTAACTGGAGTCATCTGCCGGTGGTAGCCGTTGATGTTCCCACGGGAGTTGAAGCAGATACCGGCAAGGTTTACGGAGAAGCTATCAAGGCCGCTCACACGGTAACCTTTGCCCTGCCCAAACTAGGGCTGGTTTTTGAGCCCGGGCGCGAGTACGCCGGCACCTTGACGGTGGCTGATATTTCCATTCCGGAAGCCTTACTGAAGAACAATAAACTGAAAAATAATTTGATTGATGATGAGATGATCAGGCCCCTGATAAGGCCCCGACCGGCTGAATCCCACAAGGGATCATTCGGGCAGGTACTGGTTATAGGGGGCTCTCCAGGTCTGACTGGGGCCGTAGTTATGTCGGCCTATTCAGCGCTCAGGGTCGGAGCAGGTCTGGTAACCGCGGCTCTGCCTGAGTCTTTGCTGCCCATTGTGGATTCTCAGCTGATGGAAGTAATGACCGCACCGTTATCCGAGAACCAACAGGGGTATATATCCCCGGAGGCTCTTCCGGCCATTGGGAATTTGCTGGGGACGGCTTCGGTTTGTGCTATTGGTCCTGGCATGTCCGGTTATCCCGAGGGAAATGCCGTGATGCGCTTTGTGCTGGAACGCTCTGGCATTCCTCTGGTTATTGATGCGGACGGACTCAACGCCCTCAGGGATGATACCGAAATCTTAAAGGACCGGCAGGTGCCGGTGATACTTACTCCCCATCCGGGAGAGATGGCCCGATTGACCGGTGAGAGTATAGAGGATATACAGCAAAATCGACTGGAATTTGCCGCCCGGTATGCCCGGGAATGGGGTGTGACCCTGATATTAAAAGGCAACAAAACCGTAATAGCTGATCCTTCCGGGAATATATATATTAACATAACTGGCAATCCCGGGATGGCAACCGCAGGCAGCGGAGATGTACTGTGCGGGATGATTGCCGGCCTGATAGCCCAGGGGCTGAAACCCCAGGATGCTGCTGTAGCCGGAGTATACTTTCACGGACTGGCCGGAGATTTATGCAAGGAAAAACGGGGAGAACGGGGAATAGTAGCCGGAGACATTATGGACGTGATTCCGGATATAATCGCAAATTTTGAGTAAAAATATTTTAATGCCATATATAATCTTATTATAAAGATTGCGAGGGGATAATTATGCGGGCAAGAGATATAATGACCCAGGATGTACTGATAGCCAGACCTGATGACAGTGTGGAAAAAGCGGCCAGGATTCTGCTGGAAAACAAAATCAGTGGAATACCGGTAGTGGATGCCGAAAACAGGGTGGTAGGAATCATCAGCGAGAAAGATCTGATCATCAAAGCAGGAGAACTGAAGGTGCCTTTTTACATAACCCTTTTTGACAGTATTATTTTTCTGGAAAATACTATGCGGTTTAACAACAACCTGAAGAAGTATACCGCCTCCCGGGTAAAAGAGGCTATGACCACTAAAGTAGTTGCAGTGGACGAAGATGAAACAGTCAGTAATATTGTGCAGATAATGCAGGACAAAAAAGTGAACCGGGTACCGGTATTAAGGCATGGCAAACTGATTGGCATAATCACCCGCAACGATATTTTGAAAGCCATGGTAAGCAATAATGGATAATAAGAGGCCAACCTGGGCAGAAATAAATTTAGCAGCAATAAGGAATAACCTGTGCTGTGTCAAGAAAGCTGTAGGACCCGGGGTTAAAGTCATGGCCTCAGTTAAGGCTAATGCATACGGACATGGGGTTAAGGAAGTGAGCAGGATCTACCTGGAAGAGGGGGTTGACTTTCTGTCGGTAGCAACCCTGGATGAAGCTCTGGAACTAGGGGATGTCGGCGTACCGGTTATGATTTTGGGCTATGTACCGCCGCAGTTTGCAGACTTTATGGTTAACTGCTCGCTGAGAGCGGCTATATTTGATGTATCCATGGCACGAGCACTTTCAGCAGCCTCACAGGCTCTGGGCCGACCGGCTTATATTCATTTGAAGATTGATACGGGCATGGGCAGAATTGGGTTCGCCCCTGGGGAAGAATCCATTGCAGCAATACAAGAAATTGCTTCCTTGCCGGGTATCAATATGGAAGGCATCTTCTCTCATTTTGCCGAAGCAGATGGCGAGGACGATGACTTTACCATGGAGCAGTTAAAGACCTTCCAGGATTTTATCCAGGAGCTGGAAGGGAGGGGCATTAAGATACCGCTCAGACATTGCTCCAATAGTGCGGCGATTTTCAGGTACCCCCAGACCCATCTGGATATGGTAAGGGCCGGTATAGCTCTTTATGGCTTGTATCCATCGCCTTATATGAAAAAAAGTATGGATCTGGGTATTGTTCCAGCCATGACCTTAAAAAGCCGGGTGAGTATGGTCAAGAAGCTGCCGCAGGGGCACGGAGTAAGTTATGGCCGTACTTATATATGCGATAGGGACACTCGGGTGGCCACTCTCCCGGTTGGATATGCAGATGGGTACAGCCGGAGGTTTTCCAATCAGTCCTGGATTATGATCAAGGGCCAGCGAGCCAATTCTCTAGGCACGATATGTATGGATCAATGTATGTTTGACATCAGCGGGAGAGAAGATATTACTGAAGGAGAAGAAGCTGTTCTCTTTGGAACTGAAGCAGATGGCATAACCGCAGACGACCTGGCGTTTATTTCCAACACCATCAATTATGAGATAGTATGCTCGGTAAGTTCGCGAGTCCCCAGAATTTATGTATAAAGCACTACAAAAATGCAATTATTGGATTTGCGAGCCGCCTTACTTATCAATATAATTAGTATATCGGGTTTGCTATCTATGTCTGGGGGTGTTCGCTTTGCCAGTATCCAAAAGGATTATAATAACGGTACCGGAAAGTCTCTTATGTGAAATGGATTGTGTAACTGCCGTAGAATGCAAGAATCGCAGTGAGATTATCAGAGAAGCCATCAAGTTTTATCTGGGGGAGCGCAAAAGGAATCTAATGAGAGAACAGATGAAAAAAGGCTATTTGGAAATGGCGCAGATCAATCTTAATATAGCCTGCGAAGTTACCGGACTGGAGGATGAAGCTCTGACCACCTGCATAGAAAAATTGTTGGAGTGATATAATTATATGATAAAACGAGGGGAAATTTATTTTGCCCAGTTGAATCCGGTAGTAGGATCAGAACAGGGGGGTATAAGACCGGTTCTGGTAATACAGAATGATATAGGAAATCAATACAGTCCGACAACCATCGTGTTGGCTATCACATCCCAGATAAACAAGGCCAAGCTGCCGACCCACATAGAACTTAGAGCTGAGCAATATGGGCTGGAAAGAGATTCTGTAATACTGGCCGAGCAGATCAGGACTATAGATAAAACCAGGTTAAAACAGAGAATAGCGATTTTGGATGAAGGTATGATGGCTAATGTGGATCAAGCCTTGCAGGTAAGCCTGGGGCTGAATGATATGTAAACCTTGGCAATACAACATACATAAGCATAATCATGATTGACTTTTGGAGCAGAACAGGTTGTAATCAATAACCTGTTTTTTTATGCTCCCGTGGAGGAAAGATCAGGAGGAATTCAATGAGGCCAGTTATTGGGGTAAGTACCGATTATGATGCCGGGGGAAAAAGCTATGTGCTGGGAGAAAAATATGTAAGCTCTATACTCAGGGCCGGAGGTTTGCCGGTAATGCTGCCGCCGGTCCAAGATCAAGAGACGATACAGTCCTACAGCGCTATTTGTGATGGTTTGCTCCTAAGCGGAGGGGGAGATGCAGACCCGGTATTTTGGGAAGCATGGCCGGAAAAAAATATGGGAGAGATCAATCCAGTAAGGGATATATTTGAGATAGAACTGACCCGGAAGATTATGGGTATGGGCAAAGCAATACTGGGAATTTGCCGAGGGTGTCAGATAATAAATGTGGCGGCCGGGGGGAGTTTGGAGCAAGACCTGGGAGGAAGCTTTATGCATCGGCAGAAGGCACCCCGAAACTATGCCTTTCATCCCGTATATATCCAAAGTTCCAGCAAATTAGGAAGGATATTGGCCTGTGAGGAGATAAGAGTAAACAGCTTTCATCATCAGGCCATAAAAATACCGGGGCATGACTTGAAAATTTCAGCCTGTGCGCCGGATGGGACCATTGAAGCGGTAGAGTATGATGGAAGGCAGCTGGTACTAGGGGTTCAGTGGCACCCGGAATGCATGCAGGATGAGCATGCCGCCAGTCTATTTCGAGCTCTGGTGGAAGCAGCCGGCAATTGAGGGACAGAACCACCTTAAGGGCCAAGGGGACATAAGCCCGAGTTTATAATATAATTGAAAAAGACAGGTAGATTATACTAGGATTATCTTTGAACAGCCGCAGGCAGAATATCATAGGATAAGGAAGGAGAATTCAGTGTTAGCAATAAAGGGCGCTAGAGTACTTACTATGGCTGAAGCAGGATTGCTGGAAAATGCTGTTGTTTTAGTTGATGGGGATTTGATAACCGAGGTTGGAGAGAATATCACTATACCTGAAGGTTGTACTATATATGATGCTGCCGGTAAATACCTGCTCCCCGGCTTTATCGACAGCCATACCCACATAGGTCTGGAAGAGGAAATATACCGGATAGAAGGAAGCGATGTTAACGAGATAGCCGAACCCATTGCTCCCCAGCTAAGAGCATTGGACGGCATCAATTTCTGGGATCTGGCTTTTGCCGATGCCCTGAAAGGCGGAGTTACTCGCTCTTTGAGTATGCCCGGCAGTGCTAATCTTATCGGGGGGCAGGCGGTATTTTTAAAACACCTGGCTTCCGCTCCGCAAGACATGGTATATAAGCAGTCCTGCGGATTAAAGGCCGCTCTGGGTGAAAATCCCAAACGAGTATATGCTGAACAAAAAAAATCTCCCGTAACCCGGATGGCCAATGCCAGTCTGATGAGAGAAGCTTTGTACAGTGCGGCTATGAATATTGATCGGGAGGATAACCAAGCATCTGAGCTTTTTAGGATGGAACCTGTAAGAAGAGTAATAAAAAAGGAAATTCCTTTGCTGGTGCATGCCCATCGGGCCGATGATATTATGACCGCCCTGCGTATAAAGGATGAATTTGATATTGACATGGTTATCCAGCATGGTACCGAAGCGGTTACCATAGCGGATGAACTGCGGAAGAGAAATGTTGCAGTTTTCCTGGGCCCCTTCTTAATCAACCGGGCGAAAGTGGAGTTGAAAGAAGCGTCTTTTAGGACCGCTGCCCTGCTGGCGGAGAGGGGAGTAAAATTCAGTCTGATTACCGATCATCCGGTAGTGCCGATCGAACATCTGAGAGTCTGTGCCGCCCTGGCGGTAAGAGAAGGGTTGGATGAAGATGCCGCTTTAAGAGCGATTAGCTCCTGGCCGGCGGAGATACTGAAGGTATCACAGGAACTGGGATCTGTCTCCCGAGGCCAAAAGGCTGATCTGGTAGTATACAGCGGCCATCCCCTTGATTTTAGATCCCGAGTGGAAATGGCCATGGTAGACGGACTAACGTGGAGGGGGTAAATTTGAATCGAGGAGACCTGTTTACAGTTTATTTGGACGGAGTAATGATAACCGTATGCGTGGTTGGTACTTATCTGGAAGAATATACCGGAGAAGAAATTGCCATTCTGGCAGTAGTGAATCAGGAGAACATAGTTCATATCCCGCTCAATGAACTGGATGCAATATTTCCGGTCAAGAAATTTATGCACTAGATGCCGGGCTGCTGTCAGCTGCTTTCCCTGGATAGGGGATTAGGTCTCATTCGACAAAGGTATTAAAACTGAAAACAATATTTACCGAATTATTATTGATCGGCTGAGCATATAAAAAGAGTTTCCGCCTGGCTGCAGCGGGTTGAAAACTGCTGCAAAGTTTATTCCTGAGCCTGCGAACCCCAATAACACTGCTCCCGGATCGCTTCCCCGATGCCTAAAAAGAAGCCCGTAAAGGATGCCAACCTGCTCAGGTTGATCCAGCGGGCTTTCTTATTCCTGGTGAGCAACCGCGAACGCCAATGGCAGTTCATGGTGTTTTTTTGGCGAACAACAGCCAGGCTGGGTGGGGCCGCTTCTGCTACTTGCTCATAGCCTCCTTAGCCTTGAGCATCATGGTAATAAAGCGGTTTACCGGGGTGTCCGTTCCATGTATTCGGCCTAGTTCAACCACCGCCCCGTTCAGGGAGTCGATTTCTGTCTTTCTTCCCCGCTGTATATCCTGAAGCATAGAAGCATGATGGGCGGCAGTGGAAGGAAGCAGCTGGGAATAAAAAACTTTCCGATAAGATTCGGCATCATCCCACATGGTAGACTGACCGGATGCTTTTAAAACCGCAAATATTTCTTCAATAATTTCGTCCATTAGATTTCGGCTGTAGACTATCTCCGCTAGCCGGCCATAAGGAACTTCCAGTATGGCTCCCAGAGGATTCAGGGCTGAATTGTAAATTATTTTGCCCCATACATAACGCATAATTTCATCTGAAGAGCGGGTGGGAATACCGGCCTGAGAACATATCTGCGCAATATTTTGCAGTATGTCCATATCAATTAAATTGGCAGGTGAGCCCAGTATAACATCATCAGCGATAACCGTTACCCGAGCCGCTCCAGGATTTATGGTTTCTGAGCCAAAAATAACCCGGCCCAGTACGATTTGCCGGGGAGGCAGGAAGCTGGCCGCAGCTTCGAAATTGCCGTATCCGTTCTGAGCCAGCAATATATAAGTTTTATCGGATATGAAATCCCGCAGTTGTCGAGCCACCTCTCCGGTTTCATAGGATTTAACACTCACAATGATTAAATCAAAGTCTTGTTCCTGAATATGGGCCAGATTGCTTGCTGCCTGTGTCAGAAGGGCGTGGTGATCTCCCCATATGCCCGTGACCCGCACTCCAGTTTGTTGAACAGCTTCTACTACCGGCGGGTAGTCAATCCCGGTAATTTCATGCCCCTTATTTTGTAATAAACAGGAGTAAACTGTACCCAGTGCTCCCAAGCCAAAGACTAAAATTTTCATACTCAACCGCCACCTCTATCCATATATTTAATCTGTTGCTTTGAATAGTGTACTATAACTGTTCTGCTTTTTATATTGTTTAGATAAATTTTGCGGCTAAAATGTTAAATAAAGGAGGAAGCTGCCAGTAGAGCTTGAATATACCACTAAAGAGAAAAAAAGGAGGTAACTATGCCGGATTATTCTTATGCAGATCAACCCCATTTCCTGCAGATGCTCTTTTATCCTCGCCCTGATTTCACTCCTCCCCCGGCCTATGCTTTCGATTTGTTGGCAGAAACAGGGGACAAGGTTAAGGTGGCTGCCCGCTTTTATTCCAAGAGTGAGCAGTGGCCATGGATACTGTATTTTCACGGCAATGGAGAAGTAGCAGCTGATTATGACGACCTGGCTTGCCTTTACCTGGAGCAGAACATCAACCTGGTTGTAGCAGATTACCGGGGTTACGGATTGAGCGGCGGCACCCCCAGCTTCACCCGCCTTATCGCTGATGCTCATCTGCTTTACGAAGCAATCAAGAATGAGCTGGAGAAAAGAAATTATCGGTCGGATCTATTCGTAATGGGCCGATCCCTGGGGAGCATATCGGCTTTGGAGTTGGCTTGCCATTATCAGGAAACCTTAAGAGGATTGATAATTGAAAGCGGTTTTTCCAGCATCAACCGGCTTATCTATCACCTGGGGATAGACAAACCCAATAAGTCTCTGGATACTATAGAAAACGAATGCTTGAAAATGATAGCGTCTATAAAGATACCTGCTTTGGTCATACATGGCGAGTCAGACGTTCTGGTGCTGCCGGAAGAGGGACAGAGAGTTTATAATGCACTGGGTTCTCAGGACAAGGAAATACTGATCATACCACGGGCAGGGCATAATGACATAATAGTGAGAGATATCCCCAAATATTTTGGCGCCATTAAAAGCTTTATAGAAAAGGGGAGGCGATGAATCTGGGGGAACCAAACAGTCCTGCTATTAATCCGCTTACCAGCAGAGCGGCTGTCAGAGCAGGAGTCAAAGGCGGAGCATTAACCGGGCTTTGCTCACCCCCCAACAGGTATAACAGAATACCCGCAGTTATGAAGATAAGTACTCCCGGTACACTTTGCCTGCCGGGAAAAGGTTGGGTGCTTTTCATCTTTCCTGCTCCTTTGTATTATCATTATCTGCCTGTCTGGAAACAATTATTAATCCATTAGCCCATGGGCTGAGGAGCAGGCTGGTAATTTAGAAAAGAAATCATAGTTTAATCAACCCTTGGTTAAGAACATAAATCAAAGGGATTCCCACCAGGAAACCTGCTGCCGGATTGACGGCAATGCTGATTACGGTTACTACTGCAAAAGTGTAGATACTGTTTTTACCCTCCAGACCTTTGACGTTGGCGGCCAGATCTATTCCACTATAGAAAAGCAGACAGCCCAGTACGGTTTGGGGGATGAATTGCAGTACCTTAATACTGGACGGACCGAGGACGACGGCGGCCAACAAGAGAAATAATCCCATTATGGTCACTGAAAGACCGGTTCGAGCACCGAAACGGTGATGAGCAGCCAATCCGCCGCTGCCGTGGCAAATTACAAAGCCCCCCAGGGGCATACTGATCAAATTACCAATACCCAGGGTGAGACAGAGATTTTTCTCACTCACCTTGTTGGCTTGCCCGGGAAAAAGCTCTCTGGCCAGTGCAGCAGTTACCAGAACTGAATTAGTAAGGGTTAGGGGAAGCTGCGGCAAGAACCCCAGGGTAAAGCCGCGGTAGAAATCCTGCCACTGAGGCAGGACCAGATGCGGCAGATAGAAGCCCGGATCCAAAGCGGGCCAGGATATTTCCGGATGAATAAGCAAAGTAAGCAGGATTCCAACCGCCAGTGCAGCCAGTGCTGCAGGAATCCGGGGATTTCCCAGCAAGAGCAGCATCAGCAGCAGAATTATTATGCCTATCAGCAAATCGCTGCTGATAAATTTGATTCCCAGGATAGCCAGGCTGATACCCAGACCAGCCTGTATACCTGAAGTCACACTTATAGGGGTGATACGTGCCAGGTTATCGGCCAGACCGGTTAAAGCCAGGAAGATCAGGCTCAGTCCCATCAATATGCCGGAGGCAGTTATTTCTCCTGCAGTCAGACCATTGACCAGTACCACCGCGCCTATCACTTTCATGGGCTGCACCGGCACCGGGAGCCGGTAAAAGTAACCTGTAAAAACATACATGAGCCCAAACATGAATAGCACACCGGTAGCATCCATTCCCCCTACGGTTATAACTCCAATTATGTAGGGCAGAAAGGTTCCCAGGTCACCGATGGAACCTGCGATTTCACCCTTAATAAGGTTCAGTTTATTTTTCATAACGCCATACCCTTTATACAAATGTAATCCAGCTTACGAGCAGTAAAAATTATGGCCTGCATATTGATTTTAACACCATACAGCAATGAGTAGGAACTATATTTATACCTGTAACTGCTATATCAGCTTACGACCCTGGTCTATTACCAGAGCTTATTGAATAAAACTGCCAGTACATGGTAAACTAAAGTAGAATAGACCTGACGTATAAAATATTGAGCAGGAGGAGATAAAATGAAAGCTGGTGTCAGAAATAATTTTGAAGGTGAAGTAGTGGAAATTAAAGAAGGCAGTGTTATGGCTCAGGTCAAGGTTGCGGCCGGAGATTATATTATTACTTCAGTAATGACCAAAGAATCTCTGCAGGAGATGGACCTAAAATTAGGGGATCGGGTTACAGCGTTGACCAAGGCCATACATGTTACCCTGGTCAAATAACTATTAAATGGCAAATGGGATAATGGGTTGTCTGAAGCATAAATGAAAGTTATTTTTAATATAATACTTAAAGTGATATATTGATATAAAAGCATGATGAATATCATGCTTTTTATTTGGTTTTATAATAATAAGCCTGCCGGCTGCATATGTATAGGAGGGATAAGCGAGTGCTTAGGGAAGATATGAAAGTGATTGATATAGTTTACCGGTATCCCCACACGGAAGCAGTTTTCAAACGTTATGACTCCAGGCTGGGAGGCTGTGTCATGTGCAGCCATATTTTTGATACCTTGAATGAATTGACCAAGCGATATGATTTTGATCTGGCCCAGTTGATCAAGGAACTGGAAGAGGCTGCAGCTGATTCACCCGGGATAATAAAGCAAGGGGAAAGGATTGATGCAAGTGAACAAAATTGTTGATGCCAGGGGTTTGGACTGTCCTCAGCCCGTAATATTAACCAAAAAAGCCATGGATGAAGGGGGAGGAGCGGGCAGACTTACCGCCATTGTAGATAGAGACGTGGCCCGGGAGAACATAAAAAGGCTGGCCCAAAACCAGGGCTATGATTATCGGGTGGAGGAAAAAGACGGGGAATATCATATTCATATGACCAGGGTACTTAACAAGGAGGAGAATGAGACTTCCGGTTCAGGCCGTATATCCATATTGATTAAGAGCGACCTTTTCGGGGAAGGGGATGAAGAACTGGGCCGGGTACTCATGAAAGGTTTTCTATACACCCTGAATGAACTGGAAACCAGCCTGAGTTCACTTATATTTATGAACAAAGGGATTTTCCTGACCCTGGAGGACTCACCCGTTATAGAACATATACAAACCCTGGAAAAGAAGGGTATTGAAGTTTTATCCTGCGGAACCTGTTTGGATTATTATCAAAAAACAGATAAGCTGGCTGCGGGAAGGATCACCAATATGTATTCGGCCCTTGAAACCCTAGCTGGAGCCGACAGGACCATTACTATATAGAGGAGGAAAGTATGCGAGCCATATATATGGATAATGCTGCAACTACTTTTCCCAAACCGGAATCGGTATACCAGGCAGTTGATCATTTCAACCGCCATATGGGCGGAAATCCAGGCCGGGGAAGCAACCAGGCGACCCTGGAGGCCGGATCGATACTCATGGAATGCCGGGACGCTCTGGCTGCTTTGTTTAACATATCTGACAGTTCGCATATCGCCTTCACTATTAATATAACCGAGGCTATCAATATCGCCTTGAAAGGTTTGCTGAGACCGGGAGATCATGTTATAAGCAGCAGTATGGAGCACAATGCCGTGGCCCGGCCGTTGTATGTAATGCAGCAAAACGGAGTGGAATGGACGGCGGTTTCCTGTGCCGGTGATGGAAGCTTGGATTCAGATGAGGTGAGAAAGGCTATTAAGCCTAACACCAGGATGATATGCATGCTTCATGCTTCCAATATAACCGGCACCCTGATGCCCATAGAAGAAGTCGGCAGAATTGCCCGGGAGAACCAGTTGTTATTTGTGGTGGATACAGCTCAAACCGCGGGGGTAATACCTATAGATATAGAAAAACAATATATTGATGTGCTAACCTTCACAGGGCATAAGGGACTGCTGGGCCCTCAGGGCAGCGGCGGGATATATATTAAGCCCAAGTTGGACATTGTCCCCCTGAAGCAGGGAGGAACCGGTTCATTATCTGAGTACCTGGAACATCCTGCTTTTATGCCTGATCTGCTGGAATGCGGGACCCATAATACTCCCGGGATAGCAGGTCTGCTGGCCGGAATAAATTTTATTAATTCTGAAGGTATGGATAGGATTCACCGCCAGGAGCAGCAAATGGGGCAGATGCTTATGAAAGGGCTGGCAGATATCCCGGAGGTAAGAGTATATGGCCCGGCTGATATGAGCCGGAGGACCGCGGTTATATCCTTTAATATAATGGGAATGGATTGCGGGGAAGTGAGTACCCAGCTGGATTATCGATATGGCATAGTCACCCGGTCGGGTCTGCACTGTGCCCCTTTAGCCCATAAAACCATAGGAACTTTTGAAACCGGCTCCTGCCGTTTGAGCCCGGGCTATTTTACTACCCGGGAAGAGATGGAAATGGTAATCAAGGCCGTCGGTGAGATTGCCGGAAGCCGCTAATCAGCTTAAGTAGAGCCTGTTATTGTTCTTTATAGGAGTACAAACTTCAAGAACTGTAAACTGGAGAATAGAAAACAAAAATTGAGTGGGCTTCAGCAAGTCCACTCAATTTTTAAATTATTAATAAACTTATGTTATAAAGACTTATATAACCCTGCGTTATTCCAAAGGAACGCTTGATTTATATTATGCCCTACGCCCCTGCTATTTTACAATCGGACCGGGCATCGGAAGAATCGTTTTCCCGTACTCAGTATTCAGGATGATAGCAGATGCTACATAAATACCGCAAATTCCAGCCAGACCCAAGAAGTTAGCAGCAATGCCAGCATAGTCATGACCAATCGCTTGCAGGTCCTGCAATGCTACTATGGGAACTGCTATATCGAGGGCAAGTACCGCAATACAGAGAACCAGCGGTGATTTGAAATAGGCGGGAGTCCACAGCCAGAGACCGAACCATAAAGCACACCAAGCATAACCGTCTATCCGAGCATCAACTGCCGGCCATCCGTTGGCACCGATCAAATACTTCAGAATCATCTCAATTCCACCAACAAACATAAAGAAAGCTGAGAAGAACAGGAATACGTTACCACCGGTTGTGGCACCTTCCTTAAGTTCTATGATGGCAACTGTGTACTGTACCATAGCACCACCAAGCAACCAGCAACCAAGTAAGGGTATACAGGAATGATCTACCTTACCCCCTAAAATTGCGTAAAAGGTAAAACATGCTATTGCCAGAGCAAGCAACCCTGCAGGGGCGGGATTCGCCCAACCACTTCCATGTCCAGACATTTAAACTCCTCCTTTTCTCGTTCGAACTCTTATCTATCTTTGCTAAAGGGATAATATTGCTTTTGTACACCCCCTCACCATTTATTTTGTATCGAATTCCAACTTTCCGTGATTGGAATCCGAAAGTCTTGATCTGAGTTAAAGAGTTAGAGATATAGTCCAGGACATTAATATGAAATATTAATTGAAAAAACACAAGATGAGCATAATATGTCCGGACTGATGTACTGGTCTGCAAGGCTAGGCTTGTTGTTTGGTAAGAATAAACTGGAATGGATAATCAGAATTTGCTAGAAAAATTCATCCGGCCTTACTGCTGATTTATAAAATTGGGTTTTTGACGTATTAATCATTATTCTATGGGTATAAAAATTATTCAGAAAACCTATTTAAATTTTCAGCTATTAGGGGTCGGTCAAATTCTAAATAGTAGGTCAAATTTGTCGAATTTGCTAAAAGATTTAAAAAATCCTGTCAACAAATAGTCTCCAAGGTGCTTTAATTGTATGAGACCAGGTCATCTTTGTCAAGATGTAGTATTCGGAATGTTTCTGAAATTCATATGTAATGGCCGCCGTTGCAGATGTGGCGGGCTGGAACAGAGCAGCAAAAATGCGAATATTTGCCTCGGGATACAGGGGATTATTTACATGGCATAATATGTATATTGACTGGGTTGTTAAAGGCCAATTATAATACAAATACAGGTGGCGGAGAAAAAATAAAACCAGTAAACTAGAATCTGTACCACTGTTTTTCATGGAATAAAATTACTTTTGTGATATCTATTCGGGTTGGCTTGTTGAGAGCGGTTGACAAATGTTCATTTGGTTTGGTCATGAGTCTTTTAATCAAACTCCGCCGCCTGATTTTTATATGGCTATGGCTTCGGCAGGTTATTACCGCCGGAGTTTTTTATTTGTTTTTCCCGGGGGAAGCAGTTGCGTACACGGGGTATGGATTTCTCCATTGCTTGTATTATAATGATAAGCAGGGTTTTACTCACTAATAGACCCTCATCTTGATGCAAGGGAATTATTTATCCGGAGGTGCGAGCTTGGATAAATATCATAACATCCTAAAAGGTCAGGTTTGCCTGATTACCGGAGGCGGGCGGGGTATAGGCGCTGCTGTGGCCCGGGCGACTGCCCTCCGGGGAGCCCGGGTGGCAATAAATTACCATCACTCCCGGACGGAAGCCGAGGATCTGGCCGCCGAGCTTAGGGGGCAAGGGTGTACTGCTCTGGCCATGCCGGGGGACATCAGCCGCGAGGAGGATGTGCACCGTTTGTTTCAAGGGATCAGAACTGCTTTGGGGACGGTGGACCTGCTGGTAAATAATGCCGGAGTCTCTTTGAGAAATCTGGTGCAGGACACCAGTATGGCAGAATGGGACCGGGTGATAAATGTTAACCTCAAAGGCGCTTTTTTATGCTGTCGGGAAGCCTTGCCTGGTATGATAAGGAAACGCTATGGCCGAATAGTAAATATCGCCTCCATCCAGGGAGTAGCCGGAGCCTCTTTTGAGTCGGTTTATGCGGCCTCCAAAGGAGGGCTGATAGCCTTCACCAAATCACTGGCCGGTGAAGCAGGACCCAGTGGAATAACTGTCAACGCTATTGCGCCGGGTCCGGTAGCCACCGAGATGATCTATTCCCAGCTGAGTGAAGAGGATATGAAAAGTCTGCTGGCTGAAATGCCCCAGGGCAGGATGGTTTTGCCGGAAGAGATTGCTGCTGCCTGTGTATTCTTTCTCTCCCGGGAGGCAGCATCTATCAATGCCCAGGTTTTGTGTATTGACGGAGGATGGAAAACATAAGCGCCCAGGTAAAAAAGTGGAATAAGAGAGGAAACCGGTAGCCCTGATGAGGAGAAATTGGAAATGAAAAAGCATCAACTGGTAATTTTTGATTTGGATGGAACCTTGACCGATTCCGCCCAAGGGATTGTTAACTCGGTGCAGTATGCCCTGGATAAAATGGGTATGGTGGAGAATGACCGTCTGAAACTTCAGGCTTTTATCGGCCCGCCGCTGATCAGTTCTTTCCAGGAATTCTATGGCTTGGGCAGCGGGGATGCCTGGCAGGCGGTGCAATACTACCGGGAATACTTTGTGGTAAACGGTATGTTCGAAAACCAGGTTTACCCGGGCATACCAGTATTACTGGATGAGCTTCATCATTCTGGACGGATATTGGCCGTAGCTACCTCCAAACCGGGGGTTTATGCCCGGCAAATACTGGCACATTTTGATCTGCTGCAGTATTTCAGCCAGGTTGCGGGAAGCAATCTGGACGGCAGCTTGATTGATAAAGGAGAACTTATTGCTCTGGTTATTGAGCAATACCAGCACCTCCCGGTCCAGGAGATAATAATGGTGGGGGACAGAAAATATGATGTGGAAGGCGCTCGGGTGAACGGAATTGAATCGGCTGCAGTAGCCTATGGTTATGGTTCCCGGGAGGAACTGCTGCGGGCGCGGCCGTCTTATATAGCGGAAAGTGTTAAGGAGCTCCAGCAGTTGCTGGGTTAATCAGCTTGCCTGGAGGGTGTTTGAGCCATGCTTCGCCAACAGCGGCCGGGATATTTAAACCTACTCCTTGAAAAGGCCGGAGTTTTCCAAGTGCAACTAAGTACCAGCAAAAGCAGAGGTACACCATAATAGAATAGGGCCGAGATCATATCTTGCCCTTAACCGCAGTGACAAATGCTGTGGTTTAAGGGTAAGATAAGTAAGGATGATGATAACGGGCAGGATACGAAAGGAGCCTGAGCAAAATAAAAATGTTATTTGAACGGATATCCCGCAACGATCCTTGCTGGTGCGGCAGCGGGGTTAAATACAAGAAGTGCCATATGGAACAGGACGAGAAATTGCGAGAATTTAAAAAACAGGGAGTTCTCATCCCAGGGCGTAATTTGATTAAAACCAGGGCGCAGATTGATGGTATTCGCCGGGCGAGTCAACTGAGCAAGAAAATAATGGATCTGGTAAGCGACAAGATACAGGTGGGGATTACTACCGACGATATCAATACCTGGGTACATGATATTACTGTTCAGAATAATGCCATCCCGGCCCCCCTGGGGTATAATGGCTATCCCAAAAGCGTTTGCACCTCACTTAATAATGTTATATGCCATGGCATACCGGATGGGACGGTTTTAAAAGACGGAGATATACTCAACGTTGATATCACCTGTATATTGGAAGGATATTATGGAGATATGAGCCGCATGTTCATGCTGGGAGACCCTTCAGCAGAAGCCAGGAACCTGGTGCGGGTTGCCTATGAATGCATGAACCTGGGGATAGAACAAGTTAAACCCTTTAACCGTACCGGGCATATTGGCTATGTGGTTGAACAGCATGCCAAGCAATACGGCTTCTCCGTGGTGCAGAATTATGGCGGGCACGGAACTGGAAATAAATTTCATGAAGATCCGTTTGTTCAGCACTACGGAAAGCAGCAATCCGGCATGGTTTTGGTGCCCAACATGGTTCTCACCGTTGAACCCATGATCAATGCCGGGGACTACCGCTGTCGGGTATTGGGTGACAACTGGACCGCGGTTACCCAGGACGGATCACTATCAGCCCAGTGGGAACATACCGTATTGGTTACTGAAGATGGGGTTGAAATATTGACTCTGTAAATAGTCCGCAAAAAAAAGAGCCCATCCTGGATGAGGCTCTTTTTTTGGTGCGCCCGGGGACCAATCTTCTTATCAGACCGGCAGCAGATACCGGTAAATCATCCAGTAGTGGCAGAAACTGCCCATCAGGACAAATAGATGAAATATTTCATGGAACCCCAGGTATTTGATATTGAGATTGGGTTTCTTTATAGCGTATATTACTGCCCCGGTAGTATAGCTTACTCCGCCCAGGGCCAGCCAGAATATGCCTGAAAAAGATACCCGCAGGTAAAGGGGGTAAAGGGCTATCATAACCATCCACCCCATAAGAGTATACAAAAGGGTAGAAAACCAGCGGGGAGCGTTAAAAAACCAGATTTTAAGGCATATGCCGGCAATAGCAATGCTCCACACCGCAATTAACAAGCCCCATCCCCACCAGCCGGGCAAAGCTATTATGCATATAGGAGTGTAGGAACCGGCTATTAGTATATAGATCATCATATGATCCATACGCCTGAGGTTCAAAGTGCACTTTTCGGACAGGTTTAGCAGGTGATAACTGCTGCTGGCGGCATAGAGCAAAAAAAGGCTGATGCCAAAAACATAGAGAGAAACATAGAAAGCCAGGCCTTTGCCAGGGGGAGCCTGGTGAATCAGCAGGTACAAAGCCGGAATGGCCAGAAATGCCCCCAGAAGATGAGTTAAACCGTTTACCGCCTCCCCGGGCCGGATGAAGCGGCTGATATCGCCTTTACGTCGGCCTGGCCGGCCAGCTACAGCCTGGCCGACCGGATTGGTTTTGCAATCAGGTGAATACATAAATAAACCTCCATGTAACAAAATGTAGTATTTAATACTATGTAATAAGATATCTATATATTAATACATCTTGTGCAAATAGGCAATAAATAATAACATGTATATAATATTATTTGGAGATGGAGGAATATTTATGCTCCCATCGGAGAATATAAGCAGACTTATCCGGGAAATCTCATCTGCTGCCCAGCTGCGAACGGAAGATATTCCTGATATTGAACTCTATATGGATCAGGTCACTACCTTCATGGATAACAAGCTGAGCGGGTATAAACGCAACGAAGAGGATAAGGTGTTGACCAAAGCCATGATAAATAACTACGCCAAAGCCGGGTTATTAATTCCCCCCCGAAACAAGAAATATTCCCGGGACAATATGATCCTGCTGCTCTTGATCTATCATCTCAAACAGATGCTTTCCATCAATGACATTGGACAGCTGTTTTCCCACCTATTTCTGGGATTAAAGGATGATGGAGCTTATGTGCAGAAAATGTATGAAACCTTTTTGGAAACTGAGCAGGATCGATACGCCAAACTGGAGGCAGCAGTTTTTCAGGAACTGGAATCCATACCGGAGATAACAGGGACCGAGCCGGAGGAAGTCGAGCAACAGCAGTGGTTCTTACTGGCCATGCTTTTACTCAGCCGGGCGGAAAACGAAAAAAGATTAGCTGAAAAGATCATTGACAAATATTTTTAATTAATGGAACACAGGAGGAGATAGGCATTAATAGAATACTGGACACCATAGCACGAACAAGCGGCATTGACATCAAAAAAGTAGAGAGTACTGTAACCCTGTTGGATGACGGCAATACCATACCTTTTATCGCCCGGTACCGAAAGGAAATGACCGGGGGACTGGACGAAGTACAGATAAGGCAGATAGAAGAACTGCTGAGTTCCAACCGCAGCCTGGAGGAACGCAAACAAAATGTGATACGTCTCATCGACGAACAGGGCAAAATGACACCAGAATTGCAGGAAAAGATCTGGCAAGCTGCCGGAATTACCGCTGTTGACGACATATACCGGCCTTTTCGGCCCAAGAAGAAAAGCAGGGGGGCGGCAGCCAGAGAAAAGGGTTTGGAGCCCCTGGCTGAATATATCCTTTCTTTTCCTGCCCAGGGATCACTGGAAGAAAAAGCCTTTGAATTTATTAGTGAAGCAGTTCCAACAGCAGAGGAGGCCCTCAAAGGAGCCCGGGATATAATCGCCGAGAGTATAGCCGATGAACCCCTGGTACGAGGATGGATAAGGGATTATACCCGCCGTCAGGGGGTGGTAAGTTCCGCTGCCCGTGATGCTGAAGTTCAATCCGTATATACCATGTACTATAATTATAAGGAAGAAGTTAAAAAAATTCCGGCTCACAGGATCCTGGCCATAAACCGGGGTGAAAGAGAGGAAATATTAAAAGTTAAGATAGACGTAGACGAAAGCCCAATAATAAAATTTCTGGAGGACAAATTGGTCCGGCCGGCATCGATAACTTCACAGCCGGCCGCAGAAGCGATACTGGATTCCTACAAGCGCTTGATCCAGCCGGCGGTACAAAGAGACATTCGGGCTGAACTCACCGAAAAGGCTGAAAAACAGGCCATAAACATCTTTTCCCAGAACCTCCGCAAATTATTGCTGCAGCCTCCGGTCAAGGGAAATAGAGTACTGGGAGTAGACCCGGCCTTTCGTACCGGATGCAAGCTGGGAGTGGTTGACGAGACCGGTAAGCTGCTGGAGACGGGAGTAATATACCCCACTCCTCCCCGCCAGCAGATAGCTGAGGCCAGAGAGACACTCCGCCGTATGGTGGACCGGCATGATATAAGCCTAATCGCCATAGGCAATGGTACTGCCTCCCGGGAGACAGAAAAATTTATAGCTGATTTTATCCGGGAGAATCAAAATTATCAGCTGGCTTACATAATAGTGAATGAAGCCGGGGCCAGCGTATATTCAGCCTCCACCTTGGCCGCCCGGGAATTTCCTGAACTTGATGTGTCCCAGAGGAGTGCAGTATCCATTGCGCGTCGGCTGCAGGACCCGCTGGCAGAACTGGTCAAGATAGAACCAAGGGCTATCGGGGTAGGACAGTATCAGCACGATATTAACGGTAAAATACTGGAAGAGAAACTGGCAGCGGTAGTAGAAACCGTAGTAAATTACGTGGGGGTGGATCTGAATACCGCCTCGGCATCACTGTTAAGCTATGTGGCAGGAATTAATATGCCAGTGGCCGAAAACATAGTTAAATACCGGGAAAGCAACGGAATGTTCAGGCGTCGGCACGATCTGGTCAAGGTCCCCCGCCTGGGTCCGAAAACCTTTGAGCAATGTGCCGGATTCTTGCGTTTGCCCGGAGGAGAGCATCCCCTGGATGCGACTGCAATTCACCCTGAATCGTATGCCCTGACGGAAAAAATATTAAGGATGCTGGAAGCCGATTGGAGCCACATAGGCAGCAGGGAGCTTAAAGAACAACTGGCCAAACTTCCGCTGCAGAGTACCGCCGAGACTCTGGAGGCCGGTGTTATGACCCTGAAAGACATTATCGATGATCTGGGCAAGCCGGGGCGAGATCCCCGTGAGGAACTTCCCGCTCCGGTTTTCAGAGAAGACATATTAAATCTGGATGATCTGCAGGAAGGGATGGAACTGCAGGGTACAGTAATAAATGTAGTTGATTTTGGAGCCTTCGTTGATATAGGACTCAAACAAAGTGGAATGATACATATATCCCAGCTGGCTGATAATTATGTAAAACACCCTATGGATATTGTAAATGTAGGGGACCGGGTAAGCGTAAGGGTGATATCGATAGAAAAAGAGAGGGGCCGAGTAGCGCTGTCCATGCGTCAGAACAGCTGATTTCAGAATGATATAGCCTTCCGAAAGGATTTGTGCCCGGATTGTTCAGGTATGGTTTAGGCAGATACGACCATATGAGTCCTATTAACTGTTGACCGGGAATAACCGATAGAATGAATATATGCTATACCAGATGTTTTATCTGAAAAATACCTGATCTTTAGGAGTGATGGCCTTGAAGCCCAGACCTAGTAAAAATGATTATTACTTAAATATTGCCCTGGACGTAGCTTCGCGCGGCACCTGTTTGCGAAGAAACTACGGAGCAGTTATTATTAAAAATGACGCTATTGTTTCCACCGGTTATACCGGAGCGCCCCGGGGCCTTCCCAACTGCTGCGACCTAGGCTTCTGTGATCGGGAACAAAAAGGCGTGCCCAGCGGAGAACGTTATGAGTTATGCCGCAGTGTCCACGCAGAGATGAACGCCATTATCAATGCCGGCAGAGGGAAAACCCTGGGAGGTATCCTATACCTGGCTGGTTATGATGTGCCCAGCGGCAAACCGATAGATGCTGAGCCATGTTTTTTATGCAAAAGAATAATACTGAACGCCGGTATATACAAAGTCATATGCCGCAATGCAAATGGCAGTTCCTGGGGCATCATCCCCGAGGGACATCCCACTTACGACACCTAGCATACACCAAACAAGGGGACGGTTCTTTTGTTTGCTTGTATGCCAGCAAACAAAAGAACCGTCCCCTTGTTTTTTCTTGATTTTTATTCGCTGCAGCTATTATAGACTGCATTGACTTCCCTTACGGCGCTGGATGTGGATATGAACGCGGGCATATGGACCAGATCGATGGTCAACTGGTTGTTGGGACTGCGTTTTACGTTGGCTATAAAATCCAGACCGGGTTTGTTCATTTTGTTGCTTTCCAGCTTTATATGCCATCGTCCCGAATCCTTGTCTGGTACCTGCCAGACGCTGATAGTGTAATGGTGGATGCGGGCGAATTCGTTCACCCGGGAACGCATAGTGGATTTCATACATTCAAACCGTTTTTTGTTCACATTCTTGTAATGCAAAGTTCTGCTCATGTATCAGTCCTCCGTGAACACGTTATGATCTATAATATGCATATAATCCTAAAAAGGTGAGAGCCCCGGGGGGGAGGTTCCCCGAATTCTAAAAAATGAAGGAGGTGCTTTATGATACGGGTTAGAAAGGCCCAAAGGGAGGATGCTGCTGCTATCGCCAGAGTAAATGTGGATACCTGGAGATCAGCTTTCTGCGGGATAATATCTGATGATTTCTTGAATGCTCTATCTTATGAGGACCGGGAAAAACATTTCCGGGATTATATTGATCAAACGGAGGAGCTTTCGTTTGCCTGCGTAGCGGAAGATGAGCAGGGAGAAGTGCTGGGTTTTGTTATAGGAGGCCGGGAAAGAATGGGAATCATACCTTATGCCGGGGAAATATATGCTTTATATGTTTTACAATCATGGCAGAATAAGGGGATAGGCAGAATGCTGGTCAAGGCTGCCGCCGGTCAGCTTTTTCAATCCGGAATATCTTCTCTGATGCTCTGGACCCTGGAGTCTGGCTCTGCCTGTGGTTTTTATGAGATGCTGGGTGGAAAACAGGTAACCACCAGGGTTTTTGCCATTGCTGAAGAAGAATTGCTATTTGCCGCTTATGGCTGGGACAACATAGAACTATTGTTTTAAGCCTATCCTGGATAATTAAACCACTATCCCTGCCCGGCTGGCAGCCGGGTTAACTCAGATATCCATTGAGTTCCAGGGTGTCCCAGACTTTTCTCGCTGTATAAAGGTTTACCCGGGTAAGCATCTGGGAAAGATCCCAGGTTGTACGCCGTAAATACGGCCAATGACGGTGTAATAAAACCGAATAACCTGCCTGATGAGATCAGCGGATTGATCGGAGCCCTTCGGCCGGAGTCAGATTATGATATGGACCTGGCCTCAGCGGAGAACAATCTTTCCATTAAGAAAATGGTAATAATAGCCATCATTCAAGCTTTTCTGCAAACTGCTTACAATTACAATGTATCTGAAGCTGCCGGCAGGTTGGGGATGAGCAGATCAACCCTATATCGTAAAATCAAGGAATACAACCTGTATGAGCAGATCAGATCCAGACTAAGCGAGGATTAAAGCCTGGGTAGTGCTTTTGCCTATATGCGCCGGGAAGGGATATAGTCATCCACATTTTTCCCGGCGGCTGCAATTCCGGCGATACGCCCAAAGGTAATACAGCGCCCATGACCTATACCGGGGCAGATAGTGGGATAGTCATTGGCAAAAAAACCACCCGCCGTAGAGCCTGCTACATAGAGATTTGCAATCGGTTCGTCATCCTCATCCAGCACCTGGCATTCGGTATTGGTGCGCAGGCCGCCAGACGCAGTAAGTATGGTGGCCAGGAGTTTACCGGCAAAAAAGGGAGGTTTTACAATGGGAGTAAGCAGCTCCGGTCTTTTGCCAAAGTCTTCGTCATCCTTTTGCTCCACCATCTGGTTGTAACGGGCTACCGTAGCAAGAAAACTATCCACTGGCACCCTCATTTTTTTAGCCAGTTCTTCCAGGGTATTGGCGGTGACCACCTTGCCGGTCTTGATGTGCTCCTCCAACAAGACCTGTTCAGCATCCATATCCCATTCCTGTCCCATCAATCGCTCAGTTTGATCCCAGAACAATCCGCCGCCGATACTGCTGATAATAGTTCGCTGAACATCGGCCAGGCCATTGGCATCGTATACGGTCCAGGCAATTCCGCCGGGTTCCAGCAGTTTGCCGCAGCTTTTTGACTGGGTGTTGACATCTTCGTTTTTAAAACGTTTTCCCCGGGAATTAACATGGAGAAAGAAATAACTCATAGCCCCGGCTTCCAGGTGGATAACCGTAGAATGGGGCTCCACTTTTTGCATGGCCGCTCCTACCCACATGGCTATTTTATGACCTTCACCGGCGTTGGTCTCCTGGGGGAAATATACTTGAGCATCGGCTTCCAGGGCGAAGGAATTATAACGCTCCAGCATCTCCATATCCGAGGCATAGTCTCCGGTGGCTATGATAACTCCCCGTCTGACATTAAATTGGGTATAGCTGCCGGGTTGGCCGGCAATAACTGCCGTGACCGGGCCGTGATCTTCCCTGATCAAGCGAACTGCCGGCATATTGTAGTGCATTTCTACTCCGCTGGTTCTGAGGTTCTGGTCTAAAATAATGCTCAAGCCATAATTCCAGGAAATATCAGGCTGGCCCGGAACATAGAACATGTGGGTAACGGGATACTCGGTATAATCCGGCCCTTTGTAATAGCCGTCCCAAATTCCAGTCTGCATCCCCCCGGCTTCGGCAATATCTACCAGCCAGTCCATGCAAGCGCCGCTCTTCCTGGCAAAGTGCCAGAGCAGAACCTCGTCCGCTTTGCTCTGCGACCACCTTATCCAATCCCGTATAACCTGCCGATAGTCAACTTCAATCCCCATCTTCTGCTGAACCCTGCTGCCAAAAGCTGCATTGTGAAATCCGCGGGCGGAAAAAGTCCAGTTTTTTTCAACTAATATGGGATTTGCTCCTGCTTCCCGGGCCGATAGCGCGGCCACCATTCCGGCCAATCCAGCCCCGACTATTACTACATCTGCGTCTCTAGTTTGTTTGATTTCCTCCGCTGGTATAGGTAATGGCCGCTTTTCCCAACTCCATTTGGTAATTGGAGTCCTGTTCATAAAATCATCCCCTATTACTAGTAGCTGTTATAATTTCCTCTCTCAATGATACTGGAAATATTCTTCTAAGGTGGTAATAAAAAAATAGAATTCAAAAGAATCGGTCCAGATCATACCCGATTAAACATTCCCTCATTAATTCGCATATTGTCTCCATATTTCCTGGTATTACTCTGGAAAACTACAGTTATTCAGAGTATCCCAGGCTCTGATAGCCGTATACAGATGCAGTCTGGTTTCAAATAGGGAGAAGTCTACATTTAATAGTTTTTGTACTTTAAACATCCGATAATAAACGGTATTAACATGAACATACATCTGGTTAGCGGTAGTAGTCCAGCTGCAGGAATTATCCAGAAGTATTCTGAGGGTATCCAGCAGATCAGTGCCATATTTCTGATCGTGTTCGATGATCCTGCCCAGAACCTGATAGCAGTAATTTCTTACCGTTTCGGGTTCGTGGGAGAAAATAATGGAGAATACACCCAGCTGGGAAAAATACTGGATAAAGCCCTTTTGACCCATCAAACGAGGAAGGGCTACGGCAATACAGGCCTCCTGGTAGCTCTGCAGCAAGCCTGAAGGCCGGTAAATTCTCCCCAATCCCTGTGAATAAATTATATTGAACTTCTTTTCTATAGCCTCTTTGCTTGATGCCAGGTTCTCTCGTCCCGGCCAGTCAGGATCGATATCCATGGGACTTTCTTTGGGATTGCCCCGGAAAATGGTTATGATGCGTCCGGGGACCATTATCGAACTTACATATTCTGACTGTTCCAGATTCATGGTTTCATATATATATGATCGAAGTATCTTCCAGTCCAGCTGGGAAGAACCTTCCTCTATATCCCAAAGGGAAACGAAATAATAGTTGTTGATATCCATTTTCTGTTCATACATTTTAAGCTTGTCCGGGATACTCACATCGGCTGACAGGAAGAAGTTTTCATACAAGCTCTGGGCAAAATCCTCCTTGTTTTTGATCATTTCATTGTACATGAAAAAATGATACTTTAAAGCCAGCCTGCTATCCTTCAGTATGCTCAGAGCCCGGTTAATGTCCTGTTCAGCAATATTATCGATTATCACGTAGGCACTGCAGCTGGAATTGTGTTGGATCTGAAAGTACAGACAATCGTTGGATAATTCATAATCAGAACGGGGGTTGATACCTGCCGGGATATTTATAAACAACTCATCTGCTTGATGAACCTTATCCCTTTGGTCGGGATATAATATCCGACCTGCCGCATCAGTGATTTTTGCCGGCTTACCTATTTTTTTTTCCAGATATATGCCCACAAAAGGTAATCCAGCATCAAGCATGCCTTCAAGTAAATAATGTGAAGTTTTAAAGTCTGTTGACATAAAATACACCACCATTTAGGTTCGACAACAAATAAGGAAGAAACTAGTTTGAACCTGCCGCCTGTTCTGTTAAAAAGAACCTCACCTTAAGCGGGGGACATATTCTAGTTTTATTATAGCTTGCATATAGACTGGAATGCCAGTTTGATATAGCTGTGATTATATTGTGTTATTTCTGCCAGGGTTATTACCCTGTATTTTCAGGCTGCATTTCCTTATGGAAAGGGGAGAATCGAAAGCCGCGATCTCCCCTTATAGTTCAGATTTCAGTTACTTCAGTTAACAGACGCTTAAACATCTATTGACGGAACGATGTCAGCCGATTTTCCGGCTGCAATAATTCCCGCCAAGCGGCCGAAAGTTATACAGCGTCCATGTCCGATGCCAGGACAAATAGTGGGATAATCGTTGGCAAAGAAATCGCCGGCAGCCGATCCTGCTACATACAAGTTTTCAATCGGCTGGTCATTTTCGTCCAGAACATTCAGATTGGTGTTGGTTCTCAGTCCGCCTACCATGGTCAGAACGGTGCTCAAGAGTTTCCCGGCGTAGAACGGGGCTTTAACTATGGGGGTCAATAATTCGGATCGTTTGCCGTATTCCTTGTCGTTTTGAGACGCGACCATTTCATTGTAACGCTGGACTGTTTCAGCCAGAGCATCGGCGGGAACTCCCATTTTTGCTGCCAGGCCCTCCAGGGTATCGGCAGTAACTACCTTGCCGTTGCTCAGGTGCAGATCCAGAACCTGCTGCTCAGCTTCCAGGTCAAATTCAGTTCCTATGCGCTGGAAGGTCTGACCATAGAATAGGCCGCCGCCGATGCCGGCATCGATTTGCTTTTTGACCTGCTGAAGGCCATCAGCATCATATACCGTCCAGGCGATACCGTCCGGCTCGTAGTGCTTGCTGCAGCTCTTGGACTGGGTATTAACGTCCTCATTTTTAAAACGCTGGCCCAAGGCATTAACATGCAGGAAAGCATAGCTTTGGGCTCCGGATTCCAGGTGAATAACAGCGGCATGAGGTTCCACTTTCTGCATAGCTCCGCCGACCCACATGGCCATTTTGTGAGCATCACCGGTATTACACTTGTTGGGGAAGTATATCTGGGAATCAGCCTGGAGAGCAAAAGGATCGTATCTCTCTACCATTTCTTTATCGGATGCATAGTCTCCGGTAGCGATTATGACTCCCTTGCTGGCATTATACTGGGTATAATTACCGGCCTCTCCGGCGATTATGCCGGTAACTGGCCCATTACCATCTCTGACCAGCTGTACGGCCGGAGTTTTATAATGTATATCAATCCCCTTTTCTTTGATGATTTCTTCCAGGATGGGAAGCAGAACTCCGTTGCCGGCTCCCTCAATATTTCCGTCCTGGTAAATGAAGTTGGTTCCGTCCTGATAAAAGAAATGAGTAACAGGATATTCGGTATAATCGGGTCCTTTAAAATAGCCATCCCACATGGCAACTTTCAAGCCGCGGGGCTCAACCTGGTCCATAACCCAGTCGAAACAGGCTCCGCTTTTCTCCGCAAAGAGCCAGAGCAAATCTTCTTTACATCTGCCCTGAGCCCAGTAAACCCATCTTCTAATTACATGCCGGTAATCTACATTGATGCCCATCTCTTGCTGAAGCTTGCTGCCAAAAGCGGTTATATGACCTCCGCGGGCTGCCCAGGTATCATTTTTATCAATCAAAATGGCCTTGGCTCCTGCTTCATGAGCAGACAATACAGCGCAGGTACCAGCCAGTCCGGCACCTACTACCAACACTTCAGTATCAACGGTCTTTTTAATCTCAGAGGCGGGTATCGGGTCAGGCTTGGTTTCCCAGCTCCACTTACCGGTAGAGCTGCCAGCCTGTCCATCTGAAGGTGTTTCTTTGGGGCTGCAGCCAGTCAGCAAACCAGCGCCGGCTAGACCTACAGCACCAATGGCCGTACCCTGAATGAATGTTCTTCTGGAGATGCCTTTTTTGCCGTTTTCTTCTAAACTCATAATCCTTCTCCTCTCTAATTGGATTCCCTGTTAACAACACGACAAACTAAAGAACTATTAAGTTTAGTTTAATGGTATCATGCAGAATTCGCATATTCGATTGGGCGCGGATACTAAAATCGAGACTAAAACTTGGGGTAGGCTCTAAAACAACTTAGCGGATAGTTGAATTATAATGGAGATGAAATTCGCAGGCGTTTTCTTGAAAAGGTGCTTCTGCCAACTTCTACACTTGATTATAAACATATGCTGCTAATTTGTATAGAGGTCATACAGGTATGAAGCGGAGGATATGGAAATGATGTGCAAAGGTTGTCCGTTGATGGAGCGGATTGGAGATAAGCGATGGCATCTGAACAGGTTGGCCGAGGAAAGAGGTACAGTCTTTACTGAAGGAGACATACTGCAATTGAGCCAGGAGCTGGATCATCTGATTGCAGCCTGCCTGAAATGCCAGAAGGATTCTAAGCAGAGAAATGACTGCGTTAAAGCAGCAAACCTATTAAACGGAAAATAATGAAGTAAAAGGCAAAAAGGGATGGAAAGCTATTTTTAGTAAAAAAGTTACACTTGCTGCTGGGGGAATAGCTGTTATTATTGGAGTGGGAACCGGAGCATTTCTGGGTCTAAGCTGGGGTTAAAACAGCAGGAGTTCAGGACGAAACTGTATACATGATGAATACGATTGGATGCTAGTACAATTAAGATATCTTAAGAATTGTTGGTTCATCCAAAGAAAAAAAATCAGAGATAATTGTACAATATAGGTACGATCTTATTATTTCAGACGGAGGAGTCGGCATGAGCAGGATCTTTCATTATACCTTTAAGACTTTTTCCTCCATGAAAACCGGATTGGTCTTGCTGGCATTGCTGGCTTTATTCTCAGCTGTGGGGAGCAGTATTCTGCCGGACAGATTTTATCATCATTTGCTGTTCAATATCCTGATAATCTTGCTGTTTTTCAACCTGGGTTTATGTACCATCAATCGCTGCCTTAAGTTGAGAAAACTGCTGGGGGCCGGGAAGGACCTTTTGAGCAAGGTGCGGCAATGGGGATGGTTGATATTGCACAGCGGATTGATGCTGATCCTGATCGGGGGTATGATTAACAGCTGGGCCGGACAGAGCGGTACGGTGAGGCTGGCCGAAGGAGAAAAAGCTGTTATTGCTGAGGAAAGAAATGGGGAAGCGGTGACTTTGCTGCTGGAAGCCTTTGAAATTGAGCTGTATGACAATAATATGCCCTCCCAGTATTTGTCCCGGGTAAGTGTATTTAAGGGGGATCAGCTGGAGCAGCAGGAAACCATTAGGGTAAACTATCCGCTGCGCTATGACGGAATCAAAATATATCAGCAAAGTTATGGCAGCATGGTGGGGGTGACGCTGGAAGCTGAGGGAAAGGTGATGAATACTGCTGCCGTAGAAGGGCAGCTGCTGAACATTCCAGGCAGCAGGTGGGGGGTTAAAGTTTTCAAATATGTCCCCGATTTCGACCCGTCCTATGGGATGGAAAGCAAGAGTCTTCAGCCCAATAACCCTAAGATTATCTATTCCATCTACCAGGAAGAGCAGCTTCTGGGAGTGGGGGCGGCTCCTTTTGGAGAAAGGATCGAAATTGACTCCAATGCTGCCCTTGAATTCAACGGTCTCAAATCATATTCGGTGTTCAAAGTTAAAGAAGATCCGGGCTTGCCTTATGCTGGAGCAGGAGGGATCTTGTTCATGTTAGGGGTAGTTTTGGCGGAGCTGGGTATTTTTAGGCGGACCGGAGACAGCTCGGACAGGAAAACCCGGGAGGAATAGATATGGCAGAAATAATAAAAACCAGTACCGGACTGGCCTTGCTGCTTTTCTTGATTAGTAGTTGCCTGTATGGCCTGGGATATTCGAGCAGGCGTGAAAAGCTGCTCCAGGCGGCCGTTATTGCCGCCATAGCCGGAGCACTGGCCAACCTGGCTGCCCTGACAGCACGAACCATTATGACCGGCCGGCTGCCTTTAACTGACGGTTATGAATTTTTGCTTTGCTTCACTTTTGTGAGTGTACTGCTGTATTTACTTTATGAAAAGACGAGTCGGACTCGCAGCGGGGGAGCCGGTCTGATGGTTATCACCGCTCTGTTGCTGGGAACGGTATTTTTACTCATGCCCCAGCAGCATGGCAGCTTTACTCCACTGATGCCGGCCCTGAAGAGTCCCTGGCTGACCAGCCACGTATTGACTGCTGTATTTGCCTACAGCGCCTTTGCCCTGGCGGCAGCCCTGGCTCTGGTGCAGCTGCTGAAAAAGGATAACAGTCATGATATAAATGTATACAGAGCAGTAGGAGGCGGGTTCGTGATGCTGTCCATCTCCATAGTGTTGGGAGGAGTATGGGCAGAACAAGCCTGGGGAACTTACTGGAGCTGGGACCCCAAAGAGACCTGGGCATTGGTAACCTGGATAATCTATGCCATATACCTGCATATATATCGCAGCAAAGGCTGGAAAGGCAGCAATGCCAACCTTGTGGTAATAGCGGGATTCATACTGGTGCTCTTCACCTTCTTTGGAGTAAACTATCTCCTGGCAGGGCTGCACAGCTATGGCTAAGAAAACATGGGGAAAGGCTCCCGGTACCAGATGCGATGATATCCATGGCCTTAATGGCCACAGTATATTTTGTTTGAGATCTGCAGCGGCGAGAACAACCGGCAACCAGAGGATTCAGACTCTGAGCAGTCCGGTCTTAGGAAGAGGAGGATGAAAAGATGTTTGGATTAATTGGCAACTTTGGTCCCTGGGAAATGATATTTATACTGGCTATCATACTGATTATTGTCGGACCGGGGAAATTACCCAAGGTGGGTGAGTCCATGGGCAAAGCCCTGAATAATTTCCGCAAAGCCCGGGAAGATGACGATTACCTGGAAGAATTAGCGGACAAGAAATAGCCTCCAGACCTGGAGTGAAATTACCAGAGCAGATCAAGAGCCCCTGCTGAACCATTAGCGGGGGCTCTTGGATATCGGGGAGAAGGCAACAAATCCTCCTTGGTCTTATAGAACAGGACAATTGGCGGCAGCAAGCCCCCCCCCTGCGTTCATCTTATCTATTCACATAATCCCGGCTGTGATAATATTATTACGAGGCGAAAAGATGACTCCCCCTCTTAAACGATCGGTTCTGTTAGCAAAGCCGGTGGTGGATGTTAATCTCCAGCTCGTTGCGGTGGAGGGTTGACCCTGCCCGTAGTTGTTTATTTTTAAGGAATTATGAAGCATCAAATTCCAAGTGGAAGGATCATGGGGATGAATAATCAGCGTTTGCCTGTATTGCTGGCGGCAATAGGGGTTATCGACAGTCTTTATATCAGTTTCTCCAAATACGGCTGTGAAGCGTGTGACACAGTTCATAACACCTTTTGGGGTCAGCCCTTCGGGGTGCCCATTGCCTATGCCGGAATACTGGGTTACCTGCTGATTCTTCTGTGCCTGGTCAGGGGAAAAAGAAATTACGCTCTGTTGCTGGCTGCTGGGGGTGCCCTAGTGTCAATGAATATGGTCCTGATACAGATATTTGTGCTTAAACAGTATTGTGTCTTCTGCTGTATCTCGGCCGTTATTATGGTCGGGTTATGGCTCCTGCTGGGTTATCAGCAAAGAGAATCCAGGCCGGTAAGGTGTATGCTCCTGATCTCGCTGCTGGCAGTCGGGGCGTTCCTGCTACTGCTGAACTTCAGTGATGGGGCTAATCAAGCGAACAGCAGAATCGAAGAGTCATCCAGTATTGCAGTGTCCCAGCCCGGGCAAGATACTCCTTCAAGTTCTGAAAGTTTCATCCAGGATTCTGATACCCAGTCTGAAGCAGGGATGGAACCGCGGGGCAGCTCGGAAGAAATTAGCGATACTGAAAACCTTGAAACCCTTCCTGACAAGAACACCAGGGAAGAAAGAAGTCAGACTGTTGATGAACATCAGGCAGATGAGCAGGTCGGGAACGATGCCGCGGATGCAGGAGATGCAGTAATTTTGACTACCTTCTATCGGGCCGATGGAAGCCCGGTGCAGATTGATCTTAGCCGGGAATATGTTCTGTTTATTGCCAGCCATTGCGAAGTGTGCAATCGGGCCCTGGCCCAGGTTGACCAGATGCCGGTCAATGAACGTCCTATTCTTATCGATATATGGATCCCGGGTCAGTCCAACCTGGAAATGGAAAAAGCCCGAATAGCGGAAAAACTTCAACCTTATTCCATCGATCCGGACGGGGTTTTGTATGATTTGGACCGGGTCAATCCTCAAGAAAAGGTTCCCCGATATATCAACCGCTGAACAGCTGACAAGACCTGCATGGTTTACCTTATCAGCAGGGAAGGGAGGAAGGTAGCCAGGGCCGGGAAGGCTATCAGTACTGCCAGACACAATATGATAGCGATTAAAAAGGGCCAGACACCTTTGAATATTAATTCTACCGGAATTTCCGGTGCTACTCCTTTAATAACATACACATTCATTCCCACCGGCGGTGTAATAACACCCATGGCAACTACCATAACCATAATTACTCCGAACCAGATGGGATCGTACCCCAGGGTATTCACCACCACTGGGAAAAAGATAGGAATGGTAAGCAGGATAAGTGCCAGGGCATCAATAAAGCAGCCCAGCACCAGGTAGATCAGCAGAATTATGGCCAGTACCAGCACGGGAGGAAAGGCCAGGGAGCCTGCCCACGAAGCCAGTTCAAAGGGAACCCGGCTGATAGCCATAAAGCGACCGAACATCATGGCGCCTGCAATCATGAGCATGATCATGGCAGTGGTGCGAGTAGTATCAAAGAGAGATTGTTTGAAGCCCTCCCAGTTCAGGTGCCTGCCGGCCAAAGCTGCTGCCAATACTCCTGCGGCTCCAATTGCTCCGGCTTCAGTGGGTGTAAACCAGCCGGCAAAGAGACCACCCATGGACAGGGCAAACACAAACAGTACTTCAGCCAGACCTCCCCGCAGGCTTTTCAGCCGCTCCTTCCAATCTGCCCTGGGGCCCGGGGGACCCAAGTCAGTCCGGCGTCGGGTTAATATCCAGATAGTTATAATATAGAACACCATCAACAGGAGGCCGGGAATGATACCGGCCATAAAGAGCCGTCCTATCGATTGTTCCGTAGCCATACCGTAAACGATAAAAATAACACTGGGTGGAATCAAGACTCCCAGTACTCCCCCGGCAGCAATACTGGCGGTAGCCAGAGACATATCATAATGGTATTTCTTCATTTCCGGCAGGGCAATGGCCCCCATGGTGGCCGAGGTAGCGGTGTTGGAACCACAGATGGCTCCAAAGACCCCACAGGCCAGCTGAGTTGCAATAGCCAGGCCTCCCGGCCAGTGCCCGATCATCTTATGAGCAAAGACATACAAGCGGGTGCCAATACCGGAATAGTAAGCCAGAAAGCCCATCCAGATAAACATTACGATAACACTCAAGGAATAGGATGAGAAAGTATTGTAAATCTCCTTGGCTACCATGCTAAACCCTGATGAAAAAGAGGTCAGAAGACTGAATCCTACAAATCCCACCAGGGCCATGGCATAGGCAATAGGCATTCTGAGTACCAACAAAAGCATAAAAGCAGCCAGACCTAAAAGTCCCGCAAGCAGTGAATTCATCTAAAAACCCTCTTCAATGGCAGGGTTTACCGGAGCGTCCATACTGGGCTTAAAACCAGCTGGCCGCAAGCCATCAGGAAGACCGGCGGCAAAAGCCATCTGCAATGATTGGGTTAATTGTAGTGTCAATACCAGGCTTAAAGCCATAAGACCGAAGGCTATCAGGAAGACTACCGGCCACAGGGGAAACTGGGTGGTAGGTGATACGGTATTGCTTTCCAGCATGGTACGGGCATATTTGGCCACGTACCATGCTGACATACTCCAGAACGATAAGGCAATTATATTGGTAAGAATCTGGGCTGTTGTCTGCAGTTTCCGGGAAAAACGTTCCAGCAGAAAGTCCACCGCGATATGGCCTTTTTGATAAGCGCAGTGGGCCAGAGCGAGGCCAATCCCTACTGCCGTAAGCATGTTTACATATTCGTAGGTCCCCAGTATAGGACGATGCAAAAACACCCGCAGCAGGACATTACTGACCACCAGCAGCATCACCGCTGTAATACATAAACCAGCCAAATAATCCATTTGCTGGCTTATTTCTTTTACCAGCCGGGCTGCCTTGTTCATCTAACTGCACCTCCAGATTTATTTAAATTCGGCGTTGTATTTATCAGCCAGTTGTTTTACGGTATCCAGTATTTCCTGTCCCGGCTTGCCGTCTGCGTTCATCCGGGCCACAAAATCATCCTGGATAGGCTGAACCAGGCTGATCCATTTATCAGCTTCTTCCGGGGTGAGAGTGATTACTTCCATCCCCTGTTCATCCACCGCATATTTTAATGCATCTTCATTTTGCTTATCCCAAAGGGAGATGGCAACTTTTTCAAAATATTCTTCGTTAATGGCTTCTATAGCCTGTTGAACATCAGGTTCCAATGAATTCCATTTATCAAGATTCATGGTGACAAAAAACAAGGTGTTATACAGGAAGGGGGTCTGGGTAATGTAACTGGTGACCTCGGCCTGCTTCCATCCCTTTAATACTTCAATGGGGCCCAGATTACCCTTAACCACACCTTTAGTCAAAGCCTCATAGGCATCTGACTGGGGCATAGCGGCCGGTACGGCTCCCAGGGCCTGCAGGGTAGTAGCGCTCAATCCGGTAGCTCTAATCTCCATGCCCTTAATATCATCCAGGCTGCGAACCGCAGACTTGGTGTAGAGGTCGCCAGGACCGGTAGTCAGTACCATCATGAGCTTGGTGTCCTGGATTTCCTGGGGATTCAGTTCCTGAATACCTTCCCAGGCTACCTTGCTGGCTACTTTGGAATTATTATAAGTTATTCCCGGGAGTTCAAAGACTTCCAAAACCGGGAAGCGTCCTCGAGTATATGAAAAACAGGAAAGACCCAGATCAGCGCTGCCGTCTACTACTCCGGCATATATGGAATCAGCATTCAGCAGAGTCTGATTGGGATAACTTACTATCTTGACCTGACCGGCGGTGGCCTCTTCAATAGCTGCTATCCAGGGCTGAATCAGTTCAGTTTCAGCGGGATGAGTACTGGGGAAAAAATGGGCCAGTCTAAGTTCAATAACCGGGGCCTGCTTCTGTTCCTGCCCGGATTCATTACTGGAATTCGAACATCCCACGGCTGTGCTCAGCACCAAGATCAGCATCAGACACAGCAATTTTTGGCTCATTCCCCAACTCTTTTTTCTGCTACCCAACAATACTCGCATTTTTCTCCTCCTTAAGTAACTGGCTTCAGGCAAGAAAAAAAACTCCCATAGGAGTCCCAAGAATGGTGCTGAATCCTGCTTGCGCACAGCGCAACTGGGATTACCGGGTTAACACCTCATTCTTTTACCTACCGTCTAACCTTCCTACCTTTTAAATTGTTAAACCATCCTGCAATACTACTTTAAAAACCTTGACCGGCTTTTGAATCGCAGTATCAAATGTAAAAGTGTAATAACAAGGGTGATTAGCCCCGTTGATGATACTAGTTATCTCCGCCTCCTTTGCCTACAATATCAAGGTAATAAAAAAAACTCCCACAGGAGTTCAAGAACAGCGTTGATTCCCAATCGGCCAATAGCCCAACGGGAATAACTCCACATTCTTATACCTACCGTTCTTACCTTCCTACCTTTTTGATTTGCTTAATCTCCAATAAAACCAGCCATCAGCCGGAATTATTCCTACACATTCATTCTCTCAAATTTCTGCCGAATTTTCAATAAAAAAATTATTAAATGGAACCCAGGGGTTCATTTCCCTGTTGCTTGTATGCTGGCATTAATATAGTTATCCATGTAGTTCCCCAGCTCTATACTAATAATGGCAAAGGCAAATAGAATAACAACTCCGAGTAATATTTTGAATTTTAGGTCTAGCCTGTTATTTTTTATCCAAATAAGTCCAATAGCAGGCATACTTAACCAGGTTATGAAGCAGGTGATAATTATAGCCCACGCTAAATGTATACGATCCAATTGACTAATCCTCGAAATCTTTTGTGATATTATACCAAATTGCGTAGGCTGTTTAAAGGACTCAAAGATCGCCTAAAACGATAGTTGAGCCCTATTTCGTGCGCAAAACTTCCGATTGACCCCTTCAAGAACCGTCCCCATGGTTTACGCCAAAAAGCTTGACTTTAGTTAGCTGGTCTCTGGTTTACTATTGAATAATCTAGGTATCCTAGCAACCTGGATAAAACACTCTTGCTCTGATGAAAATCAATCGGCCCATATGCGCCATAATTTTCTCCACCCATTATACCAGTGTCTCTGGTTTTCATTTTTTCTTGTATTTGTTTTTGTCTAATTTCCAATTGTTTTTTAATTTTTTCTGAAGAATACGTCTTCTGTTTATTGATTCCTAATTCGGGGCTGGATATATAGGGGGAGTACGCAACTTCATTCCCATTTTTGTCAGCAAATAAGTAGCTTTGTCCGCCAAACCTAAGCATATTAACCTGGCTTATATTAATCTTATTGTCCTTTGCCATTTCATACGCTAGTTTGCTCATATTGCCGCCGACACTAACGAACTCCCATTTCCCATTCTCAAGTAATATTATAAAGTCAGTAACAACTTCTCCATCAACTATAATGGGCAAAACGTAAAATGGCATTTCCTGAGAGTTCTCTTTTAAGCTTTTGCCCATATCAAGCTTATCATAAGATATCATATAATTCTTAATTGGTTCACCCAAATGTGCCCTTGTGGCCTCCTCTTCACTAGTATAACCACAATCAACCAAAGCAGATTCTGCAATTCCAGTAGAAAAGCATTCATCAGCAAATATTCTAGCTTGTTGATCAGGTGAAACTGCATATACAATGCCTGACGTTATTAGAGTAATTAATAAAGCAATAGATAAGACCCATAAAATATTTGTACGTTTCATTTACTAACCTCCATCGCTGCTAATCATGATTATTGTAGATGGTACCATCCCAATCAGAATAGAAGCCATCATATTTTACGCCAGCGCAAAATCTACTATAAGTAATGCCGTGCCCCAAACCATCCGAAGGATCAATATAATATACCAGACTATTGTCAGTATTATAACCCCTAAGAACAACTGCATGGCTATACAACCAACCATCGCCGTTTTGCAATCTGCAAAATATTGGTCGGCCATCATCGCCATAGTTTATTTGTGACTTCACAGCAGTATAGCTTAAGCAATTGTACGTGATTGAGTTTGATACGCCATAATCGTTCAAAGCGTCTCTTGCTACACTCAAATTGGCTCCACCGTCAGGATCTGTAGAATAATCGTTAACCAAAGACTGCTGCGATGGAGCTGAGCCTTTAGTGTATTTTATTATCATTTTATCGCTCGCTGCCCAACACCATCCAATTCCCTCCTGTTCATAACCGGTAACAGGCAATACTCTTCTCTCACCTAGTGCGACTGAAGAAAAACACAATAGCATAATAATACAAATAGACGCTATTCTGACTATCTTTTTTCTCATCAAAGTTTCTTCCTTTCTACATTAGTATTACAACATCATGCGCATAATTGGGTTTATATTACCATGTGACTCATATAACGAAAAGAAATTTTTTACATTTTTAATATTTATTGTATCTGTGGTACGCAAACAAAGAACATCTTTACGCGATCAATCAGACTGGGTCCTATCAGTTGGTGGTCCCCGGGGAATAATCCCCGAGGATATTTTTGTAGCAGCTTAGAATAAACTATCAGCAAATTCTAAAAAGCTAGCTCGCACCGGCCCCGGTAAAAAGGGCCTATTCGCCTGGTTAATTAAATACGGCAAGTGTGGAAAGTCTATGGTGGAAACCAGGGGGACGGTCATTGAGGGGGTATGAAGAAGAAAGATAGCGTCCTCTGGTTGATGTTGAGAGGACGCTCTGCTCTGGCTGGTTAACAAGAACGGTAGCCATCATGGCTCTTGCTCTTGATTTTAACAATGCCTTCGGTGTTTATATTGTTTTGTTCGATTATGTTCCTAGCTGGACCGATATTCTCCGGCTCCAGCATCAGCGAAATACCGCAGGATTTGCTGGCTTCCCGAGGGGTTGGGGATATGGTGCATTTTATCCCCGCTTCCTTAATATATTTATGGGCCTTTAATCCCTCGTGATGATTGGGAAACAACATATAATACTGATATTTATCTTCCTGCTCAGACCTGTCCATATTACTTTTGCAGCATCTCCAGGAAGGCTTCCACCCTGGTTCTGATCTGCTCAAAATCCTGTTCACTGTAATCAGTTTCCAAATGCATTATGGGAAGACCGGCTTCTTTTACCGCCTGCTGGACCAGATAACTTTCAGTCGAATACAGGCCGCAGAACTGCAGGTTGCAGTCTATGATACCATCCACCCGGTAATCTTTGGCCAGTCTCAAAATATCTTCCACTCGTCCGGTATTGGGGGTAAAGCAGGCACAGTTGGTTTTCATATAGCGATCGGACAAGGCTTGCAATTGTTCATCCATGGTGCTGCCGTTTTCATCTACCGGGTTCTCGAAATAGCGCACCCCGGTACATAGTTCTTCCACTACCACTGCTGCCCCCAGGCTTTCCACTACATGATGCAGTTTCCAGTTGGGTATTGCCATAGGGGTGCCAGTGATCATGATACGGGGAGCATCAGCCGGGAAAACGCCTTCGCCCCGTAACACTCTCTGATCCAGTTCATCGCACAGGGCGTTAACCTGGGCGGTAAAACGGCCCGGGTCGTCATAGAAAGCGATCTGGGTGATCAGCAGCGCATCTTTGCCGCTGATGGGCACCGGTGAATTCTTCCGCAGTGCATACAAGCGAGCCAGGGCTTTTCTCTTGTCGTTTATCAGTTTGATATTTTGGGCCAGGGCTTCCACGGTAACAGTATTGCCGGTGAATTCTTCCACTTTCTGCACCAGGGACTTTATTTCTTCTTTCCAGGCTTGAATATCCCGATCCCGTTTCATCTGGGGCAGGTCCATGACATATACCGGAACTTCCTGGTTAAGGATCTCCCAGGCCTTTTTCTTGCCGTCACAGGTAGTTTCCCCGATATACATATCAGCTATCTTGAAAAAGGGGCAGGTTCCATCCAACCGGGCTCCCACCGAAGCCTTGATCAGGGGGCAGGTGTTGGCCGGCAGGACCTTCTCCCCGCCCGGCACCCAGAACTGTGAACCCCCGCATAGTCCGGTTGCGATGGCCCCGGCAGCGAATATTACTTCGTCTGGAACATAAACACAGAAGGTGCCAAATACTTTTCCCCCCTTCTGCTGGTGTTCGATCAGTTCCGCCGGCCTTACTCCATGGATTTCCGCCACCACGAAATTGAAATAATCCATGCCTTCGGGCCGGTTCTCCTGGGAGAGGTATACCCCCCCAAAAGCATCGGGCAGGACTTCACACAAGATATCATGTTTTTTCAGATCCATCCCCAGATCGCTCCACATCTGACGGTAGTCGGCCATTATTATCATCTCCTCTATTTTATTATTTTAGAATACCTGCTGCGGTATTTTGTGTTTCACGCATTAACCCAAAATTAACCAAGTAATAATGAGAGAAAAGGAATTAACCCAGAATTAACAATAGAATGCTGGTATAAAGATAATAAACTATTATAATAAGTATAATGTGTTTATATAACTCAATGAAATTTTACGTCTATTTGGGCAGCCTGTCAACGCAATCATACATCTATAATATAGAAGGAAAACATGAGTTTAAGGATATAATATGGATAAAGGTGGAATTCATAATATGAAAGGAGGAGATATTCTTGTTGGCTGAATATCCGACTCTGGGTTTATTTTTTCTGTTCACCCTGGCCTTTCCCATCGCGGCCATGGCCCTGGCCTGGCTTTTCCGCCCCAAACCTAAAGCGCCCCCGGATGATGAGAAGTTTCTTACTTATGAGTGCGGGGTAGACACCCGGGGGAAGACCTGGATCAGATTTAAGGTGAACTACTTTTTGTATGCCCTGGTATTTCTGGCTTTTGATGTAGAAATACTGTTTCTCTATCCCTGGGCGGTAAAATTCCAGGTTTTAGGACCTTTCGCTTTTATTGAAATGATAATCTTCATTGCTATTCTCTTGATCGGCTTATGGTACGCATGGAAAGAAGGGGCTTTGGAATGGTATTAGAAAGCAAGGACAATGATAAGCTAAATGATGTGGAAGAACTGGCCAGGAACAATATACTGGTTACTACTTTTGATAAATTGTGGAACTGGGGACGGTCCTGGTCCTTCTGGCCGTTGAATTATGGCTGTAATTGCTGTCCTATCGAGGTTATGGCGGCTGGGGCCGGCCGGTTCGATCAAGCCCGGTTCGGATATGAGGTAGTAAGAGCAGTTCCCCGCCAAGCAGATCTGCTGACGGTAGCCGGTCCTATTACCCTTAAGATGAAGCCGGCGATACTGCGGGTGTGGGCTCAGATGCCGGAACCCAAATGGGTAATCGCCATGGGTAATTGTGCCATTAGCGGCGGACCTTTTAAGGATGGCTACAGTGTACTGCCGGGAGTAGATTCCATAATACCGGTGGATGTATATATCCCGGGTTGCCCGGTTAGGCCGGAGGCCCTGTTCCACGGCATGCTGGAATTAAAAAAGAAAGTCCAGCAGGGCCAATACCGGAGGAGTTGATATTTTGCAGGAATTCAATATGGAGAAGATGGTACAGGAGTTGGGAGGCTTGCTGGGGGATGGATTGAAAATCAGCAGTGATCAGTTTTTCACCATTTTAGGCATAGACAGCCTCCAACTGCTCAACTTGATGAAGACGCTCAGAGATGAATATGGTTTTAACCACCTGGCCAATCTGACTTCGGTAGATTATGGCCAGGAGTTTGAGATACTCTATCACCTTTATTCTATCCCGGAAAACAACCAGGTGCTGGTTAAGACCCGGGTTCCCCGGAATGCGGCTGAAGTGGATTCTCTTATTCATATATGGAGCACGGCCGATTGGCAGGAGAGAGAAGTGTATGATCTGATGGGGATTAAGTTCAAAGGCCATCCCAACTTGATTCGGGTGCTGCTGCCGGAAGGTTTTGACGGGCATCCCCTGCGTAAAGACTATGTGATGGGAGGGAGAAAGTAAGTGTTTCAGACTGATCAATATACGGTCAACGTCGGGCCCATCCATCCCAGCACCCATGGAGGCCTGCATGCGGAAGCCTTCATGGATGGAGAGATAATCCAGGATGTTATCGTTCATCTGGGTTATGTACATAGAAGCGTAGAGAAGATAGCTGAAGGTAAAACTTATCAGCAATTTGTGCCCTATACTGCACGGCTGGACTACCTGGCTACCAATCTGCCGGTTCTGGGTTATTGCCAGAGTGTGGAAAAACTCCTGAGTATCCAGGTGCCTGAACGAGCTGAATATATACGCGTTATCATGGCTGAATTGTCCCGGATTGCCTCCCACCAAATCGCCATCGCCGCTACCGGGATAGACCTGGGGGCTACTACCGCCTTGATGTACGGGATGCGGGACCGGGAGCGGATTATGAATATTTTCGAAATGACTGGCGGACAGCGCTTACTGTCATCCTACATCAGGATAGGAGGAGTGGCGGATGATATCCCGGAAGGATTCATCCCGGCGGTTAAGAGCCTGGTTAAGGATATCCCCTTAATGATTGACGAATACAATGGTCTTATGACCGGGAACGAAATATGGGCCGCCCGCATGCAGGGAGTCGGCATCCTTGATCCTCAAGACGCCATCAATTATGGAGTCACCGGACCCAATTTGAGAGCCAGCGGAATATCCTATGACTTGCGTAAAGCTGACCCCTATGGGATTTATCCTCGCTTTGAATTTGATATTCCCACCGGGGACCGGGGAGATTCCCTGGACCGGTGGCAGGTTAGGATCGAAGAAATCAGGCAGAGCGGCCGGATAATCGAACAAGCCCTGGAGGGGATGCCGGAGGGAGAGATCAGCACCCGGGTCCCCAAGGTATTAAAACCCGATCCGGGCAAGGAAGTCTATCATCGGATCGAGTCAGCCAAAGGCGAGTTGGGCTACTATATGGTCAGTGATGGGAGCAGTAAACCCTATCGCCTGCATGTGAGGGCTCCGTCCTTTATTAACCTGATGGTACTGCCCCTGGTATGTCGGGGCGGGGTATTCCAGGACCTCATAACCAATATTGCTACCCTGGACCCGATACTGGGGGAATCAGATAGATAATAATCAGCGTCAAGCTAATTGGCCAATTTCACTCAAGAGGAGCGAATAGTATATGGAACCTTTGTTTATCAACTTGGCGGCAGCTTTTACCGGCTGGATAGTAAGTCTGGGCTTGGATCCGGCTTGGGCCGATGCCATATTGCTGCTAGTTAAATGGATAATAGTAATTACTATTATCACTCTTAATATTATTATTCTGATCTGGCTGGAAAGAAAAGTCAGCGCCTTCTTCCAGGAGAGGCTGGGACCCAATCGGCTGGGACCGTTCGGAATATTTCAGACTATAGCCGATGCCATCAAGCTATTAACCAAGGAGGACATTGTTCCTTCAGTAGCAGACAAATTGATCTTCAAGACCGCTCCCATGTTATTTATCGTCATAGCTGTCATGCTCTATACAGTTATACCTATGGGAGAAGGAATGGAAGTCGTCAACTTGAACATCGGACTTTTATTCTTTATTTCAATAGGTTCTCTGGCCACCATAGCTCTGTTAATGGCGGGCTGGGGCTCAAACAACAAATGGTCATTGATGGGGGCGGTGCGATCAGTAGCCCAGATGGTAAGCTATGAAATACCCCTGGCCTTTTCCCTGCTGGGAGTAGTTATGATCACTGGCTCGTTAAACCTGCAGGATATCGTAGCAGCCCAGGACAAGCTGTGGTTCATAATCCTGCAGCCCATAGCCTTCATAACCTATTTTATTGCCGCAACCGCTGAATTGAACCGGGGACCCTTTGACATGCCGGAAGCCGAGCAGGAGCTGACCGGGGGAGCATATACCGAATATACCGGTATGCGCTGGGCCTTGTTCTTCCTGGCCGAATATACCAATCTGGTAGCCGTTTCAGCCTTGATGGCCACAGTATTCCTGGGGGGCTGGCAGGGACCCTGGCTGCCCTCCTGGCTATGGATTATTATCAAGACCTACGGGATAATACTGGTATTCTTCTGGGTAAAATGGACCTTTCCCCGAATCCGTATGGACCACCTGATGTCCTTCAGTTGGAAAGTGCTGGTTCCAGTCAGCTTGGGCAATATACTGCTTACCGGGGCCGGGATCTACTTTTGCCAATGGATGGGGTGGTGTTAAGTAATGAATGGACAGGGATTAATAAAAGGACTGGGTATTACCTTTAAGCATTTTTTTCAGAAAGAGATAACCGAGCAATACCCCGACGTAATGCCCCGGCTGGCACCCCGGTTCAGGGGCTGCCTGCGTTTTCAGTTCGAAAAATGTATAGCCTGCGGGATTTGCGTCAACAACTGCCCCAATGATGTGCTGTCCTTTGAAACTGATAAGAATGAAAAAGGTAAGAAGAAAAAACTCTTAAACTACACTATAGATTTCCAATACTGTATGTTCTGCAACCTGTGTGTGGAAGGCTGTCCTACTTCCTGCCTGCACTTTGATCATGAATTTGAACTATCCCGCTTTAGCCGGGAAGACATTAAAATGATCTACCAGAGACCTGAAGGACTGGATGAGGCGGAGGAAGGATCGGCTGAGCAGGAAGATAAAGAGCAGAAGCAGATTGCAGCCATGTTAAAAGCGCTGGAGAAGAGTCCGCAGAAAGTGCTGTCAAAGCTGCTGAAAGCGGAGGAGGATATCAATATTCTGGCTGAGTTGATACAGTCGGACCAGAAAACAGCCGCAAAGATGGCTGAACTTATGGTTAAAGATAAGGAAAAAGCAGTTAAGGTGGCCAGCGGTTTTGTTAACAAAGAAAAGAAAAACCGGGCCAGAGAAGAGAGTGACCAGGAAGGAGGAAACACAGATGCTTAATCTGGCCTCCGTCACATTATTTGATGCAGTATTCATAGTTATCGCCGGAATAACCATTACCGCCGCCCTGGGGGTGGTCTTGTTCAGAAATATTATTTACAGCGCCTTGAGCCTGATCCTGGCATTTCTGGGGGCAGCAGCCGTCTACTTCCAACTGAATGCTGGCTTCCTGGGAGTAATACAGATCCTGGTATATGCCGGAGCCATATCGGTTTTAATCATATTTGCCATCATGCTGGTAATGAACCGGGCGGCGGGAGAGACCAACCTTAGCAGTCCCAGAACCCGGGAAGTTTTTATCGGCGGCACAATAACTGCCATGATGCTGACCGCCTTGATGGCAGTTATGGGGTTTACCAGCTGGCCGCTGACCGGGCGGCCAGGTCCGGACAACTCTCCGGGCCTGCTGGCCGAGTTGATGCTGGGGGACTATGTGATAGCTTTTGAGGCGGCGGCCATATTGCTGCTGGTAGCAGTGGTAGGGGCCATTATTCTGGCTAAGGGGGTTGAAAACAAGTGATCGGATTACCCCATTATTTATTATTGGGTACTATTATATTTTGCATAGGGATTTTTGGAGTTTTGACCCGGCGCAATGCGGTAGCGGTGTTGATGTCAGTGGAACTGATGCTGAATGCGGTTAACATTAATTTTGTAGCCGCCAACAAGTATATTGCCCCCGACAGCGCAGTAGGTCAATTGTTTTCCGTTTTCGTTATCGTGGTAGCCGCTGCCGAAATAGCCGTGGGCCTGGCTCTGGTCATATCCATTTACCGGCAGCGCGGATCAGTGGATCTGCACGATTTTAATCTGTTGAAGTGGTGAGGTGATGAATATGTATGAATTTATTTTGCCCAACGCCTGGCTGATAGCCTTCTTGCCTTTTCTGGCCGCCGCATTGATCTTCTTATTCGTGCACCGCTGGCCCGGTATATCAGCAGGTTTATCCATACTCAGTATTGCTGCGGCCTGTATATTTTCTATTCCACTGGCGTCGGCAGTATTTGCAGAACCCGGGGGAGCAGTATTTGAGTACTCGATGCGCTGGCTGCAGATGCCTGGTTTGCAGGTAGATATGGGGCTGCTGCTGGACCCGCTGACAGCGGTAATGCTGCTGGTAGTAACCTCTATTGCCACCCTGGTGCAGATTTACTCCCTGGGCTACATGGAAGGTGATCCAGGTTTCGCCAGTTATTACGGCTATCAAAGCCTGTTTGCCGCCTCCATGCTGGGACTGGTAATGGCCAACAACTTTGGACAGATGTTTGTGTTCTGGGAACTGGTGGGAATTTGTTCCTACTTCCTGATCGGCTTCTGGTTTGGGCTGGACTCGGCCAAGAATGCCGCCATCAAAGCCTTTATAACCAACCGGGTAGGAGACTTTGGGTTCTTGCTGGGGATACTCTTTTTGCAGATAATATTCGGTACTCTTAGCTTTACCGCTCTGGCCCATGTAATACCTGGATATCAGAATGTCGCAGTGCTGATTCCGGTTGCCATACTGTTGTTCTTCGGCCCCATGGGCAAATCAGCCCAGTTCCCCCTGCACGGGTGGCTGCCGGATGCCATGGAAGGACCCACCCCAGTCAGCGCATTGATTCATGCTGCCACCATGGTAGCTGCCGGGGTGTACCTGGTGGCCAGGGCCTTCTTCATATTTGCCAGCGTACCCCAGGCTATGACCGTAATAGCCGTAGTAGGCGGCTTTACCGCCCTGTTTGCCGCCACCATAGCTATTACTCAGAATGATATAAAAAGAATACTGGCCTATTCAACCTTGAGCCAGTTGGGTTATATGATGATGGCTATGGGCATAGGAGCTATGACCGCCGGAATGTTCCATTTAATGACCCATGCCTTCTTTAAGAGCCTGTTATTCCTGGGCGCGGGCAGTGTGATACATGCCATGCACGAGGAACAGAACATCTGGAAAATGGGCAATCTATCCCGGAAAATGCCGATAACCACCTGGACTTTTATTATCGGAGCCCTGGCCCTCTCCGGGATACCCCCCCTGTCCGGATTTTGGAGTAAGGACGAGATCCTCCTGGCCGCCTACTCTAGCGGTCACATAGGATTATATGTGCTGGGAGTAGTGGTGGCCTTTATGACCGCTTTTTACATGTTCCGCCTGATATTCACCGCCTTCTATGGCAGTAATACCTATGGGCAGGAAAAAGCCCACGAGAACAGAGGAGTAATTACTGTTCCGCTGGTAATACTGGCGGTGGCAGCCGTCCTGGTTGGTTTCGTTAACTCGCCCCTTATGCATCATGTGTTCGGGGAATATGTTAACAGTCCTCTGGGCATCCACCCTCATCCCAGTATCGGTATAATGGTATCATCTTCCCTTATCGCCGGGGCCGGAATCTTACTGGCCTGGTTGATCTACCAGAAAAATGTTATCAGCCATGAAGCCCTGCGCCAGAAATTTTCTGGACTCTATACCCTGGTGCAGAATAAATACTATATCGATGAAATATATACCCGCCTGGGTGAGATACTGGTTTACGGGGGAGCCCGGGTTATGTTCTGGATCGATATCCATATAGTTAACGGGTTTGTTAACGGCATTGCATATCTAACCGGGAAAAGCGGGGACAGCTTAAAATACACCGAAGATGGACAGGTTCAGAGCTATGCCATGTACATGATGGCCGGGGTATTAATCCTGGTAGTGCTGGGAGCCATAGCCGTAGAGTCCGCAGTATTATGAAAGGGGGTAGGTAGTAAATGAACGAAATACCGGTATTAACTATAACCCTGGTGATACCTTTGCTGGGAGCCATGCTTATTATGGGCCTGCCTGCCCAACAGCATAAAGGGATAAAGTGGACGGCAGCATTCGCCACCCTGATCAGCTTGCTGCTGTCTATAGCGGTATTCCTGGCTTATGACCGGGCAGCTGGGGGTATGCAGTTTGTAGAAACCATACCCTGGATCAAAGACCTGGGAGTCAACTATGCCCTGGGAGTAGACGGGATAAGTATCCCCATGCTGCTATTGACTAATCTGATTGGATTCAGTTCCGTATATGCTTCCTGGAACCTGGCCGAGCGGGTCAAGGAATTCTTTGCTCTGCTGTTAATACTGATAGCCGGGGTAATGGGAACCTTTATTACTACCGATCTGTTTATTTTCTTCCTGTTCTATGAGGTGGTAGTTATACCCATTTATCTGCTGGTAATTATGTTTGGCAGTACCAAACGGGTCAGCAAGGAGTACGCTGGCATGAAACTTACCATTTATCTGTTGATAGGCAGCGCCTTTTTACTAACCGGCTTAATAGCTCTTTTTGTGCAGGCACAAGCGATCAGCGGCATTGCCAGTATGGATATGGCCTTCCTGGCCACCCTGGACTATGGGGTGGAATTTCAAATTCTGGTATTTGCCTTTATGGCCTTTGGTTTTGGCACCTTGTTATCCATGTTCCCCTTTCACGCCTGGTCGCCGGATGGTTATGCCGGAGCGCCCACTGCGGTGAGCATGATCCACGCCGGGGTGCTGAAGAAAATCGGGGGATACGGCTTAATCCGCATAGCGATTACTATTCTGCCGGTTGGGGCAGCAATTGTAGCCCCTATTATCGCGGTGCTTGCGGTTGGAAATATTGTATATGCCGCCTATATCTGTTTAAGCCAGAAGGATTTGAAGTACATAGTGGGTTACTCCAGTGTAAGCCACATGGGCTATGTGCTGGTAGGAATCGCGGCCTTGAATTTAATCAGCTTGAATGGCGCGGTTATCATGATGTTCGCCCACGGGGTGATGGCGGCCCTCTTCTTTGCCATGATCGGCAACCTGTATGAAAAGAGCCACACCCGCAATATCGAAGATTTCGGAGGACTGGCTCATCAGATGCCGAAACTCACTGCAGGCTTTATGATTGCCGGTTTGGCTTCCTTGGGCTTGCCGGGCATGGTGAATTTTATTGGCGAGTTTACCATATTTGTAGGAGCTTTCGGTACCTATAGAGTAATAACCATCCTGGCCATATCAGGAATCGTTTTCACCGCCCTTTATGTTCTGCGAGCCCTGGGCAGGATGTTGTTTGGTCCCCGTAATGAGAAGTGGGATCATCTCCAGGATCTAAAAGGTGTGGAGATGGTGCCCCTGGTAGTACTGGGATCGGCAATATTCCTGGGAGGTTTCCTCCCCTTTACCCTGATGGATCTGATCAATAATGGGGTAGGAGCACTGGCAGCGCAGATTGGACTGCTGCAGATAGGAGGTTGGTTATGATGGATTTTTCGATACTGGCAGCTGAAATCCTGATGGCCCTGCTAGGGTTGGCGGTGTTGATCCTGGGTCTGGCCCTGCCCCAAAAGGCAGGGAAGTATGTCAATGGCCTGTCTGTATCCGGGTTGAGCCTGGTGCTGCTTTATTTAGCCCTGAGCTATTCCCGGGAAGCCGGTTTGTTCAACGGGGTTTACCAGATTGACTTGTATGGCAATTATTTCAAGATATTATTCCTCAGTGCCGGCATCCTGGTCATGCTAATGGCGGGACGGTATATCAGCCGGTTTGAAGAGAAAAGCAATGAATTTTACGGTCTGATGATATTTGCCACCCTGGGCATGATGCTTATGGTTTCAGCCGGGGAATTCATCACCCTTTATTTGGGTCTGGAGCTGATGACCATAAGTTTCTATATTCTGACCGCTTATCTGAAGACTGATAAGCTTTCGGGTGAAGCCGGATTAAAATACCTGATCCTGGGTGCCATATCTTCAGCTATCCTCCTCTTTGGCATCAGCCTGATCTATGCCAGCCTGGGAAGCACCAATTTTATAGACATAGGAGCGTCCTTTACTTCATCGGCGGCTGTCATAGCTGGAATGGCGATGATAATCGCCGGTTTCGCCTTCAAGGTTTCGGTAGTGCCTTTCCACATGTGGACCCCGGACATTTACCAGGGAGCGCCCATTCCGGTTACCACCTATCTTTCGGTGGCTTCCAAAGCGGCAGGTTTTGCCGCCCTTCTGCGGGTATTCATGGCCGCAGCAGACCAGGGTTCAGTATTCAACTGGAGCCTGCTCCTGGCGGTCCTGGCTGCTCTGACCATTATTATCGGAAACCTTATAGCCCTTTCCCAGCAGGATATTAAGAGACTCTTGGCATACTCCAGCATTGCCCAAGCCGGATATATTCTGGTAGGGCTGGCTGCCGCCAACTCATATGGTTTGAAAGGAGTATTGTTTTATGCCATGATATATGTTTTTGCCAATGTGGGTGCATTTGCTGTGGCTGCCGCGGTGGAAGCAGATACCGGACGAACTGATATCGAGGCCTTTGCCGGTTTGAGCAAACGTTCGCCCCTGCTGGCCGCTATAATGACCATATGCATGCTGTCCCTGGCCGGAATTCCGCCCATGGCAGGCTTCGCGGGCAAGTTCTACTTGTTTGCCGGAGCCATAGAAGCCGGCTATCTCTGGCTGGCCCTCTTGGGTCTGGTGATGAGCATGGTCTCGGTTTACTATTACCTGGGAGTTTCCAAAGCCATGTACATCGGGGAAAACTCGGATCAAGCACCAGTGTCTCTGGGATGGGGCAGCACTGTCGCACTATGGGTGTGCGTACTGGCTACCATCCTCCTGGGAGTCTACCCCGGCCCCTTATCCCAACTAGCCGGGTACGCTATCCAGATATTCATGTGATCGAACCAAGGACCAGCTAGCTAAAGTCAAGCTTTTTTTAGTACTACCCAGAATACGAATAATAGTTGCAAACAGCTATCTTCGCATTAGCGAAGTCCGTATAGTAAATCGAGGTTCTTAAGCTACAAACGCTAATTTTTGATTGAATCGAGCCCTTTGTTCTTTAAGAATAAAGGGCTTCTGGTATTTCAAGAATTTGTTCATCGCAGCGCCTAATGCCTGTTTCTTGGCCTTACTCTTCGTTTTTTCTTAATAATAATCATAGAGAACTGGGTAACCAAACTTCCATTTGACGCTTTCCTAATGGCAACAGTGGCAGCTATGTATAGTGCTCTGCGAGGATAAGGTGACCCTCCCTTGGTTACCTTGTTGAGCGTTCCGGGTGAAGTTGCCTTAATGTCTGACGGAGGGATCAACACCGTAATACGCTGCCAGCTGTTTGGCTTTCTTGAACTGGTGAATTCCTAATTTCGGTGGCAATCAAGGAGTCAAGTGCTCACCCAATCCAGATAAATTATTTTTATTATGTCAAAAACTACCATATAATAACAAAATATAACATAAAGAACAAGTATAATATAAATTGGTACATATCAACATGATTGCTTATTTATTATTTATCTGGCAGTGAAAGGAAGAGAACGAAATGCTAAAAAAAGTTATGGCCATTATCAATATTATGTTACTAATAATAAGCGGCAGTGCCAGCTTGGCATATGCTCAGACCTATCCTGGCATGGGACAGGGGACCATAGAAGCCCCATATATAATAGAGAACGCCGAGCAGTTACAAGGGATAAGGAACAATTTAACTGCCCATTACAGATTAGGAAGCGACATAGACTTGGAGAACCAGCACTGGCAGCCGGTAGGCGAAAACAATAATGCCTTCAAAGGGAGTTTGGACGGGGATGGCCATAAGATAAAGAATTTAAGCATAAAGAACCAGAGCTATGCCGGATTATTTGCTTATGGAGATGGAGCCGTATTAAAGAACATAACGATAGAGAATGTGAATATCAGCGAAGGGAAAATGAGCAATGCAGGCGGACTGATAGGCTACATAAACAACGGGCAGGTAGAAGACTGCGCGGTAGAAGGAAACATAGTAATAAAAAGCGATACCAGCAGCGGTACATCATACATAGGCGGGATGATAGGACGCAGTAACAGCAGTACGGTAAAGAACAACCAGGTAAACGGAGACTTGAGTATAGAGACCAATTCTAATTCAGCTATTAGAGTAGGAGGAATGATAGGAGAATAGCGCGGAAGCATAGAAGGGTGCGAAGTAAAAGGCAAAGCCTACATAAACAGCAGCAGCCAGTATGTAGGAGGTTTAGTCGGATATAATAGCAGCGGCGCGGTAATAAACAGCCAAGTTACGGCGGCAGGCTTAATCAAAGGCAAGAATAATGTAGGGGGAATAGTAGGATATGGGAGTAACGGTATTGAAGGAAGCAGCAGCAGCATAGATGTAGAAGGAGAAAATATTGTCGGGGGCTTGGCCGGGTATTTTAGTGGCACAATAACCAGAAGTTTTGTCACCGGCAAGGTGGTAAGCGATGCAGGAAAAGCAGGGGGCCTAATAGGAGATACAAGCGGGTCAGTTACCACGATTACCCAGAGCTATGCTGCCGGGAATATAGAAAGCAACGGATTAACCAGCCAGTATACCGGGGGTATAGTAGGACATAGTAGCAAAACAGTAAATATAGAGAACAGCTTTGCACTGGGGAACATAACTGGAAACAACTATGTAGGAGGTTTAGTAGGACAGGTAGGAATTGACAGCACCCTCAAGACCAGCTACACCGTAGGAGAAGTAAAAGGGAATCTTAACGTAGGAGTACTTAGCGGAGGAAGCTTAAGCAGCAGCAATATAACATCCTGCTATAATGCCAGCCAAAAGGAACTGCTGATAAAGAAAGTAAACGGCTTTGATTATGAAAACATCTGGGATATAGAAGAAGGAGCTACCTATTCATATTTAAGAGAAGTGGACAATCCGGAACAAGTCAAGATAGGCAAAGAACAGTATGAGGGAGCAGGAACAGAAGCTGATCCATATATAATCGAGAACAAAGAACAATTGCTGGGAGTAAAGAATAATCCGGGCAAACACTTTGCCATGATAAACGATATAGACTTAGAAATGGCAGCCATAGAGCCCTTAACCGGGACGGTGCCATTCGGCGGCAGCTTTGATGGCAGAGATCATGTGATAAAGAACGTAAGCGTTAATGGGACAGGCAATGTAGGATTATTTGGCAGTTGCAACAACGCGGTAATAAAGAATTTACGAGTAGAGAATATAGACGTTAGGGGAGGCAGCTGTATAGGCAGTCTCATAGGAGAAATGGAAGGCGGGAGAGTAGAAAACTGCCATATCAGCAGCGGGATAGTGTCGGGATCAACAGCAGGCGGCCTGGTTGGATCTAACAAAGGCGGAGACATAGCAGACAGTAGTGCGGCAGCGGAAGTATATGGCGGTAATTATGCAGGCGGTTTAATAGGACGTAATACCCTGGGAGGAGAGATAACTGGGAGTAAATCCCGGGGAACCATAAACAGTAGCAGTAGTAATTATGCTGGGGGGTTAATCGGCTCCATAAGCAGCAGCACCAGCGAGGAAAGCAGGATAAGCAACAGCTGCGCCAGTGGAACTGTAGGTAAAAGCAGTGGGAGGTATGCCGGCGGTTTAGTAGGAAGTGTAGGCGGAGCCGGAAGTACCGTAATAGAAAGCAGCTATGCCGATTGCGAAATTGGGTCTAGCAGTTGTACTCAAGCCGGGGGATTGATTGGGTATAATTCTTCGACCGGAGCTTTAGCAGTAGAAAACAGCTTTGCATCAGGAGTAATACTAGCAAGCAGTTATGCAGGTGGGATAATCGGATATAGCGCTACCAGCGGAAGCAGGGAAATCACTAACAGCTACAGCCTGTGTCAGCTAAGTGGAAACGGCAGTAAAAATGGAATAGCACCAAGTACGGTAAGCATGGTGAGCAGCTATTTTGATTTAGATAAAGCAGGAGTAAGCACCCCGGTCGAACAAGCCAAGACCAGCAGCCAGTTAAAGACCGAAACGACCTATGAAAACTGGGACTTCATAAATACCTGGGGCATAGAAAGCGGATCTTATCCCTATCTGAGAGATGTAGAGGGGATAAGCGGTACGACGCCAGCCGGACAGGGGACCATAGAAGCCCCATATATAATAGAGAACGCCGAGCAGTTACAAGGGATAAGGAACAATTTAACTGCCCATTACAGATTAGGAAGCGACATAGACTTGGAGAACCAGCACTGGCAGCCGGTAGGCGAAAACAATAATGCCTTCAAAGGGAGTTTGGACGGGGATGGCCATAAGATAAAGAATTTAAGCATAAAGAACCAGAGCTATGCCGGATTATTTGCTTATGGAGATGGAGCCGTATTAAAGAACATAACGATAGAGAATGTGAATATCAGCGAAGGGAAAATGAGCAATGCAGGCGGACTGATAGGCTACATAAACAACGGGCAGGTAGAAGACTGCGCGGTAGAAGGAAACATAGTAATAAAAAGCGATACCAGCAGCGGTACATCATACATAGGCGGGATGATAGGACGCAGTAACAGCAGTACGGTAAAGAACAACCAGGTAAACGGAGACTTGAGTATAGAGACCAATTCTAATTCAGCTATTAGAGTAGGAGGAATGATAGGAGAATAGCGCGGAAGCATAGAAGGGTGCGAAGTAAAAGGCAAAGCCTACATAAACAGCAGCAGCCAGTATGTAGGAGGTTTAGTCGGATATAATAGCAGCGGCGCGGTAATAAACAGCCAAGTTACGGCGGCAGGCTTAATCAAAGGCAAGAATAATGTAGGGGGAATAGTAGGATATGGGAGTAACGGTATTGAAGGAAGCAGCAGCAGCATAGATGTAGAAGGAGAAAATATTGTCGGGGGCTTGGCCGGGTATTTTAGTGGCACAATAACCAGAAGTTTTGTCACCGGCAAGGTGGTAAGCGATGCAGGAAAAGCAGGGGGCCTAATAGGAGATACAAGCGGGTCAGTTACCACGATTACCCAGAGCTATGCTGCCGGGAATATAGAAAGCAACGGATTAACCAGCCAGTATACCGGGGGTATAGTAGGACATAGTAGCAAAACAGTAAATATAGAGAACAGCTTTGCACTGGGGAACATAACTGGAAACAACTATGTAGGAGGTTTAGTAGGACAGGTAGGAATTGACAGCACCCTCAAGACCAGCTACACCGTAGGAGAAGTAAAAGGGAATCTTAACGTAGGAGTACTTAGCGGAGGAAGCTTAAGCAGCAGCAATATAACATCCTGCTATAATGCCAGCCAAAAGGAACTGCTGATAAAGAAAGTAAACGGCTTTGATTATGAAAACATCTGGGATATAGAAGAAGGAGCTACCTATTCATATTTAAGAGAAGTGGACAATCCGGAACAAGTCAAGATAGGCAAAGAACAGTATGAGGGAGCAGGAACAGAAGCTGATCCATATATAATCGAGAACAAAGAACAATTGCTGGGAGTAAAGAATAATCCGGGCAAACACTTTGCCATGATAAACGATATAGACTTAGAAATGGCAGCCATAGAGCCCTTAACCGGGACGGTGCCATTCGGCGGCAGCTTTGATGGCAGAGATCATGTGATAAAGAACGTAAGCGTTAATGGGACAGGCAATGTAGGATTATTTGGCAGTTGCAACAACGCGGTAATAAAGAATTTACGAGTAGAGAATATAGACGTTAGGGGAGGCAGCTGTATAGGCAGTCTCATAGGAGAAATGGAAGGCGGGAGAGTAGAAAACTGCCATATCAGCAGCGGGATAGTGTCGGGATCAACAGCAGGCGGCCTGGTTGGATCTAACAAAGGCGGAGACATAGCAGACAGTAGTGCGGCAGCGGAAGTATATGGCGGTAATTATGCAGGCGGTTTAATAGGACGTAATACCCTGGGAGGAGAGATAACTGGGAGTAAATCCCGGGGAACCATAAACAGTAGCAGTAGTAATTATGCTGGGGGGTTAATCGGCTCCATAAGCAGCAGCACCAGCGAGGAAAGCAGGATAAGCAACAGCTGCGCCAGTGGAACTGTAGGTAAAAGCAGTGGGAGGTATGCCGGCGGTTTAGTAGGAAGTGTAGGCGGAGCCGGAAGTACCGTAATAGAAAGCAGCTATGCCGATTGCGAAATTGGGTCTAGCAGTTGTACTCAAGCCGGGGGATTGATTGGGTATAATTCTTCGACCGGAGCTTTAGCAGTAGAAAACAGCTTTGCATCAGGAGTAATACTAGCAAGCAGTTATGCAGGTGGGATAATCGGATATAGCGCTACCAGCGGAAGCAGGGAAATCACTAACAGCTACAGCCTGTGTCAGCTAAGTGGAAACGGCAGTAAAAATGGAATAGCACCAAGTACGGTAAGCATGGTGAGCAGCTATTTTGATTTAGATAAAGCAGGAGTAAGCACCCCGGTCGAACAAGCCAAGACCAGCAGCCAGTTAAAGACCGAAACGACCTATGAAAACTGGGACTTCATAAATACCTGGGGCATAGAAAGCGGATCTTATCCCTATCTGAGAGATGTAGAGGGGATAAGCCAACCCATATATCTAGTTGCGCCAATCCAGTTAACAGCAGAATATATTACCCCGGTATCAGTCAAATTAACCTGGAATAATCAAGCAACAGCAGAAGCATATGAAGTCAGTTACAATGACAAAATCGCTGCTTCTGACACAGCAGAAATTGTAATCAATGAATTGCAGCCTGATACTACCTATGAGTTTATTATACGAGCCCGTAACTACAATATGAAAAGCCCCTGGAGTGAGCCCATCACCGTTACAACCTTAAGCGATACCCAATTGGCGCCAAGCAATCTAACAGCATCATTGGTGACAGCAACCTGCATAGAACTGACCTGGGATCCACAAGCCGGGGCAGAAACCTATGAGATCGATTTTCAGAATGAGATATTTACCAGCGATAGCCATACCTGCCTGATAGAGCAACTCATGCCTCAAACAGAATATAACTTCAGGGTAAGAAGCCGAATAGGAACTTTTGCCAGCGCTTGGTCCACGCAACTAACTGTTAGCAGCAGCGTCCCGGCAGCAGCTGCCGGAACCCTTGAAGATCCTATTCTGATCTACACCACAAACGATTTGTTAGCTGTAGCTCAAAACCTGAGCGCCTGCTATCGTTTGGAGCGGGATATAGATTTGCAAAACCAATCCCTGCAGCCCCTAGGGACATCAACAACACCCTTTACAGGGAATTTTAACGGCAATGGTCACAGTATCAATAACCTGCTGATAAACCTGCCTACAACAGACAATGTAGGATTGTTTGGCTACACCAATCAAGCAATAATCCAGGATTTAAAACTGAATAAAGTAGATATCACCGGAAGCACTAATGTAGGAGCATTAATCGGCTATATGAATGGGGGGGCTGCACAAAACTGCAGCATAACCGGCGTTAAGAATATCAGCGGAACAACAGAAAGTGGAAAAATAATAGGCCAGTTGGCTGGAGAAGCGCAGGTTAGCAATTGTACTATAGAAGAATTTTTGCTGGGGGCAAGCGCAGCCGAAAAAAATCTGACCATTGTTCAAGATAACAGCCAGATACTGAGCCTTAATGTTAGTGATATGCCCCATAACCTGGGGAAGATCTATGTCCTAAAATATAACCCTGAAGAAATACAAATAACAGACCTGGCAGCGCAGACATGGGGAGAGGACACCCAACCTGGAGTAATAGCTGGAACCGGGATAGAAATCCTCAGTCATAAGAATGGAGTCATACGATTTAAAGTAGATAAGAGCAGTTATACCGATAAAGCCTGGACCGGAGTTCTAACCATCATCAAATTTAAACCCTTAACAACCGGCACTACTATTATTCAATTTGAAATAGAATGACAAGTCTAACACCCTTAACAAATGTCCAACTTGATGGCTAAGAATTATAACCGGAAAAACATAGGAGAAGGAGAATGAACATGCGGGGAATTAAACGGGCAATGAGGAAAAGTATAACGGTTCTATTGATGACATTGATGATTCTAACCACATTGCCAGTAAATGTGGTTAAAACATACGCCGTAGAAACAGTAGACCAGGGAAATAGTATAGAACAAAAAAGCAAAGATAACCTCCAACAAGATAAAGAGGGTGACCGACCAAAGGTAGAAAAACCACAGTTAATAATAAAATACAAAAACCTTGAAATAGCAGAAACAATCATAGAAAATGCAAATAGCGATCTGGCCGAGAAACACTCAGTAAAGGAACCGGAAAAGCTAGATAACAGACTAAGCGTCAAACAAGAACATGAAGCGTTAAAACTAGCAGAAATAACTGTAGGTTCAAATATAAATATCACAGAAGTCAAAGAACAACTGGAAAAAGACCCGAAAGTAGAATATGTTCAGTTCAATTACCAGTTGGAAAGCATGGACCCCTCCTCGGAACCGGACCTTGACCAGCAATGGGCATTAGGTGGTACCGGGGAACAAGCAGAAGACCAGCCCTATGACCTAAACATAGGCGATAAGTGGGCTATCATAGATGCCATGGAACCTGTAACCGTAGGGGTAATAGATACCGGAATCGATGTCAGCCATAGCGAACTAGCCGGCAGAATCGTAAACGGATGGGATTTTTACAATGAAGACGACAGCGTATTCGATGAAGGAGATTCGTTTCACGGAACCCAAATAGCCGGAATAATAGGTGCCAATCATGATGGCGAAGGTATAGCGGGGCTAGCCACAAAAGCCCGGATAATGCCCTTAAAATTTATAGAAAACGGAAGCGGATACACCTCTGATGCCATAGCTGCTATAGAATATGCCAGGAGCAAAGGTATATCGATCATCAACTGCAGCTGGGGAAGCCCCGAATACAATCAGGCTCTCAAAGACGCCATTGAGCAAAACCCTAATATACTCTTCATATGCGCTGCCGGGAATACCGGTGATGACAGTAAAATATATCCGGCTGCGTATCAGCTGCCTAATATAATTTCGGTAGCATCAATGAACCAGCAAGGAGAACTAGCCGCCACATCCAGCTACGGCAGCCACGTGCATATAGCAGCCCCCGGTGAAAACATATACAGCACCAGTCCCGGTAATAGCTATACTTATGGAAGCGGAACCTCATTAGCAGCCGCCTATGCAACAGCCTCAGCAGCAATATATAAAGGACTAAAACCAGATGCAACCGCGACAGGAATAGCCCTCGCCCTAAAAGAAAACGCCAGCCAGGCAGACACCCTGGTAAACAAAATAGCAAATGGCTTATTAGCGATAACTCCTTTATTGGAAAACATAGATAACGAGATAATAGATAATCCGGAAGAAGACTTTGCCTACCTGCCCCAGGAAGTAATAGAACTGCTAAATACCAAAAATAAATATTCGGAGCTAAACGAAGATGAAAAAAAACTGCTCTACTTTCATTTAAAACTAACCGAACCGGCCCTGCTGATTTGTGAAGAGGCCGGCTTAACCTTAAAACAAAGCATATATAAAGCCAAAATCATGCAAAGCCTAAACTTGACTTTAGAAGAAGCTAAAGCAATGGGATTAGTCTTTGCCAGCGAAAAAACCGCAGCCGAGCAGGCGGAATTGCTTGCTGACTACTTATTGAGATTTGAAACCCTGAGTAAAGATAAAGCCATTATCATAGAACTCATTCAAAAAGGCTACCCCGCTCGAAACATTGTAAATGCCTACATAGCATCCCAGGCCTTGGGCTTGGAAATAAGCAGTATAATTGCCAAAGACAGCAGCAGCGATGATCTTGCAGATTATAGTTCGCAAGAACAGCAATTAATTCATGCCCTGGCTATAAGCTACAACTTGAATGAAGAAGCCATTATAAAATACATGAAAACCACAGGAAAAACGGTTCAGGAAATCGAAGAGCTAATCCAAGAGAAAAAAGAAGAGCTGAACATATATTTTGAAGACGAACTGAAAGCTTTGACAACAGATGAAGATGCGGTAGAGCCCTACCCAAGTGCTCCCTTTGGCTACCGGGCAGGCATAAATGAAACCGTAAACCTTAACAGCGGAGCCCTGCTATACGAAGAAACCCTGGCCAGTATGCCTGGGAAAAACGGCCTGGATCTTAACCTGGTGCTGGTCTACAACTCGGCCGAAACCTATAGCGGAAACGACCAAAAAGCCAAATGGCCTCAGAAATACCTGGGGAGAGGGTGGTCATTAAATTTTACCCGCATACTATATAGAACAGACGGAAAATACATACGCTTAACCGATGGTTCTACCTATCCATTGGTATACGAGAATCAAATCTACAAATTAGGAGGCTACAAACTAAGTGATATACAAGTAACTGTATCCTCCAGCAAAGTAACCGCCCTGACCTATGCCGACGGGCGCAAAGAAAGCTTCGACTCTGATGGAAACATAAGCTCTATAACCGACCGCTTTGACAACCGCATAACCTTCAGTAAAAAAACTATAGGCGATAATAAAGAAGTAACTATAGTAGACAGCGCCGGGCAGACCACCCGAATATTATGCAACTGCGAACTAGCGGCCAACTTTTACAACATCATCCTGCCCGATAAATCTGTAATTGCCCTCAACTTAAATACCAGCGGGAACTTAATAAAAAAAGAAGACCAAATGGGCCGGGTGACCACCTATGCCTACCAGAACGCAAACGGAACCTACGATGGTCAAACCCGGAACTACCAGAACCTTATCAGAGTAACCTACCCCACCGGACTAGTTTGCACCAACGAATATGAAAGCGTTAACGGCGGTATCGCCACCTACTACCGCATCAAAAGCATGTATAAAAAAGACGGCAAACAAATCTACCTGAATGATACCTACACCTATAGCGCCAGTTTTCTGAATGCTACCAGTGACTATAGCACCACCGTAACCAATGCTCTCGGGACTAAAAGCAGTTATAAATTTGATTATCAAACCCATTTAAAAAAGACTGAGACGGTAAGCGAGAATAACAAAACCAGAAAAACCATACAGTATGAGTATACTACTACTGAACTGCCAAAAAAAATAACCACTCAAACCTATGGAAGCAATAGCAATATGGGAAAACTAGTCAGCCAGCAGTACACATATGATTCCAAAGGGAATGTACTTACCTATACCAGCCCCCTGGCGTCCGGCTATCCCAACAGCGAATACGAAGCAAAATACAGCTATGATTATAGTTACAACTTGGTCAAATCCATCGAATATAAAAAAGATGCCGATACCATTATCAAACAAAGCAATGATCTAAGCTCGGATCGCAAAGCCGTAAGAGAAACCCGTACTACCGAGAATGGCGAGTTAAAAAAGAAACAAAGCTTCGAATATGACGAGTTTGGCAATATCATAAGCATGAAAAACTATACCGGCAAAGATGACTTCATCCTTACCACTTTTAACTTTGAAAACGGAGCCTATTTAAAAAGCACCACTACCGGGGGAGCTACCAGTCAATATACTTATGACAGCATGGGGAGAGTTACCGGCATCACCGATCCCAATGGCAACCTGAGCAAAAAAGAATATGACCGCCTGGGCAGAATTACCCGTATCATTTTCCCGGATAACAGCAGCAGAGAAAACACTTACAACGACAGCGAAAACAGCATTATATTTAAAAACGAAAACAGCAACCGGATCAAATATGATTATGATGGATTCGGCAACATTGTTCAAATAACCGATCAAACCACCAACTCCATACTGTCATCATACAAATATGATGAGCTCTTAAGAAATACAGAAATGACCGATGGCAACGGCAACAAGACTGAATTCACCTACGATTATGCCGACCGCCTGCTCACCAAAACCATTGCTGGAAGCTATGTGGAAACATGCCAGTACGAAGACGGCTACAGCTTAACATTATCCCGTGAGATCAGAACCGTAGAAGGTGACAAAAATGCTCCCACCATTCAAACCTTTCAGGATAAAGACCTGCAAAACAACATAGTAAAAAGCGGTTTCCTAAATGGAAGCCTGGAATACGCCACCACTTATGAATACGACTATATCGGCAACCGAACTTCCGAACTAAGCGCCAAAGATAGAGAGCAAGGCCATGCATATACCAAAAAATACCAAACAGATTATACCGGAAATATACTTAGTGAAAGCAGTGATAAAAACATAATAAGCAAATACCAGTATGACTTGGCTGGAAGAATTATAAGCAGCACCGATCCTAACGGCAACATCTGCAAATACACCTATAACGAACAGAACAAACTAATCAAAGAAGAGATACCCCTTAGCAATAATGACTACAACATAAAACAATATGAATACGATCCCAAAGGAAATATGAGCAAACAAAGCATCAGCAGCGGCCTGCCGGGGGGAGCAACAGAATACCGGGAAACTCAGTATATCTACAACAACAGAGACTTGCTAACCAAAGTGAGCAGCCTTGATGATGGACAAGAATATTACACCGAGTACAGCTATGACGGGGTAGGAAATCTAAGCAGCATGGCAACCGGCAACGGAAGCAACCTGACAACATATACCTATAACAGCCTGAATCAATTAACCAGGCAAACCGATCCCATGGGAAATAGCGAGACCTACAGCTATGACCTGAACAACAACCTGATCAGCAAAACAGATAAAAACCAAAACCGGATCGTAAATACCTATAACGCCTTAAATCAACCCGTAAAATGCAATGTGACCCAGCCTGATGGCACAGTACAGAGCCAAGAGATCAGCTACGCCCTTAACGGCGCCAAAATCAAAGAACAAAATGAAAACCTGATTACCAATCTGCGTTACGACAACCAGGGCAGGGTAATCAGCCAGGAAGACAGCAATGGAATCAAGCAGAGCTATAGCTATGACCTGGCCGGCAACCGTATCACCTACCTGTTAAAACAAAACGGTCAGACTGAAATTAACTTAAGCTATAGCTATGATAAACAAAACCGTTTAACCCAGGTGAGGGAAAATGGAACCGTAAGAGCGAGCTATAGCTACGATCCCAACGGCAACTGCACCGCAATCCAGTATGATAATGGAATAGAAAGCAATATTGAATACAATAAAGCCAACCTGATAACCCAAATGGCTAACCAGACCCAAAGCACTACCTTATCCAGTTATGCCTATACCTACTACCTGGACGGTAACCAAAAAAGCAAAACCGACCATCTAAACCAGGTCACCAGTTATGAATATGACGGCCTGGGAAGACTGAAAAAAGAAGCCGAAGGAAACACCGAGACTATTTACACCTATGATCAATCCAGCAACCGGATCAAAAAGAATATAAGCGGAGAAACCCCCATAGAGATCAACTATTCCTATGATGCCAATGACCGCTTGATCTGGGAAGAGACCCAAAAAGATGACGATATACTGGCCAGCACCGAATACTACTATGACGCCAACGGCAATCAAATCAGCAAACTGTATAATGACTTAAGGGAGCAGGCCGGAGCAGCAGCAGGCCTCAGCCTGGAAACCCAGCCCAACACCCTTAACTACGAATACTATGAATACGATGGCTTTAATAGGTTAACCGCCTACCACAACCCCACAACCACAGCAGAATACAGCTACAATACCCAGGGTCTTAGAGTCAGCAAAACAGTTAACGGCCAGACAACCCGGCACATCTGGGATGGCAGCAACATGGTTATGGAGCTGGACGAAAACCATCAGCTAATAGACAAATACATTCGCGGAAAGCAGTTGATAAAAAGTGACCTGAATGGTTATTATTTACATAACGGGCATGGAGATATAATCCAGCTGGCAGACCAGCAAGGAAACGTAACTACAAGCTATCTATATGATGCCTTTGGCATAGAACAAGCAGCCCAACCCAATGACCCCAACCCCTTCCGCTATTGCGGTGAGTACCTGGATAATGAAAGCGGCAATGTTTACTTGAGAGCCAGATACTATGATCCGGGTATAGGGAGGTTTATATTGGAGGATAGTGTAAAAGGTCAATTAGATAGTCTGTTAACATTGAATCTTTATACGTATTGTATTAATAATCCGATAAGATACATTGACCCAAGTGGACATTGGCAAGAGGGTGATGGAAACCTTTCTCAAGGGGCTCAGAATATTATAAAACAAGCAACAAGCGACTACAAGGCTGCAGCAGCAAAAGGCGATAAAAAAGGAATGGCCGCTGCCCATCAGAAAGCTGAAGATGCTAGACACAGTGAAAGAGCTTATTCACTTGGAAATATCACAATGACACCAGCTATGCCTCTATCTGGTATTAAAACAAGCACAACATCAGGTTCATCAAATATGTCGTCTAATACTAAAGGAACAACTGGCTGTGGCATAAGTGCAAACATAAACTGTGGTTTAACACTTGGATGCTCAGCTCAATATGTTTGCGATAATAGAGGTAACAAAGGATTAGCAATTACTGCAGTTCCATTAACAGGCGGTGGGACACCTTCTGCAGGTGTTTCCGGGATACGTTCATCGACAGATGCTGTGTCTATTAATGAATTAAAGGGGTGGACTACTAATGCTGGGGTTTCGGGGACTGTCATGGTAGGTAATGTTGGCAAAGAAATAAATATAGGCGATGAGTATAATGGCTACACTACGTCTGTAGGAGTTAAAGCCTCAACTCCTGTAGAGATTCACACGTCTAGAAGCTATACATGGGTTCCTTTGCAATGGTAATGGCATTGGTAGAGTTTAGGCAGATGGAGGAAAATTATGCAAAAAAGTTCTAGCGGTATAGAAAAGCACTTAGACGGAGATGAAAAAATATACTGGCAGGGATTTCCCCAAGCAAGAATTCTATTTACTAGTTTAGATATGGCTTATGTACCTTTGAGTATCATATGTTTATGGCCATTAATGAGGGAATTATGGGTTGGCGCAATTGATATAGGGGGGATTATATTCCTGATTCCTCTTTTATATTTTGCGGTTGGCAGATTTTATATAAAATATCAAAATAAGAAACGAACTATATATCTCGTTACAAATAAGCGGATAATTATATTTAATAAGTCGCGGGAACGAATTGATCAGGAACAGGATATTAAAACAGTTATAAATATATCGAAGAAAATTAGTTTTAATGGTATAGGTAGCATAAGATTTGGGAAATTACCATATATTCAGGCGACAGGAGGAAATTCCGGAATGGACTTTATGATAAATACCAAACTGTTCCATATTTTTGGTAGAGGACTTTTTTTTGATGAACCACCTCAATGGATACCAGTTTTTTACGATATTGAAGATGCCCAATATGTTTTTGATTTGGTTAATGGAATAAAGACGGGAGCAAGCGTGGACGGGTTTGACTCTTGAGAGTGCGTAAAACAGGGGTAAAAGAAACCAGAATACCAGCTAACTAAAGTCAAGGCTCAAATTGCTAAATTAGTGAGCCAGGGGACGGTTCTTGAAGGGGTCAATCGGAAGTTTTGCGCACGAAATAGGACTCAACTATCGTTTTAGGCGATCTTTGAGTCCTTTAAACAGCCTGCGCAAAATTTTTGATTGCCCAGAAGAATGAAGTCGCGTTCAGGATAAGGTATGGGGTTTCAATTTTCTTGTTTCCCTATGGGATGAGTAAAATGAATAGCCTTTTGTCCATTTCGGGGGAATTCATGCGCTTGTTATTGGGAAAACCACTCATTTTGGGCATACCTCCCCCCTCCCCCAATAAAGGGGTATGTTTTTGATTATTCAGTTTCCGTCTTTTCATGGCGAAGCCCCAGGATAGAAGGAAGAAATTTTCTTCAGTTTGCCTTCTTTGCATTGAGGGCATAGCCTGACATCTCTGCCCAGTAGCAGATACAGGATCTCCAGGGTATTTAGCCCTTCGAATTTCGCCTGGTAGGAAGGGCTATTGCTTAGCTTGCGGCATAAGGCTAGTTTGGTCTTTTTGTTTCGATTGGCAAGAATCCCATAGTACCTGATCTTAACAAATCTCCGGGGCAGGATATGCATCAAAAAGCGCCTGATGAATTCCACACCCGGTAAGGTCAAAAGCTTCTTCTGGCTCTGGTTTTTGTAGTCTTTGACGCTAATGGTTACGCTATCATCGTCTACAGCAACCACTCGATGATTCGAGATCGCAATCCGGTGGGTGTAACTGCCCAGGTATTTTAACACCGCCAGAGGACCTGAAAAGGTCCTTTTGGTGTAGGTATACCAATTCAGGGCATAGCACTGATCGATCAACTTCTGGAATGCTCCAGGGTGGGTGTACATCTGAGCATCACCATAAAAGTTAAGCAGACCATCCCCGTAATATTCTTTCAGATGGTACAGGAATTTACCTCTAAACTTCTTGGCCAGTACCTTAACTGGAATAAAGAAATTTTTGCTGCTGCTGCGCCACTTATTGCCTTTGGTCAGCCCGCCGGCCAGCACCACGGTATGGATATGCGGGTGGTAGTGCAGATTTTGCCCCCAAGTATGCAAGATAGAAAAAAATCCGGGAATGATCTTCAATTAAAAAAAGAAAGTATTATTAATATAGCTGAAACTTATGGCGCATCCAATGTACGCATTTTTGACTCTGTTGTCAGAGGAGAAGATAATGATAACAGCGATATCGATTTTCTCGTAGAATTTTCTCCAGGCAGAAGTTTATTTGATCTTATAAATGTTAAACTAGAACTTGAAGATTTGTTAGGTCGAAGCGTAGATGTCGTGACTGAAAAATCACTGCACCCCCTGATACGTGATTCCGTCATAGAAGCGGCGGTGGAACTGTGAAAAGTGATACTTTCTCTCCAGCAATTAACAATGCTGCCAATTAGATTTATCATCTCCTTGGCAGCATTATATCTAGGTTATTCTTGCTTATTTTAAGCTGTTATCCCCAAATTTCAACACAGCCTTGTCTGGTATAAAAGACTCCAGGGATAAGATGTTTTCAGCATAATCAGTAAGTAATTCAGAAGCTTCCTTACTGATTTGCCTTCTTTTCGCTCCCGCTTGCAGTTCAAGAATGAACGATTTTATATTCCCTTTTTCAAGTTTTGTCTTTAAGCTGTTATAAGTGCCTTGATTTGTAATTAATCCTTCATCATATAAATTGTCCAAGAGCTTTTTCAGCTTATCGACATCTACCGTAATGAAAAAAGTAATTTTTTCAGTGGTAACATTTCCAGCATTATCTTCCGCACTTAATATCAGTTGATGTGCTCCAAAGGTCAGTTCTTCTAAATTTAACGGAGTATCAGGATCGATGGAAACACCATCTAAAGATACATTGAATGTGCTGATGCCGGATTCGTTATCAATTGCCGCAATATTTAGAGTGATGGTTGGAGGTATAGTATCATCTGCAGGAGTTTCTTCTACTGTATATATAACATGTAAGGTTGGTATCTGATCTGCGTTGTCTCCTGCTCCTTCAAAGGACTCTGCAGTTCTGTTGCCGCTGCCGCTGAACAGGAATGTGATGGCATTTCCTTCATTCCAGCCGTCTTTGTTTACGATTTCCTGAATCAGAGCAGCCAGGTTGGGAGTTTGCTGGGCTGAATCCGCTTCATGCTCAACCGTCCACATGGGAACGTCTGTCCACTGAACGGAGGCAACTGTTTTACTCGCAAATTTTCTGGACACAGCGCCGGCAAGATTTTCAAATGTAGCCGAATCCACTACATCCTCGGCATAAATATCCACATTGAACGGATCATAACTCTTATCGGGCTCATCAACGGAAAACTGAATGTAGGCGTCGGTGATGGTTGCTCCCTGCGGAATGGCCAGATCAACAAAACGGATTCCGATCAATTGGTTTTTTACATCATCGCTGGTGGGTTTTTCCCAGGTGATTTCCAGGTCGGAACTGTCGAAGTCCAGGCTTCCGTCCGCACGCTCTTCCATATCATCCAGAGCATTCTTGACCGGTACTGCGATCAGTGCTCCAGCACCCGATACCATAACGGTAATCGGAACTTCATTACTGGTAATTGTTTTTTCATCGACAGTTACATCAGCAGTAATTGTAACAGTTACATTACGATCAGGATTATTTTGGACTGTTACTAGCCCGTCATCAGAAATAGCCAGGATATCAGCTTTATCCATATTATATACGATGGCAGCAGAAGAAAGATCCATATCCGCACCCAGAGTATCTGTCCCGGTTACGCTGAGTTGGACAGGAGACGCTTCTGAAATATTATCTCTGTCTGCTGACAGGCTAACCTGGGCCAACCCGTAGGGAACCACTACCTGAATCTCCACTTTATTGCTTTCCACAAAGCTGCTGCCATCAAACACTTTAGCCCATACATTTACAGTTTCATTCACAGCAGGTGGATTTTTTACGGTAACCAGACCAATAGTCCCATCAGTGCTGTCCTTATCTATCGCGACTATGTCGGGACTGTCTGTCTGATATTGGATATAAGCATCGGAAAGATCTACTCCAGTTCCCGAACTGTCTTCTGCTGCCACATTAAGGGCAACACTGGCGGCAGGGTCTTTGGAATCCAGGGTATCGCCGTCTGCTGTCATGATTACCTGGGCGAGATCCAAAGATTCCTGAGCCTGTTTACTGATGGTATAGGTATCGGTCATCTCCATGGTGTCGGTTCTATAAGTGGAAATAGTCAAAGTATCGGGGGTTACATCGATTTTGGAGAATGTAGGTACCTTTATCTGCTCTCTGACCGCCGCATAAGTTTCCGGTGTAGGCTGCAGATTATAATATTTACTTCCGCTGGCGCTGTTCAAGGTCATATAAAGTGTGCCTATCACGTTCTGCTCCGGAAGGGGCTGATCGCCATACATCATGTAAGTTCTGGTATAGCTGTGATCATGTCCATTCATTACGAGATCAATATCATATTGATCAAATACCGGATATAAGCCCTGTCTTAAAGCAATAATGCTTGACTCCAAGGAATGGCTGGCTGATCCATAAATATCATGGTGGAACATGACTACCTTCCAATCAGCATTGGGATTCGCTGCAACAGTTTCCTGAATAAAGGCTTCATGACCTGCACAGCTGGTGTTATTGGAGTTTAATACCATAACCAAGGTATTCCCGTAAGTAAAGTAGTAATCACTGCTGCCCGGGTTAGTAATTCCATACTCGGAAGAAAGATTGGGAAGATTGAAATGATAGCCGTAATTGGCAGATCCATTGTCATGATTACCCAGCAATGGTGCAACCGGCAGGCTTCTAAGTTCCGTCGGAGAGAAGAAACCGGTAAATTCGGTTTCATTGCTGCTGGTTTCTACCTGGTCGCCCAGAGATAAGAGTAAACTGGCTTCCGGGAATTCCTCCACAGCCTGGGTCATTGTATTCTGCCAACCGAGGATGTCGGTACTGGTGTTTCCTGCGCCAATCTGCACATCACCAACTACCAGACAGCTAAAGAAGTCAGTCCCATTGGTAGTAAATTCATAGACCGGACTCCAGTTTTCCTCACTGCCGTCACCTAAACGGTAGACATATTCCGTGGATTGTTTCAGATCGGTAACAATTACTTTATTGGAGTATAAATCTGATACTGCAGGTGCAACAGTACCTGTAAAGGTGGCAGCCGCATCAGCCGGAAATTCATCGCCAGTCATGTCACTTTTTTCTGCCACCTGCACTGCACTATCAGCCGTTTCCATATTGGAATACCAGGCGAAATTCAATTCCTCTTCATTTTTGCCAGGTGCAAAGGTAATTGCAGAAGCCTCATACAAAGCAGCCTCGGCTGTGGTCAGTATCCCTGCGTTTTCCGGACTGCTGTTTTCATCAGCTGCAGCAGTAAGCGGTGCAGATAAGCTGCTTAAGAGCATACCCAGTATAAGCAAAATTGGCAACCATTTTTTTGTTAATCTCATGTTTTTCCTCCTCTCATTGATTCAAGCCATCAGATTTTCGAAAGTGTTTTCTTTGACCAGCATGTTTATTCATCTGCCCTCGACATCTTCTTTTCCAAAGACCTTTTTCCACCTCCCTTTTTTTCTTTTTCAGCCATTGGACTCCTGCTCATGGATGGAATCAGCCTGGAAGCGATAAAAGCTACAACAGGGACGGTCAAAATCACCGCCAGACTTCCGGATAATCCCTGAATAACCTCAATTCCTATGAAATTCAGGTTCAGCAGTTGATAAAAGGAAACGTTATAGGCATAAATTAAAAGAATTGCGTTCAGTGATGTGCCTGTAAAAGCCAGAATAAGCGTATTGGACATGGTGCCCATCATATCGCGTCCCACATTCAAGCCGGAAATGAGCAGTTGTTTCGGCCCGAGTTTTGGATTGGAACAATAAACTTCCTGAATGGCCGACGCTACTGATATACCGACATCCATAACCGCACCTAAAGAAGCAATAAGTATGCCTGCAAATAAAAGCTCCGGAACATGCAGGCCCGTTTTGGCGGCAATCAGAAGCAGGGATTCTGCTTCCTCAGCGTTCAACCCTGATATATGTGCCAGCGATCCTGCTGCACTGGCAATTATCCCTGCAATCACAACCCCGATGGTAGTCCCCAGGATAGCCGAAATCGTTTTCGCCCCCCATCCATTCAAAAGCAATAGTGTACTGCAGGTTGAAAGGATAACAAACAGTACGGCAGCCCAAACTGGTGAATAACCCCGGTATATCATGGGAACAAACAAAAAGAGCATACAGACAATAGTTATCGTTAACCCTAAAACAGACAGAATTCCTTTCTTTCCTCCAATTCCCCAGAGAGCAGCAAAAAAAAGCAGAACCAAACCGTATAATACGGGGGTCCTGTTGTAATTAAATACCGAAACCTGTGTATGCTCAGCTCCCGCGGCATCAATATTCACAATAATCTCCATGCCTTCTCGAGCCAGGACATTATAATATTTACTCAAGCGATTTGTAACAGTACGCACCTCTCCCTTATGCTCTCCGGTAAGAATCTTCACTTTCAGTTCCTGGGTACCCAGATATAATCCGGTCAGGGAATCATCTTCAGTCAGCGACTGGCTTAAAACTGTGATTACCTTCGCTTTTTCATATTGAATATCGTTAACCGCCCCGGAAATGTTCCTGCTCATATAGCCGCTGGTGTTAAACCAGTATAAAAAGGCAATAAAAAGAATGCTTGTACAAACAAATGAGACCAATTTCGTCATTTTAGCATTTTTCATCTTTAACTCCATTTTTGTTAGTATCTGTTAATGTTTGGGAAATAAGTTTTTATATTATTTGATTATAGAGTTGGAAGGTGAAGAGCATTATAATTATTTGTTGTATTTAGGCATGTAAACAGTAAAATAATAATCTTGCATATTTTACTGCAGGGTCATCATGACAAAACAGATCGGTTTACTGCCAGAACCGGAGCGCTCTCTGGGTGGATACCGCTTATACGGACCGGCGGAGCTGAATCCTATGCGTTTGATCAAACGCCTTAAATCTCTGGGGCTGGACCTGTAGCGTATTAAAGAAATAATGGGAGACTTGCAAAACCCCAGAACGTCGCGGGAAGTCCTGCTATCCTTGCGGCGTGAATTGCTAAGTGATATGAAAGTCCTGGAAGAACGCGTGGCAAAAATCGACATCCTTCTGGGTGAAGATGCACTGCTCCTGGACGAGGACAGTTTTGGTTCCCCTTCTTTTCAAATGATCACTGAGATATTAGGGGGATCAAATTGTTTTGAATTAAGATTAGCACCGGCTAAAATTAAATCTGTCGCTACTATGACCGAGGTAGAATTTAAGGCAGAATTAGAGAAAGGGTATGCTGATTATTTGGCAGGCAAAGGTCATTCTACGGAAGAAGTATTGTTTTTTTCAGCAACCAAGGGGCAGCTAAGAAGCGTCCACTTGGCTACAATATATGTAAATAAATGCCAAGAATGTTATAATAGAACATAGGTTCGCGAAATTCCCTGACTGCATCCAGCAGGAGGGGGTCAGTCCGCCCCTGGTTTCCTGGTTTTTAAAAACTTTTTAAATAAGCTTTAAGCCGTGTTTATTTCTGCTCTATATAATGGCCTTAAATAAAAAAGAAGGAGGTCATTTTTTATGAACAAGATTAAGCTTTTATACGACGTGGCCAGGGTAATGAGAGACAAGGATAATCTGAGCGGGAAGGTTAAAATTAGCGGGATGAAGAATGGAGTGGAGGCATTCCGGTTTGACAATGAGTTCAGCAAAGATTTGCTAGATGGAACGAGCAAGGCCAGAATTACCAGCGTAGTCGACTATAATGGCAAACAGATCAAACATGAGAGCAACACCGAGTTTAATATATATCAGGACTCCGGGGATGAGAAGCAATGCCATAAAAGGACACTACCTTTTCATCGGCACCATGCCTGTAAGCACAGACTGGGGGCAAAAGAGAAACTTGATCGGTTAACGGCTTTTCTGGCTGCGCTCAATGATATGAAGGTTGTTGAACAGCAGGACCAATCCTTATTGCTATCCCTGGATTTGCAGGATATCCCTGAAGAACTGAGGCCGGGCAGCCGCCACCTGCACAGGCATCATTACTTGCATGGTTTCTTGCCCGGTTCCTGCTCTATGGATGAGGGAATCCTTCAATGCAGGATTAACAAGAAATATGAGGTGGAGGATATTCTAATAGACATTAAAGGAAAACTGGAACAAGATGATCAAATCCATGATCTTACCCTAAATACGGTAATTAATTTTACCTTGTAGTACAGCCTGGCAGACAGCATCACGGGGCATGAGCCCCGCTGATGCAGCTGTGTAAATCAAGGAGGCGATCGGAATGGACTATATGGTACTGGGACTGATACTACTGGCTGCTGGGACGTACTTGATTTATAAGGGGTACCGTTTCTTTATCAAGAAAGAAATCAGAGATTGTTATGGAAGCTTTGTTTGCATGGATGAGGAAGGGGAAAAGGAGAATTAGAATAAATCCAGGAAGAACTACAGCAGCAGCCCTTGATAATGGTATGATTAATTACAGTTAACTGTGCCCGGAATAATCACAACGGAGAAAAGTGAAATGATATATAGGAAACATAGACAGCGGCAGGCATTACTTCACAAGGATCATAAGGAGTTCCACCAATACATCCACAGGCATCATGATGAGTTTCACCAATACCATAGAATGCTAAGGTTTTCCCGATATTTTGCCTTGCTATTCTACCTGCTGGTGATCTATTTGTTGTTTGCCTGGGCCGGCATCCAGACAATCGCTATCATTTTTGCTGTATTTATCAGCATAAAGGAGATCCTGCAGCTGTTTTTTCTGTGGCGCTTGGAAAAGAGAGTATTTCAACCTATAGCCAGCCTCAATCGTGGTGTCCAGGAAATTGCCCGGGGGAATTACTCGGTATTCATCGAAAGCAAGGTGGAAAATGAGATCGGCCTGCTCATCAGATCTTTCAACAATATGGCTGAAAAGCTCCAGGCTGCAGAAATCTTGCAGCAGACCTATGAAGAAAATAGAAAAAATCTGATTGGCAACATATCCCATGATCTAAAAACCCCCATCGCTGCCATTCAGGGATACATTGAAGCAATTACGGACGGTACGGTAAAATCTGAGGAGAAAATGGAAAAGTATTTAAAAATCATAGATTACAACATAACCTATGTTAACAGGCTGATCGATGATTTGTTTCTGTTTTCCCAACTGGATATGAACAAGCTGGACTTTCATTTTGAAGACGTGCAGATACAGGCCTATATGCATGACTTGATGGAAGAGTTCCAGATTGAACTGGAAGAAAAAGCTGCTCAACTGCTTTTTGTGAGCAGAATGGAACACGACTGCAGTGTTTACATGGATCCGAAACGGATTTATCAGGCTATTCGCAATGTGATCGGTAATGCGGTAAAATATGGACCGGAGCAGGGTTTGCTTATCAAGAGCGATTTGTACCTGCAGGAAGGTTTCATATGCCTGGCCATTCAAGACAATGGGCCTGGAATACCAGAGGATAAACTGCAGCATATTTTTGAGCGCTTTTATCGTATTGACAGCCAACGAACCAAGGACCTGATGAGCACAGGATTGGGGCTGGCCATTGCCCGGGAATTGATTGAAGCTCACGGCGGAAAGATTGAAGTCTCCAGTACGGTAGGAAGAGGCTCGTGTTTTACCTTATCCCTTCCTATACGCGGTGAGTAAAGGAGCAGGATCGTATGAAACGAATTCTGGTGATAGAAGATGATCTGGATATAGCAGAACTGCAGCGGGATTATCTGCAGATGAGCGGGTACGGAGTGGATATCGTTCAGGATGGAGAGCTGGGTTTGCAAAAAGCAGTTAATGGCAGCTATGATCTGGTCATTGTGGATTTAATGCTGCCCGGGAAAAATGGCTTTGAAGTAATTCAAGGAATACGAAAAAAGATGGAAATACCGTTAATAATCGTTTCGGCCCGCAGTGAAGATATCGATAAGATTAGAGGGTTGGGTTTTGGCGCCGACGACTATATGACCAAGCCTTTTAGCCTGGCGGAACTGATTGCCCGGATAAAATCACATATAAGCAGATATGAACGGCTCAGGGGCAGCAAGAGCAGCCTGGAAATAATCAGCCATGGAGCTTTAGAGATAAATACCGCCTCACGTAAAGTATCTGTAAAAGGTAAAGATGTAAGGATGACTGCCAGGGAATATGAATTATTGCTCTTTCTGGCTTCCAATCCCAACATAGTCTTCAGCAAGGAACACCTTTACGGTGCCATATGGGGTGAAGAGCAATATGGAGACACCGCTACGGTTGCCGTACATATTCAAAAAATACGCAAAAAAATGGAAGCAGACCCGGCCCATCCAGCCTATATAGAAACCCTGTGGGGGAGCGGATACCGGTTTAATTCATAATGAGTCAAGGTTCTTTAAATCATTTTCAGTAAAATTCGCGGCTGAGAAGGACTCTGATTCTAACAAAATAGCGGAAAATCAATAACTTTAACCAGGAAATAAAAATAAGGTAAGGACTGTAAATAATCAGAAGTCTTCCAGGATCTGCTGCATGGAAATTATTCGAGTAGTAAGCAATTTTATTTCTCCATTTGCATATCTGGACTTTAGGCTCTCTATTTTCCCGGCCATTTCTAAAACTTCATTTTCTTCTTTTACAATGATATATTTAACATCCCGAGCCGAAAAATTTAAAGGGAAAGACTCTTGCAGTAATTCATTGCAGCGGTTCCGAACCCTCTTATCGTTATATTGTTCCTGGCTCATTACCGGGATCAGACCCAAATGATTGAGCCGGTCCAGGGCCGGAACGTACCTCCATTCCCTTTCATCATAAAATCTCACCCTCTTCTTAATATGACGACCGTTTTTCCAGACCTCTCCTTCATAGGGTTTCAAGAAAGTGAAAAAGGAATAAAGCATAGTTGCAACATTACGGGCAGTTAGATCCGGTTGCTCAGCTTTATACAGCACCAATTCAGGGTTTAAGGGGTATAATTCCCCAAAGCTCTGTTTCAGCAGAAGGGTGGAATAGGAATTGGGCAGCGAGTACATGATGGGATTAATCCCGTTTTTCTGCCCCCATTCCTTGGCCAAACCTATACAGTAGTATCCATAGGTTGCAGTGTGGTAATTAATCTGGGACAGGGGAACATCGCAAAAACAGACCATAGGGATGGCCGCATATTGAGGCAGGTGATCCGGCACCAGATAGCTCTGATCTTCCAGGCAGTAGCAGGGATAAAAATCATGACTGCAAATGCCGGCCAGTTTTTCAAAACTGTCGGTAAAATGGAATAAAGTGTTAGCACTTATTACGCGGCTTCCGCAGGCAGTCAATAGTATACCCCCGTTCGTGCAACCTGTTTATATTCTTCCCGACCAGAGGATTGTGATTCGGATGGAAAGTTGATTGGACGATAATGGCTTAAATTGCATTAACTGTATTTTGAATGATTTCATATGATATATAGAAGCTTGAATAGAGAGGAGTGAATAATATGCCAAACTATAAAGTGTTTCAGGATGTTGCAGAGAATTTAAGAACCAAAGTATATGCTTCCCAAAGCGGTACTGCAACCCCGATGCAGATGGACAGCGGTGCTCTGGTAGTTAAACCGCTGGCAGAATCCAGTGGTGTAGGGGTGCCGCTGCAGATGTCCAGCGGCGGCCTGGTAGTGAAACCATATGCATTGGAGAGTGGCGCCATGGTGCCGCTGCAGATGGATAGCGGGGCACTTGCCACCGCTCTTTACGCCAAGCAGAGCGGAGTATTAACCAGTCTGCAGATGGCCAGCGGAGCCTTAATTGTCACCCAGGATATGGTTACCATGGATTCAGGCACAACAATTACTTTTGATAGTGGAGTCAACTCCGGTACCGCTATATGGAATGTTATGGATTATAAAGATTGGACCTATTCTGTTAACAAGGTATCTGGAAGCGGAACTACCCAGGTTAAACTGGAAATAAGTGCTACCGGCAGTGGAAATGATTGGTACGATGAAAATGATTCCTTCCATACTATAGCCAGCGGCGGCTGGAAATATTTTGTGTCCAGCACCTTTTTGAAATATGCCAGGATAGCTGTTGCTGTTTCCGGCGGAGTAGATAGTACTTTACACTGGTATTTCCAGGGGCAAAAAGCTTAACAGCACCAAAGCGGTGATCTCAGTTTCTCAGATATGCTGTCAGAGCGAGTAAACAAGGTGAAGATCAGGTTATTGGCCAAACGCCGTGATTGAAACGGGATGATGCATGGGGGCCACCTTGCCTGCGGGCAAGGAATGTCCCCGTACAGAGTACGTTGATTGAACGGCGTTTGAACAATAACCCATAGATTGACCTGATTAACAGATTGGAGGCCGGTGAAATACCTGCCTTCTGACCCTTCTAATAGTTTACTGCTCAGGGACGTATTACGGTACCCGGCAAGTTAAAGTCTTCTCCCAGCAGCACTCCGGCCACCTCTTGCAGTACCCCTTGGCCCCCTTTAAGTGTGCAAACATAATCCACAGCAGCTGTTACTGACTGGGAGGCATCATTGACCCCAAAAGTGAGTCCCAGCTTTCCTGCCAATTCCACATCCCGTTGATCTTCCAGCACGCATGCAGCCTGTTCCAAGCCTAGTTCCATTTCCATACATATATTTTCTATTTGCTGGAATTTACTTTCTGCCACGGTATATAAATCTTTTATATTCAGCAGTTTGCCAATTGTTTCTGTGCGCTGACGGGGGAAGCGGGTAAGTATAACGGTCTTAATTCCCTTTTGCTCCAGTTTCTTTACTGCGGTGTGATCCCGCAGGTTCAGTTTTACTCTTTCTATCCCCCGGCGGGAACAAAGCCAGGTCCCGTCGGTTAAGATGCCTTCACTATCTGTTATCAGGATTTTGATTTTACTGGCCCGGTTTTTTATCTGCTGCTTTATAAAACTCTCCATAGCAGTATTCATGAGCTGATAAGCTGGATTTATCATTTGAATATCATTTTCACAGCTGTATATATATTCCCGATATTCCGATACGGTCATCATGGCTTGCTTGTAATTATTATTTTCCCGGTGGATATTAATTTCGGCTCTTTGCAGTACTTCCAAGGCCAGCTGGTTCATAGGCATGACCACGTTTTTGAAGAAATGGTTTGCTTGCAGCTGATTAAATACATTATCCATGGCTGCATACATATATTCCATATTTCTGAATTTTTCTTCTTCGGCCTGCTGCTTTATTTTGTATAGAAATGTATGCAGGCTGCCCAGCAAGGAGTCCAGCTCTTCACGGGATTTTTTCATCTTCAAGTACCGATTTACCAAATGTTTGAGATCGTATTCGAATCCCGCAATACTGAGCCAATCTTCCTGGTATACAGGTTCCTTCAATCTGCTGCCAATAAGTTCATCCAGAGCTTGATAAGTCGTGCCCTTTATCCGAGCTCCCCCCCGGGTAGCGTTAATTATGGCAGTATCCCGATATATACTGGTGTATAGCTCCATTTGTGCCCGCATCCGATTATAGGTAGGGTTGGTCAGTGTTATATCGCCGTGGACATCTTCCACCCTCAAGGCCAGATCCAATTGCCGGCTGTTTACCGTCGCCTGACTGTAGTCTAACCCAGCGGCATGTTGTTTGTTATCCTTATAAGCCAGATTTATTCCCACCAGTATAATGGGATTAAAACCAAGCTGGATCAACATTTGCAGGGTCACCGCGGCAATGGATGGAGCATCGCTGACGGTCGGCAGTTTCTCTTCCAGGCCTGACTTAAGATAAAATGGCCCTATTTTATCCGGGGTAGTCAGCATATGGTACTTAGGCCCAGGGTACTGGGCCAGGGTGGTATATCCCACACTGCTGCCAAAAATCAACGGGATATGGGCAAGACCTTTATCTATCAGTTTTTTAAATACCAGCTGGTTTTTTTCCGTGGGATCATAAGTGCAGGCTGCGTGGGGAAGCACCTGGCAGTCTACCAAGGTGTTAATAGCCGCTCCGGCGGAAAAAATATAGGCCAGGCCATTATCTTTGATGACACGCAGGTTTTCTATTTCTTCATCCAGGGAAGGACCTGCGCCTATTAGGATGGCCGGTAAACCTCTAAAAGCATTACCCTTGGCCAGCAGCAGATTGGGTGTAGACAGAACCTGGCCCAGGTTAAGCATACTGTTTACAGTCCAGATTTTTTCAAAAGCCGAGGTGGTATTAATCAAGCTGCGACGTTCATTAATGGCCAACTCAAAGGAATTAAAAAAATTACGGTATTGCTTGGCAAAGGCATCCTTATAGGCCGGTAAATCGATTACGCATACTGAATCCCGCATCTGTCCTACGAATTCCCGGACCACGTTCTCTGCGTAGGCTGGTGAATCTTCAAGAAACAGGTATTTTATTGACGAGAGATTAAGGCTGCTTAGATCTGCTTGTTCCAGGAATCTAAAAAATATTTCCGGCACCGGTTCATAGATAGAAAACATGGCTCCGGGATATTGGCGTTGAAAGGCCTGGATATGGTAAGCTAGCCCGATTCCATAAAATAGTACGTCGGATTGAGTTTCTATATCCAGCTGCTCTCGGATTAGATCCTCTGCTTCAGCCACCGGATTATCACGGTCATGTAAATATATCTTTTGCTTATTTCTGCGCAGCAGGAGATTAACCTGCTCTCCGGAAGTATCCACTTTAATTAATTTTCGCTCTAAGCTGCTTTCCATATCCTGTATTTTACTCCACAAGGACGGAAAGTGAACTCTTAAAAGCTGCATGTTTTTTTCAAAAATGTTAAGCCCCCCTGTACTGTTCAAGTTTAATCACCTGTTAAATCCGGTACTATATACTATGGGCTGTGGGCCTTGCTGTTACTTGCCACGCTGTAATATGGCTGACGCCAAGAAAATATAATTTCAGCTGCCACCCGGGATATTTTATCCCACCAGATGTTGAAAATAACGGGAAAGCAAACGCTGGTTCAGCAGCTTTCCATAATAGGCGCCAAAACATAGATCTATAGCTTCATCCAGGACAGATGCATTGACGCTGTCAGTGATGAATGCTTTTAATGAGGTCTTGATCTGCGCATAGGCCGGATAAAAGTTTTCCGAAAACAATAATTGAGAATATTTGAGTGCCGGGCGAGGAGATGATGGCCCCAGGTTTCTTCCATAATAACTGCAGTCAATTTTTTTAATCTTCCCCAAAACTACCGGCAGGCATCCGCTCAAGAGTTCGGTAAAGTGAAAGCTGTCTGAATTCAGTCTGGATATGGTTTGCTCGTAGGCTGTTTTTAATATTGGGGTTCTATAAACCGCATATGTTATAGGGTAATAATTGGTTAAGAAGGCAAAAAGTCTTTTTAGCGCCAAATCATCCTCAATGGAAAAGGTCTGGTATCCTGGGTAGATTAGAGTCTTTTCGTCTTCCACCTCCTTAAACCAGATGTAGCTGCCATGAGCGGCAGCATAATCGGGATGGTTTTGTAAAAAGTCCAGAGCTGCCCCATATCCTTCGGGTTGTAAAATGTCATCATCGGCCAAAAAAGACACCCATTCGGTTTGGGTCAGTTTAATACCATCCAGCCATCTGGTCAGTAATGGAGTATCCGGACCATAGTCGTGGTATTCTGCTTCGTGATTAAGGCAGGCTTCCCGGTTGGCAGCTGTGTTAGCAGTTGAGCCGTCCAACACCAGTAGCTTAATCTGCTCCAGGTCAAAATTACTTTCCAGGTAATCAAGTAATCGCTTCAGATGCCTGGGACGATTGTAGGTAGGGATTAGAATGGTTGCCAGGGGTGCAGACAATTATCCTGCCTCCTTACTGCCGGTGAGAATTGATTTTAAGGCATTACAAACATGGCTGACTTTCTCCCGGTTCATATTGAATCCACTGGGTAGGTTTATGCCCCAGGGTGACAGACGGTAACTGACCAGGTTGCGTTTAGCTGCTGTTTGCGCTTCCCGGCAGTGGCAGAAGGCAGGAAGCATACTTAAAGGGTAAAAAAAAGGCCGACAGCTTATCTGCTTATGGCTCATTAGCGCCAGTAATCCCTGTTTATCCATATTTGCGGCCGGTTTTAATATGACCGTCACCATCCAATAGGCACTGCTCACATTCTCCCCCGGATTATTTAGGGATACATCAAGCTCATATAGTTCCTCCCGGTACCATTCAAATATTTGCCGTTTTCTTTCCAGCAGTTCATTAATTCTTTCCAATTGGGCCAAACCCAGAGCCGCTTGCAGATTGCTCATTTTATACTTGTAAGCTATCTCCACATTCCAGAACATTCGGCCCTCGGACAGGCGCCCATGGTCCATAAGAACCCGGCAGCGTTCATGAATCTCGGGGCTGTTGGTAAGCAGCATCCCCCCTTCGCCGGTAGTCATGGTTTTGGAACCATGAAAACTGAAAACCCCGGTATCCCCAAAGCTGCCCGCTTTCTTGCCCTTGTATTCTGAACCTGCTGCTTGAGCAGCATCTTCAATAACTGCCAGGTCATAATGGCGGGTAATAGATAAGATTTTATCCATATTGGCCAAGTTGCCATACAGGTCTACCGGGATAACGGCCCGGGTTTGGGGAGTAATGCAATCCCGCAGCGATTCAGCCGATATACACCAGGTTTTTTCATCAATATCAGCGAATACCGGTGTGGCCCCAACATAAGTAATGGGAGCGGCAGTTGCTATCCAGGTAATATCAGGGACAATAACTTCGTCGCCCGGCCCTATTCCCAGGGCCAGAAGTGCCAGGTGTATGGCAGAGGTACAGGAAGGCAAAGCAATGGCATATTTTACTCCAATATAACTGGCAAATGCCTGTTCGAACAACTGCTGGTATTTATAGCTGTTTTCATACCACCCATTAGCAACGGCATCGTTAACATAGGCTATTTCCTTATCTGTGATCCAGGGCCCGGCCACTGGGATATTTTCCGGTGTCATGCTTGACTCACTCCTTAATGCATTTCAAATACCCGTCTGGAGCCGCGGTAATAAACAGTTTGTTTTGAAAAGTCCGGTCTGGCACAAAACGGTTATTCTTCATTAAAAATTCCCTTACCGCTGTTTTGGGGTTATTGTCTTTTCCCCAGGGCCGGTCAGGGAAAAGGTCTTCCGGCAAATCTTCGATTACCGTATCGAAAACCAGCAGATAGCTGCCTTTAGTAACCAGGGGCGAATATAATTCCAATTCTCTTAAAACATGTTCGTGAGTGTGAAGGGAATCCAGGGCTACCAGAACTCGGCTTTTGCTTGCGGCGATATGCCGAACTTCTTCTATAATGTGTTCGTCAGTGGATGAACCCTCCAGCATGCTTATTCTTTTATACATGAGATGATCTTCTATTTCGATCCGGTTGTGTTCGCGAATGTCTATGTCGATGCCGAGAACTTCTCTATCTCCCCCTATGAGTTCCAGCATGGAAGCATAAAATATCAGCGAACCGCCGTGGGCGATACCGGTTTCGATTATTAAGTCAGGTTTTACCCGCCAGATGATTTCCTGAATTGCCACCATATCCTGGGGATACTGTATTACAGGCCGCCCCAGCCAGGTGAAAGAATATGAATAACGCTGCCGGCAGGATTCGGTAAACCATCTGCGGCTGAGTTCTTTCAGGTTGTTGTTTTTCATCGCACACTCCTTAATATCCGGGCTGGATTTCCCGCTACTGTAGTGTAGGCCGGAACCGATTTGGTTACTACCGCACCAGCCCCAACAACTGCTCCCTGGTGGACCTTTAGCCGGGGGAGGATTACCGCGCCGCTGCCGATAGTGGCATAGCTATTGACCTCTATGCATCCTGCCAATACCGCCCCCGGACAAATATGCACCCCGTTTCCAATTGAGCAATCGTGATCGATTATCGCACCCGTATTCACAATACATCCGGCACCGATGGTTACACAGCTGCCAATTACCGAACCGGCCAGGATTTGGCTTCCTGGGCCTACGGCGGCGCTTCTGGCAAGAGAAGCAGTACTGTGAATAGCCAGATAAGGAATAAGACCTTTTTGTTCCAAATAGTATTGTATTTGCATACGGTCTTTTCCCCTGCTGCCGCCTATAGCCACCAGAAAAAGGATGCTGTTTCCTGTTTGCTGCCCATGCCAGTCTTCGAATCCTTTTCTGCCGTAATACAGTGGCGCTCCAGGGATAGGGGATTTAAGTTCAGGGTTATTATCAAACAGGGCTATGAGCTGCAGGCCGGCCTCATTAATCAACTCATTTAGTACCCTGGCCTGCCCGGTCGCACCCCATAATACAATTGGCTTAATCAAATCAGCTTTTTGCCTCCCATTTTTAAATAAGGCCAAGCCTGGTCGCGCAGGGATACGATGGGGTTATTTATCGGCCAGGGAATGGCCAGAACAGGATCATCCCATTTAATTCCCCGTTGACTGTCCGGATTATAGTATTCTGATATCTGGTAATATACTTCGCTGCTGTGGGCCAGGGTTTGATAGCCATGAGCAAATCCCTCCGGGACATACAGAATTCTTCGGTTTTCTCCGGTCAGGATGACTGCCTCCCACTTCATATAGGTAATGGATTGCGGTCGCAGATCGACAATTACATCGTATAGTGAACCCTTTATACAGTTAAGCAGCTTGGTTTCCATAAAGGGGGCAGCTTGATAATGCATTCCGCGAATGGTTCCCCGGAACTGGTTGTATGAAATGCTGCATTGAACGACCCGGCAATTAAGGCCATGGCTGCTAAATTCCCGGCGGCAGAAGGTGCGGGCAAAAAACCCCCGTTCATCTGTTTCGGGTTCAGGCTCAATAATATAAGCACCTTCAAGGCTTAATTCCTCAAATATCATGTTACAAAACCTCTATTCGGGGTATCAAGGTGACCAAACGAGCTCCCCATTCGCGCGTATAAGACAATTGCTCCGATATTTCCTGCTTTAGATTCCAGGGCAGGATAATGATATAATCAGGGCGATCAATATTCATTGCTTCTATTGTCAAAACCGGTATATGCGATCCCGGGAGAAACAGTTCCTGTTTGCGGGGGTTTTTATCTACCGTATAACTGATCAAATCCGGGCCAATACCGCAGTAGTTCAGGAGGGTGTTGCCTTTAGCGGGCGCTCCATAAGCGGCAATTCTTTTGCCGCTTTCCCGGGCTGAAATAAGAAACAAGAGGATTTCTCTTTTTAAAGACTGTACTTTTTCTGTAAAAGACAGGTAATTATCCATATCAGTGTACCCGGCTGTTATTTCCCTTTTTATCAGCTGCTTGACCTTTATCGAAGATGATTTGGAAGTATCGGCCTGGTGGCAGGCATAGATACGAAGGGAACCTCCGTGGGTAGGGATTTCTTCTGCATCGAATATCTTCAGACCATGGGCAGTAAAGATTTTTTCTACACAAACCAGTGATAAATAGGAAAAATGTTCGTGATAAATAGTGTCGAATTGAACCTGGTCAATCAGCTTCATAAGATGCGGAAATTCCATGGTGATTACGCCCTGGGGGTTGAGCAGTATTTTAAGCCCGCTGACAAAATCATTAATATCCGGTACATGGGCCAGCACATTATTGCCGATCAGCAAATCAGCACTTTTCCCTTCCGCTTTTAACGATTGAGCTGTTTCTTTTCCGAAAAAAACTTTCAAGGTTGCAATGCCCCTGGCAATAGCGTCATCTGCCGCCGCCGCGGGTTCGATTCCCAGAACGGAGATACCCTTTTCCATGAAATACTGCAGGAGGTAGCCGTCATTGCTGGCTATCTCAATCACCTGGTCATTTTCATCCAATGAGAAGAGCTGCAGCATCTTTTCCGTATATTCCCGGCAGTGGGTAAGCCAGCTGTCTGAATAAGAAGAGAAGTAGGCATAATCTTTATTGAAGATATCCTCCGGATGGGCGTAATCTGCTGTCTGTACCAGAAAACATTGATCGCAAACGTATACTTCCAAGGGATAATAAGGTTCCATTTCAGATAAGTGTTTTTGGCTTAAAAAAGAATTGGACAAAGGTGCGGTACCCAGGGAGAGCAGTTTGTAATTAAGCTCCTGGCCACAAAAACGGCATTTCATTGAATCAAACCTGCTTTCTCATAAAAAGTATTTTCAAAACTGCGTATCTGCTCCAAGGTGACTTTTAGCATATCTTCCTGATTAAAATGGGCTTTATACCAGGCGGCGGTCTTTTCCAAGGCCTGTTCCAAATTCCAGTTAGGCTTCCATTTCAGGATGGTTTGAGCTTTGGAACAATCCAGTTTTAGAATATTCGCTTCATGGGGATGAGGATTTTCATCTATTTTCCAGGCCGCTTGGTTGCCCCAGAGTTTGATCAGGGTTGAAACAACCCAGCGCACCGGTCTGGCATCACCATAGTCAGGTCCGAAATTCCAGGCCCCGTTGAACCGGGTTCCATGAAAATATAAATTTCGGGCCAAAACCAGATAGGCACCCAGTGGTTCCAGTACATGCTGCCATGGTCTTACTGCATCTGGTGAACGTATCAGTATGGTCTGCTGCTGCTGAAGGTTTTTTATGCAATCCGGGATTAAGCGATCTTCAGCCCAATCCCCGCCGCCGATAACATTGCCGGCTCTTGCGGTTGCCACGGCAGTATGGTGCTGTAAATAGCGGTCGGGATTAAAGTAGGAATCTATAAATGCTCTTGTCACTAATTCACAGCATCCCTTGCTGCTGCTGTAAGGGTCAGCACCGCCCAGGGCATCAGTTTCACGATACCCCCAGTACCATTCGTTGTTTTTATAGCATTTGTCACTGCTGATGATTACTGCAGCTTTAACTGATGGGCTCCTGCGTACTGCTTCCAGCAGATGGGCTGTTCCCATAATATTGGTGGAATAGGTCTCAACCGGCTCTTTATATGAACGCTTCACCAGGGATTGAGCAGCCAGATGAAAGACTATTTCCGGCTCTTCTTGCTGTATTACCGAATTCAAATGATCCAAATCCCGGACATCTCCAAAAATACTGGTGATAAAATCTGGTACATGGCACAATTCATAGATACTGGGGTCAGTGGGCGGATCGAGGGCGTAACCGATTACTTCAGCTCCCAGATGCTTCAGCCATACTGCCAGCCAGCTTCCTTTAAACCCGGTATGACCGGTAATCAGAACTTTTTTCCCAAAATAAAAATCGTCAAATGGACTATTCATTGCTGCCACACCTTCCATGGAGCCTGGCCGGAGTTCCACAGTTCTTCCAGCCGGTTTTTATCTCGCAGGGTATCCATGGGCTGCCAGAATTTTCGGTGTTTATAAGCTGCCAGCTGCCCCTCCTGGGCTAATTTCTCCAGGGGCTCCCGCTCCAGGCTGGTGTTATCACCTTCCAGGTAATCGAAAAATTCAGGCTGCATTACGAAAAAGCCGCCGTTTATCCAGGTGCCGTCACCATCGGGCTTCTCGATAAACGAAGTAACCATATCATCAGCATTGATCTCCAGGCTGCCAAAGCGTCCGGCCGGCTGAACTGCCGTAACTGTGGCAATTTTATTATGCTGTTGGTGGAAACTGACTAATTCTTTGAGGTCTATATCTGCTACTCCATCTCCATATGTCAGCATGAAAGGTTTATCACCTATATATTTTTGGATTCGTTTTATCCGGCCGCCGGTTAAGGTATTAAGCCCGGTATCCACTATGGTGATTTTCCAGGGGCTAGCCTGGCTGTTATGGATTTCGATGGAATTGTCCCTTAAGTTCAAGGTCAGGTCGCTTAAATGCAGATAATAATTAGAAAAATATTCCTTTATAACATAGCTCTTATAACCCGAGCAGATGACAAATTCATTAAATCCCTGATGGGCAAAAATTTTCATTATATGCAGCAGAATAGGCTCACCCCCTATTTCTACCATGGGTTTGGGTTTCAGATCAGTTTCTTCGCTTAACCTGGTCCCATATCCCCCGGCCAGTATTACCACTTTCATTTCTGATTCCTCCTGAGCGTTCTATTGCCTCTCATATACCATTTTTTTGATTTTTAATATCACATCTCTTTGGCGGTGGAATTCTTCATTAATTAATTTCTTTATGTTTTCATCAAGGTCCCTCTGTACACAATGCTGATTAAGACCGGCAATATCCTTGTTTATGGTTAAGAAATCTATGATATCAGATAAAGCTGGCACTTGGTCTTGAGATTGGCTCTGGTATATCTGCTGTATCAATAGATAATCTTCTTCATAGTCCAGGGTTAATCTTAAATCGGGGCGATTAAATTTTCCCTGGGCCCTTATTTCTATCACATCAAAGAAATCCGGCCGGTCCAGCAGATAACCCCATATTTCGGTATTAACGATACTTTTAAAAGAGCATACGGTTTCCAGTGCTTTACTGTTTAATCCATAGGGTGCAGTCCCAAGCGGGAGGCCGGTTATTTTAATATAATCACTTTTTACCTGCTTGAGAGTATCTACAATTAGATTGGAGTATTCTATAGAAAACAGGGGATTATCAGCGGTAATACTTACAAAAGCATCCAGATCGAATAACCTGGCCGCCTGCCACAGACGCTGCAGTACATCTTCTTCGCTGCCATTAAAATAATAAAGATCATTTTTTCTGGCGGTATCGACCAGAGGTTTATCCTGGGGGTGGGTGGAAGTGCAGAGGACTATTTCTGATATATCCTGAACTTCCCGGGCCCGTTCGATCACTCTTTCAATAACGGTTTTACCGTTTAAATCTTTTAAAATCTTTAAAGGCAGCCGGGATGATTTTAAACGAGCGGTAATCAGGAAACCTATTCTCATTTTTTTTCCTCCAGTCCGCCGGTTAAATCAGAATAATCTGATGTTTTAAATAGATAATTTATGCTGGCATAATCAATAAGCTCATCTTCTTCTATAACTCTAAGTGCTTCCAGGCCTACTATATTAAAAAGCTCTTTCTGACTTATGGGTGAATTTGCACTGCTGCGCTTAAACCAGAGGTTTTCCAGGGAAAGTTTTTCGCCTGTTTTTATCCTCTTGCGGGCAACCAGAGCTTTCTTCATCGGACCGGTATTGCCGTAAATCAGTTCGCTTTTGGACATGGCCAGAGTGCCGTTTCCGTAAGCACTGAGATACAGCTGCATCAGGTTTTTAATCTCTATTAAATCCTTTTTTCCCACTGCTGCCTGATAATCGATACGTTTTACTCCAGGCTCAGGAGTATAATGCTTTTCCAGGATATTAACGCCCATAGCTGCTCCCATAGCAGAGATAAACAGTTTATTTTCGTCGTCGAAGCCAGTATGGTCGGCATAACCTACCGGCAGCTGAAATAAATCCCGTAATTTAAGCATTTTAGATAAATTTATATCTCGATAGTCAGTTGGATAAGATTGAAACCCATACATAAGCAGGAGGTCTTCTTTACCCAGATTACGAAGGATGCTTACTGCATAGTCAATGTCATCTACGGTCGAGCCGCTTATCCCCAGAATTATTTTTCCGGAGAAAGCGGCTGCTTTATTCAGCATAAAATAATCATTTATAGAAGTGGCATGCAGCTCTACCGCAGTAATATCTGGATGCCTTTCAATGATAAAATCTATAGACTGGATGTCATCACAAAGGGCAATAATATCCAGTCCCTGGCTGTCGGCCAGAGAAAACAGGCCGCTCCAAATATCCCGGGTAAAAGTGAACCTCTGCGTAGCCTTGAATAAGGGATGCTGTGTCTGCATGTAGCTGGCGGGATCGAGCAGCAGATGAAACTTAATACCATCCAGTTCGGCTTCTGCTATGTCAATAATCATTTTCTTTAGGTAATCCAGGTCACCTTCGTGGTGGTAAGCGGTTTCTCCGATAATATATGGTTTCATATTATAAAAACACCTCGGTATATTCTCCGTTAGCCCGGCCGTACTCATTAATGTGGCCTATATCTATCCAGTATTCACGAATAGGGAAAACGGAGATATTCTTATTATTTTCAATCAGCCTTTTTAAGAGATCGGTCATGCTTAAATATGAGTCGGGGGAAAAATAATTCAGTATATCCGGGCTTAGAGTATATATACCTGCATTCACCAGGAAATGGAGCAGGGGTTTTTCTTCGATATCATATATCAGCTGTTTATCTGCTTTTATGACCCCATACGGGATTTGCAGGGAATAGTCCCGCACGCAGACAGTGGCAGCAGCATCCTGTTGGACATGGAATTTCAACAGGCGGCGGAAATCGACTTTAGTCAATATATCTCCATTCATAAGGATAATAGGTTTATCAGTTCTTCCTGGGAAGAGGCCCACCGCTCCTGCAGTACCCAGTGGTTTGTCTTCGTGAATATATTCAATCTGCACTGTCCAGCGGGAGCCATCCCCGAAATATTCCCTGATCATATCGCCTTTATAATTTACCGTAATATAGAAATTATTAAATCCCTGCTCAATAAAACTGTCCAGTATTGTTTCCAGAACCGGTTTGCCTCCCACATCCAGCAGCGGTTTGGGGCGGCTTTCAGTGAGAGGTTTCAGGCGATTCCCCAGCCCCCCCGCCATCAAAATCACCGGATTATCTTTTGCTTCAGTACTGATAAATTCATGGATGAATTCCAGGTCAACTACACAAAAATTCTCATCAACTACCGGTATATGATGCAAGGTGGTATTGCGCATCAGAGCCAGGGCGTTTATACGGCTGTCGCCGCTTTGTATTACGCTGGGGTTGGGATTCATAATCTCTTTTACCGAACTATGAAGATTTATACCTTTTAAGATACCTCGGCGGATATCTCCGTCGGTAACTGTTCCCAGCAGGTGATTGGCATCATCTACTACCAGAGCTATCTGCAGGGCAGAATGATCAATAATCTGTATGGCTTCCAATATTGTGGCTTCAGGAGATATCAAAGAGTTCTGCCATCTATTCATGAAGTACACCATCCTGAGCATATCTGGTACATTTGCTATTTATGATATGTAAAAAGTTGACAAATCGTTCCGAAATTGCTGCTTTTATCGGGTTCCCAAAAGCGTTCCAAGAAAGCCGGCTAGTGAGCCTGATTGAGCAGGGCTAGAAGGATGGCAAATTAGTAGACGTCGAGGTGGAAGACCCACAGGAAGGAAAAATGACGGTTCAAGTTTATGTGGAATAGGGAAAAAGCACATTTCTAGTTATACTTACCGACTGGCTGATTCAGGGCTGGCAAATACCAGGATTCTGGTTGGCTCTCCGTTGCCGGAGTAATTGTCGTGCTGTGCAACTCAATTGCCAAAAGACTTTATCGTTACTCTCCAATTTAAGCCATAGGTGACGATGGGAAGGTGTTATTGACAACATAATCATAAAAATCTATATCACCAGCCAGCCATAATCCTGCCTGCAATCAATGATGTAATCGACATACACTGTTTGGTCCTTGATTTGATAAATAATTAGATACCATCTCTCGACGAACATCTTGTGATATTTATTGGGCGGAATGAATTCCGCCTCTAAAAAAGGAAAACGCTCCGGCATCTGATGCAGGGAGCAAATGGAGTCCATTAGATCGTTTGTCAATTTGCGGGCAGCAGAAGGGCTTTTCTGCGCTAGAAACCGAATATGGTTTACCAGCATCGTTCGTGAACGGTCGGAAACAATGACTTTATAACGCGGTGTCTTTTCCATGTTCCACCTCATTAATTATACTGTCCAGGTATTTGTTCAGTTCTTCAGGAGTAACTCCTGTTCGGCCGGCCAGACGGTCTTCCTCAACAGCCAACAGTTCTTCTCGCAGCTTCAGCATTTTTTCACGGCGGCTAAATGCCTCAATATCCATAACCACAAGATCTCCCTCACCGTTTTTTGTAAGATACACAGGTTCGCCGGTAGACTTGCATAACGCCGCAATCTCATTGTAATTCTGCCGGATACTGGCGGATGGCTTAATCTGCATAATATCAATCCTTTATAGTAATATTATAATCGTATTATACTATTTTAATGCTATTTTAAGCAAGAGGACCTTTTTGCTGGTTACAAATTTGAATCTACAGAAATTATGCTGGGTCAACAACTTTCGTCCCCATGACATTGAGAATGGTACAGGCAAAACTCTAATCCAGAAATGCTATTACTCACAAGCTTCGGGAATAATCCTTCCTTTTCCAAAGCCTTTTCTATTATATCAAGATTCTGCAACTCATATCCTATCCTTGCCTTTAAAGCAATATATTCACTCTTGTTCATTATAGCTGCACCCCATTATGTTCTTTTTTTTGCGTAAACTCTCGAAAACATCTGTACTGCAAGCAATGCTCACTTCAATATCACCTGCAATCATTTGCGCTTCATGGAGTGCCGCAAAATAGTCTTCCCCAAGGCCCTCAACATAAAGGTCAATATCCAAATAATTATCAAACTTGCCATCTGCTAAAGAGCCATACAATACTACGCTGCTTATCCCCTATATTTTCATGCGAGCTGGTTGAGAAATGAAAAAGGGCAGTTCTTCGCACTCCCTGGTCATCAATTGACCCAAAATGTTTTTCTCAGTTTTATTTGTCGGTTAGAAACATTGGATT